>JAABUQ010000004.1_pt1 | contig 438215 bp, 373 predicted proteins | sample 5560001 | NCBI WGS metagenome assembly JAABUQ01 (sample SAMN10711888, study PRJNA513371) | rock metagenome | isolation source: Antarctica rocks | place: Antarctica: Victoria Land, Finger Mt nord | collected 2015-12-18
GTGGGAGGGGCGCAGTTGATTGCGCCCCTCCCACCACCCGCAAGGACGGAGAACCAAGCGCAAAGAATAGAGAGGGAATAGCAGCATTTGACACAGGTATAGATGAGTGCTATCCTCAGCCTGAAGGCGTGAGGGTTCCCTGCAACAATGATTATGGTTTGCCAGCGAGTGGAACCACTTCTAGGAGATCGAATCATGGAAGGTTATATGAAAAACAATCAAGAACGTTGGAATGAACTAGTCGCTATTCATGCGGCGTCTAGTAATTATGATCTCGAAGGCTTCATGGAATGCGAAGGTACAGTACACAACCGAGTACGGCTGGAACCATACCTTTAGCGAGATTCTCTGTTCTCTGATCTCGGCTGGTCTCAGAATTGATTTTTTGCACGAGTTCCCCTTTTGTGCATGGGACTGTTTCCCCAACATGCGAGAAGACGAAGATGCGTGGTGCAGAATTATCGAGCCTGACAAAGCAAACATGCTTCCTTTAGCCTTCTCATTGAAGGCCACTAAAATGTAGGCAGTGCAATACAAGCCATTGAACATAGGCAAACTGAATAGCTGACCTGCTGTGCTAACACGATGGAGAGCAGTGCTTAACAAGAAGACATTGGCCTGACAGGACTCTTTTTCTCGCCATTCATCCTCTAAGGAGAGCATATTATGTCAGTAGTACGTACTTCGCTGGTCGATTTACATGTGAACGGTGACGGAGCCTATGCATTTGTGACCCAGCCCGATGATGATGCACAGCACCCAGGCATGGTACTCATTCAAGAGTGGTGGGGTATTGAGCCACATATTCAGGACCTTGCCCAAAAGCTTGCGGCGCAGGGCTTTGTCGTCGCGGTTCCCGACCTCTACCACGGTAAAGTTGCAACCGAGCCAAACGACGCCATGCGTATGACGATGCAGATTAAGGATAACGTTGACAGGGCCGCAAACGAAATCATCGGTGCGCTCGATACCGTCAAAGCGATGCCCAACGTTGAGCCGAAGAAGCTTGGTCTGATGGGCTTCTGCATGGGTGGCATGCTGGCTTACGTCGTTGCATCCTGCTATCCCGATCTGGGAGCAGTTGTTCCCTTCTACGGTGCTGGTTACGATCCCACTCCTGAGGATGTAGCCAGGGTCAACGCGCCCGTGCTGGCTATCTATGGCAGCCAGGATGAGAGTGTTCCTCCAGAGCAGATTCAAAAGATTGAGCAGATGTATAAGGATGCGGGCAAAGATATTACTGTGAAGGTATATGATGCTGGTCACGCCTTCATCAACCCAACACACGGTATGGGCAATGAACAGGCGGCTTCCGAGGCATGGCCGTTGGCGGTCAACTTCCTGAAGGAGAAGCTTCGCTAACTTCTTTACTCCACCACAGGGATAAGACGATGGACGCTACAAGCGATTTGATTGGACAGGACGTACTTCTTGCAACCAAGATGCACATTCCTCCTGCTCACCCAGAGCTTATCGTGCGCCCTCGTCTCTTCCAAAGATTAGATGAGGGAGTGAGGCGCAAGCTCACCCTCATCTCCGCCTCCACTGGATTTGACAAGACCTCCCTGAAAACGTCGGAAACATCATGATTGCTGCACTACTACTCGGCATCTCTTATGGCTTCACAGCGGGAGTTAGCCCAGGTCCTCTGCTCGGTCTGGTCATTACGCAGACACTACAACGTGGCTGGCGGGCGGGAAATTTTATTGCCCTCGCGCCACTATTTAGTGATCTGCCCATCGTCCTCTTGATGGTTTTTCTCTTGAGCCACGTCCCCAGCGTTGCTTTTGGCTGGCTCGGCATCGTTGGAGGTCTGTTCGTCATCTACCTCGGCATTGAAACCATTCGCGGGGCATGGAAACAACAAGATCAGAAACAAGAGAAAGAACAGATAGGCGAGTATACAAGTGGCAATTCTTACGCAGTGCTGGGACGTGCGGTTGTCACGAACATGCTCAATCCACATCCCTACCTCTTTTGGGGAACGGTTGGTGCACAATTGCTTATACGAACCGCGCAAAGCAGCGGTCTGGCGGGAGCCACTACTTTTCTTGTTGGCTTCTACGCACTGCTTGTCGGCTCAAAGCTGTTGATTGTACTGCTCGTTAGCCGCAGTCGAAACTGGCTCCGAGGGCGCACGTATCGAGGTATCCTCATAGCAAGCGGCGTGCTGTTGTTTGGATTAGGTGTTCTGCTTATCAGCGAGGGAGTATCCACGCTTTTTTACTCCACCCTGTCACACTAAACCCGCCTTCTGAGCAATCGCAAGCTTCTTCCACTCGACGCGCAGTACAGCCGCATCGATCATTTGATCGTCAATCACAATCGCGCCCAGCCCGCCCTGTACATCGGCCTTCTCGTACTCGTCGATGATGTGTTTCGCTTTCGCAGTTTCGTCAGCAGTGGGAGTGTACGCCTCGTGAATGATATCAATCTGCGCGGGATGAATGGCCCATTTACCGTCGAAGCCCATACGTACACCCATCTGAGCATCGCGACGACATGCCTCGTTGTCGCGAATTGCCAGCGTCACACCATCAACAACTGTAATGCCAGCTGCACGAGCTGCTGTAATACATTTAGCTTTCGCATAGTTGTAATAGAAAAATTGCTCACTACCCAACTCTTGCGCTCCGATATCCCCTGCGAAATCGACGAGGCCGAAGATCAGGCCCCCCATTCGCGGCGTACACTTAGCGATTTGTTCTGCATGCAAGACAGCATCGGCGGACTCGATCAGCACTTCGAGCTTGATGCGTCCAATCTCAAAACCCATATTCTCTTCGATTTGAGTCAGGAAGCGATCTACGAAGAGAATATCTTCAGGTCCATAGCACTTGGGAACCACCACTACGTCGATGTTTTTCCCAGCCGCCTCGACCACCTCGATCAGATCACGATAGAAAAAACGCGTGCGAATATTGTTGGGCCTAAAGGCACGAATTTTTCCTTTGAAATCCAGAGTATTCAATGCCTCGGCAACGGTCTTGCGCGCCTCGACCTTTTGTGAGACAGCACAGGCATCCTCCAAGTCGAACATCACCTGATCGGCAGCAGAGGTGGCTGCCTTCGCCATCATTTTCAAGCTGTGTCCAGGGACGGTAAGTTCTGAGCGGCGCACGATAAAGTCTCGTGCCATGACCATCTGTGCTTTAGGGGAAAGTATATTTCCGTTATTACCACTCATCATTGTGCTGTACCCTCCTTGCGAACCTGCGCCATCTTTTCTTCCCAGGCATGTCTCTGCGCCGTATCATACGCCTCGGTTGGCACCATTACGCGTCGTTTGAACGATAACACCGTCTCTCCACGCTGGTTATACGCGATGGTTTCGACGGTCACAATGCCTCTATCTGGTTTGCTGCTCGACATTTTCTTGTCCAGCACTGTCGTTTCGGCATAGATCGTGTCGCCGTGAAAGGTGGGACCGATATGCTTAACTTGCTCAAACTCAAGGTTGGCAATCGCCTTCCCGCTCACATCCTCAACCGTCATGCCTAAAGCTATGCTAAATACCAAAGTACCCACAACCAGGCGCTGATGAAAAGGGGTGTCCTCGGCATAGTTTGCGTCGATATGCAGCGGGTGATGGTTCATTGTAAGCATACAAAATAGGGTATCGTCGTATTCCGTGATGGTGCGTCCGGGCCAATGCCTGTAGACTGCACCGATCTCGAACTCTTCAAAGCAGCGACCAAATTGCATACCATACTCCTTGTCTTTTGCTGCTGTTACAGTCTATAGAGTACGCTTGCGCGTGAGCCAATGAGTGGCAAAGTCAACACCCGAACGTAATGGAAACAGCCGTGTCTCTGCCGACCCAACCTTGCCTATCTTGACCAATTCAGTCGCCTGCTCAAAATCTGCACCGATCTGAGGGAAGATATCAGAGTCTAGCTCGATGTCTTTATAGTTCTCCCATACCCGCTTGCCGTTTTTCATAATGGGAGAGCCGAGCGTCGTCTGCTCCGCAGCAGGGACACGGTACTCGGCGAGATGGAAGGAGGTGTTGCGGTCGTAACCAACACCTAGCAAGAGCACCCAGCCATCAAGATCGTAGATGCGGGCGAGAGGCGACCCTTCGCCAAGCCCATATTCAAGGCTATGACGAGTTGTGACATACTCGGCGTGCCGTCCCCATGCCGCGAAAGAGTCTGTTGGATGGCTGCTTCTTAACACTTCGTGCCATGTACGAAATGTCTCTACAATCTTTCCCATGTAATAAGTGGGAGTCGTCTGTGGGTCGAACGCTGGCATCGTATCGTAAATAATAGGCCACCACACCTGGGGTACTGGCGGGTCCACCCATTTCGCGGGGTCGGAGTTCCCGCTAGTATGGGTTGGCACGACGATAGTTCCCTCTGCAGTCACCACATCCATCAATGCCAGCACCATTGCGACTGAACCACCACTCACCCAACCAAGGGAACGCAGAGAGGAATGCATGAGGAGTGTCATGCCTGGAACGACTCCAAGGCGTCGCAAGTCACTGGCAAGGCTTTCACGTGTGCGAGGCGATGGAGTTTCCTTGATAATGTTATCTTCACTCATGAGCATCATTCCTTTTACCCAAAGAAAAAGAGCACCTGGGATGTATTGTACATCCCAGGTGCTCTTTTTGACTACACATGTTCAAATGAGTCTAAGTACGGTACTAAGTACGACCATGGCAAGGCAAAGTAAGCCTACTCCTATCAAGATACCCTGATTTATACCTATTGTCATGCCAAGCAACGGCATGAGAACACATAGGAAAGTAAGTGCCAGAACTAAACGATGAACAGGTGTCAATTTCTTGACGAGTAAGAACTTGTGTTAAACTTCTCTCTTGTTCGATACCTTCATGCATTCGTAAAATATCGAACGCACCACTAGTTAATGGCATATTTCTGCAATAACTGTCGTGCGATTATCAACCGCTGTATCTCGCTCGTCCCCTCGCCGACCAACATAAAGGGGGCATCGCGGTAGTATCGCTCGACATTGAACTCTTTAGTGTAGCCAAAGCCACCGTGAATACGCAGCGCATCGAGCGTCACCTCCTGACACATTTCAGAGGCGAACAGCTTTGCCATACCCGCTTCCAGATCGCAACGCTCACCTTTATCTTTCTTGGTAGCAGCCTTTTGAAGTAAGAGTCGGGCAGCCTCAATCTTAGTCGCCATATCCGCTAGCTTGAGTTGGATTGCCTGGTGCTGGGCAATCGGTTTGCCAAAGGTCTCACGCTGTTGCGCGTACTTAATTGAGTCGTTGAACGCTGCCTGTGCAATGCCAATAGCACGTGCCGCAACGTTGATACGTCCCACCTCTAGCCCACTCATCGCTTGTTTGAACCCCTCGCCCTCAACACCTCCTAATAGATTGGCAGATGGAACACGCGCCGAGTCGAAGATCAACTCAGCCGTATCAACGCCTTTGTAACCCAGCTTTTCAAAGGTGCGACCTACGATAAAACCAGGCGTCCCTTTCTCAACGAGGAAGACGCTCATCCCTCTGTGCGCGGGTTGTGCATGAGGGTCTGTTCGTGCAAGCACAGCGAAGATGCTAGCGTTTGCTCCGTTTGTCACCCACAACTTAGAACCATTGAGTATGTAGTCATTCCCGTCATGCACCGCTGTCATGGTGATTGCTTGCACATCGCTCCCCGCGTTCGCCTCCGAGATGCAGAGGCCGCCACGTTTGTCACCTTCCGCCATTACAGGCAGGAAACGCAGTCGCTGCTCCTCTGTACCCAGCGTATCAATCATGTAAGCTACTAAGACATGTGTGTTGACGATACCACTGAGGCTCATCCACCCACGCGCCAGTTCCTCGACGATCTGCACGTAGGTCTGAAAGTCGAAGCCGAGACCTCCATATGCCTCTGGAATCGTCGCGGCAAATACGCCCATCTCTTTGAGTTTGTCAACAAGCTCAGTAGGATAGGTATCGTGCTGCTCAAGATCATGGGCAACAGGAATCACCTCACGGCCTACAAAGCGTCGCACCTCCTCGATCACCATCTGTTTCTCAACGTCGCGTGTCGTATCCATGATTTATGTCCTCTCTCTGAGAAGCGCGATATTCTGTCTCAATACCTCATAGTATACCCGCACACGCTATCGTCTCGCGGTAATCATGTCCTTTCCGCGTGTTCTTTCTTGTGCACTACACGGTCAGGATAGGGCAAGATATCGGTATGCTGCAAAATGAAGGATTTGAAGGCACGAGCCGTGGCAGAGAGATTCTTCTCCTTTAGATGGACGAGCAACCATTGGCGCATAAGAGGGAATCCCTCAACATCGAGAACAACGAGCCGATTGGTCTCCAACTCCATGTCGATGGCAACGCGAGAAATGAGCGCGATGCCTAAGCCAGCCGCCACACTTTGTTTGATCGCGCTGTTATTTCCGACCTGCATGCTCACCTGTAGTGGAAAACCAGCCTCCTGAAAAGCAGCCTCTAAAGCCATGCGCGTTCCTGAGCCCTGCTCACGCATCAAAAAGTGTTCGCGTGCTAACTCTGCAAAGGGCACCTTCACACCAGCGAGACGATGAGTCGGGGGTGCAATCAATACCAGTTCGTTATGTGCAAATGGAGCCGAAAAAACGGGAGCCTCCGCCGGAATTCTGCTCATAATAGCCATATCAATGCGGTTGCCAAGCAGTTCTTCTAACAGAGGTGTTGGGTTGACCACTTCTAGTGTGATGTCAACCTTGGGGTAGATGTTGCGGAATTTGCCCAGCAGATTCGGAATCACATATGTTCCTACTGTCGTATCAGCACCTACACTCAAACGACCAGAATGGGGACTCGCCAGTGCCCCCATCATCTCCATCGTCTCGTCGATCAACGAAAAAATCTTCTGACTATACAGATATAATTCCTCACCAGCCTGTGTCAGATGCGTTTTGCGACCAATTTTGTCGAAGAGCTTGATGCTTAACGACTCCTCAAGCTGGCGTATCTGTGCGGAAACGGCGGGTTGACTGAAGTGCAATTCTTCAGCCGCACGAACATAACTACAATGTTTTGCAACCACTTGAAATGTTGCAAGCTGATGCAGATTGATATTGTGCATAGGATACCTCGGAAAAAGCGGCGTGGACTCCACAGTACTACTATAGCACGATAATAGGCAATTCATCTAGTTCCATTAACATCCTTTTCTGCGTTTGGTATAGTAAGACTGACCGGTAGACGAGGAACAACGTAATAGAAAGAGTGGGATATGTCCGAGCAGCAAGAGCAAAGTGCAGGTCGTGAGAGCAATCTAATGCAATCAGAGGAACCTGAAGGGATGACACATATCGAGTCGGTGCCTCCTAACAACACCCTGGAGCAAGATGTAACTATAGATCAGGAATCGAACGAAGGAGAAGACTCTGCTACAACTCAAAAGGTGACGAAAACAACGACTGTAGCAATGAGCGAGCCTATAGTAGATACGCCTCCACCAGTGGTAGATGAAGAAGATGATAGCTATGTCGCGCTCAACGACACCGATGCATCTATTGTTACCGTTGCACCTATAGTCTCTACTGTGCCTGCTGCACCTTCACTTAAAGCCAGGCTAGCTCAGGTATTGCCTGGACGCTTGTGGCATGTATCACAATGGCGTACAGTAGTAACTTACGCGCTGCTTGCCTTGCTTATTTCAAATGTTCTTCTGCTTTGGCATGATATGATCACTACCCATCTTTTTGTCAGCACACTTGATTTCAATAACGGGAAGATACTCGCTCAACAAGATCTCGGTGCCTACCAGGACCATGTCGCGCTTACAGAGCCTATGATTGCTCCGGCAGCATTTCATTCTTCCGTACTCCTTGGTGTCCATAGCGACGATCCAGAGGGAACACAACAGGTTCTGACATTTACAGGAAGCAATACTTCCTGGAGTGTCGCGGAACAGCTTTCAGCCCCGCTAGTTCACGGCGCGATTTCCGTCACCTCTAATGGTCATGTGCTTGTTGAGAGCACGAGTGGCATGCAGGTCTATACCGCCGATGGTCATCTGCTATGGCAGTTACAAAGTGAGCAGCCAGCACGAGGGATACACCATTTTCAGCCAGTTAGCGACGCTAGCACGGTATATACCGTCAAATCGGTCAAGCAAGCACAAATAGCTGCATATAACCTTCAAAATGGGAAAGCTCACTGGACGCAGACACTCGACGATACGCTTGATTACGCGCCGCCGCTTGTGTTGGATGATGGAACACTTTATGTTGCCAGTGATCATAAAGTGTATGCGCTCAATAGTAGTGATGGAAGCTTGCGTTGGGAAAAAACCTATGTGGCACGAACTCTGCTAAAGGAAAACGAGGGGCAGATTCACCTTTTACTGACCGTAGGTGCGCAGGGGGTACATGCCTTACAGGTCGATACGGGAGCTGTGGCCTGGACTTTTCAAGGCGAATCGAGCAACACACAATCATCTACACAGTTATATCAGGCGGCACTTGGCAATCCTTCTTCCTCAAGTGGCAATAGTATCTACACAACGGGGATTGTGTGGCAGATGCCACAGGTCAAGGAACAGGTTTGGCTATACGCCATCAATGCCGCTACAGGAACACTGCTCTGGTCGCGCCCGGTCGCCTCAGGACTTATCAGCGCGGATGCAGGGCGCGCGTCACAGCCTCTTCTGGACACAACGCATAGGATAGTGGCGCTACAGCGACAAACCGCGAAAGACGACCAATTTGTTACCGCCTTCGATGCCAGCACAGGTGCACAACGCTGGAATACGCATATCACGAAGCGCACTGCCTCATCACCCACGCTTCTACGAACAACAAACAGCACATTCGTTTTATTCATGACGCTTACAGACAGTACAACTGTATTCTGGACAGCCTCGATAGCTCGCACCTTGATGAGAATCTTTAGCGCGTTAAGTATTGTAGGGCTGTTGTTTCTGTGGCTACTTCCTTTTCGACAAGGAATAGGAAGGCTACAAAGGATATCTAGTGCGTCGAGACGATATGCACGTTTAATACTTCAGCAACCGTTCCGCTTATGGCGTTTCTCACGTAGGTTGTCCGCGTCGATCCTCCTGGTCGTCCTGATAGCTGCTAGCCTGCTTACCTACACGCAGCTTAGCCAGTCGCAAGAACGTGTCTACCAGATTGCTACACATACAGCAGCGGTACAATGGCAACATGTTCCCACAACACCTACTCAACCATTAGCGATAGATGCACAGGGAAGCATCGTTGTTAGTACTGTTGGCGACAACACGCACCAACTAGAAGCCCTGAATCCTGATGGTACAACCAGTTGGAGAACACTTAGCAGCGAGGGTACATTCTCTATTTCCACAACTGTAGCACGACCAGGAACAATTCTGGTAGAGCTAAGTGGACATACATTGCTCAACTACCAGTTTGCCCCTGATGATCCCGCATACACGCATCCACTCGATCACATGCTTGCTTTATACCTCCTCGACCGCAAAACGGGACAGCCGCTCTGGCAGCATATTGTGGTCTATCCAGACGAGCAACAAGACGCGATGGTGTTAGGATCAGACGCAGACTACATCTACATTGCCAGCACACAACTCACATCTACAGCAGAGCAAGACAATATAGGAAGAACAGTACAACTTTTCGCGGTCAATCAAATCACTGGAACTACTGATTGGCGTGTGTTCGGTCCCTCGGAATCTGAGAACGCTCCTCACGATGACGGAAGGCTTCTTCTGAGGAATGGGCAGGCGATATGGCAGGTTGTGGGAGTCGTCTATGCGATAGATACAGGCGTTGGGCAGATCGAATGGCGACGATAACTCCCAGGTGATGGTCCCTCTTTTCTTTCTTCGTAAATGGCCTTTAGAAGGCTTATGAGTAAACAAAGAGATGCAGGAAGGCGGTGTGCCGCCTTCCTGCATCTCTTTGTACTCATATGTATCTTGCGAAAAGTACGGTTCAACCTGCTGCAATAATGAAATGGGAAGAAACTTGAGCCTTGCCAGATGATGTAATGCAACGAACATCCTCTTGCGTGTTCGCTGCATCACGTTGTACTATGGGGCACGTAAGAAATTAGCGCAACACATTTCGATACAACAAGGGACATTTCATAGTGCATCTCTTTCAAGAGCCTGAGCAGGAAAAGACGCAACCCAACACAACGCAAATACTTCCCGAAACCACATGGAGTAATGAGCCTGTGCCTTCTGGCGTACCTCCAGAGGATAAGGTAGTCGTAACAATCGCACGTCAATTTGGCAGTGGTGGAGCAGAGATAGGTCATCATGTCGCTGAGACGAGCCAGCTCCAATATGTTGATTATGGCATTATTGAGGAAGTGGCTAAACGGCTTGGCGTGGATGTACAGCGCGTTGCCCGGCAAGATGAGCAGACGGCTGGCATGGCGGGTCACATTCTGGAAGCGATTCGAGCAAGTAATCCCTTCGTCGCGAACTATGGTTCACTCTTCGAGCCTACATCTCCAGCGACACAGTCTAAGGAGCTAGCCTATCTGCGCCTTACGCAGCGGGTCGTACTTGAGCTAGCAACAGAAGGAAACGCAGTCATTGTCGGTCGAGGCTCACAATTTCTATTACACAATGCACCGCGCACGCTTCATATCTACATCTTCGCTCCCTTGCCCTATCGTACCGAAAACGTAATGAAAACCTTCCGGCTCAACAATATACAAGCAAAGCATCTCATCGAACAACGCGACTACGAGCATGACAGCTATCTCCGTCGCTACTATGGCAATGATGGGCACCAACCAGCGTTGTATCATCTTCTCATCAACACCAGCCTCTTCTCACTAGAGCTAGCAGCAGACCTCATACACCAGGCCCTTCCTGTGATTAAAGAAATACAATAGGCAGTATCATCAGCTACACAAGCACAAGAAAGACTCCTTGTTCGTTGTACTTCTACTAGTTTCTAAAACTCAACCAGCCTTTACAAATCTTAACCATGGCTTAACTATACCGTTACTATATAGCATACATTTCTATGCAACAATACGAGGATAAACTAGATCATTAAAACAATTAGCGTCCAACAAAAATTAAAATGAGGGATGTTTGAAATGAAGCGACGTAGAGCAGTATGTGCTAGTCTCCTATTAATTGGTGTAGTTGCGCTCAGCCTCACAATGGGTGGAGTCCTTATCAGAACACGATCAACTGTTAAAGCAACCGCGCCGAATCTCACACAATACGTCAATCCGTTTGTCGGTACACAACCTATTGCACAGACGTATACCAATAAAACCGTCGCAGGGTTTACCTTTCCGGGGGCAGACACGCCATTCGGTATGGCCCAGTTCAGTCCCGATACCTCTTCCAGTCCACCGGGGGGCTACTCCTATAATGATAGCGGTATTACAGGTTTTAGCCTCACTCATCTCAGCGGCGCAGGCTGTCCTATCTATCAAGACATTCCTTTTACACCTTATGTAGGTGCAGTTACGTCATCACCTGGAACTAACTTCTCCTCCTTTGCTTCGAGTTTTTCACATAGTAGTGAGGTAGCGCATCCTGGCTACTATAGTGTGTCCCTCGGTAGTCCTTCCAACGTCAAAGCCGAGCTAACGACCACTCCACGCACGGGTTTCGGTCAGTTCACCTATCCTGCATCAACCTCGTCTACCATGCTGATTTACTCTGGTAGAAGCGCGAATGGGAATTCAACTGCTTCTGCAACCATCGATAGTACACATCAGATGGTAACTGGCTCAGCCAGCAGTGGACATTTCTGCGCTGGAATAGGAGTATACAAGGTATATTTTGCGGCCCAGTTCGATGTCCCTTTTAGCAAAGTCGGAACATGGGCAGGCTCCACGCTCAATGCCGGTTCCACAACCAGCACGGGCAACAAGTCGGGGGCCTATGTCACCTTCAACACGGCAGCGAACCAGCAGGTGCATGTCAGAGTTGGTATCTCCTTCGTCAGCATCAACAATGCAAAGGCTAACTTACAGGCGGAGAGCCCCAGTTCACTCTCCTTCAGTTCCATACAAAGTGCGGCTGACTCAAGTTGGAACCAGTGGCTCAATAAGATAGCTGTAGGTGGAGGCTCAACGACAGACACGCAAACCTTCTACACCGCTCTTTACCATGCCTTGCTATTCCCTAGCCTTTTTAGTGACACCAATGGTCAATATAGAGGCTTCGACAACAGTGTCTACACGGCTGCATCAGGTCATGCACAGTATGCCAACTATTCCGGCTGGGACATCTATCACGGTCTAGTACCACTACTTGCTATGTTGGCTCCGAGCCAAACCTCCGACATGATGCAATCACTAGTGAACGATTATCAGCAAAGTGGCTGCCTCCCCAAATGGACCCTTGCCAACACCCAGACCAACGTTGAGGATGGCGACTCGGCTGACCCTATCATCGCTGAGGCATACGCCTTTGGTGCCACCCATTTCGATACCGGTACAGCCCTACAAGCCATGATTAAGGGAGCGACACAAGGTTGCACCTCCGGGAGTTACACCGAGCGACCAGCACTAAGCCAGTATCTGAGCCAGGGCTACATTCCCTATGGCACTTCAGGCGTCAACGGGACATCCTCAGCTACGCTGGAATATGCCGCTGATGACTTTGCCATCTCTCAGTTTGCTCGGGCCTTGAACGATCCAAACGATGCCACAACATTTGCAAAGCGTGCAGAGAACTGGCAGAATGTCTTCAACACAGCAACTGGCTATATTGAGCCACGCAATGCTGATGGTACCTACCCCTCCACCTTCAGTCCGACGAGTCTGAAAGGATTTCATGACGGAAATGCGGCTCAGTATTCCTGGATGGTTCCTTACAACGTTGGAGGCTTGTTCACCAAAATGGGTGGCACCCAAAACGCGGTCAGCCGACTGAACAACTTCTTCAAGCAGTTGAATGCCGGGCCAACATCTGCTTACGCCTACATGGGCAATGAGCCTAACGAGCCTTCACCCTGGGAATATGACTTCGCGGGGCAGCCCTGGCAAACTCAGAACACTGTGCGGCGTGTTATCACACAACTCTATACTCCAACACCTAACGGGTTGGCAGGCAATGATGATCTGGGAGAGATATCATCATGGTATGTCTGGGGGGCACTGGGCATGTTCCCTGAATATCCTGGAGCGGGCAATCTCGTCCTGGGCAGTCCACTCTTCTCACAGATAACCATCTCGTTGGACAACGGCCACCAGGTGCAGATCAGTGCGTCAGGTGCCGCCGACAACGCTCCCTATGTTCAGAGTTTGAGTGCAAACGGACAGGCATCCACCCAGTTGTGGCAGCCCTTCTCGACTCTTGCAAATGGAGCAAGTTTCCAGTTCTCCCTGGGAACAACGGCCAACACCTCGTGGGGGTCTGGAAGTGGCGACGTTCCGCCTTCATACTAACATCTGGTTCTACGATTTTTATAGAGGGCAATTCGCGTTTCTGGCTTCACCAGAAACGCGAATTGCCCTCTATAAAAATCGGACAGGATCAGGCAACGCCTGATCCTGTCCAACAAAAAGTGTGCTACTTTACGGTAGTACTCCCTCAATAGAGGCTTCGTGCTCACCTTCGCATTTGACCAAATTCGTGATGAGTTGTTTCACTGTAGCTCCCCACGCGTCCCAATTCAGCCGCTCTTCAAAAGCTGCTCTGCTCGATTTTACCAGTTCGTTATACCGCTGATCGTCCCGATACACATTGGCAATAACGTCTGCATACTCGGCACCTCTGGCACTGAATGGTAGCATAAAACCATTCTCGCCATCCCTGATTACCCCGGAAACCCCGCCAGTATTGGTTGTAATGACAGGAAGACCGAAGGCGCTTGCCTCGCAGAACACTATGGGGGTGCAATCACCTCTCGTCGGCAGGAGCAAGAAATCTGACTGCATAAACAACTTCTCTAACTTTTCGCGCTGGATTTTGTCATTCTTATTCAAAAACGGGATGACCTTCATCCTTGGGTGAGAGAAATTGCTTGCAGGTACACAACCACAAACAGTCAGTTCAGCTTGAATACCCAGCTCTTCTAGCTTCAACAGTGTTTCAAAAGCTATTTCGCCGCCTTTTCTTTGCCAGTTGACAGCCACGAAAAGTAATCGACATGAGTCTGATTTTTTCTTGCTCAACACCAATTCACCAGCAGGAGGGTTCTCAAGATTTGCACCATAAGGGACCACGTGTACCTTCTGCTCTTCAGCACCATAGATTTCAATTGCCGACCGTGCAGCCCATTCTGAGGAATAGATGGCTAAATCAACCTTCTTGATAGCTAAAGCTTCAGTAGTATCTGTCTCGTGAATAGAACGTTTCAACAAATTCGTGTATTGGGGGTAGTAGTTTTCAAGTAGAGCAAAAGTGGCATCCTCGATCAACACAATCGGAACATCTGTTTTCAGAAAGGCTATCTCCGCTGCTCCGGCAACGGTAACAATAACATCATACGATTCGTCTGCCAGCCTCTGCTCGGCAACTTTTGCGTACTTCCTGGCAAGTAAGAAGCTGTGATTATATGCGAACTGCCTCTTCAGAAAGAACAGCGAGGCTTTGTTAATGGCCTTTCCAAGCTTCTTTTCCCAAATCTTCATTGGGCCAAGATATGATACCTCACCACAATGTTTTTGCAGAGCCTGAGCTAGATAATACACTGTACCTGACCATGATCGTCTATCATGTGGATCGAATGAAGTCAAAAAAGCAATTTTCATATGATTGTGTTCATTTCTCATCGTCGTCCTCCTACCTCTGTACTTGTTCATAGGCAGCATCTAAAGTTTTGAGGGCAACTTTCGAGTCATACTTATCGAGTATCAATTGACGGGCGTTTTGTGCAAGGTTCTGTGCTAGCTCCTTGTCCTGTAGAATACGTATACAGGCGTGCGCAAATTCCTCGGGTGTATCGGCTATAAGAAGGTGTTCATCATGACGCACTTCTAAACCTTCACACCCGACAGTGGTGGACACTACTGGCACACCTGTCGCCATCGCTTCCAGGATTTTTACTCTCACACCTCCACCTGAAAGAAGGGGAACTGCTAACAGAGTAGCACTTGTCCAGAACGGCACGGCATCTGCAACATAACCATGCAATCGTACACCCTCGCTTGCTAGCTCCTCCGCTGCGACCTGCAAGGTATGCGTTGGGCGTGCACCCACAATGTCATAGGTTACTTCTGAACACAGAGCACGCAGGTGTCCGTACCCCTGGCGTAGCCACCATAGGACTCCTTCGCTGTTGGGAATCCAGAACATGGTTCCTATGGTGAACAATCTGTTTGGCTGAGGATTTCGAGCAGCCCAGATAGGTTCAAGACGTTCTGTGTCAACAGTAATGGGAACTACCTCGATTGGCGTTGTCTTTCCGGCGACCTCTCGCAGCGCCTCCTTATCGTGCTCACTCACAGCTAATACCACCTGTGCACGACGGCAACAGCTACCTTCTAGCTTACGCATGATACGCGCCTCGCGTTTTAGCAGAATATGAGAAACAGGATTGTGTGCGCCCTTGTACAAACGCTCCATCACCTGCCATACAGCATTATGTTCATCGAGAATGACAGGACCCTTCCAGTCAACAGGGACGAAGCGCATCATGTTAAGCTGGTCGATATGTAGCACGTCTATATGTTCTTCATGCAGCAGTTGCTTGACTGTTGCTCTCATCTCTGCGCGGTCATCGCGCCTCATAAGAAAAGAGTCATTTGTTGCCAGGCTCTCAAGCAGAAAACGTACATCAGTCATCCGCGAACGCTTGAGAGGAATAGTTACTACACGACTACATATTTCACGCAGGTACTCTGCATCTTGCGCTTCCTTATCACTGCGTACATATGTACAGTAGATAACCTCGTGATGAGCGGCAAGATGCCGCAGCACTTGCAATGTCTTAACTTTCGGGCCTGCATCAGCAGGATAGACAACAACTTGTGTTAGCACCAGTACGCGCATTATATTCCTACTTCCATCACTCAAGCTCTCCGCTTATGCATGTGCGTGGCTGCCCCCAAGATAGTGCGAACGCTGTGCCAGAGCTTCTTTTTCCGCATGAATGGCAATTGCCTGCTGATAAATGTTTATCAATTTATTCGTCGCAGTCCGCCAGTCGTGATGCTGCTCTACGTAGGCACGTCCATGCTCACGCAGCGACATGCTCAGTTCAGCATCATTCAAGAGGCGTAGGGTAGCCTCAGCAAACGCCTGGGGAGAATCGGCTACAAGTAAATCATGTCCAGGATACGCCTGTAAAGAGGCTGCCGCCTGTGGCGCGACAACGGTAGGAGTACCGAGTGCCATTGCCTCCAATACTTTGTTTTGAATGCCAACACTGTAGACCATCGGGCTCAGCATCACCTCGGCACGCGCGACATAGGGGCGTATATCGTCCACATACCCCGTCACCTCCACACGTGGGTCGGCTGCGAGAAGTTGTACAGGCTTAGGTGGCTTGCTGCCTACAATAGTGAGGGTAGCCTCCGGCTGCTGACGCCAGATGAGTGGCATAATGTGCTGATACAGGTAGAGAGCGGTGGAGACATTCGCATGATAGCTCATCTTACCTGAAAAAACCAGATTGAAGCGGCATCGCTCCTCCGCCATGAGATGAAAGTACTCTAAATCAACACCATTAGGTATAACACTAATATCTGTCCCTAACTCATCGTCAGTTGATGTTACGTCTCCGCCCAGGGTTCGGCATAGTTCGATCATGGCCTGACGGTCGCGCTCTGATGTAACCACGACACGTTCGAGTTCGCGCAATAGCCTGGCTTCATAGTACCGAGTTCGTTTGTACTCCAGCCTCGCGGTAGCACGTACAGGTAGACTTGGACCTGCCGCCATTGTGTGTTTGCAGAGCAGACTAATACAGTCCACAGCGTCCCAAACTAATGAGTGAGTTTGAGCAAGTGCTTCCATTGAGGCAATGCCGCGCAAATGCTCTACATGTATGACATCGAAGGTACGCTGTTCGCAGAGCTGTTGTACAGCCTGTATGAAACGAGTTGACCGAGCATAAGCTACCTGTATAGGAAGTGAACTCGCCAGAGCTAGCCCGCTCATTAGCATTGCCTCGCGCTTTGATTCCTGTACCATCACCACCTCATACCCTTGGTCCCGCAACTTCTCAACGTCAGCTACCTCTGACAACGATGTACATTGTGTTATGACGATGACTTCATGCTCGCGTTGCAACTGAGCAAGGAAGCCATAGCCACGCACACGAACACGCGAGGGCGGATAGGGGGTCGCAAACAAAACACGCATACTATCTCCTGGTGAGTCGGCATGTTGTGTACTTTGAAGTAGTTCCTTTGAAGTACACAACGCAGTTATAAGTAACCCAAAGCTTCTAGCTTGAGACGCACACTCTCCTCTTCCTCCTCGGAGTAGCCGTACTCGTCACTCGCAACGTCTTCATACTTACGCTCGTCGGTGTAGTTTGCCTCCATCTGCTGGCTATACACTTCCTCAAAAAGGGCTGTCAGAGGCTTACCATCCATATCTGAAGGAATAGGCATATCGAGCATGTACATAATGGTCGGAGCTACATCTATAATGCCAGCCTTCTCAAGAGGCGCATTCTTGCGAACATGCGGTCCTTGAGCAAGAAGAATACCATCCATACGGTGAACACCACTTAGCTTCGAGAGCACATCGAGCGGGACTTCACTCACCAACTCGTTGATACTCGTTCCACCCTTATAGCAATCCTGCGTGACCAGAATCAGATCAGGAGCCATCTCTAAACGCTCACCACTATAGATTTCTTCACGGCGGTACGCCTCCAAGACGATGGGCTCACCTGTTTTTGGATCTCGCAGGTCGCGCACCTCTTCGAGAATACGCGTTCTCAATGCCTCGTACTCCTTTCCTGGCTGCACACACCCTTCTGGCTGCCGCCCCACGACGTTGATCATCACACCCTCGACAGGGGGATACATGGGAAAGCGATATGCCTTGGTATGTTTCCAGTCGATATCATCAAGGTTCATCATAGTCTGAGAGTCCAGATTAGTGGCAACCTTCTTCAGGCTTTGAGGCAGACTGCGATAGACTTTCTCCAGGTAGGGGAAGCGACGAATTTTTGTGCGATAGAACTGCTTAAATGCCGATCTGAGGCCCCCCTTGTTCTTACTTGCCTTATTACTGGGCTTGAGCATAGCAAGAGTACGCAGGACATAATTCGTATTGAAGTAATATTTTGGATGGGCTCCACCACCATGATCGGACATTACGATCACGTTTGTGCCCTCGTCAATAGCGTCCAGGAACTTGCCAACGCATGCATCAGCAGACTTGTACACCTCCAGGATGAGATCGCCGTAGAGTTTCGCCTCTTTCGGGTCATATGCCGGATGCTCAGGATCAATATACATCCACCAGTCATGATGAGCACGGTCGGTCGCGCCCACCACCATGATGAAGAGGCCGTAATTCTCCTTCTTCATCTGCTCAATTGAAACATCCGTCGTAAGATGCATCAAACGATCCATCTCTTTAAGCAATACATGATGAGTAGCCGACTTGAAGAATGCCGCGTCTCCAACTAATGAAGGAATAGACTTGCTCAATTCTGGTGGATACGTATAGGACTTGCTCGTATCGGGTGTGGGATAGCCGGAGATCATGAAACCGTTAACCTTCCATGCAGGGTAGGTCACGGGAACAGTCACTACTCCTACCTTCTGACCGGCAGCCCCAACAAGGTCCCAGATAGATTTACCGGCAAATGCATTCGAGTCCACGATAGTATCGGCGAAACAGCTATAACGCGTGTTATCATAATCACGAAAATCATAGGTGCCATGCTTGCCAGGATTATAGCCGGTAGCAAACGTGGTCCAGGCGGCAGGTGAAATCGGCGGGTAGACAGACCGTAGTTTGCCATATACACCACCTTGTATGATCTTTTTGAGGTTGGGCAGTTTATCCTCCGCAACCCAGCGCTCTATCAACTCTGGCGTGGCACCATCAAGTCCAATGACTAAGACTTTTGTTCCCATAGGTCGTATTGTCTCCCCTATTTCAGCGTATATAAAGATCGGAATATTCCGATACAATGATTTATGTACCTCAACAACTTTTGATTTGTTTGCAAGTATAACAGCGCAGCCAGAATGTAACTGCATCCTCTCGGTTAAGATCAGGTTATGAAATGTTTACCACTGTACCGGTTTCTTAACCAGTTCTATCTTAGATGGCTCTTTGCGTACTCCTTGTTGGTCTGTTACACTAGCAGTCAAAGTGAGCCGACAAATGCCTTCGCTACTATGTTCGACACTTAATGCAGCGAGGAAAAGGGGCAGGAGTGCGTATTCTATTACTCAGTAATCTCTATCCTCCATTTGTACAAGGAGGAGCGGAAATACTTGCAGCGGATGTTGCTACCGGATTAGAACGTCTCGGTCATGAGGTTCTGGTGCTTACCAGTTCGTCAGATATTCATGGTCCACAGCAAGACGGACATATCTGGCGTACTCTACGCTGCGCTCCTCCCGCCCACTTTGATCGGCATGGCCCTTTTTGGAGACAAGCGAGATTGCCGTATAACTATTATCGACGCTACCATAATCCCAGCAATGCGGCAGAAGTACGTCGGGTTGTTGAAGCAACCCGGCCCAACATAATATATGTTTGGGAACTGGCGGGGACTGGCGTTACTTCACTCCTCGATACCCTATCGAAGTTAAAAATTCCAACCATCTTTCATCTCAATAGCTACTGGCTGCTCTATGCTAGCTCACCTGATACAGAACAATCACGTCTACGCACGCGATGGTTCAAGCAAAGGTTGATCGGGACGATTCCCTCAATGGCATCGGCTTCATTCATCGCAATCAGTGCTACCGTCAAACAGAACCATGTAAGAGCAGGTTTCGATTCCAAACATATTGAGGTGATCTATAACGGAATTGATGCCAGATTTCTTGAACTACCTTCGACTAAAAATAGCTCAAATGCTAAAGAGTACAGTGAATTGCTTTTCGTTGGACGTTTGCGTGTCGAGAAAGGACTTCTTGTTCTTCTTAAGGCACTTGCTATTCTTGTCGATGAACAACAGGAGGAAAGGCAAAAGGGAGGCTCTTCTCTTCCTCTTCGTCTTAACATCTTTGGGACCGGCGACGAAGTATACATCAGAGAGTTAGAGGTTTTTGTACGAGAAAAGAACCTGAACCAGGTCGTTACATTTTGTGGAAAAATTCCTCAAGATGAATTGATTGGACGTTACGATTCCGCGGATATGCTGCTTGTCCCTTCTCTATGGGATGAACCGTTCGGTTTGGTTGTTGCAGAGGCAATGGCACGAGAACTTCCCGTGATTGCCTCTGATATAGGGGGACCAGCAGAAATCATCACTCACGGAGTAAATGGGTTGCTGACCGAGCCAGGAGATGAGCATGCACTCGCTTCTGCAATTCGCGAATTGCTAGAGCAGCCAGAGCAGCGCAAACAGCTTGGACAAGCCGCCAGGGAAACCGTATGGGCACGCTTCACTATTGAAGAGAACACGAGGCAAGTAGAGCAACATATGCGGCATGTCGTGAGAGAATATAACAGTGGAACAAGTTCTGCGTCTGTTCCACTGAGCAAGAGTTTATAGTGTTTAGTGTACATATAGATACCATTTTGAAAATATAGAAGAGGTACCTTTAATGGCTCAAAACGGAAACCCTGGGCCACGGCCAAATCAACCCAGACCACGAGCACTACTCGCAATCATACTCGTACTTCTTGCACTTGTTATAGGAATAGGCAGCATAGCAGCCTATTTTGTGCTGAACCATACTCAACAGGGAGGCGGGCCTCCTCCTCCTCCTCGACAAACAGCAACCGCTACAGCAGGCGTGGGAAATGGTGGCGGTGGTGGGGGGGGGTCATGTAACCAGAATAGTCCCTACGGTTTTACCACAGTACATGCAGATACTCAGCTTGTCAGCATATATAAGCAGCTCAATGTGTGCTGGGTGCGCTATCAAATTCACTGGTGGGACAAGAATAAGAAGGGCGGCATCGAGAAAACGCAGGGTGTGCGAGATTGGAGTAAGGTCGATGCCGCTGTCACTGCGATGAATGCTGCGGGTATCCATATAGACTTCCCTATTCAACAGGCCCCCCCATGGGACCAGGCACAAAAGTGTAACGGGACCCCCTTTCTCCCTGGGCCTGATCAAATGACGGACTTCGCAACAGAAATCGCAACACGTTACAATGGGCACAATGGTCATGGCTACATTGATGCGTTTGAAATTGGTAACGAGGAGTACGACAACTTCTTCATCCCAGGAGAAGGAGCCGCCAGCCTGGCATGCCGTAGTGCCAGCTACTACGGACCAGTCCTCCGAGCTGGATACGAAGCTATCAAGAAGGCAAGTCCCAATGCTCTTGTAGGCATGTTTGGTATGTGGTATCACAATCTCCCGCATATTCAGGATTTCATGACCTATCTCTATAGCAATGACTACGGGAAGTACATGGATTACATGAACTTTCACTACTACAATGACAGTGGCGATCCCGCCGTTTCTCAAGGAGAGCGACCTTCTTTCGATACCTGGTGGCAAACTATGCATAACATCGCTACAAAATACGGTTTTGCCAACAAGCCCATCTGGGTCACGGAGACCGGCTGGCCTAATCAAAATCCGCAGTCTCAGGACCAGCACCTGCAGTATATTATGGGTCAAGCAGCGAACTCGCACATCATTCAAAAGGTTTTCTGGTTCACAGTGAATTACGGCAGCCAGAGCAAGAACATTGATCCACCTAGTGGTCCATTGCCCGCCTTCAGCACTTTTCAAAAGCTTGTGCAGCAGAAACCACGGTGGGGATAAGACGCTCGAACACCATCGCAGGAAAGGAGAGTTGCGTCGCCTGCCCTGATAAGACAGGCGACGCCACATAATACATAAATGGAAGCTCTTATTGATTCTAAAACATCTCCCATAGAAAAACTCTATCGAGGAACAACGAGTTGGGTACGACTTCTACCAGACTTTATTATCATTGGCACTCAAAGAGGAGGAACGACATCTCTCTATAGCTACCTTGCATCACATCCAAGCGTCAGTCCAGCCTCTACGAAAGAGGTACATTTTTTTGACAACAAGTTTACCAAAGGTCTTGCCTGGTATCGAGCACATTTCCCATCCGCAATAGAAAAGTATTACTCTGAACATATACAGAAGCGAAATTTCATCACGGGCGAATCAAGTCCTTACTATCTTTTCCATCCGCATGTGCCCGAAAGAGTGGCTAAGGCTGTTCCACACGCCAAACTGATTGTTCTCCTGAGAAATCCTGTTGACAGAGCTTACTCGCAGTATAACCATGAGGTAGATGGCGGGCGCGAAACACTAACCTCTTTTGAAGAGGCCATAGGCCGCGAGGAGGAGAGGACCGCGGAAGAGAGAGAAAAGATGGCTAAGGATGAATATTATGTCAGCGACCATCACCGACACCACTCCTACCTTGCTAAAGGCATCTATGTAGATCAATTACGCAACTGGATGAATTGCTTTCCCAGAGAGCGATTTCTGATCCTGAAGAGCGAGGACTTTTATGCAAGTCCAGCAGCAGGATTACAACAAACCTTGAGCTTCTTGAACATCCCACAAGCGAAACTCAAATCGGACGAGGGAGAGTATAAACAGTACAATAACAAAACCTTTACAAAAATGAGTTCCGACACGAGGAAGAGGCTGATAGAATACTTCAAGCTGCATAACGAGCGTCTCTATGACTACCTGGGTGTAAACTTTGGCTGGGATAAATAATTGCTCAGCATTGTGTGTGTTGTGAGAGGTGAAAGGAAAGAGGGCAATGTTTGATCCTCGCGATCCCTACGAACGCTACTACTGGCATTATGACCCTAAGCGACCTCTCTCTATAGCTCAAATCATTGCGAGTAAAAGCGTTGACGTAGAGATAGTGGCGCTCATCTGGTTGCTATTGGAGCATGGAGCTTCACTTACAGTAGCAGGGCCAACTGATCCACAACCCGGTGTCGGCAAGACCACTACAGTCAATGCCCTGCTCCAGTTGCTTCCTCGGGGCTCAACACTCGTATACATGGCTGGAATGGCCGAAAATTTTGCATTCACCTCTACCCCTGGTAGCGATCCTGCTACACTCTATGTACTTTGTAACGAGGTAAGCGATCACTCACCTATTTACATGTGGGGGTGGGCAGCTCAACACTACTTGAAGTTGCCTGCCCAGGGTTATCACATTGTTACTAGTGTGCATGCCGATACTATAGACGACGTTATTCGCATGTACCACTATGACTTACGCTTGACCGCAGGAGACGTACGTCGCCTCGGACTTATCATAAATATTGGTCTTGTTGGAGAGCGTCGTCGCTGGCTAACCACGCACTTTTTGCGACCGCAGGCTGATCCCCGGCGACCAGAAGCTATTACCGTCCTTCCACTTTCTTCATGGAACGACTCCGAAGCCACGTTTAACCACGCAGATCAATCTACCCTTAACGAAGTAACAGAATGGGTCGGCCTGACACAACAAGATTTCATGGATGACCTCAAGCAACGCAGCAATTGCTTGAGTATACTGGCTCAAGGTGATGGTGTTGACATGCGTCAGATGCATATGGCAATCAATGAATTTTGTATGTCTGCACGCAGCACCAGGACGCCTCTATAGCAGAGCTAAAGCTCTTCATGCTCATTCGCATCAGGCCCCAGTATGAATGATGAACACCTTGAGCGTCTTGAGCAATATAGCGAGATCGCCTATTGATGAACGTTCGTCTATGTACTGCATATCAAGCAGAATGCGTTCTTCATAGCAAATATGCTGACGCCGACTGATTTGCCACAAACCGGTAATGCCTGGCTTCACGGCGAGCCGCTTCTGCGCCCATTCTCGGTAACGTGGAAGTTCGCTTGGATGAATAATGCGTGGACCTACTAGAGACATATGTCCCCTCAGGACATTGACCAATTGTGGTAACTCATCAAGACTCGTTTTACGTAGAAATTTCCCTATACGGGTAATACGTGGATCGTTTGCGAGCTTCATGTTTTGTTGATAACGCTGCATAAGCTCAGGGTGCTTTGCCAGGTAGGCATCTGCGTCAGAAATCATCGTTCGAAACTTGAGGGCGAAGAAACGCCGTCCATCTTGCCCGATGATCTCTCTGAAATGAAGAACATCTCCTCCATCATCAAGCTTTATATAAAGAGCAATAATTAAGAGCACAGGAGTAAGCGCGAGTAAGCCACATAGAGATAAAACGATATCAATAGTACGCTTCACAGTATGATAAAAGAACGAAGGCTCACGTATAATACGTATGCTAACTAGGTCAGGACTTATGCTGTCAATAGTATAAGAAGTCAGCGCTTCTTTCGCTCCCGTTAGCGAACTTACTGTCATTTGTTCCATAGTTAGTGCCTCTCAAACGTTGATCCCCCACTATTCTCCGCACTTCCCATAGGCATAGTCTAGCAGGGAAGCGATGTTTTCTCGGTAGTGAAGATGTTGCGATATCATTGCAAATACATCGATCTGGTTAAGATTTCTTCAGATGTCCATTGCAATTTACAGTAAGTAGTGCCTTGCTTGATAGTGGATAGATTGTTACTATAGCTTATGGTCATGAAATGATGACCATTCTTTCTAAATAGGCCGACTATTGGACTAATTGGTGCAGATGTTACCAAGCATTTTCTCCCTCGTTTTGCCCTTACAGGCGGATATTTTATTTGCATCCATACGTGTAGCAGTATTGCTACTTCTACTTTTTGTCCTGCCGATAGTATGAAGTAGATTGAGTAGAGTCACGTTGATAATTGCTCATTATAAGGTGCAAAAACAGGAATAGCTTCACGTTCTGCTCTGAGAAACTGGCGAAGCGAAGATATAGATTATGGAGGTGCGATCCGTGAAGACATTATTTACCCGCGTATGGAGGAATGAGAAGCAGCAAAGATGGCCGCAATGTCTCCAGCTTCGTTCACAGTATATTGGCACAGCGATACTTCTTTGTAGCCTTGTGGCACTACTGAGCGCTTGCAGTCTTTTCCCACAGGCATCGCAAAGTGGAGGGGGTGACTCGACGAATGCTCTTCCAAGCCCTACCGCAAGCGCAGCAGTTTCGTCAACGCCTACCTTTGTACCTCCAACAATTAACCTGCAGGTTGTTGGATGTCCCGCCCTTTCTGTTAACTGGGATAGTTTGGTGGGGACCCATGCTGGTGTTAACAAGGTGCAGCAAGTGACATGTGGAAGTTTAGAGGGTGCCGGTTCTCTAGCTGCTCTAGTGAGCGCGCGCTACTATTCGCCAGATGCCAAACTGGATGTCTATGTCTACGATAACCTGACCGCTACGCCTGCGCGTCGTTTCAGCGTACAGGGGCTACTTAACGGAAATGCCGTCATCAGTTCACTAGGTACGGTCGCAACAGCAGAGGTCAGCCCCAAAGATCCCATTAAAGGTGCACCGGATCTCTTTAAAGATTACGCGTGGAATGGTGGCGGCTTTGGACAAGATATCTTTAGTGGTATCTATCCAGAAGTGACCCTATACCAGGCAGACAAAGCTCAGGCTCTCGTCAACACAGAACTTGCGAATCCAAATATGAAGCAACTCGATACCTGGAGATTATCGGCATCGGGCGTCACATCACACCTCGCTACAGACGTCTTTCACTGGAAAAGTTATACACAACAAGTGCTGACACCTAATGTTAAGAGGCAGACGACCATCAATGTCTCCGTGACTAATACCGGACCTGGAGGCGGGGGATTTACAGCTGTGCTCAACCGTTTGGATGGAAATGTGAACAACATCCTTGAAGCAACACAAATCACTCCGGTTGATACAAATATCGTACTTAGTAGTCCTGCGGCAAATAGCACACTTCATAGCCCGGTCAACGTCAGCGGCACCTCTCTGGCCGCAGGCAGCACACTTGGGCAGGCAGTGATCTACGACGACATGTATGTACAAGTTGGCAACTCAGGTTCTCTTTCCAGTTCTGCTGCCAGTGGCTATATACAATTCACCAAGTCCGTCAGTTACCAGTTGAATGCGAACGGAGTTCAGGAAGGTGTTATTGCCTTCTATCCCACAAATCAAAACAATGTTCTCATTAGTAATCAGGCAACCATGATGAAAGTGTTTCTCGCCGCTTAACTGCTTCGCAAACAAAAGTTGGTGACAAAATCTTAACATGAAGGCAATAATCACTACCAAATCATAACACTATTCCCTAGAAGATGGCGCTAGGCATAATGTTATGCTGTTGTTAGCAATGCATATATGCATATACACAAATGAGCCTACGAACAGTCAACAACAGGCGTTGTTTAGTAGTCCGCCTTTACTCATAATCATCGAGCCTTGTAGAAGTAGTAGAAGTAAATTATACATTTGAGGGAGTGTACCTTGAACCGTTACTTTCCAAGCATAAAGCGCTATAGTTGGGTAATCCTGGTGTGCGTACTACTTGCAACTCTTATTGGTTTCGTTATAACACGAGTCATACCGCCAGCATACCAGGTGAGTTCAGTGCTACTCGTCCAGTCTGGAGCACCGGGTACGACATATACAGGTGGGCCTACAGCTTCTGATAATCTGACGAAGGCCCTCACCTACAGTGCACAGATACTAACCCGTTCGACGATGCAGTATATCGTCACAACCGATCCCAGGCTTACTCAGCGTAAGTATTCACCGAATGACCTTCTGTTAGACGTGGTTCCTACGCCTTCGACAACTGCACCAACTATCAGCATTCTCGTTACTGCCAAGACTTCCAGTGACGCAGTCATGATCGCCAACGATGTCGCCAATGGCTTTGCCTCGTTGATTCAAGCAAATGCGCAGCAGCAACTGGACACACAACGCAAGAACCTGCAGAGTCAGCTTACTACCTACCAGCAACAAGAAAAAACCTTGTATGGGCAGCTTTCATCAACTCCCAATACTGATCCGCACTACAATGTTTACCAGGCCCAGCTCCAGGATGCTACAAATTCTGCACATGCAATACAAGCTCAACTCTTGGTCCTACCACCAACGGCATCGCTCAAGGGAGATGTCACTGTTGTACAATCCGCTACACCGGATGATGTGCAGCCGGGCGCGAAGGCTCTCCTCATTCTTGCAGTTACTGCTGGTGTCGGCTTGCTACTTGGCCTGCTAATCATGTTCCTGTTGATATTCCTGGATAATCGGTTGACTAGCGAAGATCAGGTGAAAGGGAAGCTCGATCTGGCCTATCTTGGTGGCATTTCCAATGATAAGGCTATTCAGACAAGTGGAGCAGCCAATTCTCCTACAACAATGCAAGAAGTTGCCGACATCTGCGCAAATCTGCGTCTCACAGGAATTATGCCCGGCCAATGGCGTGCGCCTCAGGGTGCCGCTCTGCTGGTGACAAGTAATCAGGCAGCAGAAGGCAAGACTACCATTGCTACTGCCATTGCAACCGTACTGGCTCAGAGCGGCAATAATGTCGCTGTGGTAGATGGCAATCTTCGTCAGCCCTCTACACACCTGGCATTTGGCATGGGAACGAATTTTGGGTTGAGCGAGTTGCTTAGAGGTACAGGTCGAGAATCTGTTGATGATGCTGTTCAACGCACCAAAGTGCCGAATGTTTGGCTGCTGACCGCCGGAACAGTGATAGCTAATCCTGCCACTTTGTTAGAGCAGAGATTTCCATTCATTCTGGCTCAGTTGCGCAAGAAGGTTGACGTAGTCGTCATCGATGGCCCCGCATTATTCAACGGTGCTGAGGCAAGCGTTCTGGCGAGTCAGGTTGATGGTGTTGCACTGGTAGTTGACACACGCGTAGATAAAGTTCCGCTTTTGCTACGTTCAAAAGAATTGCTAACCTCTCTTTCACGGACACCAGCAGGTGTGATCATGAACCGTCTGTCGGCTCGACGCCGCAATCGCTATTATGCGGTCGCTTCTCCCAGAATTGCGAATCCTGAGAGTCGCGTATCTGTCCAACCATATAATGGATATAGCAATGGTAGTGAGAATGGTAATGGACAGAGTCCATCCATCATGATTCCGGGTCCAGCCTTCGTTCCTGCTGCACCTAGCCGCTCACCACTATCACTACCTGGGATAGTGCCATCGCGACCACCAATGACACCGCTTCCAGCGCCCGACGGTTCTGATGTGGCGCAGAAGCCGCAGTCGCCCTCAGCACAGTAATGTTGGAAAGATAAGAGAGCTGTATGCAAACCGCGAACACTTTTCCTCAGGGAGGAAGTACAACTGATCTTGCGAGTCAGCTAAGTGAGCAACGGATGCGCCATCGGCGTATCCTTCAAAAACGTGCGCTAACGTTCTGGTGGCCCCGCATTCTGACCATCGTCCTTGCTGCTATTATAGCTGCGGTCCTTGGTCAGTTCGCTCTGGCCTTTCCGAAGCCCATCTTTGTTGGCATCGGCGCATTGTTAGTCATCTTTCTTATGGTATGGCGCACAGATTTCGGCCTGCTTGCACTTACGATCAGCGCAACAGCATTCTTTCCACAAGCCTTCCAAGTGAAATCGCTTGAGGTCTACCCAGCTTTACCCTTGTTAGTGTTGATGTGCTTTACCTTAGTTGTACAGGCAGCCTTTCGTGTGCGAGAGTTCGTATGGCCCTCGTTTTGGGCTATCTGGCCTCAATATGGACTGATCATAGCAGCCATTATATCAAGCATTATGATTCAGGTGACCTGGGTCCCCGGTGTTCCACGCAGAATAAGTAGCAGCCCCATCATTTATGACGAGCTATTTGGAATAGCGATGTACTTCTTTCCCCTCGCCGTGATCACAGCAACTACAGCGTTTCTAACGAAGCGCGATAAATGGGTTGAGTACATCTTACGTGGATTGCTGATTGCGGCTTGCCTTGCTGGGATAATTCTTATTATCGAATTCAGGCGTGTTGGTGCCACCATTTACACCTTCCGTTATACAGAACCCGTGATCTGGTGGATGAAGTTGAAAGCCCTATCACAGTTAATGGCCTTGGGTACTATGATCGCATATGCCTACCTCCTCTATGCCAGGACGTGGCGTTCGCGCATCTGGTTTGCTGCCCTTGCAGGCATATGCCTGTTGGGAGTTTACTTTTCCCTCGAAAACAGTTGGTGGCTAGAGTTGGGTGCCAGTCTAGCGGTAATGACAGCTTTCTTTTCGCGTAAGTTTTTCCTGGCGTGTTGTGTGGCAGCTCTATCAGCCCTTCCTTTAGTGAAATTAGAGCTTGCTAAACTATCAAATGTCAAGTCGGCTGATTACTTCCGCTATATTATCTGGCAGGATATGCTGCGTATCTGGCGCATGCGGCCTATCCTCGGCGTCGGTCCAGGTAACTTATGGAACTACGATCAACATTTCACTCAGCTACCGCGCCATTTACGCGATTTTAGCAAGACGGGTCTCGGTGTATCGCATAATGGATACATTCAAATCCTGGGAGAGTTGGGGATAGTAGGCGAATTTTTCTACATAGCATTCATTGTTGTCTTCATCTACATTGCGGTACAACTCTTTCGTCGCTCCAACACACCGGAGGCGCGTTTCGACCGCATTCTAGCATTAATTGCGATAGGTTTGATGGTTGGCTCGGCATGCGGTGATTTCACTTCTGGAGCATTCTTCTTACAACCACGTCAGCTAGGCAGTGCTCGTGAGCTACCACAGGTGCTAACCTCCTGGGCCGTGTGGGGATGTGTAATTTACAAAGATCAGCTCTGGAGGATGGCTCAACGCAGACAAAAGCTTGCAAACATTTCATCCCAGGTTCAACCCGCGGTTCGTTCCGTTTGAGTTAGTTGTACAGAGAGGAGATTAGTGCTTTGTCTCAATACCATCAGTAGAGGGACAAGGCGCTACATAGAATAATGGACAACGCTAACAGAGAAATACAGAAGGCGGTCGTGTTCTGGCTAAGTGGTGTACGCCTGGAAGACATTCGTGCCCTGCCGCAAGTGGAAAAACTTATTAACCAAGGCGTACTGGTTGAACTTGAACCTTCACTGATCACCGGACCACAAAATCAACACTATCAAGCCTTGACCGGTCGCTCTCCCGCAAGCTTTGGTTTTTTTGATACTCTTGTTCCAGCCTGTCATCTTCCACGCTCAATGCGAGGTGCCAACGGGTATACCGTCGTGGAAGAGCATACAGGTAGGGATGCCACACCTGCGTTATTGACAGACATTTTGCGAATGGTAGGTTGGAGCGTGCAATACGAGGAAACGCCATTTACAGAACTCGGTGTCAGCCTACAACGCTTGACACAAAGTGCTGTAACCCTACCGACATGTACATTTATCAAGTGTATCGTTGAAACAAGATCACAACTCGTGGAATTTGCACCTACTTTCGTAGATGCATTACAAGCAGCACAATCGTGGGTAAGTGAGACAGGGCTAGTAGCACTCTTCTCAGAGACTCAACCAGCTCATATAGAACAATTTGTGAATATCAATAACTTTTTATCTGATATGGGTGTAATAGAGCAAGACGAGCAAACAGGTTCGATAAACTGGCCTAACTCACTTGCTTACTACGCTGGTTATGGTCAACTGTGGGTCAATCTTCTGGGCCGTGACCCACAGGGGGCAGTACACCCACAAGACGAGTATGAAGAGGTCCGAGATACACTGGTTAAAGCACTTCCCAACAAGTTACGGAATCCCAGGACCGATGCATCTGTGGTTGAACGCGTGTATCGCAAGGAAGAACTCTACACTGGTAACTATCTCTTCTGCGCGCCTGATCTTGTGGTGATGTTTAAGCCAGGGTATGCTCCCTCAGTGAGCAGCACACATATCAACTTTGATGAGGCAACATTCAGCACACCTGCCGATGGCACAACGGTAGTAGCAGGTACTCATCCCTCTAGTCTACAAGGCTTTTTACTGGCTTCCGCTCCTACATTGGCATCGAACGTGACAGCATCTGGGCAGCTTATAGCAGTTGTTCCAACCATGTTACACGCTCTTGGTGTTGAGTACACAGATCTAGAGAGCGCTGCCATAAGCACAATCTTCTCGCCTTCCTACCTGGAAACGCATCCTATTCGTAGTGAGGCACATAATCAGGACCTTTCTGAAGAAGATGAAGAACTCGTTATAAACCGCTTGCGTGACCTGGGGTACATCTAAAGCCCGAAAGGAATATCTTTTTTTGAAAGCGGTGACTGTGCATGAGTGATCATATCAATCAACCTTCAACGGATACTTCGCATCAATCTCCTTCTAAACGGAGATTTGATGCTATTTATTCGTTTGTCGAAAAGCAAACCACCGCTATAATGCCAACACCGCAAAGTACACAGACTCAGCAGCAGCCTTATGAGCAGGAAGGACAGGAGGAACAGAAAAGCCGAAGACGGACAACCAGCCTAAAAATACCACGACTTAGACTAAAGTCTCAGAAACCATTAACAACGAACACACCTGTCCCGCAACCGGCACAAACACACGATGAGACGATTCGCCTACCCGATCCTAAGATGCTGCAAGCGCGATACCACACAGTGCGGTTGCCTAATCGGAAATTGCTACAAGAATATGCTGAGGCTAGGGGCTTGCCTCCTCCTCAAGTGCAGCAAAAACCAGACGAGACAGTACGGCTACCCAGTCCAAAGTTGCTACAAGAACTGGACACGATTGCAACACAGATACTTCCTGCTGTACAGGCAAGGAAGGCGGACTTCCTCAAAAATGATGTCCTGCTTCAGCAGTCAGGAACTATTGATACTGATGATGATCCTGATATTGCTAAGTATAACACTATACCGATGCTAATCCTCAAAGATGTGGCGAAGCAGCAAGGCCAGCCAGCACCCGTCATGCAATCAGAGCTTACAGGTGCGGCTGGCAACGCCGCCATAGTCGGTACAGGTACTATGGTAGGCAGCGTACTCAAATACGGGAGCAATTTGCTAATTCAACGAGGGTTTGGCCCAAGTGTGTATGGAATGTATTCCATCAGCTACGCTCTGGTATCGCTCGTAGCGGCTATCCTCAACCTCGGCTTGGATGATGCAATGGTCCGGTACGTATCAATGTACCGAGCCAAGAAGAAAATGCAAGCACTGCGCGGGCTGACAATTTTCTGTACGATTGCAGCAGGAGTGGTCGGCTTAGGTGGTGCTGTATTTGTGCTATTCTTTGCCCCGTTCTTAGCTAATCTCAGGCATGATTCTAGAATCATTCCAGTTTTACAAGTCATGTCTCCACTCGTTCCGATGCTATGCATACAGATTATCTGGTATGGCGGTTTACAGGGCTTCAAGGCTTTCAAATGGCGTGTACTAGCAGAACGCATCATATTCCCTGTAGTAATGATCGTCGTGCTCGTTGGCCTTCTCTTTGTGTGGCACAACATCATGGCAATTGTGGTGGCAACAATTGTTGGTACAGTAGCTAGTATGGGATTTGCTTTCCGCTCTCTTATTCGCTTGTTACCTCGTGGTTCTAAGCCTGAGCATAAACAGTATGAGTTTAGAGAATGGCTTGGTTTTGCTATACCTAATTTCATGACCTCTATTGTCGATATGGCCCTCGAGTCAACAGATACATTGTTGTTAGCATTCTTTGCAATTTCTAATGAGCAAATTGGACTGTACATGGCCGCTATTAAACTAAGCGGATTTATTATAATGCCCCAGACCTCTCTGAACTCTATGTTTGCTCCAACCATTGCGGAACTTCATAGTAAAGGAGAGCATGACAAGCTAGCCATCATGTTTAAGATAGTGACAAAGTGGTCCATTACTCTCAGCCTACCAATTTATTTTGTAGTAACACTCTTCTCCAAACCTCTGCTCGATATATCGAGTCACGAATTTGTTGAGGCCTGGCCCATACTCATCGCATTCGCTTTAGGCAATATCATCAACACGAGCACTGGTGCCGTTGGTTACTTGCTTATGATGACAGGTCATCAAAAAGTCTCGGTGTTCAATTCACTGGCGGCGGTAATCATCAACGCGATAGTTGGAGTTGTTTTAGCCCCTATGTACGGTGCAATGGGCGTGGCTATCAGTACAGGTCTTGCTATCGCCGTCGTTAATCTGATGAAACTGCTCCAGGTACGCGTCTTCCTCAAGATACACCCGTACCGCTGGGACACGCTCAAGCCGTTGGGCTCAGGAATCATCAGTGCTGCGCTTATAGGTGGGATACTCTACTTTCTCAGTCTACACCATGTGAACTTATTCATACAATTATCGCTTGTACCTGTCTTTTTGGCAAGTTACGTTTTGCTGATAGCTCTCTTTAAGCTCGATCAAGAGGATAGAATCGTTGTAGATGCTTTCCGTAAGAAATTTAAGCGGACGAAAAAATAGAATTGAGGTGTCTGGTGCCTACTATTATCTTTGGTGTTGATGGTTTGACATTCCGTATATTGCATCCACTGATTGAACGCGGAGACCTCCCCAATTTCCAGCGTTTAAGCCAGGAGGGATGTGAAGCCATATTAGAGTCGAAATATCCACCTCTTACACCTCCTGCCTGGATGTCGCTCTCGACTGGTCTCAAACCTGCTGGTCACGGCATTTATGACTTCTGGGAGTATGATGAGGAGCAACAGGAGCAAGGAGCCACGCGCAAGGCCCGCGTACAAACACGGCGCAAAGGTGGTAAGGCTATCTGGAATATACTGAGTGAGTATGGCAAGCAGGTAATGGTAGTTAACGTTCCAATGACTTACCCGCCTGAGCCTATTAACGGGATTATGGTTAGTGGCTACATGACTCCTAGCAGCGATGCGAACTTTACTTATCCTACCGATTTCAAAGAAGAACTTTTTCGCGTTGTCCCCGACTATGAGATCGATTTAGACTTTAGTAAAATTTACGTTGGCAAAGTAGACGAGCGAAAAGATAAGCTGATTGATGCAACACTACGTATGACAGAGAGCCGTATCAAGCTTATCACACATCTACTGCAAGAAAAGTCCTGGGATTTTTGCTATGTTGCCTTCATGGGACCTGACCGTCTACAACATCCACTCTGGACCAATATCAACGCGCTAGAGACACACGCAACTGATTACTATCGTCTACTGGACTCTGCACTTGGAAAGATGCTGGATCAGCTTGGACCAGATGACAGCCTCTTCGTTGTCTCCGACCATGGCTTTCAGGGAGCAGATAGCGTCTTCGACATAAATGAATACTTGTACAGCAAGGGATTACTAAAACTCAGTTCTGATTATCACCACCAGCATGGTCAAGCCAATCGTCGTGCTGTACTAAAACATACTCTAAAACAGATGGGTTTACTTGCGCTAGTTCGCAAGGTGAAAAACATGCTTAAGAGTGCCGGGGTTGTTAAAACAGAAGCGGTTCACACAGATAAGCCACTGTTGAATGATATTGACTGGAAGCGCACATTAGCGTATGTACCTTCTTACTCTGGCTATGGAGGAGGCTTTGCCGATGTCTTTCTAAGCAACGATCTCGAAGAAGAACGTCTAGCGGAGTTGTGCGAGGACCTGAGACGTCAGGTACATCCAAAGACGGGCAAACCACTTGTCGATGCCATCTACACAACAGAAGTTTTCGGTACAGGGCCGTATGCTCCACGTGAGCCTCACCTGATTATCCTCCCAACCGATGGAATCACATTTCGGATGAATCTCGGCAATAAGCACTTTTGGGATGACGCGAGTAAGGTACGAGGCACACATCAGAAAGACGGAGTGCTTTATGCTTATGGCGCAGGCATAAAGCATGGCCTCAAGGCTCCGAATGCAGAGATATATGATCTTGTCCCAACGGTGTTACAAAGTATGGGTCTTCCTTTACCTCATGCATTTGATGGTCGTGTACTAAATGAGCTGTTTGTAGAGAGCAAGCAAAAAGAAGAAGTATCAAATGTAACAGGCAATGGGGCAGCGGGTGGATTAGCCCGTCGTAAACTTAAAAAATTACTAGAAGTTTAAAAGTATAGTGCTCTATTAGATACATAAGGTTAAATAAAAAATAACGTAGGGGGGATATAACTTGAGAAATTTACTTCGCAGAGGTGTATTTCTAGCAGTTCTGCTCCTTGGGGCACTAAGAGTCTACATTGTTGCTCATCAAACACGGCGGTTTGTCCTAAAAAAACCGCGCATCTTGCTTGTCCATCCAGGACACATGGGTGCCTTGGTAATGGTAACACCTATTCTTCACGCGTTAAGAACGCACGCACCTGACGCGCATATTACAATGCTCATTGGTCCCTGGTCAAAAGAGGTGGTGGCACGGCATCCTGACGTCGATGAAATTTTGACGTGTACCTTTCCTAGCCATAGGGATAATTCAATAAATGCGCTATCATCATATACTCTTTTACTAAAGGTTGCTAGACAGTTCCGTAAGGGCAATTATGACCTCGCCATCAGTCTCCGTCCTAACTTCTGGTGGGGAGCGGCACTACTTTATCTAGCGGGTATCCCTCATCGCGTCGGTTATGACGTTCAGCCTTGCACTCCGCTTTTAACTGCTGCGATCCCAAGAGTGCAACAAGAGCATTTTACAGCTTCCTATCTACGCCTTGCCAGTATGGGGCTAAAAGTATTGGGCTGCGAACCGCTTGATGAGCCATATACGCCGGAGAGCTATCCAATGCACTTTGTGCCGACGGCAACGGAGCAGTTATGGGCTACCGAACGCCTAAGCACGGAAAGAAATGTACCATCACAACCAGTAGTAGTGATTCATCCGGGAACGGGAGGTGAGGTAAAACTTTGGAGATCGGAAGCATGGGCAGCGTGTGTCGATGCGCTCACGCAACCGTCAGGAACCTTTTATGGAGCCCGTATTATCCTTACTGGAAGTAAGAGCGAGCAGTCGCTCTTACAAGAGATCGAAGATGCAATGAAATCACATGCCACAACGATAACGGCTATGACTCTTGGGCAACTGGCAGCACTTCTTCAACAAGCTCAGCTTGTGCTTGGAGTTGATAGCGGACCACTGCACCTGGCAGTAGCACAGGGGACACCGACGATCCGCATCTTCGGTCCGACCGATGCAGTCACATTTGGTCCATGGGGTAAGCAAGAACAGCATGCAGTTGTTGTCGCAACACATCGTTGCCCGACGTGTCCGGCTATTCCGTGTAGACGGTTGAATTTCCAACCAGAAGAGCTAGCGGCGCATCCCTGCGTAAAGCTTGTATCAGAACAGGAGGTACTTGCCACACTTGCCATGAAATTCCCCCATATCCTGGCGGCAGAAGACAAATTGTCTCTAGTGCAATCATTAACAAAGACACAAGTTTGAGCATGTACAAAAAGAGAAAGCTAATATTCCGTATGACAATATACAACAACTATTCCACAGTGAAGCATAGTAGTAGCATAGTCGCTATTGATAGCGTGGTTTGCAATGAAGGGTCATGATAGATGCTAGAAGTTTCTCCTCTCAGCACCACAACCTCACGTTTACATTCGCTCATTGGCAGTTTTTCGGGTAAACGCATCCTGGTAATAGGTGATATAGTAGCCGATGAGTATCTTATCGGTAGACCAACACGTATCGCACGTGAGGCACCTGTCTTGATCCTGGAGTTGAACGAGGAACGCACTATCCCTGGTGGAGCAACGAACGTTGCAGTCAATGCCTGTACATTGGGTGCGGATGTTTTTTTAGCAGGAGTCATCGGGAACGATGCTCAAGGTCAGCGACTACAGCAGGCTATTGACAATCTGCATATGCATCAAGAGGGATTAGTAATCGATTCCCGACGCCCAACGTCAACGAAGACACGCATCATGGCTGGAAGTCCACAGATTGTTCAGCAGCATGTAGTGCGTATTGATCGTGTAGACACTTCTGAGGTTCACGAGCAGAGCAAAAGAAGTATGATGAATTACATAGAGCAGGTATTGCCAACCGTCGATGCTGTTGTGCTCTCCGATTACGAGAATGGAGTCATCAGTCCACAGATCATCGAGACATGTATTCCGATAGCACGATATTTGAACAAAGTGGTGGTAGTGGATTCTCATGGCTCGCTCTTCCGCTTCCAGGGAGTGACCGCCCTCACTCCCAATCAGCCCGAAGCGGAACTGACTCTTGGCATGACCATCACCTCCCAAGCCGACCTGGAAGAGGCTGGTCAGCAGTTATTGGAAAGAAGCCACGCTAAGGGAGTGCTGATAACGCGAGGCAGTGAAGGCATGAGCTTGTTTGAAATGGGCAGACCGCCAATACACCTTCCTCTTCATCATCAACCTAATGCCAGCGAAGTGGTAGACACAAATGGAGCAGGTGATACAGTGGCATCTACATTTACCCTTGCACTCACTGTAGGAGCCAGTATGACCGAGGCAGCGTACGTTGCTAACGCAGCGGCAGCCCTGGTGGTACGGCGTTTAGGCTGCGCCAGTAATTCATTGGAAGATTTACAGCGCGTCATAGCGTAAGAGAGTGAGATGAGTATCCAAATCCCCTCCGTGCCGCAGAGCACCATAACGAATGAGTACGACGGTTGGCATAAATATTGGCAGGCGCAGGGACAGCCATGGCGTACCGAACCTGAAATAGATGCTCAACGCCAAGAAGAACTCGAGGCTTGCTGCGCTATTGTACCTGACGTTCAACAGGGCTGCTATCCCTTCCACAACCTCGCCGACAAATTGACGCGTGCAGATGTAGAGTGGTTGTTAGCAACACGGGTGAGCAACTCGATACTGCAAAATGGAAAACATCACCGGGAATACCCAGGGTTAGATCTGCGTGGGGCCGACCTGAGTAAAGTAGATTTGAGGGGCTTACCATTGATAGCTATACGGGGGGGATTGAGTGAAGAGAATTGGTGCCTTGCTACTATAGAACAACGTGACCTGGCAACGATACGCCTGGAACGTGCAGACCTGCGTGGAGCTCACCTGGAACGTGCTATTCTTCGCGGAGCGCACCTTGAGGGTGCAGACCTCCGTTCAGCGCATTTAGAGGGGGCCGATCTTCGCGAAGCGCACTTAGAAGGCAAGGGACACTCTCTCAAACCATTGCCGCCCGCTGATTTACGGATGGCTTTCTTCGATAGCACAACACATTTAGAGAACATCATATTAGGTGATGAAGAGCATGGAGTGGTGAGAGTTGCTGATATCCATTGGAATAATGTCAACCTCGCCTCTGCTGCTTGGAGCAAGGTAGATATACTAGGTGATGAATCTGATGCCCGTCAATGGAAAGACCTCGATAGTTATCGGGCCGCAGTGCGAGCCAACCGCCAACTCGCCGCAGCGCTTCATGCTCAAGGATTGAACGAAGAGGCAAACCATTTTGCCTATCGTGCGCAGGTGAATCGACGAGTGATCCTGCTTCGACAGATGATCCTACCCCTCGTGCTGCGTCTCATTCAACAGCCGCAGATGCCTTCACCCCTCGTATTTCGACGCCTCGAACAATGGTGGCAGAGCCAGGGACCACCACACAATGTCTTGCCTGCTACGCTCTTACGCATGACGGTCCTGTTACTGGTGCTTTTCTTTATAACCCTATGGCAACCACTCGCACTACTGGGGATACTTCTGCTTTGTACAGTACCATTTGCACTACTCTATGTACTCCTACGGCGTCGCGCTCGTTTGCCACATCCATATCAGCCAGCGCAGGATTTTTTGCTGCCACAGGGACTTTTACCACAGAAGCAACGGCTGCAGCAAAAGCAGCGCCTTTTATTAAATTTCTTATTAGGAAAGCCTGTTGCGGCAGTAACTCAATCACTAACAGCTAAATGGCACTTCCCATTGCTCTTGCTCTTCCTTCTCATCGTTGATAACACTCTGGTATGTTGTGGACGGTACCTGTTCTCGTTATTCTTTGATGCACTTATTGGCTACGGATACAAGCCAGCAAGGAGCGTCGCCTGGTACGTCGTCACAGTCTTTGGATTTGCCCCGCTCTATGCACTTCTTGGGCATCTTCCACCTCTAGAAGCGTTTGTTCTCAGTATAACATCGTTTCACGGACGTGGGTTCTTTCCCGCCAGCAACACTTTGAGCAACCCATTGATTGTGCTGGGAGCAGTAGAGGCTGTTGTAGGGCTCGTTATCGAAATTAGCCTGATCGTGACATTTATGAAGTCGCGTCTACCTTGAGTCACCTCGTAGGAGCACGATATTCTATAAATCGCCACAATGCATCACTAATTAAATTTTTAAATCTATTTCTCTTTTCTTTTCGTGTAAAACTTACATCAGTGAGAACTATGCCTATTAAATACATTAGTTCTACTGGAAGGTAGTCTTTACTCGTGTGTCAGGTGGCGAGGTGCAGAGAGGCACCACCACTAATTAAAGGAGGAACTGATGTCAAACGTCCACTTGTTCTTCGTTCGTATTTTTTGGCGTGTTGGAGGTGCTGCCGCTCTTGTTGCCGTGATGTTATTTGCACTTCAGACGCCAGAAATCAGGGCAGCAAGCACCTGGAATGGTGGATTGAGTATCCAGACGGCCTGCTTTACTGTGCATAATACCGGTGATCCACTACCTAGCACTCTGTATGGGCTTCGATACACCTCTGGACACCCGAATAACTCGACGCCCGCTATTGTTTTAGTGCATGGCGTTGCCTCCTCGACGGCGAACTGGGACTTCACGCCGAGTTGGTCAGTCGCGCGTCGACTCGCTCAGGCAGGTTTCGTCGTCATCTCCTATGATCGCCTAGGGTTTGCGAAGAGCCACTACGATCGACCAAAAGGTGGAAATCTCCTCCTCATCTCAAATCAGCGAGACATGCTCCATCAGTTGGTTGGCAAGGTGAAGACTGGGAACTACACTATTGCTAAGGGAAGCAATTGCTCAGCACCGCAAGTACCAAGCCATTTAGCCAACTCTACGGTTGTCATTGCTGGTCACAGTGCTGGTGGAGCAATTGTTCAGGGATACCCAGGCGAGTACCATGATGTTGCTGCGATGGTCCAAGCGAACTACTCCAACCAAGGTTCGGGTTCCGTCGTCCAGCAACAAACTACGAACGTTGTCGCGCCAGCACTGGCTGCTGGAGACGACTATGTCCCGTTTTTTGCGAATAGGCAGCAATGCATCCAGTTCAACATCTACCAACCAGGGGAAGTGAAACGGGTCGTGAATATTGCGTGTAATCCTGCACATTTTGTCCTGACTCCAGCCGGTGAGTTCACTGGGTTCACAGCACTCACACAGGAGAACAACCAATTCATCAAGACGACTGGTATAATCCCGGTGCTCCTCACCTATGGTGACCACGACGCCGCATTTCCACCGAGTACGACGCAGGCAGACTACCAATACTGGCGCACGAACTGCCCAGATTGCGATCTAACCGAGTGGTACGAACCTAATAGCGGACACCTGTTCATGGCACACAAATCTATGCCACAGTGGGTGCAAGAAGTAGTGACATGGCTCGCCTCGCGTGGCATTCGCCCAGTTTGAGCTAGCTGCGACTAATCATTGAAAACAGCCATTAAGTATAGCTAACATTTTTTTATTGTTAGCTATACTTAATTCAATGGAATTGACTATAGAGCTTGATATACTTCCAATCTGGCCTATCGACAACAGCATTGGTAAGCTTCAACTCGGTGTCTTTACCACTCAACTATTCGCTCGGCCCCTTTGTTGGCGCACTTTCTGCTTTGGGACCAATCCAGACAGTCTGAACGTTCACAAACTCCTGGATGCCAAAGGAGGAGAGTTCACGTCCGTACCCGCTGCTCTTAACACCCCCAAAGGGAAGACGCGGATCAGATGCGGTCATGCCGTTAATGAAGACTCCACCGGCCTCGATACGAGTAGCCAGTTGACGGGCCCGCTCAATATTGCGTGTCCAGAGGTTGCTACTCAAACCAAACTTGGAGTCGTTCGCCAGTTCAAGAGCATGCTCTGCGTCACGAGCACGAATTACAGCAGCAGTGGGACCGAATGTCTCATCGGTGAAGACAGGCATTCCTGGAGTCACGTTAGTCAGAATAGTTGGCTCATAGAAGTTGCCCTTTCCCTCGCGTACCTTGCCTCCTATCAGAACTTTCGCGCCCTGCTGAATCGATTGTTGCACTTGCTGATCGAGTATATCGCGCAGGTCTTTTCGGGCTAAAGGACCGACCTTCGTGTCATACTCCAGTGGATTTCCAACTTTTAACCTGGCTGTGTTAGCAACAAACTTCTGCTCAAAAGCCTCAGCAACAGACTCGACGACGATGAAACGCTTGGCGGCGATACAGCTCTCGCCATTATTTTGGAAGCGGGCCGTGACAGCTACCTGTGCAGCTTCGTCCAGGTCAGCATCCTCTAGAACGATAAAGGCATCTGAACCTCCCAGTTCCAGAACCGTCTTTTTTAACATGCGCCCACTGGTACCAGCAACTTCAACGCCAGCCGCCTCGCTTCCAGTGAGGGTCACGGCGGCGATGCGCGGATCTTCGATGAGCTTGGAGGTCTCGGCACCTGGTACAAGGACGGTTCTAAACACTCCTTGAGGAAGTCCGGCCTCTTGAAAGATGCGCTCGATCTCCAAAGATACACGCAAGACGTTGGAGGCGTGTTTGAGAACGGCGGTGTTGCCTGCCATCAACGCGGGAGCGGCGAAGCGAAAAACCTGCCAGTAAGGAAAGTTCCAGGGCATGACAGCCAGAACCACGCCCAATGGGCGGAAGGCTACGTAGCTCTCAGTAGCATTGGAGGCAACATTTTCATCCGCAAGAAAGCGTTCCGCATTCTCAGCGAAGAAGTCACAGTTCCAGGCACATTTTTCGACTTCAGCCTCAGCTTCTGTGATCGACTTACCCATTTCGAGGACAGCGATCCGTGCTAGTTCGGTCTTGCGGTCCCGTAGATGGCTCGCCACACTGTGCAGGTGTTTCGCCCGTTCAGCAAATGTGGTCGTGCGCCATTGCAGAAAGGTTTGGTGTGCCTGGTCCAGCGCTTCGTTGATCTGCTCCTTACTATATGGCTCAAATGTCTCTAACACCTCTCCAGTGGTTGGATTAATCGTTTGAATGCTCATACTGCTCCTCTCCATAGAGAACAAGAAAATAACCTGGCTTTTATTATATCGCATACACGATGATTGGCGACGACAAGTAGGGAGAGCAAGTAACTTTACCTTCTTGCCAAATGAAGGAATAGCATGTTACCATCAGCACAACAAGATGATGTTCTCTCGGCATAAACTATGTCCAGGAGGTGAAAGGTGCAGGAACTTCAGATTTCAGACGAGCAGAAAGCAAAGAACTGGTGGGCACTAGGTGATACGCCTGTGCATAACGATTCCCGTGTTACCTATCTTGTTGATGGACGGACAGCGATGCTGACCATGTGCCATCACTTCCTCAAGGCAAAAAAGTATATCTACCTGGCAAACTGGGGACTTACAGCCAGCATGTCCATCGTTCGCGGCACAGACCATCGTGCTGGACCTGATGGTAGCTCGGAGCAGGAGGCGCTCATAGCAGAGTTGCGAGCAGAAGGCTTGCAGGATGCAGATATTGAGTTCTGGTGTAACCACGAACTTACGGTCCAAACCGTGCTGGGTTACGCAGTAAGCAAAGGCGTCGAAGTCAAGGCATTGATATGGAAAGCCTCGCCCGTCTTCGCAAAGTGTGATGTCGAGGAGACCTATGAGCAACTGGAAGCGGTACATGTAGATACTATTCTCGATGATAGCTCGTTCGGTATTCTCCATCACCCTGTTGAGTCGCTACATCAAAAAATTACTGTTGTGGATGGAACATACGCTTTCGTCGGCGGCGTTGATCTCCTCATCGAAAACAGTGGAGATTTCGACCGATGGGATACACCTACCCACGCTTTTATTAACCCTCTCCGTCATACAGATGAAGGAACGACACCTCATCCCTGGCACGATACACACGCACTCATTGAAGGGCCAGCAGCAGCAGACGTAGAGCTAGACTTCCGGCAGCGTTGGAATGATGTGGTACATCGCCATCACCTGGACAAAAAGGGGTCCGTTTCAGAACATCCACTCCCTCAACCGCTCGAAAGCAAGACCGTGGTACAGCTAGCGCGCACCGTACCAGAGCATACCTACCATTTTCAGCCAGTGGTCTCTCAAGGCATCGCCCAATTTTATGCCAACGCGTTGAGCAATATTGAACGTTTTATCTACCTGGAAAACCAGTATTTCTGGCTGCGTGCCTACACAGGAATTGACGTACCCTTCGTGGGGGGCGAGAGTGGGGAGATGGAAAAGAACCTTCGCGAACTAGGGAACGCACTAGAGCGTGGAGCAGCAGTATCGATCATCTTACCTGACCACCCCAATGTCGGTCGAGCTTTTTCTGATGCAGGCATTACGCAGTTACGTAACGAATCGCCGGAGGCGGTCGAAGAAGGACGGTTTGAAGCGTTTTGCCTTGCAACCTCAAATAGAGAGGGCGATACGACGCACTATCGTCCTGTGTATGTGCATGCAAAGGTTGCCATTGTCGATGACGTATGGACCACAGTTGGCTCCGCTAATCTCAATAACAGGGGTATGCGTGATGACATCGAGATGAACGTTGCCACTCTCGATGCCGAACTCGCGCATGGTCTGCGCCTTACCCTTCAGGCTGAACACCTCGGCCTCGCGACAACGGATGATCTCTTCGCGCTATCACGGTTCTTCGGTCATCAACATCAATCACAGCTTGAAAGAGATCATGCACGCCATGTGCAGGACACTCTAGAAGACATGATAGGAGACCCTTTGTTCGCGCTGCGTATGATGCATAACTTGGCATGGGAGAACCTGCGGCGCTTTAAAGCTAAACTGCCTCTAATAGGCCACCTCCTGCCCTACCTCACAGCAGACGAGGCAGCCGACCAGGGGCTTCAGGTTCGTGAGGATCACGGGTGGATTGAAGAAGAGTAGGAGGCGTGTAAGAGGAGAGGCAGGGCCACATGCGGCCCTGCCTCTCCTCTTACACGCCCCCTACTCTTCTTAGATCAGTTCAAAGTAGCGACGGCGTTCCCAGTTTGTGACCGCTTTTTCGTACTCACTGACCTCCCAGCGACGTGTTGCGACAAAGTGCTCAACGAACTCAGTACCGAAATACTCTTTAGCAACATCGCTGCTCTCCAACAGGTTAGTTGCTGTCGTCAGGTTGTGAGCAAGTGCTTGAATTTGCCCCGACTCAAGCGCCTTTGTCACCGTTGCAGCATCGTAGGCATTTCCTTCGAGCCTGGTTGGTAGTTCAAGTTTGTGCTCGATACCATACAAACCGCTTGCCAGCATCGCGGAGAAGACAAGGTAGAAGTTGGCGTCCGATCCTGGTACGCGATTCTCAACGCGAATAGCACGCCGCCCATTATTGATAACGCGAACGGCGCAGGTACGGTTATCCATACCCCATGTCGTGTTCAACGGTGCCCACGTTCCCTCGATGTACCGCTTGTAGGAATTGATAACTGGCGCATAGAGGGCCATAAGTTCGGGCATTTTGCTCAACACACCAGCAAGGAAGAAACGCATTGTGGCAGACATGTGCCCGTCGGCGTTTTCATCCCAAAACACGTTGCGCTCTCCATTCCGGTCCCACAGGCTCATATGCGAGTGACCACTGCTTCCATCCTCTTGATCGTTCCATTTCGCCATGAAGGTCGCGGCATAGCCCATTTGATAACAGATTTCTTTGACGCCCGTCTTGAACAGCAATGTCCTATCAGCAGCAGTGGTAGCCTGTGCATAGTGAATATTCATCTCATACATGCCAGGGCCGTGCTCACGGTTATAACCCTCGATCTCTATACCAGAATCGCGCATCATACGCGCGATACGCCCTAATAAGTGATCGTCGGCACTCGACTGGCTGATGACATAGCAGTTCGTGCCGGGATTGAGTGGCGTCAAGTTCGTACCGAAGTCCTTCTCACGCAATGACATCTGGTTCTCGCGAAAAAAGCGGAACTCCAATTCAGACGCCGCCATTGGCTCATAACCTATAGAACGTGCGCGCTCTACAAGGTTGTTCAGGATATAGCGGGGCACGAGCGTTACAGCATCACCATGCTCGGTTCGCACATCGCAGATACAAGAGGCAACATTCTCTTCCCAAGGTACAAGCGCGAAGGTTGCGAGATCCGGTTGCATCACAACATCCCCAAATCCACGTTCCCAGTTACTAAACTTGAGATTGGGTAACACATTCTCCGCGATATCCCAGCCGAAAATTACGTCCCCCTGCGGAAAACCATCATGTAGCCCACTGAGAAAGTAGTTGGCGGCAACACGTTTGCCTCGGTAAACACCCTCCATGTCAGGTATACCGACTTTGACATACTCGATCTTTCCCTCTTCAATGAGGCGTTGTATCTCGGCAAGTTCCATGTACTCTATGTATCCTTTCTCGGGAATGTATCATTCTGTTTCAAGCCATCGTAGCTACGCTAACGGTAAAGCTCTGGCCTGTGATGGTGTAATGAAGGTATTTGCGCACGCGTGCGTTCTATCTGTGACAAGTCTATATCTGATACAACGACTGTTGGAATGTCTTGTGCCTGCGCCAGCACCAGTCCCCAGGGATCAATAATCATCGACCGTCCGTAGCATTGTCTATTGGGCGGATAGCTTCCAACCTGTGCGGGGGCAACGACATAACAAAGATTTTCGATGGCTCGTGCCCGCAGCAGCACCTCCCAATGGTCTCGACCTGTATGCAGTGTAAAACCGGCTGGAACAAGCAGAATTTGTGCGCCTCTTAGCGCGAGTGAGTGGAAGAGTTCAGGGAAACGTAGATCATAACAAATAGTGAGGCCAAAGGTGATACCATCAATTTCTGTGGTAACGACCCGGTCCCCTGGCACAATGCGCTCAGACTCATAATGCTTTTCACCATTGGCAAGGTCTACGTCAAAAAGATGTATCTTGCGGTACTGCGCTACAAGCTCGCCATCTTGGTTGATCAGCACAGAAGTGTTATGAAACTTGCCTGCAAGTTGAGGATGCTTTTCCACAATGCTGCCGCCATGAACAATCATTTTATGCTGACGTGCCTTCTCTTGCAGCAAAGCTATAGCAGGACCAGAGAGTGTTTGTGCAGCCTCTTCAAAGCCTGAGTAGGAACCCAGATAGGTCCAAAACTCGGGAAGTGCAACAAATTGTGCGCCCAGAGCAGCGGCGTGATCCAGGGACTGTTCTACAAAAGCCAAATTTTCAGCGGGGTGATTGCGCGAGTTGAGTTGAACAACTGCTGTTCTCAGGTGCGTCATACTTGCCCTCTCTGTGTATAATGTTGGGTTTCATAATGGTTGCAGAGTAGCATGTTGAGTAAGGTACGTCAAGCATGGGCAACATGGCGACCGCAAGGGGCGCCATGTTGCCTACGCATTCCCTGGTTGCGGCTCATTTGTTGAAGTAGGAATGGCGGGAGGAGTTTCCTGGCTCAGGACTGCACTACGCAGAAGCAGAGTGTTAGGGAGCGAAACCGTACTTCTCTCTCCCGTTTCGCTTGTGACATCAAGCATAGTATACGTTCCGAAAGTTGTACGCACAGTTCCATTGTAGTTGCCAAAGGTGAGACGTTGCCCGGGTTGGAATGCCTGGCGCACGTAATAGCCTGCAATCACGTTGCGGGCGGAGTCACGAGAGCCAAAGGCGAAGGTAAGAGCTAATGCTAACCCAGCAGCGGCAACGATAATAGTCAGGCTTGTGGTAAGAATAGTAGTGTCTACACCAAGTGTGGAGACAGCTAATACAATAACGAACGCGAGAATCGCATACTCGATAATCTTGCCCAGTGCGTTCGCATAGGTGATGTTCACACTCTCTGCCACCGAAGTGACGGTTCCCCCCAGGAAGCGCGCCAGCATAGAGCCAAAAATGAGAATAATGGAGGCGCTGATTGCTCTGGGAATGAAACCGAGTACATTATTTAGCAGAGTCGCCACCGCCACCAGACTCATCAAAGTCATAGCAGAGGTTGCGAAACTGAGGATAAGAAAGAAAAAGGTAATCTGAGCAACAATCTCAATAAGTGGTGCATGTATTCCTAAACCTTGTAACGCACTAATAACTCCTCTATCCTGTGCGAACTGCTCTAATCGAACGCCTCGTAATACCAGGCGAACAATCCACCGGACGAGTGCACTCACTAGATAACCAACGATAAGAACAATCAGGCCATTGACGAAACCCGGCACAAAATTAAGTATATCAGTAAAAATCTTCGTTAGTGCGTTAACTACAGGTTGAAATGTCATACGAGGTCCTCGCTCCATTATTACTACACAAAGGGACTTTTTGGCATGTGTCGCGGGTATGAGCTAGCTACGTGGTTCTTGGAGTTGGCGTTGGGACGATCAGGCCACCGATGAGGTTAATGAACTCAACTAACCAGGAGGCGAAGACCGTGCAAGATAGATCAAGCACTTCCAGCCCACCGCTCTGCTTACGCACACGCGCGAGTAGGCGTGCCTCAAACCCAGCAGGGACGCTCAGTTGAGGGTTTTCAGCCTGTAAGGAAACCAGCAGCGTTCTGATCTGACGCGCGATCTCCAGGTCTCGCTGAGCCTCGGGGTAAACGAGCAGGGCAGCCTCAGCCTCAGCACGTATGTCATCAGCGAGGGTCCCGTCCACAAGATCAGGTAATAGCTGGTTAAGCTCTTCTTGATTCATAGACATAATTGTTATCCTTTTCCTGTCTGGCCCTTGTCAGGTGTATTTCGACCTGTGGAGGCTGAGACTGAGAGGTACACAGCACCACAAAACTGATTGAAAATTTCTTGAAAGGCCAGCCGCGCACGGTGAATACGCATCTTTACCGCACTCAGCTTCGCCTCTAACAGCACAGAAATTTCATCGTAGCTCAGATCATCAAAATCGCGCATCAGGAGAAGGCGTGTCTGATCGCGATCAAGCGTCCTAAGTACACGATTGATGCAGTCTCTCAGTTCTGATTGCATTGCCTTATCCTCTGGTCCTGGCGCGGCTGACGCTTGTAAATTCAGTGCGTCTACTTCGTCTCCCCCATCGACCCGATTGCTCGCAGAAGATGTGGTTTTGCTCTGCCGCTTGAGTTTGTCGAGTGCGTCGAGCGCACTGTTTGTTGCGATACGGTATAGCCATGTGGAAAACGATGACTTTTGGTCGAACTTCTTAAGGCCATGATATACCTTTACAAAAACGTCTTGCGTGATATCTTCAGCCTCTTCTTTATTGTTCACGACTCTATAGACAATATTGTAAACACGATTCATATGGTTTTGAACGAGCATTTCATAGCTTCGAGTATTACCTGGAAGCTCCGCCTTACAACGCGCGACTAACTCTTCATCTGTCAGAACTGCTACGCTAGACATGCCATCTCTCCTAGATAACTGGTATCCTGGCCGATTTGTAGTATACAAGCGTTCCAGCACATTGTCTAGATTGAATGTGCTTCTAGCAGAGCTTTTTGAGATTCTCGTAGCACCTATACGCCTGCATCCTCAACTTTCGAGAATTTCCGTAACTATATACTCTACCATACTCTACTTAGACGGGATAACGGAAAAAAAGTCACATTGAAGAAGAAGTGCAGCATCGCTTTGAACACCTTTGAAGTGTTCAGTACATTATGATATGATAGTTGACGGAAAGAGGAAAAGCTGAGTAGTATAGACACCATATTTATCGGCATGGACCTAAGTTGTAGACACGACGTATACCCAGAGGCGGTGGCAAGACACCCTTGAGAGGATTGGTGCGATGCGCAGAACGCCGTCAGGCGATGAAGAACAATACAAATATACTCCGAGACCGCGTATGCAACGGCCTCAACGCATACAGCGTTCACCTCAATCCCCTCAGCGACGTAAGAATGTAGCGGAACCCAAAAAACAAGAACCGATCAACTACTATAGCGATGAGTATCCTGGAGTTCCTAAAGTCAGGCGAGCCTCACGACTCCCCGACGAGCGACAACCGCAACCTTCATATACAGCAAGATTGCCGATTGTTGAATTGTTAGAAGATGAGCAAGACGAGGATCCGACATTTCCTATACAGCGCTCTACAGGTAAGATCATGGTGTCGCCGCGTCGTCGTCCTCCTGTATATGAGCCCCCCGACTCAGAGCAACCGCATCCACAACGACCGCCAAGACCGCAATATCCTCAACGTCCGCAAGGACAACCAAGGCCACACGCACAATATGTAAGGAGTGGAAGACATGAGAAACGCAGGCAACCGCGTTCACTGCTCACTACTTTACAAGATTTCAGTCACAACCGAACATTTGTTGTTCTAGCAGTTGCCAGCTTACTTGCAGTGATTATCTTGCCTTTTCTCGTCAACGGAATTATCAATAGCGCTCATAACGCAACGGATACAGTATCTGGCGTAGGACAAGGGAGTAGTGGTGGTCCGGCAACCATCGGACAGCCATCTGCCAACGCGCATGAAATTGTGATTACGCCACCAGAGAGCGATCATCCAGCACCACCCGTACTCGCAACATCGGCCTACCTTCTTGATGCCGACACGGGTGCAACTCTTTACGCTCACAATCCCTTTGTACATCTTCCCATGATGAGTACCACCAAGCTCATGACCGCCGTGCTTGCAGTTGAACAGGGCAATCTCGACCGGAACGTAACGATCACCGGAGCAATCAACAACGATCTCGGTCAGCTCTCTGCGGATAGTTCACTTATGGGTATCAAAAAGGGTGAGACCTACTCATTGCGTGAACTTCTCTATGGCCTTTTACTGGTCTCTGGCAACGACGCCGCTATCGCTATAGGTGATACCGTTGGAGGCAACCTGCCTCACTTCATTACGCTAATGAACCAGCGCGCCAATCAGCTAGGGTTACAAGACACTCACTACATGAATCCGCATGGCTTATTGGCGACGGAGCATTTTTCAAGTGCGCACGACCTTGCGGTCTTGGGCAGATATGCTATGAATCTGCAACAACTCCATCAGATCAGCGGAACCAGAACATACGATGTTCCGAAAAATGGTAGTCATCCCGATCACTATCTCATCAATGGCAATCAGTTCCTCTGGTGGTACCCCGGAGTCGATGGCGGTAAACCAGGATGGGACGGAGGAGCCAACTTCGTGCAGGTTGTCTCCTGTATCCGTAACGGCCATCACCTGATAGGAGTCACCATGCACACCAGCGATTGGTGGACGGACATGCGTGACCTGATGAACTGGGGCTTCAATAGCTTTAGCTGGGTATCTCCCTACGACGTGGATTTTCGCCAGCCAATTCCTTATGATAACCAGTGGGGTTACTTTGCAAGGGACAAGAAAGACGTAGCTATTCCGACCGCCGATCAGGGACGTTACTACATCTATACAGGCTACAGCATCTCTGGTCTCATTCTTGACTACTTCGATAAGAACGGCGGGCTTAAAAAGTTTGGCTACCCCACGGGTCTGCTGACCGCTCCAAGTGCCTCGGGCGTAAGTCAGCAGTTCGAGCGCATGACTATTCAATGTGACACTGCATTAAAACAATGCAAAACAGCATAGCAGATCGAAACAATGGTCAAACAGAGCAGGAAGTCAGATGCAACTTCCTGCTCTGTTTGACCATTGTGACTATTTCACTTGCCGCCCACGCTCAAGTTTGCTATACTGCACACGTTCTATCATCTAAGTGTTGGTAAAAATCACAAATATTGAGGACCTTTATGGCAACAGAAAATATAAAAATAGAACAAGAACCTGCTACTACTACTACTATTACTACTGTTACTGCAACAACGGTAACAGCACCATCGGGTCTCGGCAGAGCACGCCTGGCCCTCGCTATATCAGCAGGCAAATTAGCAGGTGCGTCGGGGCGCTTCTTCCGTATAGGTGGAGGTACAAGTCTGCCAGGGATGATCGCACGACGCATCGACCCAAACGTGCTCAGGTCGGTAGTGGGTGCGAGTAAGGCGAAGAAGATTGTAATTACGGGCAGCAATGGTAAAACTACAACGGCACGTATGACCGCTGCTATTGCTGACGCCAACGGACGCCGCGTCTCACAGAACCGTACAGGTTCTAATCTACTACAGGGCGTTACTTCGGTCGCCGTCAACTTTGCCGATCTGTTCGGGCGGCTTGACAGCGATGTGCTGCTCTTCGAGATCGACGAGGCGACAATTCCCCTGGCGGTTCCTGAAATTCAGCCAGATGTGGTCGTCATCACCAACATCTTCCGCGACCAACTGGATCGCTATGGTGAACTCTACTCTGTTGCCCAGGCACTTAATAAGATGCTAGAAGACCTTCCAGAGTCATCAACCATTCTACTGAATGGCAATGATCCACAGGTTGCCAACTTCGGGCAGAACGCGAAGGCAAAACGCCTCTTCTTTGGTTTAGAGACATCCGAGGTCGGCACACCCGTACCTGAACAATCAGCAGATATTATTCGCTGCATTCATTGTAATGAGGACCTGGCCTACGAGGTAGCTTACATGTCGCACCTTGGCATCTATCGCTGCCTCAACTGTGGTTACACGCTTCCCAAGCTAGACATCGCCGTAACCTCGGTCAAGCTTGCCGCTAATGGTGAGGGACCCACGCACATTATAATGCGCACTCCACAGGGTGAGATGGAGCTTGATATTCCACTGCCAGGGTTACACAACGTGTACAACGCGGCGGTGGCAACCGGAGCGGCGCTCGCGGCGGGCTTCAAAAAGGATAAGATTCAGAAGGCAATGAACAATATCAAAACCGCCTTCGGACGCCTTGAGAAGATACAGGCGGGCGACAAAACCATCTACCTCTCCTTCGTCAAGAACCCTACCTCGTTCAACCTGATGTTACGTCTCATAGCACAACATGCCGGGTCTAAGCACCTTTTGCTGGCGGCTAGCAACACGGTTGTCGATGGAGAAGATTTCGCGTGGCTCTGGGACGTGGAGGTTGAAGAGATCGCCGACACAATCCTCGACGTGGTGTGCAGTGGCAATAAGGCGGAAGAGCTTGCCATGCGTCTGAAATATGCTGAGGTGCCAACCGACAAAATCACGCTCGTACCTGATCGTGAAGCGGCGCTTGACGCGGCACTCAAGAATGTTGAACCAGGTGGCACACTCTACATCATGTGTGGCTATACTCCAACTCATGAACTGAGACGCGTGATGCAGAAGCGCGGATGGGTCAAGCACTTCTGGGAGGAATAAAATAGAATGAGCAAAGAAGACAAAGACACCGGAATGGTGCTTAAGATAGGGCATCTCTACCCCACGTTGATGAGTGTCGCGGCTGATCGTGGCAACCTCTACTCGATAGAGAAGCGCTGCAAGTGGCGCGGCATCGCTACCGAGGTTGAGCAAATTTTCGTTCGACAGACTCCCGACTTCACCAAATATGACCTGATTCTGTTTCATGGTGGTGCCGACCGCGAAATGGGGATTGCGTCGCAGGACATCCAGGCCAAAACGCCTTCATTACGCGAAGCAGCCGAGTCCAATACCGTTTTCTTGAGTGTGTGCGCGGGCTATCAACTCCTGGGACACTACTACAAACCGTTCCAGGGTCCAGAACTGAAAGGCGTCGGCCTACTCGATCTTTATACAGAGGGCGGCGGTACACGCTTCATGACGCACATGGCTCTGGAATGCCACTTCGAGGAGACATCGACAAAGGTGCTCGTCGGCTATGAGAACCACAGCGGGCGTACCTACCTCGGCTCCAAAGCACAGCCACTCGGTAAGGTTCTCGCAGGTTGGGGTAACAATGGCAAAGACGGCTTTGAGGGTGCTGCTTATAAGAATGTCTTTGGCACGTACCTACACGGGCCAGTCTTACCCAAAAATCCCTGGTTCACCGACCTGCTCATACAACGCAGTCTTGAGCGTCGCTATGGGAAGGTTGAGCTAACAGCACTGGACGACTCAACAGAGAACGCGGCCCATGATGCCGCACTCAAATTGGCAATGGAGTTCAAGGGAACAATGTCGGCAATCGAAGCGGTGGCGTGGAAGAAGTAACAATAGCGCAAATTGAAGGTTCTACAGCCCGGCTGTAGAACCTTCAATTTGCGCTATTGTTATGACAAGAAAGATTTTTATATGATCTCAAAAAACTTCTATAAATTATGTCTTCTCCTGGGTTTACTGATAAGCTCTCTCTTTGCGTGTAGTGTTCCAAGCATAACCATTAATAGTGGCACGCCTGTCGCTTCAACTACAACTCTCACAACTCCCACAACTCCCGCACTCAACACGTGGAATACAGCATCGCCAGGGATTGAGCTGCGCAATGAGGATTGGAAGAGTCAGGGCAATAACCAGGATATCGTCACAATAGTTCGCCTTGACCCGCGCCGGGTTCATCTCAAAGTTGGCTACCAACCCGATAAACCAGCATTTATAAGCGATTGGATGCGCCAGGAAGACGCAAAAGCCATCATCAACGGTGGCTACTTCAATCAGAACAACAGCGCATCTGCGCTTGTCGTCTCTAATGGACAGGCTTACGGCACATCATACAATGGCTTCGGTGGCATGCTCTCGGTTGACACACGAGGAAACGTTAGACTACGTTCGCTCAGTCAGGAGCCCTATAACCCTAACAATGAACAACTGCAACAAGCGACTCAATCATCTCCCATGCTTGTCGTCAATGGCAAGCGCACTCAATTCAACGCCAACGCAGCCAGCCAACGTCGCAGCATCATCGCCGAAGATACTCATGGACGACTCTTGCTCATCGTCAGCCCAGGCCAGGCGTTCACCCTCGACGAACTGGCGGATGTTCTTGTCGCATCGGACCTCTCGATTAAAACAGCCCTCAACCTCGACGGAGGCGCATCTACAGGCTTATACGTTAATGCGGGGAGTCAACATGTAGCAGTTGATGCACTGGCGACGTTGCCAATCGTGATTATTGTGGCGTAGGAGCACGACGATTTTATGTATAAGTTGCCTTAAATCCATTGCTAATTTTTCTGTATCTTCTTGATTTTGCTTGCTTCTCTCTATGAGAAGATTAGTAAATCCCGCCCCCGAAAAGTCCTACGCGCTTTAGCAGAGGAAGCACGGCAGCAGGAAGCCGCTGGCGAAACCGAAGAAGGCGGGTTCGCTGTCGAGTGAGATGAACTACTCGTCTCTATATTATGTCGTATACTCCCCATTGATGCGCACGTATGCACACGACAGGTCACAGCCCCAGACCGTTGCTTTTGCATTTCCTAACCCAAGCCCAACGCGAATAACGACCTCTGGACCTTGAAGGTAAGCTTTCAGTTGCTCTAAGTTATCTTCTCCAAGGCTTCGCCCATCGTAGACAAGCAGATCGCCAAAGGCAATCGACACCTTTTCTGACACGATATCCACCTGTTCGTCACACTTGCCGATTGCCATAGCTACGCGCCCCCAGTTGGGATCAGCGCCAAAGATTGCGGTTTTGACGAGTGGTGAGTTGACGATGGACTTTGCGACACGCTTTGCCTGGGCAAACGAAGCGGCATCCTGTACAGTAACCTCTATCAGTTTCGTAGCCCCTTCACCGTCGCGTGCCATGTCCTTTGCCAGGTCTATCGCCATCGTTCGCAAGGCTTGCCGGAACTCCTCAAGGTCTACAGCACCAGCCAAACCGTTTGCCATAATCGCAACGGTATCACTTGTGCTGGTGTCGGTATCAATGCTCACCATGTTAAATGAAACATCAACAGCATCTTTGAGCATTTGTTTGAGTACGTCGGGAGCGATACGTGCATCGGTCATGAAGTAACTGAGCATGGTCGCCATGTTTGGCTCGATCATTCCCACGCCTTTTGCCATGCCCACAAGTACAGCGTTGCCAATCGTACGCGAATGTATTTTTGGACGCGTGTCCGTCGTCATAATTGCCTGTGCCGACCGCTCTAATTGACCCACTTGCATTTCGGCACGAAGTCCCCGAATGCCCTGGCGAACTCTCTCCATAGGAAGTTGCCGCCCGATAACGCCAGTCGATGAGATAAGCACATCATGTTCAGAGATACGAAGCTCATCCGCCACAAGGCGTACAATTTCTCGTGCGTTGGCAAGACCCTGCTCACCTGTTGCTACGTTCGCGTTTTTGCTAATGATGATAAACGCCTGTAGTTGTCCATTAGCAACCTGCTCCCGATCAACAATGACCGATGCACCCGAGAAACAGCTCTGTGTAAACATTGCGGCGGCAGACGCAGGCACATCCGATGCGATCACGGTGAAATCGAGCGTTTCATCTTTGATCCCTACATTTTTCGCGCACGAACGAAAGCCTTGTGGTTGAAATGGGAGCGTGGACATGAAAGTACCTCTCTTTCTTACGAATGACACGGTTGCCCAACGGCATACTTAAAACATCTTCCCACCCACAGGAACTTCTTCTGTAGGACTCAGCAAAACTACACCGCCATCCCCATCAGGCACTCCAAGCGTTAATACCTCTGATAGGAAAGGTCCAATCTGTTTGAGTGGGAAATTCACGACACCCATCACTTGTTTTCCTAGTAGCTCTTCTTTGGTATAGTGCCTCGTTACCTGTGCAGACGATCTTTTTGTGCCGATCTCGGGACCAAAATCAATAATCAACTTGTACGCAGGCTTTCGGGCCTGTGGAAAGTCTTCTACTTGAACTATTTTGCCTACGCGAATATCAACCTTTTCAAAATCACCATACGTAATCATTACTGCTCCCTTTCTTCTCTATAATGATGTAAGGGGATCGCTAATGAAGCTATTTATTGCCTCATCCTGTAGGGGCGCAATGGATTGCGCCCTACCTTGCCAACGCCAAGGGGCGCAATCCATTGCGCCCCTACAGGGAATCTCCATGACCGGGTTATTTTGTAAAACGGCATAATCGGTCTTCACGAATCTGTCTTGCTCTGGAGGATAGGTATCCTAGTATGCGCGGGCGAAAATAGCTTCACAGGTGGCAGGTTTGCCGCTGTAGAAGCATTTCCCCTGGACGCCGCCTTCCGCTTGATCGAAAGGAATGACACGCAATGTGGCTTTTGTCTCTTCCTTGACCGCCAGTTCTGCCGCGCTATCCTCGGCCCACTTCACACGCACAAAGCCGCGCTTTTCAGCAATGATCTGCTTGAACTCTTCGTAGCTGTCAGTATAATGCATGTTCTGTTCACGGAACTCAACGGCTCGTTGAAAGAGTGCCTTCTGCACCTCTTCTAGCAACTCAGGAAGACGCATCTCTAAAGTGTCAAGCGAGACGGATTCCTTGGCACGATTGTCACGGCGTACCAGCATGACGCTATTGTTCTGGGCGTCACGTGGTCCAATCTCCATACGCACAGGCACACCACGCATTTCCCACTCGTTGAACTTCCACCCTGGCGTATTTTCACTGTTGTCAACTTTGAGTCGTACCTTGCCCTTGAGCATTTTTTGTACCCGCTCGACCATCTCACTCACGGCTGATTTTTCCGCGTCCTTACGCGAGATGGGAACAATAATGACCTGATAAGGTGCAATACGAGGCGGCAGAATCAGTCCAGCCTTATCACCATGCACCATGATAATGCCGCCGATTATGCGTGTGCTGACGCCCCAACTGGTTGTGGCGCAATACTTGCGCTGGCCGTCAGCATCGAGATATTGAATATCAAAGCTCTTGGCAAAGTTGGTACCGAGGTTGTGGCTCGTGCCTGCCTGCAGCGCTTTGCCATCGCCCATCATTGCTTCAATAGAGTAAGTGCGTAATGCTCCCGCGAACTTTTCGTTTTCGCTCTTACGCCCGACGAGAACGGGCATGGCCGCATCTTCCTCCGCGAAGGCTCGGTAGACCTCAAGCATCATACGTGTGCGCTCTTCCGCTTCTTCAAGCGTGCGATGTGCCGTATGTCCCTCCTGCCACAGAAACTCGGTAGTACGCAAGAAAAGTGCAGTACGCTTCTCCCAACGCATCACGTTGTTCCACAGGTTTATTAGAATCGGGAGATCCCGATAGCTCTGCACCCACTTGGCATAGGTGTGACCAATGAGTGTTTCGCTCGTGGGGCGAATTGCCAGTGGCTCTTCGAGTTCCTCTCCGCCACCGCGCGTCACCCATGCCAACTCCGGCGCGAAGCCCTCAATATGCTCGGCCTCGCGCTCTAAAAAGCTGCGTGGAATGAGGAGTGGAAAGTAGGCATTCTCTACTCCGGTCTCCTTAAAACGATCATCCATGAGGCGCTGAATATTTTCCCATATGGCATAACCGTAGGGTCGAATAATCATGCATCCACGTACAGGTGCGTAGTCAGCCAGTTCGGCTTTGCGTACCACCTGGTTGTACCATTTTGAAAAATTGTCGTCCTGGTCGGTAATCTCCTCGACGTACTTTTCCTCGTTAGGCATAGTGTCCTCCTAAAAACAAGCATTAAAAAACTCGCCCTCTTTAAGGACGAGATCAAACCCGTGGTACCACCTCTTTTGAACCATGACGGTATGCACGGTTCCTCTTACGCGGTTACATGGTGTATGAGATGGGGGTGATAAAGCAGACCCCTACATCGGATATATGTAACCGCTCCTCTCTGGTAACGGTGAGGCTCCGGTCAGCTTCTCGCTGACGCTCTCAGGTGGGTTGGACGTGGTACCCGTCTGCCGACTTGCACTCTCTCGGCTCGCTGCTCGACTACGCCAGCGTATACTAATCCTGATCCGCGCGTTCTCTGTTTTTTGTTGTGCCAAGAATACACTATGTCTCTTACGATGTCAAGCGAATATTTGAAGCTCACAGGGTGTACCCTTGTGGTCGCCCTGACCCCCTATTCGCTCCTATCTCTGTAATGAAAATTACGTGATTTTGCGCGATTTTTTGAATCATAGCGCGTCTATGTTAGTAGGAAAGGAAACAGGTCCAGTCGAAAATTATACTTACCCTTCCACTGAGAAAAGAGGTTTTATTATGACAAAAAAACATTTCAAGCAGAGTACATCGTATTGTTACATTTTCCTCTCTCTTATAGGGTGTTGTCTTATGACCTTCCTCGCGGCCTGTGGTCCTCAGTCGGCAACAGCATTAAGCGCTACTCAACTGGCGGCGACCAATAATGTGAACAGTAGCACTACAGGTGGTACAACCTCTCACGTTACTACCGCTCCGATGCCTCCAACACGAACGGACTGTCCGGCCAATGGGCAAGGACGAGCAGCCATCACCGCTCCCTTGGCGTTAGGGTCCCATCAAAACCTTGTCTACGTCTACAACTCCTCGGGTGCGGCACTGTTGAAACGCTATGATGTGAGCACTGGCGCAAAAACGACTATCGTGAGCCTTCCCAACACAGCCTTCTATAGCGCACAACTCTCGACCGATGGACAATTTATTCTGTTTGTCACACAGTATGCGCATCACGCACAGATACAGATGATCCGCCTGGATGGTCAAGGGTTACAGACACTCTACTGTGCCAAGCCTGGGAACGGTATCCCTAACTATGTGGCAAACATGCTGTGGTCGCCAAACCAACAGTTGGCAGTTTTTGAGGAGTCCAATCCGGGTGGTGCCCCTGGTGCTGCCCTTGTACGATTGCTTAACCTGAGCAGCGGAGCAGTACAGACGTATATCACACCGACAACTCGCTCTGGTTATACTCCACAAGAGTGGCTCAACAACACCGAAGTGTATATGACAGGGTCCTACTTCAGCAATATCGCTGCGCCACATGATGTATATATCCTCGACATCAGCAAGGGCACCGACCAGGTCAACAACACACGACAGGTAGCTTCGATTATCGGCTACAACTGGGAGATGAACCTCTCGACCGACGGCAGCAAGTTGATCCTCAGTCAGTGCTCAGATAGTCCTGGGCAAGATGCACCGTCTTCACCGAGCATCATCAGTTCACAGAATGCAACCGGCGGCACACTTAATCCCATCTATATCAGTCATGTCCATGCCGTAACACAGGCACGCGTGATCTCACCAAACACGATGCTCATGGCGCTTGGTGGCAAGCTCGGTGCTGGTGCCGAGGACGGACTCTGGAAGATCAACATGGATGGCACCGGACTCGTTCACCTCACAACAGACGGCAGATTGTTGAGCAATACTCGCACAACATGGTCAAGCGTCTCACGCAATGGCAACCTGTATGCAGTAATCGGCTACAACTACATAGGCAATAGTGACAAGTTTCCCTTTAAGGTATTCTACGGCTCATTGAGCGGTGGCTCACCTACACAAATCGACATGACCAATGCTGGCGAGAATGCGTCTATTGTTGGATGGACAACAATGTAATAGGGGTGGTGATATGATGTAGAAGCTCAGTATTGCCGAACTTTTTCATGAAAAGCGACCAACAGACCTATCTCATTCGTAGGACTGGAAAACAGTTATTAGCACGTGTTGGAGGAAACAGATGAGCATACATCAGGGGAACGAGCAACCGTTAGGAGTACGCGTTATCAAGCCGCATCAGTTCGACGCAAACACACCGCAGACTCCGGGAATGCAACGCGTTGCCGCCGTCTCACGCGAGCTAGCGGGTTCAAGGGGCATCTGGGCAGGCGTCACTGTTGTCGAGCCACATATTGCCAGTGGCAAGCATCATCATGGCAAACTTGAGACGGTTATCTACGTTGTTTCAGGTCATGGCAGAATACGTTGGGGTGATAACCTGGAATATGAAGAGGATGTAGAGCCAGGAGACTTCATCTATGTGCCGCCCTTTGTGCCGCATCAAGAGATCAATCCATCAGATACGCCCTCGCAATGGGTCATCGTTCGCAACTCTCAGGAGCCAATCGTCGTCAACCTGGAACCAATGAGCACTACACAGCAGTCAGCGAACGACGCCACGCATAAGTTTTAAAATGCAGCAATCGTTCCTGTAGGGACATCCCCAAAGAGATGTCCCTACAGGAACGATTGCTGCATTTCGCATTGAAAAAGTAGACCTCGTTCCGCGAATGATAGTTTGTCATAGCGTCCGTCATGAAGACCTTCAAACGCTTCGACGGTTACGTCAGCGACACGTCCTTCTTAGGAGCGGCGATGTACCAAACGTTGCCGAACGGGTCCTTCACGCCCGCAGAGCGTTCTCCGTAGGATTGGTCCACTGGTTCCATGATCGAGGTGGCACCCGCCTGGAGTGCGCGCTTGTATACTGCATCTACATCGTTCATGTACAGGTAGATTGCTGCGGGCATTTGCTCTCCACTCTGAGCACCACCAACCATAATCATCGAGTCGCCAATCCTGACCTCAGCGTGTATACCGCCTGCTGACCCAATCGTGCGGAGTAGTTCTGTCGCCCCAAACGCTTGTTTCACGAAATTGATCAGTTTATCCGCCTCCTGAACCATCACATAAGGCGTAACGGTGTGAAAACCCTCACGGACTGGTTTGACTGCCATTGCTGCTTCCTCCTTTGCAATTCGGCTTTGTACGGGACGCTATATGTCCAGATTCTCTCCTTGTTAGCCAAATCCTTCTGTGGCTATAAGACATTGAGAGCGTCAGACGCGCGTTCCAAGTAATCATTCTAGCCGAAGACAGAGCGATGCGTATTGTAAAAATTTGACCTTAATCGTGGAGCGGAACGTGGTTGAGGTGCTCACCCCGATGCATAAGATAGGCCCTCGGATTGAGTCCGGAGAAGGCCCGGAAGTCGTGGATAAAATGCGCCTGGTCGAAATAACCGCAGGTTAAAGCGATGTCTGCCCACTCGATCCGATGCCTCCTTCCGATAAGGCGCAGCACCTCCTGAAAGCGCCGAATGCGCCAAAACAGCTTTGGCGTCAGCCCAACTTCTTCACTGAACACCTGGATGAACCGCCTCGGGCTGAGGCCGATGCGCTCGGTCACGTCTGAGATCGTTCGCGTGTTCGGATGTGGCGGCATGCCTTGGAACTCCTTCAGCGCAAAGGCGACGACGGGATGCCAGGCTAAAGGGCGAACCGCATGCGCCAAAAGGGACTGTTCGAGGATGTGGAATCTGGTCTCCGGTGTTTCGGCTTCGAGCAACCGATCACGCAGATCATCGGCGGTGGCTCCCCACAGCGTGTCTAAGGACACGTCTGCGGTGTGTAACTCATCAGCGGGCAACGTGAGGAACGGAAAAGCGCCGCCTGGTTTGAAGTGCACGCCCATGATCGACTCCTGGCTGGCAGTATCGATGACAGAGAATTCCGAATGCGCACCACAGAGCAAGCAACCGCGAAAGCTCTGAAATTGGTCGTGCTTCTGCCCGTCGTACACTCGAAGCGTGTCTTCACGAAGGTTGATGACCAATTCCATTGAGCCATTCGGAAGAACACGTTCCTTCGCGTGCGGCGGATTGTAGCCTTCGTATAACCAGAATATATCCACGAAATTCGCCAGTGGCGGCTGAGGAATGTAGGTGCGATAGACTGTCAACTCCAACCTCCAATACTCCAGAAGTTACCATCACGGCACTTCGCAGTTCCACCATCCTACCAAACGAGACAGGAGTTTGTCAAACAAATGTTCTGAAGTTGTTGCCGTGCCACCATTTGAAGTTGGCAACTTTCATCTTACTATTCCAATGCAGCCAGAAACGCCGCTTGATCGCGGCTAGTGAAAGGGCTCTCTCACATCAGGTAAATAACCTAGTGAAAAAATCAGGTAGACACCGAAAACAGCTAGATTTATAATAGGTGAGGTAAACGCAAAAACACATTCCTGTAGCAGAATACAAGAAACATACGTATCCTGCTACAGGAGTTTTTAGGAGTAATCACTATATTTATGAAGAAGCTCATTTTCGCTATAGCGTTGGTAGGTTTGTTAACCGTTTTGCTCGCAGCTTGTAGCGGTACGGACAGCACTAGCGATGCGGTTAGTAGCCCTAACACAGTACACATGACGGACTCCAACTTCGCACAAAGTTCAATCACTATCACCAAGGGTAGTAAGCTTACTCTCGTAAGCGATACTGGACAAACGCACGTTATCACTAATGGATTCTGGAATAACAGCACTCCACAGTCTAAAATAGAGCCGGGAGCACCTACGGTTAACGCAACGTTTCAGGACAATAACCCGCAATCGTTTGGTCCTTTCAATACCCCTGGCAGCTATCACCTGTACTGTACTGTTCACCCCAATATGAACTTAACAGTCACAGTCAAGTAAACACAAAGGCCATTGATCGAGCTAGCCTGATCAACGGCCTTTGTGTTTACTTGATGACTGCCTATGAAGCCACCGCGACATCATCCACGAAGAAGGCTGTAGTGCGCTGTGTGTAGCTCGTATGCGCGCTGAAGACCAGTGTCACTCTCTGTCCCGCATATTGGGAAAGAGCACTGCTCACATCAAATGTCTCCTGGTGCCACTGCTTGGATGCGTTAGTATTGCAGACTTGTTGCAGTTTGCCGATCATTTGACCATTGCTATCAAGCACTGATACCGAGAGGTCGTCCACGCAACTCTTCGCAGTACGGCTCGTGGCTGCATACCACCAGTAGCTAATACTGACTTTTGACGCATTATCAGGTACTGTGAAGTTCTGCGAAATGACATCATGACAATTGCTGTAGCCACACATGTAGATACCATACTGACCCGAGTGCGGACGCGTGGAGTCAATAAGCTCATAACCAGCCGCCGAAGACTCCTGCCATGAGTTGGTCCCGTTCTCAAAGTCTCCATTCTGGATTAGTGAACCAGATGGGGGCGGTGGAGCAGGTTGTGGAGTATAGCTCGGTATTGCCGTTGGCGGCGGTGGCGCTGGTGTATCAGTCACCGTTGGACTTGGCGGTGGCGGAGTTGTCGCCGTTGCAGTCGGAACCGATGTACTCGTCGGGTTGGGCGTTGGAGTGGCGGGTATCGGAGTTCCTGGCGTGGGCGATGGAGCAGGAATGTTGCCACCAGCGAGGTCCCGCGCGATATTGTAGATGTCCGGCGTACCTATACCGCTCCCCTGGTCATAACCTGCTGTCGCTGGATAGTAAAGATTATTGCCAGAGGTCACGTCATGAAACGGAGCATACTGCTGCTGTGAGTTCGCCAGGCCGTAGAACAATGGATCGGCAAAACCAGTACGCGGCTTGCCCTGCTTTTGCAGGTACTCGTTAATCATCGCCATACTGCCTGCCCACAAGGGTGCAGCAGCACTCGTGCCGCCAACTGTAATACTACCACTCGTGGGGCAGCCCGCTGCTGTGACGGTACAGTACACGGCATAGCCCGTTGCGGGGTCAGCGTCGGCAGAGACATCAGGCACCTCGCGGTTGCCGTTGCTATACTGGTTCTTGACACCTGGACCAGTCTGCCAGCTGGGTTGTGCGAAAGTTCCGCTAATGCCACCACCACCGCCAGCACCCTTTGGGCTGCGCTGTGTATCGGTCGGATTGCTCCACACCGACTCGCTGCCATAGGTACCCCCGTTCTCTTGCAGGTTCGTTCCGCCTACGCCAATGATATAAGGATCACTAGCAGGTGAGTCAACCGCGAGATTGGTATCGTTACAGTCGTAGGCACCGGAGTCGCCAGCAGCAGCAAAAAGCGAAATACCCTGTGCGACACCCTGCTTGAAGATACCGTCAAGAGTTTGCAGTTCTGCGGCACCAGACTGCGTCTCGCACTCACCCCAGCTAATCGTGGTAATCTGGGCCTTATTATCGGTGACAATCTTGTTATACGTATCGTTGACACCCTGTGTCGTATTCGGTCCTTCATAGACAATCTGCGCGGCTCCCGGAGCCATTGCCGCCACGACCTCAATGTCGAGTTCGACCTCGATAGCCCCTTGACCAGCCGATCCGTTGAAGCCATCGACGAGAACATTGGTAATGCTGGGATTGCCGAGCTTGTAGGTTTGCAGATACTGGTTGATGTCGCTTTGCTGGTAGCCATCCAGTTCAAAGACTGCGATAGTCTGGTTGTTACCCTTCACATTCGCCTGTTGCAGGGGGGTTCCATCATATGCCCCCAGGAGGTCTGTTGGTCCATAACCAGCCATAGCCCGCTTTGAATGGGTAGCGTGCCTGCTACTCTTCGCCTTGAGATGATACAGGGGGCGCATATGTGTGCTATTGTCCATGCCACCAACTGAGAGAATGAGCGGGGAGATGGTGCTGGGAAGAGTTGGTGCGCTGGCGTTGGCGTAGAATTTACGCGCACCCAATTGATAGTTGTTGATCTTCACAGCGAAGGCCGCCTCAACCTGCGCGACATCGGCACTGGCGTCGATAAGCAGGCCATTAGAGGAAACATGAGTGACAGCGAAGCCCTGACTATGCAGGTAGTTGATAACCTGTTGCTGCTGTGCCGCAGTCGGGCCGAACTCGGCAGCGAATTGCTGCGGCGTGAGATAGTGATGATACAGAGATGAGCGAGGGTTGTTCAAGTTGCTCAGCAAGACATCCAGTTCCTGCTGATTCCGCATTTGCAGCCCTATTGAGAGGCTTAGTTGCTGCTGTCCACTGGCAGTACCGATGAAATCGGCTTTATTGATCAGGGGAACGGTCTGACCACTGATGGGGACTCGTGAGTCTTGCTTGGCACGTGCGATGAGAGAGATACTTAGGACGCCAACGCCAATGACCATCACGACTACAGTGGCAAGTACGAGTTTGTGTACGACACTACGTTGCATGTAGTTCTCCGAATTCCATAAGACACACTACGACGACTAATGATAAAAAGTTTGATCTAGAGGCAGCCTATCGACTTCTCAGAGACACGATACGACTACTCTGACATATAAAGATAAACGAAGGCATGTTAGGGCTTCGTGGAGTTTTACTACTTTGTGCGCAAACCTGGTTAGACACAGACAAAAGTTTTATTACTGCTCTTAATCTCCGATGTTGTGTAACCTACGTCAGTATCTATTGATAGAAGCCATACAATCATATTATCAAACGAGGAGAACACAGCTTATGCGATCTGTACCATCCCTGCGTTACACCCTTCCTATTGTAGCCATCCTATTGATAGCACTTTTCATAGTCAGTTGTGGTAGTTCTAACGGCAACAGTTCATATGGCAATACGGGGGGGAGTGGCTCGACACCTGCCGCGACATCTACTGATAATAGTGGCGCTTATGGCAAAAGCTACTCGAACTCAACTCCAACGACAGCACCCAATGCATCGGGCGTCGTTATTCACACGACAAAGGGGACCGTGAATGGCACGTCTGAGATTATCCTGACCAGTCTACAAGGCATGACACTGTACTACTTTACGCCGGACACGAAGACAACCTCGGCTTGTACCGGTGGTTGCGCTGGTACATGGCCTGCTCTAATTACTAAAAGCAGTAGTGCTCCGACCAGCGCAGGGCCTCTCCCTGGCAAGCTGAACATGCAGATGACTACTAATGGAAATCAGGTGTAATATAATGGGCATTTTCTATATACCTACTCCGGCGATTCTGCCCCTGGTCAGACTAATGGTGAGGGTATCGGTGGCAAATGGTTTGTCGCTACAACCACTCTGAGGTAAAGCCTACATGTTGTCATAAAGAGGTCACTATCCCACATCACAGGATAGTGGCCTCTTTATGACAACATACACACGTTTCATATGTGATACCATACTCTCATTAACAGTAAAGGAGCTAGATTATGGATGCAACCGTCGCGCGGAAGATGTATCGAGCATTGGAGCCGTATCACGCGATGATCTATTTCGTTCCTGAAGCGACTCAAGCCTACAAGCAGCTTGGGTTAAAGGGTCGTATGGCTGGCTATTTCGCGTCACGAGCAGCTGCGATGGGTCCCATCTCTGCGGAAATCGTCATCTCCACCTTTTTCAACTTTAATCCTCAATTGGTGCGTAGTGCCATTCCCGGAGCATGGCAGGTCGCAATGCCTGAGCAGTTTATTGCCGCTCGCCTGGGAGCTGTCGATGCGGCCTTGCGTCGTATGCTCGGAGAAAATATTGAGAGTCCAGAAGTGGCGGAAGCAGCCAGCATCGCACGCGAGGCTACTACCGCCTGCATATCTGAAGGTCGTGTGATCTATGCCGCTCATGCCGCCCTTCCGTGGCCCGCCGAACCACATATGGTCCTGTGGCAGGCTGTAACACTGCTGCGTGAGTTCCGTTTTGGAGGCCATGTAGCCGCTCTGCTCACCGATGAGGTGGATGGCATTGAGGCGCTGATTATGCATGCGGCGACCGGAGAGGCATCGCGTCAATCTCTTCAATCCACTCGCGGATGGTCGGATGAGGAATGGGAGGCCGCATCTCAACAGTTGCGCGAACGCGGCTGGCTGACTTCTGACAACACCCTCACGGAAGAAGGACAGTCTCACCGAAACGCGGTAGAGCAGCTTACCGACCAGCTTGCCCTTGCACCATGGCGGCACATAGGCGATGCGTCATGTGAACGCCTGCGCGATCTCGGACGCCCCTTGAGCAAGACCATCGTCGATGCGAAAACATTCGCTACATTCTGAATAGGACATGATATATTGCGATAGCTTATTATCTTTGTACCTTGCCGCAAAACCACTCATATCTGCACCCGAATCCTTGAGTTACAGAAGGAAATTAGCTACACTTCTAGCAGAGATTTGCTCTGTTTATAGGAGGAAAGCGTTGAAAAAGATTGAATTATTTTACTGGGTAATGGCTCTCACGCTCGGCTCAATTGTGGGTTTGATCGACATGCAAGCGAAGGAGGTACAGCTTCCAGCACTCCTGGTCCTGGTATTCGCAGGCATACCTGGCTATCTACATCCGAGGAGAGCATGGCTATGGGCAATCACAATTGGCGCATCCATCCTGCTCGTCCATCTGTTAGCGGGTCTCTTTGGTTATACAGCACCTTATGCTGTTGAGCCAAACGTGTTCGCTACGCTAATCGCGTTAATACCAGCATTTATTGGAGCATACATGGGTGTGTTGCTACGTGGCATCACGACACCCTCGCACAACACATAGACGGCGATCTACTTCTGCATTTTAAATTTGCGTCTGTCTTTCCGATCTCTTCCCAAAAGAATGGGACCCACAATAGAAATCACGGTAAATACGCTTACAGCGCCATAAACCCAGGCCAATGTTTTTACAACCGATGGTGGTTTCTTATTCATCGAAATGTTGCTCCTTCTTGCATACTACTTCGGATACGAATGGATGGGAAGGGAGGTTGCATGGCATCATTATGAATACCTACAGCACTGCGGCAAATGCAGGCAAGTTCATCGGTATCTCCAATGTGCGCGAAGTGGAACGTATCGTGAGGCGAACATTCAAATAATAACAAACACCATGACATGCTGGCATATTGTTTCTGATGAGAACAACATGCCAGCATGTCATGGTGTGTTGTGGAGATGGAATACGTCGAGACTTTTCTTTCGTTTGTGGCGTATTATAGTAGATACAGTTTAACAAACCCAACGTTAGTCTTTGCAACTGCCAAATTAGCTTGTGTATAATTGAGATTACACCTTACTATGTGCAGTGAGCGAACTACTAAAAGGGAGTTATCAACGCATGGATAAGATTGCATTCCACGAAATCACCAAGCAGTATCGAGGCACAAGTGCCCCTGCTGTCGATGCGGTGAGTTTCGGGGTGCCGGAAGGCAGCACCTGTATGCTGGTGGGAACCTCTGGCTCAGGCAAAACGACTCTACTACGTATGGTCAATCGCTTGATCGAGCCAACCTCCGGCGAGATCGTCATCGACGGCAAAAATGTGCTCACCGAGAATCCTATCGCTCTGCGCCGTCGCATTGGCTACGTCATTCAGCAGGTCGGCCTCTTCCCCCATATGAACATAGCGGAAAACGTCCGCGTGACCGCGGAGATCGCGGGTGGCTGGACAAAACAACGTCTAAGCCAACGCGTTGACGAACTACTCGACCTTGCGGGCCTGCCTCCTGACGAGTATCGCAACCGCTTCCCACGTCAGCTTTCTGGTGGACAACAGCAGCGCGTCGGCCTTGCTCGTGCCCTCGCTACTGATCCCGCCATCCTGCTCATGGATGAACCGTTCGGCGCACTCGACGCCATTACTCGTGAACGTATGCAGAACGAGTTGTTGCGCATCCAACGCGACGTGCATAAAACTATTCTCTTCGTCTCACACGACATGGCAGAGGCATTCAAACTGGGTAATCAGATAGTCGTTATGGACCAGGGTAAGCTTCTACAGCTTGGCAAACCAGTAGACCTGCTCATGAATCCAGCGAACGACTTTGTGCGCAAGCTCGCGGGCTCTGACGATATCTTGCGTCAGTTGCAATATCTGCCTGTCATCGATGCCCTGGACCGAGAGCCAGAGGCGGTATCTTCGGCCCATTGGGGAGATGTTCCAACATGTGATTCAGACGCTACTTTGCTCGATGCCATGTTGAAACTCTTCTCCACTAACGCCCCCGCCCTCTCAGTACAAAACAAAGAAGATACTCATAACCCTCTCGGTTACGTCTCTCTCGCCAGCATCAACCGCGAAATCACGCACGCTCAGCAGAACAAATCAACAACTCAAGAGATAAAAGATGCGAGAGCAGATACTGTGCGCTAGTTTGCATAGCGAGGGAATTTCATGAGCTATCTCTTTCAACCATACAACTACGATCTGAACGATCCCAGTAGTATTCCCAATCTCGTTTTAGAGCATGCATATCTCGTAGGTATTGCGATGCTCATTTCGCTCGTCATCGCCATTCCGTTAGGCATACTGGTGGCGCGTAACAAACGCCTTTACCTGCCCGTCATCACGTTGGCGGACCTGCTCTATACCATTCCAGGTATCGCTCTTGTAGCAATACTCATCTCTATCCCTGCATTTGGATTAGGGCTTGCAACCATTATCATCCCGCTCGTGCTGTACACACAACTCGTACTGATCCGCAATACCGCAACCGCCATTAACGGTGTTGACCCACTGCTCTTAGAAGTGGGAAAAGCAATGGGGATGAATCCGCGCCAGGTACTCTTCCGCGTCACGTTGCCACTCGCGCTGCCCGTGATCGTGGCAGGCATTCGCATTGCAACTGTAACGACGATTGGTATTGCTGCCCTGGGATCATTGGTCAATCAGGGCGGGCTGGGAGACCTGATCTTCAAGAACATCACCAGTGGAGATGAAAATGCTCTGATTGCAGGAGCCATCCTGATAGCACTCTTTGCTATCGTTGTTGATCTCCTTTTGTTATTGTTACAGATATCACTCAACCGGGGACGCAGCGCGCTCTCAGTTGGATAGCAGAGGAGGTTTACACCCTATGGAGATTCTCCAATTCATATCAGATCCCAACAATGACTTCTTAGGTCAGACGATTGCGTACCTTGAACTTTGCGTCGTTGCCATTATCGTGGCAATTGTGTTAGGAGTAGGAATCGGTGCCGCTGTCTCTCGCAGCCCCATTTTGGCCTTTATCGCTGTCAACTTGAGCGGCCTTATGCGTGCAATTCCAGCAATCGCATTCCTGCTTGCTGCGGTTCCATTCCTCGGCCTCGGCTTCGTACCAGCCGTTACCGCCTTAATCATTCTGGGTATTCCCCCTATTCTGCTGAACACCTATACAGGTATTCGAGGCATTGACCCTTCCATTATTGACTCAGGCAGAGGAATGGGCATGACGACCCGGCAAATCGTTCGACTCATCCAGGCACCAATTGTCTTGCCGATTGTGGCGGCGGGCATCCGTACCGCCGCGGTACAGATCGTGGCAACGGCTACGCTTGCTGGCTTTATCGGGGCCGGTGGCTATGGCAACTACATCGTCGATGGTCTCAATCGCTTTAGAACAGCAGAAATTCTCGCCGGTGCCATCCCGGTGACGGTGCTGGCAATGATTGTAGAAGTAGCTATGGGTCAGCTTCAAAACGCGCTCACCTCTCCTGGCCTTAAAGTACAGGATTTGGCCGAGTCAACGAAGGCATAGCCAGTTGTGAGGGTGCAACATGTTGTACCCTCGTATTTCATCTCTTCACATTTACGTTTAAGGAGAAAGACATGATTTTCCTGATGCGCTCACTAAGCGCAAAAGCTATCACATTACTTATTCTGGTACCCGTGCTGCTTCTGTCGGCATGTGGAGGTGTCGCCAGCACAGGCAGTTCGGGTGGCAGCAGCGGTTCCAGTTCTAAAGGAGATCTCACCGTTGGTGGAAAGCTCGATACAGAGGCACAACTACTCACCGACATGTATACACAATTGTTGCTGAAGGCTGGCTTCCATGTTAACGAAAAATTAGCACTGGGTAATAGCGGCTTCGTATTCAACGCGCTCTCCAGTCATGCTATTGACCTCTATCCAGAGTTCACCGCTACAGGCTTAAACAAACTTGGCATCACCTCTCAGCACGACCCACAGAAGGATTACCAGGCCGTCAAGAGTGGCTTCGAGCAGAAGTATCAGATCACCTGGCTCAATCCGGCTCCATTAAATGATGGTTATGCCTTGTGTACCTCGCAAGCAGAGGCGCAGAGACTTGGTATCACAAGCATTTCAGACCTCGCACCAAAGGTTTCACAATTGGTCCTGGCCTCTCCAAGTGACGGTACTGACTTCGTAGATGGCCTAAAATCGGTCTATAACTTCACAACGAAGAGCTTCAAATCGCTCAAGACAGTTGACGAAGCTATTAGTTTTAAGGCTGTATCAGGTGGTCAGGCACAGGTTAACGTCTGTTACACCACAACTGGCCTGATTGCATCCCAAAACTTCGTCATCCTTAAGGACGACAAGAACGGATTCCCGCAGTTCAATCCGGCACCTATTGTCCGTCAGGATATATTGTCAAAGTATCCTGATATTGCAAAAGCGTTAAATCCACTCGCGCCATACTTGACAACAGACGTAAGCATTATGCTCCAAAAGCAGGTAAGCGACAAAGCAAAGAGCATGTCTACGACAGAGGCCGTCAAGGAGGTTGCGAAGAGCTTCTTGCAGAGCAAGGGACTGTTGTAGATAAATTACGCGATTTAAAGTCAAAAGGTTACATAATAACACGAAGCTTAGATGTTACATGGAACACCTGGGCTTCGTGTTATTGTATAATTGGACCGAACATTGTGGTTCGTCCATCCGCTTAGTAGGAGAAAAAAATGACTTTCTTTACTCGTTCTCTCACGCGCTCATTCCCGCTCAAACCTCGGGTACTGCTTATACTCATTCCCTTGTTACTCTTGTCCACATGCGGTGGCGTTGCGAACACAGGTAGCAGCAGCTCAGGCTCTAAGGGAAACATTACAGTTGGTGGCAAGCAAGATATTGAGGCCCAGGTACTCAGCAAAATGGACTCCTTATTGCTGCACAATGCTGGCTTTCATGTCAATGAGAAATTAGCTTTGGGCGACAGTCCCGTCGTTTTTAACGCTCTCAAGAGTGGTGCTATCGATCTCTATCCCGAGTTTACCGTCACAGGCTTAAACGTGCTTGGTCTTAAATCATCTCATGATCCACAGAAGGATTACCAGACGGTCAAGGATGGTTTCGAGAAACAGTTCAAGATTACATGGCTTAATCCTTCACCACTGAACGATACCTATGCACTTTGTACCTCAAAAGCAGAGGCACAAAAGCTGGGTATCACGAGCCTTTCAGACCTTGCGCCCAAGGTTTCGCAGTTGACTCTAGCAACTCCTAGCGATGGCATTTCCTATGTAGACGACCTACAAGCGGCCTACGGCTTTGGCACCAGGAGCTTCAAGAGCTCGACGAAGGTTGACTACACCATCGGTTTTGCCGCAGTGAAAAACAATCAGGCTCAAATAAATGTCTGCTACACAACTGATGGCGGAGTCCAGCAACAAAATTTTGTGTTCCTCACGGATAACAAAAATGGCTTCCCTGCTTTTAATCCTGCTCCCATTGTGCGCGATCAGGTGCTATCCAGCAGCCCAGGCATTAAAGATGCGCTCAATCCCCTGGCACCATATCTGACAACTGAAGCAAGCATTCAGTGGAGAGCGCAAGTTACCGCGAAGCAGACAAAAAACGAGTCCGCAACTCAAGCGATTAAAGAGGTTGCCCAGGACTTCTTGAAGAGCAAAAATTTGTTGTAGAGAGTTCAGGGTTTCATAAAAGAACCTGTGAAGGCGTCGCCTTCACAGGTTCTTTTATGAAACCCTGAACTCTCCTGAGCATCCTACTCCTAATTTGCTTCCTTACCCTTTTGAAGCTGTTGCAGCAAGTGCCATCGTGTGCTCATCGTGACCTAGCAGGTGTTCTCGAATGACGTGCCAGGCAGCAGCTCCTTCACCTGCCGCGCTCACGAGTTGCTTCGTGCTCCCCGCGCGCACATCGCCAGCAGCGAAAATACCTTGCGTACTGGTTTGGAAGCCGATATCCGTCTTCACAAAGCCCTGCTTATCTAGCTTGACCACATCTTTGAACGGTTCACTATTGGGTGAGAGACCAATAAACACGAAGACACCTGCGGGATGTAGTTCCTCCACTTCGCCCGTCTTCGTGTTCTTCACAACCACTGTATTCATGCGGTTATGCTCGCCCTTGAACTCGATTACATCAGTGTTGAAGCGTACCTCCATCTGTGATGAAGTCATGACCTTCTCTATTGCCAGCTTACTCGCCGTGAGTTTGTCGCCACGCACCAGTATCGTCACTTTAGGACAAAATCTCGTGAGAAATGCAGCCTCTTCCACGGCGCTATTGCCACCACCGATAACGGCGACCTCGCGTCCCTTGTAAAAGGGACCATCACAGGTCGCGCAAAAATGTACACCTGCCCCGATGAAATCTTCCTCCCCAGGTACACCAAGCCGCTTGTACACCGAGCCAGTAGCGATCAAGATAGCTTTACAGCGATACTGCATGCCTGAGTCGACTTTGACGTAATGGGCATCCATATCATCACCGACCTGCACAACGTCCTGTGCCGAAAGGAGTTCCACTCCAAACCGTTTTGCTTGCTCAATGACACGTCCTGCAAACTCAGCACCCGTAACACCTTCAGGAAAGCCAGGATAGTTGTCAAGCCGCTCTGTAATACCAGCCTGCCCGCCAAGGCCGCTGCGCTCGATGACCAGTACGTCATAACCGTCGCGTGCCGCATAGATCGCGGTTGTGAGAGCAGTTGGCCCTCCACCAACAATGATCAGGTCATAAAAATCACACTGCGCCTTCGTGTCCAGGCCAAGCTTCGCCGCCAATTCCGCATTCGATGGCTCAATGAGCAGCGAACCATCGTCAAACACGATGGTCGGAATGGTCATGCCCCCGTTCTGTACCTTTTGCACAAACGCCTGCCCCTCCTGGTCATTTTCGATGTTAATGTACTCGTAGCTGATGCGCTGCTCTCCTAAAAACTTTTTGCTTCGTTTACAGTCGCTACACCAGTCTGTGCCATATAGTTTAATGTTGTCATGTGTCATCAAGCATGCGCTCCTTTTGTTGATGAAACCTATGATTGTAGTGTACCACGACTTACTCAACCATTACCGTCACTGTATGCAGTCCCTTCGCACCGCCCGGAACCGTTATCTGCTGCTCGCTCGTCTGTAGCTCACCAGTGCCGTCAGTAGCACGGACCGTCAGCGTATTTTTCCCAGCTTGCGACGGCTTCCATTGCCATGTCCATAGCACCCAGGCGTCTTGCGAAAGGGCGGGTTGGAGAGTTGCCTCCTGCCATGTCATGCTCTTATTAACACTGATCTCTACCTTTTTTATGCCACGACTACCGCCAAAAGCGATGCCTCCGACCTCAACAGGTTGTCCAAGGGCAACATGACCCTTGGGTCGGTCTATACGACTCGTCAAATGCAACGGCCCGTTGTACCATCCTTGATCGGAGTAGAGACCGCCCACGAAGGAAGCGGTCAGCTCTATGCGCGTTAGCCACTTGGGATTCTCTTCGCCAAAGCGTCCAGGGACCAGGACGCGCAGAGGGAAGCCGTGGCGCTGCGGCAACTCAGCCCCGTTCATACGCCATGCTATAAGAGGATCGACCTCCAGCAACTCATCTAGCGGAAGGCTCACAGTATAGCCATCGACGCTGTAGAACGCGACATAGCGTGCGCTTGACTGTGCTCCACCATGTCGCTCTAACAACGTCTTGAGCGTCACCCCCTGCCAGATCGCGGTGCTCATCAGATTTGCGCCGACCTCATTGGAGATACATTCAAGCGTGATGGCGCGTGAGGTCGAGGGAAGTTGTTGCATCTCTGCGTAAGTATAGCCACCCCCGTTCTTTACCAGACCTGTCACCTCTAACCGCCACAAGTCAATGTTGGGGGTAGGGTCAATGGCGTTCTGTGTCACTACATAATGGTCAGCGTTTGGCGTGATTGGCGGCGTTACATTATTTGGTGACGGAGTCCGCATTCCATCGTAGCTCGTATAGCCATTAAGGTAGTCACGTATCACTCCTAACGTTCCCACACTCGCACCCACGCTTAATGCCGCAACTCCTGCACGTGACAGCAAAAGTCGTCGACTTTGTGCAGGTGTTCCAGGAATAGTGCGTTTAGGCAATATCGCACGATACGCAAGACAGAGTATCACACCGTACACAACAAAATCCACGAGGAGACCAAGAATACTGAGCGTAGTTGACCATCCTATTGGCAGTCCAAACTGGTTCTGTCGTAACTCGTTATGAAACAAGATGGCACCGACCAGCGCCATTACAACGGCGAAAGCCAGGGCAGCGAGCCATTCACGTCTCCTCGGTCGGTAGCTATCTGCTGGCAGTTGTATACGCGCAAGAGCAGCATATAGCAAGCCCAGCAGCGTCCCTATGCCAATCATGCCAAGAATAGCAAGGCCGAGTGGAGCCGTTTTCGCGTTGGGTGAAAAGGCAATGAGCAAGCTCACAAACCGGCCAGCGCTCAACTGCTTTAGCGCGTAATAGCTGAACAGCTCCACCGGTGTCGGAATACCAGCCGCGAGTCGCAATATCCCCATAACCAGCACCGTTGTCAAACTTGCAGCAAGACCAGCAGCGAGTACAAAGAGACTAGAAAGGATAAATGTACGAGGTTTCGAGTAAACAGTAGAATTAGACGCTTGATTTGTTTCTTGCATGATTAAGTATTCCTCTAGCTTGACATGTATTGCTCTAACATCATTGATCGTGTCCCGTTGGGCCTCCATGATGCTACACGTGGTGCATACCTCAAATTTTCAATCGTTATGTGAGGACGAATGTAGGGGGCTCCCCCCTACTACAGCTATTACAGCAGTCACCCCCAATGCCACAACAACGATTCCGTAGACAAAGATATAGTAGAGAGTCCAGTCCAAAGTGTTACGGAAAAAGTAGCCCAATAATGAGGTACAGACAAAATACCAGACCGCCGCTACCGCAACACCTTTGCCACTGAGTCCACGCGAAGTCCACAGTGGACCCGCCAGTAGAGGCACCCAGAGCAACAAAACAGGTGTATACCATGGGAAGATATGTGTGGAGACGGCATAAATAGTGCCTATCAGCACCAACGCTGCGGACTCCATACTGATAGATCCGCATAGGAACCACAGGGACCGCAGGGGTATGTCCTCTTCATCATAGCAAGGATGCATTCTTGTGCCTTCATAAGGGGCAGAAGGGGCTGGACATTGCTTCGCTCGTCCAGGGAGACCTCTTGTTGGTCTCCCTACTGTAAACGTAGATATTCTTACGATAGCCTTGACTACCAGTTTCTGAAGTTGGACAGAACCCTGCTTTATCAGAATCACCATTACGACAGTTCCCACCACAAGTAGATCAACACAATACTGCACAAGCACAGTAACCTGGTCACTTAGCCGTAAATTATCGTAAGTGATCCAATGAACCACCAGGGGCACCACACCTGCATTCTGTCTCTGCTCACTTGCATACGTAGAGAAGAAGCCAAATGCCTGTCCGTGACCAAGAATAATAAAGGGAATGTAGGCAACGACGATAGTTGCAAAACAGGTGACGAGTAAGGCCCAGTCGCGGCGGCGTACTACAACCACAAGCAAGAGAATAGGATAGATTTTTGTGAGTGTTGCCAGTGCTATAAGAAAGCCTGTTAGCACTCGCATAATGCGTGTATCGCGCCTGGAACTACTGGCGCACAGAAGAGTTAAAACAATAAGTGTAAGTGTAAGAGCATCGACATGCCCCTCAATTGCGAACTCGACGATTGGCAGAGGACACCAGGCGTAGATCACGACACGTCGCGGATCGAGTCCTCTTCGCATGAGCAGCAGCGCGAGTCCGGCACACGTCACCATGTCTAAGCAGATAAATATCGTCTTCAGGACAAAGAGATTGCTCGGAGCCAGCAGATAACTAAGAACGTAGACTCCCTGTGCCACTGGTGGATAAACAGTTGGTACATCCAGAAACCCACTGTTACCGTAGATAAGAGCATCACGCAATGGTTTGAGTATATCGCTATTAGGCGGGTAGACATACGGACTATAGCCATGCAAAATGACCCGCGCATCCCACAGATACCGCCATGAGTCATGTGATAGCCATGGCACCAGCGGAAGCAGCATAACACGAAAAATGAACGCACCAAGGAGAATGACGCTCACTTCCATTCCACGCCATTGCGCTGTAGACGGAGAGGTTGTCAGGACAAAGGCGCACGCAGCTAGATAGGGCAGAAAACAGAGCGTCCACGTCAGTAGAAAAGGCGTAATATACTCATCATGTGGCAAAGCAAGAGTACCCAAAAGCAGATAAAGCGCGACCGAGATCAGCAGCAACGCACAGAGCAGAAGCAGACGTAACGGAGGATATTTAACTGACAAAGCTGGCGACTGCTCTTGTGAGGAACGTGGGACTTGTACTACCGACATCTCTTCTTGCCTTTCTAGCGGCATATAGTGGGCGACATAGAAATGAGTAGGAAGACCTCTGCTTGTAAATCCTCCCTGGTATTTACACGGAACTGGAGACCCTTCTTTTTCAACGTGGTATGATTGCAAGTAGTCATCATCTTCAGTTGCTTCAGCGACCTTTTGGCTACTATTCTAGCAGTACAATTGTATATTGGCCTCTCTCAGCGAATAGTACTAGACATATGGCAATCATCTTAAAGAGGAGAAACAGACCCATGCTTACACGTACCTTACTCCAAAAATATCAAAAACGCGCGACCGAGATGCTCACAAATGTCGATATCGTTCTGACACCCCAGGAGCAAGAACAAGTAGAGGTGGTAGAGTTTGGCCTGGAAGAAGTGGAACGGACGGGGCTACAAATAGTGGTATACATCAATACAGATCGGTATTGCGCAAAAGAACTGGTCTTGTTCCCCCGCCAAACCTGTGCAGAGCATAGACATCCGCCTATAGACAGTGATCCAGGCAAGATGGAGACATTCCGTTGTCGTTGGGGCAAGGTCTGGCTCTACATAGAAGGGAATGCAACCGAACATATACAGGCACAGATACCTTCGGGAAGCGAGCAGCACTATACCGTTTTTCACGAAATCGAGTTGTTCCCCGGCGACCAGTACACTATTCCACCTAACACTCGACACTGGTTCCAGGCAGGTGACGAAGGTGCGGTTGTCTCCGAGTTCTCAAGCGTCAGCCGCGACGAGTTCGACATCTTCACCGATCCTCGCATCAAGCGAGCCACAGAAATTGTCGAAGGCTAAATTGGAAGTCAGGGTGTGGAGAAGGCGACAAATCATCATCGCATCAAAGACACTACAGAACTATTCCATCGCTTCTTCGTATATAGATGAGACGTGTTTTGTGCAGATACTTCAGGAGCGATGAGTCATGGATAAAGTGCAGTTCTTCTTCAGCACGGCCCTTCAACTTCCGCCAACCGCTATTGAATATTTCGTTAGCCAGAGCCTGGCAATAGCCTTCCCAAAGAAGGCCGTTATCGAGAGTGATCCGGGTGCTTTTAATGTAGAGGCATATGCGCAGGCTCAACTCTGTACGCTGACACGAAAGACCTTCATTCATAATCAGATGACAACCTATTGGCGTGGCAGAGAGCCAGAAATGATGCAGTGGCATCGTATAGGTCCAGGAGGAATGCATTTTAGTGGCTTCATCGGTCAGATGGACCAGGAATTACATGCTGTAGACAACGAACAAGAGACGATGGATACCGCAAAGAATGCCTGGCTTGAGGTAGAGTGGCAAGGAGCTGCAATTGATGTCATTACGATGAATTGGATAAACGGAGGGGGCTGGACAATTCGCCACTGGATTATGGCTGACAGTGAGGAAATCGCACGGGAGTTTTTCGTAGCGGTGTGCAAGTGGAACACAGAGATACGCAGCGAGGTGTTGGTGTTCGACAGTGGTCAGTGGTACAAGGACGAACACCTCTTCCAGTCTATCAAAGGCGCTACTTTCGATAACTTGATTCTACGTGGCGACCTGAAACAGGACATTCATAACGACCTGCAACAATTCTTCGCCGCACGCGAAACCTACGAAGAGTATGGTATCCCTTGGAAGCGAGGTATTCTTTTTGTTGGACCTCCTGGAAATGGCAAGACGCATACAGTAAAAGCGCTGATTAACTCGATGGAGCAACCCTGCCTCTACGTGAAAAGCTTTAGATCGCCTCATGGTGGTCCAGATGAACTCTGTATCCGCCAGGTGTTTGATCGAGCACGCAGAACCGCTCCTTGTATCCTCGTGTTAGAGGACCTGGATTCTCTTCTAACCTCACAGAACCGCTCGTTCTTCCTCAACGAGTTGGACGGTTTCGCGGTTAACATCGGCATTGTGACCCTTGCCACAACCAACCATCCAGAACGGCTAGACCCGGCTATTCTCGACCGTCCCAGCCGCTTTGATCGCAAATACCCCTTCGATCTCCCAGAACAGCCAGAGCGCCAGGCGTATATCACTCTATGGAACAACTCGCTAAAGCCATCGTTACGCCTTTCTGACGAGGGAGTAGTCAGGCTGAGCACGCAAGCCGAGGACTTCTCGTTCGCCTACCTGAAAGAGCTGTTCCTATCCTCGATGATGCGCTGGATCTCTAACCCACAGCAAGGAACTATGGAGCAGGTGATGACAGGGCAGGTGGACGTATTGCGTGAGCAGATGGTTAGTGCAACCGCATTAGCAGCTATCGAATCGCCCGAAGAGTTCCAGATGCCGCCTGGGTACGGCCCAATGATGAGCCGACGCATGCACATGCGTAGAGGCGTGTAGCACTTTACGCATGTATACTATTGAGTTCCAATACTTTCTTTTGTATACTATTGAGGGATACACGAATTACCGCAAAGATAACAGTAGGAAGACCTCTTGTGGGTCTCCTTCGATTGGAGAGGAACACTTATGCGTTTGGGATTACAGGTTCCCAGTTTTACATGGTCAAACGACCAGGGCCAACTCGGTGATACGTTCGGCCTTATTGTGGAGCGCGCGGAGCGTGCAGGATTTTACAGTCTTTGGGTCATGGATCACTTTTTTCAAATCAGTATGGCCGGTCCACCAGAAAACGAGATGCTTGAAGGTTGGAGCGCACTCGCCTTCGCTGCTGGTCACAGCAACCGTTTGAAGCTCGGCACGATGGTTACAGGCGTGACCTACCGCTATCCAGGTATTTTGGTCAAGACAGCAACTACGCTCGATGTCCTTTCACATGGACGCGCCTATCTCGGAATCGGTGCCGCCTGGAATGAGGAAGAGCATGCTGGACTGGGCGTTCCTTTTCCTCCAATGGCAGAACGCTTTGAGCGATTAGAGGAGACGCTTCAGATTGCACACCAGATGTGGTCAGGTGAGGCCAAGCCCTATGAAGGCAAGCACTACCAACTTGCTCGCACCCTGAACTCGCCACAGGCCGTTCAGAAGCCACACCCTCCGATCTTGATTGGTGGAACGGGCGAGAAGAAAACATTGCGTTTTGTTGCACAGTATGGCGACGCCTGTAACCTCTTTGCCCGCATGGGAAATGACGCGCTACAGCATAAACTAGATGTCCTGCGTGATCACTGCCAGACACTAGGTCGTCCCTACGAGCAGATCGAAAAGACCACGCTCGACGTTCTGCATATTACCCGTGATGGAAACAATGGCACAATGACACCTGCCGCTGCCATCGGGTATTTCGCAGGGCTGGCGGCAATGGGTATCGATCATGCCATCTTCAGCATGCCGAACGTGACCAATCTTGAAGCCTTCGACATACTTGCAACAGAGATCGTTCCAGAGGTTGAGAAGATTCAGGTGGCGGGGCGGTAATCAATGTCCAATCGATCAACCCTTACCGAAAACGAAGTAACCTTCGTCCAAACCCAAAGGGTTGCGCGGCTCGCTACGGCAGACGAGAATGGGAGCCCCCATCTCGTTCCCGTCTGCTTTGCCTTTGACGGTACTAACTTCTACACACCGCTCGACGAGAAACCCAAACGTGTCGCAGGCACCCAGTTACGTAGAGTACACAATATTGAGGCGCGTCATGAGGCGTCGCTGTTGATAGATCAATATGATGATGATTGGTCCCGGCTCGGCTATGTGCTGATACATGGTCAAGCTCAGCTTATCGAACCAGCTTCTGAGTCACATAGCCATGCACTGCTACTGTTGCGAGCTAGATATGTGCAGTACACAATGATGGCATTAGAGCGATATCCGGTGATTATGATTACACCAGATAGAGTCGTGTCGTGGGGGCCCGCACTTCAGTTTAAGTGAAGATGACCATTGAGCGAAGCACGTTTTGCAGGTAGCTTTAAATATATAAGCATCATTATTTAAGGCAGTCGCTTCGTTGTCCTCAACTTCTCTATAAATTGCTGAAATCCCATCCTCTCGGCGAGAGCACGCACACGGCGAAACCCTTCGCCGTAGACCTGATTGGGGTTTCGCTCAATGTTCTGTGCATGATAGCTACTCTCCGGAGTGTTCATCTCAGTATAGAAGTAATAGGAGAGCAGTTCGCAGAAACCCTCTTCCGCCCACAGCGGCAAGCCACTTATTCCCTGCACGACAAGCCAGACGTGACCCAGTTCATGAATAGTGACGCCTTGAAACAGCGTCGATGGTAGCCCCTGCAGCGCCGCTATCCCACTAACCTCTGTACGCATCACGTGCCCATCCTGCATATAGGTTGCACTCATGGTGGCTCCAAGCGCGTGCGGCTCAGTATGTGCGCTCAGATACTGCGCAAGTTTGACGCGATTCACTAACTCAAGGCTGAGTCGAAGATTGTTATATTTCAGACCTTTGCCGCTCACCCATTGAATGCAGTTTCTGAAAAGTGATTGAGCCTCACTGCTGGTCTCGATAGCAGTAGAGCGACAGACGGGACAACGCACATTTTCATTCCTACTCGCGCCCTGCTCTTGCTGTTGTGGCGGAACAAGGCGACCGCAGTAGGCACAATGGGGATACTGGCCCTCGTGTTCTTTACAAAACTTTGTTCCCCAATGATCTATCAGATACTCGTCAACCAGCGGCTTGCCGCAGTAGGCACAGCGAGGAGCCAGGCAGTCACGGTAACACGCGGTATGATAGGGCAGCCCATCCTGTACAGTGAAGCCTGTGTCGCGGATAGGTTGATTACAAGCAGCACACACAAAATGCTCTGGATGCCATGTCGCGCCTAACGCAGAGAGAAAAGCGCCTTGAATGGGTTGACCACAGCGTTTACAAATGGGTGATGACGAAAAAAAAGTGTTCATAAAGTTATTTATTACACGTGAAGAGTATAGTAGTCATAACTACTCGTCTCTCTAAATCCACAGGATTGATAAAGCGACAGCGCATTTTTATTCTCAGTTGCCACCTCTAGCACGATTTGATATTGACCTGTAGTGAGAATTTCTTGTATTGTTCGCGCGAGCATCTGCCGCCCATAGCCGCGCCCTCTATATGGAGGTAATACACCGAATCCAATGATAAAGACCTCACGTTCCTCAAATGTTACGTCGATCTTGCCAACATACTCCTCATCGAGAGTCGCAATGTAATGGCGATTGGTCGGCTTCTGTATCTTACTGGCGCTATACCAATCTACCTCTTGCTCTGGTATGTCGAAGGAGATAGCGGTGATATGTGCCAGTGTTTGCGCCTCCTCCGGTTTCGCCAATCTAAAAAGCAGACGATTATCGAACGGAGCAGGCGACTTCGCTTCTTCCAAAACCATCTTATACTCAGAATTGCGGTACAGCGCACCTTGTGCCTCAGCAAAAGCCTTCCCTGATTGCGATACATGCTCGACGATCAGCAGAAGCATCGGCAACCCTCTCCGCTGACACTCTTGCTGTGCAGCACGGAATAGCGTCGTAAAAATACCCTTGCGCCGAGCGGGAGGATATACCATGCCACTGATCTCGCCCTCTTGTGAGTTGAAACTGAATAGAGCGAGATAACCGACGAGCATTCCTTCTTCATAATAGAGAAAATCGTTCGTCTCGTTTTCCGGGCGACTCTGCAATGTATTCCAATTCAGCTTCAGGTCCAGTCCTTCATATGCATTACATACATCGGCGAGTGCCTTTATTTCGGTAAGCTCAGCTTGTGTTAAACCTTGGCTTTTAAATACACCTTGTTTGTTATTTGTCGTCATGTTGCCTCTTTATTACGACAGAAATATGAACCATGTCTATAGTAAATACGACCACTGAAGGGTCAAGTTGTAGATAGTGGGCGGGGCGAGGACATGTGAATGAGGCAGGACGAGGACAAGCGAACAAGGGCAAATGTCCCCCAGACATTTGCCCTTGCCCTACACACGATGTTCAACATATGGGTAATGATAAGACTATAGGGGGCGTACCCTTGTGTCGCCCTGAAGTTATTCCACCTCGATCAACACAGCCCCATCATCGACGAAATCGCCTTCGTTTACTTTAAACGTCTTCACGACGCCGCTTACCGTGGATTGAACGGGGATCTGCATCTTCATCGACTCCAGTACCACTACATCCTGATCAACCGCGATCCGCTCTCCTGGTTTGACCAGGAATTCCAGGACGACACCCGCCATATTTGATACGACATGTTTCATGGCACACACCTTTATAGATTACACTATTACACTGGATAAATCGGGTTGCGGCACTCGGAGAAACGCACGTCCTTCGTCTGATAGACGCCATAGCGTGCGATTAGTTCGTCGCGCAGCGACTCGAACGCTGTGATGGTGTCCACAATCAATTCGGAGGCAAGGCGGAAGATGTCTATATCTTCAGCGTATTTGGCCTCCATCATCTTACGGAAGGGTTCGCGCTCCTCTTCGGGCATCTCTGCTATCTGGTTGGCAAAGACGGCGTTGATGGCTGCTTCGGGTCCCATGACAGCGATCTGTGCCGTAGGCAGAGCAATTACAGCATCGGTGCCAAAGGCGGGACCAGCCATCGCATACAGGCCAGCACCATAGCACTTGCGCACAATCACCGATATCTTCGGCACAACCGCCTGCGAGACGGCCGCGATAAACTTGGCACCGTGACGGATGATCCCAGCGCGCTCCACAGCAGACCCAATCATGAAGCCTGATACATCCGCCAGGAAGAGCAGGGGAATGTTAAAGGCGTTGCAGGTGTTGATAAAACGCGTTGCCTTGTCCGAGGAATCCACGAAGATGACGCCACCCTTGACGCGCGGCTGATTGGCAACAATACCTACGGCACGCCCACCCAATCGTGCAAAGCCCGTAATCAATTCGGGAGCGAAGAGCTTTTTGATTTCAAGGAAGCTGCCACCATCGATAAGAGAGTTGATGAAGTCGTACATGTTAAATGGCCTGTTTTGCGCGTCTGGCACGATATCACGCAAAGGACGGTCACTGGCTGGCGGAACATGCTCAATATCTTCAGGCTTGCTCAAATAATTCTGTGGCATGTAGCGGAAATAATCACGGGCAAACTGAATGGCCTGCTCTTCACTCTCAGCTAAAAAGTCGCCAAGACCGGAGACGGTGCAGTGCATACGCGCGCCACCCATCTCTTCGAGCGTGACCTTTTCGCGCGTGACCATCTCTGCCATACGTGGTGAGCCGAGATAGGCACTGGCGTTGCCGTCCACCATGACTGCAATGTCGGCGAAGGCGGGTGCGTAGGCCGCGCCAGCAGGCGAGGGACCAAACATGATAGCGATCTGTGGCACGACACCTGACATCTTGATCTGATTGTAGAAGGTACGACCACCGTGATTTCGTCCTGGAAAGAGCCGCACCTGGTCGGTGATACGCGCTCCAGCCGAGTCGATGAGAGAGAAAAAAGGAATGCGCATCTGCATCGCCATCTCTTGAATACGCAGGCTTTTCTGCACCGATTTCTCTCCTGATGCACCTGCCTTGACTGTCGAGTCTGAGGCGCTGAAGGCTACCTGGCGACCGTGAATACGACCGGTACCCGTGATGAGCGCGTCGGCTGGTAGCTCCGGATTCTGCATCTCGGCGAACATGCCATCCTCAAACTCAATCTTGCCATCGTCGAGCAGGAGTTTGAGACGGTTCCGTGCAAACAGTCGCTTCTGCTGCCGATTGCGTGCATGGTATTTCTCAGGGCCACCCTTCTCGATACGCTCGATCTCTGCTTCTAAGCGTTCTTCTTTGCTTGTCATTCTGTTATGTATCCCTTTTCCTTTACTGTGTGTTCGACAAACCGCACCCAACCGTAGGGGCACGATTGATCGCGCCCGCGTTTGCCAACAACTCCACGATGGTCCTATGGCACGGCGGGCGCGATCAATCGTGCCCCTACGAGGTTTCTATCTCCATTCTCAGCAACGCCGATGAAAGGGATTTCCCTAATGCATCGCTTCTCAATGAGCGTGAGGCGCCGCCGTTTAATGCGCCGTGCAACACGAAGTTGAGCGCGAGCACGTTGGGAACCTCGAAGCGTTCAACCTTTCCTGCAACAATGCCCTCAAAATGCTCTCGTACTCGCTCTGATGTTACCTCTCTTACTAGCAGATCATAGGTTGCGCGGTCTGGAGCGAAGAGGCCGATATTGGCCTTGTCGCCCTTGTCGCCGGAACGAGCATGGACTAGATGAAGCAGTTGCGTTTTCATTACTCCACCTCCTCGACGCTTACCCGTACATACTCTTCTATGATGGAGCGCGGAGCCAGCGTAGGCCAGATGCCCAGCAAGCCACGAGAGGGCGTTATGCCACCCGCTCCACCAATAAATGGCGGGCCACTGAGTCCTAATGGCGATAAGAGACGCCCTAACTTGTCAGCATCTCGCTTATCGGCACAACGTAAGGCTATACGCAAATAGACCTCGTTCAGGTCCGCAATATGCGTGGGGTCAGCGAGGGAACCATGAATAGAGTTATAGCCAAGGTACTCGACAAGCGTCTCTTCTGGCTTCAGACCAGCTTCGCGCATCTGCTGCTGAAGAATTTCGGCTGCTGCCTGCGCCTTTGCGAGGGCGTCAGGCCACGCGTAGCCGATTATGGCCTGACCCATGTAGCCATCTTCGTAGCCAGCGACGACCTTAAGCGTTTCGGGAGCGGGACGGCCAGTAGCGCCCGTGACACGCACCTGGTCGGGTCCGATCTCTTCCAGGTGCAGCGTGGTCATATCAACATCGACATCTGGCGTGATATAGTGGCTGGGGTCATGTACCTCGTATAACAATTGCTCTCGCAGCGTATCGAAGTTGACGCGACCGCCTGTGCCAGGAGCTTTTGTAATAACGGCATCGCCATTCTCCGACACCTCGGCGATGGGATAGCCAATATGCGCAAGATCAGGGATAGATCGCCAATCGCCACCAAAGTTGCCGCCCGTCGCCTGTCCGCTGCACTCCATCAGGTGTCCAACGACGATACCCTGCGCTAGCTTGTCCCAGTCGTCCCATTGCCAACTCAGTTCATGTACCACCGGTGCAAGAAAAAGAGCGGCATCCGCAACACGACCCGTCAGGACAATATCGGCCCCTTCAGCGAGGGCTTCGACGAGTGGACGCGCCCCAAGGTAGGCACTGGCAAAGAGCATGCGTTCCCGCATGGTAGCAATATCCTGGCCCGTATCCATATGTGCCAGCGAGACGCCCATCTCCTGCAACTCGTCGAGCCGCTCCATCACCGAGTCGCCCAGTACAACCCCCACTTTGAGCTTGACACCAAACTTCTTGAGTGCTGTTAACAAGACCTCTCGCGCCGCCATGGGATTGAGTCCACCCGCATTGAGAAGAAACTTGACGCCCCGAGGTAATGCAAGTGGCAGCAGTTCGGCCAGCATAGGCACAAGGTCGCGAGTATAGCCCAGGTTGGGGTCGCGCTGGCGATCCTTTTGCAAAATCGCCAGCGTCAGTTCCGCGAGGTGATCAGAGGCAACATATCGGACGTTGCCACGTTCGATGCTCGCCTTGATCGGTTGCCAGGAGTCGCCATAGAAGCCAAGTCCGCCAGCAACGCGCACTGATTTCATGGAACTATTACCCCCTCATACCCAACAATTCTCGCGCAATCAGCAGTTGGCGTATCTCATTGGTTCCCGCACCGATCTCGCCCAGGCGAGCATCGCGCCACATGCGTTCGACCTCGAAGTCGGTCAGGTAGCCCCAGCCACCGTGAATTTGTAACGCTTCGTTCGCGGCACGCGAGGATGCACGCGCAACAAACAGAAGCGCCGCTGCCGCCTCTTTGCTGACGCGTTTGCCCTGCTGCGCCAGCCATAAAGCGCGATGTGCCATGTGACGTGCCGCCTCTAAATCTGTGTACATATCGGCAATCTTCGCCTGCACAAGCTGAAAACTAGCGATAGGTTGACCAAATTGTTCGCGCTCCTTCGCATACTTGATGGACAGTTCTAATGCGGCCTCGATTCCACCAACGGCACTCACCGCGTAATAAGCTCGCTCAATATCGAGGCCGCTCATCACGACCTTGTAGCCCTCGTTGATCTTGCCCAGCACATTTTCGTCCGCCACAAAAGCGTCTTCAAAGACTAATTCTCCTGTGGGCGAACCATGCATACCCACCTTTTGTAGTTTGCGTGCCACATAGAAGCCCTTCGTCTTCGTCTCAAAGATGAATGCCGTAATACCACGACTTCCCGCTTCAGGCTTCGTCTTCGTATAAAGAATTATGATATCGGCAATAGGACCGTTGGTAATGAACACTTTCGAGCCATTGATAAGATAGCCACTATCGACCTTACGAGCCGCTGTCTGAATGCCCATTGCGTCAGAACCAGCGTTTGGCTCGGTCAACCCCAGCGCACCGATCATCTCGGCATTGGCAAGCCCTGGCAGATACTTTTGTTTTTGCAGCTCCGTCCCATTACGCAGAATATTGTGCGCGCAGAGATTGAGATGTGCACCATATGACATCGAGATAGCACTATTGGCGCGGCCAATGGCACGTGCAACGAGTGCAGCCATCATAAAATCGCCACCACTTCCACCGTACTCTTCTGGTATGGCAATACCTGTGTAGCCCTGCTCAGCAAGTCGCTTCCAAATCCACGGAGGAAAATCGTCGGTGCGCTCGATCTCACTATTCTGAGGTCGAATCTCGTCGCGTGCGAATGCGAATGCACTTTCATAAGCCAGTTGATGCTCTTCAGGCAGTTCAAAATCCATGATTGCCAGTCCTTTCTGACGCTGCATTGCGAGGGTTGACGGATGCCATGGCTACACTGAACAGTTCGCGTTGTAATAAGTGTACGTTGTGATGGAGGAAAATGGCAAGGGAAAGGAAAACTGCCCCCTGTTTGCAAATATTTTCTCTATTCACGCTGTTTTCACACAAAACGAGCATTTTTAACACTCTCCTTATATTCAGTATATATTCATTGTTGTATTCTTAGGTATGCATATTTTGACGTGTGACGTCACACGTCAAATGAGAATGAAGGATTAGGTAGTAGGTAGTAGAGGAAATACTATGCAACAATCACACATCCCCAGCGCTCCAAGTAGAGCATTTCAGCATCCCATCGCCCAACTAGAGAACTCATCACAGCGGATTCGTATGTTCTTTATTGTCGCACTCGTTGCCCTTCTCGGCTGGGTGGTAGTGCAAACACTCTTTTCGCTCTCGCCCTTTGGGCAGTCCAACCCCTTTGTCGTCCTCGTCATCGAGTTTATCTGGTGGCTCACTCTGCTTGCAGTGCTTGCCATACTTTTCCGAAAGGCTATAGCACGACTCATCTTCTCCACCTATAATGTAAAACTCGTGGAGAAGCGCCTGGCAGAGGCTAATGAGCAGATCGAGCAGAAGAACGCTCTCCTGGAACAATCCATCAAGGACGTGTGGGCCGCACGTAAACGCTTTACGCTTCCAGCGAACGTGGTAGAACCAGGCCACTACCAGATTCAGGACCTCTTCGGCGGCTATCGCGATGTACGCGTACAGAACGAGCGCGGCAGCCATAAGCTCGTCTGCGAATGTTATGTCTATCGAAAAGAGTACATATGCCCGCATACAATAGCTGCGGCATCGCTCCACCTACGCATCTGCTCGATTATCCGTCGGAAGAAACACCGCACTGTTCAAGAAACACCTACGCCAGGCACAACAAAAGACGCACGAACACGAGGAGCGTAAGCTGCCAGACGACCACATGCCGGACGACAATGAGGCAGAGCGACCACAAGGGATCGCCCTGCCTCATTGTCCTCGCCCTGGCATGTTATACTACAGTGATATACTCAACATGACGCAAGACAAAGGAGGATTCTGGCATGTCAAGTATTATGATTACCGGTGGCTCTGGCTTTCTCGGCACCTACGTCGTGCAACAACTCGCCGCACGTGGCGACCGTGTGATCGTCTTCGATGCAGCAGGCCCATCTCCAGAAGTTGCCGCACTAACAGCAGCCTACGAACAACAAATAGTGCGTGTACGAGGACAAATTCTTGATCTAGCCAGCATTCTGCGTTGTGTTCAGCAGCACAAAGTTGAGCGCATCTTCCATGCAGCCGCACTCTATGACCCGCCCTACTCGCTGGAAGACCCCGCGATCACCTTCCAGGTCAACGTCAATGGCACCATCAATGTATTGGAGGCAGCACGACTTCTAGGCGTGCAACGCGTCGTTCATAGTAGTAGTATCGCGGTCTATGCGCCCAAACAGTATGAACCCATCAACGAAACTCATCCAATCCAACTGCCTTCAGCAGGCAATCCGCTCGGTCCCTATGGAGCTTCAAAAGCAGCCGCGGAGATCGTCGGTCTCACCTACTACACCACCAATGGCGTCGATTTTATTGGGCTGCGCAACTCAGCCATCTACGGCTACGCTATGCGCTACCCCATGTATATCAAACCGATGGTTGAGAACAGCATCCGTGGACTTCCGACACGATTTGCTACAGGTGGTGACATGCTCCGTGACTACACTCACGTCAAAGATATCACACAAGCAGTCATCAGAGCATTGGACGTATCCAGTTCCGCCCTTACTCAACGCGTCTTTAATGTTGGCTCCGGTGCCATGAACAGCGCCTCTCAGGTAGCAGACGCCGTACAGCACATCCTTCCAAATGCTGATATTGAGATAGGTGCAGGGCTGAGCGAACTAGAACAAAGCGATATGCGAGCACGCGGCATGCTCGACCTGACCGCTATTCGCCAACAGCTCAAATACGAGCCACAATTCTCGTTGGAAAGCGGTATTCGGGATTATGTCGAGATGTATCGCAAGGCAAACGATTTGTAGAAACCCGGATGCTCACAATTTCTTGCCGATATACTGCCCTTTAATCTCCTGAGAATAATATGTTCCTTTAGATGAGGCAGCTTCAAATTTCTGATAAGCTTCCAAAGGTACATCCTGATACTGCCACACATCTTTATTGGGAATTTCTACCTCCAGAGTTCGGGTAGCTGCATCGTATCCGATAGCATAAACCTGACTAGATGCGACGGGAACTCGCGTAGTTTCCCTGACGATGACATCTGCTGGTTGACTACTAACTGCTGTTGTAGCGATAGCAGATGCGATTGGAGTTTGATTACTCCTCCGCCGTCTTGCCCAAGGCAAACCTTCAGCAATAGCGGCACGCATAGCATCATTGAAACCATACCAATCTGCTACCGCACTATCTGCCTGTCGTTGTAACGCCACGAATCTATCCCACTTCGCCTGTGCTTGCTGGCTAATTGCGTTATACGAACTTAGCCACAATCCGGCAACTTCGGGGTCAGGCAATTGCCAACTTTGCGCTTGACTCCATGTATCATCCTCCCTCTCAGGATTACTTAAAAACAAATTGAGTACCTGGGAGACAATCGCCGCGTTGGAACTAGTAGAGGGAATTGTGCAAACAACAAAATTTCTCGCCTTGAGAGATCTTATACGTCCATTTACAGGACCGATGTTCTTTACCTCGCCACGCCTCACTAGATCCATTATTGTAAGCTTAGGCAAGCGACTATCGGCCAGCACCATAGCAGGAGGAACATACACCTTTCCATCATCAAACTCTGGAAGCCTTGCCCCGTATTTGATCACAAAATCTTTTTCCAAGCTAGCCCGCTCGTCAAGCAGTTGATTTGCTAAGTCCGCTAACTGGGTCACAGGTAGCGTTCGTGGATCAGGTATAGGAAGACGATCTAACTCGTCTTTACTAACATGATTGTTAGTCGAGAATAGATTTATTAAGTAAGCTATAGTTTTGCTATTGATAAGCGTGAGAAGGGCTTTACCGTATTCCTCTGTTGCACCTTTTTTGAGTATCATTCGCCAAAGCTCGTGTGTAAAAGTAATAGGTGTACCTGAGTTTCTTTCAAACCATGTAGCAATTAGATGATGCCTGGTATTCAATCGAGCTACTTCTCGTAGAGCTATACCACTTTCACTACCACTGATGTGCTTGAGTTGCTCTAGCACTTGAGAGATTCGCAACTCTTCTCTTGACAACTGTTTTTTGTTATCCGTCTGTAACGGATTAGCCCAATCAGAAGGTAAATTCGGTAGTGGTGCAAATACTCTTATATCTTCTCCCTTGTAAATAGCGATATCGCCATTAGAAAAGCTTCCTTTTCTGATTCTCACACGAAGCGGATTCACAATGGTAGCGTTTACATCACCCTGCTTTCTGTCGAAGACAGTATCTAATAGACCTTCCATAGATATGGTCATATTACTACTTACTTGCTTTACGTGTCGCCAGATAGCCCAACTCTGCTGACTTTGTGCAACTAGCCAGTTGCCTTGCCAGATATGATTTTGTGGAACAGCTTCAGTCACGTCTACCGATGGCATGGCAAATTCGCCTGCCCTCGCTTCCTGAATAGTGTTGCCTCCACTAACCCTAATTGAAGAGTCAGATGGTGAGTGATTCACCCGAATAATACCTACTGCTTGATCAACACCTGGAAATAGAATGTCACCTCGATAAAATCTTACGGCTACGGATGGACTAAAGGGAGGTGTTTTAAGAAGTTTACGAGCAGCGCGTGCACTTTTATCTCCAAAAATAGTTAATGGAATAATGTAAATCATGCGTCCGCGCTCAGCTAAGTAGTACAAGCCCAAACGGAGGAAAAGTAGATACAAGTTCATATCACCTGAAAGAATAGACCTATAAAATTCGGCATTCCTGAACCGCACTGTGTCTAACTCTTCTTGTTTACTACTAACATATGGAGGATTTGATATTACGTAAGAAAATCCGCCAGCATAATCATCCAATCTCGCCTTAATGGGGTGAGCCTCGTCCGTAAGTCGATCACTGAGACGATCTGGAACAAGTACTTCTTTCGTCGTTCCTATCACGTCGATGCTGTCAAGTACCTCGCGGGGTAAGTCAAGACTGTCCGTATTGTAGATGCGGAAACGCTCAACGGGTCGCAAATCCCCAGCCTGTTGCAACACAAAGAGATCATCCAAACCTTGAATAAGTAAGTTCATTTCTGCTAAGTAACAGGCGAAAGGATTTAATTCCATACCATAAAAGAGAGTTGTCAACTCATCTAAATAGCGACGTGCCAGATCCTTACGTAGTTCATCATTGGCTCGTATCTCTTCTTCCGTAGTTAAACCGTTCACATTGCAAAAGTAGGTTACTAATGCCTGGCGATACCGACGGGCCGCATGTACGAGGAAGCTTCCACTACCGCAAGCCGGGTCGAGAATACGTCTTCCTATAACTTGCGGACCGATATAATCCAACAAGTCCAGCATATAGTCTACTACGTCTGGACGAGTTAAAAAATGACCTTTGCGATTACGAGCGTTGCGTTCGATATACTCTTCATAGGTATAGCCGATAATGTCACTGGTGACCTTCTGGAAGTTATAGCGGCAGAGAAATTCTAGCGTCTCTACCAGTAGGAAATCATCGGGATTGAACCAATCAAATATCGTTTGCTGGTAGAAGTGGAGATAGTAGTGACCAGCCTTGCGGGAGAGAATATTGTAGTAGTTTTCATTGAGAATGCCAATGCCCTCAAGTTCCTTGAAGTGCCGCTTGACATAGTTACTCCAGTCGAGGAAGCCACCATCGCTAGCAAGCCGAGGCTGTAAAATATGCTTATCTTCCAATACTCGTACAAGCAGTAAGCGCACGAAGAAAACATATGCCACCTGTTCCGCGAAGATTTCTGGCTTCACATCCTCCTTGTCACTTTGCCGCTCACTCCATATGCTATACGCCTCAGCAATTCTAGCAGGATTGCTGGCCTCAAAACGCATTCTTTTCAATGCACTGTTAATAGACAGCGCTCTTTCCAACCATTTTTCTAACTGAGTGCGCGAAGAAACTGACATTCGGCCTATGCCCTGCTCAAATACTCCACCTACATTGCGGATCTCCTGCGGCTCTAGTTCACCCAGTCGAACGGTCAGCCGTTCGATAGTATCGAAGAGCAGCGTATCCAGACCTTTCACAGTGAACGTTGCTGATCGTATAAAATTATCTCTAGCCTCTTCCCATTCCTGCTGTAACGTTACCTCTTCCTTTACCGATCTATCATGACGATCTAACGCTTCTCGAATTTGAGCAAGTGCGGCAAGCCTCAAATGGTTTAGAGACTCTCGGCTTCCCGCAATAAAATTTTGTGTTGCTCGTGGTTCATCAAGCGAAGTCGCGCTTTGCTCAAAAGCCTCCTCATTGATGCCGACTTTCGCAACGAGTTGTTCAAATAGCGTGAAGCGTCCCTTACTGAAGAGAAGTTGAAATAGAGCAAGATTTGTCGCTTGTGCCTTCCAAATATCAGGGAAAGGTGCTTGTACTCCGAAAAGCAGGTCTACTGATACATCTGTCAGAATTTCGTATCTGAGTGCATCACTAGGAGAGAAATGGACCGCGAGGAGTCGGCGCATATTACACCACACAGCATATCCTGCTGTGCCAATGCTATAGCGTCGCATCTGTGTGATATGTTCTTCACTAAGGTCAAGAGTACTATTTTTATCTTCCCAAATAAATGCCGTACCGATTGAACCTTTTATAGTATAGTCAGGACGATTTGCTTTCTGACCAGCTTGAGGCTCGTTGTAAATCCAATCACTATCTTTAAAGCCCAGCCATTCAAGAGTATATCGTGCAAAGCGCATATCGACGGCATTCGCTTCATCTCCACTACGCTTCCCTTCTGGTCTGGCTAAATATTCTTGATAGCTGCACTCTTGAGCGTCCACATTCATCTGAAAACGATCTATCACCGCTCGTCGGAAGCTATCAACTACCTGGGATGAACTCGTATCACTCGTAGAATTGCCACCATTTCCATTCGACTGGGACATATGGAAAACCGCCCTTCAGCATATACTACATACTCCATAGTTTCCCTAGTTTAGCTTACTTGAGAAAATGACGCAACATATTTAATTTTGGTCCGACTCAAGTTAGAACTCTGGCTCCATAAACAACTCTGGTGGCAGTTTCGGGAAATTTGACAAGCAGTGAGATTGAAGAGGCTGTGGGCAAGATACATCGGTACCTTGCGGAAATCTAAGTCAGATGGTACAGTAAGAATCTGTACTTCATCAATTTCCACAATCCGAACTCTAGGGTCAGCTCATCTAGTGCCTTTTCTCAATAGTAACGAGGAAATGGCAGAAAAGAGGTTGTCAGCATGAGTATGCACGAGGAGTCGCCACAGTCCTTTCCAATTGAGGGAAAAGCTCTTGGCTCAATAGAGGTTCCTCGCCTTGAACGAGGTGTACTGAATCTGGTTGACATAGCTACTGCTACAATGGCTAACATCGCGCCAGCGATGAGTTTCTTTTTCAGCTCCGCTCTCATTGTTTCCATGGCGGGTATTGCCTCACCACTCACAATCATCGCAGCGGCTGTTGCTATCGCCTTGCTAGGCAATACCCTTGCCGAGTTCTCACGTGCGATTCCGTCAACTGGCTCGTTCATCACCTTTGTTGGGAAAACCTTTGGACCTATAATGGCCGTCACCACAACCATCGTTATTAGCATCGGCTATATCATCGCCATGTCATCGGTCATTAATATTTCCGGAGGCTGGACACAGATCATCCTGCAACATTACTTTGGCATCAATGTGCCCTGGCAATTGCTCACCTTGATCTTTGTCGCAATTGTCTATTTCCTGATGGTGAGAGGTGTCCATCTCTCTACCCGATGGGCTGGATACTTCTTTTTTCTGGAAATGGCCGTGCTGCTGCTGGTTTCGGTCGTCGCGCTCGTTACCCATGCCGGGCATCTCTCTCTCGCTCCCTTCAATCCTACACAGATATCAGGTGGGCTAGCGGGTTTTGGACTTGGATTTCCGGTCGCCGTCTACCTGTTCGTCGGTTGGGAAAACTCAGCATCGCTTGCCGAGGAAACCGCTGATCCACGGCGCAACGTTCCCAAAGCCATCTACGCAAGCATTCTGCTGATGGCTCTGAGTTACCTGCTGTTTATGTACTCTACCGTCGTCGCCTTTGATTACAACGTTAAAGCGCTAACAGCAGCAGAAGTCCCATTTATTACAGCAGCAGAGAAAATTTCTGGCATTCTGGCACTACTGGCATATATTGCAGGGTTCACGTCGACCATGAGTGCGATGATTGCAGGCTCAAATTCACAGTCTCGCCTCATCTTCAATGCCGCCCGTGAGGGGCTGTTGCCCCCTGTGCTGGCGAAGCTTCATCCCAGGACGCGTACACCGTGGGTAAGCTTTCTAGTTTTTTTCGGCATTGGCTTAGCTATCGTGTACATCTTTGGTTGGAACGTAGCACCTGTGACCTTCTTCGGGGATATTGCCACGCTTGGCACGATTCTGATCGCTGTTACCTATCTTGTCTCGAATCTGGCACTGCCCATTTACTACAGAAGGCACCACCCAGATCAGTTTTCCCTGGTGAGACATCTGATCTTACCGCTCCTGGGCGTTCTCGCGATTGGCTTTCCGCTTTGGGCACTCGTGCAGCCAGGACAAAATGCACCATTTAACCTCTTTCCCTGGATTAGCCTTGGAATCATCGTCCTCGCGCTTATCTACGCGGTCATCCTTAGTCGCAGAGATCCGACATTAGGTGAACGCGTAGGGTCGATTATCGCAGACCGCGAATAGATGCCAGTAGGGAGACCTCTCGTGGGTCTCCCTCTCCTCATGTGTTGTATGCAGTGTCCTAAGATGTTCTAGGGAAGGGTAATTACTACTTGCAATGCCTTCCCTTGTCGCCCAATTAAAGTGTCGAATGCATCCTGATACTCGCTCAAAACAAAGTGATGCGAGATGAGCGGGGATAGCTTCAGCAAGCCAGATTGATAGAGATGCACAGCATAGCTCCAGGCAGCCGAGTTCGCACCCAAAATACCAAGTACACGTAGCTGGTTCCGTACAAAGATATCGCTTTCTACGCTAAGCAACGAATTTGAACTGATAGCTCCTTCTAAAAGCACCGTTCCGCCGCGCCGTGCCAGCAGCATTGCCTCTACTGCAGCCTGCGCCTGACCCGTTCCCTCGAACGAGATATCTGCTCCCCTGCCACTAGAGAGCGAACGCACCAAAGCCTGCGGGTCCTCACGACTGATGTTCACAGTATGCGTCGCACCAAAACTGCGACCAAGCTCTAACCGTCCCTCTCGAAAGCCAACCATCATAATAACAGTTGGGCTGAAGAGATGTGCTACTTGTACAGCAAGCAAGTTCGCTACATCGTCGCCCACGACCGCGACGGTATCCCCTGGTAAGAGTCGCGCCTGCTGAAAGGCGTGGGCCACTGTTGCGGCATACACGAGCAGGGCTCCCTCCTCAAATGAGGCCGTACGCGGTAATACGTGCACTAATCTTTCGGGAACAGTTACGTACTCGGCGAGTCCTCCCGAATGTGTAAAACCTAGCTCATCATAGCCCCGCTCACATAAATTTGTCTCGCCGCTCCGACAATTGCGACACATGCCGCAGAATACAAGACTCTCTACCACCGCTTTGCTTCCAGGCTCAACATTCTGGACTCGCTCACCCACCACTACAACCTCGCCCGACCATGCATGACCAGGGACAATGGGATAGCGGTAGAAGTTCTCTGACCGCGTCCCCTGATAGAGGTTGGCATCACTCTCTCCGAGACCGACCGCACGCGAACGGATAAGCACCTCGTCTGGTTCGGGCAGCGGCATCGCCAGTTCGACCATCTCCACCTGATCTGGCTCGGTAATCTGTACAGCTTTCATCTGGGTGCCTCCTTGCAACTATTGCGAAAAGTAGGAACTCCTATTGTACCGCATTCTTCCCAGAGGAAAGGAACCCGTTAATGTGTCGCTCTGTCCTTGACTCTAGCTGCGCTTTGTTTGCCTTACACCCGCACAAAGATCGCTGCCACAATAGCCAGTGAAAGCATTACCCCAAACACAAGGTGCAACTGCGCCGTCTGCTTAATACCCATGATGAACGCTTTGCGGTCTCTCGCGTTCAGCACGGAACGCACACTATTGAACGCTAATGGAAAGGTAAGCCAAACGGCAAGGCTGAACAGGGGCAGCACTCTCGTCACAGCAAAGAGTGTCACTGCAACATAGCTCCCGATCAACAAAAACGCGTGGAAGCGCTGACCAAATTTTTGCCCGAAGCGGACGGGTAGCGTCCGCTTATTCACCGCTACATCGTCCTGGTAGTCGCGTGTATTGTTCATGTTGAGGATAGCGACGACGATAAAACCGACAGGAACACTAGCAGCGAAGGCTGACCATGACCAATGCGGAATTTGCACATAGTATGATCCCCACGTCATCAGAAAACCCATAGCGATATAGACCATGACATCTCCCAGACCACGGCTGGCGAACTTAAAAGGCTCAGCACTATAAAAGTATGCGATAGCCATGGCCGCGAGACCGAAGAGCAGAATAACAGGTCCCACCAGGAAAACAAGCATGAGACCGAGCAGTGCAGCAATAGTAAAACTTACAATGCCACCACCGAGCACCTGATTCGCCGTCATCTCATTGCGGAAGATAACAGTCATCGCACCCAGCGACTCTGAATGGTCAAGGCCATAGCGATAATCAAAGTATTCATTGAAGTAGTTAGTGCCTATCTGCAAAAACAGGCACGAAAAGAGCGTTAGCAGAAACGTCAGCACATGAAACGTGCCTTCATATGCGGCTATCGCCGTTCCCACGAATACAGGGCTCATTGCAGCCGTCAATGTAAACGGGCGACTCGTCTTCACCCAGATGCGCCATGCTGGTATGCTGGACCGTAAGGGTAGAGCGCGTGGCATTTGTGTCTCTTTCATACAAATTTCCCCTATCTATATCTATATATAGCATAACAATACGATTTATTACTATGTAGGGGCCCGATTTATCGCGCCCATCTCGCCGCATATGTAGGGGCCCGATTTATCGCGCCCATCTCGCCACAATAGTAACGTAAGGTCATTGACAAACGCGGGCGTAATAAATCGGGTCCCTACATAGTAATAAGACGTTTGACCTCAAAAAGTCAAAGCAAACGCATGGTTACAGATTGTAACTAAATCATGAAGCCATACGTGTACAACACATAGAGCTACACATAAAAGGCTTTGGAACATGCGAAACGTTAGAGGGGTCATCATCGCGTGTTTCAATTCAGCATCTTTTACCTGGTGTATACTCAAATGCATCCCCTCAACCATTTTACTTGCATATTAGAATATGAAAGGAAATACACACTATGGCAAGAGTAGATACAGCTACAAATACAGCACAGGGTGCCCAGGAGCAGTACTTCCGTGTGACCGATCAAGTTCCCGAAGAGGTATGGTACTGGGCCGCTCTTGGCTCCATTTTCGTTTCTGCTACGCTATTCGCACTCAACAAGCGCGACTGGAGCATTTTCGTGGGTCAGTGGCCCCCGACCTTCTTGCTCTTTGGCTTGTACCACAAGCTGCTGCGTCCTTCCACTCACTAATACGCTGCTTGTAGGTATCTTAGCCCGTCTATCACATGCATTACTTGTATGAGTGATAGGCGGGCTATTATAATGTTGTAGCCTGTTTATTTCAAATAGAGGAAGCCGTGTAGAGTAACAGAAGAGCTATTAGAGTATTGTAGCTTATTTCTCCCGAGTAAAGGAAGCGATGAATGCAGAACAGCGACTCCACGCAGAATAGCGATCCCAGTCGGAAATGGTTAGATTTGCAAGGCTTAGCAGTCGTGACCATCGACGTGGGAAAGAAAGTAGGAACCCTGGATGATTTCTACTTTGATCCAGAGACCAACATCGTCCCTGCTATCTCGATAAAAACAGGGTTGTTTGGGCATCGTGCCCTGATGTCAGGCGAGATCAAGTCTATTGGTATAGACGCTATTACCTTTTCAGGTGAAGACATGCTTATTGAAGGCAATGGTAGTGATCAGTTACGAACATTGCCTATGGGACGTACCTTGCTTAGCTACAGAGTTCTTAGTGAAGGTGGCACGGTAGTCGGCAGCATCGGTAACATATTCCTCGATACCAGTAACCCTACCACGATACGGGTCACAGCCTTTGAACTGTCAGGGGGAATAAAGAACCGCATTAGCGGACGCTACCCAACCTTTTCATCTAGCCGTATCGCCCGTTATGGACAAGACGTTCTTGTCATCCCTGACGCAGTCGCGCAATCTCTAATCGAACGATAACAGTGATTCATCCTTTCTAGTGTGGAACAGACTAGCCGCATCGCACGTTCGGTACATTCTGGTTACAGGTGCCAATACTAGAAGCACCTGATAACCGACGAATATAGCGAACAAGAACTAGAAAGGATGTTTATTCATGTGAGCCACGAGGCGCAATTCCACAAAAACCTGCAATACTCCAACCCACAGAAATATCTATCCCATCTGCTTTTTCATATAAGTGGTGGTAAAGTTGGTGAGCGTGAGATGTGTTATCCCAATCTGGCTCAACCTCTGCGAATGAGCTGCGAGCAGTGCGCTCTCCACCTGTACCATCCCCGTCTGTGACCGAATCGACGATCAGGCGCTGGGCACCACTTTTAAGCAAGCGTTGACCGAACTCCTCAATATCTGTGTAGGGAAGACAGGGGCTAACCGTGATTTGAGTCTGTATACCGCAAGATCGAGCAGCATGCACGAATTCCCAACGTTTCTTTAATAAGGGGCCTCCTTTGAGACGCTTGAGATAGCTCTGGTCATCGGTCTCAATGGTGACAGACAACCAGGCATAAGGGATTGTCTGAAGTAGTGAAAAGTCACGCTCAGCAAGTGGGGAACGTGTCTGGACTACAAGCAAATCGAGATCAGGGTAATCAGCAAAGACCTCCAGGCATTGTCGTGTAATCTGATGCTGACGCTCAATAGGTTGATACGGATCGGTTGTGCTGCTCATGAAGATACGTAGTTTTTGGCGTGCCTCCGGCTTCATAGTCCTTAGTGCCTTCGCCAGAAGCTGAGCTGCATTCGTTTTGACCTGGACAGCCTGACCCCAGGGGGCAGTGAAGCCACTAAAGTACCAATTGGGTAAGAACTGTGCGTAGCAGTATAGCCCACAGGTCGTTTGTCCAAAGCCACACCCCACGTATCCTGACAGTGCATGAGTAAATGGGTAGGGTTTCGCAGCCAGGAAACCCTTTCTTTGGGGCGTCAGAATACTTTTTGCCTCTTTCAGTAAAATCTCCACGGTTATGCATCTCCCACTGAACGCCCCTATCCCTTCAGGGGTGCTGACAATTAAATTAACAGGTAAAAGTAGTTTTCATCCGCAGGTTATTCGGTAAAGATTACGCTGTGAGGAACAAATAGACCGCCAGTACAATCCCAATCAGACTTGCCAGTACGGTCAGAAGCACAGCAAAGCCAGCAGATGGATGGAACTGTTCGCTGTCAATAGTGCGGCGTATATGCAGGAAGTTTATGAGTGCAACAACCATGACAATCACGCCTAGTGTAGTCAGTGTGACACCTATAAATGAGGAATAATGAATAGATGAGGCAGACTGCGTGTTGTTCTTTAGTCCCAGTTCTCGCAAGAGTAGCCCAAAGCGCTCTACCACAAAGCCAAAAGTGATGGTTGCTAAGCCAGTACGTATCCAGGCAAGAAAGGTACGCTCATTCGCTAAATGATCGGTCACTTTCTTGCTTGTAGTACCCTTTTTAGGATCGGCATACGTTGGTTTTGTAGCATCACCGATAACATCTTCTTTTTGAGTCATTGACGCGCCTTGTAGGTGAACTACTCATCTCTTTAAGGGGTGGCAGAGTCCACCTCGGGGGTACCAGTGGTGCCCTTACCTAGAAGCGGCATACCACCCTTATACTTAAAGATGTAGAACAAGAACAACATCGAGGGCAGGATGATAATCATGCCAATTGTAACGCCGATGAGCAGTAACAATTGTGTGCTAGGCGAACTAGCAGCAGCATCTACCGTAATCCTCGGCGGAATGATGTATGGTATCTGCGACACACCCCATGTACCAAGCATAAACGCTGCCTCCGCGATAATCAGCGCACGTGAGATGCGGTAGTAGCCAAAGAACAGTGCAGCCGCCGCCGCCAGCCCGATTATCATTGTGGCAATCACTAGAGGAATAGCATGGTTTATCATGCCTTGCCAGATAATAGGTGCCTGTGATGGCGCGAGGATTAGCCCTAATGCACCAAGTACGGCAGTAATAGCTCCAGCAATCAAACCGCGTTTACGAAATGCTATAGCCATATCCGACTCGTTTTGTGTGGTCGCCTCGACCGTGAGAAAGATCGCCGCCACCGTTGCACACAACGCGAGCGAGAGAAACCCTATCGTTAACGCGAAAGGCGTCAGCCAGAGGCTACCAAGATTGGCTGGTGCCTTTGGCCCGTAATCCTCAATGTGTCCACTTGCCACAGCTGCTGCTGACACCCCCAGGAAAAAAGGGGTGATAGAGCTAGCAAAGCTGAACACACGGTTCCATACTTTTGTCGTCCGCCTCAATCCATGAGTGCGAAAGATAAAGGCAGAGCCACGTAAAGCACTACCGATCAGCGCCAGTGTTAGTGGGAAGAACAGCACGACCGCAAGGGTGGCGAAAGCTACTGGAAATCCCGAAAAGAGGCCAACAACCAGGAAGATCAACCAGATGTGGTTGGTCTCCCACACAGGCCCTAAGGCATTGTCAATCAGTGTATGCTGACGCTGCGCGGTTTGACCGTGTGCAAGTAGATCCCAAATGCCCGCACCGAAATCGGCCCCACCGAAGACAGCATAGGTGATCAGCGCAAACCAGAGCACACTAATAACAATATATGGTAACGATGGCAATGTCATAACATTGCTCCTCCCTCTGCTGCTTAGACACCAACCTTCTCACCCTGCTCTTCAGCAGTTTCTTCAGCTTCCTCGCTCCCACTCGCTATCGCCTGCCATTCCATCCTGGGCAGAGGTTTGCGTGCCTGACGCAGGAGCAAGACCGTCATTGTGACCGCCAGTACAACGTAAATGATGGAGAAGATTAAAAAGCTGATATCAAGAAACGGGGCTGTCGTCACGGCATTATTTGTGCGCAGCACACCATAAATCACCCACGGCTGTCGCCCCTCTTCCGTGACCATCCAGCCAAGCTCCACTGCGACGAAACTGAGTAAACCAGAGAGGGCAATACCCAGCAGCATTAGCCGACCTTCGGGAATCACCCGCTTACGAAAGAAGTACAGCAGCCAGAATAGACCAGCAATTGCTAAAGCAAAGAAGCCACTCCCCACCATACCATCGAACGCCAGGTGAACAGGTAACGGATTAGGTCGGTCCTGCGGTGCAAATTCATTGAGTCCTGTGATTTTCGCATTAGGGTCGAACCGCGCTAGCAAGCTCAGACCATCGGGAATATCAATGGACAAGTAATACTGTCCCTTTCCCGTCTGAGTATCATAGATAGGAAGACCGCCTATGTGCAGCGGCACATTCGTCGAGGTATAGAAGACACCTTCCATAGCAGCGAGCTTCGCGGGCTGCTTAAACGATAGATAACGTGCATTGAAGTCGCCACTCACAATTTGCAGAGGGGTAGCGATGAGAGCCATCCCTAGACCAAGCAGCATACCATAGCGGCGGTAGGTGTCACGCTTGCCACGCAGCATTGAGATGGCATAAAGGGCCGCGACTCCAAAGCCGCATGCAACATAGCAGGCGAGCAACATATGCACCGTCTCATAAGGCGTGCTTGGGTTGAAGATAGCCTGGATCGTATCGATGTTGGACAACTTCCCATTGGTGTACACAAATCCTGTCGGCGTGTTCATCCACGAGTTGGTGGTGACAATAAACCATGTTGAGGCCGCTCCACCAATCACAATTGGCAAGGAGCAGAGCCAGTGCTGGAACGGCTGGAGGCGATTCCAGGCATAGAGATAAATTCCGAAGAAAATCGCTTCCAGAAAGAAGGCGAAGCCCTCAAACGCGAAGAGCGGCCCGATAACTTGACCGATGTAGTTGATATAGGTGGGCCACAGTAGACCCAACTCAAATTCAACAATCGTACCAGAGACGGCACCAATGGCAAAGATAATCGCGGCTGACTTCGCCCAGCGATGCGCCAGAGTCATCCAAACCGGGTCCTTCTTCCGAATCGCGATTCCCTCCGCGATACAAAGCAGCAAGGGAAGTCCAACTCCCAGCACTGAAAAAATGATGTGAAATGCCAGCGACGTACCCATCTGGGCGCGAGCAGCAAGCAAATGAGGCATTAAACTTCCCTTCTGTTATCGTCAATGATACTATCTACAGACATCTATATCACTTCCTACACTATTGTAGGAGGTATAAAGTAATGCAACAAGCACAACTGTGAAATAACTAAAGGTCAAAACTACTATCACTACTGTATACGTTTTCGTTGTCGTATATGACACAATACGTTCCAGGTTTCACAATAGCATGCGGATATCTTCCCATCCATAACCAATCTCATCGAGTTTCCTTCCACCTGCCTCATATTGCTTCGTTGACACATATTTTCCACCCAGCGACTCGTAGAAGTGACGTGAGGGATTATCCGCTAACACCCATACCAGCATCGAGTACAAACCTGTCTGTACAAGACTCTCTACCAATGTCAGAGTGAGGCCATGACCCAGACCATGATGCTGCGCTTCCTTAAGGATGTAGATAGCGTACAACTCGCCTTTGTATATGAGGTTGCCATCGCGTTCTGGTCCACCAGAAATGAAACCGACAATCCGTCCCCGCTCATCTTTCGCGACATACTCATATGTCTTACGGTCAGGATTGCTCAGTCCTTGCCTCCACATTTGCTCTCGTTGTTCATATGACAAGTTCGCTAACACCTCGTCAGGCACAATTCCTTTATAGGTTGTGCGCCAACTGTCCACATGCACACGTGCCATCCCTGGCGCGTCCTCAACACACGCCCTTCTAATCGTTTCGGTCATGTTATGTTCTCCTGCCGTATGCTATAATCATAGGACATATATTATAAAGAAAGGGTATCATACGTCGTTGCCAGATACCAAAAAAATACTTTCAAGCATCAAAGGATTACGCGATCATCTGCAAGCAGGCGAGGAGCCGATCATGACTATTCCTGGTATCTGGGATAGCGGGCAGGCAGGACAACGTGCCACGACGTGCGAGATTGTCTTGACCAATCAACGGCTCATAGGTTACTCCCATATCACCTTCCCACGAGAACGGCTCTTCCTGGAAGACATTGTACTTGTCAGCGTTACTAACGTCTCGCTGCGTCAGAAGTCATTTGAGCCGATCTTCCGCGAACTGCTAGTGAGTGATGGGCAGCGCAAAGCCTACATTCGTTCATCACGGGAGAAGATCGAACTGCTCTATTCGGCGCTGCGTTCAGCAATTGAAACTCACTCTCCTAACGTATCCATTACCACACCGCTACAAGAATCAGAAATGCAAGAGAATACGACGCGTCCTGCTCCAATCTATGGTCGGCAGGAGATTCGAACTCCCTTCGAGCAATCGCTCTTAGGCATCACAATTCTCTTTATAGGTGGATTACTCCTTGAAATCATTGGCGTCATAGCCTGGTCAGCAACACATAGTGGGCAAGTGGGCTTGCCTCTCTGTATAGCAGGTTTCATTTGCGTTCTTACCGCAACATTGCTAAGAAGAGGACGTAGCTAGGGCCTATCCAGATGGCGCGGCGGCTGTGTTTCTTTGTGTCGCGGCCAAGTGTTGTGCTAGATGCTGTTCATAAGCGTCTGCCAGAGGCATATCGGGCCAATACTTGTGCGCTATATCGTTGGCAGCGATAAACACGCCAAAGCGATAGAGGCAGTACGCGACTGGTTCCGTAGCAGACGGGGTAGAGCCTGGCCCATGATCTAACGTCGCTATACCAAGACAACCAGCAGCAAGATTTGACCCAGAAACATACTCCCAGTTAGTGAACGCATGTGCCTCTGTAACGTACCTTCGGGATCGGTCAATCGCCACATCTTTCGCTGCCGCACTACACGTCGGGTCAAACTGAGGTCTCATATCATTGTTCAGCAAAGAAAAGGTAGTGGTGATATGCCATTGCGTTCCATTCCACTCAATTTGCAGAGGTACAAGATGCTCAGATGCAGCGGCGGGGTCGGCAGTTTCAGGCTGCTGCCGCGCGATTACTTTCCCATCGGGCGTTGCATAGTCCCACATAACACGTACTACCGCGAGCACCTGCCATTCCTGAGTTGAAACAGGAGAAACAAGCGATTCCGTACAAAATAGATGACAGTCTTGTCCGAAGAAGTTACAACTTCCATTAGTTGCGAAAGATGGACTGCATGCCGCTTGTGAGCCGATCTGAGTATCCAACTGATAGTGCAACTTTGCCTTCAACGACTCATAGGTAGTGTTCTGACGAACAGGTAGGGAGGCTACTGCATAAGATTCTCCTGGTAGCACTGTCTCAACTGGAGCCTGTGCATCAAGCACTGCTTGAACTTCTGAGATGAGCGTATCGTGAGATGGCTCAGGCATTTGCGCTAACGATACGGGAAAATTGAGGAGCCATGCACCTATTCCTTTAGGCTGCTCTATGAATTGGTTAAAAGGACAGGTGTCCTTCTCAAAGTTAGCAGGCACGGACAACATGCACTGCTGCGGAGTAAACGAAGCGGCTGTCCATCGCACCGTATGCCGACCTCTTGAAAGTTGAAGTGGTGCCTCACCTTTCGCGTTTGGAGGATGGGGCACAAGCTTGCCATCGACGAAGAGATGTCCCCATGGAGGATTCGCATCAAAATAAAAGGAATTAATTCCTGGCACAAGTGTTGCAGTAGGCGATGGTATTAGTGGAATAATGCTTCCCATCACCGTGGTGCGCACGGGGGCATAGCTCCCTAAAAGACCAAGTAGCAGTAGGCCAACAATGCTCACAGTGATGATGAGCTGTGTACGTCGTTGTCGGGGCGAGAAACGCGGCATAAGAGGTGAATGCGTCGAAGATGTCGAAGAATTTTTGCTCGTTTCGCCATCGGCTGAATCTATATCAATGATCTCAATATCGAATTCGTCGTCTTTGCAGTCCACTTTCACCTCCTACACATGGTGGACACGACAACAGCTTCCTTTAGAGGGGCCATGGCACGCTCCCCCGCCATACCGCTTGATGAGCCAGTACCCCTGCAGCCGCGCTCCAAGCCAGATCGCGCGTTCCCAGCGGCTCGTGGGTCTGTCCATGATGAAACTCTGCGAACTCCCAGCGTTGTCCATCGCGCCCCTGTGCATTGGCCGCATTGATCGCGGTAAGTAGACGTGTTGCCCTCTCTTTCTCGTTGTGCCGCACAAGGCCCACGGCGTAGAGTCCGGTAATAACGGGCCACAATCCACCATTATGGTACAGGTAAGGTTGGTTTTTTACCTCTCCATACAGGTGGTTTGCCTCTAGTGCCACCCACTCAGGCTCACCAGACTGGATTACGGGCCAAAACGCGGGCAGTAGTGCACTGCCTATCTGCCGTTCTAACGCCTGCACATACTCTTCGGCGCTCTGTCGCTGCTCCTCGTTTCCCAGGTCTGTGATCAATGCCAACGCGTGCGTCATTCCATCAAAATACCTGACATAGCCGCCTGGGGAGAACGTGGGAAGCCAATGCCTCCCAATACTTTGCTCATCTTGCCCACTGCGTTCAGCCTCATAGCGATAGGCATGAGAATGATAAACAAGTGGATCATCACAGAGTGTAAGCTGGGGCCAGTAATTTATCTCTAACAGTTGCCGCAGCTCTGCTGATCTACTCTGACACTCTCTGTTCTTAAAGACAAGACCAGCACTGCGTAATGCTATTTCGTAGAGCAGCTGGTCATAGAGGACATACCCTTGTTGTATATATTCATCGGCCCAGTCGCCGGAAATGGGTATATACAGCAGCCCTCGATTGTTGTACTCCCAGCATGCGGCGAGGAACAGAGCACGCTCCACGCTCAACCAGTAGCGCACCTTGCGTGATGCGTGCTTTGTGTAGTCGAGGTATGCACACACGCCGATGATATACCACAGCAGCGCATCAACTCGACCAGCGAGACGACCATAGCTTACCTGTTTTCCATCAACCGTGACATTGCTCGGAATTTCACCATGCGGCCCCTGGTACGTTGCCAGAGTATCGAGGGTGCGTTCCATACCCTCAATCAGCTTCGCATCGCCGCTTGCCAGACCTGCCAATCCAGTAATCACGCCATCTCGCGCCCACACACGTGCATAATTATCAATATCTGTAGGTGAGGCAACGAAGCCAGCAGGCGAGAGACAACGGCGTAATAGTGCTAGAGATTGTTGATACGCCTCATCATGTGATTCATAGTCGATAGTCTGGTTCATGTTCATACGTTCCTCGCCTTTCGCAACAAAGTGAAGGATGGCAATGCAAGCCATCCTTATTGTACGACACCGTTGACGAATCCACGAGGGCTACCAGACGAGAAAGACACACTCAGTAAGTCGGGTAACGTAGAGGTATTCCATAAACCAGGAATAGTCTGGATGGCTGAGTGGAACCTCAAGAACGGCTTGTTGTGGCAGTTCAAAGATTTCGGGAGGCTGGTTCGGCATCTGAATAACAAGGGGAAGAACATCAAAGCGGCTCCCTTTTCCTCCCTTCCAGCCTAATTGACGGATGACATCAGTAAGCTCGACATGAAGAGGATTGCCAATAACAGTCCCATCGGCATGACGATAGCCTGCATACCGGATAAGTTGCGGATTCCAAATGCGAATACCTGGTTGGCCCGGTACTTGTGGAGCCAAGACGGTAATCATGGATCGAATCTTCCCGCCATTCGTTGCGAACTGCAAATGCTCGACGAGGGCTTCAAAAATGTCCTGGGCGGTCGAGAGGTGGCGCTTATCTCGCACCTGAAGAGATTGCCAATGGAGCCGCCCGATACAACGCGTGGAGTTGCGCCATGCGACCTGCGCTCCATAGGCCAGTTCTTCGGACGTATGCTGATAGGCTCCAGTGTGTTCGATCTCGGCTCGAACCGCGTCTCTTCGCAGCAAAGCAGTGCCCTGTGTGCCATGCTCCTGGTGAAAAAGGGAGAGATACGCCCCGGCTTCTGCTACAAGGTATTGGTGACTCATCGAAAGAGCGCGTTGTTCCGTTCGCGTTTTTGGAAAATGGATAAGTAGCTGTGACAGGCCCATTGTTCTGCTCCTTTGCCTTGAAACGGGTGAAAAGCATACAGTCTTGCATGATTTGAAGCTAATCAACCTTCAAGTACAACAAGCGTACCATGGCTTGCCGCTGTTTTAGCACGTTTATGCTACACATTTTATGGATATGCTATGCGCGCTTTTGAGAACACCACACTATCCGACATGCATCAATGGTGACAAGAGTACTAGGATAACACGCGAACATGCAGATAGACGAGATGACCATTAAGCTGAGAGGTAGGGTCATATGGGAAGTCTTTGAAGGCATATGTTTTTAAGACAGAAAGGAACACTCTGTCTAATTGGTCAATGCCTATTTCCTCGTCTTCATGCAGCAGGAACGCTCTTCACACTCCATAGCCCATAGTCGCCAACGCACTGGCCCGCCTTGTCTTGACTACAATAGTTTCCGACAAGATTGCCATCCGGTCGCACCGTGCCCTCGAAGAAGAGCGGTAGTTTTCCTGGGTCGCTGCTCTTCACTGTAAACAAAAGGTGTCTTGATGTATCAAGGACGCCAGTAAATGGACCATCCGCATGTAGTCCTATAAAGTACCCATTGACAGAACTGTTGCTTTGCACGATGCCTGTCAGAGTCATATCAGTCGTGGCATTGTTGAGCAGATCATGAATGGTTCCTCCATATGGCCCCACGACGTTTGGGTAGACGCTTGAATTTGTCGTGGGTGGAGGCGTTAGCATGACTCCTCCAACAATAGCGTGTTGAGGCGCTGATGCAGTGTTAGTAATTTGGGAGTTAACTCTATAGTATCCAATGCTCAGCACAACGCCTATAATGATTGACACTGCAAGAAATGAGAGAAGTCCGATCTCGGTCTTGCTGGTACGAAAAGACTTTTGCGGCGTAGTTGTGATAGGCCCGGTAGACCGCTCGGGACCACGCAGAGCCGCCCAACTACCCGGGGCGAAAAGAGACTTAAGAGTACGTTGAGGAGTAAAGGGCTGTTGCAAAGCCTGCCAGAACTCATCGGCGCTGGCAAAGCGAGCCTCGCCGTTTATCGACATGGCACGATGAATGGCATTGGCTACATGCGATGGAAGACCAGGAACAACTTGCTGGATTGGCACAAGAGGATCTTCTCCTTTGCCTGCCAGCTTTGTTGCTCGCAGAAATGCGTCTATAGGAACGATGCCCGTGAGCAGAGCATAGAGCGTCGCGCCCAGCCCATAGATATCGGTACGCAAGTCTGTTCCAGTGCTATACTGTTCGGGAGCGCCATATCCAGGTGAACAATGCCTGATAGCGGTTGTCGTTGATTCTAAATTGTATTCCTTAGCAATGCCGAAATCAACTAGAACCGACTTCCCCCCTGCTGTCGGAACGATAATATTGGCGGGTTTGATGTCGCGATGAATAATTGGTGTCTTCTGCTTGTGTAGAAAGTCCACAGCATCCATGATAGGTTCTAGGATCGTCAATGCCCGCGATAATGGAAGAGGTATTCCTGGTTGTTGCTTGCGTAATATCTCTAAATTTGGCCCCTCGATATACTCCATGAGCATATGGACCTGGTCGCCATTCTCAGATACGCCATAGACACGAGGTAACGCAGGATGACTAAGGCTTTGTAAGAGCTTGCATTCAAAGGTAAATCGGTTTCTCTCTTTTCTATCATGATCGATAAGCTCTTTCAGAGCAAACTTTTTGTCTCCATCCTGCTGATCTCTTACCAGATACACAGCGCTAAAACCGCCTTTACCGAGCAGTTCTTCTACGACGTAACGGTCCTGTATGATAGCTCCCGCAGCACGGACAGCTTGTACCTCTTGCACATTGCACCTCGAAATCTTTGTTGTGGGGATTCCAACAGCTCAACCTGACGTTCAATTGCCATACACCTAGCACTACGTTTCAGCACGTTTAGTAGATCACTATTACGGTGTCCCAGCCTGTGTGGGTGTAGACCCACTTTGCATCACTTTCTTGCAAATTAATGCAGCCATGACTACCGTCAAAGTTATATGCAGTAGTGCCACTGGCGTCTTGATGCGGAAATTGTGTTCCTGGCCCAAAATCCGCACGCCAAGGAGCATCATGTACGAAGTATCCTCCAAAGTGATAGAGAATAGCATAGCTAATAGGCGTATCAGGAAACCAGTAAGGAGAGCCTTTGGGTTCAGCCGCCTTGAAGATGACCGGCGACCTACGATCCAGGACTGACCAGACTCCTGGCAGCGAAGGCAATTCCTGACGCCCTGTTGTCACATGATAGGCATTGACCAGCGCACCAGACTGATAGACGCGCATCGCCTGCTCCGCCAGTGAGACCAGCAACACCTGCTTTCCTTGAAGCTTATAATGCTTCAGCATTTGCAGGTCGGTCGCGTGTACCTGATTCAATGCTGTCCGGTCACCGAAGTCCCTCTCGAACAAATGCAGATTGAAGAGTGCGTTATTCGTCTCAGCGACCACCGTCTGGAAGTCCGCATCTGTAGCGGCACTGGAGAGATCACCATCTAGTGCCGCACCAATACCAGCATTCATATACCCATTGTCGAGTGCATAATCATGACCATCATAGGCATCGTGATATGCATGCACCTTTCCCCAGGTCTCTACCTCCTGGTGAAATTGCTTAAGCAGGTAGTTGGCCTCACCGCGCACGAGATCGCTATGCATAGATGCGATATCGGTATCAATTTGTTTAAAGAACACTAAATCGTCATATACCGTCTTCGCACTTTCTACTGCTACTTGATCGGCATTGAGACGCTTCTGATACGGCATCGTCTCTTTCCCATATTGTTTTAACAGGTGTATCTGCGTCTCTAACTCATTTAATTTAGTGATACTTATGTAGGGAAATGCTTGTATCGAAGTCACCACGACTTGCTGATATTGCGCATTCATCTGAGCGCTCAAGTTTTGAAAATCACCAGGTTGTGTGGCATCGTTAAATAGTTGCACATCATTCTGATATTGTGCCTGTATCGCAGTCACATCCAGATGGGCGTTCCTCATCTTCGTGATTGTTTCATTGAGGTCTGCAAGCTGAGTAGATGCGGCGTTCATGATACTCAACGTCTGGAGAGCATTGCGTGCATCGTTGCTAATCGCATGATACTCGGCGGGCGTATGCGCCGATGATAATAAGACCTGGTCCTGACTGAATTTTTGTGAGAAATACGAGCTATTACCGACACTCTGAGCGTTTCCACCAGACAGAGCCGTTTGGAAATTCTGCATATCACGCTGAGCCTGTCCCTGAAACTGTTCAGTTGCAGTGGTCATGACCTTTGTTACCTGGAATGATAAACTCTGATATCTTCTCGCCAACCCCTGGTAATACTCTGTTATCGGCTGACGACTCAGTAACGAAATAGGCGCGTGAGAGTCATCTAATGCTTGCTCCTGTTGTACAACAGGCTGAAGCGATGAGGCCGGGACACCAACAGTTTGAGCTTGTCGCAGAAGTGTATCAAGGCGCACCTTGCTCTGAGTCGCCTGCCGCAGAACTTGTGCATCACTTCCTGGATTCGTTGTGTTATACACTCCATTAATAAGCAGGCCAAGCGCGAGAACCAAACCTATCACACACCCTATTTGTACGAAAAACTTTTTCGCGGAGAACTTCTTCGTTTGCAATACCTGCTGTGGAGCACTTTGAGTGGATGATGACGCTTCTGAATTAAGTCTGGGAGATGTACGTGAAGAAAATCGCACTGTAGCATCATCGCTCGGTGCGGGTAACTCGATTTTCTGAGCGGAGAACCGTATAGTGGCATCAGCATCCATGTCCATCTTTGCGCCACAACGCGAACAGAAGCGTTGCTGCGTGGCAGTGACGATGCCGCACTGTACGCAGAGGTGTTGAGATACCGATGGTTTATCTAGCTGACGTGCCATATCTGCTGTCCCTGTTGCCTCTTTGTTTCGCATCCTCCATGTGCCCTATGTAACCATCACTGGTATAGACACACGGAGGATACGAAAATTTTATGCTTTATCCATTACCTACGACAGTGGCACTCAACGAAAAAGGTTTGAGCTGTTCAACGCCAGCACCAGATGTGCTAACCTGCTGATATGTATAGCTGTTTCCCGATGTTGGGCTCAGATAACCAGCCTTTTGCACAAGCGCAGGCGCATCGCCAACGGACGCGACCAGCACAGGTACAAACGCATAGTTGTCCGCTGGAACAAGTCCACCGATTACACGCCCAAGCGCACGATGCTCGGACTCGACGCAGGCGATTTGTCCAGACAACTGCGCGAGATCGGGTCGCCCCAACTGCGCGAACTCCATGATCGCCGCGAGAAATGCCGAGTCAAACACACCCTCTAATTGCTGTTGAGTTGCAATAAAGGTCTTGAGATCGGTGAAGGTCTGCGGCCCTTGTGGGAAACTAAAGGTCGTAGCCAGCGATTGTCCCCCACTTGCCGTGAAGAGCTGCTGATGAATCTGCTCCTCTACCAGTGCGGCCTTCAGGTAGGCGAGATTATCTCCGGTAATGCCAAGTTTATCAGCATTAGCGATGCCATTAGTATAAAATGTGACTGCGAGTTGCTCAGCGGTACGTGCAACCGTCAAAATCGTTACAATCGAATCAGTAGTTTGACGCTTCGCATTAAACTTCAACTTATCTTGTTGTAAATTAGTGATTTCTCTATTGCCTGTCACTGCCACATGTGCATTGCGCGCGGCGGCATGTGTGGCGGCGGTCACAGAAGCGTGTACGGATCGAGCAGACAATATGCCTACTCCAGTACCAGCTACAGCTACACCAGCGGCACCGGCTACAGCTCCCTTGAGCAATACTCTACGGGAGCGCCGTGTGGAGAGTGACTCCGCCAAATTGTCGTTGTCTTGAGAGGTTTCATCTCGTTTCTTCAAGATGTGAGTCCGTCCTTTCGTGTGGGCTTGTATGTCAGTCCACTAGTTCTCCACTCAAGCAATAGCTGTAGTGGTTTCACAGTACATACCTACCTCAGGTATACTCGAAGCGGTTTGTTCCAGAGACGATGGGCTACAAAGATCGACTGACATCTATATTTTTATATTCAAAACATATGCCATCGCCAATTATCGCTTCTAAACCTCTACTACGAACGATAGCAACATTCAGATTACGTTATTTTTGTTATATTTTACTTTTTGTATCATCAACCTATTATTGTCTTTATTTTCCAAATTTGGAATACTTTGACATGTCATGAACGTGACAGATCGTTTTATGATCTGACATAGAGAATGTTACGTATAGAATTGAAGATAGAATAAAAACGAGGAGATCAGCCATGAGTCAGCAGCGAGATAGAAAATTACTTCGCGTTTCTCTACTATGTGGTATTTTTGCTTTACTAGCATTCTTTAGCGTGCGTCCCTCATCGGCACACGCCGAAAGTCCAGCATTTATACGTGTTATTCACGCCTCGCCTGATGTCGGCGTGGTGGATGTTTTCGTAGACGGCAATAAACTGCTAAGTAGTTTTCAATTTGGAACGGTAACACAATATGTTCCACTACCAGCAGGTGGACACCATGTTCAACTCGCGCTCATCGGAACAGGTATTGATGCCTCGGTAGTCACACAGAACATCTCGGTCAGCCCTGGCGTGCCCTACACTGTAGCCGCTCTTGGGACGAAATCCTCTGGATTTTCTCTCTCCGTCTTCGCGGACGATAACCTCGTGTCCGGCAACAATGCAAAGGTGCGTGTCTATCACCTTTCCCCTGGTACAGGTAGTGTAAGTGTAACAAATGGCGAGGCAACAGTGGTAAGCGGACTGGGATACCAACAAGCCAGCAGCTATGTAAATATTCCATCGGGGTCGTACACACTTAATGTCACAGTACCAAGCAATCAAACAGTTCCAGTCTCAACAAACCTGAAGCCATGGACAGTGACCAGTGTTTTTGCCATTGGCGAAATTAATGGAACCCCGAAAATTCAGTTCATCTCATCGCAAGTGCAGGGAATGCCGGGAATGCCGGGAACTGGAAGCGATCCGAATGCCGCATCAGAAAACTCACAACTGCTTACGCCCTGGCTTTTCGGCTCTCTCCTACTACTGCTCGCAATCGCCGCAAGCGTAACAACACGTCGCTTGACAATGCGAACTCGTGTCTAACAAGCAAATTTCTGTGTAGATATGCGCATGCGCATATCTACACAGAAATTTCCCAATCAGCTGCATATCTATCTCTCTAATCCAAGCTGTGTATACAATGTATTGCGGTCAATCATCTGTGAAAGCGGCCCTACCTGTTGTATCTTGATCGCCGCCACTGCCTGACCAACACGCACAGCATTCGACACCGAATAACCATCTAGCGTAGCAAGCAGCATACCCGCCCAGAAGGAGTCACCTGCCCCTGTAACGTCAACCACCTCGACCTGACTCGCGGAGTGATACGAAGTTCCCTCAGCATTCGCAAGCAGCACACCAGCATTGCCCAATGTCAGCACCACATTCTTCGCCCCCAACTCTAAAAAGTGTGAAGCGTATACCTCGGGCGTCTGCCCCGCTCCGAAGAGCCGTGTACAATCGTCCAGCGAAGGTTTAGTTAGTGAGACATAGGGATAGATATTCTTAAACACCGATAATGGATCATAATTCATCTCCCATAAGCGGGGGTGATAGTTGGGGTCAAAACTGATGAGGCAACCTGCATTGTGGGCCTGTACCATAAAGTCCAACACCGTCGAACGTGAGGGCTCACGCGATAGTGCGAATGCGGAGGTATGTACCAGTGAAGTGGTAGAAAGCAGAGAAAGCGGCATATCATCAGGCAACATTTGGGCATCAGCACCGCGATACACGGCAAAGTCCGGAGTAGTACGATGCCGCGTCACCACCACCAGTGTCGTAGGTGTACTGGGCGTCGTACATAGGTAACTGGTATTTACACCAGCGGCGACAAGATGATGTCGAAGAAACGCTGCGAAAGAGTCGTCGCCGACGCGAGCAACCAGTGCAGCGGAGCCACCCAAACGCGCGACATTGAGAGCTACGTTTGCAGCCTCTCCCCCTGGATACATCAGGAATGCCCGCGAGTCCAGGAGCGATCCCTGCTCCGTATCTGAAATCAGGTCTATCAACGTCTCACCAATAGCTAGAACATTCAACTGTCGCTCTTCCAACGTGTTGCGCTCTCTTTCTCGCCAGAAACAATGAACTTCCTTTACACAGCAATGTATTGTTTGCGGATACTTCTGCAAGCCTGACTTCATCTTATCGCATCTTGCCAGGACACGGCAAACAAATGTAAGGCTACAGGGCGAGGACAAGCCATCGCCCCTACTATATCGTCGCACATGATGCATATATAGTAGGGGCGATGGCTTGTCCTCGCCCTATTCACTTGCGTTAGCCAGTTACATTGACACTCGCTTTTCAGGACAGTTACAATAAGATATCATAGGAAACTACGTGGTTTCTCTCACTTCCAACGTTCCACATATTAAGAAGATGAGGCATAACACGATGAAGATGTTTGTTTGTATAAAACAAGTACCAGACCCCAATACTACTGTTAGTAAGCTTGATCCGAACACTAAACGCCTTGTGCGTAGTGGCCTCTCGCTGGTCCTCGACCCCGGCGACGAAAGCACTATTTCAGCAGCAATCAAATTGCGTGACACCATTGGCAATAGCGAGTTAACCGCCGTATGCATGGGACCAGCCAGTGCTCAAGAGGCTATGCGTCGCGCATTGGCAATGGGTACGGATCGCGCGATTCTGGTGACAGACCCCGCACTTGCTGGCTCCGACGCCCTTGCTACAGCCCGTGTCCTGTCAGCAGTCCTCAAAAAAGAAGGAGCTGATCTAATCTTCTGCTCCACAGAGAGTACCGATGGTTACACTGGTATGGTTCCGGCTGGCATTGCCGAATTTCTAGGTATACCACAATTGACCTTTGCACGCGAAGTCAATGTTGAAGGCTCTAAAGCGGTCATCAAGCGTGTCACGCCAAGTGGCTATAAGACGGTTGAATGTCCTCTGCCTGCCGTGATAACAATCGCTAGCGGTTCCTTCGAGGCTATCTACCCCACGATGAAGGGTATTATGGGTGCTAAGAAGAAGCCCTTTAGCCAGCTCACCCTGCAAGATCTCGGCATTGACTCCTCATCAGTTGGTGAGGCAGGCGCACGTGAACGCGTCCTGGCAATAGGCACAATAGAGGCCCGTGCCGCAGGTCAGATTGTCAAGGACGATGGCAATGCGGCTCAAAGTATCGCGGACTTCTTGCAGCGTTATCAGTTGCTTTAGGTCGCTATCTTAAGAAGGCTTCTGATCCGACCAGCAGAACAAAGTTAGAACGCCAGTTCGTTGCGAGTCGGAATATAGAGGAGAATACAACATGGCAAATACAATCTGGGTACTGATCGAACTAGATAACGGCCAACCTGTTCGCTCATCGTTAGAAGCGCTGGGCAAGGCTGCAAAGTTAGGCCGAGCCGAGGCTGTAGTACTTGGTGCCGCAGCCACAGAGGTCGCTCCCACGCTTGGTAAGTATGGTGCGGAAAAGGTCTACGTCCACGCGAACCCCGCCTACGACAACTACCTGACGCTCCCCGCTGTAGAGACACTGAGCAGCCTCATTCAACAGCATCAACCTTCAATTCTGCTGCTTGCTACGACCTATGATCTGCGCGATATAGCCGCCCGTTTGAATGTGCGCAACAACATGGGACTTATCACCGACGCCACTGACCTCGCCTTTGCGGACGACGGACTCAAAGTCACGGTCCCCTGGGGTGGTGAGACCGTTGTTACAGCGACCCATCCTCAGCAGGGAACGGGCATCGTCCTCGTTCGCCCTAAAGCCTTTGCCGTAGAGCAATACGAGGGCCGAAGCGCCGAGGTCGAAACGCTCAATGCATCCATCAGTGCGGAGTCGCAAACCATCAAGATAATTGACAGCATCGATGTTGCCAGCGAGGGTCCCGCACTTGAGGAAGCCGCCGTTATCGTCAGTGGAGGCCGAGGACTCGGCAAAGCAGAAAACTTCCACTATGTTGAAGAACTCGCTACCCTCCTGGGCGGTGCCCCTGGCGCAACGCGTGCCATCGTCGATGCAGGCTGGCTCCCCTACAGCTATCAAGTAGGTCAGACCGGTAAAACAGTCAAGCCAACGCTCTACATTGCCGCAGGTATCAGTGGTGCTATTCAGCACCTCGCAGGCATGAAAGGCTCCAAGTACATCGTAGCAATCAATAAAGATGAGCACGCTCCCATCTTCTCCGTCGCCGACTACGGCGTAGTCGGCGACGTTCTCACCATTCTCCCGAAGTTGACCGAGGAAGTGAAACGTAGGAAATCGTAGAAGCGAAAAGCGCATTAGGCATCATCGTGTATAGTAGAGGCGATCCCTTGTGGTCGCCCTGCTTCAAACGGAATATAATGAGGTGAGAGTAACACAGTAGAACCAGGAGGAGAATATGGCAAACGTCGTAGATGAAATTAACACTGTTGTAGGACAACTTTCACCCGACCGTCAAAAACGGGTATTGGAGTACGCTCAAAGCCTCGCTCAACCAGATCAACTTCAGATACCTGGATTGCTGAACTCACTCTTGAACAGTGGTAACTTGAAACGGAGACTACTATGACACCCCCTGTTATCTCACCCACCGGGGGATTATTTGGCACTATACTCTTTGTGCTGCTCTTTGTGGGCGCACTGGTTCTCTTTGGTGTTCGTGCTGGCGAGCTAATCACCTTGCTTGCGAAGGCGCGACGAGAGGATCGCACAGACCATATCGACGACCGCTTCGGCGAAATCTTCACGGTTGTCCTTGGTCAGAGTGCTGTGCTACGTGATCCTATCCCCGGTATTGCCCACTTTTTCACCTTCTGGGGCTTTATCATCATCCAGTTTGGCCTTCTCAATCTGATACTTGGAGCATTCAATGGTTCGCTACCCCTGCTTGGTGACAACCGCGTCTTCGCAACAGTACTCGATATATTTGTCGTTCTCGTTCTGATTGCGCTGGTGCTCTTTGCTATCCGTCGTGGTGTATTCCGACCAAAACAGCTCAACAGCTTCCTGCATGGTCCCTGGGATGGTTTCATCATCCTGGGCCTGATTATGGCGGTCATCGTCACGCTGGCACTGGTCGAAGGTTTCGAGTACGCAGCCAGCAACGGTGCGGCCTGGACACCAATTGGTACCATCCTCGGGCCATTGTTCGCCGGACAAGGAACGCAGGTGAATATCATCTGGTTCCGCCTCTTCTGGTGGCTCCACATCGCAACAGTGCTTGGTTTCCTGATCTACCTGCCGCGTTCCAAGCACCTGCACCTGCTGGCAACCCCCTTCAACGTCTTCTTCCGCAACTATAAGCCCAGAGGCGCGCTGCCACTGATGGAAAACATTGAGGAGCGCGAAGACTACGGCGTCTCGAAGGCCGAACAGTTTACCTGGAAGCAGCTACTCGATGGATATGCCTGCACCGAGTGCGGACGCTGTAACACCGTCTGTCCCGCCAGCAATACGGATAAGCCGCTCTTTCCGAAAGAGATCATCCTGGGCGTTAAAGAGGCGCTCTTTGTGGAGAGTCCAGCTATTCTCGGCAAGGACTCGCTTTACAGCAGGCTAGGAGTTGCCGGTGTCAAAGCCGACGAGACAAAGGATGAAGTAGAGGCGCATCACGAACCAATGGTTGGTGGCATTATCACGACAGACGCATTATGGGCCTGCACAACCTGTATGGCCTGCATGGAGATTTGTCCCGTCGCAATTGAGCACATCCCCAAAATCGTAGACATGCGCCGCCATCTTGTGATGGAGGAGAGCGACTTCCCTGAAGAGACCGTATCAGTGCTCAACAACATCGAGCGCAACGGCAATCCGTGGGAGATCAGCAACGACACGCGCGCGGAGTGGGCCGCAGGTCTCGACATTCCTCTGTTAGCTGAAAATCCTGATGCCAATGTACTCTACTGGGTCGGCTGCATGGGTTCATTCGACCAGCGCAACAAGAAGGTCGCAACCTCTGTCGCAAAAGTGCTTAAAGCAGCAAAGGTCAACTTCGCCATTCTTGGACCCGAAGAGTCCTGTACAGGTGATCCTGCACGTCGCATCGGGAACGAGTACCTGTGGCAGATGCAGGCCCAGCAGAATATTGAGACCCTGAACGGCTACGGTTTTAATACCACCGATGCGAGTAATGGGCATCATACCACGAATGAGTCAAGCAATGGTCATACCGCCGTTGCGACAAAGCAGCGTACCGTAATCACGGCGTGTCCGCACTGTTTCAACACGATCAAGAACGAGTATCCTCAACTCGGTGGAAATTATGAAGTGGTTCACCATACCGTCTTCATCGACAAGTTGCTGGCCGATCAGAAGCTTCAGCTTCCCCAAGGCTTCGATAAGAGAAAACTCACCTATCACGACCCATGCTACATCGGTCGCTACAATGATGTGTACGATGAGCCGCGTCGCGTACTTACCGTGCTCAACAGCGAGGGCGTTACCGAGATGCGCCGTAACCGCAACAAGAGCTTCTGCTGCGGTGGCGGTGGTGGTCGTGCCTGGATGGAGGAGAAGATTGGCAAACGCGTCAATCAAACCCGCGTTAACGAGGCCCTGGAGACGAACGCCGAGGTACTCGCCGCCGCCTGCCCCTTCTGCATCACCATGTTCGAAGACGGCATCAAGGGCGTCGAGGCCGAGGAGAAGATTCAGGTCGAGGACATCTCCGAGATTATCGCACGCGCGATAGAGAAAAAATAACAGAGTAAAACAACACGCCCTATGTCCGCCATAGTGGACATAGGGCGTGTTGTTTTACTCTGTTATTAGCTTAGATAGTAACAGTAGGCATGATAACACTAGTTTTAGAAATCACTCTTCTTTCCAATCGAGTACGTCAAAGGTGCCATTCCCTTTAATATACACGCGAAATAAGGCATCAAATCCTTCTTCATAGGAAGGAAGCGACATTTTCTTAGACGTAATGTAAATAGCCACATCAGGTACCCGCGCCTTGCCAACGCGCCCTTTGTTACGTTCAAGACACTCACGTACTGATGCCTCAAAGTAGTAGCCAATAACCGCTGCACCATAGAGATGCCCCAGGCGAATGAGTGACTCACGATCTTCTCTAGTAGAATTGGTGTTATCAATAACCACAGATCGTCTCATCTGTAGCGCGTCCTCTACAAGCTTGTTCTGCTTCGCGTTCTTGTTCATCGTCTTGCTGGAACGAAGCAAGTCCTTGCTTACATACGCATGTGTTTCCGCAAAGTGCGTACGAAAAAATGTACTCTTGCCGGAAGCTTGTAGGCCAATAAAAATAACCAGCTCCATGATAAACATTTCTGACATACATGTAGGGACCGATTTATCGCGTCCTCGACCCGATCATATGCCGCACGATGACGCAATAATGTACTTGAATAAAATACCGCGGCAATGATCCCCTGCGTAGGGGCGCAATTGATTGTGCCCTGCCTGGGCGACGGGCGCAATCGATTGTGCCCTGCCTGGGCGACGGGCGCAATCAATTGCGCCCCTACAGGAGCATTTCTATGACCGGATTAGTTTGTCAAAAAGCAGAATCGGTCCCTACACGCGCGTTCTGCTGATGATGAAGCGACACTCCTGCTTGCGTGCTGTATCCATGTCAGCACCATAGCGTTCGTCGGTCCATTGTATGAGATGCTCTGCGGCGGGAACAAATATGTTGTCTGGAACACTCCATGTATTCGACCAGAGACGCTGCGTGATATTCTCGACGATCTGGCGCGGTGTGATCAAGCGCTCCCACGTGAAGGCTCGCAGTTTCTCCGACTGCAAGCCTCGTTCACGCAACCATTCCGTCACGAAATGAACAGAGGACGCTCCTGGACGCCGAGACTCTCCGCCTAACTTCTGCACGGTTCTGTACCACTCCTCCGAAATATCCTGGACATCCAGTTTCCCATGTTCATCCCAACAATGCAGCAACAGTCCACCCGAGCGCAGCACACGTAGTACCTCCTGCACCGCATGCTGCCATCCATCAACAAGATGAAAGACATGCACCGCAACCGCTACATCGAACGAGGCATTGTAGAAGGGTAGTTTGGTCATGTCCGACATCACCAGTCGCATCGAAGCTCTCTGCTCAGGTCTTATGAAGCGCCGCACTATTGACACATGTTTCGGGTCCTCATCCGGCAGACTCCCCCATGATTGCTGCTGCTCTTGCCAGTTTGAGAGACGCAGTTTCACCTCAAGCTGCTCAACCATCTTCTCCGAAATATCCACTCCTGTGTAGATATGGCCTAATGAAGCCAGGGGAAGCGCGATACGGCCAGTTCCAATACCTACTTCCAGGAACTTCGTTTGAGTTGTTGCGTCGGCGGCGTTCTCAATGGCATACGCGATCTGTTGTGCAACGTAGTATGGATAGCCACGCGTAGCATCATAAGCATGAGCAACCTGGTCAAAAGAGAGAGAAGGCATGATGTATCTCCACCGCTGCTATAAGAAATACTCTCCGCCCAGTAGGGAGACCTCTTGTAGGTCTCCCTACTATCAAGATGCCATGAGCAGAGCGCGGGCAATCACCAGCCGTTGTATCTGGTTTGTGCCTTCATAAATCTGGGTGATCTTCGCGTCGCGCATCATGCGTTCCGCGGGATACTCGGTGATATATCCATATCCTCCAAGCACCTGAATGGCATCGTTCGTAACCTCCATCGCGGCATCGGAGGCAAACAACTTCGCCATTGACGAATACTTACTGAAGTTCTTCTCGCCACGATCAATCATCTCGGCGACATTGTAGATCAACAGACGTGCCGCCTCCACCTTGGTTGCCATGTCCGCCAGCATGAACTGGATGCCCTGATTTTCCGCAATCGGCTTATTGAACTGGACGCGCTGCTTGGCATAGTCCACTGAGAGATCAAGGGCACCCTGTGCTATACCTACAGCTTGAGCACCAATACCCGGACGCGTGCGATCAAGTGTTCCCATTGCAATCTTAAAGCCATCACCCTCACGTCCCAGTAAATTCTCTACAGGAACCTCACAATCGGTGAAGATCAGTTCAGCCGTCTGCGACCCCCTGATACCCATCTTGTCCTCGACACGCCCGACCGAGAAGCCGGGGTAATCGCGCTCGACGATAAAGGCACTGATGCCGCGTGTCCCCTTCTCAGGATCAGTAATCGCCATGACCGAGTTGACCTGTGCAAGTCCACCATTCGTGATAAAGCGTTTCGAGCCGTTGAGGATATACTTATCGCCCTTGCGCACCGCGAATGTACGCATTGCAGCCGCATCCGAGCCAGAGCCGGACTCGGTCAAACCATAGGCTGCAAGCCATTCACCGCTCGCAAGGCGTGGAAAGTACTTTCGCTTCTGTTCATCGGTGCCAGCCAACAAAATCGGCGTTGCTCCCAATTGCTGAACCGCAAGCAACAGAGCAGTCGTTGCGCAAGCGCGAGACAGCTCTTCAATCGCCATTACAATAGCCAGTTCGCTCGCGCCAATACCGCCATACTCGACGGGGAACGGCATCGCCAGAATATCTTGCTGTGCCAGCAATTCCTTCATATCCCACGGAAACTCACCTGTGCGGTCAATCTCTGCCGCACGTGGTGCCACGCGCTCCTGGGCCAACTCTCGAATCGCCTCTATAAGTGCCTTTTCGTCCTCAATGACATGAGACACAGCCATATGATCAGCTCCTTTTGCTGCTGCTTGCCACGGTGTACATACCTTACAAAAAGTATATCACATGGACCTCTTGTGTTCAGGCTCCTTCAACACGTTTAGGCAAAAATGTACCGCTGCACGCTCAATGACCCCAAGAACTGAGGGTATAGACAAAAGGCTAACATAGGCTATAATAGAAGGTGCATTCCGACGCTACGACAAGAGATGTCCATTTTTTAGTGGTACAGGGGAGTTTGCACATGAGCAAAACGAAGATGCGCTGCAACACCTGTGGCAAGTGGTTTCAGTCGGCAAATGCTAAAGATCTCACTTGCCCTGACTGTTTGCAGAAAGCCAGAAAAGAGAAATTGGCGGCTAAGTCCGCGCCACCGACTCCAGCCAAATCAACCATAGGGCAGAGTACACCTCCGCCACCACCTAAGCCTAAACAGACACAGAGTGGAACCAACCAGTGGCTTGACGCAGTAAACGATGTGAAGGTGGCTCAACCAGATCAGCCAGCACGTCCAAAACTGCCTCCCTCCCCAACACCACGCGATACCCGCAGTAGCCCCGCTGGATATCGAGATTCTGGTGAGCCCGGCAGCTATCGTGAAGATAGAGGGCCTGATAATTATCGAGAGGACCGAGGCTCCAACATCTACCGCGAAGGCGGAAGTCGAGGACCTGGCGGCTATCGAGAAAACGAAAATCGTACTCCTGGCCCCTATCGCGTTGGCGGCGGGTCTGGTCTTCCTAATCTTGGGCCACGACCACGTCAGCCCATGGAGGGCGGCTATGGTCGAGGCCCTCGACCTGGTGACGATAGACCCCCTCGCCCAGGCGGACCAAAAGACGGCAAATTTGGTGGGAAGCCCAAGCTTAAAACGCCTAAACCGCCTCCCGCACCTAAGCCAAAGCGCGAGAAGATACCGCCGCCAGAGCCTTTCAAACCGTCGGCAGAGCAGATCACACAGGTCGAGACACGTTACCTGGAGCTGGCCGCTCCTGTCGAGTTCGATGGAATCCGTACACAAATTGCACATGAGGTAGGCATTCCCAAAAAGGCTGTCAAGAAGATCGTCAAAGACCTGAGAGACCGCCAGCATATTCCAAGCTGGTGGGAGACACAAACCTTTAAAGGCAGCGAAGAGGATTTAGCGAAGATAAGGGCAGCATATGAACCCTCACTTCCCATACCAGATATAGGAGTGCATAAGCGGATCGCGGAACAACTCGGACTCAAACCAGGGGAGGTTTATCAAGCCATCAAGTCCATTCGTGCAGAGATGAATTTGCCGCAGTACAACGATCCAGCAGTACATGGCCTGGAACTCAAACCGCCCGGGAGTGCACAGCCAGATGCACAGCCAGATGCACAGCAGGACACACAAACTCAGGCGCAAGTTCCTCCTGATGGAGAGCCAGCACCGATTCCAACCGACGCTGTTGATACTACAGATACGGCTGCTCTAGTGAATGCTAAACAGGAGGAACAGCAATCAGAAGGTGCTACGAATGGGGATGTCGTAGAGTCAGACAAAAGCGTGACATCAGAGGCATAGCTAGAGCAGGGCGGGGACAAGCCCCGCCCCTACTATATGCGGCACCTCGTAGCTACATAGCTGTATAGTAGGGGCGTACCCTTGTGGTCGCCCTGTTCCTGTTCTCCTCTACACCGTCATATATTTTCAGAGGTATTTTTTATGGAGAACTGTATATTTTGTAAGATCGCGTCGGGCGAAATACCAGCTACTATTGTATATCAGGACGAGGATGTTGTAGTCTTTAGGGACCTTCATCCACAGGCACCACAGCATGTGCTCTTGATTCCAAGACGGCACATTGCCTCTTCAACCGACTTGACGGAAGAGGATGGGCCATTGCTGGCACATATTTACACTACCGCAAAAAAAGTGGCCCAACAGCTTGGCGTCGACCAGAGCGGCTACCGCGTTATAACCAACGTCGGCCCTGATGCTGGACAGTCCGTCTTTCATCTGCACTTCCATCTCCTGGGTGGGCGCGAACTAGGTTGGCCTCCAGGCTAGGAGTGTAGAGGAGGCTTCATGCGTATCGCTATTGACTATACAGCGGCTATCCGACAAGGTGCTGGCATCGGCTCCTATGTGCGCAACCTGGTTGCCGCAATGCTAGTGCAAGACCCCAACACACAGTACAAACTGCTCACCAGCGGACGCCCTACACAGGAGCGTCCGTTTCCTACAGCAGATAATGTCGTCGGGCGCAGCATCTCTATTCCTGATCGGTATCTGAACATCCTCTGGTATCGCTGGCGCGCACCTTTGCTTCCCGCGACGCTGTTCTCGGGTCCAGTAGACATTTATCACAACCCCGACTTTACCTTGCCGCCGCTTGGTAAGAAGGTGCGGAAGGTTGTCACCATTCATGATATCGCCTTCCTCGAACATCCAGAATACGCCGTTCCTTCACTAGCCGCCTACCTCAAAAAGGTGGTTCCCGAAGCGGTTGACGCCGCAGATGTGGTCGCTACCGTCTCTCACGAGGTGAGCCGTACTCTTATCGATCATTTCCAAACGCCACGCGAGAAACTGACGGTCATTCCTAATGGTGTAGGGACGAACTTTCGACGCATCACCGACTCCATACTTCTGAGTGCGACCCGCCACAAGTATGGCCTGAAATCGCCGTTCGTGCTCGCGGTCGGCACACTTGAGCCGCGCAAAAATCATATAGGTCTCATCAAAGCCTTTTCTAAAGCACAGAAAAAAAGAAATGGACCAGCAATACTCGCCATTGCAGGCGGGCAAGGCTGGTTATATGAACAGACAAAGCAGGTAATCGCTGATCTCAAGCTGGACAACAAGGTGCGCTTCCTGGGACGTGTAAGCGATCTTGAGCTTATCACCTTGTACAGTATGGCGGATATTTTCGCGTTCCCCTCCTTTTTTGAGGGCTTCGGCGTTCCTCCTATAGAGGCGATGGCGTGCGGAGCACCTGTCATTACCTCAAATACATCCGCGTTGCCAGAGGTTGTAGGAGATGCCGCGCTCCTGGTTGACCCTTACGACACTGATGCGCTCGCGGACGCTATTACACGCCTGGTAGAAAATGAGCAGTTGCGCGAAGAGCTACGACGGAAGGGCTATTTACGAGCACAACAGTTCACATGGGCTACATCAGCACGCAAGATGCTCATGGTCTACCAAAAGCTTTACAACGGAGAGAAGAACTTCAACTACGAGGATAAATGATTCATGAAAATCGGTATAAACGCTCTCTTTTTTCAATATCCCGCCACGGGTAGTGGAAATTATATGACTCATCTACTGGCAGCACTCGCTCAGCTTGATACACAAAATGAATACGTTTTGCTGGGACCACAACCAGTCGATGAGCAATCTCCTGGCGCATTTCCCTATCAGGTACAATCGGTTCCTGGCTTCGCGGGGAACAATGAGAATGTGCAGAAGGTGATTTGGGAACAACTTACAGGTCCAGCAGCGGCAAGGAAAGCAGGAGTAGACATCTTCCATGTTCCCTATTTCGCCCCTCCTCTGTTACCACGCACGCCTACCGTTGTTACTATTCATGATGTAATCCCTATGCGTCTTTCAGCCTACCAGCCAGATGCGAAAGTCAAAGCCTATATGAAACTTGTTGCCAGTGCTGCTCACAGGGCAACAAGAATTATTACCGTCTCGCAGCATGCCAAACAAGATATGATCGATGTCCTGAGATTACCTTCTGAACGTATTCGCGTCATCTATGAGGCGGCAGGAGATGAATATCGCCCAGTCACTGACCCCGCAATGTTGGCAGCGGCACGCGCACGCTATGGACTAGGCGAGCGCTATATTTTTTATCTTGGTGGCCTGGATCAACGCAAGAACGTTCCACAGTTGGTACGTGCCTTTGCGCACCTCTACGCTCAGATCGGCGACCCTAAACTCCAATTGCTCGTCTCGGGCAATCCCGACAAACAAAAGGGGCCGCTTTTCCCCGATCCACGTCCAGTCGCTGCTGATCTTGATATGAGCGGACAGATTATCTACCGCTTCGTCAACGACGAAGACAAACCAGCAATCTACAGTGGAGCAAGCCTGTTTGTCTTCCCCTCACTCTATGAGGGTTTTGGTCTGCCACCGCTTGAAGCCATGAGTTGTGGCGCACCCGTCGTTTGCTCTAACCGCACATCACTACCAGAGGTGGTAGGAGACGCAGCCATTACCGTTGACCCTGAAAACACCCGTGAGCTAGTAGAGGCAATGGGCCGTGTACTGACCGATGAGACATTACAGGCCGATCTACGTGTGCGTTCTCTGCAACGGGCCGCGCAATTCAGCTGGCACAAGGCCGCTGACGAAACGATAGCCGTTTACGAGGAGACCTTTACACGAGGAGCAAAGCCACGAAAGACCCAACCACAAGGAAAGATTTGAAATAATGATGCGTGTACTTATGATTTCAAAGGCCCTCGTCGCAGGGACCTCACAGCGCAAACTCGAAGAACTGGCGAAATGCCCTGACGTTGAACTGACAGTGGTGACGCCTCCACTCTGGCAAAGCGACGATGGCAGCAAGCAGATGCTTGAGCGTCTCTACACCAGTGGCTATCGTATGATTGTTACACCGATAGCCCTTAACGGGAACTTTCACCTGCACTACTACCCGCAACTGGGCAAGATTATGCGTGAGGTGCGTCCAGAGGTCGTGCACATCGATGAAGAACCATACAATGTAGCCACAGCGCAGGCAATGTTTTTATCGCAACAACACAAGGCACATGCACTCTTCTTCACCTGGCAGAACCTGTATCACAACTATCCCCCACCCTTTCGTCAGATCGAACTTTACAACTATAAACATGCAGCAACAGCCCTGGCCGGAAACCGCGATGCAGAAAAGGTATTGAGGCGCAAGGGCTATCGAGGTCCTATTCATGTCATTCCACAGTTCGGCTTCGACACCGACATCTACAAGCGAAGTGCGCCGCGCGCTCCCAGGGCTACTAACGACCCATTCACTCTCGGCTTCATTGGTCGACTCAAAGAGGAAAAAGGCTTGCCTCTTATGGTCGAGGCCCTTACCTCTCTGCCGCAATACTGCCAGGCGGTCTTTATCGGTAACGGACCAATGAAGAGTGTACTTGAAGAGCAAGCAGCACGATTGGGCGTGACAGATCGCGTGATCTTCAAGAACGGTGTCCCCACTTATGAAGTCCCACGAGAAATGGAGCGGTTCGATGTCCTTGTCCTGCCATCAATAACACGTCCCAACTGGATAGAGCAATTTGGGCGCGTCCTGCCCGAAGCCATGTCCTGCGAAACGCCTGTGATCGGCTCTACCAACGGCGAAATTCCCTACGTCATAGGGGATGCAGGACTCGTCTTCAAAGAGGGTGATGCTAAAGATTTAGTCCAATGCGTACAAAAACTGCTTGATAATCCTGAGTTATACGCTGATCTAGCAAAGAGGGGTCGGCAACACGTGCTGGATAATTATACACAGGAGCAAATTGCAAGGCAAACTTATGGAGTGTACCAAGAAATGATAAGCATACACACTAATTCTGGTTTGACAAAAGGGTAATACTCAAGTAACATAGTATTACTTACTTTATTAGTAATACTTACTTTGGAGGTATACATGCAAGAATTTGAAACCACACTGACAGAAAAAGGGCAGGTGACGATTCCCTTGGAGATTCGTCGTTTGATTGGACTACACCCACGAGATAGAGTTCGTTTTGAAGTGGAGGGAGATGTAGTCAAGATCACACGCGCTACCTCCAAGCTTTTGGCAGGATATGGAGCTATCTCGCCTAAAAATAAGCCTGAGGATTTTCAGAAGGTACGGGAGGAATTTGAGAAAGGGGTTGCCGAGGAAGTTACTTCTGAGGAATAAAAGAAATTATGGCAGTAAGTTTTTTGGATACTCATGTTCTGTTGCGTTACCTGACGCGAGATGATGAGGGCAAGGCTCAAAGGACATTTAGTCTTTTGATTAGAATTGAACGAGGAGAGGAGAAGGTAATGACCTCCTCTCTCGTTATTTTTGAGACAATTTACACGTTACAAAGCTTCTACAGGGTTCCTCGGCTTCGCATAAAGGAGCTACTTTTACCCATTATTTCTCTACGGAATCTTCATCTGCCAGGTAAGAACGTCTACTACCGTGCCCTTGATCTCTTCGTTACCAAAAATATTTCTTTTGCTGATGCTTACAATGCAGCCTATATGATCGATGAAGAGATAACTTATGTCTATAGCTGGGATAAGGATTTCGATAAAATAGAAGGTATTACTCGTTTAGAGCCAGAGGAAGAGAGAAGTAATGATGACAGCAGAGATTGAACTGATTCCTAGAAAAGTGCTATTTGGCAACCCGGTCAACACCAGTCCGCATATTTCACCAGATGGTCAGCGCATGGCGTTTCTTGCGCCCGTCAATGACGTGCTCAATGTCTGGGTTGGCGCCGTTGACGGCAACGACAACGAGCCGGTTACAAAAGATACTGAGCGAGGTATACGCTTTTACTTTTGGGCAGCGGACAACAAACACATCCTATACATTCAGGATGTCGGTGGCAATGAAAACTTTCGCGTATACGCGACTAACCTGGATACGAAAGAGACACGCGACCTGACACCTTTTGAGAACGTGCAGGCACAGATTATCGACCGCGACAAGCATTTTCCCAATGAACTCCTCGTGGGACTCAACAAAGAGAATCCACAGGTACACGATGTTTACCACCTTGATCTAACGAGTGGCGAGTTGACCCTCGTTGCCAAAAATCCTGGAAACTTCGCGGGTTGGGTCGTGGATACGCAATTTAAGGTACGCGGAGCGTTGGCGGCCACTCCGGATGGTGGTACAGAACTCCTCGTGCGAGACAGCGAACAGGGTGAATGGCGCAAAATTGTGACATGGGGTCCTGATGATGCACTCAACAGCAGTCCAGTTGGCTTCACCAGTGATGGTCAATCACTGTATCTGGAAGACTCGCGCAACGCGAATGCGGGTCGTCTTGTTACACTAAACCTCACAACAGGCGATCTGACCGTTATCGCAGAAGACAAACAATACGACGTGGGCGGTGTGATGATCGACCCCGACACCTATGAGGTGCAGGCGGTCGCCTTCAACAAAGACCGCCTCGAATGGACAATCCTGGACGATTCGATTAGAATAGACTTTGATCGAATCCGCGAGATTCACCAGGGGGACTTCTTCATCACCAGTCGTGATGACGCCGACAACACCTGGATTGTCGCCTTTACCGTTGACAACGGCCCAGTTCCCTTCTACGCTTACGATAGAAAGGGTCAGAGCGCAAAGTTCCTTTTTGATAATCAGCCGGAGTTGAGCAAGTATACGCTCGCACACACGGAACCTGTTACTTTCACAGCCAGAGATGGCTTGACCGTTCATGGCTACCTCACCCTGCCAGTCGGCGAAAATCAGAAGAACTTGCCGATGGTGCTCGATGTGCATGGAGGTCCCTGGGCGCGTGATACGTGGGGCTACAACCCAGAGGCTCAGTGGTTCGCCAACCGAGGCTATGCCTGCCTTCAGGTCAACTATCGTGGCTCCACAGGCTACGGCAAGGACTTCCTGAATGCGAGCAACAAAGAGTGGGGCGCGAAGATGCACGATGACCTGGTAGACGCTGTCAACTGGGCAATTGAGCAAGGGATAGCTGATCCTAAAAAGATTGCTATCTACGGCGGCTCTTATGGTGGCTATGCAGCACTGGTAGGGGCAACATTCACACCTGACCTCTTCTGCTGCGCGGTTGATATCGTTGGTCCCAGTAACTTGATTACGCTGATCAGAAGTATTCCTCCCTACTGGTCTACATTCCTGGCTCAATTTCATAATCGTGTTGGCAATCCAGATACTGAGGAAGAGTTCTTGAAGTCGCGTTCACCGCTCTTCAAAGTTGACCAGATCAAGATTCCCTTGCTGATCGCGCAGGGTGCAAACGATCCACGTGTGAAGCAGGCGGAGTCCGAGCAAATCGTAGAGGCAATGAAGAGTAAGGGTATCAACTACGAGTATATGCTCTTCCCCGACGAGGGTCATGGCTTCGCTAAACCTGAGAACCGTCTCAAGTTCTATGCGGCGGCTGAAAAATTCCTTGCTCAGCACCTTGGCGGACGCTATGAAGAGTAAACGTTAGCTCATACATATCCATAGAAGCATCTCCTTGTGAGTGCCCGAGGTGGGGTATAATCTCACCTCGGGACACTTGCGAGGGGCTGTTCCTATAAGTCGCGTATATCTTATTTAACACACACTCACAAGACATTATGAGGAAACACATCATGGAACCCGATGGCATGGCGATATTTGCAGGGAGTGGCAGCCGACAACTCACAGCCCGCATTTGCGAGTACCTGCACGTACCACAAGGCAGCAATGAAACACTCCACTTTTCGGATGGCAATATTTTTGTACGTATCTTGGACAATGTGCGAGGACGACGTGTCTACCTTGTACAATCAACGGTATTTCCTTCTAATGACAATTTTATGGAGCTACTCTTCTGGATTGATGCTTTCAAACGTGCTGGGGCTGCTGAAGTAACGGTTCTTATCCCCTACTTCAGCTATGCCAAAGGCGACAAAAAAGATGAGCCTCGCGTCTCTATTCGTGCCCGCGTCTGTGCAGACGCCATCGAGGTCGCCGGAGCGGACCGCGTAGTAACGATGGATCTGCACGCACCACAAATTCAAGGTTTCTTTCACAAACCAGTAGATAACTTATATGCCTTGCCTCTTTTATGCAAACGCATAAAAGCGTTGAAGCTTGAGGACATGGTCATCGTCTCGCCCGACGTAGGTTTTGCGAAACAGGCGCGACGTTTCGCATCCAGTCTCGGCGTCTCTATCGCCATCGCCGACAAAGAACGTCTGGCACACGACGAGAAGGCGTCCGTCCTGCACATCATTGGCGATGTTGAGGACAAAAGTGTTGTCCTTGTCGATGATTTCACCATTTCAGGTGGGACACTGGTGGATGCATCAATAAAACTGTTGGAGCGGGGAGCACGAGAAGTCCATGCTGTAGTGACACACGGAGTCTTAGCCAAAGGGTCTGTCGAGCGCATCGACAAAAGCCCGCTCAAGCGTCTCATTATCACGGACACAGTTGAGAACCAGCCGATACAGTTCTCTGACAAAATCGAAGTCGTATCTGTAGCCACGCTCTTTGGCGAGGCCATTAAGCGTATACACAACCGCGAGAGTATTAGCGAAATGTTCGACGACTAGGAAAAGGGCTCTCCGTTCTAGCATACTCGTCCCATACTATGACCCATTGGATGGTCTGCACCGTTCTTACCATTAGAAGGAGGAACGGTTAGAGCGGGAAAAGAAACAGCATGACACAAGCATACAGATGGTGTATAATGTAGCCGCTAACAGTCGGTTCGAGGGAGGAGTTCTTTCCATGAATGGTGACATGACTGGACGTGTCATCAAGGGGCGTTATAAGCTTATCGACGAGAGAGGGCGGGGCAGTTTTGCTACCGTCTATATCGCGCGCGACTTGGAAGATAATCATATCTATGCTATAAAGCTTATGCATCTCGAACTGTCCAATGATGGTGAACTCCTCGCGCGTTTTCAACGTGAAGCCCACATCCTCCTGAACCTGAGTGACTCCCACATAGTGCGTATCGTTGATTATGGCAACGACGAAAACATGCACTATATTGTGATGGACTATATCGACGGTCAGGGCCTAAAGTACTATATGATCACTCATGGTCAGATGGAGACGTTACGTGCATTAAACTACGCGCACCAAATTGCGGAGGGATTGGACGCGGCCTACAATCAGGGAGTAGTCCATAGAGACATTAAGCCGCAGAATATTCTTATTAATAGTAAGGATATGGTGAAGATTACTGATTTTGGGTTGGCGCGTAGTCGAGAAACGGTGACACTTACACAGTCCAACGTATTTATGGGTACGGCCTACTATATCTCGCCCGAACAGGCGGAGAGTGGGCGTTCAGCAGACACACGTTCCGATCTGTACTCAGTGGCAACCGTCTTGTTCGAGATGTTAGCCGGAGTGCCTCCTTTTCAAGGAGAAACGGCGGTTGATATCGTTATCAAGCATATGAACGATAAGGTACCGTCAATCTGCCGCATTCGGCAGGACTTACCGATGGAGATGGACCTGTTTATGCAAAAGGCACTCGCCAAGTCGCCAACAGACCGTTATGCGACACCACAAGAGTTTATCGCGGCCCTTGAACAGGTGCACGAACTCGTACTGACAATGCCGACCGATAAGCGGATGGCTCAAGTAGTGGCGCAGCATGGTTACGAGCAAAATCTGGTGGGTGTGGCTAATATAGGGCATGCGAGTCCCCCTAGACAGGTATCACAAAAAGAGGCTCGTATCGTAGTTATCTCAAGTGGACAGTCCATTCCATTGAAGGGAGACCTGATGGTCGTGGGACGACAGGATCCAACTCTGGGGATATTCCCGGAGATCACCCTGTCGGACAAAACGGTTGGACGACGACATGCCTACCTGCGTAATCAGCAGGGAACGTATACTGTTGAAGACCTTAACGCCCTGAATAAGACGCGCTTGAATGGAGTCATCTTGACACCACACGAGGAACGTACACTCAAAGATGGTGATGTCCTTCGCTTTGGCAGTGTCGAGGTACGTTTTGAATTGCGATAGATGTGGTATTGACAGGAACTGACAGGCATTGACAGCTATAGGCAAGGCACTGGCACGCACTGGCACGTACTGAGTCGCACTTGTAGGGGTACCACAGGTAGGTACCCGATTAAGATCGGGTGGCAGAGTCCAATTTCCGTGTTGAGGAGACGAAGACACGGACAAGATGCCTCACCGCCCCTACGATCAGAGAGGTGAACTATTATGTTTGGACAACTTATGCTCTTGGGTATTGGCTCTATAGTCAACCCAACAGTTATTGCTGTCGCAGGCGTGGTTCTAGCGTTGGTTATTGCTATTGGTGGCTTCTTAATCTACCGCAGTGGTGGTAAGAAGGGCGCAAAAACGGCAACAGGCACAGGTACCAGCGATTGGCAGAGGCAGTCCCAGCAGGGGGGAGCGGCTGGCGGCTGGCACCCACAAAGTATGGGAAATGACGCCCCTGCATGGAACTCACAAGGAATCCAGGGCGGACAGCAGGCAGGTGGTTGGAATGGTCAAAATATGACACAACAGCCGCAACAACCCGCCTGGGGAGGCATGCAAAACGGTCAGCAACCCGCGAGCCCATGGGGAGCACAGGGGGCCTCTCAGCAACCCGCGGCAAGTCCTTGGGGTAGTCAACAAGGACAGGGTAACATAGCTGGCCCTGGCTCTCCTCAGCAGCAACCCGCCTGGGGAGGCATGCAAAACAGTCAGCAACCCGCAAGCCCATGGGGAGCGCAAGGAAATCAGAATGCTCCTCAACGCTCCGCAAGTCCATGGGAAGCACAGAGCAATCAGGGCAATCGCACGCCGTGGGAAGGCAACCAGGCTCCCGCAACACAGGAGCCGTGGGGGCAGTCCGCGTCGCCATCCCCACGGGCAGGAACACAACAGCCACAGACGGCCTTTGGCGAACCTAGTTCCGGTTCATCATGGAATCAACCAGGATTCGGTGGTAATGGTCAGAACGGGCAAAGCGCACAGGGAGGGCAAGCCGACTCCTGGGGAGCACCTCAATATGCACCGCAGGGCATAAACAATGCTGCGAATGGATTCGCTAGCGTACCTGCGGCAAGTCCGCCACAAGCACCCTCATGGCAACAAGGAGGCTTTGGGCAAATGGGGCCAGGTGGTCAAGGAATGCGACAAGATCAGGGTGCCTTCTATGGTGGCACTGATGGTAGCTTTGGCAGTAATGATGGTGATAAGACGATGCTGCGGTCAACAGGTGGACTAGGTCTCGTGCGTGTCGAGGAGGGAAAGGAACCGGGCCGCGAGTATAAGATCGTTAAAGACTCACTGAGCATTGGACGAAGCCGAGAAAGCGATATCTTCCTGGAGGACCTGGCAGTTTCACGTCTGCATGCCTCCGTCGTTAATATGGGCAACGGCAACTATGCCCTTAAGGATGAGGGAAGTGCGAACGGCACAAAGGTTAATGGGCAGTTAGTGAACAAGTATCAAACCTATCCATTGCAGGAGGGTGATCGTATTCAACTCGGTCAAACCGTACTTGTCTTTGCCCGCGGCTAGGAGTAGATGCATGAAATGTTCTGCTGGCCTTTACAAGGCAAAGGCCAGCAGAACATTTCATGCATCTTGATCTATTGATAGAGCGAGAAGGTCCCGCTATATAATGCAACAAGACGATCTGATCGGCACAATACTCGGCAACTATCGCATTCTCGCACCTCTTGGTCAGGGTGGTATGGCCCGCGTGTACAGAGCGCACCAGGAAAGCCTCGACCGTGAGGTCGCAGTGAAGGTACTTCCCCCGTGGTATGCGGCTGACCGCAATTTTGTAGAGCGGTTCAATCTAGAAGCAAGGCTTGTTGCTCGCCTCTCGCACCCCAATATTGTGACGGTTCATGATGCTAGTGAGCAAAATGGGCACCTCTACATTGTTATACAGCTCGTTGATGGCGGAACGCTGAAACATCTTCTCGATCAACTCCATCTGCAAGGGCGGACAATGAACATAGCGGAGGTCACTCCCATTTTTGGACAGCTCGCCAGTGCGCTTACCTATGCACACGAGCAAGGAATCATTCATCGTGACATAAAGCCGGTAAACGTGTTGATGGACCGCTCTGGTCGCCCTATTCTCTCCGATTTTGGCATCGCCAAAGTCCTGGCTAGCACGAAAGATTCTCTCACGCGCCCCGGTGCAGGAGTAGGGACACCCGAATATATGTCACCTGAACAGTGTCATGGAGGACAGGTGGATGGACGCGCCGACATCTATTCTCTAGGGGTTATGCTATTTGAAGCTTTGACAGGTCAGACTCCTTTTCTTGGGGATAATTATCCGGCTCTCGCACATAGCCACATCTACGAGACGCCACCTCGCCCAAGTACGCTCAATCCTGCCATCAGTCCCGCGATAGAGCAGATTATTCTCACGGCACTGATGAAGTACCCACTACAGCGTTACCAACGAGCAAGCGATATGGCAGAGGCACTGGAACGCGCGCATATGCAATCAACACCTCACGCTATTCGCCCCGCCACTATGGGAATGTATGGACAGCAACAAGGAAAAGCATCATCTATCGGGCCTACCACTCCGTTTGATAGAAGAAAGATGGTACAAGGGTATCCCACTCCAGCCTACTCTACATACCCATCTCATGTAACCCCACTCTCGTCATCGTCCCAGCCAGGACAACACCACTGCCTTGCCTGTCACTATCTCAACAAGCCCCAAATGCGCTTTTGTACAAAGTGCGGTAGTCCATTGAACCAGTGCATGACATGTGGTGGTTACAATCCAGCAAATAACCGCTTCTGTACAAAGTGCGGGCAATCCCTCACAGCGCGTGGACTCTCAGCCTGGTGAGTTTTGTGAGAGAAATGAGTCTCTCCTAATAAACAAACTCGTCGGGTTGAGCAGCGTATAGGCGCTCCAATATTTTGCGTTGCTCATCTATGCGTTTCCGCTGACGAAGGAGACGTTGTTCAGTGGTAAGCGAGAGGATGGTTCGCACACGCTCGATAACACTACTCGGCTGTGCAGGCTTCGTTACATACTCAACAGCACCCTCCTCAAAGCCTCGAACTTGATCCGTGAGGTGTACCAGTGCGGTAAGCACAAGAACTGGCAGCGTCGGGCACAGGTGAACGGTACGCAACCAGTAAAGGACATCCCAGCCTGAGACGGGACGCATCATGATGTCTAAGATGATAAGATCGGGATTATACTCTGGAATGACATGAATAGCCTCTTGCCCATTCGAGACATCAAGTACGTCGAAGCCAGAGTGTTTTAAGAAAAAACAAAGAACCTGCCTGATGTCAGCCTCATCCTCCACAACAAGAATTTTATATCTTTTTGCAGTATCTTCCATGATGTACACCTCTACTAAACCACCAGATAAACTTCTATACAAAAGCCAAGCTAACATATGCCTAGATAGACGTACGGCTCCGCCGCTTGAGCGGGAAGCGTACCTCTGCAACAGTACGCTCTATGACCGTGCCATCATTTGGGGATTGTTCACTAGAAGGAAGGCTTTCACGACGGAGGAAGAAACGTCCGTCAAGATCGCCTATCATGTGTTTAATGAGCGAGAGACCCAGTCCCTCAAAGGTACCCGACTCACCGCTTTCCTCTAGAGGCAGCTCAAAGCGTGGTCCACTACCCGTGTCAATCACCTGCACAGTTACCATTCCATCCTCTTCACGCCCTCTAATAGTGACGGTTCCTTCAGAGCGATCAGCTATTCCATGCTTGATAGCATTGGAAACCATTTCATTAAGAACCAATGCGAGGATGGTAACAGCGCGCGAAGGTATAACAACTGCACATGGCTCAACATCAAATACAATATGCTTGTCGGGAGGGCGCAGGTTCGCGTTCGCAACGCCAACGATCTTACGAGCAATATCATCGACTCGCGCCTCGCTGACATCTTCATGCGCAAGTAGATCATGTGTCGCGGCAAGTCCCTGAACGCGGTTGACACTTTCAGCAAGCGTATAGCGCACCTCTGGCGATTTGGTGCGTCGTCGCTGCAAGGAGAGGATCCCCGCAACCGTGGCAAGATTATTTTTTACGCGATGATGAAGTTCACGCAGCAGAGCGGATTTCAGTTCGAGACCACGACGAGTCTCATCATAGAGACGCGCATTATCAATAGCAATAGCAGCTTCGTTCGCGAAAGTCACGACCAGTTGCATCTGCTCTGCACTAAGCATGTGGCGGTGGCTACTATAGATACAGATGCATCCAAGGATTTTCTGCTTAACTTGTAGTGGAACGCAGAGCACAGCGTGTATCTCTGCCGAGACGAAGGGGTCGCTGTGTAAAATACAATGCTCGTCGGCATGAAAACAGTCAACAGCCATGCTTGGTCTACCCGTCTGTACTGCACGTCCAGCGCAACATTGACCCACGTTTATATGCATTTGACTTGCAAGCGTCGCATTAAGGCCATAATGAGCAAGTACATGCAGGCTCTGTGTGTCTGGGTCGAGCGCAAAGATGCAGGAACGCTCGGCTCCTGAGAGGTGGACGGCCTGAGTCGTGATGATCTGAAGCACCTCGTCCAGATTAAGTATTGACGCGATGATCGACGAGACCCGGTGAATAGTGGCAAGTTCATGAACCTTGCGTCGCAATTGCTCGTCGGTCTGCTCATAAAGACGACCATTTTCGATATTGATAGCAACGATACCCGCGACGACCTCTACAAAGCTCATCTCCTCACGCGTGAAGTCACGGAGTTCCTTTGATTGAACGCTAATTACCCCAATGAGTCGCTCAGCATTCCCAAAGAAGATGATTGGCAGTGCCATAAGGCCATGATAACCTTCACTATAGGCATTTACCTCATTAGCAAAATTGGAGTTGGTAAGGGCGTCATCGAGGAGCAGAGGTCGGCCTTTATCGGCAACCCAGCCGCTATAGCCCTCTCCTAGACGGAGTGTGAAATGCATTCCACCCAATGGCCGGGGACCGTTTGTGGCGCGTAGTGTCAAGACGCGTTGAAGATCATCGTAGAAAAAGATCGAGCAAAGATCAACATGAAGCTCATTGGCAACCACCTGCGCGGTGACCTCCAATGTCTGATCGAGGTCCATAGCAGAATTGCTAAGGCCATTGATACGTTGAAGAGCCAGAAGGCGATTCTCTAATTGTTGGTTGACCTGCACCCGTTCGAGGGAAAGGCGGTCGGTAACGCTTTGATAGCCACGAGTCAGGGCAAGCACACCGTCGGATTGCAGTTTATAGAGATGCTTTGTGGCCTCTAGCAGAAGTAGCGGTTGCGTTTCCAGGATATCTTTCAGTTCACTAGCGAGAGCATCAACGTAGCCTTGTAGTCCACTGAGGCGCGCATCCAGCTTTCCACCCTGTTCCGCAAGCCAACGCCCCGATTGTTCGAGACGTGCAATGAGCGAAGAGTCACTATGGCTATCATCGCTCACAAGAGCATTAAGAAGCAATGATGCGTCACTGCCCTCTTCTGGCCCATAACTACTTCCAGAAGCATGTTGAAGACACGCACGCAACCGCTCTACATGTGGCGACACTATCTGCTCTACCTTAGTGCCCTGCATCATGTTTCTCTTCCTGCTTCCTCGTACCCACTACGTCGTGGTCTTGATACCACACAACCATCAAATCTATGTGTGTATTGTAGTTGGGTAAGGTAGCAGTGTCAAGAGCTTAGAGAGACCTACCACAGCTAAAACCCTACTGAGAATTCTCATAGCATGGGACCAATGTCCTACGTGAGGAACCTTTCTTTACCGTTTCATCTATGACTCGTTGTAATATAGAGAGCGAGAAAAGGATAGATAACAAGGGAGTTGTGTTTGAGATGAGATGCTCACGCTGCGATTTACCGATCTCGCCAACGCGGACAACTTGTCCGCGCTGTGGTGCCAATACCAACAAATCGGCAACAAACTCGCCCTTGTTTCTCGCCTCCGATGCTCCTAAAGCCTTTCAAGCTCCTACCTCTGTTGAAGAACCAAGGCTGTTTTCGTCCCCGCCTCAGAAGCACAAACAAGGCTACCGCTCAACAACAATTGGCTTTGGACTTGCGGGTCTCTGCTTGATGATGGCAAGTCTGCTCCTGGTATTTGTCTACTTCATGGCACAAAATTTACCGCTTCCATCCAATGGTTTATCTTCCCGATTGACCGGAGGACAATCCAATTTGCCCACGACATCAGCAAAGAACACGTCTGTTGCCCAATCAGGTTCTACACCACCACCGCCCGCCACATCGCCAGCAGTTACATATCTTGGACGACAATACATTGACAACGCGCAAATGGCAACTGCCATAAGTGCTGAAGCACTGCCTGTACAACCAGAAACGACCTTCAGGACCAATCAGACAATGTATATTACCTTCAAAGTACATCCTGATGGTCGTATTGGAGCGGTCTGTTTGCTCTGGTATCTCAATACGAGACAATTTACAAATTATTCATTCGCGATAAACACTACGGTATCCTCTCCTGCCTACTCTTACGCGACCACGGGTAGTTCCGGTTCTGGGTATGTGGAGATTTACTGGGAAACTGCACCATCGTGCACAGACCCAAATAAAATATTGGCGGATCGTGTTGCTTTTGCCGTGACAGCATAACCGCACCGTCGTGCTACACAATAATCGCGAAACATGATATAGTAGATAGGCTTGATAACCCTTCCATATTTTGTATTGTAGGGCGATATTAAACGATAGAGAATAAGTAGACGACCGTATACACATTATTAGGAGGCATCTTTTTGAATTGTAGTTCTTGTGGCAATCCGCTTCCGCCTGGAGTTGCAAATTGTCCCGTGTGTGGAACGCCTGCACCATATGTTCCTGGCGCGCAAAGCACATCTCCTTATGATCAAACTGTTGCGTCATCGCCGTATGAAGTACCGCCAAATCAGCAGGCATCGACGGGCTATGGTACATCACCGTATGGAGCACCGCAACAAGGAAGCGAAACACCATCTAACCCTTACGGTTATACACAACCAGCGCAAGTTCCATACGGCGGTGTAGCATATCCTCCCCCTGGCGCTCCTATACCGCCAGCACCAAATCCTTACGGCTCTTATCCTCCCACGGGACAGCCACCACCGCCAAACTATGGCTATCCGCAGGGATATCCACAAGGCATACCTCCTGGCGGTTACGGAGTGGCTCCGCAGCCAAAGAAACGGAGCAGAGTTGGCTTAATTATCGGCATCGTCGTCGGAGTAGCATTACTTGCCTGTGTAGGTATATCTATCGCGGTTATCGCGGCTGTCAATAATGGCACTAAAACTGCTCCAAATACGACTCCAAAGGCGACAGGTCAGACCGGTGCGCCATCTGGAAAGAGTATTGTCTCTTCTGCTGCGTCGATTTTGAGCAATCCTCAAACGAGCACCGATGTAGATAAAAACTACGTTCCTACACATGTCACCAGCACATTTAAGACGGGACAAACAATATACGTGGTCTTTGACATCAACTCTGGAAGTCAGGATGGCTATATTCAAGCGAAATGGTATGCAGACGGCCAAACTGTCTACACAAGATCGTTTCATCATAGTCACGAAAACACAGTGGGTTACTTCACGAATGACTATACAACAGCGACAAACGATGGAGTAGCAGAACTATATTGGTGTACTAAGCAAGATTGTAGTGATGCACAGCTTGCACAGGTAAAGCATTTTACCGTGACATCCAGCAGCTTTGTACCGACAAGTCGTCAAGGCATTGCAATGATGCAGGATATAGATCGGCGAAACGCGTAGGGGCGCGATTGATCGCGCCCTTCTTGCTAGAGAACCAAATTGGAAGCATCACCGAACGCGGGCGCGATCAATCGCGCCCCTACAGACCGCTACGAACAGACTGCAACAGTTCGGAGAGCTTTGCGCGCTCTTGTGCATTCAAGGGCTGTAAGGGCATTCTTGGATGCCCACCATAGCCAAAGATCAGTTCGAGTGCTGCTTTGAGTCCCGGAACGCTGTACACTGTGGTCACAGCAGCATTAGCGGGTATCAGGCGAGCCTGTAAGAGACGAGCCTCTTCAAGTTGCCCAGCATCAAAGAGTGCTTGAACATCACAGACCTCTTGCGGAAATACGTTGGCAAGAGCACTGACCGCACCAACCGCACCAACGGCAAGGGCTGGCAGCAAGAAACCTGCATTACCCGCAAAAACCTGGAAGGTATCAGGGACTGAGGCGACAACCTGCGCGATTTTGGCGATATTGCCCGCGCTATCTTTCAAGCCGATGATATTGGGATGGTCGGCAAGTGCGCAAATGGTTGCCACATCAAGGTCAAGTCCAGCGGTGCTGCCGGGCATATTGTAAATCAGAACAGGGAGAGCACTCTCCTCCGCAACGGCTCGATAGTGAGCAACAAGTGCATGAGAATCCATACGCCCCTTGTAGTAGAATGGGGGTAGCACGAGGACGATATCCGCCCCGCTTCGTGCTGCCTGACGACAGTTGGCGATGGTAGCATGCGTCGACTGATCGCCGCAGCCAGCAATGACGGGTAGATTGCTGGCTACCGCTTTTGTTGTCTCTATGACTTGCATACGTTCGTCGCTTGTCAGATGAACTGCCTCACCATTCGTCCCCATCACCACATACCCGGCAATGCCGCTGTTTGTTAAGCGTTGCATATGCCTCTGCAAAGTTGCAAGATCAAGATTCCCCCGCTCATCAAAGAACGTGGGCAAAGGTGGATAGATACCAGATGGTAAAGTAGGATTCATGCTGCATTTGCCTTTCCGTTGAAACTGATCGAGGCAATTATAACATATCTATCATTTTTTCAGGATTCGCACCTCGGGATCATTGCAGTCACGCCAGTAGTCGAGGTTTCTCAAGATGTGTGCAGCCTGATACTGCTGCTCACACACTGCTTGCACATGCTCCATAAGTTGAAGGTATGTTTGTGTAGGAACTCCCATGCTCTCCAGATATGCGTTAAGATGCCTTCGATAAGTGGCATCGTCCATCCTCACTAACAAGGTGTCACTTTCGCCTATCCAGTACTGCCCCTTGTATGTCAATGTGCTCATATATCTGCTTCCCTTCTACAATTTCGCGTTCGACTGATAGAGAGGTCTTATCAGCCTGGTCTGAAATGATATGTACTCCAGCGATATCGTCGATAGTGTAGTGAGTTCCCGCCAATATGTTGAGAGCGTTCAAGGTCGCATCAAACACGTCTCGCGGGACATGACACCCAACGACCACAGCCGCGACAGCGAGTGGAGATAATCCAGCAACCTCGAAAACCGTCTCAAGTGAGTCATAGTGCATATGCCAGAGCGCCATAAAAGTCGGCCTCCTGGTAGTTTTGCTTGTCATATCCATCCTTTCTTTCACTCAAAAGAACTATTGAAATATTCCTACAAGTTTTACATCCCTTTACAATTCTACAAGCTCGTCTTCAGAAAAAGGTTAGGAACGGGCAGTTTTCACGCAATAGAGCGAGCAGTTTTTGAGCAAATTTTTTTTGAGAATAAGGCAACTTATAGGCAAATTTTGAGCAATATTCCTGCTGAAATTCGTATTGAGCCGTTAGGATTGAATATGACAGGGCTGTTTTTTATACAATACTTACAATATTTCATGCTATAATCAAGCTGAAGCGATTGAGATCAAGAATATTGGGTACGTGAGAGTCGTCAAGAGATGAGCAATGTGACAAAAAATGATGGAGATAAACCATATCCAAACTATATTCGGCACTATATCAAGCAACAAGGGTATACCATTCAAGAGGTGGCGAATAAAGTAGGTATACCGCGTAGAACATTGACTGATTACATCTGTGGCATCAGACCTGTACCGCGAGATAATCTCAAGAAACTTGCTCGAATGTTAGCATGTTCAATCAAGGATTTGATAGCAGAGCCAGTTCAATCCTATACGTCCTCACTTGTCGAAAAGCCTGGTAGTAAAGCAGAAATATTCTCGTCAACAGTAAAGCAGAACACACATTCACTCCTAGAACCTAGAATTCAAGAGATGAACAGATCACGTCGTCAAACGCTTCAACAATTATTTAGTGTTACGGGAGCCGCAATTACAGCACCCCAAGAGTTGCTAACGGCTGAACCCTGGGAACGACTTTCAAGAGCATTAGCCAAACCATGTCCCGTTGACGAGATTGTACTTAACCACCTTGAGTTAATTACAGAGAGTTACTGGCAATTATTTTACATCGTCGCCTCACACGATCTTATTAGTGGCGTTGTAGGTCATCTTCAGACAACTACATCACTTCTTCAACACTCACAGCCAGTAAGTGTATATAAGCGTCTCTGCTCTATTGCTAGTAAGACAGCTTTGCTTATCGGAAGAATATCTTTTGATCAAAGCAACCACGTTGCTGCCAATAATTATAATAAAGTATCTTTTGAAGTAGCTCTGGAAACAGGCAATGATGCATTGCGTGCAGTTGTTTTAGGACGCATGGCAACAATCCCTACAAATAACGGTCAGCCACTGATAGCCTTACCACTTCTACAGGAAGCAAGACGACTATCCGCAGAAAGTGCGACTCTTACCACTCGCGCCTGGTTAGCAGCAAAGGAAGCGGAAATGTGGGCAAATGTGCAGGAAGAGGTTGCGTGTCTCAAGGCGTTAGAAGAGGCAGAGCTCATCAATAATCAGCTTTCTCCCGAAGAAGATCCGTACTGGACGAACTTTGATCGTCCTCTAATGTTAGGCTTTAAAGGTGTCTGTTGCTTACATGTGCACAAGCTAGAAGTGGCTCAAAGAGCTTTGCATGAAGCCTTGGCAACCATTGCTCCGTCGTTTGCGCGTCAGAAGTCGATCTTTCTTACTGATCTTGCAGCTACTTTTGTTCAACAAGGAGAGCCTCAAGAGGCTAGTAAATACCTGGACCAAGCCCTTGCAATCACAGCTCAAACGAAGTCAATAAACTCAATTCAACGTATTCATCAAGTCCGCCTTGAATTAGAACCGTGGAAGATGATGTCGTGTATCAAACAATTGGATGAACAGATAGCATCTATCTTATCTTAAAAGGAGCATGTTGACATGGATTTGGGACTGCAAGGAAAAGTTGTTGTTGTTACAGGTGGCAGCCGAGGCATTGGGCGTGCTATCGCTTTGACATGTACAGCCGAGGGAGCTAATGTCGCTATTTGTGCTCGTGGGCAAGAAGGCATGAACACTGTGCTGGCCGAATTACGCTCAGGCGGAGCCCAAGCCTTTGGACAGGTAACAGATATCACACAAAGTGATGCAGTAGAAAACTTTATCCACGCCTGTGTGGAGGTACTGGGAGGCATTGACATTCTTGTGAACAACGTAGGAGGTTCCAAAGGGAGAGGTCTCTTGAATTCTACCGATGAAGAGTGGTTTGACACTTTCGATGTGAATCTCTTTCACGCGGTCCGTGTGTCGCGTGCCGTAGTCCCCTATATGCGCAAGAGGGGAGGCGGTTCGATTGTGATCATATCCTCTATTTCTGGCTCCAAACCTGCACCTGCCAGTCAATATGGCTGCGCCAAAGCAGCGGAGATATTCCTGGGTAGTGCCCTTGCGATGGAGTTAGGGCCAGATAACATTCGGGTGAACACAGTATGTCCTGGCTCGGTTCTGTTCCCTGGAGGTGGTTGGGCACGCCATCAAGAACGTGATCCCGAAGGCTTTCAGAAATTCCAGACAGAGGAGTTTCCACTAGGACGCCTGGGGACAGCAGAAGAGGTTGCTCGTGTGGTCACGTTTGTCGCCTCTCCCGCAGGTAGTTGGATCAACGGTGGAATGATACCAGTTGATGGGGCGCAGCAGCAACCATCGAGATTCCAGAAAGGTCCTTATTGGCAATGAAAAGAAAAAAATGAAGAAATTACCAATACTCTCCGCCATAATCGGTATCAGTGTTCTTCTTACATCAATTATAACCTGGATTGTGTTATTTCTTCACGGAAAACAGTTCGCGCTACGGGATAGACTACAGAAAGCAGATGCGATCATTGTTCTTGCTGGCACACGAGGAAATATCAAATTTTTGCATGCAAAGATTCGTACTGCTGTACGTCTCCATCAAGAAGGATGGGCCCAACGCATCATTTGCACTGGTAAATTTAGTGTCAAAGTTACCGATACCCCTAGCCTCATTACCGTTGAAGAACTACAGCAAGCAGTGACAGCAAGACGTATTCAAGAAAAGGATGTGGCAACAGCAGCAAAAGCGTGGGATACTGGCTTAGGCGCGAAATATATGCACGATCAAGCAGTACAAATGGGTGTATCACCACAGGCAATTCTAGTAGAATGCGAGTCACTCCACACACGGGAGAATGCGGAATATGTGCTTGCTTTGATGCGGAAACATTCCATGAACCGTGTAATTCTAGTGACATCTCCTTTTCATCAATTGAGAACATATCTTACCTTTACCAAAGTCTTCCAACCTCACGGTATCGAAATCATTAACTACTACGCTGATACTGGCGAATGGTCCCCCACAACATGGTTCTTATCAGCAGAGCATCGCAAACTCGTAAAGAGCGAAAAGCAGCGTATAAGAATTTATCGTCTGAAGAACGACATTCTCTGATTTAGATCAGTGCATGATTCCCAGCGCGATAACTCCCAGGACGACAATAGCGAAGACCGTTACGCCGATCCATACCATGCGCATCATCGCGGCACGCTTCGCGCTATGAAGGCGCAGTTCCTCCACACGCGCGTCTTCGGCTGGACACCAGCGAGCCGTTCCGCAGTAGGGGCAGAGAGGAAAGAGTTCATAGGGTGGACAAAGGTCAGGCATGGCGTTAGCATGTTTTCCATTGCCATAAGTATATGACCCTATTTCATAGCGTATCTGCTCGCTTTCAAACACGGCGCTACAGTGTATACAGCGCAGCAAGAGATACTCCGGCCAATCGCTCGCGTGACATTTGGGACAGAAGCGAGGAAAATCGCTTTCACCATTACGGTTTCGCGTAGACATAGTTTGCCAGCGATGCCGACAACGATGGCAGTAATAAGTAGAATCGGCGGCTTCAGGTGCGATACCTCGCAGCATGCCCTGCTGTTGCAGCGTGCGCGTCTCTCCTGCGGAAAGAGTGTAGGCCGTATCAATCAGGTCAATATGGACAGGTCGCCCGTTTTGCATATCAGGAAAGTCATAATGGCGTTGGCGATCTCGGCGCGCTGACGGCGATACCTCTGATGCATTTGTACGAGGACGCCTGGGAACAGGCCCAGCAGAGCGCTTAGAACCATCAGGCGCGCTGTAAGCATGTCCAACAGAGGAAGCCCGACCTGTCAAAAAATATTCAGAGCGGCGAGCATCGTATTGTTTGCGCAATTCGGGATCATTAAGCGTCTTATATGCAAGAAGCAGGACTCGCATACGCTCATCAGCATCCTCCCCCTTGTATACGTCGGGATGGTACTGAAGTGCAAGCTTCTTGAAGGCGGCTTTCACCGCACTGGCGGGCGCACCTGACTCGACACCCAATGTTGCGTAATGATCAGTAAAAGAGTCCAAGTATGTCTATCCAGGGCTACTAGTAGTGTGCCGCATCGTGCTTCACACATTGGTAGTTTCTTTTTTCTAAGGAAAACAGTAGTGTCTATTTCATAGACGAACAAAGCAACAAAAGGTTGTAAGAATGCAAGGATTTGGATTCCTAGCTGCTTATAGCTGCCAGCGCCTCACGCTAGGAGGGATCAGTAACGACCACAAAGTGTCCGCTCTGGCCTGAACTGGTGGTAGGAGCTTGTAAAGCTAGGGAGAGGCATTCCCGGATCACCTCCGCTTCCACCGGACCGTGAGATCCAGGCGCTTGCGCACTGCGTGGGTTGTGGTCAGCAGTCATCAATGGAGAGATCGAGGATGGGCATGATGCTATTCCTTTCTCTTGTTCCTCATCTGTGAGGGACTCTCTGCGGTGAGAAACGAGGCAACCAGCGCGGAACCGTGCGCAGATACGTCTCGTAACTCTCCCCAAACCGACGACGCAGCGTGGGTTCTTCGTAGAAGACGACAAACAGATGCACCACTATCCCTATCAGCAGGATATAACCGACCAATAGCAGCGAGGGAAAGAGGATAGCCTCACCAATAAGGATGTAAAAGCCAGCATGATACATCGGATTACGCACCCACTTGTAGGGTCCCGATCTTACCAGGAAGACCGGCGCGTCGATGGGCGCTGGCGTCCCTTTGCTGATAAAGGTGAACGCTCCGGCACACCAGAAGTAGAGCACTATTCCCGCGAGGAGAGGGAGCAAACCAATCAACCAGATCGATAGGGAAGGCATCACCGCCACGCCCTCCCATCGCAACAGGAGCCAGGGAACGATGCCCACCACCATCCCCGGAGCCAGGATCGTGAACAGGAGCGTTTTCAGAGCAACCATGTGTTGTGTCTCCTTATTGACTGATTAATTAACTTTCTCGTTAAAAAAATGAGCGTGGAACCTCTACTCCGAACGTGCAGCCTTCTCCAACATGGCAAGTTCAGGAACGATGAACCTCACCCGCACAAAATCCCGCTGGCCTAGCCTTCCCAGGGCCAGCCTGAAAGGCGCGGGAAACGCTGGCAGAGCTGTTTCGGCATCAATCGGTTCCGGTTTCCCGACAGCATGGACCTTTTTATGCCAGAACACACTACAGCCTTCAGCGGCCAGAATATTACGATACCAATCCACCTCTGGCCCATACGTTAACGCAATCACAAAACCCTCTTCCATCGGCCAGACCATGATCACCGTCTCATACGGCTTTCCGCTTCGACGACCCACATGATGAACAACGGCAAACGGGCCGTAGGAAAAGCTCGCAAACACGCGTAATATCCGATTAGTGACGTATTTATTAAAGGTACGCATTCGATCACGCAACATCATATCCTCCTTGAAAAAAGGCCAAAGCTAAGTGCTACGGTGTCAACGCGCGCATAATAACCTCAACGACCGCATCGGCACGGTCGAGTGCCGGAGGGTGCGCTTCCTCCCCTGCAAGCACGAGGCTCGTGATAGCATAGGTCAATAGCCCGCCAAGCAACGTATGCGTCACGGCATCGAAGTCGATATCGGCGATGATCTGTTGCTGGCGGGCCTCTTGCAGCAGTGCGGTGATGATGGCGAGACCGCGCTGTGGAACGGTCGAGAAAAACAGGGGGCCCAGCTGCGGGAAGCGCGGCACTTCGGCGATGATCATACGCACCAGGGGCAGATACTCAGGCTGGCTCATCATCGAGAGAATCTCACGGGAAAGCTGCGTGAGTGCCTGGCCGAGCTGTGGTAGATCCTGGGGCGTGGGCAGGGCCGTAAGCTTCTGGAAAAAGCTCGGCTGCGAGAGCGTCAGGTGCAAGAGGACATCGACAAAGAGGGCCTCTTTGTTGGCATAGTGGCGGTAGAGGGTCTCCTTGGAGGAAATACCCGCCTCCGCCAGAATGGCATCGATGCTCGTCGCCAGGTACCCTTGCTGAAGAAACAGTCGGAGGGCGGCGGCGCGAAGACGCTCGCGCGTCTGTTGGGTGCGTGTGTTCGGTCTGTGTTCCATTCCTTTTGCTCATTTTCGTAACGTACTCTACGTTACTATTATAAACGAGAGAAGAGCGCTTGTCAAGGGGCAGGGTGTACATGCAAACGTTCAACTGGTCGTTTTTCCCACCATGATCCGGGTTTTGCCACAGGGAAGACAGAACGAATTGAGGTATCTCGGACAGCTTGCGAACCCGGATACTTGCGTGATTTTCGCCATGAAACAGTTTGCATGTACGCCACTGCGAAGCTGAATCGAAACCGTTGATCAGATGGTCGAGACACTGCAACAGCGCCGGGAGCAAATCGGTATTTCCTGTATTGAGGTTATCGAGGAGCACATGGAAAAGTTCGCGCCTGTGGTGGAGCGACTTTTAGGTAAATAAAGGCAGAGAGAACACACCTGAATGCAATTCTGGCTGAACAGATGAAGCGAAAAGCCCATCTGCTACAGCCAGAGAACCTTTACAACTCTTTACATACATCATCCATTTTATCCATTGCTTCTCTTTGCATGGAGGGTGACAGATGAAAGAACTGCTCTTCATCTCCTCGATTCTCTTGCTGCTTAATATTTGAGAGAAGAAGATTATCGTCTTCTTCTCTCAAATTTACATGCTATTGTGATGCGCTCACACGAGCAACATCGTGCTCGCCTACGTCCACGAAGTCACAGGCTGAAACTGTTGCACCGCGTGGTTGGACGCGCCAGAACACGTTTTGTATCGTATCCCACTCGTCCAGAATACGTACAGCGTGCTTGCTGCGCGTCCTCCTGGCATGCTGGTCGATGACGGTGCGCAATGCTTCGAGTTCGTTAGGGTCGTCGATGCGTTGCAGGTCTACCAGATCGGTGTTACAGCGCACGGGAAAGGCGTTTGCCGGGTCTAGTACATAGGCAACGCCGGAAGACATACCCGCGCCAAAGTTTCGTCCAGTCTCGCCCAGGACGACAACCATCCCGCCCGTCATGTATTCGCAACCGTGATCGCCCACACCCTCTACCACGGCGAGGGCACCGCTGTTACGCACGGCGAAGCGTTCTCCCGCACGCCCCGCTGCAAAGAGTTGTCCACCTGTTGCACCATAGAGTACAGTATTTCCCAAAATGGTGTTTTTCTGCGACTCAAAGGTTGCATCGCCTGGTGGAGCAATGATGATTTGTCCACCCCTCATGCTCTTGCCCACGTAGTCGTTCGCTTCACCATTGAGGATGAGGCGCATACCGGGGACACAAAACGCTCCAAAGCTTTGACCAGCAGACCCATGCAAGCTACAGGTAATGCTCACTCCCGGTAGACCTCCATCGCCATAGCGACGCGCAATCTCGCCAGCGAGACCTGCACCGACGGAACGATCACCATTCGAGATGCTGTGCTGGATGAATACGCTCCGTTCTCCTGAGAGAGCCTCTTCCGCATTGAGCAGCAGGTGCTCCGCGACAGGAGATGAAGGCAGCGTAACATGTGTAGCAGGCGATGATATCTCAGGGAGCGAGACCAGCAGAGAGCCAAGATCGACAACTGCCTCCAGCGGTGCTTGCAGCATGTCGCCGCGCCCCACCAGATCGTCCAAGCGTGCAACGCCAAGACGTGCCATCCACTCGCGCACCTCTTCCGCTACCAGTGTAAGATAGTTGATGAGATACTGTGGTGTGCCAGAGAATTTGGCACGCAGGTCCTCGCGCTGTGTCGCAATTCCTGTTGGACAGGTGTTGAGGTGACACTGACGCGCCATATCGCAGCCAAGCGCAACGAGTGCTCCCGTTCCAAAGGCGAACTCCTCAGCTCCGAGCAAGGCACCAACGATAACGTCACGTCCAGTTTTCAAGCCACCATCGATACGGACCTTGACGCGTTTGCGCAGTCCATTCCGCACCAGCACCTGTTGCGCCTCAGCAAGGCCACGCTCCCATGGCATACCAGCGTGTTTGATGGATTGCAGTGGCGAGGCACCAGTGCCGCCATCATGTCCACTAATCAGAACATAATCGGCGTGCGCCTTGGCAACGCCTGCTGCAATGGTGCCAACACCAATGGTTGATACCAGTTTAACTCCGACTCGCGCCTTTGGATTTACCTGGTGCAAGTCGTAGATCAACTGAGCTATGTCTTCGATACTATAGATATCGTGATGTGGTGGTGGCGAGATGAGCGCAACTCCTGGTGCAGTGTGACGCAACTTTGCGATAAACGGCGTGACCTTGAAAGGTGGCAATTGACCACCTTCTCCAGGCTTTGATCCCTGCGCCATCTTAATCTCGACCTCTTCGGCACGCACCAGGTACTCGGTAGTGACACCAAAACGTGCTGATGCGACCTGCTTGATCTTGCTACTGACAGGAAAACCATTAAGAGTCTCGTGATACCATGCTGAGTCCTCGCCTCCTTCACCCGTGTTGTTGCGACACCCGATACTGTTCATAGCGGCGGCAATCGTGCGATGCGTCTCAGGACTGAGAGCACCAACGGACATGGCGGAGACCACGAAGCGTGCGCGAATAGACTCCATCGACTCGACCTCTTCCAGAGAAATCGATGTTGTTGGCACGAACGAGAGCAGATCACGCAGTGCGGTAGATGGGCGATTGTATACTAGCGATGTAAACTGCTGGTAGTCATCTTTCTCTCCACTCTGTGCCGCCTTCTGAAGCGCACGCACGATGAGCGGATTATAGGCGTGATACTCGGCGTCACGTCGAAAGCGGTATTGCCCAATATCAGTTAGCTTACGCCGTCGCCCGCTCGTGTCGGGCGTCGCCGACTGCGCCTCTAGCAGTTTTTGACAGTGCTTGATGGTTTGTACCGCTACATGAGTATAGGTAATGTTACCAGGATGAGCAGCGGACCCAGCGAAGCATCGCTCAACGAAAGCCGGATCGAGGCCAATGACCTCAAACTGTCCCGCGCCGATGATGTTACGTATGGTCGAGATGCCCATACGAGCCATAACCTTGCGCAAGCCATCCTCGATGACATGCATGTAACCTTCGACAGCCTGTTCCCGCGTCAGATGCTCTAACTTTCGTTCACCCGCTAAGGCGCGAACACTCGCCAGGGCTAGCGAGGGAATAACCGCCTCGGCACCATAGCCGAGAAGCAACGCGATTTGATGGATGTCCCACGCTGTACCAGTCTCACAGACAAGCGAGGTTGCGGTTCGTAAGCCACGCCGAATTAAGGCATGATGAATGGCTCCTACTGCAATGAGCATGGGAATGGGAGCATGCGCCAACGTAGCATCTCGGTCACTCAACACGAGCAGAGTTGCGCCATTCTGGATTGCATTTACAGCATCCTGTTCCAGGCGATCCAGAGCGGCCTCAAGCGCATTATCTCCATCAGCAATAGTAAACATTGTGTGCAGAGTGGTGATATTAAAGTGATTCTTTTCCCGCAGCCACGTCAGTTGTCCCTCCGTCAATAATGGTGTCTTGAGGTGCAGCATTTTTGCGTGCAGCGGCGTTTCCGTGAGCAGACTCTCACGACTTCCCAGGTATGACTCAAGGGACATAACGACCCATTCGCGCAAGGGGTCAATGGGTGGGTTTGTCACCTGGGCGAAACGCTGATGAAAATGGTCAGAGAATGAGCGTTCCAGACCCGATAGTGCCGCGATAGGGGCATCATCGCCCATGCTCCACACGGGCTCTTTGTTGTCCGTGAGGATGGGTCGCAGCACCATTTCGACATCCTCATGAGTGTAGCCAAAGAGCTGCTGGCGTGAGAAAAGCATTTCGCCATCTAACACATCGTCAACGCCAGGCTCCGTATGTTGAGGAAGTGGTGCAAGGCGATAACTATCTAGCCACTGTCGATAGGGTTGCTTCTGGGCAAGGGCCTCTTTGATTTCGGCATCATGAAGTACAATGTGTTGCTCCACATCAACAGCAATCATTTCCCCTGGTCCCAACTTCCCCTTCTCAACGATATCTCGCGCTTCAATGGAAGCGACACCAGCCTCGGATGCGACAATAAGTAGTCCTTGAGCGGTCAGAGCGTAGCGTGCTGGTCGTAATCCGTTACGGTCAAGAGCGGCACCAACAACGTGTCCATCGCTAAAGACGAGGGCAGCAGGACCGTCCCACGGCTCAGTAAGACCCGCGTGATAGGCACACCAGGCACGTTGAGCATCATCTAGTTCCGCGTCTTGCTCCCATGCTGGAGGAACCAGCATTTGCATCGCATGCAACAGATCACGTCCAGAACAAGTAATCAACTCCAAGACATTATCGAGCTGAGCGGAGTCGCTTATAGCACCCGGCTGCACTACAGGCAAGAGGTCTTGTATTCTTTCACCCCACAGCGGGGAGAAAAGCGAGCCTTCACTAGCCGACATCCAATTACGATTCCCCCGAATAGTATTGATCTCTCCATTATGTGCAAGGAGACGCATAGGCTGGGCAAGAGGCCACGCAGGGAAGGTGTTTGTGCTATAGCGTTGATGGAAGACAGCCAGCGAGCTAGTATAGCGTGCATCTGCCAGGTCTAGATAGAAACGCGCTAGCTCATTTGGAGCTAGAAGACCCTTATAGATGAGCGTCTTGTGCGAGAGTGAAACGATATAACAATCGTGTATCTGCTCTGCACGTAGACGCTGCTCTATCAGACGTCGCCCATAATACAAATCTCTCTCATACTGGCTGTATGAAGATTGAACGGGTCGAGCAAGCAGAATTTGTTCAATAGTAGGAGCAGTTTCTTTTGCGCGGCTGCCCAGAACATCGTAATTGATAGGCGGGTTGCGCCAGCCGAGAACCGGGAGCCCAACCTCTGTCAATGTCTGTTCGATGATGGACCGACTCTCTCCATAAGCAGCAGGAGAGCGATCTTTCGATGGAAGAAAGATCATGCCAACAGCAAGGTCTTCGGGATCAGAAAGCGGAAGCTGTCGCTTTTGTAGCTCCTCGTAAAACAGTGTCTTAGGAATCTGGGTGAGGATGCCAGCACCATCGCTCGTCTCCGCATCGGCGTCTTGTGCGCCACGATGAGTCAGGCGCGCAAGCGCTTCGAGTGCGGTACGTACCAGGAAATGACTTGCCTCTCCTGAAACCTGGGCCAGAAAGCCGGTGCCGCAGGCATCGTGCTCCCAACGGCTCTCATAAAGTGGGTAGACGCTATCAGAGGTGTGCATGAATTACCCTCCAGAAAACATACTTGCCCGCTCTCATCTATCACAGTGCCCTCAAACATTGTGGTACATTCAAATGGAGCGAGAATCAGGAAAATGTTGCGCGAGGAGCGCGGGTGAAGACAACGTTGGATTCTGGAGAGCAACGTAGCTCAAAGTTTGACAAACGGTGTCGCTTGTAAAGAAGAATATAGCATATTATGCCAGGTCTAAACAAGGCTTGCTTGTGTACAAAATGCCCATAATATTCACTCGTTGAATGGTTTTTTCTCGCAGAGGATAACATTAATGAGCCGCGTTGTGCGCAAACTGCGCGAGGAAGCCGAGGGCAATAATGACCAGGCAAATACAGATGATGATGAGAGCGGCTAGTTTGGCTTGCTGAACCCATCTACTCGATTGCGGAGTATCTGGATGGTAGTGAGTCGGCTTTACTTCCTGCAAGTTCTGGAGATCATGCATCATCTCTCTTATAGACTTGTACCGCTTCTCTGAATCACGACGAATCGCGCGCATGACGACGGTTGCCAGGGCAGGAGGAATATCTGGGTTACAGTCCAGGACCGAGGGCGGGTCTTGCGAAACATGCTGATTCATAACAGCAAAGACATTCTCCCCTTCAAAAGGAGTGCGACCACAGAGCATTTCGTAGAGCATGACTCCAATGGCATAGATATCGGAAGCCGCCATGCCACGCTCACCGCGTAACTGCTCCGGGGACATATAGTCGGGAGTGCCAACGGTACCTGAGAGACCACGCCAAGTGACGCGTCGAGCGCCCTCTAGCAGAGCAACTCCAAAATCAATGATCTTAACATTGCCATCGTCCTGAATCATGATGTTCTCTGGCTTGATGTCCCTATGGAAGATACCGTGTTCATGGCAATAGGCAAGTGCATCACAAATCTGGAGCGCAATACGTACTGCGTCCTGTTGAGGCAATAATCGAGGGGTGCTGTCTTCCATCACGGCACGGAGTGTACGCCCTTGAATATACTCCATGACCAAATACTCCTCACTACGCGCTTCGCCTAGATTGAGGAGATGCTGAATGTTAGGGTGATTGATGCGGTTGCCTATCTCAGCCTCACGCTTGTAGCGTTCAAAAACAGCAATATTCCCAATGAGATCATCATTGGGAAACTTGAGTACAACCTCCTGGTTGTCACATACATCCTTAGCCAAGTAGACACGGTTCATGCCGCCATGTCCGAGCATCCGAATGATCTCGTAATGGTCGATCTGCGCACCTGGCGTGTACGTCATTGTCATCAGTTTCGCGTACTCTTCCATGATTTAGACAACACTAATTCTGCCCCTAGTATAGCATACGAGAGGCAGAACACCAAGTACTACTATTCGCCCCCACCTGCGCTAACCGAAATCTCGTTTTTCTCCTTGTGATCTTCTGGATGCAAAATGGGTATACCACTTGTCAACTTGCGGATGTACAGGTACGCAAAACCGATAACCAGCCATGCAACGCAGAAGACACCAGCTATGATTGTGTCAACTTGCGTGGCACCTCCACCGATGATTGCGAAGTATAAGACACCGATGAGCATTGCTACATTAAGTACAGCCCCCAGGATGGGAGCAATAAGCGTGTTAAAGACAGCCCGCCTAACGACACCAGCAAAGGCGATAACACAGATAATGCAGGTCATACCATACAACAAGAAAGTCCCGATGTTGGAGACGAGCGTCACTCGTGTCAGATTGTCGATGTTGAGTACACCATACGAACCGACAACGGCGGAGAGAACCGTCAGTACGATTACGCCAACATGCGGAGTACGGTACTTGCCGTGTAGGAAGCCGAAGACGGTGGGGAGTTCAGTATCCTTGCCCATCGCGTAGGTTACACGTACACCCGTGTTGAGGCAGGAAAGTGAGGTCCCGACCAGTGCAATAACAACGGTAGCAGCCAGGATAACCGCCAATGCTGTCCCGTTTCCACCGAGCATCTGATCGCCAATGATCTTTGCCATATCGCCGATTGGCGCGCCAGAAGCGTAAGCAGCCGTGAAACCAGTACCAGCACTGGTTTTGTAAGCATCGTTGACGAAGAAGTTGGCGGCAAAGTACTCAAAGAAGTAGAAAATGACTGCCTGGATCACCAGTGAAAGAATAACACCCCTTGGAATGTCACGACCAGGATTCTTTGCTTCGGCAGCCAGAGCCGTAGCAGACTCGAAACCAACTACGAGCAGAATTGCGATGGTAGATTGGAAGATGAGTCCGCTCAGATCGTGAGGGAGAACAACGCTTAACGCACTGGGATGCAGATAATGAACATTGGGATGTGTTGCCCGATAGACGATAGCAAGGATGGAAAACGTCAGCAGAGCAAGTATCTGGATAATGTTGATGACGATATTCGCAACGGTTGCACCAGATACGCCGATGTAAGCAATACCACCAACGATAGCAGCAAACACGACACAGACCAGAATTTCTTGCCACGGGGCACCGAAATCTGGGTTGAAGGTTTGGATAATGTAGGTAATGACGAGACCCATGAACGCAACCATCACTCCTGGATATATCCAGTAGTAGAGATGCGAGGCCCAACCTACAATAAACTTGGCGAGACGCGCAAACTTAAAATGACGGTGCTCCTCGTGTTGCAAAATAGAAGTTTCGGCGAAGTAGTAGGAACTTCCAGCTCCCGCTTCGGGATAACGTTTTGCGAGGGCGGCATATGCTATTGCTGTGAGCATAGCGATTGCTGTCGCTACAAATACCGAAAACCACATATTCATCGCCGAACCAGGCGCGGCCTGTAACTGGTACGTGGTCCAGAGGAAGGCTCCTGGCGCGATCAACGCCATAGCGTTAATGGTGACACCTGTAAGGCCCAGGGTGGGCTTCATGCCGGTGTCGCTTGGTGCTTGGACAGCCATGTAGTAGTCCCCTTCTTGTGTTTCACAATGTTCTCAGCATTAGCGGCATCGTTACCACACATAAAGCACTCATGGCTTTCTATTCAGACTGCCAACGAACTAGCGGTCTTCTCTTGATATTCATGCTGAAACATGCTAGCGGCCTTTGTATTCAGATCGACAACGCTGCTGTGCTAGCTTCGCTCATCAACATGAGAGGAACAGGCAGTCTGCAAGGAATAGCTTGGGATAAAGGTAGAGGCGCAATCATCGCGTTACTCTTCCCACCCCTCCTTCCTACAAGTATAGAAGTTTATGTACTGTCATTGATACAGACAAAATAGGAGAAGCTAGTGAGTATATTTTTGTATATTATGCACAAAATATGCTCCCGAATAGCCTTTGTATCTTTTCGATGAAAACAACCATTCTCTTTTTGCGCGAGAAGTCGAGGGAAAAATTTATGCAAACTATCCATATGCTAGCATAGCTAAAAGGTATGATACAATTGACCAGAATAGGCACAGTGCCGTGTCGCGTGCATTTGCAACCCCATATTACACATATTCGTTTATAAGGACTTATTTCATGTCAGAACAAAATGCTCGCGCTGAAAAAGACGCTCCGCTGCGATATGATATTCGCACGTTAGGAAATGCCCTGGGGCAGGCAATACAACGACACGGCGGCTACACGATGTTTGACACTGTTGAACAATTACGGCGCGACTGCAAGCGGCTGCGTGACTATAATGCCGAAATAGCTCTTGCTGAGCTGGATACAGTCACACGGCTAGAGGCGGAGATTGTAGCACTCGATCAAAAAATTACCCAGCTTGTGAATAGCTGCGATCTGGATACCGCTATTGGAGTCATTCGAGCCTTTACTGTCTATTTTCACCTTGTCAACACAGCGGAGCAGTACCACCGCATCCGCCGCCGACGCGCACATGAACTGCACCAGTCTTACGCCCCGCAGCACGGTTCGCTCTCGGCCCTCGTCGAGTTGCTCAAGCAGAATAAGCTCGAAGCGTCGGCTGTTCAGCATCTCCTGAATCAGCTCTCAATCGAACTGGTGTTTACGGCGCATCCTACCGAGGCGACTCGCCGCAGCCTGATTACAAAGTCACGTCGCATCGCCGAATTATTGGAAGAGCATGATTCTAAGAAGATGACTCCCCGGCAGCAGCAACTCTGGCAGCGCGAACTAGAAAGCATTATTACACTGTTATGGCGCACCGACGCTGTACGTCATGTGCGTCCACAACCAGTAGATGAGATCAAAATGGGTATCTATTACCTGGATGAGGTTCTCTACGATGCCATCCCAGACCTCTATGCCGAGTTTGAAGAATTGCTGCACACACAGTACCCTTCCGTACAGGTGCCGTCGTTTCTTCGCCTGGGCTCCTGGATTGGCGGCGATCAGGACGGCAATCCTTTCATCGGTGCCGATACATTACTAGAAGCTCTTCAGATTCAACGCGGTTACATTATCGAACACTATCGTTCGGCAATCCAGGCGTTGGCACAGGAGTATTCGCAATCGCTCAACCACTCAAGTATTACGCAAGCCTTACAAGGCTCTCTTGAGCAAGACAAGCTGCGCCTTCCCGATTATGACCGAGAGTTCGGTGTACCGATGGCTCTTGAACCGTATCGTAAAAAACTTTCTTTCATGTGGAAACGATTAGAGGCCACCAGATCTTACGTGCCTACAACGAACACATCACCACAGGTGCTTTCCACGACAGGAGACACACAAAAAGAAGAGTACTCCATCGCATACAAAAGTGTGGAAGAATTGCTCCAGGATTTGCATCTTGTGCGCGAAAGTCTTCTAGCCGATGGTGAAGACGGCCTGGCAGAAGGACAGCTGAGCAAGCTAATTCGACAGGTTGAGGTATTCGGCTTTCACTTCGTTGCCCTTGATATAAGGCAGCATAGTGAACGACATGCAGCAGCACTCGCCGAACTCTTATGCGTTACGGGCCTGCGACAAGAAGACTATACGAAGCTCAACGAGGAAGAACGCATAAAGATTTTGGAGAATCTTTTACGTGACCCGCGCATTCTCTCGCGCCCAGGACTATCGCTCAGTCAGAGTACCAACCATATACTCAATACGTTCTCCACTATTCGCCAAGCGCGAGAAGTGTTTGGCAAAAAGGCTGTAACGTGCTATATCATCAGCATGTCAAATACGTTAAGCGACCTGCTAGAGGTCCAGTTCTTCTGTAAAGAGGCTGGTATTGACGACTTACCTATTGTGCCGCTCTTTGAGACAATTCTGGATCTGCGTTCCTGTGTAGAAATTCTGGAGCAAGCCTTTACTCATCGCGACTACAGGGCATACCTGGAACAGTGTGACTCTCAGCAGCAAGTAATGTTGGGCTACTCCGATAGCAGCAAGGATGGCGGCATTCTTACCTCTGCCTGGGAACTCTATAAGGCGCAGGGAAGATTGGCAGAACTCGGACGCAGCCACAATATAGGCATCACCATCTTTCATGGGCGTGGTGGAGCGATTGGACGAGGTGGTGGCCCCATCTACGAGGCCATTCTTGGACAACCCCCAGGCTCCGTCAATGGGCGCATACGTATTACCGAGCAGGGCGAGATGCTTTCATTCAAGTATGGGCTGCATGAGATAGCTATTCGCAATATGGAACTGGTGGTAACAGGCGTCGTGCAAACGAGTATCCCTGATGTACTGCTCACGAAGCCACAAACCCATTTCGACGTATCAACGGCATGGATGGAAATACTCGACTCCCTATCCAATAGAGCGCACTCACGCTATCGCCAGTTGATCTACGAGGACCCAACCTTTGTATATTTCTTCGAGAAGGCCACACCGATTCTTGAACTGGGCTTGCTTAACATCGGCTCTCGACCAACACGTAGAACAACGGGACATAGCATCGAAGAACTACGCGCTATTCCGTGGGTCTTCTCATGGATGCAGAGCCGCTACGTGCTGCCGAGTTGGTACGGCGTCGGGAGCGCGTTAGAAGAATATATTCACGAGGACTCAGAACATATCGCACAGTTACAGCAGATGTACCGCGACTGGCCCTTCCTGCGGGCCTTCCTGGACAATTTGCAGATGACGCTCTCCAAGGCAGATATGCATATTGCACAACACTACGCTATGCTGGTCGATGACGAGCCGTTGCGCCAGCGTCTATCATGGGAAATTCAGCAGGAATATGAGCGCACACAACGCGCAGTCATTCGCATTGTTGGTGGTCACGCCTTGCTCGATCACGCTCCTGTACTGCAAGAGTCTATTCGTCGGCGCAACCCCTATGTAGACCCGTTAAGCTACTTTCAGGTCATGTTATTACGTCGCCTCCGTGCCCTCGGCGAACCACTCCTACTCACACCTGAACAAGAAGAGCAGGCAAGCCCGGAGGAGCGAGAACGAGCACGATTGACCTATGCCGTGCTGCTGACTATTAATGGTATTGCTGCTGGTGTGAGGAATACGGGATAGGTTATTCTGCCCAAAAAGGCACAGTAGGGAGACCTCTTGTAGGTCTCCACCCATGTTACCTTCACCACGGAGTACCCGTTAGTGCGTATAATGAACATTAACAAGTGACCGTAGCGGCCCGATTGATCGCGCCTCGGCCTGATTTATCAGGTGAAATTCGCAAAGTATACTGTATTGAACCTTGCATACCTCGATTAATCGCGCCTCGGCCCGTTGATCAGGTGAAACAGGCTTATATTCTGACTTCGTGCAATAAATTGCACTCTGGCGCGATCAATCGGGCCGCTACGACTACCTGGTTAATTTGTAAAAGGTCATTATCTGTCCCTTCCTAATCAATATGGCAGATATGAAAAAAGTGTTGAAGGAAAAGGCAAAGTTTGTCTATCACAAAATAGGACTATTCGAGGAGTTTTCTATATGGGTGGCTTAAAGCAATTCAAAGAGCGTGGAATAGATGATATTGAGGCACTTCCGTGGGGACGAACCTATCTTATGTGTCCGCCAGACTACTTTGGCGTCTTTTATGAAATAAATCCCTGGATGCATACAGAGGTCGCACCTGATAGAGACCTGGCACAAAAACAATGGCATGACCTTGTAGCGAATTTGAGACAAGCTGGAGCAACAGTCAAGACAATGGAAGCAGTGGATGGCCTTCCTGATCTCGTCTTTACAGCGAATGCGGGTCTGATAGACGGCGCAAATTTTATTCCTAGCAACTTCAAATGCGCAGAGCGACAGCCCGAAGTCAAATACAACAACGCGTGGTTTCAGTCACACGATTTCAAAATAACTGAATTCTCCTCTAATCCTAATCTCTACTTTGAGGGCTGCGGAGATGCGTTTATAGTGCGAAAGCAGTTTGTCGCGGGATATGGCTTCCGTACAGATCTCGCAGCACATGCGGTAATTGCACAAAAATTGGGTGTTAAGTTCCACTCTATCAAGCTTGTTGACCCCCGATTGTACCACCTGGACATCAGCTTCTGCCCTCTTGATGATCGACATGCGATTATCGCTCCCGATGTGTGGAGTCGCCAAAGTGCCGAGGAGATAAAGCAATTCATACCCGAACCACTCGTGCTGGAGTTGGATGAGGCATTGACCTTCTGCGCCAACTCGGTCGTTGTCGGCAAAACGGTCATCATGCCACATTGTCCATCACGCGTCGGTCGCATTCTACAAAAATGGGGATACGATGTGTGCGTATCCCCGGTGACTGAGTTTCTTAAAGCTGGCGGTGGTGTGCGCTGCCTTACATTAGCTCTTGACGTTTCCTATCAGAAAGGTCGCGCAGGAACTTCGGCAACAATATAGCGTGCGAAGAAAGCCCTCATGCATGGAGGGCTTACGACGAGGGAGGCAGGACCTCAATACCATAGCGCTGTGCCGCAGCAATGATTTTCGCAACATCTGGAGGAGCCGTTGGCAGCGGTCCCTTTAGATCATTCACCGATTCCCCGATCTCCGTAAAGAACCGTTCGTGAAACCTTCCTGGCAGCGTCATAATCAGCAGACGCCCTTCCTCCGTTCCACTGTTGAGGAACGAGTGGGGTATCAATTTGGGGACAAAAGCGAAATCGCCACGGCCAAGGTGATGTTGGTGTTCCTCGACCTGGACCACAAACATTCCTTCGAGCACGAAAAACGCCTCATCTACGTTGTGTTCCAGGTGTGGGAGTGCTCCTTGTTGTGGTGCTATTCGGCATTCAAAGAGGGAAAAGGCTCCGTCCGTATCAGCAACGAGTGCTCGAAACAGCACCATCTGGTCGGTAAACTGAGGTGTATTTGTGTGGTTGCATCTTGGTAGATGTAAATGCCTGAGCGTGAGGCGATACCTAGGCAACAAGGCTCCATTGCTGATGTTGAGTAAGCAGAGAGGAGGATACCCTGACACTGTTCAATACATGGGAACGGGTGTCATTCATTAAAGAGATGACATTCCAGAAGTGATAAACAGATGATAAGCTTCTGTTAACTCTAGCTGCGTTCTCCTGATGTAATATACCTGATAGGAAGTGGTCCTACCAGCATGCTGGATGGGATAGCTGCCATCAAACATAAACAGGAGCCACCCAAACGAAATGGCTCCTGTTTATGCCAGTTACTGATATTTCTACAAGAACAGAAATCTCTGTTCCTGACATCGCATGCTTACAGTTCGCTAATTTACTAGCTGAACAGTGATGACTTGTTCCTATTCATCACTACCTGACGGATAAACAGCGGAATGAGAAAAGCATGCGAACCGAGTGCAATCACCCACATAGCAAGCGTCACCCAGTTATAGGGATGACCGTAGATGTGTTTATTGTCTCGCACGTGCGAGACACCATTATTGATGGCTGTAGCCATAGAACCTCCCCTGGATTATCTTTTTATCACATTTCGATTTTTTGATGAATTAAGCTCAACAACCTATCGCACTGGTACCCTATAATTACGGACGAGAGAAAGACGTAGTTTCATTTTTGCTGTCCACCAAAGTTGACAAGTCAATATGTTACCTGTTATGCTTGTATGTGTTGATACAACAACAGCATACAAGACAGTCTGACCCGCGTTGAACGAAAATAGTATGAGAGCGGCACCCAACAGCGATCCGAAGCAGAGTGAAAGTTCGGAATGGGAATGCACTCTCAGAACGCCTTCGGAAGCGGCTGGCCGAAGAAAGCCTTTTCATAAAGGCAAGTAGGACAGATGGATGGTTCCCATGCAGCTTACAACCAGGAAAAGCGGTCTTCCCGCCTTGCCTACTGCGCGGTAGAGAGGCGGTCACAAGAGACGTGATCTCTCTTCGAGAGAAGAAGACAAGTAGGGTGGCACCACGGGTGTGTCCAGGGCAATAATTTCGCCCCTGCACTCTCGTCCCTTCAATGTTCAGGAAGGGTCGGGAGTTTTTTGTTGCCCGTCTCCTTCCATTGTTCATTTCGTTGAAGGAGCAAGACACAATGGCAACCAACACTACTAACAACACCAGCACAACCACAAGCACTGTAGCGACGAACAACACACTCGAACTCGCTCTACAGAAAATCGCCTCGGTCGATGTACCACAGGGTAAAACTATTGCAATCGCCTACTCTGGTGGACTCGACTCGACTCTCTGCGTCAAGCTCTCCGAGGAGAAATATCATGCAAAGAAGATCATCGCTATCAGCATCGATGTCGGGCAGGGTGCCGAGGAGATTCAACAGGGTAACGAACGTGCCAGGCAGCTTGGCATCACCCCTATCGTTCTCGACGCCAAACAAGAGTTTACTCAGCACTGGCTGACAAAGGCGATTCAGGCAAATTCCGACTACAATGGCTATCCCATTTCAACCTCTATGACGCGTCAACTGATTGCGGGTAAGGTCGCGCTCAAGGCACTTGAACTTGGCTGCGACGCCCTGATGGAAGGTTCCAGTGGCAAGGGCAACGACCAGTATCGCATGCATAATGTCTTCAGCATGTTCGCCCCTGGCATCTCCATCTTCGTCCCTGTACGCGACTTCGACCTCACGCGTGGTGAGGAGCAGTTGCTGATGGAACACTTTGGCATACCCGTCGAAGAGCTAATTGCTGGCGGCGACGACAAGACGATGTGGTGCCGCTCCATCGCCAGCGGCGGCATTGGCCTCGACACTGTGCTTCCCGACTCGATCTGGATGTGGCTAACACCACCCGCGAAGGCACCCGATACAGCCACAACCATCAAACTCACCTGGCAGAATGGACTCCCTGTCGCTCTCAATGGAACAGAACTGCCACTCGATCAGATTATTGAGCAGCTCAACGTGATCGGCGGTGCTAACGGCATCGGCAAGATCGACATCTTTGAGGATGGGATCATGGGTCTGAAGTCTCGTGAAATATACGAAGCACCCGCTGCAACCATCCTGCTGAAAGTACACCGTGACCTGGAACAGTATTGTTTGACCAAAGAAGAGATTCAGTTGAAGCGACAAATGGATGCCCAGTGGTCACGCATGGTTTATCACGGCGAATGGTTCCACCCTCTGAAAAACGCCATTGATGCCTTTATTGCCAGCACACAGACTGCGGTCAACGGTGAATACGTCGTCGATCTGTACAAGGGCAATATCGACATTGTATCGCGCTCGTCATCAAGTGGCCTCTTCTTCCCCGATGTACGCTCGATCAATAGCGCGAGCTTCAATCAGAAGGAATGCGCCCCTGCCGCACACCTGCGCGGACTTCCCTATGAATTGATTGCGCGGCGTAACAAGGTAGCTGGCATCTCTCAGGAAGGTGTACAGCTATGACCAAGCTATGGCAAAAAGGTTACCGCCTGAACGAGCAAATAGAGCAATTCGAGGCTGCACAAAACAGCCTCCTCGACGCTCGCCTCGTGCGTCATGACGTGTGGGGTTCACTCGCGCACGTTGCCATGTTAGCCCACATTGGCATCTTGAGCGAGGCTGAACACGGGACATTAAAAAAAGCTCTTTGTGACATTTTGGAGCTAGAGTCACAACACGAGTTCGTCATTCTCCCATCCGATGAGGATGTACATACGAGCGTCGAAAACCACCTGGCAAGCATAGCAGGGGCGGCTGGGAAGAAACTTCACATGGCACGGTCGCGCAACGACCAGGTGTTGGTTGATCTGCGCTTATACGGCAAGGAACAACTGCACCAGGTGGGTAAGAAACTGTGTCAATTCGCGGAAGCCCTGCTGGAGTTCTCTGGAAAGCATGCAGAGGTTCCGATGCCAGGGTACACGCATATGCAGCGTGCCATGCTCTCATCCGTCGGCTTATGGGCTGCTAGTTTTGCTGAGGCGTTGCTTGATGATGAGCAATTGCTCTCAGCAGCTGATGCCATCAACGATCAATCACCTTTGGGGTCCGCCGCTGGTTACGGCGTCCCCATCGCCATTGATCGACAGTACTCCGCTGACCTGCTTGGCTTCTCGCGGGTACAAAACAATGTGATCTATGCGCAGAACAGTCGTGGCAAAATAGAGGCGGCAATTGTACAATCGCTCGCCCAGATCATGCTCGACCTGAGCAAATTAGCGCAGGATGTGCTGCTCTTCTCAACAGTCGAGTACGGCTTCTTCCAGATACCGCAGGAACTGTGTACAGGAAGCAGCATCATGCCGCAAAAGCGCAACCTGGGCGTAATGGAACTGGTACGCGCACGCACACAAACGATGCTTGCACTACAACAGCAGATACTCGGCATCGTGAGCGGCCTTCCTTCCGGCTACAATATGGACTACCAGGAGACAAAACGCCCGTTTATGGAGGCGCTTGATCTCGTACAGGAGAGCCTGGGAATTTGTACGCTGGTAATAAGCAGCATAGGCGTCAATACCGAGCGCTTGATCGCCGCCTGTACCTTCGAGCTGTTCGCCGCTGACCGTGCATACGAGCTTGCGACAGCAGCGAACATGCCCTTCCGCGATGCCTACCGCATCGTTGGAGCAGAGGTGACAGCGCAACTAGATCGTCGTAAGCCCTTTCCAGTAGAAAGCCAGGAGCAACTTGTTGAACGCCTGAAGGCACGTAGTCATCTTGGGGGCGCGGGCAAGCTTGGATTAGAACAGACATATCAACGTCTTGAGGATGCCCAAACAGCCTGGAAAGAGCGTACTACCACCTTTGAGACGGCGATACAGCGGTTAGTCGAACCGCGAACTATATAGTATAATGGCGCATTTTGTGGAGGAGTAGATCATGGCAACAGTTGTACTCGCCTATTCGGGTGGCCTTGATACCTCGGTCGCCATCCGTTGGATAAAAGAAAAATATGACCTGGATGTCATTGCGTTGACAATTGACGTAGGCAATGAACGCGACCTGCCCGCCATAGCGGAACGCGCTCGGCAAATTGGTGCGGTCAAAGCGATGGTTGTCGATGGTCGAGAGGATTTTGTACGTTACTTCGTATGGCCTGCGTTACAAGCTGGAGCTATCTACGAAGGGCAATACCCGCTAGCGACCGCCTTAGCACGTCCACTCATCGCCCGGCTCCTCGTCGAGGTCGCGCGTGCTGAGGGAGCGGTGGCAGTAGCACACGGTTGTACAGGAAAGGGCAACGATCAGGTACGCTTTGACGTGTCGATCGACACGCTTGCCCCTGATCTGAAGATCATCGCCCCTGTGCGTGAGTGGAGCATGACTCGCGACAACGAAATCACCTACGCAGCTGAGCATAACATTCCCATCCAGGCGACAAGTGCCAGTCCTTACTCAGTCGATCAAAACCTGTGGGGTCGCAGCGTCGAGTGCGGCATCCTGGAAGACCCCTGGGAGGAGCCGCCAGAGGATGTCTACGCCTGGACGCTGGACCCTAACAATGGTGACTACACAGAGCCGACCTACCTGGAGATCACTTTCCAGCGAGGTATCCCCATCGCTTTGAATGACGAAGAGATGGACAGCGTGACACTGATCGAGTCGATCAATAAGACGGCTGGCAAGTACGGCATCGGACGCATCGACCACATCGAGAACCGTCTCGTGGGCATCAAGTCCCGCGAGGTCTATGAGGCTCCCGCCGCCATCGTACTGCACGGCGCGCACAAAGCGTTGGAGAGCCTGACCTTGAGCCGGGACCAGACACGCTTCAAAGAAGGTGTGGTTTCAGAGTACGCTCGTCTCATCTATAATGGCCAGTGGTACAGCGCATTGCACCAGGACCTCGCGGCATACGTACAGAGTACACAACGCTTTGTAAGTGGTACTGTGCGGATGAAGCTCTCACGTGGAAATTGTGCCATCGCCGGACGCAAATCCGAACACTCACTCTACAGTCAGGGCCTGGCAACGTATGATAGTGGCGACCAGTTCGACCACAACGCCGCGTTAGGCTTTATCAAGCTGTGGGGTCTGCCACTCACTACCCAGGCGCAGGCGCAGTTATTGCCCTCAATCGGCGTAGAAGGCAACTTATTGAATGGGAAAAAGGGTGTGGTTGAGCCATCTCAACTAACCCAATGACAGTAGGGAGACCCCTCGTGGGTCTCCCTGGACGAGCGAAGCAATGTCCAGGTTACAGGAGACCCACGAGGGGTCTCCCTACTATTAGTTCGCAATTTCCTTCTGGAAAAGAACTTTGTCAAAGTGACCTTCACGACCAATTCGTCCTCCACACTATTGCGCTTTCCATAAGCTTCAGCCTGGTCACTCCCCATGTATCTTCCTGCAATGCGGGTCGCCCAGTGCTTCAGTTGATTCATATCGTTGATCAAAGCCGCTGTGCCTTCAAGCATAGCAAAGGTAAATGGTGGCTTCTCGTCATCCACACAACAAATTATTATACTATAATAAGGTCTAGCTATATATTGAATTGCTTAAACTAGCTAAAGTGTTGCGTCGTTCCTATCTAGCTCGAGTTTCAAAAATGAATCATAGGGCCTAAATTAAAGAGGTAAACACAACAGTATGAGCATATTCAACGTAATCCAGCGACGGCGCAGTATCGGCAAGATGACCGAGCAGAGTCCGACGCGGAAACAGATAGAGCAACTATTAGAGGCCGCAACTCATGCTCCTAACCATCACATCGTCGAGCCATGGCGGTTCTTTGTACTGGCAGGCAAGGCACGCAACGAGCTAGGCGAAATTATGGCATCATCGCTAGCAACGCGTATGCAAGAGACAACTAGCGAACAAGCCCAGGCACTTCTCAACAAGGAGCGGAACAAACCGCTGCGCTCACCCATAGTGATTGCGGTCGTCGCAGAACATTCTACCAATCCTAAGATAGTGAATATTGAAAATGTTGAGGCAACGGCGGCGGCTGTCGAGAATATGCTTTTGGTTGCGGAGGAAATGGGGCTAGCCTGTATGTGGCGTACAGGCAACGCCGCATATGATCCCCACGTCAAGCAGAGATTGGGTCTGTCGCCCGAAGATACTATCGTCGCATTCCTCTATGTAGGCTTCCCCGCCATCCCTCGCACGGAGCGTCATCCCACACCGATTGAGGCAAAGGCAACATGGTTAGGCTGGGAAAGCTGATCAAATACTAGGATTACGGGGTGAGCGGTATAGTATGTCGCTCACCCCGTAATCCTAGTATTTGATCAAAGCGAAGACATCGTGGCCTTTGAGTTGCTCACGGCCTTTAAGGAAGGTCAGTTCGACCAGGAAGGCGATACCAGCGATATGCCCACCGAGCTTCTCGACCAGTTCCATTGCCGCCGAGACGGTGCCGCCCGTCGCCAGTAGATCATCAACAATCAAGACGCGTTGCCCTGGCTGGATAGCATCTTTGTGCATCTCAACAACATTGGTGCCGTACTCCAGTGCATACTCAACACTTATGGTCTCATAGGGAAGCTTCCCGAACTTGCGTACAGGAACAAAGCCACAGTTGAGCATGTAGGCCAGAGGAGCACCAAAAATAAAGCCGCGCGACTCCACTCCGACGACGGCCTCGATGCCAGCCCCCGCATAGTGGGCAGTGAGACGATCTATGGAGGCGTGGAACGCCGCACCATCCTGCAACATCGGAGTAATGTCCTTGAAGAGCACCCCTTGCTGCGGAAAATCTGGAATGTCGCGTATGAAGTCTTCCAGGCGTATATCGGGTGTTGACGACATGAGCAGTTCTCTCCTCTACATGTAATCAGGCGATAACATAGGAACAGCCAGCCAGTTCATGATCTTTGCCTGACCTGTCCCTTTGTCGTCACAGGTTACTGGGTATTACGTTGTGCAGTATACGCCAGCCTACATGCTAGTGCAAGTTAGGCCGACATATACTGCACCGATGAAATAATCCAGCATTGGGAAGACGAATTACATAAATGCATAACCGATCCCTACGACCCTGCGACCCCTGCAGGTGCATCCGCGGGTGGCAACTGAGCTGTGCAATAGGCACATCGTGTCGCCTTAAGCGGAACGGTACTCAAACAGAAGGGACACTCGCGCGTGGTAGGTGTCGCATCCTTGTGTGGTGTGAAGCGATCTGATAATGAGTTTACTGGTTTGACAACGAAGAAGTAGACTACCAATGCAGTTATCAAAAAGCTAATTATGACATTGATAAAGTCGCCAACAAGAAAATTATTCTTGTTAGGGCCGTGAATGACTAGATTTGCAAAGTCAGGAATACCGATAAGTCCAATCAAAGGTGTGACAAAGTCTTTCACAAAACCATTAACAACACCAGTAAAGGCAGCACCAATAACGATACCAACAGCTAAATCTACGACATTACCACGCAAAATAAATTTTTTAAAATCACCCAGCGTGCTTACACCGCTATGCAAGCCGCGTTCACCAAAGTCTCTCACTGCGCTCATAGGGATATCCTCCATACTTATATAGATATAGATAGATGAAACAGAACTGAGAAATAACTCAGTCTCATGTATAAAACGGATGAACTAACATAATCTGACACAAAAGTGAACAAAATAGGACATGCAGCAGCTTCGTGGGCCATCTCTGGAAGGAAACGATGTATTGCTGTGTTGTCATAGAACCCCCGACGAGGAGGCACAACGCGCCCGACCCAAACCCGCACAGGCACGTAAGCCGCTAGCACAACTCGTTCATGAGGAACGATATAGATAATAATGATTTTACAACAACGAAGGCCAGAACGACATATCGTTCTGGCCTTCGTTGTTGTAAAATCATGTTATGCTGCTAACTTCACCACCGTTACGCCATCGCCACCCTCTTGAGGTGGTGCGGATGTGTACGACTTCGCCAGTGGATGGTGCGAAAGCTGCTCACGAATTGCGGCCCGTAATGCTCCCGTCCCTTTACCGTGAATAATGCGTACTGCCGACAGGCCAGCCATAGCCGCATTATCCAGGTAGGCATCAAGCTCCTCAAGAGCCTGTTCGACACGCCAGCCGCGTATATCAAGCTGCATATCGACGGCTGGGCGGTCCTCGTAGCGCGGAATGACTACACCGGAAGGCACCCGTTCAGGACGACTCTCTGTAGTCTCAGCCTTTCGTCTGCTTAAACGCTCAATGTTGTCCACGTTGACGCGGAAGCGCAGTGCCCCCATTTGTACCTCAGCCTCGCTGCGGTCGGCTGAGAGACCGACTAGCTCCGCATTCTGTCCGAAGTTACTTACGTAGACGGTGTCGCCGATCTGTAGGGGCGCTTCCTTACCCGCAGTTGCTGGCTCTGTCTCTGTCGCCGCCCTCTTAGCGGGACGACGCGGTTCAGGAGCCATCGTGATTTTATCGTCGAGGCCGCGCACTTGTTGACGCAACTCACCGATACGCTCACGAGTCATGTTGACGCGACTCACATCGACTCTAACCTTTGCCAGTGCCGACTGTACCTCTTCCACTTCACGCCGCGCCTGTGCGCGTGCCTCATTAAGGATACGTGCCCTCTCCGCTTCCAGCTTGTAACGATCCTCTTCGAGTTGCTTACGCTGATACTCGGCTTCGGCTCGCTCCATGCTCAGACGGAAACGCTCGTCCTCTGCCGTCTTGCGCTCGCTTTGTAGACCCTCTAACAGGTTCTCCATACGCACACCCGCACTGCCGAGGAACTCGCGTGCCTTCTCAATGACGCGATCATCAAGGCCAAGGCGGTTCGCGATTGCCAGGGCATTACTGCGTCCGGGCAAGCCGATACTGAGTTTATAGGTCGGTGAAAGCGTCTCAATGTTGAACTCAACCGAGGCGTTGACCACTCCAGGCTGCTCATGAGCAAAGGCTTTAAGCTCTGAATAATGCGTCGTGGCAACGGTTGTTACATGCCGCTCCAGCAAGAAGGTCAGGATAGCACGCGCCAACGCTGAACCCTCGCTCGGATCGGTTCCCGCACCTAGCTCGTCGAGCAACACCATCATAGCGGATTGAGGCTGCTTCTGCTTTTTGGTCAGCGTCTCCGACATCGCTCCTCGTATATCAGGGGTCCCGCGTTTCTCCTCCTCATCGACACGACGCAGTATCTCAATGATACGGCTCAGGTGCGACGAGAAGGTGCTCAGGCTCTGTTCGATGCTCTGCTCATCACCAATGTCGGCGAAGATATCTTGAAAGATGGCGACCTCGGAATCGTCGTCAACGGGAATGTGCATACCAGCCTGTGCCATGACCGTCAGTAGACCAACAGTCTTGAGTGCAACGGTTTTACCGCCCGTATTAGGGCCTGTTATGACGACCATGAAGAAGTCGCGCCCAAGGTGGAAGTTGGTCGGTACTACCTTGCCCGTCAGGAGTGGATGACGTGCGTTACGCAGGTCGATATGCCCTTGATCGTTCAGCCTTGGCGCAGTCGAACGCGTCATGTGTGCATAGCGTGCCTTTGCCAGGTGCAGATCAAACTCGCCCAGGAGTTCGACCGCTACCTTGAGTGACTCGGCCTCCCGACCAACCTCGCCGGAGAGAATGCGCAGAATACGCTCGATCTCTTGCCGCTCCTCGATCTGAAGCTGACGCACTTTGTTGTTCAATTCAACAACGACCATCGGCTCGACAAAAACGGTGGCACCGCTCGATGACTGGTCATGAACAATACCGCGCACCTGTCCGCGACTCTCGGATCTAACAGGAACAACATAGCGATCATTGCGAATGGTAACAATTGGCTCTTGCAGCGCACCGCCGAATTCGCCGACAAGAGTACGCAGGCGATCCTGAAGACGCTGAGCGGCTCCGCGCAGATCGAAACGTATTTTGCGTAACGCGGGACTTGCGGTATCAAGTACCTCACCCTCTTCGCTCACCGTCTCTTCGATGCGGCGCACAACCTGTGGTCGCATGGGAATGTCGGTACCAAGGGCATGCAGCAAGGGGAATGCTTCAGTGTCAAGGCGTTCAAGCATTCGTGCTACGTTAATTGTGCTGCGTACCGTCTCCATGACCTCGACCAGATCACCTGGACTGAGGACACCATCACGGGCGGCACGAGCTAGGGAGGCACGAATATCGTGCGCCCCGCCTACGCCTGCATCTGCGTGCAGGTCGATCAGACGCGAGGCTTCTGTTGTATGGGCCAGGCGACGCCGCGCCTCGTCCAGGTCTGGCGACGGCTCTAATGCCATCACCAGATCCTTACTGACAGAAAAGGCGGCTTCTCGTGCCACCTTTGCCAGTATCTTGGGATACTCCAGCGTGAGTAAACTTTTCTCGTGCATACTGTGTGAATAAGTCCTCTACATATACATGCGCCCTGCTTCGGGCGCACCGCGCTTTATATTCAATATAAATGACCTACTTAAGATATCATATTTAGTTGGGGAATGAAACAAAGAAATACAGGTGTACACTATGTATAACAATACGACACGCATTTTTGTTTCCTCACACTGTAGCTAAAATGATTTCCCTGCAGGCTTTCAAGCGATAGGCTTGTAGGGGCCCGATGTATCGCGCCCACCTGGGACTCCGCAGGGGACCGTTTTGGATACTACTCTTTTTATACGTATGCTATAGTATGGCAAAAGAATAACACAAAGCAGAAGGAGAGCAGCATCTTATGATTCTCCATGTAGGAGAGCGCGTCTTCTGGGGCGCACCCGAAGTTATCTACCTGGAAGGTGCGATTGTCTCGCTGAACGAAGAGACGCAAACGGTCGTGGTACATATTGATTGCGCGACCGAGCATTCCGCACATCTGATAGGCTTAGATGTACCTTTTTCCGCAGATGGCGTCACACCACTCAACGGTGATAGCCCGCCTGGCACCACCAGCACACATAATACCGAACGTCAGCCCCCACGGGTTATGAGTGACGATGAAAAGGTTCGTAGTGCCGCCGCTGTCGCCGTTCACCAGCGATATGGCTACACTCTGGAAAAAGAGCAAGAGACAGCCTTGATTGATCAGGTGGCACAAACACTAAAGCATGATCCTGCTATGCGTACACAGATCATCACGTCGATGGATGCAATCTTGCAAAGGGAATTTTCATAACCTGTAGGGGGATGCCCTTACGGGTTATGAGTGAACGTTTTTAGCATAGACTTCTGTATTAAATCAGCATATAATAGAGCGGGAGACATAAGCTGAACTTACCTGGAACCGGGAAGAGGACAATTATGAATTGTGTACGCTGCAACGCCCCTCTTGATGAGAGTGCACGCTTCTGCCGAAATTGTGGTCTGCCAGTAGCAGCATCTGAACCGCAGACAGCAATTCGCCTTCCCCCGCCTCCGCAAGAGAGATCGGATAATACTATACCTGTCTCTCCACCATCACAGCAATCCTGGTCTATACAACAGCCATACCAGCGAGAGCCATCATACACGCCCTATACATCCGTACCTGCACAATCCACAATGCCAGTGTCGTCAACGCCGCCATACTCACAAGTTAATGGTTCACAAGCACAGGCCCCAGCACCGCCGCCACCATTAGACTATGCAAATAGACCAGCTAGAGGAGTAAAAATGCCGCCAGCCGCCGTCAATTCAGCCCCACGTCGTCGTCGCGGTGGATGCATCCTGGGATGTCTTAGCACACTCATCATCCTGCTCATTGTGATTGGACTTGCGTGGGTCTTTGCGCTTCGTCCTTATCTACACAACATGGCAAACACTCAGATCGACCGTGCGATGTCAGCAGCGGTCAACCAGATTCCCAACGCGGCTTCGCGGCTTCCCGCTGGCCCTCTGCCAGTGAAAGAGAATACTTTAAATAACCTGCTTGTGCTCAATATCGCACCATCGGACCCTGTACAAAACACCAATATGCTGATCACGTCTGGTGGAGTTCGCCTGGACTTTCAGCTCTACGGACAACCATGTACCATTACAAGTGTACCGCAAGCGCGGAACGGAAAACTTGTCGCAAGCAATGCGACAGTTTCGGGCATCATTGGTCTCATTATGTCGCCAGATGAGATCACCTCGCTGCTCAATAGACACTTAGCGGATGCACAGGCGCGCATCAATCGCCCCATCAATGGCATTCGTCTCATGAGCCACGAAATGGACCTCGTTCTTGGTTAAACGTGCTATATGTCGCCAGGCGTGCGCTTTCGACGCGAGTACAGAACGAACAATCCAGGCATACCCAGGAGCAAAACCAGATTCGTATCGGGTGCGTTGCTGCTGGGAGCGGTAACGCCTGTTTGACGATTATTCCCATTGATAGCGCATATGTCTGTGGATGTTGTTTGTGGTGGAGCATGAATACTATCGAAGACTGCCGATTCGTTGGGCAGCATACCGTTGTTATCCTCACCAAAGGGCCAGTAGACGAGAGCCGCACGCCCAACGATACTCCCGCGTGGAACACAGCCCCAGTCGCGCGAGTCGGAACTGCCGTTGCGGTTATCACCCAGGACAAAATAGGCGTTCTGTGGGACAACCTTGTTTGTGAATGAAGGGTAAGGATTTCCCTGATTACTCGGCCTGACATAGACCTCGTTGAGTGCCGTGCCATTGACGAATACTGTCGTATTTTTAATGGTAACCACGTCACCAGGAAGGCCGATAACCCGTTTGATGTAATCTTGCGAAGGATTGGGTGGCGCCTGAAATACGACAACATCTCCACGAGCAGGGGTGTGGAAGAGGTAGGTCCATTTGTCTACCAGAATTAGCTCTTGATCGTGCAGGTTCGGCTCCATACTATGACCATCGATATTGAAGTTTTGCACCGCTAAACGGATAATCAGGAACATGAGAACGGTCAAGACAACCGTCTCAATCACCTCTCGCACCAGTCGATAGCGTTTTTCAAAATCAAGCTCTGGGTTCACGGATTTTCCCCTACGTGATACTGTTGTATGTTCCTACTCTTTCACTGACAACGTGAACGATGCACTCTACGGTACCTAGAGAATACCACGAACAGCCCTGGCATTGCGAGAAGAACCATTTCATTGACATCAAACACATGACTATTGGATGAAACTGCCGTTTGAGTTTGATGGACGGACGCGAAGACTCTCGATACATTAGGCAACAGACCATCATTGTCTTGTCCAAGAGGCCAATACACCAATGTTGCGCGTCCCATGATATTTTTACGTGGGACAAAGCCCCAGGTCCGCGAGTCAGAGCTACCTACACGATTGTCGCCAAGTACGAAATAGTCATCAGGTGGCACGATGGTTTTATTATAGGGCTGATCACCGAGAGTGGCTCCCATACTGGTGGGATTCACGTAGAATTCTTTTAGGCTCACTCCATTCACCATCGGCACGCCGTTATTAATGGTGATAACATCACCGGGAAGACCAATGATGCGCTTCACGTAAAAGTCACTTGGTTGTGGTGGTGCGATAAACACGATCACATCCCCACGCGTCGGTGCATGAAACAAATACGTCCATTTATCCACAAGTATAAGTTCGCGATCATGCAAATTTGGCTCCATGCTGTGACCATCAACGTTGAAGTTCTGCACCGCAGAGTGGATCACCAGGAACATGAGGAACGTCAACACTCCTGTCTCGATCACCTCGCGTACCAGGCGGTGGCGTTTCTCAAAATCAAGCTCTACATCCATCTATTTCCCTTTATGTAACTTCATGGTTGTGCGTTATCTGCGAAAGGTGCTATGTCGTATGCTAGAGAACAAGCAGCTATCTCTTTTATTGTAGCCACTCTTCACAACCACTTCAGCAGAGCTATCGATTCCCCATTAGGAAGGAATAGCTATATATCGTGCAACGCTCATCATTGTATACGACTGGAATTAGAACTTGTTGCGTGTATTTCTAACCATTGGCCTTCGACCGTTTTTTACGCATTCACGCTGTTTATCACAAATCCTTCTATACTGGAAACAGGTACCAGGATAAGCATAAAAATTGTGGTGTTAAATGGCAAGCAGGTACTTTGGATATCGACGAATTGTATAAGGAAAGGACTATACATTTCATGGCTACAACGGTAGTATAAAATGGGGCAGTCCCGTACCAGACCACCCCAAAAGTGTATAACAAGGCTTTGACTACCGATTGCACTTTCTCTTGAACAGCAGAGTAGTTTGTGGTACTGCATGAAGTTGGTGCGGCCTGACGGGAAACCCAGTTGCTATCTGGCACACTACGGCACCCGAGAAGGCTACGTTATTAGAAAGGACGTACCATCCATTGGGAGTTCTGCCCTGATTGCCTATCTTATAGGTCGGATTGGCATCTGATGGGTTCTGGAATAGACCAACGGCAAGTCGATATGTTCCCGCATTCACACCCTTAAAGGTGATAGCAGCGTTTTGCATTGTTGTCTGACCAGGGGCCCAGGTTCCAGGATTCGATCCCGTTAACCACTGCTTCTGCACAACATTATTTGAGCTATCAAGTAGCGCCACAGCAACACTAGCTTGTTTGTACAGGTAGGAGACGCCTTGATTGCTCCAGGACAGGCTGATATTTGTTGCTGAGTTATTAGACATGCTTGTTGGAATGGTCGCGCCAGTCAGGACAAAATGGTATCCCATCTTGTTTGCCAGTTCACGAATGAGGGGCTCCTCGTTTGCTAACATAACCTGGGCATCATCCCCCCACTGGCCCATTCCAACGTAGTTCGGCCTTCCAATGTTTATATCATTGCGCAGCGTCGTGTCGTTCCAATAACCGTTGGCTACAAGCCACTGATAGCTCCCGTAGAATTCGTACACGCTCGGCTCCTTGCCATACGCGCGCGCGATATCGCTTCCATTCGAGTCCACCATTATACCGTCGCGACGCATCCCAATTCCATTATTCACAGCCCAGTCGTATGCACTATTGTCCTCGGGCGCACCCCACGGAACAATGATCTGCACACGCTTAAAGGCATCTTTGTACATCTGAATATGTGACTGTACTCCTGCCGCCGATAGAGGCGTCGAGGGAGATATTCCATACACGTGCCCCTCTCCCCAGTTGCCATAAGAACGCACATCTACGTAGGCAATGTTGGGGTTGTTGTCGTACCGCTGTGCCAGTGCAGCAAGAAAATTTCTCTCTTTTTGTAAGAAAATGGGATTGTCCCATACAGGTTCATACTGTACACCAGTATTGCCAGTCAAGTTGTCAAAGGTCTTGCACTGGACAGAGGCGGCCCCATCGTCGAAGACCCACTTAGGGGTAATGTACTGAGTACTCCAATCGGAGCTGTCGGCGTTCATCACTCCAAAGGCGAACTGTTTGCCCTGCGCGGCCCAGGCATTCAGATCGTTATCAATGAGTGACCAGTTGTACTGACCTTCTGTCGGCTCGATACTGATCCAACTATATCGTACATAACCGACAGACGCATAGGCTATCGTACTTGCAGTATGATCTGACGGTGGCCCGTACAGAACCCACCCCATACCAGGATTTATGAGTACATCATTGCTGGTCTGCGGTGTGATCGTGAGGGAGTTGTGCACACCTGACGTGGAAATGGTGTGTTTCACAGGCTTAGCTATAGATTGTATCGGTCGAGTAAAGCTTGCCTGCAAAAGAAGATAAGTTGTAACTATACTGAGTGCTATTATAAGCACAATGTGTTTGATGTTTCGCCTTGTCATAGTATACTCCTGAAGATACTTTAACCTCAAAAGAGGAAAGTGTTAATTTGAGTTCCTGCTTTTTTCTTTCGGCATACTTTGCATCTTCATGAGTTACAGTGGATAGAAGTTGCTGCTCTATAGCAACTTCTATCCTGTGTTGCATTGCTGTACCTGTCCATTTCGGTGAAGCATCAGATTGACTTTCTGGTACACGGTCGCAGGCTTACCTGATTGATAAAGCCGTACTTCAACATAGGCGTCGTCTGCGGCTCCTAGAGTTATTGGCACCAACTGCCTCCATTCTTCTTGAGGGTCCAGGACAACTGACTGCCATGTTGTAGCCTGGGCTCCATTTGTTGTCATCGTAACACGATATGTTGTGGTAGCTGATTCAAAGTTGCGTATGCCCAGACGCACAGCACAGCCTTTTGTTCCCTGAACGGGTGGAAGCATCCAAAGTTGTGTAAAACCTGGGTGTGGCTGTTGTACCACGCCTTCAATGGAGTAGAGAACAGAGAAGAAGACTACTGGAATGGCTAGCCCAAACAAAATATAGCCAGAGACAGGCAGGCGAAATCTCTGTATTCGCACTCTATTCACCGGACCTCCTCGCCGAAGATATACCGCGATGAGAGCAAATACCATTGTGAATAGGCCCAGGAACGCTACCCACGATAGAGCTTGTAATCCTAGGGGAAACATGTTGAGAATGAAACCGCTTAGTATATCAATTGCTAGACTCAAACCAATGCTAAGCGTAAGACGATGAGAAGCTTCGAGGAATCGATTCTGAGACAGAACTTCAGTGAGTACGTAGCCCGGCAATAAGAAGACCAAAGGGAGCGTCAAAACGATCCCTACTCCCGAAACATGATAGGGAAGGAGTACACATGCAATATTTATTGCCACAAAAGCCATTATTCCGATCAGGTCAAGCTTTTTGGTGCGCATTGTTAAACCCTTCCACGTCATAAATCACGATGTTCCCGCTATCAAATACGCGATTGATTTGAGGTACAGCGCCAAATTTCGCAAAAGCTTGTGGACTCATCGGTGTGGTATGCTGGTAGGCACCAAATTCTGCTTGCTCGTAATAGTAACCCAACAACGGAAGAGCTTGAATGAGACGTCGATCAACAACAAGATACCGTGCTTGAGCACTCTGTAGAATTGATACTTCGTCGGGCCCAAGATGCGGAGATAAGAAAACGGGCGACACATCTATCTTGTCCTCAATAATGCTCACAATGCGCTGCTTCCCGTAGGCACCCATCAGTATTTGGTTGATGCGATCCGTTGCCATTCGGTTGTCAGGTTCAAGACCCGAACATGCCCATATTGCTGCTTGTATCCCCTCTGGCTCGATGGAACGGGTATCGGCTATTACCTCGTAAGGTCCTGGCAGGAGTGCTGAAGATGGACCAGAACCTAGAATCGTTCCTCCCAGGAATACCAATGATATTACAGAGGTGATTAATGTGATTTGCTTCCAATTCAAGCGTCGTGTCGGCCAAAACTGCACGATAAAGATGGCTAACATGGCGGCGATAGGAATAAAGAGAAATGCCGCAGCTCGATCTGTCAGTTCAGAACCAGTATTTGTAAATCGAAATGCCTGGCTGACCGGGTAGGCGAGAGAGATAATACCAAGGGTACAGCCAAGGGCATTGGAACGATAACGTTGCCAGAGACAGAGCAGGCCAAATGGAAGACACAGCATGATCACCGCAACCGACGAGATTGTTAATACGCGTTCCAGTACGGGCGTTGGCTGACCAGTATAGGTGACAAAAAGTTGCCGACCGCCGCCGCCAGTCAGCGCACGTCTCAGTTCGTCCAGTGAATCGGCGAGGAACGAAGAGAGATAATCCACAACTGGATTTCCGGGGCGCACAATACTTGCAATAGATATCAGCATCGCTAATAACGTCGTCTTAGCAAGGCCCGACTGACGGAGGGAAGTAAGTCGCATACACGCGTACGTCACCGTCCAACAGAGAAGCAGCCCATCGAAGAAAAAATCCGTCACATGGTGCGTCAGGACGATAGCCGTTACAGTAATCCATGCCGTCAGGGTTATCCAACGCATGTCACCGTTCAGCTCTTTACGTTCCGTCGCTACAAACCGCATAAGCGGAGCGATGGGATTCAGCCGAGTCAGGCGAACCGAGACGTTTTGATGTGGGGCCAGGACAAACATGACGAAAGCCACAAGTGGAAGCGCCAGGGATTCGTATCCAAACTGCGCGTCAAACAGCAGAAAATGTGGATTCGCCATGTAGAGCATAGTGGCGATACTCGCAATACGAGTCGATTTCAATACCTGCTCACAGAGCAGGAAAAACGCCAGAATCATCAGCAGACGCGCCACTCCTATAACGATGAGGCCCGCTGTGAAGGTGTTCGACCCACTCAGTGTACTGACTGCGTTCGTCACGATTTCGAGACCAGGATAGTACGAACTGACGGGAAGTAGTGCATTTTCGCTAAAGAGATGCCCACTCTTGGCGATATCATCTGCTGTGCGCCAGTGCAAAAACTCATCATAAAAGGAAAAATAAAGGGGACTGGACATTACTTTTACCAGGTAAAAGTACATTCCAGTTTCACAAAGGAGTCCGAGACGCTCAAAGCGTGATGCGGCTGGCGAGAGAAGACGCACCATAGTCGGGATAAACATGAGGAGTAAGCCTGCAAGGAAAAATGGCGTTAGTCCTGCTCCTCCGAAACGTGAGTCGGTAAAAGCATAAGCCACCGATAGCGTACCCAGCGTACTCGTCAGTGTCAGCAGCGGAAGCCATCCCCAGGCAACGGGCTGCGCTCCCACCGCTTCCCGATAGCTTTTAGAATACTCCTCTGGTTCAGTGTCTCGCGCTCGGCTAAGTAGCTCTGCAGCGAGACACCGCACAGACCTTGGTAAAGCACCGACCACCTTTTTGGAAGAGGTAGAAACCTGAGAAGTAAGAGGCTTCATTATTGCAAAACTTCCTGATACACCTGTTCTATGCGAGGCACCACCGTCTTCGCCTGAAATTCGACAATCCTCTGCTTTGCCATGGCTCCCATATGCTCTCGCCGATTTGGATCAGCTAACAGGCATTGAATCGCCTCGCGTAGTGCTCGTGGGTCTTCTGGAGGAACAAGGACACCTGTCTCACCATCTTTGACAATATCGGGGAGGCCACCGATACGAGAAGCGACAACAGGACGCCCCATAGACATGGCCTCCATCGCTACTGTTGGACAGGGATCATGCCAGATCGAAGGCGCTATTGCAATAGTACAGCGGTGCCAGGCGCTCATTACGGCATCATGGGGCCAGTTTTCCAAAAGCAGAACATTCGGTGGAAAGCGCTTAGGCATATCTGGTTGTCCTATGAGAACCAGCGGTATGGGACTGTCCATTTCAGCATATGCCTGCAGCAGCACCTTAACACCCTTATCCGGTCTTACATTGCCGACAAAGAGGAGATACTCTCCCTTCGGCAGTTGTGATAGAAGTGGATGGTTATCGCAGCGCAATTCACCTACATTGTCTGGCACAAAGTTTGGGATGACGCGATAGGGGGCGCTTTGTTTGACTAGCTGAGTTCCCTCGGCGACAGCCCAGCTCACAGGCAGGAACATGTCAACAGCTTGACGTTCTACCTTTCCCCAGAACCAACTTGCCAGTGTTGTTGGCACACCCTTGGCGACGCCGTAGTGTTCAGTAGCACACTCCAAACACTTCGCCAGACGAGGACCGCTACACATAGCACCGTGGCGCATCAGCCGCTTCTGAGCACACATAAGGCTGTAGTCATGCAGAGTTACCACGAACTTAGCCTTGCTCCACGCCTTGAGTGGTGTGAATGAATGCGCAATCCAGTTGTGGGCATGAATAATCTCGGGGCGTTCCTCCATGATGATGCGACGAAGTGCCCACAATGCCTCTGGATCAGGGAATGGAGGTGAGTGCTGACGACCTTCCTCACTAAAGAGGACGCCCACACGCTGCATGGTGCCTCGGATGCGATGAATGCGTACCCCTTGATCAACCTCCAACTCTGGCACATCTCCATGTAAAAGCGTCACTACAGCAACATCATGTCCTCGTGCGACCAGGTCAATACTAAGGTTGCGCACATGCCGTTCCTCCCCACCAATTGTGGGCGGATAAAATTGAGTGAGCATTAAGATGCGCACAGTCTCCTCCCTGCCAGCACACCGTAAATTTCCTGTAACTGTTTTGCACAGTCATCCCACGTCGGCAACGTAAAGTTTGCTGGTGGAACAAGCGGCTCTTCAATCTGTTGCAGCGCTGCTTGCGCAATCTCCTCTAAAGTACTTTTTAGAGGTACCGCACGCACAAGACCCTGCTCTGCTAGTTCGCTTAGACCGGATGTGTCCGCGACTAATACTGGACGACGCAGGGCCAGTGCCTCCATGACTGCGACCGGATGCGCCTCGTACTCGCTCATCAGCGCTACCAGTGCGGCTTGTGAAAGAGTTTCTGCCATTGCTTGCCGATTCTCAGCGGGAACGGCGCGAATATCCACATGCTCAGCAATGCCAGCCCTCTGTGCCTGTTCGCGCAGATCTGCTTCATACGGACCTGCCCCTAAAATAAGGAGATGCGCATCAGGACGCCGCTCACGTATTTTCGGAAGCGCGGCGATCATATGCTGGTGTCCCTTGTATCGCTCTAGTCGCCCAATCGAGACGATAAGCAATCGGTTCGATGGAGGCGGCGAAAGATGCGTTACGTCCGGCAAGGTGGCCCCACCATTGCGAATGACGGAAAATCGCGTTGCTGGAATATGTAACACGTCGCGGAAGTAGTTGGCCTCAAAGTTTGATACGCCGATTAACTTTGAGGCATCAGCCAGAAGCGGACGAAGCAAATTCCATTGGACGCCTCGTATCCTGCTGCGCAAACGAGACGAATGCCCTCCTGTGTGAAACGTGACAACATATGGAATTTTTGCTGCTTTAGCCGCCATCATCCCCACTGGTGGCACAAAGGTATGGCATCCCTGGCAATGAACAAGGTCCCACTTGCCCTGCTTGATAATGGAATACATCTCTGGCGCAATACAGTAATCACGCTCTGGCAGCCAGTCCTGAACGCGAATGACACGCATCCCCTCGACGACATTCTCCCTGGAATGTGGATTAGAGAGCACGTCTTGAGTGTGGGGCACAGTCGTCAGAAGTGTGACATTCACACCGTTCCGTACAAGTCGGCGTCCAACCTCGTGGACATGCGTTTCGATTCCCCCCATGTCGGGAAAGTAGCGCGGCGTCACCATTAGCACACGAAGCGCATTTTTTTCTCTGGTCATTAGTCTTACCTTTTTACCACGTAAATTTGCTAGAGTTTATATTCTTGTAGGGGTCTCATTTATTACACCCGCGTCTCCACAGGACTAATGCGGGCTCACTGCCGAACATGAGCGCAATAAATGAGACCCCTACAAGCAATGTTCATCAGGAACGAGACTTATATCGCTGTAGCTCAGGAGGCTTTAGCTGGAATTGACTACTGCTATTGCACTGGCTAGCCTTGTCTTGCTGTACACTTTCCTCATGTGTCGCAATGGAAGGTTGCTTGAGGGCTGGCATTGAAGCTGTTTCCATCAGCCATATCGCTTCCGTATCCATATAACTCTGTCCTACGACTGGCATCGAAGCCGTTTCCAGGAGCCAGACGGCTTCCATCCCTATATAGTCCTGTCCTGCTGTCTCTACACACCATACGGCCTTATATACGGTGCGAAACATAAACATTGCCTCGACACCTATCGCAGCAACCCAGCCTATACTCAGCCCTGATAAACCTCCTAGATGGGCACCTAGCGCCGCTGCACCTAATTCAAGTAGTCCGCCAGGGAGCATTGCTAACATAGCTCCTGCAATCCGGTCTTGAATCCGACATATAGATATATAATGGTTTTTAATAATGAGAGGAAAAGCAGCGAGCACCAGAATACGCATGCACCATGCAGCCTGCTCTGCATAGGAACTGCCAAATAGGCTCAATACCTGCTTCGTAGCAAGTTGCAACAGGCCATTTGCCACCAAGCTTGTCACGAGCGCAAGACCTATCGTCACTTTCGCCTTTTGAGCGAGGGTCGATGGCTGCGCGGAGTTCATCGCGTGAAGCACAGTCGTGAGCGCTCCTGGGACAACGAACACAAAACTTACAATCATCCAGGAAACATAAAACCAGGCATTGATCTTTGCTGAAAGCATCACCGTTACCAGCAGGGGTAGAGCCAGCGTCGGAAACTGGAGTGTTAAATTGAGCAGGTGATGTTGTACCGCTGCGAATCCTAGTTTTCGTAGCAAACTCCATTGTGGCAGATACTTTCTTCTTGATCCCCCTGATCGCTTCCGCGACACGCCATATAGAGCAAGTACTGCCAGTGAAAGTACATTCCCAATAGGGAACGTCGCATAGAGCGCCATGCCCGCTTCACCTGATAGCCAGAAGCTGAATCCGAAAACGAGTAGAAGCTTTGTGACAGCAAACAACGCGTTGCGCCAGAATTGCAGCCCTCCTCGTAAAATCCCAATGAACGCCTGGTCAAGAACGAGGGTAATCGCCATAAGGCTAACGCCAGATGCGAAAAGTATGATATCCGCGATATTTGCTCTTAGTGGACCAAAGCCAGGTGATGTATAGGGCGCGACAACCGCGAACAGAATGCCAACAACTCCTCCCACTCCTCCAACTACGATCAGAGCAGTACTCATCAGCGAGGCTTCTTGTCCTGGTTGACGCGGCAGTTCAGTAATCAACAGTGTTCCCAGACCCAATATACAGAAATTGCCAAGCAGCATCATAGCCGAAACAGACGCAGAGGCGATGCCTATTGCCTCTGGCGGGAAATGTCGTGCCGCTAACCACCAAAATACGAAGCCAAGAACTGATGTCACCGCCGTTGTTCCGATCAACGATCCGGCGTTGACTAACATCACGCTATTGGACTTCGCCCACTGAAGCAACATTCTCAGCGCACTAGATTTCTTGTGCCATGAATAGAGCATTGCACCCCCTTAAACCTTTGTCACCCGGTGCAGCGACTTTTCTAAAACGAGACTGGCACTCTTCGGAATCTCTTCGGAAGAGACGGAAGGCCGAGCGGTAGTTCCTACCAGATAGCCTGTAGTTGTTATCACGAGACCAGCAACTATGGCTCCCGCCCTCAGCAAACCGGTCAGGTCGAAACGCAAGATGGCATCTCCTACACCGCGCAGCACTCCCTCTGGCAAGTCGCGAAGCGTGTAGATCCGTTCAGATGAAAGACCATCTTTTGCTCCCACGTATCTGGATATAATCGCCTTCGAGAAACCCTCAGCATAGCAACGCGACTGGAAGTACTGCCAACGGGCACGTCTGGGTGTCACATGATGGTGGATTCTCGCACGAGGTTCGCAGAGGAAGACTTTATCGGGCCAGTGTTGTCCAGCGCGAATAGCGAATTCTGTCTCTTCGCACCCTAGAGGAACCGCACCTACGCGCCCGATACCATTTCTAAATCCCCCAACCTTCTCAAACACTTCGCGACGAATACAGGTACAGCCTCCATACGGGTTTCGCATCGCAAATGGCGTTTCGGGTAGCCTTTGATAGGAGCATCCCACAACCCAGTAGAACTCTCTTGGAAACCATGCAGGTCGCTTATCAGGCCATAAAGGTTCGACTGCTCCACCTGCACCTAACACCTGGGCGTCCATACAGCAACGAGCTAATAGCTCCAACCAATCTGACTCTGCTATCGCGTCATCATCGAGAAAGGCAATCAACTCTCCCTGTGCTCTGGCAACTCCGGTATTTCTCGCACCGGATATTCCACGTTCCTCACCGTTCTCTATGAGAATGATACCGGTTATGTGTATCTGGACGCGTTCGAGCAACAGGGTGTTGTGATCAATGACTACAATGATTTCCCTGGGCTGTAGTGTCTGCCGCTGGATGGACGCTACAGCTTTTGTCAGTTCCAGCCAGCGTTCCTCTGTGTACGCGCAGATCACAACAGAAACATCGTATATCGAGTCCCCCATCATACCGCTTCCCCCACCTGTAGACGACGTGTTACTCTGGAAGAACTGCGCCGTATCAGTTGCCAGACCAGAGTGCGAGTTTGTTTATAGAGCGTTGTGGCAATTGGAGTTTGTCCACAAAGCTGTGTCGCAAAGGCATCTTTGCTCATGTCTCTGCTCACTATGAAGCGAGCCAAGGCGAATGGGTCGGTTCGCTCTGAACTCATCGCGAATTTGACCGCACAAGCTGATGTATATCCCGCTTCCCGAACGAGTCGTCGCGTGACAGCAGTGTAGTAGCCATAGGGATAGGCAAAGCTCAAAACTTCCCTATCCAGGTGCTGCTCCAGGAGCCTTTTGCTTTCTACAATCTCCTTCCTTGCCATTTCATGTGGAAGGGTATCGAGTTGATAATGGTTGTGGCTGTGCGCCCCGCACTCTATACCTTGTGCGCTGATTTCACCCAGTTGGTCCCAGCGGAGCATAGGGCGTGTAGTCTCTCCTTCGTGCCGCATCCAATGGCTTGTACCATTGAGACATGCTGTGGTGATGTACAGTGTCGCTGGAAAGTTGTAACGTTTCAGCACAGGAAGCGCATCTGTAAAAAAATCTGCAAAACCGTCATCAAACGTGATCACAACTGGTCGTGCTGGCAATGTAGCGTATCCCTGGACCCTCATGTCTATCAATTGCGTAATGGTAAATGGAGTATAGGCTTGTCGGTGCAGATACTCCATTTGATCAGCAAAAGATGCCGGAGACACAGTGAACGGTCGGAACCTCGGCGATGCATTTTGTGAAATACTGTGGTACATGAGGATCGGTATCTTTTTCCCCGTAGCCTGGACAAGCATTGACTACTCTCTTCCTCTTCTACAGATTTTGAAATTTCACATTCTCTCTTATTTCCCTTACACTTAGGACCGTACTCTACCGACTCGTAATATCCTGGGTGTATGGTGAAGAAGTGTTGTGAGACGAATACCGCCGAGAATTGCTCCTTTTGACAAGGTACTGCCCATAACATACCCAGCCGTTGTCGCTGCTAAACCGACCACAATGGCTCCCGCTCGTGCAAATCCAGTCGGGTCACGACGCAAAAGAGCATCGGTTAGACCGCGTACAACTCCTTCCGGTAAGGTCCGAAGCGTATAAGAGCGTTCAGAAGCCAGGCCATCTTGCAGGCCCACATACCGGGTTATCGCGGCTTTCGAGAGACCTTCGGAATAGCAGCGTGAACAGAAGTAACGCCATGACGCGCGCGTGCCTGGTACCCATTGTGATACACAGGCTTGTGGTTGATAGAGAATAATGCTTTGAGGCCGACGTTGGTGCATCCGAATGCATAGCTCTGTATCTTCACAACCGATAGGTCGAGTACCGACACGCCCGATATCGTTGCGGAAACCATCTAGGCAGTCGAAAACCTCGCGCCGGAAGGACATATTAGCACCAACCAGGTTGCGTACTGCAGTGGCGCTCCGAGGCATACCGCGATATGTACAACCGACAACCCAGTAGAATTCTTCTGGAAACCAGGCAGGTGCTTTGTTTAACCAGAGCGGTGTAACGGCCCCGCCGGTAGCTGTTACTTGTGGATTAGTAAATCCCTCTGTAAGCACCAGCAGCCAATCAGGTGCTGCTATAGCATCATCATCGAGGAAGGCAATAATCCGACCGCGCGCCAGGGCTATACCGCTATTGCGCGCCCCTGAGACTCCCCTCGCCTCTCGATTCTCCACCGCGACCACGCCCGATATCTGCTCCTGCACCTTCTTCAGCAAGTCCGGGTTGTAGTCAACTACAACCAGAATTTCCCTCGCTGGCAGCGTCTGCCGCCGCACTGACTCGACCGCCGCGACGAGGTCATTCCAGCGATCTTCAGTATAGGCGCATATGACCACGGAAATATCATTTGCTCTTTGTGTCACCTTACAGCTCGTTTCTCTGGACTGCTATAGCCAAATGCGGGACGTTGCTGTGACGGACGTAAAACCCGTTTAGTTCGCTCTTTCACAATCGTCCTCAGTACTCGCCAGCCATCGCGGAATGTACGCAGTTTGCTCTCGCCATAAATGCGAGAGTACTCAAAGCTGGGAATTTCGGCGATTTTGAGTTTCGCTTTGTGCATGCGCAGGTTGATCAGCGTCTCAACTTCAAACCCATCGCAGTCAACCTGCACGTGATCGAGACAGTGCCTCCAAAACGCGTTGTAGCCGTAGCACAGGTCGCTAAACCGAGTCCAAAAAAGCAGGTTGGTGAGCTTGCTCAACCCGTAGTTCCCCAGACGACGTAGGAGAGTGATATCGTGGCTTCCACCACCTTCTATAAAGCGTGAGCCCTTGGCAAAGTCATGCCCTGCTACAAGGGCTTCAACAAAACGTGGTATCTCGTTCGGATCGGCTGATCCGTCAGCATCCAACATGACGATAATATCTCCCGTGCAAGCGGCGAAGCCCACCCGTAGGGCGTCACCCTTCCCTTTTCCGCTTTGCTTGAGAACGCGGATCGTCGGGAGGAGTTGCAATGCTACTTCTATAGTGTTATCAGAGGAATGTCCATCGACCAGAACGACCTCGCTCACGATTGATGGAATATATGGCAAAACATGCCGAAGATTTTGAGCTTCGTTACGTGTTGGAATAACAACACTGATGCGCGGATACTCTCGCTTCTCAACGACACCGACACCGACACCGGCACTACCACTTACTCCTGGATACCGTTGATTCCCTTCCATAATGCCTACCCCACCCTGCACACTTATTAAGTAAGTCACGCCACACAAACCAGTTTGCTAAAGCAAAACCGCAGACAACCATTCGGCGTGCTTCCATTCCTCCACAAAACATAAATCTTAAGAGCACGACTACTGAACTAGTCGTGCTTTTTATGTTCACGGCCATCTGCCTTACAGTAGATAAGATACTTCAAATTTCACAAAATACAATAGCAATTTATAAATATTCTCATATAGAGTTTCTTCTAACTAGATAAATAGATTCTGGTATACATGCATGCACATGTTGGAATTCACGGATTTTACTATTCTAAGTTTAGCGGAAAATGCTGAAGTAGAGCATGGAAATAGCCAATACACTTTTGCAATCGTGTTTTTCAGTGTCCTCAAAACACGCTCAAGAAGTCAATTTATTTTTGTGAGAAGCAAGAGTTCCTTCATGACACACAAGTTCGAGGCATCTAGTAACCAGATTTTCAATGCGGTCCTCTGCCCTAAAGTACTACAATCCTGTGTCCCTGGCTCGTCGCTTTATGCAACAATTGGATAGGCAAAACTAGGAAATAATAGCTACCCCCAGCGTTGTTTCCTATAGAGGTAGACTAAGCTGTATTTCATCAACACAAGCAATTTTACGCACGAGACAAGACGCAATACAGCATGTTTTTCTGCGAAAAGGTACCTACATGTCTCTGCACGTACCCATTTTCTTTCGCCTCTACCTCTTGACGTTAGGGTAATAGTATAGTAATTTTATATGGAACGTTTGTTTGTATTTCAATGCCGATGTACTACCGAATGACGACAAAAAAACAATATCCTCTTCTGTTTTTCCTGGAGATACGACTCTTTGTTATGTAACAACGATGGGGATGGATGGTGTAACTACATGCCACAAGATAAAATTGTGATCCGTGGTGCTCGTGAGCACAATCTGAAGAATATTAACGTGACCATCCCCCGCGACAAGCTGGTGGTCATTACGGGTCTCTCCGGCTCAGGCAAGAGTAGCCTCGCCTTCGATACCATCTTCGCGGAGGGACAGCGGCGTTATGTCGAGTCGCTTTCGGCCTACGCACGTCAATTCCTGGACAAGATGGAGAAGCCTGATGTTGACCACATCGATGGCCTCTCACCAGCCATCTCTATAGATCAGAAGGGCGCGACTCACAATCCCCGTTCGACCGTTGGCACCGTCACCGAGATATATGACTATCTGCGCCTCTTATATGCCCGCATCGGGCACCAACATTGTCCTCAATGTGGACGAGAGGTAAGCCAACAAACAATTCAGCAAATTGTCGATGCAGTCTTGAGTCTGCCCGAAGGCTCACGCATTATGCTCCTTGCTCCATTAGTGCAGGGGCGTAAAGGCGAATACAAGAATATCTTCGAGGATATGCGACGTGCTGGCTATGTCCGTATCCGTGTCGATGGCAAGATTTATGATCTGAGCGATGAGATCGACCTGGACAAGCAGAAGAAGCACACCATTGAGGTCGTCGTTGATCGCCTTATCATTCGTAAAGGCAAAAAGTCCAATAGAGATGAAGCTGCATCTGAGACACAAAGCGCTCCGCTCAAGCGCGTTGCGGAGCGCCCCGCACTCTATGATGTGAACGCTGAAAGAGAGCCGCATGTTGATGAAGAGGGGCTAGAGGAGCCTACTCTGGACTCAATTCTGCACAACGATATTGATCCAGCATTCAGACAACGTGTCACGGACTCATTGGAGACGACACTCAAGCTGGGCAGTGGCGTTGTACTGGTCTCCGTCATCGACGGTGAGGAGATACTCTTCTCGGAGAGGGCTGCGTGTGTTTACTGCGGTATCAGCCTGCCAGAGATCGCACCGCGCACCTTCAGCTTCAACAGCCCTCATGGTGCCTGCCCCACCTGTACAGGTCTCGGCACACAACAGGAGATCGACCCCGAACTGGTCGTAACACATCCTGAACTTAGCATTGCCCAGGGAGCGATTGCCCCGTATGCAAAGATTGTCAACGGCAGCCAATGGCATGGCGCAATCCTGGAGGCGCTGGCGGAACGCTACAGCTTTAGCCTCAACACTCCGTGGTGCGAGTTGAGTGCGGATATACAGAAAAAGATATTGTATGGCACACGCGAAGAGCTGACCATCCGCTACACTCCTCAACACGGGCGCACACGCAGCTACACGGTCCACTTTGAGGGCGTCATCGCCAACCTCGACAAGCGCTACAAGGAGACGAGCAGCGAGGGTATACGAGAAGAGATCGAAGGCTACATGTCGGCACGCGTCTGCCCCACCTGTCACGGTGCACGTCTCAAACCGGAGACACTGGCGGTCACTATTGGCGGACGCAACATCGTTCAGGTGACACAGCTCTCAATCAATGTGGCACAATGCTTCTTTCAAGAGCTAGAGGCCGATAAGCGCGAGACGCCAGAGGCAGCTTCACTACCGCAGGTCGTTGTGCAGGCAAACGGACATGGCAAACAGAAAAAAGATCCTAACAGTCCAGAGATCAGTTCTCACTTGAGTCTTCTAGGTGATCCACTGGCAAAGATCGATACGAATGGGGCGCTCGTCCTGGGGACTCTGACTGAGCGAGAGCGTTTCATTGCGCGACAAGTCCTTAAAGAGATTCGCGCACGTCTACAATTCTTGCTTGATGTCGGTCTTGATTACCTGACCCTCAACCGAGCGGCGATGAGCCTCTCCGGTGGCGAGGCGCAGCGTATCCGCCTGGCAACACAGATTGGCTCGGGTCTGATGGGTGTGCTCTACATCCTGGACGAGCCAAGCATTGGACTTCATCAGCGCGATAATGACCGTCTGCTTAAGACGCTCACACGCTTGCGCAACCTGGGAAATACGCTCCTGGTGGTTGAGCACGACGAAGACACAATGCGTACCGCCGACTACATCATTGATATCGGTCCCGGAGCGGGTGAGCATGGTGGCTATGTAGTCGCCGACGGCACCTTTGAGGAGATCGTCGCCAACACCAACTCGTTGACAGGCGACTACCTCTCACGGCGCAAACGCATCAACATACCTGCTGAGCGACGTGCTGGAAATGGCAAGGCGCTCGTCATCAAAGGAGCGCGAGAGAATAACTTGAAGGATGTGACAGTGGAGATTCCGCTTGGCAAGTTTGTAGCAGTCACAGGCGTCTCCGGCTCGGGCAAGAGTACACTCATCACAGATATCCTGTATCACAAACTGGCGCATGCCTTCTTCCGAGCGCATGACAAGCCAGGTGCACACGATGCCGTTGAGGGAATTGAGCACCTGGACAAGGTAATTGATATCGATCAGTCTCCAATTGGACGCACCCCGCGCTCCAATCCCGCGACGTATACGAACGCCTTTACCGCTATACGCGAACTGTTCGCACAGGTGCCCGAGGCGCGTATCCGGGGCTATACATCTGGACGCTTCTCGTTCAACGTTAAGGGTGGACGCTGCGAAGCCTGTAAGGGTGAAGGCATCGTCAAAATCGAGATGAACTTCTTGCCGGATGTGTATGTACCATGCGAGGTCTGCAAAGGCAGGCGTTACAATCGTGAGGCGTTGGAAATTCACTACAAGGGCAAGTCGATTGCCGACCTGCTGGATATGACCGTCGAAGAGGCGACTAGCTTCTTCGCCAATGTGCCCTCCATCTACAATAAGATGAAGACCCTGAACGACGTAGGTCTCGGCTATATGCGCCTGGGCCAGCCTGCAACAACGCTCTCCGGTGGTGAGGCACAGCGTGTCAAGCTGGCGACCGAGCTTTCACGTAGAGCCACAGGTCGCACAGTATATATCCTGGATGAGCCAACAACAGGTCTGCACTTCGCGGACGTAGATCGTCTACTTGATGTGCTACAGCGCCTCGTCGATGCAGGCAACTCGTTGATCGTCATCGAGCACAACCTGGATGTCATCAAAAGTGCCGATTGGGTTATCGACCTGGGACCCGAAGGTGGAGACGCTGGTGGTAACATCGTCGCGCAAGACACACCGGAAGAAGTCGCGGAAAACGAGCAGTCCTACACAGGTCACTTCCTCAAACGCATGTTCATCGAGGAAGCGGCTCACGCGAATGCACACCAGCAAGAATCGGTGGTCGCCAAGTAGCATCACCCCACCAAGGGCACCCACAAGGGGATGCCCTACTACACTATGTCGCTAGAGGCGGCAAAATGGGTATAGTAGAGGCATCCCTTGTGGGTGCCCTGCTCTCTCTCGTCTGGTCGCCCTGCCTCATGCACACCTATGCTTTTTACTATCTTACCCTATGCCTCTCTACTTCCTTCCGCCGCATCTCCGCCACCTGCTCCGCTTCGTATTCTGAGGGAGCATTACGCTCATTTTCATCAGAGCCGTGATCTACAGGAAGATTTGTTCCGCCACTTGGTTGAGGCTCAGGACCATCTAATTTGATATGAACACCACGTTGACGCTGACGATAGTCCATCCAGATGATAAGGCCGACCATTGCTACCCCTACAAGGCCGATACCCGCGAGTTTGTAGATACGAGAAAGGTTCAGGGCCATCACACCAAACAGAATGGTAAGGCCATAAAATACGTAGCAAATCTGCTTGACGCTCAGTCCCGTTGCCATCAAGCGATAGTGCAGGTGTGTCTTGTCGTAGTGTAGGGGATGCTGTCCACGTCGTATACGGTTAAGCATCACGACAGCCACATCGAGAATAGGGATACCCAACACCATGAGCACCAGGGCAACCTTTGCTCCCCCCATAATCGAGAGTACTGCCAGACCTAAGCCGAGGAACTGAGAGCCGGTGTCACCCATGAAAATCCTTGCCGGATTCCAGTTGTGTGGTAAGAAGCCAAGCACAGCTCCCGTAAAGATCGCGGCAAGAATAGCGATACTTTGCTGTCCGAGCGTCCAACTAATGATCGTGATGAAGAGCCCAGTGATAACCACAACACCCGTTGCTAGCCCATCTAGCCCGTCGATCAAATTGACAGTATTCATCATTCCAACCATCCAGAACCAAGTGAAGAGGACAGCGGGAATAGCAGCCAGAGTAATATCGGGATTATGAATAAACAAAGTAATTACAGATTCATGGTACCATGCAAAGGGGTTATTAAAACCGAACAGCAGGACACCATGAAAAACATAATGAAGAGTACCCTTACTAGTAACCGTCCAACCAGGTCCCAGCATAATTACCACGGCGATGGTCTGAGCAAGGAGTTTGGGTAGAGGTTTCAGACCTTTGACATCATCGTAGACGTGCACGAGCACTATGAGAAGGGCCGCGACAAGAAAGAGCCAGTAACTGATAATTTCATCGGGTTTGGATTTAACCCCTGGCGAGTAGAACAGTAACGAGGCAATGACGAAAGCCAGAAACATACCAACGCCACCCAAACGTGGTACCGCTATCTTGTGAACGCGCCGCTCAGCAGGGCGGTCAAGCCATCCTACCTTACGACAAAAGGCAATCACTCCAAAGGTGAAAAGGTATGCGCACAAAAATGCGCAGACTCCACCCGCAAGAAGTGTTGCAAGAGGGGGAAGGTTAAAAGGCAGAAGCAATTGAACCTGGGCGATATCTGCCTGGGTCATGGAGATACCTCCTGCAATGGAGAGTATCAGCGTGCTATGCTGATAGAACAATGGACGCCCCTATCTGTGTTTAAGTATAGAACTTTATATATGAAGAACGCAAATGCCCGACTTCTTCTTGTTTCTATTGCTGTGTTTAATATAAAGAATAATATTTCCCTACCACTACAGCTCTTATCATATAAACGATTAAGTATGCACCTGTAACACACGATCCCATCCGGCATAATCTTTGCTAAACTCTACTTTGGCGTGAGGCCAGACCTCCTGAAGGAGCCTGACGAGCGGATCGTGCTGTTGGTACCCAACCTCCAGCAGCAGAATGCCTCCTGGTTTTAACTTATTGGATTGGTATGCATCTATAAAGAAGCGACGTAAAAGGTCTAGCCCAAGTGGGCCACTAAAGAGCGCGAGGTGCGGTTCATAATTGACAACATCAGGCTCCAACACGTCCATCTCATTTGTTCCCACGTACGGCAGGTTGGCAATGAGGACATCCACGGAGTCGGGCAACGGTGCCAGAAGGTCACCGTAGAGCAAACGAACACGTTGCTCAACATGATGCCGCTGACAATTCAGGCGCGCGACCTCAAGAGCATCGGAAGAGATATCGACAGCGTAGAGATAGGGAAGACGCGGCTCTTCTACCGCAAGCGTAATAGGAATAGCTCCGCTACCCGTGCCAATATCCGCAACGAGGAGCACCTGTCCCATGTTGAGCCGCTCCCGAAGTATACGTAGGGCGGTCTCGACAAGCAGTTCGGTCTCAGGTCGCGGGATAAGGACACGCTTATCGACGAGAAAATCGAGGCCATAAAACTCTTCATGCCCAATGAGATAGGCAATCGGCTCACCCTGAGCACGCCGTTCAATGAGAGAAAAAAATCGTTGTTCTTGATTGGCTGTGACCTCGCGTTCAGGATAGGCATACAAGGTTGCGCGGTCGATATCTAAAACATGTTCCATCAGCACCTGAGCGTCTAATCTAGCTGATTCCTGGCCCGCCTGTATCAATAACTGTCTTCCCCTGGATAATACATCTTGAATTGTCGTCATCGAAGCATCCATCACAGGGGTTGGCGTCCAGCGAAGCCTGTATCGAGGGAGTGCCAGAAGCGAATGCGGTCTTCACCGAGAAGCCAGCAAAGATAGACCTCTTCGCCATCGCGCAGGTTCAGAAAATCAATGAGTCCTGTATCCGGGTCCTTGAGTTCGCAGCCGAACTCATCGAGTTTCTCAAGCAGGGTACGAAGAATCTCAATCTGTGTCTCCAGGTCCTTTTGCAGTTCGATAATCTGGTTATGGTTATGTCCGTTGCTCATCAACCGTGCACGCAGAAGTTCAAGCTCCTGCTGATTAGAGCGTGCCTCTCGTCGAGTCGTCTGAATTTTGTGCAACACGACGGTAATCTCAGGCAAAAGGGCTTCAGCCTCTTCGCGGGTGAAGTAACGGGCCATGAGTAAAACTTCCTCTGTACAGAATAGTCTAACGAACATTTGTTGTCTGCATTCTATCATGCACACCCGCTATTGCCTAGCCTCGTATTGTTTTGGTTCTCCGTCCTTCCAGGTGAAATACGTAGGTGATGTAGGGGCGCAATTGATTGCGCCCATCTGGGGAAGAGATGTGCGTTCACGGGCGCAATCAATTGCGCCCCTACCATCACCCGCAAGGATGGAGACCCATTGTTTTGGGTTTTCATCCTCTCAGGGAAAAAGAGCACTAATCATCTATACAGCTTTGTTATGGCGTGGGAGTGATACTCCCTCTCGTTGTAGGAGTTGTGCCAAGACTGATACTGCTATCATCAAACGTCTTCACGTTGACCACTGCACCAGTTGATGGAGTGTACGTGATCGTGACGGTATCCCCTTGTTGCACCAACGGCAGTTTTGCCGACAGCGACAGGTTCGCCGTGAAGATCACCTTTTGACCTGCTATCTGTAGATAGTAGATGGTGTTAGTTCCCTGCTGTACAGGCGAAATGCGCAGCACTTTTCCTGTCACCGTTTGATTTGTACTACCGGTGGTACCTCCTCCCCCTCCTCCACTTCCCTGCTGCGTCAGCCATTGCTGATAGTCAGCCAACCCCGATGAGAGGTTCGGCTCAAACTGCACATTATTACCATTCAGTGCTCTCGCATCAACAAGACCCACGGCCTGGAAGATATCACCACTGCCCGTGTTTTGTGCGTAGATAGCAACCCATGTGGGAACCCCATTGATTTGATACAACTGGGTACTGGTTACGTCGTAGTTACGAATATTGGCTCGTGTCGACCGAAACGTCGTGGACACGTTATCGCCAATACCAATGCCCGCTAACGGATAGAAGTCTGCCTCATTTGTGTGTGTATTAAAGAGGAACATACCCGTGCTCGAATTGTCATTTGAGGACGACGAAGTCATGGGAACCAGCCATACCGGTTGTTCACCAACCTTATTGTAAAGCAACTCGGGCCTGCCAACAGGCTGCTGCTGCCCTAAGCCGGATGGGTTGAACCATGGAGCGGCATGATAGAGTCCCCACCATTGTAGATACTGCGTGACCGTATCAGCCGGAAACACGCGATCAACCCAGACGGGTACATGCTGCGGATTGTATTTTGTGATAACGCCTGTATGGGCATCAACGATCAAGACCTCACTTAGCACATCTCCTGTGTAGCCACGTGAAGGCTGCATCAATGAGATGGTCCAGTAAGGATGCATGTTGTCATCAAGCTCAAGCGTTGGATCGACCAAACGACCATACGTATACCCGCTCAGGTACACGTGCCGCAAGAGGTCCTGGTTGAGCAGGGCACCGGGCAAGTAAGCAAGCTTTGCGCTTTGCTCAGTGTGCAACTGAGGTACCTGTTGTGGGTCTTCGGCATCGACAACGACAAAGCCAGGTGTGGTAGGACTGGAAAGATTTACAAAGATATTGTTGTACGAAAGTGGAGCTACGTAGTACAGGTGCTTATTGATTGATTGTAACGTGTAGCTAGTCGGATCGAGGCTATAAGCAGAGCCGAGGTTCTGCCCGTTAGAGCCAAGAACCTGCTGTCCCTTGTAGGAGGCAATATTCTGGCTTACAAGAACAATGTTGTTAGCGTCCGTAGTCGGTAATATAGGCGAGGACATCGTCTTCACGTTGGGAATGGAGGCAAGGACCTTCGCATTGACATCAAACCATGTGGTGAAGATGGTAATAAGAATCGACGCCACGATTCCGATCACGCCCGCAACGACCAAACCGAATATACCTGCCGCAATCGCTCCGCGTGATACACGTGACGGTATCCGACTCGCGATACCACTTGACGATGAACGAGACCGTCCCTGACTGACAGCAGCAGCCTCTTCCAGGACACCCATCGCGGGACGCGCAAATGCAACGAGATTAGCGATGCTACTGAGGACAAGAGGTGCGAGCAGCCATTGCCAACCGCCAAATGGTCCGGTCAGGGCTGGCAGTGAGAAGTAGAGAATTACCAGGCAGAGAATATAATTGACTACGAAGTATGTCCCGAACCAGGTTAGAAACGCTCGTCTGTCGAAAAGTTCGCGACGACCAAAACCGAGCCGCCCAATGGTGAGAATCACCATAACGGAGACCGCACCAATAAGCGCGAGTAGGAAGATAACCATAGAAGGTCCTCCTTGTTTCTATAAGCAGCATATCCCTGGTAGGAAGACTCCTCGTGGGTCTCCCTCTGGACAGCGAAGCAATGTCCAGTGCTACACACGGAAACATCCCTCAAGGGCTATACTACATAATAAATGAGAAAGGAATAAACCAACCTCATTGTAGTGTTGCTAGAGGTAAATGGCAACTAATACATAGCAAATAGCCTCTACATCACACTGTATACTACGCAGAACAAGCCGTAACGTTGTTTGATCTTCTTTGTCTATATATTATGGAGTTAGGCTCTCGAGGGTTTTTCAATTAGCATCAGGTGAAGAGTAGGGAGACCTCTTGTAGGTCTCCTACAGCAATAAAGGAGCTGCACATACATGCAATTGTTTGGAAAGAAGTCTAGAGAAGAGATAGAAAAGCTTCCCAATGGCGAAGACCGTTTGCCTCCGGGACAATATCTGACCAAGAAATGGCCTGTATTGACCTACGAACGAACTCCAAAAGGGCTGCCGACCGACTGGAAATTGAAGATTACAGGCAAAGTGGAGGACCCCTTCGAGTTGACCTGGGAAGAGTTCCTGGCACTGCCACGTACCACCTTGACCACTGATATTCACTGTGTCACAACATGGAGCCGCTACGACAATGGCTGGGAAGGTGTGCATATCCGCGAAATTTTGCAACGCGCAAAGCCCCTACCAGAAGCCAGGTTTGTCATGGCAAAATCATGGACAGGCTACACCACCAATATGCCACTCTCCGATCTCGATGACGACGATGTACTGATCATTACTAAGCATGACGGACAGGACCTGGAGGTCGAACACGGTGGACCAGTGCGTCTACTCGTGCCAAAGCTTTATTTTTATAAGAGCGCTAAGTGGCTTGATGGCCTGGAATTCATGGAACATGACCGCCCCGGCTTCTGGGAGCAGCGCGGCTACCACAATCACGCCGACCCATGGCAAGAGGAGCGATACTGGTAAGAGCACCATGAAAAAAGCAAGGACTTTGCCTCGTATGGGGCAAAGTCCTTGCTTTTTTCATGTTTTGCAACCACTTATTCATGTATCGCGTGTAAGCAGTATATCCAAGAGATACTGAGAACAAAGAGAAAATTTATTTACTCGCTGCAAGACCTTCCAAAAAGGAGAGAACGTATGTCAACAAGTGATCGTTCAACCGTCATGGGCACCTTTAAGAATCGCGCTCAAGCAGAACAAGCCATAAACGCACTAGGACGGATTGGCTTCGGCAATGAGTTAATTGGGTTTGCGGGGCGAGACGAGGTTCTTGAAAAGCTGGATACTAACATCCCTACTAGAGCAGGACAAGCACTATCTAGCAGCGTCGTTGTGACGGTCAAAGCAGGTCAACGTTGGAGAGAGGCCCTTGATATCCTGCATAGCAATGGAGCATCTGATACAACACCTTCACTTGATGAGGCGTCTGAGGACGATTTTCCGCTTGTACCCACTGATCACAAGACACAGGCAAGTGCTATGCAACCCCATCTAGAGTACGACCCTGTTGCCGGTCCTAGAATGACGACAGAGAATACCGCTCCTATTGCTTCTGGTGAATATGGCCTCAAACGTGATCCGACCCTGGATACCGATACCTCAATAAGTGATCCGAATGTCAATGCTAATGCAACTGCGCAAGAAGAGGGAGGCGACACCTTCTTTGGACAAACCGTGGAGCCTGGTTCTCCCGACGACCCAAATATTCGAAGCCCGCGTACTCCATAGCTTCTCATGGGATCATCCCTAAGATGCACAGTTTTTCTCTCTACTCATGTTTCTATACAGAACAAGACATTTTTCCAGAAAGGGATTGCTGTTCATGCCTGAGGCGATTATACACCAGGAATTTGACCCGGCGAAGGGTGTGCTCTCCTTCTACACCTACGACGTGTTGACAAAACTGCTCTATGAGCTTGTGGAGGCGCATCCCAAGCTGGCGCAGGTCGAGTCGATAGGAAAGAGCCTGGAAGGCCGCGAGCTATGGCTGGTCACACTCACTAACCAGGAGACAGGTCCTGCGCTTGAGAAGCCCGCCTATTGGATAGATGGCAACACTCACGCGGGTGAGGTGACGGGATCGACCGTGGCGCTCTATACCATCTGGTCGTATCTCACGAACTATGGCAGTGATGAGAAAGTCACGCATATCCTGGATCGCTCTGCCCTCTATATTCTGCCACGCATCAGCGTTGACGGCGCAGAACGCTACCTCACGACGCCCTACTACCTGCGCAGCAGTACACGGCTCTACCCATACGAAGACGAACGAGATGGCCTGTCCCCTGAGGATATCGACGGTGACGGACATATTATGGATATGGTCGTCAAAGACCCCAACGGCCCCTGGAAGCGTTCGAGTCAAGACGCACGCATTCTGCGTCGCCGCGACATTGATGAAGAGGGTGGTGAATACTACCAGATAATGACCGAGGGCCTCATTCACAACTTTGACGGTTACACCATTCCCATCGCCCCAAGTCGTGAAGGGATGGATATCAACCGCAATTATCCCTATGAATGGGCACCCGAAGGAACCCAGAGCGGGTCTGGTCCCTATCCCTTCTCGGAGCCAGAGACGCGTACCGAGGCCGAATTCTGGCGTACGCATCCTAATATTTCCGGTTTTCTCACTTATCACACCAACTCTGGCGTGCTGCTACGCCCCTATAGTACGCAACCCGACGACGCCTTCCCCACCCAGGACCTGGACGTGTTTAAGCTAATTGGCGAACGAGGTACACAGATAACAGACTATCCATGTGTCTCCACCTACCACGGTTTCCGCTACGACCCGAAAGATACCATTCACGGCGGCATGGATGACTATGCCTATGACCATCTCGGCTGGTTCGGCTTTACCACAGAGCTATGGGATATGCCCACCACTGCTGGCATCGGTCTCCGCGACTTCATTGCCTGGCTGCGCTGGCATCCAGAAGAGGATGACCTCAAACTTATGAAGTGGAATGATGAGGTCATGAACGGCGAGGCATTCCATAATTGGAAGCCGTTCAACCATCCACAACTTGGCCTTGTTGAACTGGGTGGATGGAATTACAAATTTTACGAGCAGAACACACCACTCAAGTACCTCCCAGAAATGTGTGAGAAACACAGTCGTTTTACGCTCGCACACGCATCACTCAATCCTTACTTAGGGATTCGCACACTAGAAGTTACGCCTGAAAATGAAGAGGTATTTAGAGTCGTCGTCGTTGTGGAAAACAACGGATTCCTGCCAACATATACCAGCCAGAAGGCCCAGGAACGCAAGATTGTGCGCCCAATAGAGGTTGAACTGACCTTACCACAAGGCGTCACCCTCATAGGTGGAGAGCGTCGTCAAGAGATTGGACAACTTGAGGGCCGCTCCAACAAGCTGTGGAACTGGTTCGGCAGCACCAGCTCTCCCACCGATAACCGTCACAAAATCGAATGGGTCCTCAAGGGGCCACAAGGGTCGAAGGTTGATCTAACCATTCGCGCTCAACGTGCGGGCACTATGAGGCGAGCTATCGAGCTAAAAAATGATTAATTCGGTAGTAGTTCAATATATCATGCTGCCCTTGCACAATCGGTTGTGCAAGAGATAGGAATAGGATGATATGGGGTTGCTTAAAGAACTAGAACGAGTACATTTTTTAGCATTGAACAAAAAAGGCCAAAGGTCGTGACCTTTGGCCTTTTTTTGCTGTGCTTTCTTGCTTTATTACGCAAACATAAATGTATGGTTGCCTGATTTACACTGGTAGGTAGGTTTCAGAGCATCTGACGCTTTTTCTCGGCTGCCTTGCGCCGCTTATATTCGCGAATATACAGCGACCTCGGCGCAAGCTGGTCATCAGGCAACGGGTGACGACCAGCAGATTCCTTCCCGCCAACCACAATATGCTTGACTTGGTTGTATGGATAGGCCCACGCATTGCCAATCTTCTTCTGCGGTTTCACACGGCCATCTTGCACAAGGCGCGCCATATAGCCAGGACCAACCGTGTGACCGCTATTCTCGGAAACTACCTCAGCAGCCTCCGCCGCCGAGAGCTGGTCGCCATCCTGGTATTTCTCTTGATGCTTGCTCATGATTGCCTGCATCCATTTCTTGCATCTTATGGTCAATACGCAAATCTTATAAGTACCAGCCAGATAATTGCAGGCAGCATCCTGCTTCATCTGCTTCATCCGGTTGGTACCATCTAGCCAGCGATACGCGTAGGAGTGTTCCCGCGTGAATATGATGGAGCATAGAGCTAAAACCTTTATAGGGTATCATGAGTTCTTTGGTGTGAAGACCTACTTCATCCCAAACGTCAGGGCTTACATCCACTACATAATATCTAGGGATTTTAGTTCGTTTGAGAGGCATGTTTGGAAGCCAGAAGCCAACGCTACAGTTTGGAAGAGACCATTTTTGAGAAATATAGGCACTTTTCTTATATGAGGTGAGGAAGCCGCCAAATAGTGCTTCTGGTCCACCTATCCACGGCTGTATTCTCTGCATCAGAAATTCATAGATACTACCTTGCTGGCAAATAAATTCTGCCCTATCGACGATAACATCCTCGACATGAGGTGGTATAAGTCTGGAGCGTTCGTGAAATTCCATATCCCAAATTTGCCCGACATTAAATTTCACGTCAAGAGGCAGTTTCATTCCCCCTGGACCGTAAAGGCGAATATTTTGATTTGTTTCAAGGTTCAAACCACCGACACATACCGCTCCAGGACCCATCTCAGTCCTGGCTACTATAAGAACTCTGACCACTAACTTGCGTCCTCCGAAAGATTGTTATTTAATTTTTATCACCTGTGTCTTTTCTAAAAAGCTGCATTTTTACGCTGTGATATGCTCAACCTGAAGTCCTAAGTCTTGCGCTAACTTCCTCGCCACTAAGGAACGATGGCAAGCATTAGGTTCACATTCCACACAAAAGAGACTCATCACCTTCACATCTGGGCCTAGCTGTTCGATAAACGCTTGCGAATTAAAATGTGATAAACACTCTGTTTCATAGGTTTGAATGAAGCTTTGCCCTAATTCTAAGCGCACTCTTTTCGCTATACCATGTTTTTTATCTTCTTGTTCTTGCCTATCTCGTACCGCTTTGCTTGGAGCCAGTTCCTTAGCATACATATAGCGAATACCAAGCTCTTTTAGCATTTCCTGAAGACGTTGACTATTCACAAAAGTATATTCTGAGCCACGCATACCACGCCGTAGACGGATATCGCAAAACATATCTACATTTGCATCTAATAATGCTTGAAAGAAACGCTCTTTATTAAATCCGTAGACACCAATAGTGACAATCTTTTGACTCATCCACGCCCTTTCGTCAGATGGAGCATGTTTCTTACGCGATACGCCTATTTGTCCGTTGAGTTCCAGAAGAGACTGATCAAATAATGGTGGTTGACCTTTTAATAAGATATCGTTTACCTCTTGCTGGATCTTCGTCCTTCCGTTTTCATCAATATGTTTTACGTCGATATGCTGCTCCATGAGCGTGTTACCTATTAACTTGCTGCGGTGGCACTCCTGTGGCTTCAACTCAGCACACATTACTGCGACATATAACTGCTTTTCCCATGCTACTCGTAAGCGGTCAATTCCTTCTTGATAGAAGAGTTTTTTGCACAACTTCGCGTAATCTACCTTGCCGTTCACATAGCAGCTATCGTCCTTTGGTTGTCCCCCCAAAGTATCACCCATAAACATGTATCGTATAGTATGTCTCCTTAGATTTTTTTCGAAGGCATCCTTGCTAAACTGTGAGTTAAAGCGCGAGTATGGTTGTGAGCGCACATCCACCAGGTACCGTATTTCATACCTTTGTAGAAGCTCCACAAATGCTTCCATTGAGCGATTTCCATAGCCTATTGTATAGATAGGAATTTTCGTCACAACTCACCTCAAACTGATTGTACATGAATAGCTCATACATTGCTTGAATAATTATTCATCTTTAGACAGAGTAATAAATGAACGTGGGCACCCTACCTCGGTAAGGATGCCCACGTTCATTTATTACTTACTTCTCCAACGAGGTCTTGGTGTTGCGCTCTCCATCGTAGGTCATGAGGATGCGTTTGCCCTCGTAGATCGTTTCGAGGTGAACGGGTCGGCCCCACATCGTGTACACGTGTTGCAGCGTCTTCTCCGCGTAATTCAGGTCAAGCTCCTGGCCCTCAAAGAGGTGCTTGATGTAGAGTTCGCGGTTGCCACGGTAGTCGCCATTATCGACAACGAGGTAGGGATAGCCGAAGTTGGTCATGTTTGCGACGATATTATCGCGCACCTTCTCCCAGTTCTTCTCAGTGATCACCCACTCATCTCCCTCTTTCTTGAAAGTGTAGAGGTCGAGGTCCTTGATGAGGTCCTCCGTCAGGTAGTTGCGCAAGAAGGATACATCGTTATCGAGTTCGCGTACCTCGAAGATTTTCTGGCGTCCCATCCCAGGTTGACGCCCAAGCCGCTCCTGCTCTTCCTTAGAGGGGTTATCCCAGCGCTTCTCGATGGCCTCGAACATCTTAAAGCCCAGGTAGTAGGGATTGAGCGAGGTACGTGATGGCGAGAGTACGCCTGAGTGTAACTGTGCGAACTCAACGGTTTCGCCATCAGAGATGACGCCATTATCCCCAAGCTGACGCATGATGCGCGAGTGCCATAGACTATTGTGGTGCAACATGCCATTGGCAACATAGCGATGTGAACGATCTACCGTGATATCATACACATCAGCCACATCATGCTCAATGCTGACGACCTCGTCCGTTGGGTCTTCTTTGTGGAACCACTGGTGGCTCGCTACATACCGATACAGTTTCTCTCGTTTACGGGCAAGTCCAAAGCCAATCGCCTCCACGAACACCTTTGCAGAAGTACTCTTAATCCTTACGTTTGGTCCGTAGCGACGCGTGAGGATACCATAGTTCAGTAATACGATCTGCAACGTTTGGGCGATATCGTCACTAAAAGTGGACAGTATCACACCTTCTTTTTCAGAAGCACACCCATCACAATCAAAGTACGCCCGCAAGAATGCGCTCATAACCAACTTGGGCGAACGCAAAATGACATCGGGTATACGTTTCTGTGGTCCCTTCGCTCGCAAATCGATTCCCAGTGATTGCAGGAGATCAAGCACATTAGCCGAGTAGAAGACAACGCGCCAGCGGCCACCTTTACCATTGATAGTTCTATCGTCCCAGAACGGAGTTGCCTCAATAGAAAACAGGACTCTAATAAGTTGAGCGTAACGGTCCGCTAGCTCACGATCACCACTTGTATAGCTAATGGCATTCTTCGAGACATGAATATTGCCATCGCCAACGAGATAGCCTAGAAACTCTGCAAATGCCTCGGTTACATGCGTAGGAGCAACGAGTGGTAAACGACTACCATATAACGGCTTTCCATCATTACCAGATGTATAGCCGATGCTCTTGATAGCATCCGCAATACGATCTTTAGCCAAAAGGGGTTTGCCACCCATTGAACGGTATACAGTATGTACGCCAACTCCCGCCACCTGTGCCACATCTTCTACGCCAGGAAGTATTACTCGTGCAGGAGTCGAGAGGGGTACAAGTTGCTCAGGCCAGAGATTGTGGCCCATACTCAGTGGGATACGTTGCCCGACCTTAACATCTTTCAGGGCAATCCACTGATCAGTGCCCATGCTCAACTTGTGCTCTTCCGCGCCTTCAAGGACGAGACCACGGCGCGTTCGCAAACGGATTGTAGCTGCATCACGGCGGATATGACGATCTATAATTTTGTCTTGTGCCCCACTACCACTACCAACTGTTACAGTCTCGCCTTTGGCAAGCAGTTCATGTAGTACATCATAGCGCAGAAATCCGTGCTCAGTTAGTACAAGACTATCTCTAACCAGGCAGGCCCAGCCTTCATTCATAGTCTTAGTCTGCATCTGTGGCACGAAATACAGCATCTCCGTGCGTACTATCTCGATGATGTCGCGCTGCCAGGGTTCCAGGTGTGGAGCGTGGCGAGACAGGAAGAGCAGAATGTCCTTTTCTGGCTTCTCTGGGAACTTTGGTGCTCTGCCAGGACGCCTATCTCGCTCCTCTTCGGCTTTTCTCGCTTTCTTCTCCAGGCCCCAGAGATCATCGTACTCTCCAACGAACTCTACAGACTTCTCTTCTTGCTCTGGTTCATCTGAACGGAGAAACAGATTGTAGTCAATGTGCTCTTGGATGGAAAGGGCTGCATCGAGGAAACGCTCAACCTCGGCCTTGCCATGATCGAATTCATACTGAGCAACACGCTCCGCGTGAATGCTGACCTTGTCGATCATGCGGCGCGATGTATGCTGGAAGTACGCGTTGTTCTTGAAGAAGTCGGTGTGTCCGAAGACGTGCGCAGCTACAAAGGTGTTTTGCAGCAGGTTGTTCATGTCCATCAGGAAGGCATAACTCGGGTTAGTGTTGACCACCATCTCGTAAATTTTGCTCAACCCGAAGTCGTACTGCATTTTTTGACGATGATAGGATTTTCCATGTGTCCAGTGACTGAAGCGGCCCGGCAGACCATACGAGGCGAACTCATACATGATCGTCGCGGGGACCAGTTCAAAGTGCGTGGGAAAGGGGTCAAGCCCGAATTTGAGGGCCTCCTCCCACGCAGCATCTATAGAGTCGCGCAAGCGTTCAATGTCACTGCTTCCATCTATTATTGTCACGGGGTATCTCCTCTAGTTCTTCAGCACGATGCATATCTCCGTCGTAGGGGCGCAATTGATTGCGTCCTACGAGGGAGCGCAATTGATTGCGTCCTACGAGGGAGCGCAATTGATTGCGTCCTACGAGGGGGCGCAATCAATTGTGCCCCTACGAGGGAACGGGTTCACGCTGCGCAAAGAACTTTCGTAGCGCGGGATATACTTCTTTCTTGTCTGAGATGGTCACGGCTGTGAACTTCTTGTCGGTGATCTTGTTGTAGGCGGACATGAGCGTACTCGGCGAGCGATAGTGCCCCTCGCGAATTTCACCATAGCCAAAGATGTTGCACAGTTCCATCAGTCTGTTGACCAACTGCACACAGCGATCATTGTCCCAAGGCAGGTTGTCGCCATCGGAGAAGTGGAACGGGTAAATGTTCCAGTCATTAGGATTGTATCGCTCCTTGATGATGTCGAGCGCAAGTTCGTAGGCCGATGAGACCTGTGTACCGCCACTCTCGCCCTTATGGAAGAACTCCTCCTCCGTGACCTCTTTCGCCTCAGTATGGTGACTGACGAAGACGATCTGCACATTGTTGTACTTCGTGCGCAGGAAGCGAACCATCCAGAAGTAGAAGCTTCGCGCGATGTACTTCTCGAATTCACCCATTGACCCCGACACATCCATCATTGCTATAACTACCGCATTGGATTGATATTTAATTGTAGGGTCCCATACCTTAAATCGCAAATCCTCAGACTTAATATCCTGGAATTTAGCCTCCCCTTTAGCAGCGTTGCGCTTCATGTTCTCCATGATGGTGCGCTTTTTGTCGAGGTTCGCCATCGGACCTTTTTTACGCACATCGGTGAAACGCACGGCATCTGTCTGAAGCTCTTGCTGGCGTTTTTGTTCAAGGTTGGGCAAGCCGAGATCCTCGAAGATCATGGCAGCCAGTTCTTCCATAGAGATATCGGCCTCGTAGTAGTCCTGGCCCGCATCTTTACCGGCGTCGCCACGTTTACCCTTGCCGGGTCTTGGTTCCTGGGCGACGACATCGCCTACCTTGCTTTTGCCGTTGCCTTGACCCGCGTGCTGCTGGCGTCCAGGATCATAGCGGAAACGGTATTCGTCGAGTGAACGGATGGGGACGCGTACAGTCTTTGTGCCATCGGAGAGAATGATGCTCTCTTCACTGACGATCTCGCCAAGGTTCTTTTTGACCGCTTCGCGAATCTTCTCTTTGTGGCGTTCCTGGTCGATCTGCCCCTTACGGTGCAACGACCAGTCGTGCTGGGAGACAGACATAAAGCGTGCTCCTTCTATGAAAAACACTGTAGGGGCGCAAGTGATTACGCCCCCACGATGCTACATGACGACAACCGCTAGCGATTGAGAAGACTTCCCGTGTAGCGCAAGAGTTCGTTCGCACTCTCAGGAGTGTAGCCATGCTCCGCTACAAGACGGTTGATGACCTCGTTGATTTTCTTCAATTGCTCCTTATCGGGCGTGCGTGCAGATGTCGTGATCTTCACAACATCACGCAGGTCGGCGAAGAGCTTCTTCTCAATTGCCTCCTTGAGTCGCTCGTGACTGGTGTACTCGAACGTCATTCCCTTACGCGCCAGCGACGAGATGCGAATAAGAATCTCTTCACGGAAGGCACGTTTGGAGTTTTCGGAAACGCCAATCTGCTCTTCGATGGAGCGCATCAGATGTTCGTCTGAATCCAGCTCCTCATCGGTGATAGGATCGCGCAGCTTGGTTTTGTTGCAGTAGGCTTCAACGTTGTCGAGGTAGTTATTCAATAGAGTACGTGCCGATTCCTCATAAGAGTAGACGAAGGCACGCTGCACTTCTTTCTGCGCCATCTGGTCGTATTCTTTACGCGCCTCGCTAATGAAGTTCAGGTAGCGTTCTCGCTCTTCACGTGTGATGCTCGTATGCTGATCGAGTCCATCACGTAACGCACGTAAGGCATCGATAGGTGTGATGAAGGTGACACCTTGTTTGATGAGAGCGTTAGAGAGACGATTGATGACATAGCGTGGCGAGATACCGTCCATGCCTTCACGCACCGCCTCCTCCTGTAACTCCCGAACATCTTTCTGCTTGAAGTCCTCCATGTCCTCGCCATCGTACAATTTGAGCTTCTTCATAATGCTCATCCCAGCCTTCTTGGATGGTTCTAGACGTGTGAGGATAGCGAAAATGCTAGCAATGCGCAGGGTATACGGCGCAATGTGAATATTCTGTAGGGCACTCTGCTTGAGCAGTTTTTCGTAAATCTTGACCTCGTCAGAGACACGTAGATTATACGGCACCCTCACTAGAATGATGCGGTCCTGCAAAGCTTCTGACTTTTTGTTGCCCACGAACGACTGATACTCATGCTCGTTGGTGTGGCTAATCACTACCTCGTCAGCATAGATCATGCTAAAGCGCCCGGTCTTAATATTCTGTTCCTGACTGAGTGTGAGCAGAACGTACAGGAACTTTTCGTCGGTCTTGAGCATTTCGACAAATTCCATAACGCCACGGTTCGCGATGTTTAGCTCGCCATCGAAGCGGTACGCACGCGGGTCGCTTTCGACGCCCACCTCGCCAATAGTGGAGAGGTCGATGCCACCGACAAGCTCACTGATGTCCTGGCTCTTTGGATCGGACGGCGTAAATGTTCCAACACCGATACGGTACTTTTCGCTAAAGGTGATACGCTTAACGGGGACCTCTTCAATACGCCCGCGATACTGGGTATCGACCATATAACGGCAGTGAGGACACAGATCGCCCTCGACATAGAGGCCAAACTCTTTTTCGACATCGCCGCGCAAGTCGTTGGGGATCAGATGCAGCGGCTCTTCATGCATTGGACAATCCCTGATCGCGTAGATTGCCCCTTCCGGCGTACGGGTATATGCTTCTAACCCGCGTTTGATTAGATAGACAATAGTAGACTTACCACCACCCACAGGCCCCATCAGCAATAGGAGGCGCTTACGTACTTCCAGACGTTGAGCAGCAGAGTGGAAATAATCGACGATCTGCTGTATAGGCTTCTCGATACCGAAAATTTCCTCGCTGAAGAATTTATAGCGTGGCTCACCAGTGCGCGTTGTGTCGGTTCCTGCATCTATGATCATGTGATAGATGCGCTCGTGAGAAAGCTTGCTTACCTCGGGTTTCTTGCTCGCAACCTCGAAGTATTGCGCAAATGTTCCTTCCCACTGAAGCTCTCGCTCACGATCACGATATTCTTCCAACCGCTTCACCAGATCCATGGGTCACCCTCTCTCTGTTCTATAGACTGCGTAGTGCAGGGACGCTTGCAGATCGTACATTGTGAGGGGGATACCGCCCTCTGTACCTATACGTCTCTACGCCTACACTACTCACTGCGATTACTCTACACCTGACAGTCGGGAAAATGCACTACGTGGTCGAGCAAGCAAAGGGGCACGAGGATAATAGATAGTAGGTAGCGTGTATAGCCCCTACAACATTCACCCAGACCAGCCCGAACAAGAAGTTGCAATGAGACCAAAAAGGCCAGTTTCCTACTCGACTACATCCGAGTGAGAACCAGCCCGTTCCTACATTACAGAGGATATGTTGATTTAGATGTGTTGTCACATTTGTCCAATCCGAGGATTGGGTATGACTGAATGATATTGAGCGATGCATCTTAATGATGCTCCTGCAATGTTTCAAACTGCCCTTTCTCATTCCAAACTAAGCAAGAGACGAGTCACGGAGACGACTACAAGAATCGTTTCCTTCTCAAAACACTGCTGGTATAACCATTCCCAGTAAAAGGTATGCCCTCATTATACCATAACTTTTCACATGAAACAATTCCAATTGGACAACAGAAATGCGGTAATGAGCTTTGCTATAGCAAACCGTTCATAAAATTTTGGAGCAACTCACGTCCATCGACGCGTAGACGGAGTAGTACGAAGGGCGACTGACTCTCTTGCTGTATTCCCGTCATGCCAGGATCGGTTGTTGCCCCAACATAACCGTTCGCGGCTAACAGTTGGGTAACGGAGTGACGTAGTGCCCAACTACCATGATGGAAGGGTTCACCAGATGGGTAACAAAATTGCTGAATAGCGACACCCAATTGCCGCTGCATTACGGACTGCGAGAGTTGAACCTCTTGTTGTGCCTGCTCTGGCGAGATTAAGAAGACACGCCCCATATCAACGTGATGAATGGTGTGTGATCCCATCTGCATTCCATGTGCGAGCATCTCACGCATCTGAGCCCAGGTCATCTGCCCCTGCCAACCAACCTTACCCGTGATGATGTAGAACATACCGCTGAAGCCATGCTCCCGTAAAATCGGATATGCAAAGCGGTAGGCATCGTCATATCCATCATCAAAGGTGAGAATAACTGGCTTCGTGGGCAACGGACCATTGTAGTAGAGAGCAGCGAACAATTGATTGAAAGTAATCATGTGATAGCCCTGCGTCTTGAGATAGTCCAACTGCGACCCGAACATTGTCGACGTGACCGTCAGGCTTTTATCAAGAACGTTGCGAGTTGGGACATCAGAGATGTGATGATACATTAGGATAGGAACCTGTACCGTTGTTACAACAGCAGTAATCGGCGGCAATATAGGAGCTTCAAGATCGGCAGGTCCCCCATTGAGGACGAGCCAGCGCCCATTCGTGCTATTTTGATCGGTGACATGCTGCACAATAAAAGGAAGATTTTGGAAAAGTTGGCCTGGATGTAAATCTTCTGGCGGTACCTGCCCCTGCTGCTGAAGCCCTGCTTTCAACTCGAGTTGCAGCGAGACATTTACCTGTTCGACATGGCTATACAACGTCATTGTCTCGGGATTGACCCAGGAGGAGAGCAACTTCACCTGACCCAGCGTAAAGCCACGAAGATTGTATTCCTGAAACCGCTTATTCCAATAAGCCGCGAACGTTTGCTCATTCGACCATATCGTCTTCACCTGTGGATGGAGCAACGACCACATTTGATGATACCGATGATTGAGGAAGTCATTCATATACTGCGTTGCCACCGCCTGTGTAGCAGTTATATCTTCAGGACTATTTTGTACGGAAGTCCTTACGGCTAAACTTTTTGCAGATCCGTCCGCTGGCACGAGCAAATAGACCCAGAGCCCTGTAGAAGCAAGCGCACCGACAAGCGCCGCTAAAACAAGTATACGTGTTACAAGTATATGTGAGAAAGGCCCAGGACGCCTCTTTGGTATCTGCATGTTTTTATTTCCTTTGCTTGTTAGCTCTCTTTGCAGAATAGCCCAGCAATGTATATATATGTTTAAATATATCTCTTTATCTAAGAAACGCTCACAAGGCCATAAATTCGTCGCTCGGTTTTATAAAATAGCACAGAAAGATTCAGCGCGATAAAGAGTAGAAAACAATGAAACCCCTTCTCCCGGAGATGAGGTTTCATTGTGTCCTACTCTTTATCGCGCTGATGCCACCTGCTGCTTTTTAGGTGGAATATGGATTGGACGCCCCTCGACCGCTAGCACCGCCTCGCGGATACCTTCACTTAGGGTTGGGTGCGGATGAATGGTCTCGCTGATCTCATCGACGGTCAGCTCGCCGCGCATCGCTACAGAGAACTCGCTGATGAGATTTGTCGCGTCGGGTCCGATGATGTGCGCTCCCAGAATTTCGCCGTACTTACCCATGATAACCTTCGTGAAGCCTTCGGTTTCTGCCATGGCAACGGCCTTACCAATCGCGCTCCACGGGAAACGCTCGACGCGTGCTTCGGGATACTTCTCCTTGGCCTGCGCCTCTGTCAGCCCTACATAAGCAACTTCGGGGAAGGTGTAGATCGGGTTTGGGACGACATTGTAATCCATAGTCGCATCATGGCCCACAGCATTGTCCGAAGCAACCTCACCCTCCATCGAAGCAACGTGCGCCAGTCCTGCGCCATGTACCAGGTCGCCAATAGCATAAATGCCTGGCAGGTTTGTCTCCATCTTGTCGTTGACGCGAACACGCCCTCGGTCGCTATCTAGCCCCTGATCCATAAGTTGTTCGAGGCCGCTGGTATTGGGTCGACGACTGACAGCCATCAGGACATACTCGCCAGGAAAGGACTGTTGGCCCTTCTCGGTGGTTGCGATAACTTTTTTCTGGTCGCCATCGTCCTCGACAGATTCGACTTTCGCGCCCGTGACGATCTCAACACCACGCTTGCTCATGATACGCACCAGGAGTCGGCGCACCTCTTCGTCAAGAGGGGCCAGGACATTGGGCAGCATCTCAAGGACCGTGACCTTTGTGCCCAGTGCGTTGAACATGCATGCTAGTTCCATGCCGATCACGCCACCTCCGACACAAACCAGACTCTCAGGCGTCTTAGGCAGGTTCCAGCAGGTATCGCTGTTCATGATGTTGCGCCCGTCAACACCGGGCATAGGCGGCACAAATGGTACGGAGCCTGTTGCCAGAATAACTTTGTCCGCGCTGAACTGCTGCTTTGAACCATCGTTCATTGAGACAGTGACGGTACGTCCCGCGTCAACGCTGCCCAATCCATCGAAGACATCGACATTGTTGCCCTTCATGAGCACGCCGACGCCGCTGGTCATGCGCTTGACCACCTTATCTTTGAAGACAACGGCCTTAGACATGTCAAAGGTTGGGGCCTGAGGAAGATGAATACCCAGCTCCTCCAGCGAATCCATGCTATACATTACCTGCGCAATGTGAAGCATCGCCTTTGAGGGAATGCAGCCCACATTGAGGCAGGTGCCACCAAGATACTGCTTTTCGACAATTGCGACCTTCGCCCCAAGCTGGGCGGCACGAATAGCCGCGACGTAGCCACCAGGTCCTGAGCCAATGATGGCGACATCATAAGAACTACTAGCCATAAATTTCTCCTGCAATCTGAAAGTACACCTTCAATGCTACACGTTCCTTCATCAGCGCAACTCCTTCATGAAACTGTTCCAATGGAAGGCGGTGACTGATCAGCGTATCGACACGCACTCTTCGGTTAGCGAGCAGGTCGAGCGCGATGCGCAGGTCTTCGGGTGAAGATGAATAGGTGCTGATGATACTCAATTCTTGTTGATAGATCTTTTCTATATTAATGGGTGTTGTGCCAGCTTGGGCGGCAAAGATGTTGACGATACCACCCTTACGTACACTTGCCAATGCCTGTAAAAAGGGGCGTCCACCAGCTACGGTGATAATGGCAGCGTCAGCGCCTCGTCTCTCGGTGGAAGACGCAAGAACATCGCGTAACCCTTGCTCATCGGATGGGGCCGCGAATACCCCGTCCGCTCCAAGATTCCGTGCGATCTGTAGCCGTTCCTCTAGCATGTCTACTCCGTAGACACGAATACGTTGTCCAGAACGCATACTCACTGCTTTTACAGCTTGCAGCATAAGCAATCCTATCGATCCCAGACCCATAACGACAACACTATCGCCATCTAGCAAAGGCGTACGTCTTACAGCACGGACGCAACACGCCAGCGGCTCAGTAAATGAGCCTTCTTCCGGGCTTAGCGTCTCTGGCATGGGCAGTGTCGTATGCCGCACAAGCTCTGCGGGAACACGAATATACTCCGCAAAGCCACAGGGGTCAATATTGGAAGCTTTGAACATATCGCACATCGAATAGTTGGAATGACGACAATAGTGACAATTACCACAGGGTACATGATGGGCAACCACGACTTGCTGTCCTACAGTAAAGCCAGTGACATCTCGCCCACGTTCAACAATGGTTCCAGTGAGTTCGTGCCCTAGAACAACAGGTGGAGGTGCTTGCTGCACAACCTTAATGATATCCGACCCACACAAACCGCAGCCATGTACGCGCACAAGCAATTCTGAGTCCGTAATGGCTGGAATCGGTCGCTGCTCTAGCTGAATATCGTCATAGGAGTGGTAGATAATTGCCTTCACTGCCTGTTCAATAACCCCTTTTATGCGTGCTTACCCGATCAGTATACCATATGGGAAGGCAACCTGTTTTAAGGTCTGTCTTAAGCGTCACAAGAGGATGTATTTTTTCACCCGTATTTCTTAAAAGATATTAAAGAAATAAATAATGGCCTTTTTGGACTATTTCACAAGTCATTTCATGAAAACGAGCACGCCAAACGTATATATCTATAGCAACACCAATGACTACTCTACTTTAGTATTTTGCTTAACACTTATGTACAACGAATAATCATCTAACACGTATATGTTTTCGTGAGGGTGTTCGATGTATGGGTGGAAGTGAGACAAATGTGAAACACATAAAAAAGCATGAACGGGGGATACGCAATGGCAACGACAGGCGAATTGCGTGCAATCATAGAAGAGTTAGAACTGGTTGACATCGGAGATGCCGCCAGTTATTTAGGGGAAGAGGCTACAGTGGCTGATGAATTTCTTCTGTCCGACTATAATACTACATCAGTTGACACTATAGCGCATTCTGCAATATGTGATTGTACAATTTGCCGGATACTCGACTTCTAACAGAGTCGGTATCTGTTAATGATAGTGGCGTAAGTCTTTTCCTCAAGACCTACGCCCTTTTATTTGGATGCCCTCCCCTACGTGTAGGTCGCCTCTGTCAATATCCTGATCCGTTTCTCAACGTTGGGCATTCCACACACTTTCAGTTGATGTACAACCTTTTCCACATCATACTCTACACGGTGATGTTCGCCGTGCCAGGCGGCATCCTGCCAGGTGAGAATACCATAAGAAGCACGGGAATCTTCATCACGTGGCAAGCCACAACTACCTGCATCTAACAGGAGCAGGTGCTGCCATCGTCGCTGATAAGCGACATGCAGATGTCCAAAGGCTATGGCTCCAATTGTTGGCTTCAAGTGTCCCAAAAGGTGCTCTAGCAGACTATCGGGCGACGTGGGAAAAATAGCCTCCTCCTGATTCAATGGGTTGGCATGTACAACCAGAAGATCGCTACCATCGGGATTTGTGACGAAATGTGAGAAAGGGAGCAATGCCAAATAGCTAATGCCTTCTGCTCCGATCTGCTCGCGCGTCCATTCAATGACGCTGCGCTTTTTCGTCTCTTTCTTACCTCGTTTCTCGACGACATCGACATCGACATTCCCCTGTACAACGGGATACCGAAGCTCTCGAAGCATATCTAACACTTGTCGCGGACAGGGACCATTCAAACAAAGGTCACCGGCGATGACTATGTCGTCTACAGAGGATTGTTGAGAAATGTCTTGTAATACTGCCTCCAACGCTACCTGATTACCATGAATATCCGAAATGATGGCTATGCGCATGTGATATCGTGTCCTGGAATAAAAGATTTGAATAGCCCAACTACATTCTTAAAGACCACCATTAGTATAGCGCAAAAGGAGGAATTACACCAAGATGCTACATCGTATTGGCATCATTTCGGACACGCACATTCCACACTTCAAAAGGTTGCCAGAAGCGATCTGGAAGCATTTTACGGGCGTCGAGTTAATTATCCATGCAGGTGATCTTTCAGTCCTCTCGGTTCTTTCTGAACTTGAGACGATTGCGCCCGTTGTCGCGGTACAGGGCAATGTCGAGACGGAAGAGGTAGGAATGAAATTGCCCATCAAACGTGAAATCGCGGTCGGGGATTGTAAGATAGGTATCGTCCACATCCTGGGTGATACAAAAACTCGCGCACGCATGGCACAGAACGAATTTCCTAACGCTCGCTGTGTCGTATTTGGTCATAGCCACATCCCCTGTAATCAAGAACACAATGGGCAACTTCTGTTCAATCCGGGGAGCGCGACCGACCGCCGCCGCCAACCAACTTGTAGCCTCGGCATGTTGTATATAGACGACGAAGAAAAGAGCGTGCGAGGAGAAATTATGCTGTTGTGATGATATGAATGCTCAATCTCGCTGAGGCGAGATTGAGCATTCATATCATCACAACGGAAACTTCACTAATGAGCGATCAATGCTAGCCAGCGTGGGCTTTCCTGAAAGACCCATTGCCATCTCTAGCTCCCCATGCAAAATCTTTAACACGTGATGCACCCCTTCCTGTCCATCAACAGCCAGTCCCCACAATGCTGGACGACCGATCAGCACAGCACATGCTCCCAAAGCCAGTGCTTTCAATACATCCGTTCCACGTCGAATGCCTCCGTCGAGATAGACTTCGCAACGTCCCGCAACGGCATCAACAACCTCTGGCAGGGCTTCGATACTCGCTATCGCTCCATCAAGTTGACGGCCGCCGTGATTAGAGACAACGATACCGTCTGCACCGTACTCAATAGCCAGCAGTGCATCCTCCGCCGTCAAAATACCCTTGAGCAGAATAGGTAACGCTGTTAATGAGCGCAACCACGCGATGGAGTCCCATGTAATCGATGCGTGCATTGCAGTCTCGTTTGCATACTTGCCTGTAAAGTTCGCCGCACGTAGTGGTGGCGGCGGAATCAGGAAATTGTTGTGAATATCCCTCTCTCGCTTGCTAATGTGCGGAGTATCAACCGTAAGGACAATAGCCCGATAGCCAGCGGATTGGGCACGCTGCACTAGCGATGCAGATAGCTCAAGATCATCGTAAACGTAGAGCTGGAACCAGAGTGGACCAGTAGCCACCTCAGCAACCTCTTCGAGACTACGAGTCGCAACTGTACTCACCACCATCAGAGTTCCAACAGCACCTGCTGCTCGCGCCGTGGCTCCTTCACCCTCTGGATGAGCCATACAATGAAGGGCACTAGGAGCGATCAAGATAGGCATACTCACAGGAGTACCCAGGATAGTGGTGCGCGTATCAACAGTGCCGACATCGACAAGCATACGTGGGCGTAGACGAATACGTGCGAAGCCTTCTCGGTTCGCATGTACCGTCGTCTCGTCTTCACTTCCACCGTAGTAGTAGTCCCATACAGGCTTATCCAGGCGTTCCTGCGCGAGTGCCTCGTATTCATTGATGTTGATTGGTTCCAAAATCAAGACTCCTTCGTCCAGTCTATCACTGTCATGACAGGAGAGATGCAATGGCTACAGGGTTGAGTAGATAGTCATTGTAGTGTACCATATATCTCGTTGCTGCCTTGCTTCGCTTTTCTTGCGCTTCAACATTTGCAGAAATTATCACAGAAAAGAGTTTTTCATGTTAAAAAATGATATAGTAGGGTTTTCATCACCTCCAGCACCGACTAAGCACACTCTCACTATGCGACAAAGAATAGGGATAGGGCTAATATTTTTGTTTACCATTATCTTTATCCTGAGCATACTCGTAAGCGTCGCGCCTCTACGTCGTCAGGCAGATGCACCCTTTCTTTCATCGCTCTCAACGAATAATTTTCTTGAAATGTGGGGGACATGGCTACCCTCTGATCTCCATTTGACGCAAGACTACGCCGCCTCCCAATTAAGCACCAGTAACATTGAGTTCATCCTGCTCATGGCAGTAGCCTTTGTTGCCTATGGACTCTCTGCACTCTTCGTACGGCTTCAGCCAAAAGAGACAAAGCAGACGCAGACACGACTACTCATACTGGCAGGAACTCTCGTTGCAGGACTTATCTTTGTCTTGACTCCTGCCATGCTGTCCCATGACGCTCTTGTCTACGCGGACTACGGTCGTACCATCATTGCTCACGGGTCAAACCCATATTTCACTTCGCCAGCAATAGCATCTCATCGGGACCCAATCACCAGGCTCGATGATTGGAGTGCCTTTACAGCCGCTTACGGCCCCTTATGGCTCTACATCTGCTCTCTATGGGCAATGCTGCTAGGAGACGATCCAGTAAAATATATTTTAGCCTATCGACTTATGGGATTTGTCGCCCATCTAGTAAACACCTTGTTGGTGGCGATTATCTTACGAAGAACAGGAGCGTCACAGCGCACAGTTACACTCGGTGCATTGCTCTATGCTTACAATCCGCTTGCTCTATTAGAAAGTTGTCTGGGTGGGCATAATGATGTCTTTATGGTCACGTTGATGCTTCTTGGGGCGCTTCTTAGCATTCGAGCAGAACAAAAGACGTTTATACAACCCAAATATTACATACCGCCAGTCATTATCTTTACACTTGCAACGCTCGTCAAATTTACCGCTATCCCTATTGTCTTCTTCTTTCTTATCCTGCTAGCACGAAGGACACTTCTAGCCCACAAGCCAGATGCTCTCTCTTCCCGTCAAATGATCGTATTTCACTGGTCAACTGCGCTGCCAAACCTTTTCCTGGCGAGTCTCGTCTACGCATTGGTATCACTCGTGTTCTACATACCTTTCTGGATTGGACATAGCATTTCCGCAATCGTGCATAGTTTCTCCACGCCACCGTCCTCATATTATGCGGAAAATTCGTTCCTCCGTGTAGCCATCGAATGGATGAAAGTACATAGATTCTCTAACACCCATTCCTGGGTGCATAAACTGGTGTCGCTACTCAGCTTACACGCCACGTGGAGCATTATAGATAGTATTGCTCTCGCTTGTGTTTGTCTTGCGGGAGCAGTTCTCTTGTGGCGTCTCCCTACGACACTTACGATGATCCTCTCGACCCTGGCCGCCCTGGAGATATTACTCGTAGTAACACCCTGGTTCTACCAGTGGTATGTTCTCTGGCTCATAGGTCTTGCCGCAGTCTTACTTGCTCAATCGAATACGTGGGAAGGACGAGCAGTAATAGCGACCGCGTTGACCTTCTCTGTTACAGCCTTCTGTAGCTACTTTGCTAACATATACGTATTGAAATTCGATGGTGTGGGCCTGCAAAGCTTTGCAACACTTATCCCTCCCGCAATAGTACTGCTTGTCCTACTGTGCATGCGTAAGCCCCGCCTGCGGTTGAAGCAAGTTCCGTGAGAAGCCCGAGCCAATGAATTGGAATGAATTATAGGGACGCAATGAATTGCGTCCCTACATGATCTCCTTATTGCAAGGCTATTACTTTGGTCCGATATATTCCTGACCACCCATATAGGGACGCAGCGCCTCGGGGATGCGTACACTTCCATCAGCCTGTTGATGCGTCTCCAGCAGCGGAATAAGGATGCGTGGCGACGCGATGGCGGTGTTATTGAGCGTATGCACAAACTTAACCTTACCATCCTCATCACGATAGCGAATATTCGCCCGACGCGCCTGCCAATCGTGGAAGTACGAACACGAGTGGGTCTCGCGGTACCGCCCCTCGCTAGGTACCCAGCACTCAAGATCGTACATGCCCACCTTGCCATCACCCATATCGCCCGTACACACGTTGACGACACGATAGGGTAGTTCAAGAGCCTGCACCAACTCTTCCGCATTGCGTATCAGTTGCTCGAACCATTGAACCGATGTTGCATGATCGGCCTTACAAATGACATACTGCTCCACCTTGCTAAACTGGTGAATGCGAAACACGCCACGCGTATCCTTGCCATAGGTACCCGCCTCCTGGCGAAAACAGGGACAGAAGCCGACAAAGGTCAGCGGCAACTCCTCGACCTTGAGGATTTCGTCTTTGTACATACCCGTAATCGCCACCTCAGACGTGCCGACAAGAAACGTATCTTCCCCTTCGATAGCATAGACCTGATCGCGTCCCTTGGGGAACTGCCCGTTGCCAATAAAGCAGTATTCACGCGCCATCGCTGGCACGATCAGTGGCGTGAACCCTTTGCGAGCGATACGATCCATAGCAAAGTTCATCAGAGCCAGTTCCAGGCGGGCCGCGTCACCCTTCAATACATAACTACGCGAACCCGCGACCTTCACAGCACGCTCGATGTCTATCAGATCGAGCCGTTGCATAAGATCATAGTGATCAAGCGGCTGGAAGTCGAAGATAGTTTTATCCCCCCAGTATCTAATCGGAACGTTATCGTTCTCATCCTTGCCAACAGGTGCGCTTGGATCAGGAATATTCGGGACAAGTAAAAGCAACTGGTAACGCTCCTCTTGCAAGGCGGTCAGGAGTGGCTCCTTGTCCTTGATTTGTGCCGAAAGTTGCTTGCCCTCGGCAATGAGAGCGTTGCGCAACTCGGCATTCTTTTCTTTAGTGGCCTCCTGTACACGTTTCGAGAGCAGGTTCTGCTGCGTGCGCATCTCCTCGATTTCGTGTTGAACGGTGAGGACGTGGCGATCCAGGGCCAGGAGTGCATCAATATCAATAGGATTGTTTTTGAGTCGTGCCGCCTCTTTTACGGCATCTGGATTACTGCGGATAAATGCGAGATCAAGCATACGCGTTTATACTCCTTCCAGTAGGGAGACCTCTTGTGGGTCTCCACCTCGTAATGTTTAAGAATCAATAAAAAAAGCGTCGCGTCCTCTAAAAGGACGACAACGCTGAATACGCGAAATCGTGGTACCACCTTGATTTTTCCATCTATCTTGACTCGTCTGAGTGGGAGACGGAACTCATTATTGCCTGATAACGGAGGCACCGTTGACGCTTATCGCGTAGGCTTCCGGGTGGATTTCTCTCTCATTTAGCCCTGCGTCGCACCATATCCGCAGCTCTCTGCCCCTTCATGAGAAGTACTTGCCCCGTTCGTTGCCATTATTGTATTGTTTCTTGCGCAAGAATAACAGCTGATATGCGATTTGTCAATGCTCGGTTATAACGTCCACACGCGGGCGTTACTAAACGCTGCATCGGTATTCGCAGTATTATCACTGGCAAATACGCCTATCCCACCTGAACTGTATGTCCCATCACTGGCGCTGCCTACATATTGTTTGTTGATGTAGAGGTAGATATTACTACCTCGTGCAACAACAGTTAGAAGATTGGGCTGGCCCAGAGTAGTTTTAATTGCGGAAGTGTTGTCAGCCGCAATCGACATGTTGTGAGTACTATCTTTCGAGACATACAAGCCATAACTTCCATCATGACTGACACGAAAGATGTAAAACTTTGAATTTGCGCTGTCGGCTCGGAAGATCAGGCCCCCCTCATCTCCTTTGTTAATGGTCATCTGCACCTGAAAGGCGAAGTTACTGAAGTTCGCCGCGTGCGCGAAACAAGGAACGTAGAAATGTTGCGCAAAGAGAGTGGCGTGAAGGGCTCCACCAGCGAAACCACATCCTCCGCCATCAGTAGTGTTATAGACATCCCAGTTGTAGCCATCTTGAGACGCCAGCGGCGAGTTCAAGGCCGATGCGCCCTGTGTTGCCTGCATATAAATATTCTGAAATGCTGTCGCCGTAGCCTGCGCCTGTACAGTGGCCTGCGCTTGTGCAGTGGATGTTGCGTTTGCGTTCGCCACAGCGGTTCCCGTAGCCTGGGTATTAGCGATAGCGGTGGAGCGTGCATCATTGGTCAGGATAGTTTGCACCGCCGCTGTGGCCTGCGCCCGTAACTGTGCTGGATGGGCGACTGTTGTGTAATAGATAAGTCCAAAGCCCCCAAACATCACCAACAATGCCAGCACAATAGCAAGAACAGCTACTCCCCTTGGGAGTCCTCGACTTTGCTCAACCTGCTTCTGTGGAGGAAATGGAGGTGGCTGTAACGGTTGACCGTATGGTACTGCTGGTGGCGGTGTGAAATATAATGGTGGTTGCGCTGGCGGATTATATTGAGGCAACTGGCTTTGATAATTAAATTGTTGCGCTGGTGGCATTAACGCACCGCATCTAGGGCACGCTGTTACCTCTTGCGCCACCTGCAACCCACAATTTGCACAATATTTCATGACTACTCCGACTACTCTAGTTGAAGTTCTCAGGGCAAGTGTCGCCACGACTCTTACGCATTCCACACCTGCGCCTGCTCAAAGGATACCTCTGATGCGCTTGTATTATTCTCAGCAAACAAGCCAATTTGACCAGAGGTTAAGCTACTATCTGTTATCGTGGTTACATACTTAGAATTAATGTACAGGTCAATAACGCTGCCACGCGCAATGACGGCGATCAGGTTTGCTTCGTTCAGATTGGTGTTGATGAGAGAGGATACATCACCTCCTAATTTCTTCGCATGGTTTGCTTCGCGATCCGTATAGAGATACATGTCATATCTACCAGCACGATCAATGCGCAGCAGGTAAAACTTGTAGTTGTCAGCATCGGCACGGAACAGTAGACCGCCGAGATTCCCCTGAAGAAAGGTCATCTTTACCTGAAACCCAAAGTTACTAAAATTGGTCGCTTTGGCGGCACAATAATAAAAGTATCCTTTATTCGACTCTGAGATGTGATAGGTACCTCCCTTAAAGACACACTTCGAACTCGTCTCCCAATTGTTCGTATCAGGCTTCGAAAGTGGATCACTCAGGATAGGAACCTTCGCTACTGTCTGATCGTATCGCGTCTGTGGTATGGCAACCGCAGTATTGGTCGCACCAACTTGAGATGTAGCAGTGGCACCAGTCTGCGCGGTACCCGTAGCATAAGCCTGAGTGGTACCTGTCAGTTGTGATTGGACGGTCGCTGTGGCCTGAGCATGCTGCTGGTTGGGTACATAGACAGCAGTGTAATAAAAAAGCCCACTAATAATAATAACAAGTGCAAGGGCAGCCAGTAAGATAGTTGCGATGAGAGGGCGGCGAGATGACTGACGACGTGGTTGTCCTTGCATATTGTAATACGGAGGAGGCGCATTTGGTACATAAGGAGTGTACGAAGGTAATGGAGAAGGTGCAACCTGTTGGTTAAAATAGCCAGGAGTTTGTCCTTGCCCTCCTTGTCCAGGATAATTTGCATAGTCTCCTCCCTGCTGTATGCCCGGATATGATGGTTGTACAACAGGAGGAGGCGGTGGTGGAGGTATCATAAATTCTGTAGGTGTATCGGTCCCACCAGAGTTGAATTGAGGGCCAAAATTCTCTGCAGGCGCAACAGCAATAGTAAGAATAAGCGCGCCAGCACCCTTTGACGTAGGTTCGCCCTGACCCTCCAGGCGTATCTCCTGTCCCGTGTAGGTACCAGCAGGTATGTTGACATGTACGATGCGCCCACCAGAGAGAGTGAGCACGCGTGTTGTGCCGTATGCCGCTTCGTTCTGACTCAGAGCCAACGTTGCTCGTATGTCTCCATTCTGCTGCCCGAAGTGTCCATCTGCTACCATAATTTTCCTCTACTCCGAAAGTAGCACCAGTATAACATGCGAGCACAGCAACCGAAAAGGGGGCAAATAAAAAGGCTCTCCATTACGAAAAAGAGCAGCCTTGGTAATGATCACCGTCAGGGCTGCTCTTCTTCGTATACACACTCGAAATTAGACCATTCCAAGTTCCCACTTGGCATCCTCGGTCATGCGGTCGGGAGACCAGGGGGGATCAAAGGTCAGATCAACCTTGCAACCTTTGACGTTTTCGACCTGCCCGACGCGCATCTCAACTTCAGCGATCACGTCCCCAGCCATTGGGCAACCCATTGCGGTCAGGGTCATAGAGATATGAACCTGGTCGGTCTCTTTATCTATATCAATACCGTATACCAATCCCAGGTCGACAATATTGACGGGAATTTCTGGGTCATAACATTCATGGAGCGCATCCATGACTTCAGCTTCATTAATCTCTGCCATTGTTTAGGATTCCTTTATGCTTGCTGTTCTTGTACATACGTTTTTAGAACATGCTTACCTGTAATATAGCCCATGCGATGGTGTTTGTCAAAGTAGTACTCGCTCTAGGACAAGCCCTATCGCTACTGGGGTTATTCCCATTTATCGAAAACGAAGGATGAAATCTTAGCTCCTACGTCCAAAGTAGTGAGAGTAGTGGGAGTAGTGGGAGTAGTGAGAGGGCTTGTCTCTCTCATGCCTCCCCGACTTTTCAATTGCCCTGTAAATTCCAATAGGTCGCATCAAAGCCAATTAGAAGTGATGATTTTGTTTGCTCAGGTACAGTGATGAGAAGTGCTCGCATGGCGCGGGTCATGCCGACAAAGAGGGTGCGACGGTCAATTGCCAGGAACTCCTCGCGCTCCTCGTTCGAGACGTTCGTGGGTAGGTTCGCGTACCCGCCGCTGTTGATAAAGCCAGAGAGGACGACGATGGGGAACTCCAGGCCCTTCGAGGAGTTCAAAGTGAGGACTTTGATGCCAGGATGTGATAGGTTCAACTCCTGTCCGCTCATGAAGGTCGCGGTGATGCCAGCGTGGGTTAGCTCCGCCGCTATCGCTTTTCCCGCCTTGACAGTGGGACAAAGGATGGCACATGCTCCGGTGCTTAAGCGATACTCACGTGCCGCGCCCGTCAAGAAGCGTGCAAGTAGTTGCACCTCTTCACCGCCACTACGGATGGCTCGCACTGCTGGGGGCGAACCGCTATTCACATAAGCACGCTCTATCGGCTCGGTATCCAATGCTCCCGCCGACAGGTAGGATTGCGCGGCCTCGCCAATCTCGCGTGTCGAGCGGTAGTTGGCGTGCAATACGGCGGTGCGACCCTGAAAGCGCAGGCTCTCGTGCACATCTGTCCAGTTGAAGCCGCTGCCATAGATGGACTGGTTTGCGTCTGCCGTAAATTACCTGACAGCTATTCTATACTAAGAGACGCAATGTTGAATACATTATCAAACTTATGGATGTTAATATTCCTATTATATATTCATGCAAGTAAGGCATATAACCCGCATTCCGCAATTTGATTGACAGGTTTCAAGGAATAGGGCCGCTCTATGAGAAAAGTTATAATCTTTCCGGCTGAAGCTGCAGAATGTGAGTTAATATGCTGCCCATGCTAGGTCGAGTAGACGAGAGCGACGACTAAGCCAAAGACCATGTGATTCAGCAAGAGGGCGAGTATCACCTGTAATCCTTTGATTAATTCGGACAGTTGAGGATGCATGTGCATAACCACTCGCAGCAGCAGTATGACCAGTCCGCCATGAATGGCACCAAAGATGAGCCCCCACCACCATGTGGGGCTACCGATCCCCACACTCCATAAAGCAGCATAGAGAATGGCAAAGATGATGCCCATGGTGAAGTGGATAGCACCGCCCAGTGTCACAGCATCTTGCTTATTGGGGGCGGCCAGCGCGCCTAACGTACTGACGACATCTATTCTTGGCAGACCTAACAAAGGCCCTCCATAAATGAGGAGGAGCATAGCCATTCTGCCAGTCGATCCAGCGATAATGGCGTCACGAACGTGGAAGAACAATTGAGGATGAAGCAAGACTCAGGCTCCTTTCAGGCAGGAGACTATGTGCTCCAACTCCGCTTTGCATGTTCACATTCCAGCCAGATGAGAGAGCGTAAGCATTACCTCAATGATTGCACGCGAAGCGGTACAAACAATGACGACTGGAAGTTGCAAATATTGATCTTATTTGGACACTCGGAACGAATAAGAACTGCTGTAGTTAAGTACGTGTACAAGGTTACTTCTGTACACTATACCATATGCATTTTTTCTAAGCGAACCAGAGGAAGGCTTCGGTTTCAACTGCAAGGGATCAAGAGCCACATTGCTTATGAGATAAGGGCTTGTCCTATACGCTCTATGAATAACCGTATAAACCGCTCGCTATCAACCCCTGTTGAGACAAGCATATTCGGTGCAGGCCCATTGGAACGCTTGAAATAAGCCACGGTCTCGCCCAGTGTCAGAGTTCCTGTCAGTTCGATATCGACATATGCAGGTTCCCAGGTGATGAGGTCGGGCTGAAAGGCCGCGGCGAGACAGAGTGGATCATGCATGTGAAAGTCTACACTACCATACTTGGGGCCAAAGACATCGAAGTAGTACGACATCATCTGCCGAACGGCCTTCGTCACCTTGTTGTCGGTTGATGCCAGAGCATCAACCTGTTCACGACTCATTGATACCTGCGTGGTGGTGTCCAGGCTCACCAGACGAAGAGGCCAACCCGCGTGTAACACAATGTGGGACGCATGCGGGTCGGCATACATGTTGAATTCGGCAGCAGGAGTTACGTTGCCGGGGACGCGCAAGGCTCCACCCATAATGACGACCTCGCGCACGCGTTCAGCGATACGTGGCTCACGTCGCACCGCCAACGCTATATTAGTTAATGGTCCGATAGGAACCAGTGTGATCTCACCAGGGGATTGCATCACCTTCTCGATGATGAGATCAACCGCGTGTTGCGCGATAGGCTCTATCTGTGGGAACGGAAGTGTTGCCTCACCCAGCCCGTTCTGTCCATGCACATGTGCGGCATCAACAGGCTGACGGACCAGGGGTTGAGCGCTTCCACGCGCAACAGGGATATCGGTTCGTCCCGCCAACGTCAGCAGTGTGAGCGCATTGTATGTCGTCAGTTCAACAGGGACGTTCCCGCTTACCGTCGTAACCGCCTCTAAATGTACCTCGGGCGATGCCAGGGCCAAGAACAGGGCAAGGGCATCATCTATGCCGGGGTCCGTGTCCAGGATAATACGCCGCATGTAGTTCCTCTCGTGTCGGTAGACCCGATTGTGCGCCAAACTTTGTGACTTTAAGCGCACTGGCATTTATGGCAAAACGCAGCGCCTCCTCATGATTCTGTCCCTCAACAAGGGCGACAGTCAAGGCACCCACAAAGCAGTCGCCAGCCGCGGTGGTATCAACGACCTGTACTTTAGGCACACGCTCGTACGTTGTGAGTAAATGCCCGGTCGCATCGCTTGTAACCAACACCGCTCCGCGTGAACCGAGTGTCACCACAACGGTTGAAATGCCATAACCATGCAGGACCGTTCCCACAACACGCGCATCCTCTACACTTTCTACCTGCTGACCACTTAACAGGCTCGCCTCGTTTTCATTCACGATGAGCACGGATACCTGCTTCAGTGTCTCTCTGGGAAGTGGCTGCGCTGGCGCGACATTCAGGACAACCTGAATACCAGCCCTGTGTCCAGCTTCTATGAGCGTCTGCACCGTTTCTAATGGAATTTCGAGTTGAAGTACCAGCGCTTGTACGTGACTCATCGCCTCGAAAATCCTCGAAAGTTGCGCCTCGTCTTTCCCAACACGCATATTGGCGCCAGAGACCACTACAATAACATTGTCCCCATCGGGAGAAAGAAAAATGAAGGCAGCTCCGCTTGCCTCTTCCTGATCGACAACCACAAGCCCCACATCGACATGATCGTTTTGTAACGCCTTGATAAGCTGTTCTCCAAAGGGATCAGTCCCAATGCGGCCAGCCATTGTGACCGAGGCTCCCAAACGTGCCATTGCCACTGCCTGATTCGCCCCCTTACCACCAGGGACAAGCTGTAGAGACCCGGCCCCAAGCAGCGTTTCGCCTAATGTAGGGATACGGGGAACATGCACAACCTGATCCATGTTGATGCTGCCAACGACGAGGATGTTGCTCTGTGCCATTTACATCTCCAGCAAACTACAAAAATGTGTATCTCTTAACAAGGATATGACATCCATAAATGAGTTGCAACTCTATATCGGCTCGTAGAGCCGATATGCATCAGAAGCTTATGCAGGACAAATGCCCAGTGCATACTGGCATAGTGTGTAGGATGAATAAGGCACATAACCCAGCAGGTTAAGAACTCTTCGCATAGATAGATAAATCTCAACCCTCATACTAGTCCTCTCTCAATCGAAGGTTAACATGGACAGTGTATACCTATGATATAGGAGAGTGTAAGGGAAAGGCTGCTTCGTTCGTAAGCAGGGGTAGAGAAAGCGGCGCACTTAGCCCACAACGATAGTCGGAGGAACATACAGATGCTTGAGGTGATGGATTCCTCGTTGACGCGGTTTGCACAAGAGGCGGAGCGAAAACGTATTGCCCGTGAACTTCATGACGGAGTAGTGCAGTCATTGACCGCGCTCGTCGCGGACCTGGAATACTTCCGCACGCGCCATCTCACTCCAAGCCTGAATGATGAGGAAACGAGCCAGGAGGTAGAGTCAAAACTAGAGACCTGGCAAGAGCTCGCGCGGGATAGTCTCGCCTCAATGCGTCAGACTCTTGGTGGGCTGCGAACACAGGCCGATGTCGAGAAGGGACTTGAGTCTTCAATTGAGTCTCTTCTCAATGATTTGCAGAATACTGGTTACATAGTCACATACGAATATACTGATTGGCCTACCAACTTGCCACTTGAATATACATCTAATATCTACTATATTATCCGTGAAGCACTGATGAACATCCGTAAACATGCTCAAGCATCGCATATCACACTCTTCCTGTTTAGCCATGAGAATCAGCTTCATATCAGTATAGGTGATAACGGTATAGGGATACCCAAAGCTATGAGCAAGGCGTCCATTTCTGTCCAGGCTCATAGCGGCTACCAGCAGGGCTTAATTGGGCTGCGAGAACGTACACAATTGCTTGGAGGACGGCTCTCCATCGAAAGTGAGCAAGGCAAGGGAACTCGTGTCGATGTTGATGTGCCACTACCGTAAAAGTGGTTTCTATCGTTCCTCATCCATACGTTATTTCTAATTTGGGAGCGCGGTATGTCTACTCTACTAGAAGATTCGGCAGTGATCTCTGCACAACATATTCGTATAATCGTGGTTGATGACCAGCGTCTCTTTCGCGAAAGCATCGCGAGCATGCTCAGCACCGAGTTCAAGGTTGTAGGTCAGGCAGGTAACGGACGAGAGGCAATCGAATTGTGTCATCAGTTGCAGCCCGATATCGTCTTGATGGATGTGAAGATGCCTCACATGGATGGTATCGAGGCAGTGCGTCAGATCAAGACAGAGTTGCCATCTATCCGCGTCATTCTGTTAACAACCTTCACAGTGGATGGTTATATACTTGAGGGTCTCGCCGCTGGTGCCAATGGCTACATCCTGAAAGACACCTCCATAGCAGGACTTATCTCTACTATCCGCGCAGTCTATGCAGGCGAGCAGGTAACGGCTCCTTCCATCGCAGACAGGATGATGCAGTTACTCGATAAGCACAATCCCACGCAGAGGAAGATTAATGATGGATTAACGGAACGCGAGATACAGACCTTGATCCTGGTTGCCAGAGGCATGATCGCCAAGGAGATAGCACGCACTCTTGCTGTTACAGAGAAAACAGTGCGTAATCATATTAGCAATATCTATCGCAAGCTCAATATTTTCGACCGTTCACAGGTCGTCATCTACGCAATGAAAAAAGGGTTGGTCAATATTGATGACGTTTAAGTATATGCCATACTCTTTGAAGAGAAAGAGCCTCCTCTGCTTTTTCACCTATTCATGGGAGCGCTAGAATGTCTACTATATTTCTTGATCGAGATGGAGTCATCAATGAGAATCGATCAGACTACGTAAAAAGCTGGGGAGAGTTTCGCTTTCTACCGAGTGTACATGAGGCTATTGTAACGCTGACACGCGCCGGTCATCGCATCATCGTATGTACAAACCAGGCAGGAGTGGCAAAAGGGCTTATATCACGCGGGACAGTCGAAGATATTCACAGCCGCATGCAGGCTAGTATCGCTGAAAGCGGCGGTCGTATTGAGCGTGTGTACTACTGCCCTCACGGGAAACAAGAGGGCTGTGCCTGTCGCAAACCTCAGCCGGGCATGCTCCTACAAGCAAAAGATGAATTAGAAATTGACCTGAATGACGCCATATTCGTTGGGGATAGCATCAGCGATGTACGTGCAGGGCTCGCAGTTGGTGTTCGCACCATGCTGGTACTGACAGGATTAGGTGTAGAACAACTACGCGATCACTACCACGAAGCTGATGGCCCATTCCTGGTGACAATGAGCTTAAAACATGCTACCGATGCGATACTACAAGGGATACACCGAAGCGAGGGCGCATACACGATGATCGACTACTCACACTCGCTCTTCAATTCGTCAAACTCTATCAACGCCTCGCTAGTAGCACGCCTTAGAATGGCATTGTCAACGGAGGTATGATAAATAAAGGGACAGATTATACTTTCGGTAGTAAGCAATGGGGCTAGTTAGCTAGTATGGCGCAAGTTGGCGTGCCGTCGTCAACTGAACTTAGTGCTGGATCCGTTCCAGCAATTGAAGAATTGTATTCCAATTTCTTGCGGTTCCAAATGTTTTCAGCTTTTTCTCAATAAAACTATGGGAAAGTTTTGAGCGTCCAATGCCATTCGTATAATAGATATACACTTCTTTGCCGATGATGAAGAGTTCCTCAGGACCAACATACGTCTTTAAAAGATCTTCCTGTGCTGTATTATCGGGGCGAGCTGCCAGAAACAGAACGACAACCCATTTTGACTCTTTGCTTTGTTGGCTCTGAAACGGGTTTTTCTCAATGATATCTCTTAACTCGGCTGAAGTACGAATGATGACTTCCACGTGAAAGCCAAAATTTTTTTCAAAGCCATCCTCAATTTGCTTCTGGAGTCGCGCTACGTCCGCGTCATCACTTGTAAAGACAACATTTCCACTCTGTATATAGGGTAAGACATCCCTTAATCCCAGAGATTCATGCATATCTTTGAGTTCATCCATTCTTATCTTATGGTGACCTCCAACATTGATGCCGCGGAACAGTGACACAAACGCTGTCATTTTCAATCCTCTTCATGGTAGTTTTTCTCTTGGTGTAATAAATGAGTCTCCTACAAGGCTACACGCTCTATTTGCTCTCCATATGCGATGAGCGTCTTCATGCTGCGACAGTATGCGATCAAGCGGTTGAAGATGGGAAGAGGCTCCAGGGCTGGAGCACACCCAATCAGGATAAGTTTATGTTTGGCGCGCGTCAATGCCACATTCAAGCGGTTCGAGTTCGTCAGAAATTCGCGTCGTGGACTGTTCGCCTCTGGTTCGCAGGTCGTGGCGAACGATATGATAATCACCTTACGCTCTCCTCCCTGAAAACGATCAACCGTATCAACACTCAACGGAGTGTCAATACTTAATCCATCCCATCCTTGTGCAGCGCCGCTGGTAAATAATTGACGGCGTATATTCGCCACCTGGGCGCGATAGGGCGCGATAATGCCTATATCACGTGGCTCAATTCCGCGCTCTAGCAGCCCTTTAACGATAGTGCGTACCGCAACCGCCTCGGCATTACTCGCCTTCAATGCCCCGTTATCCTGCTCTCCACGCACATCCAGAAAGACCAGCGGGAACTCTGGTGCGATTGCGCGAGTAACAGAGAATGGCTCTTGCGCCACAGCCTCTTTTCTTTTTCGCGTAAGGTCGCTTGCCGCTGTGGCCTGAAACTCCAGCCGCTGGTTTGCAACCGACTCGTGAGGAACAAGCGTCTTCTCATAAAAAACGGTAGAGGAGAAGTTAGAAATCCACTTGTTCATGCGATACTGCGTCTTGAGAGAGACACAAGCTTTGACTACTTCCTGGTGCTTCTCCGTATAATGGGCATCAAGGGCTTGTAAAAAGGTGAAGAGCGAATCCGTAAGCCCTTGCTTCGCAGCCTCTTTGCTTAAGACCAATGGTGGAAGTTGCTTATCATCGCCAACAAGAATGAAGCGCTTGACAAAGCGGAGCGCACCCAGTATAGCGGGTATGGTTAACTGACTGGCCTCATCGATAATCGCAACATCGAAGTACATGAGTGACGCCTCGTGGTTGTCCGGCGCTTGAGGCAAATACTTGTCCGACGACCATGTGGCTGTCGTCGAAGCAACAACAGGCATTGTTTGTAAAATGTTCTGTACGATGTTGAATTGATGCGAGTCAGGCGAGGACTCCTCTTGCTCCTCCTGCGGCTCGTTGCTATATTCCTCTACGAGTTTTTTCAAGAGCCGCGTCTGCACCTCCGCATCTACACTGCGTTCATTTCCAAGACGCACGTAATCGTGGAAGCCCTTGCTATTAAGCCGCTTGAGCATGTTATCAACAGCCTGATTGGTGAAGGCCGCAAACAACACGCGCTGTCCCTGCTGAGTCAGCCGTTTGACTATCTCAGCTATAACGCTGGTCTTACCAGTGCCCGGAGGTCCCTGTATCAGCAGATAATCCTGCATTTGTACGGCACGTTCGACCGCTTTGTTCTGCTCTTTGTTGAAATCAGGATGATGCGCTACATCGACGCCAACGAAACGAGGACGTACCCTGCCCGCTACAAGATCGCGCATGTGTAGCTCCGTCTCTAGCCAGCGCAGCAGGTTCTGTAGTGTACGCACATGCACAAGATCATTGCCATAGCGATCTACCTGAGTTGGATTATCAATGCATTCTCTCGTCCAGACAACGACCTCTTTCGCGCTAATCTTGACGATTGTCCCTGTCACAATCTCACCGCTGATAGGGTCACCGTTACTCAGCAGTATCTCATCCCCCTCGCGCAGCTCTGATTGATTATCACAATCACAACTGAACGTTTGCTCCCAACCGTCATTCACTGCTACAGCACCTAGGAAGCGCATATATGCAATAGTCTTGCCCGATGCAACGCGCTCCTCTACAGTCGTCTTCCAGAGCGCGGCAAGCTCCTCATACCCTGCTTTTCCTTCCAGGTGTAGTAACTTATAATATTTCGCAAAGAACTCGCGGTCCTCTGCTGTATCTACCTGTTTTCGTCGTACACTGAGTAAAGGTATAAGTGCCTTCTCGGTCTCCACTATTGGTACGTCCATATCTTCAGATGCTATGTCAATCTTTGGTTGCGGAGGTTGCCAGCCCAGTAGAGATGATACTCTCTCACAAGAGTCGAGCATTGAGCACTTGGTACAGCGGGCCGGAGCAGGTGGCGCGGGCGGTACTCCCGTGACATGACTTAGGATAAGGATGTTACGCATCGAGTTTACGCGCTGCAGATCACGTACGGTAAAACGAATGGGGAAATCGCTGGCCTGCCCAGGTGTGCCACTATAGAGCAGCCGTGCCTCCGCTTTCTTCATCTTCGAGTTTTGTCGTACCGCCAGCAGTGCTTGATAGCCATACACCTGTCGCCTGTGATCGCTCTTAGGCAGATCTCCCGTTGAGCCACCCGTTTTCAATTCGAGCAGAGATTGGCTCATCGTTTGTTGCCAGTACAGATCGAGTCGTCCTCTTAGCCCGATCTCTGGCACAAGCAGAAACGTCTCCGCACGTACCGTGCTTTCGCTATCATTGCTCCCCCACAGGGTGACGCGATTGCCCTCGTACCATGTCGCCAGGCTTTCCAGATGGGGCAGAACATCGGTACGCATAGCATCAGCAGAGACATTAGCAAGAGCCATTTCCATGCTACTCAGAGCCAGTGCCTCTTCAAACAAATGGCGCAGAATTTCCAGAGACGTTTTCTGCTCACGAGCCTCAGACACGGAGTTGCTTCGATCATTTTTCTTGAGTAGTCCCGTAAAGCAGTGATGAATCAGGTTTCCACGAATCGCCGCCATTGATGAAGGCGAAGAAACAAGACGACCCAGCAGATATTTTCTATTGCAGTAGTCCGCCTGGCTCAAGTCAGTAATATTCAGCAGTGTGTCTGACTCCAGTACAGCCAGTGTGTGAGGATAGGCAATGTAGTGATACAGCGGCTTACCCTTATACTCGGTGATGGTTGTTGGTGCGGGTAGATGATAGATAGTGATTGGCAACCGACGAACGGTCTTACCACGAACAATCACATCTCTCACGAATTCGCGGTAGTAATCAGTGTCGAGGGCGATAAGAGCCAATTTAGTTCCCAGGTCAATCATAATACACGGAGTTGACTTGCCATTCACAGTACGCTCTTGTGCAAAGAGGAGGTGACCTTGTATCTTTTTTTCAACACAGGGGGTGTATTTCTCAGCGTGAGACCGTACCTGAGTAAAGAGACAGAGGAAGCATTCCTGCTCATCGCGCTCATGCACAGCCCGTATCTTGTCCTGCTGTGCCCCTGAAATATTCTCGCAAGCTGGCGCTTGTGCCATGTCTCGTTGTCCGGGTTCCCGTGCTGGTAACACAACACGTTGTAGACTTGGTTGCCCCGCTTGTTCCAACGCCTCAGAAAAAGCGGTTGCGCTCTCAAAGCGTTGAGAGGCGTCCTTTGCCAATGCCCTGAGTACCACATGCTCCACTGCGGACGGAATCGAAGCGACATGATTGCGCAGCGAGGGCGGCGGTATGTGTATGTGTTGATATCCCAGCGCATGGGTATCACCATCAAAGGGTCGTCTGCCACAGAGCCATTCATAGACAGCGACAGCGAGGGCGTATTGATCACTGGCAGGTTGAGGTTTGCCCTGAAGTTGCTCTGGTGCCATGTACGCCGGTGTTCCCGTCGCATCCTGCGTTCTCTGCACTCCCGTCGCATGTGCTACAACAGCAATGCCAAAATCGCTCAGGAGCACCTCACTATTTTTTCCCAACAGCATATTATCCGGCTTCACATCGCGGTGAATGATCTTATGCTCATGTGCATAGTCCAGGGCGGCAGCAATAGCCTGAGCAGAGGGCAAAATAGTTGCGAGAGATACAGGTCCTTTATAGAGTGAACGGAGTGAACCATTGGGAGCATAATGCATGACCAGGAAGGGGATGCTGGTCTGTACGCCGAAGTCGAGCACGCGCACGATGTTGGAATGGTCCAGGTGAGCGATGGTCTGTGCCTCTCTAAGAAAGTCTTGCAGGTCTTCATCCACCATCTGCATCTTCAATACCTTGATAGCGGCCTGAGTTTTAAGGTAGATATGTTCACCCAGATAGACCTCTGCGAAGCCACCCGAACCCAGAGGGCGAATGAGTCGATAGTTGCCAAGTTGCTGTCCAACTTTGTCTCCGCTGTGATCTGCCATGCACCTTCGTCTCCCATGTATTCTTTTTGTTGGTCGATTGTAGGCCAAAGCACAAAGACTGTCAAGGAATGTAGGAGCGCAATTGATCGCGCCCGTGGGGTGGGAGATGTATTGCCCCATATTCCCACCCCACGGGCGCGATCAATCGGGCCCCTACGGGTTTGTTTCGCTATCAGGTATCCAAGGTATATAATCTCTCCTAAACACACCTTCTTACAGCCTAGAAGAAAAGAGGAAATATACACATGTCGCCCTTACCTACACCACCTATACGCACCATCACACTCGGTATTGCCGAGCAACATCCCATCCCGAACTCAACTATCGAGCAAGCCAGCGCAATGCTTTATCATGCCAGCACTCGTTTTATTGATGCTGGCTACGAGATACAAACAGTACGCCTCTCAACACGCTCTATCTTCGATGATCTTTCAGAATGGTCATCACACCGTATATTGGACTATACGAAATCTTTACAGCAGAGATTAGATGATGTGGGGATAGGTTTCTGCTCGTTGGGAACGGCACAGGTAACACGCCCTGGCTTTCCGTTGGAGCGTCTTGACAACCTCGTGGACATTGTAGCTTCTACAACGGCTCTCAATATGACCGTGCAACTCGCGACGATTGAGCATGGTCTGCGAGAAGAGGCGGCGCTACCAACGGCACACGTGATGCAGCGGCTGGCACACGACACAGAGGAAGGGTTCGGCAACTTTCGCTTTGCGATGTTAGCCTGTGTCGAGCCGGGAAGTCCATTTTTCCCCTCGGCATATCATATCGGACCAGCGAACCTCTCACTTGGGCTACAGGGAGCGAGCATCGTTATGGATGCTCTACAGAAATCCCAGAGTTCAGGCAAGAGAAGAGTAGGACTTTCGCAGATCACCCAATTAGTGAGAGAAGCACTCGTTGAGCAGATAACACCAGTTGTAACACTTGGACAAACTCTTGCTAATGAGTATGGCAGGAATTTTGGTGGAGTTGATTTTTCACCCACGCCCCTTGGTAATGATAGTATTGCAGGCGCAATGGAACAGTGTGGCTGTGGACCCCTTGGCTCTCCTGGAACGCTAGCGGTCGCAGCCGCATTGACCGCAGCGTTAAAGAGTACGGGAATGCCAGATTGTGGTTATAATGGACTTATGTTACCAGTACTAGAAGATGCCGTACTTGGTCAACGTTGGGAAGAGGGTCGAGTAAATGTGCACCAGTTGCTTCTGTACTCGGCGGTCTGTGGAACCGGGCTCGACACTATACCGCTCTCTGGTGACACACCGACAGCAGCAATTTCTCATCTTTTGTTGGACGTGGCGACATTGGCGCTACGCCTACAAAAGCCGCTATCGGTACGCCTCTTCCCCGTTCCAGGTAAACATGCTGGAGAACGAACCACGTTTAGCTCACCCTATTTGACGAACACACTCGTCAAGAGCCTGGTCTAACGTGACTCATGCTTTCAGCACAATATATAGCTAGTTTATTGCATTACGTGCTGAGGGCATGGGTCCTGGACAAGCCACACGCGACAGCATGCATTGGCAAGTACATAAGGTACTGTCTTGCCGAGATCATTCGGCGTACTCCTGTTACTGCGTACCAGGCCCATAAAGATCGCAGAACAATTGTGATCTCTTGCCTCTTCGACAATCGCAGGACCTGCCTCACGTGCCTGAACAACCTCAGCTACAGCTTCACATCCCACTTTTTCAGCGACCTTCATAGCGGTGCTGAGCAATTTTTCGGCACGTTCGGACTCTTTTGTTAGAACGGCATTGAGCGCTTGTGTACGTGGAACTTCTATAATATAGACGAGGTGGGCTTTCCGTCTGGCTCCCTTTGCCATCTGGCATGCTAGATGAATCAGGTTCATATCAACCTGTTCGCCACCTACGAGGACAACGATATCTCCAGTGGTAGTCTCTCCCAGAGCCGATTTACTTATCTCTACTTCTTCCTTAGTTTTGGAACCCCATAAATGAACCATTATCTCTCCCCTCCTGATGGAGCGTGATAAACAGTATCGACGAACACCTTGAGTTGATAGCACAGTATCAGTTCGTTAGCGGCACCATTTTATGCTTGACAACAGAATTGTAACCCTTGGTATTGCGGGCGTCAATGTTAAAAATGTCCATGCCTGCTTGATCTATTTGTTACACAATTATCATATATACCATAAGACACGTCTCCTACCATGGTAGGAGACGCCTATATATTATACGTTCGGATACATTTATAGTTACATATCATCATGAATGTGAGTACGTCCATATTTATCATACAGCAGCATTTTCCTGGCGGGGGCAAGCCCCCGCCAGGCTCTTTCTTATGCAGACATGGACAACAGATCAGATGCAGCACAAAAGTCGCTGGAAGCTGAAATAGGTTACTCTGGCTCTATCGTTGCGGTCAGCCCATAGCTGAGCAGGCGCTCCTGGTAATACTCGGCGACCTCTTTGGGACAGACAATCACGACAGCACTTCCAGTCAGGTGGGCAGTGAGCATGATGTGCTTCGCCTCCTGCGGCGCAAGATTGTTCACAGCGTGGATAAGCGCAAAGATGACGTAGTCCATTTCGTTATAGTCGTCGTCAAAGAGCACAACCTTGTATGGCGGTAAAAGCCGTGTACGGTTCTTTGTAATCTCTTCTGGCCGCACCTGTAGTCGAGGCAAAGTAAAACCATGATTGGACATAGCAAATTATCTCCAGCGAGCCTAGTAAACTATAACGTGTATACGGCAATCATACTGAGTCTATTGTACAGAAGAGTTCCCTATTTTTCTAGTCCTATAGAATTTTTTCTTAGTGAAAGGTGCTTTTGAGCGAGAGAGAGGCCAGAACAGTGGTTGGTCGTTCTGGCCTCTCTTGCTCAAAAGCACCTTTTTCATTCTGTACGTCCTACACTCCTATCGATCTTTCCGCCATTCTGAATGAGAATAGCACGGGCGCGCGATTTGCGGCTGATGTTATCCGAATCGGGAAAACGCAATGCCACAGCATTACGCGTGCCCTTGCTCGGCACTACAGGGAGGGCATTTAACTTCGACACATCTTGCCCGATGGCACCGCGTACTCGTCCACGTCGGGTTGCTCCGACAATAGCTCCCACTATGACCCCGAGAACACCACCACCGAGTATCACAACAGGCTCAGCAGCCAGCGCGAAGAAGAGGAGGTGAAGTGCTATAAGAATGAGTATCACGGCAAACGTAACACCGCCGAACACTATACCTAGCGCGATGGCAAGAAAAAGAATCAGAAGCGGATTGGGGCCTGATCGCGTTGTTTGTAGAAAGACATCACCACGACTGCGATTAGGACCATGTTCGCGGAACTGTCCAGTTCCGACGGAACCAGGCGCGACCTGGAATACCTCCTCGTTACCAAATCCCTCTTTGCGTAGCTTTGCCGCCGCCGCCTCAGCAATAGTTTCGTCGTTAAAAACCGCCAACAGATCATAGTCGGCATGTTGTTGTTGCATGGACATAGAAATGGCTCCTAAATAGGTTCACATAGCATATTTGCTTCAAGCACATTATACTATAACGTTTATGCTATGGCGTTTGTTTCCAAGGAGCCAGACCTATCTTTGCTGCAACATCTCCAGCACAGCCGCGATCTCGTGTCGAATGCGGTCGTTGTTCGTGACCTCGGCATGCACCTTTTCCCAACCATGCATAATCGTCGTGTGATCGCGTCCACCCAGTTCGGTGCCGATCTGGAGCAAAGAGGCGCTCGTTTCTTCACGCATCAGATACATAGCGACCTGGCGAGGCCAGACGATTTCGCGGTCGCGCTGTTTTCCCCTGATAAGCTCGCGGTCAACATTGTAGTAGTGGCATACACCTTCCAGGACCTCCGTGACCGTCATCGTGGCGGTGGGCTTCGCATCACTGTAGATATGTTCGAGTGCTCGGGCTGCAAGGCCGACTGTCAAAGGGGCGTCGTGAAGTGTGGCGAAGGCGATGACGCGGTTGAGCGCTCCCTCGAGCTCACGAACACTGCTGCACTCTGGACGCGCAATATACTCCCTTACAGAGGCGGGAACCACAAAGTGCAACGACTCACATTTCGAGTGCAGAATAGCCAGGCGATGCTCATAATCAGGTGGTTGAACATCTGCTAATAGCCCCCACTCGAAGCGTGAACGGAGGCGATCTTGCAAGCTGTGAATAGCCTTTGGAGGGCGATCACTCGTTACCACGATCTGCTTATTCGCGTTATGCAGCGAGTTGAAGGTGTGAAAAAACTCTTCCTCGGTCGACTCTTTTCCAGCAATGAACTGAATATCGTCAACGAGCAGAATGTCAATCTGGCGATACTTCGCGCGGAACTCCTCTGTCTTTTGAAAACGGATTGCGTTGATGATCTCGTTGGTGAATTTCTCTGAGGTGACATAGAGCACGTTCAGACCCACCGACTCGCCTGCATGACCAACAGCGTGCAGAAGGTGTGTCTTGCCAAGGCCAACACCGCCATAGAGAAAAAGTGGGTTGTAAACACGCCCAGGATTTTCTGAAACAGCAAGTGAGGTTGCGTGCGCTAACTGGTTCGACTTTCCTACGATAAATGCATTAAAGGTATAGCGCGCATTCAGCAGTCCTTCCGAAGTGGAAAGCGTCACATTTGGTTTACTATTCGACTTACCGAGATACTCGTTAATGTCTTGCCTGGGCTCTTGCGGTGCGGTATAGCTAGTAGAATGTATCTCTTTCGCCATGGGCTGGGCAGATGGTACAGTCGGATATACAGCCTCTCCACTCCGATGAACGCTGGAGTAAGATGTTGTAGGGATTATCGAGTTCATAGCAGCCGCAACATCAGCAATACGCTTTTCTCGTTGTGCGGCAGAGGGACGCCCTTTTCCAAGACGATGAGACCGTCTGTTTTGAGGCAACAAGTCCTCGTGTGGCAAAGCTTCCGAAAGATCGGAACTCTCTTTCGCCACAACAAACTGTACATCGACCTCAGCGCCAGTGATCTCTGAGAGGATCGAGCGGATCGACTCAATAAAGCGGTTTTCTAAGTGTGCCTTAGCAAAGGTGGTAGGAACGCGCACAACAAAAACACCTTCTTGAAAAGAGAGTGCCGAGGTACCCTGGAACCATGTCGTAAAGGCGGCAGGGTTCACTTTTGTTTGCAATCGTTCTATCGCCGTTTGCCAAATTTGTTTTGCATTCACGCACACTCACCCCTTGAAGATAGTTTATATCTGCTGACAGGTCTTTAGAATAATAGACGATCCATAAAGGTAAAAAAAGTGGTCCCATACATATATTTTTTATTGGTGGATTGTAATAGTAGCATTAAATCAAAACGCTGTAAAGTCCTCTTTTTGGTCCCTTTCCCTATTCCTGAAAAAGGGAGACCTCTTGTAGGTCTCCTCTAGTACCAAATTGAAAGCCATTTCATAGCTTACCTGCCACTTCGTTAGAATATATGAAGCGCAACGATGCGGGCGAAACATCTAGCCTCATTGTACGTTTGTAGTAGTGTACCTATTTAAATGGACATGTATTGGCCTTGTCGAAGGAGCCTGGTATGCTTTTTGTTCAAACTTTGCTGTATAAAATACAACGTTATCGAATTTTTTACCTTCTCTGTTCTATTCTCATGACGAGCGTCTTCCTTGTTTCTTGTTCAGGTTTTAGCCTGGGAGCAGGGTCAGGATCATCGCCGACGACAAAATCTACCTCTACATTAACTGACACGTCGACAGCACAGCAGGTAGCCCTGGCAAGCCTGCACTGGTGTGGGAAGCCAGTGCTTATTTTTCGTGATGAGGGGGCAACGAAGAGTGGAACTTCCACTCAGGGGACTCCAACCGCATCGACAGGAGTAGCGACTCCCGCCGCCACTCCTAAAACCATCACCAACTGGGGGCAGGTCGAGCCATATCTTGGTTTTACCGTGTATCTGCCAGAGACACTGCCGAGTGGGTCCTGTTTAATCAGTGCATCTGGCAACATCCATGACCCTACCCTTGGAGGCATTTTCACAATAGGCTATTTATTGCCCAACCACGATGCAATTAGTTTCTCAGAGGCTCCACTACTTTCACAAAGCTCAACATTTCAATGCAGTCCGTCTACACAAGGTGCCAAAGGTGGCACACCAACTCCTGGTCCAACGGCAGCACCTGTACAATTGTGTACGGGTGCACGTGACAAAACAAATGTTGTGCTCTCAGCGCGAGGAACAACATCTTCCCTACAACAGGTTTTTAGCGCGTTACAGCCCCGCATAAACTGGGTACCGACCTCATAGAGGCAAAGTAGGAGCATTTGTTGACATCATCGTTGGGACCTTAGTACTACTGGAACTTCTAGCCATAGTGACTTCGGGGTTGCCTTGTGTTTTCTAATTCGTTGTAGCATTTGTAGTCATTGTCACTTGGATCGTCTACAAAATAATCCTGAATATGTTCATCGTACTTTTGGCATAATCAACCACTTGAAGGGTTCTCATAAGTAGTTTATGCTCAATACTCAACTTTTTCCTGTTGATTCTGATATAATAACAGAAGTCTTGCGCTTGCACGTCCATCGCCTGGTACGTGCGTCGAATTGGAGGAACGATTATCATGGATAAGTGTCCTTATTGTGGAGCTGAGACGCGGGCCGGGGATAATTTCTGCTTGAACTGTGGCAACCGCCTGGTTTCAACGCCGTCTCCATCTGCTTCTCAGCAGTCCCAGACAGAAATAAGTGAAAGCTCCCAGGCGTCTCCAGTGGAATGGGGCGGGTCCGGGCAGGATCAGGGAGTGGCGGCGAGTAGTTGGTCTGGGTCTAACTCAGGAGCCGCAACGATTGCAAACTCAAGTGCAGAACCATCCACGTTCCGCGCTGAAGCACCGCAAGCAACAATGGATCGTATTGAAAATCCCGCACGCTTTATTCTTCGCGCCGACGATGGGACAATCCTGCAGGAGTATCCACTCGACAAAGCGGAGATCAGCATCGGACGAGCACCTAACAGCGACATCTTGCTCTCGAAGGACAAGCTTACCTCACGCCGCCACGCTATAGTGCGCTACGAAAATGGCAACTATGTCTTACGCGATGAGCGGAGCGCCAACGGAACTTTTGTCAATGGACAGCAGATTGAAGAGATGGTGCCCAGAGTGTTGCAGGAAGGTGATCATATCGGTATCGGTGAACACGAATTGCTTTTCCGTTCATCTGTCTCTTCAGCAACTGATGTAGAAGACCTACCCACCATTTCCGTCCCGAATGAACAACCTGCCCAGGAAATGACTTATCGTACACGAGAAGATGCGATGGCAGCGACAAGCGATGAATTCAGAACGCGTTCGATGGAGAATAGCTCATTAGCTGAAGCCCAGCAAAACCAGGAAGACCAGCAGGCACCAGCAGTACAGCCAGAAGAAGCTCAACCGGACTATGCAAGATCCGCGGCAAATGGCTCATCAATGCCGAACGCTCCGGCCTCTGTTCCAGGCATCCCTGTCGCGAACTCATATACTGCAACGTCCGCATCAACTTCTTCTCAACCAGTAGAGAGTGCTTCGGCCCCGGTTGCCAATGTTCCAGTATCGGAGAGTGCGGCGCAATCACCATTGTCAAATACGCCGTATACAGCACCATCGTCGAATACAGGAATGGATACAAATTTGACATTTAGTCGGCTTACCAGCGTGTCACAGACCTCACTGCCTGACATGACCCCTCTTATGGCAGCCCTTTCAACTCTTGATGGGCAGGTTATGTCACTTCAGGAGCAACTCAACGCGACACAAGATGCGATGCGCAATCACGATACAGAGGTTGCTCAAACAGCCAACCAGCTTCGTACTGGTGTACGGCGCGTCTCTGAACGCATGGATAACACTATTGCCGATGTAGCACGCAGCCGAGAGGCACTCGCCTGGGCTGAGTTGTCGCAGCTCATGGAAGACGTGATGAACAACCCGCGCGATATCGAGTACGTGACCAAGCTTGCTCGTAAAGCGCGTGAACTCAACAAGATCTTCCAAATTCATCAAAACGTCCTCAACACTATGTATGAGTGTAACAGCCTGCTGCGCGGCATGATTGGTGAGGATAAGTAGTAGTACCCTGTAGGGGCATCCCTGGTGGGTACCCCATAGGAATCAAGTTGGTGAGACAGGATTGCAGTAGGGAGACCCCTTGTGGGTCTCCTGTGACCCCCGATACCACCTTCTTTCGCTCGTCACAGGACCCACAAGGGGTCTCCCTACTGCTGCATGTGCTTCACTTAACGTTTATAGAGCATCCATCAAGGATGCCCCTACTAGCTAGCATATCGGACAATTTCATGCGCAAACAATCACCTCTCATGTTAGAGAGTGATACATACACCACTTCTGATGCGGATAATACCGCTAGTTTTGATGCAATCATTATTGGAGCTGGGCTGGGCGGTTTACTGAGTGCGGCACATCTTTTGGAACGTGGGAAACGCGTTCTGGTATTGGAGCGATTGCCACATTGTGGAGGGCGCTTCACCGCCAAAACATTTCAGGGAGTCCAGGTGAGCACCGGGGCGGTGCATATGGTTCCCTTCGGCAGTAGCGGAGTACTATCACAGATGTTACAGCATTTGCGCGTGCCCCACCGCTTTTTCGATGCCGATGTGTTTGGCTCGTTTCATGTTCACGGTAGACAATATCGCGTGCGAGGAATACTGGGAGTCTTCAAATTCCTGGGGCTCCACCAATTTGCCGTGCTCGTCTACCTGGGCTATTTGATGTTTCTTCGTCAGCTTCCTCTGCACGAGCGAAACCTTCCATATAATGTATGGCTCGAACGTCACATCGATGTGAAACGTAATCCACGGCTCGTCGCCTTTTTTGAGCGCATCTCGCGTTTCGCCCTGAGCCTTGAACTACGCCAGGTGAGTACAACTGAAGTCGCTGAGATTACAAAAAACATGTTTCGTTACGGCGCACCCGCTATCGTACAAGGTGGGTGTGGAGAATTGACCAGCCAGTTAGAGCAGCATGTCACAGCTCACGGCGGCTCAATCCATCTTTCGCATGATGTACTGCAAATTCTTCATGCAGATGGGCGCGTTACAGGTGTACGGGTATATGACAAGGCAGGCAGAAAGGAGACAATCATCTCTACAGCATTGATTATCAGCGATATCGGTCCGCGCGCCACCGATGCACTGCTACACAACCATAAGGTGACACAGGCTCAGGTACTGAAAAAACAGGTTGAAGCTAGTGACTCTAACGTGCAAGAGGCAGTAGGACTCAAAATCCACATTCTCAGCGATGTCTCGCTCATCCCTCACAAGGGTATCATGTACTGCCTGGATACCAAGCGTATTGCAGGCATGGTGCAGCCAACAAATAGCGATCCACGTCTCGCACCACCAGGAAAACATTTGCTCATCAGCCACCAGGTTATTCAGAGCAATAATGTGGAGGAGGAACGAGCACTGGCACTCGCTGACCTGCGCATGATGTTTGGAGAGACCTTTGATAAGTATTGCCACGTCCTCACTATGGGAACCTATCGCGGCGAGTGGCCCGTCAATCGTATGGCGCAGGGCGAAGATGTACAAGCTGAGACAACCACTCAGGGCCTCTACCTCGTGGGTGATGCAGTAAAGCCATCAGGCTATCTTATGGTTGAAGGAGTCGCCCAGAGTGTCTATCGCTTCCTCGATCTGCTTGACGACAGCGATCACGAACGAACCCAGGAGACCACGAATTTAATACGCCGCCAAAGGCACGTCTTACCACCGCCACCTCGTCGCAATGCGCTGCGCTGGCTATGGAAGGCCCCTGGCAACGCTGGGAAAGCATAAGGAGACATATGGAGAAACACGCGCCCTACTACCTCGTGACGGGTGGCATGCCCCTACATGGTGAAGTGTTGATTAGCGGGGCGAAAAACGCTGTTACGAAAATGGTGATTGCCTCGCTTCTAACGACGGAGCCATGTATCCTTCGTAACGTACCTCTACTCGGAGATTTCGATCTCACGGTAAAGATGTGCGAGGGAGTCGGTGCCCAGGCACATTTGGAAGGTCATATGCTCTCCATCCAAACCCCATACGTAAATACGACAACCATTTCGGCAGAGGTCGGGGGACTCAATCGTATCGCGGTAATGGCGATAGGGCCACTACTGCACCGTTGTGGCGAAGTCAGCATCCCTAAACCCGGTGGAGACCGCATTGGACCGCGCCCCATCGACTTTCATATCCAGGGGCTACGAGAGATGGGTGCGGGAATCATCGAACACGACTATCACTATCAGTGCACAACCCTCAAACGGCTACACGGCGCGAACATCAAGCTGCCTTTCCCGAGTGTGATGGCGACAGAGAATTTTCTCATTACCGCGTCGTTGGCAAAAGGGGTCACGATCATAGAAAACGCGGCAATGGAACCCGAGATCATTGACCTCATAAAACTGTTGCAGAAGATGGGTGCGATCATCGAGATTAAGGTTGATCGACGCATCGTGATCGAGGGTGTTGAGCGCCTGCGCGGTGCCAGCCATACACTACTAAGCGACCGTAACGAGGCTGTTTCACTGGCGATAGCTGCCTATTTGACCAAAGGCGATGTATATCTGCGCGGTGCCCAACAAGATACTCTGCTCACCTTCCTCAATACTCTCTCCAAGATGGGGCTACAGTTCACTATAGATGATGAGGGCATCCGTTTTACAGCAAGTGAAAAGGTACCGCCAGCCATTGCGCTAGAGACTGATGTGCATCCAGGGTTTATGACCGACTGGCAACAGCCATTCACAGTCCTGTTAACCCAGGCGGACGGCATATCAGTGGTCCATGAGACAATCTACGAGGACCGTTTTGGCTACACCGCCGCACTGCAAAGAATGGGCGCACACATTGGTCTCTACCCCAAGTGCCTTGGTGAAGTCCCCTGCCGCTTCCGAGAGAAAGAACACTTGCATAGCTGTGTCGTCCGAGGTCCAACCCCCTTACACGGCACACGACTCTTAATCCCCGATATTCGCGCGGGCTTCTCCTACATCCTCGCCGCCTTATGTGCGGAAGGAACTTCAGAAGTATATGGTATCGAGCATATTGAACGGGGTTATGAGCAAATCGATGCGAAGCTACGTGGTTTGGGAGCAAAGATAGAACGGGTCAATGGTTAAGAGCAACTCTTGAAACTCTTAGTACATTCATCAACATCATTGTATTTTTACAATCAAACCGATACAATGGGGGCCATACGTTTGAACTGACTACGTTTGAATGCGAGAATCGGTATGTCTACACAGCTACCCAAACCCGAACCCCGGTCTCCAATGGTAAAAAATCTTACTATCGCAGGCGTTGCATTGGCCGTTCTCGTATATACTGCTAATGCGGTTGCAGGTGGAGTCATTGGTGGTGTGGCATACGATCTTATAAAGTGGGCATGGGAGCCTATTTCAAACTCTATTAAGAGCGATCCACTTGCCTGGGTCTTTATTGTTCTCCTCTTGCTAGGTTTATCTACCCTGGCCTTTAGTGTCTGGCTTACCAGGCGTGAGTTGCGAGTGGTGCAGAGCAAGGCCGAGGAGACGTTGAGGGTGACACGCGGTGAGGTAGAGGGAGCACACGATTTAGCTGATACAATCAATAAATTCGACTTGTTTCTACTTGGACTGCTTTCCACTTTTTTTGCCTCGACGCAGAACCTCGAAACCGGCATGAAATATCTGATGAAGATGGCTCTCACATTAGCTGTTCAGTCGGTCAAGGACGTGCGTAGAGCAGGATTATTTCTACCTGATGTTACCGGAGAACTCTCTATTCAGGAGCATTACGGCCTTCCTGAGGAGAGTGTCAAACGGACAAAAGGCTATGGCGGACAAGTACCAACGGGGGTGCAGCGAGGAGTAACAGGAAAGGTATTCAAAGAGCGTAAGCTTACCATTGTACATTTTGTGGAGACAAAAACTGGAGAATGGAAGGCGGACGATGATTCTTATATATACTCTAACAAAGAGTTGGTAAATGGCAAAGAGGTTATCCTTCCCATCTCTTATCGCTCACTTGTTTGTATACCCTTAATAAAAGATGGTGTTCAAGAACCTTTAGGGGTGGTGTCTTTCGATAGTATGAATCCCCAGGCGTTTGATTCACCGGAGACTATCGGTCGGCTGCAAGCACTGGGAGATCGCTTTGTGGCAATCTTGCTCATCTATCAAAACATCAAGAATGTTCCGGGTCGTGTTTTTACTCCCTCCCAGGGACAGCAAAACCCATAAATATATGTTATAATGAAACAAGATCAACTGAAAACGCTCCGTGCTCATAGAGAGCGCCTCACATAGGTGAGTAGAGCAGAAGGAGATCATTAGATGGAGATAAAGCCAACAAATAGTCCAAGAGCGGGACGGCCAACGACAGAGATGTCGGAGGTTGAGCGCAGAAAGGGCTTATGGTCGGCATATGAACGGTATATGAGCGGTCAAATTGACGTGGAAGAGTTGGAAAGAATCGCCAGCCCGTATATACCGAGCCTCTTTACTGGAACAAGAAGCAGTTCGAGACTACGTGACAACGCATAAAGATTACAAACACGAATGAGGCGAAAAGGAACCTTCTCCTTTTCGCCTCATTCGTGTTTGTAATCTATCCTTGCCAGCTTGCCCGTACCTCACGCAATTGCTCAGGCGTGAGCATTCTGAACAGAATAAGCAGACTTTCTAAGTCATACTCTAGCCCTATTGAATGCAGTTCCTGACGGATGCGACTGAGCGCGCTGATCTGCTGTGTCGAGATCATACCGTAGCTTACTAAGCTTGCGGCTAACAACTGGTCTGGGGTTAGTAGTTTAAACATAAGCAGAATTTCACCAAGCTGATAATTCAAATCCACACCACGTAACATACGCTGCACGTTTTGCGCAACCTCTAAACGGCTCTGCGGAACAAGATGTCCTTCAAGTAAGACACTTCCAAGTGAGCGCATTGTTCTTCCACTCACCGTTTGTGACGGTGTGGGTTGTGACGGCTGTGGGGATGACGGCATCATTGGAAGGCTCTGAACGATATCCAGCAGCATCGCATTATTGGGAGCCAAATCCGTCTTTGGGTCCTCTCGCCAATTCAACGCATCCTGCATAGATGCTTGTTCCTGTTGTAACTGTTCTGTAGACGTAAAAGTGTTGCTTACCTCTTTCTGTTCCTCCTCATCCTCTACATATTCTGCTACAGGTATGTTCCCTGTCGGCTCCCCTTCATCGTCATTACGTATAGACTCTTCTACACGTTCTTCGACCACAGGCTGCACCGGTTGTGCAGCCTCTGGTACTGGTGGCGACAAAGGCTCTGGTGTTGTAGATGCTGGTGGTGCAGACACAGGTGTAGGCGGTGTCTGCTGCATAGGCATTACAGCTGGAATGGGTACCGTTGACCGCGACATCGCTGGTGCAGGAATCGATGGCGCTGTCGGCGGTACTAATGTAGAGATAGATGCTAATGGCGTTGCCGCAGGTGCTTGATTAGCCTGTGGTTGTCCAGCATATCCATATGGACTATATCCCGTGTGCATTGAGCCATCAGAACGTCTCTCGCCTGCTGTTTGCCCACCAACCGTACGCTCTATCGGCAAATCTTCGATAGGTGAAGCACGTAAGGGTTGTGTACCGATGGGGCCAGCCACCTGAGAAGACGGTGGAGCGTAGCTCATTGCTGTTGTGGCAGCGAAATTCTGCTCTGTTGGTGGTGTACCAGAAGTAGTGTAAGACCGACCATTGCTGACGGAATTTGCTGCTTGATAGGAATAGCCACTACTCGCTCCATCTGTAGAGAGTGTCTGACGCTCCTGCACCATCCGTGATAATTGGTCGAGTCCAGACTCCCTCTGCCCCTCTGTGCCATTCTGTCCGTAAGCAAGGTGTTGAAGCATGGTTGCACCTGAGTCATACGATTGAGTAACTACTCCGTTTTGCATACTCGGAATGCTCTGTGTGTTCTGCATATCATAGTTGTATGCAGGCTGCTGTATCTCTTGAGCAGGCTGCATATTTTGCGTGTCAGCCCCATTCCCTTGAGGACTTGCAGGGCGTTGAGTAGGATAGAGTACCGCTCGTATCTTATCAGAATACGATTGCTGGTTTATTCCTGCTCCAGTTGGTGGAGTTTGAGGAACGGTAGACGATATTGCAGAACTCGCTCTGGGAGCTTGATTTCCATGCATATTGGCGACTGATCCAGGGCGGTACGCAGTCCCATTAGTATTCATCTGAGCCTGTGTCGGTTGAGACGCGAGAACAGGCGTATTCGGTGGTGGAGGTGGCGTTACCCGTGCTATGCGCGGCATTGTATTCGTCGTGGACGATACCGAGCTAGAGCCAGGCACACGTTCGCGGACCTCATCAACAAGGTTCATGACCCCCAGCATACCTTCGATCTCCAGGTCTGCCGTCATTTGAGAACGCTCATCCGAATCTTTTGGACCATATCCAGCAATCTTGGAGCAGCGATAGGTAAGAACCTGTACCCCACGCCCTCTCCGCTGTGTATCTAACGCGACCCAAAACTCTCGACGTCCAGCAGCGGCCTGAGCAAGATTTACAAGAAGAATACGTACAGGATAGCGAGCTATGGTATCAAACACCTCTACTGCAGTACGGGCAGCATGACACTCGTAGCCTGCAAGCTGAAACTCGCTGGTAAGGAGTGCAGCCAACTGCTGATCGCGTTCAAAGAAAAGAATGTGTGGTCCGCCGGTGCTGATATTCATACCCGCATCTCCCCGATTGCTCTCTGCGCTCTTACTGTGTTTGCAGGAGTCAATACGTGTTTATCCAATCTATCTACTGTAGTTGGCCTGGCTAGCCATACTTGAAAATCCATAGGCAAAATACTACCTTCTACCAGATATGTTCCTCTGGTTGGGCCTGTCTACATAGGCGGTAGTATAGCATACATTTTTACGAAAGGCATAGTTACCATGACCATTGAGGCATTCCTTCTCGGGTATAATAGAGGCACACTCGTAGAGAGACTTGTACAGGGGCTCATTAAGTTATGTCTGTCCCTGAATATTTCACCCCATAGAATCGTATATCAATGTGTATCCAGGAGAATCAACGTATAATGAAACAAGCTTTTCCCACCTCTACTCGCCCCGTTGTCGCATTTATGACCGATTTCGGTACAGGAGATGGAGATGTCGGTGTGTTAAAAGGTGTTGCGCTCGGCATTGCCCCAGATGCACAATTCATCGACATCTCGCACACGGTCCCCCCGCAGAACATCGCCTCTGGCGCATGGATATTGGCGACGAGTTATCGCTATTTTCCACAAGGAACGGTGTTTGTCTGCGTCGTTGATCCTGGCGTCGGCAGTACCCGCAGACCAATCGCGGTTCATGCTGGAAACTGGTTCTTCGTAGGTCCTGACAATGGACTCTTTAGCTACATCTTTGTGGAGCAACCCATTCACCAGGGAGTCGCGCTCTCCAATGCTGCTTATCACCTACCACAGGTCAGCTCGACATTCCATGGACGTGATATCTTTGCTCCGGTTGCCGCCCATATCGCTCGTGGCATCTCACTTCCACAACTTGGACCACAAATCGATTCCGCAATGCTCCAACGCATCGATATTGGACACGCGACGCGACAGGGAACACATATTGATGCACATGTTCTCCATGTCGATCATTTCGGAAATCTTGTCACCAACATTCCATTGAGGCTTGTACCAGACCTTTTCGACAGTACAAAAGTCGAGATGACCTTCCCCGCTCAAAGCGTCGTCATCACAGAGCGCAGACGCTTCTTCTCGGATAGCCCTGGTGAGGAAGTACAAGATGATACACAGCCCTTTATCTATGGCGATAGTTCCGGCTATGTCGGTGTTGCAGTCCGCAACGGTAACGCAGCCGCAACCCTTCATATTGGCGATGGTGAAGCTATTACTTTCGTTCTAGAGAACTAGCTTCACCGTTCTAGTCCTCTCGTTGGACATTCTAAAAAACTTACTCTTGCGGTCGCCCTGGAAACCAAACCAATCTACTGTTGTACAGCAAGACGCTTGGCTCGGCGCAGAGTATTCTTCTAATTTTGGAGCAGGGACTGATTCAACCAGTGCGCCTTGTCTTCATAGAACCAGAGGACCGCCATGCGGAGTATTGGTTTAATGAGCATTACGAAACGTTTCTGCTTGATGAAGTTCTGCCCGATGTTGACCGACATTATGGCGTGACTTCATCAAGAGGACTTTGGGGAGCTTCATTGGGAGGATTAGTTTCAGCATGGAGAGCAGACTCTACATTTCCCAGGCCGTTCTCTCGCTTGAAAAAGTGCTGAACCTCGGCGTGGGGTTCAGCGCTTTGGGAGACGAAGTGAAGACGCACCATTAGGGACGCAGCCATACCTATTGTTGGTTGCGTTCTTGGATGAGCAGAGAGAGGACGGGTTCTTTGACCTCGCTGGAAAGAGACACAACATATTTTCCCTGTAGCTCATGAGCGAGCCCATCAACGCTCGTCCCAGTTTTGACTGCACGGATAGGCTTCAATGTATCTTCTGCCATGTGCAACGCCTCGTAAAGCTGTTTCATTGCGGTTTGTACGCGCTGTAATTCATGCTCGATCTGTGCAGCATAGTGTAACCGTGGTGTCATACGCTGAAGCTCTTGCTCGACGCTTTGGAGCCTTTGCATTCGAGAAAGCAGATTATTCAGAGAGACTGCCACAGGCCATAACGTTGACCCTTCCCGTAACGGAACACGTACTGACATGTTACCATTACTGACCTGCATATGAGTCTGTACAATGTCCTTGATACTGGTATCCAGTTGACGCTTCTCTTCCACAATCGCATGTTCTTGTGCTGCAATATCATGCTGAAGCTTTGCGATCTCCTCGGCACGATCGGCACGCCGTATCGCTTGTGTGGCCGACCTCACCCATAAGTACAAGACTACCGTCACAATTAAATGGATTTGAAGAGGTCGTGAGAGGATCGTAAAATACCCACCACCATGCATTATTTGAGCTAATAGAGGCGTTCTAGGCCAATAAGTGAGCACGATATAGCTGAAAATCATGTTCGCCAGTGCATCAGGAAATACCCAGTTGATCGGGAGCAGTGAGGCGACAAACACCTCCGAGAAAACGAGCAAATCAAAGATCGCAATTGAGTCGGGTGTGAGTCCACCTGGGCTGCGCAGGATACTCGACCATATCCCAAGATTGACAGATAAAGAGATGATCAAACCTGCAGCATTGACGTGCCCTGCCCTATTGAGTGGTGAACAAATAGCAATGAGGACTAAAAGACCTAATGCAACAAACAATATTTGGTGATTAGGACCAAAGATGCCGATCGGCCCAACCAAAAACAACAAAATGAAGCCGAGAAAGAACATGATCGTGCTTGCTAGACGTCCTCGACGGGCTAACTCACGTACCTCAAAGGAGGCTCCTACTTCTGGGAGCACGGGTGCAGTGTACCGATACCACCAATGAAGTAATCGGTCTAATCCCTCTTGCTCTCTCTTATCTTGTATGTAGGTCGGCCCTGTGCTGGCAGAACGTAGCATAAAAATATGAACTCCTTTTCACCATAATAGATCGCACTTAGAGAAAACATGCACTGAAGGGATTATACATAGCGCATAGGAATTAATCAATCTGGCATGACTTTAGTGACAAGCCATTCAGCCAGATGAGCGAAAGGGCTTGGCAGGCCAAACGAGCGAGCAGGAGGCGAGCACTTTCCCTGGCCTGCCAAGCCCCTTCGCTAGCCACGATGAAGGGGCGTTTCTGGCTGCATTGTAATGATAACTAATGATATACTAACAAGCGGGGCAAGATAAGTTCACTGTATAGTACATAAGTATTATGTGAGCATTATTCTGCTTGAACAGCCTATCATATCTGTTGTAATTGTTCTTGTATAAAACCCTAGATAAGGAAATGACACATGAGTGAAAACACCTCTGATGCTTTACCTATTAACGAATCAATAAATGCCGATTTGAATCCTGTCCAACAGCATAAAGAGAAGGTCGAGCGGACCGATATTCAGGATCGGGAACAGGAGGGCACAATTTTCCCGCCTGCAGGAGGAGACCAAAAGAGAGACCCGTTCACTCGCCTCGGTGTACCATTTCGCATTGTATTTGCACTAGCAAGCATGGTCGGTGGGCTCTCTAGCATAGCTATTAAACAACTCCTTTTACCTCTTCAGGTAAGCTTCATAGCTCCAAGCAATACTACCACCTCCTTTGCATTCGTCGCCTCGATCGGGGCCTTGGTCGGGCTGCTTGTTTCTCCTTTCACTCTCGCCTTGAGTGATAGAACTGTATCCCGTTGGGGACGACGGCGCATCTGGATTGTCTTCGGTCTCGTCACCGGCGTGGTGGGCTTAGTCATCATGGCAGGCGCAACGAACATTCCAGTGTTGCTTGTAGGAGAAATCATTGCCCAGATCGGCTTCGATACGCTGCTCTCGGCGGTGGCGGCGGTGATTCCAGACCAGGTGCCATTGAAACACCAACCCATGTTCTCAGCCCTTAATGGAATGGCCCCCATTGTTGGCGGTGTGCTTGGTCTGCTCGCCGTTACACGGCTTACCAACACTCACGTACCAGCACAAGGCTATTATGTCCTGGTAGCGATGTCGGTCCTTTTTGTCATCTTGTTTTTACTGTTCTTCCGTGATCGACCAGTGATACGTGACAGCGTGGGCACCTTCCAATTCGGCCAATTCCTCACGGGCTTTGTTCGACCGTTGGGATCAGGGGATTTCGTCTATACGCTTATTTCTCGCTGTCTCGTGTTCCTGAGTTTCCAGATTCTTGGTGCATTCACGCTCTTCTATTTGCGAGGCGTCCTGCATTTCTCCTCCCCCGCGGCGGCTTCGGGCGTGGCAACATTCCAGTTAATTTCAACGGGGACACTCCTGGTCGCAGCGTTAGCGGTCGGAGGGCTTTCTGGTCGAGGGAGGTCCACTGGACGGATTAAGCCGTTTGTGATCGTTGGTGCTCTACTGATGGCGGTTGGCTTATTCGTGATAGCGTTTGTGCACATCTGGACCGTGATGCTTCTCTCTGCGATACTATTTGGCGCGGGCTTTGGTATCTATTTAGCCGTTGATATGGCGCTTGCAATACGAGTGCTGCCAACAACCACTGATAACGGCAAAGACCTGGCAATTATCAACACAGCGATTTTTTTGCCGCTTATAGTGAGTCCGATCATTGGTGCGTTCATCTTAAATCTTTCGCATAACAACTTTACACTGCTCTTTGCGATCGCGGCTCTCTCAAGCGTGGCTGCTGCTGGCTTGATCTTACCGATACGCCGCGTTAGGTAGGGGAGAACGGTTCTTTTGGGGAGGCGTTCTGGTGGTCAAGCCGAGTAGTCCCCTTCAGCACTCCCAATACTACGATGAAAGGAGCGTTTTATTTCGTGTTCATGACGTGTGCTCCGGCGCAATATTCAGCGTCTTGGCTCGGCATGCCATTGAGATGAGATAAGCGAATACGAGCATGGCAGAGTATTATCTGGACCTAGTGACAATGGTTGAAGTCCTTCAATCGCTCGGTCAAACAGGGCAGATTGAGGCAAACCTTCCAGCAACCTCTCAGAAAGGTAGGGGAAGCGTTCAACCTAGTCATCTCACGCTTGGCATAGAAAATGGTCGGATTCTCTTCTGGGTGCTACTGGGTGTCAATGGGGAGCATATCTTATCCGGTAGCCAGAATGATATCGGAACATTGAGTAAGTTTTACTCTATGAGGATTAAATGGAAGTTTACTCAAACGGTGCTTCCTGCGTCCAGCACGTCTGGTTCATTCTCACAGTTTTCCCCAGCTCGCGACTCGGGTGATCCAAGTCGCAACAGAGAGACTTCACCCACGTCAATGGAACTCTCACAGCCTGGTTTTACGTCGAATCCCTCTCATAGTAGAGCACGTGTTCCACGTAGGGTGCACGCTTTGTCGGCCGAATATCTCACATCAATGCCTCGTCAGTATCGCATGATCTATGCGCTGATCAACGACGTGAATAGCGTCGAGCGGATCATTCAGCTTACGCCCGCTTTGTCGCCTGACACTATTCGGATGATTTTACATGAGTTACAATCGCGCGGCATCATCGCCTTGTAGATTATAGAAAGCGGAAAGAGCATACTTTACCATGAAAATACTTGTGATTGGCGGAGGTATTAGTGGCCTGGCGGTCGCTCTTGCATTGCATCGTTCGGGTCATGACGTGATAGTCTTTGAGCAAACTCAAGAGATAAAAGAAGTTGGAGCTGGCCTGACGATATGGCCGAACGCTGTTCGCGTTCTCCAACAGATTGGTCTGGGCGATGTGGTCCCAACTATTGGCATGCCCGCCAACTATCGCACGATTCGCACATGGCGTGGTGAACTGCTGTCCCAGATTCATGTTGACGCCATTGCTGGCAGTCCGATGCAGTTGATGCACCGCGCTGACCTGCAAGACGCCTTGTTTCAAGCCCTAAGGGATGTATATGTTCCCATTGAGCTAGGTGCTCGCTTTACTGGATTTACACAGGATGAGGATAGTGTCGAAGCACGGTTTGCCGACGGCCGCGTTGTCCGAGGTGATCTCTTAATCGGCGCTGACGGCATTCGATCCGCTCTTCGTGAGCAACTCTTTGGGACGCCAAAGATCAGCTATACTGGTTATGCATCGTGGCGCGGGATTGCAGCCGTCGATGAAAAGCACATCTCTTTCGGCGTCTCCAGCGAAACATGGGGCTTGGGGAAACGTATCGGCCTTATCCCTCTTAGAGGAGGACGCATGTATTGGTTTGCGGCGCTTACGACACCGCAGGGTGGAGGAAAAGGCGAAACAGCCGAGCAACGTAAGCAGTACGTACAGTCCCTCTTTCGCGGTTGGCACACCCCAATTGAGCCGATTTTAGAGGCAACGGATGCCTCTAAAATCATCCGTACCGATGTGTACGATATTGAGCCTCTCCCACAATGGAGCAAGGGTCGCGTTGCCTTGATCGGAGACGCCGCGCATGCCATGAGTCCAAACATGGGCCAAGGAGGTTGTCAGGCGCTTGAAGACGCGCCTGCACTTGCAGAAAGTTTACAGGACAGGGCGGATATTCAGACAGCACTTCAAGTCTATGAAACTCGACGGAAACCGCGGGCCGAACGTGTGGCAACACAATCTCGGCGGATTGGACAGATTTCCCAAGTCAACAATGCATTGCTCTATCCAGTGCGTAACATACTCGTGAAAGCCATGTATACCAAAGCTCTGACCAAAGAGCTAACCTGGCTTCTCGGCTAGCAAGGCTAATTGGAGAGAAAAGGCATCTGATTTGACCTGTACATCAAAAGGGAGAAACGTAAACACTTTGATGGCAGATATTTTACTTCCACATTCCCCCCATCATGGAACATAACGAAACTGATAATCTTCTCGATACGTACCATAATCGGATATACGATAGAGTGAAGATTCTCTGCGTCCCACCGTACTCAATTGGGGCGGTAGAGTGAACAGGTTTCCACGCTACCGCCGTTCACAAAACGTGTGATATAGGACATAGAGGGAATACGCATGGGCGCAACACAACGAACAATTCTTCTTCTTGCTCGGCTCTTTTTCGGTCTCCTCACTCTAGCAGCCATCGTCACTCAACTCACTCTTCAAGTACAACTCGGTTTCAGCGTGGTGAACTTTTTCAGCTACTTTACCAATTTATCGAACATTTTTGCTGCGGTCGTTTTGCTTCTTGGTACCCTCTACTTGATACAACATCGTGAACCAACCGCTACCTATGACCTCGTTCGAGGCGCTGCGGTGGTCTGTATGGCTCTCGTTGGCATCGTTTTCGGTCTCTTACTTCGGGACGAGGACCTCGGCGCTCTCTTGCCTTGGGTGAACATCGTCCTCCACTACGTGATGCCAGTGGTGATGGTGTTCGATTGGCTCTACCAGCCGCCGAAGACGAAGCTCGTTGTCGCACAGACCTGGGTTTGGCTCATCTTTCCCTTCCTCTACTTAGTCTACTCGGTCATCCGTGGCTCCATCGTGGGTTTCTATGCCTATCCGTTCTTTAACCCCGCTAAAGTAGGTGGATATGGTGGCGTCGCGCTCTACTGTTTGGGCATTATGGTGGTCTTCTTGATCCTGATTTGGCTTCTCATGCTCTTGGGGAACACTTTAAAACGGAATATCGCGTAAGTCCATCCTCTCGCTTTCTTTCGTCGTGCCGAAGGAAGAACATTATTTGACATCACATTTGACATCAATAGCATTGCGTAAAGGTGTGTAGAGATGCGTTCCATTGCGCAAAAATAGAACGCCTTCAGCATGAAGCGCGATGTGAAAGAGGAGCGAAAAAGAGGTGTAAGCCCCCTTTACAATACTACCACAGTATGCTATCATCAGTCCTGTTCCTGGGGATGTAGCTCAGCTGGGAGAGCGCGGCAATCGCACTGCCGAGGTCAGGGGTTCGAGCCCCCTCATCTCCACCCTTGTATCATCTCTATATTTCTCGCCACTCGCTATTTTTGCGGAATCTACCCTTTCAGTCCTAACCCGGTTGAAAAAGTACCTTGCAAATCGCAAAGGTACGTGGTATAATAGTAGCTACGAAATATAGCGCGACGAGCAGGAGTAGTAGGTCTACTTCAAACTGACAGAGAGTAGCCGGGTGGTGCGAGGCTATACCAATTGACCGAACTCGCCTGTGAGCAACAAGCGTGAAACCTGGAAATGGTACTTGCGTACTGTCATCACAGCTAGCGCTTGTCGGGACGCCCGTTACCGCGTACAATGAGAGCATACCAAGCACAAGCGGGAACATTTCATAACACATGGGCCTGTAGCGCAGCTGGGAGAGCGCATCCATGGCATGGATGAGGTCAGGGGTTCGAGCCCCCTCAGGTCCACCTAGCTTACCCTGATGTGAACGGTATGAATCAGGGTGGAACCACGGAAGAACCTTTCGTCCCTATGCGGATGAGAGGTTTTTTGTTGGTTCTGTCGGTATACTCACAAAAATATTTATCGTTATTGTATTATTCATTTTTTGCTGAAATTCAGGTCACAGCAGAGATGCGTAGGAGGACCACTATGATTACACGCACAAAATATAATCCAAAAGAGATTGAGAGCAAATGGCAGAGTCAGTGGGAGACCGATCATCTGTATCACGCGCCCGATAACTCGTACAAGCCGAAATTCTATAACCTGGTAATGTTGCCCTACCCATCTGGTGATCTGCACATGGGACACTGGTACCACTATTCATCTGCTGATACCTACGGACGGTTCATGGCGATGCGCGGCTACAATGTGATGCAGCCGATGGGCTTTGATGCCTTTGGCCTGCCCGCAGAAAACGCGGCTATCAAACACGGCGTCCAGGCTCGCGACTGGACGCTGAGCAATATTGACAGAATGCGCAAGCAACTGCGGGTAATGGGCGCTCGTTGGGATTGGCAACGCGAGATTGTCTCCTGTCTGCCAGATTACTATAAATGGACGCAATGGCTGTTCCTGCAATTTTACAAGCATGGGCTGGCCTATCGCACAGAGGCACCCGCTAACTGGTGCCCCAGTTGTAACACGACGCTGGCGAACGAGCAGGTCCTGGCGGATGGCACCTGCGAACGCTGTGGCAGCGTCGTCATTCGCAAAGAGATCGACCAGTGGCTGCTGAAAATCTCTGCCTATGCTGAGGAGTTGCTGCAATTCCCGAACATCGAGTGGCCTGAAAAGACGATCACGATGCAGCAAAACTGGATCGGACGCAGCGAAGGCGCGGAGATTCGCTTCACTACTGAAATCGACGGCAAGCAAGAGGAGATACCTGTCTTCACGACGCGACCCGACACGATCTACGGTGTCACCTTCTTCGTGCTGGCCCCCGAACATCCATGGGTCGAGAAGATCACAACGCCCGATCAAAAGTCCGCCGTTGACGCCTATGTCGATCAGGCACGCCGCATGACCGAAATCGAGCGCATGAGTACAGAGAAAGAGAAAATCGGTATCTTCACAGGCGGCTACGTCACCAATCCAGTGAACGGTGAGCAGGTTCCGGTCTGGATCGCCGACTATGTGCTGATGGGCTATGGTGCGGGTGCCATCATGGGCGTACCTGCGCATGATCAGCGTGACTTCGACTTTGCGCGCAAGTTCGATATTCCCATTCGTGAGGTGATACGCGCCGAAGGAGAGGAGCCAGGCGATCCAACAACCTGGATAGAAGCACACGAAAACCTGGGCGTGCTGGTCAACTCCGGCCCCTTCGATGGTGTATCTGCTGGCGAGGCGATAGCGAAGGTCACAAAGTATATCGAGGAAAAAGGCGTCGGTAAACACATGGTCACCTATCGTCTGCGCGACTGGCTGATCAGCCGCCAGCGTTACTGGGGCGCGCCGATTCCTATCATCTATTGTTCAAAGGATGGTACGGTTCCAGTACCGGAGAATCAACTGCCAGTCCATCTGCCGGAGCATGTGCAGTTCAAGTCAACGGGTGAGTCGCCGCTGCGCTACGAGCCTGATTTCCTGAACACAACCTGTCCCGTCTGTGGTGGTCCCGCGACACGCGAGGTCGATACAATGGACACCTTCATCGACTCGTCCTGGTACTACCTGCGCTATGTCGATCCGCATAATAGTGAACAGGCATGGAGTCCAGAACTGCTGAAGCACTGGCTGCCGGTCGATCAGTACACGGGTGGCATTGAGCATGCAATACTGCATCTGCTGTACTCGCGCTTCTTCACCAAGGCGCTGCGCGACATGGGACATCTGAACTTTGATGAGCCGTTCACAAACCTGTTCCACCAGGGCATGATCCTGGGGGCCGATGGGCAGAAGATGTCCAAGTCGCGAGGCAACGTCGAGGCACCGGATGAGTACGTCAAGAAGTATAGTGCCGATGCTGTACGCAGTTACATGATGTTTATCGGCCCCTTTGATGCTGGTGGTGTCTTCAAGGCCGAGAATCTGGAAGGCGTCTGGCGCTTCCTGAACCGCTTCTGGAACGTCGTCAGCGAGGGCTGGGTCGCGGGTAATGTCGATACACAGGAGACGCCTGAGAGCAAGGCTATCCAGCGACTGCGCCACAAGACCATCAAGCGTGTGACAGAAGATTTCAGCAACTTCCACTTCAACACGGCTTTGGCTGCTCTGATGGAGTGCAACAATGTGCTGATAAAGCAGCAGCATGCTCCAGTGGCACATACAGCGGCGTATCGAGAGGCACTGCAGACGATGATGCAACTGTTGGCACCGATGGCTCCGCACATTACCGAGGAGTTGTGGCACCAGACGGGTCATACAAGCAGCATTCACCTGACCGATTGGCCTGTCTATGATGAGGCGATGACACGTGACGAGGTCTTTACACTGGTCGTGCAGATCAATGGCAAGGTGCGTGAGCGCATCGAAGTCGCGGCAGACATCAGCGAGGATGAGGTTCGTAGGCTGGTGCTGACCAATCCCAAAGTTGCCTCCTTTATCGGTGATGCGACAGTCCAGAAAGTGATCTACATTCCTGGTCGCCTGGCAAACATTGTTGTGCGCAACGGATAGACGTAAAAATACTATCAACATATTAAGGGGCCATGTGAACAATGAAGTTGCTTCTATGGCCCCTCAGTGTACCTACGACATAGTCTTAGGGTTTGATGAGAATTTAAATTGTTTAACCACTCGTGTAGCTTTTTAGCCAATTTTGGCCTCCATGAATGGAAACCTTGAAAGAGAAATAAACGTATATAGCTTCAGATAGCTCGTATGTGTAACCTTCTACAGAAACGGAGGGGATTAGTGAACTATTTCACATACGAACTGTCGTTTAGTACATAGTAGTTGCATCTATTTCCGCTTATACTATGCATGTAGAGAATATGTAGAGGAAAAGGCGTGGGATGCAAAGTGTTATAAACTTGTTGATATTTGAAAATGCACCGGGCCAAGCGTCTACTATAAGGGAAGCATCTTTTAATATATACATAAGGCAAATAATTCTTGGCGAAGTGGAGAGATGCAGAAAGCGGCGGAATGCCATTTTAGGCGAAGGCGGAAGGACACAATAATGAATACACGACCTCTTGAACTGGCAACTGATGTTATCGTAGATGCTGCTGCGGAGACAGGCTTACTCACACAAAGCGGCTTTACCTCTGATGAGATTGTTTCACTGCTCTGGCTTCGACAGTGGTATCAGAACGGTGGAAGTGACCGCGTCGAGATTGTGCGCCGCCTCGAGTTCCTCAAACTACTCTTGCTCAATGGCAAAATAGAACTATAGTTAATAGAAGACCCACAAGGGGCCTCCCTATTTATTTCAGATGGGATAAGTAGGGAGGCCCCTTGTGGGTCTTCTATACTCCATGCAAGCCCTTTACCCGTGTTTCATATTGTTGCATAAACCAGTATTGCGAAGCGGCAGCGATTTTCGTTTTTAGGGGGACACTGGCACGTATGGTAAAGACATTGTAGTTATTGAGATGAATGCGATCCAGGATACTCCGGTAGAGCGTTCCACTCAGCCTCACAGCAAGACGGCTATCGGCACTCAGTAAAGAAACTCCTGGTTGTGAGCGTTGGTAATAATCGTCAGCGCGTGCCATCTGAAAGCGCAGCAGTTCACAAAAAGCATCGTTAATGATGCACCTCATCAGATCATCTTCGCTATAGCCAAAGCGCTCCATCTCATCTAACGGCAGATAGATTCGATTGCGCCGCGAATCCTCGCCAATGTCGCGCAAGATATTGGTCAGTTGTAGTGCCACGCCTAAATCGACGGCATGTTGCAATGCCGCATCATTCTGATAACCGAAGATATAGCTTGTGAGCAGTCCGATGGTGCCCGCCACGCGATAGCAGTACAGGTACAACTCGTCAAACGTCTGATAGCGATTGACGGTCAGGTCCATTTCCACACCATCTAATAACTCCAGCGCTGGCGCGAGCGGCACGGGAAAATGTTCGAGCATGTCGCTCCATGCGCGTTGTACTGGTCCATCGTTAGTTCCACCATGCTGGTAGATATGTTCGAGTGAGCGCCGCCAGTAGTCCAATTCCCGCTTTGGCGCACTAGAACCGCTGAGATGACCTGCTTGAGGAGTATCGGGATTGACAGCTTCATCTACAACATCATCGATGATGCGACAGAGGGCGTAGACTGCCCAGATCGCATGTCTTTTAGGCGGAGGCAAGAAGAGAGATCCCCAGTAAAACGTCTTCGAGGCTCGTTGTGCCACTAGACGACAGTAATCATAGGCTTCCATCACCTGTTCCTGTCGCATTTCTTGTCTCCTATTCATCTATCGTTATTCTATAGGAGGGGTACCATCACCACTTTGCCAGGAGAGGTATTACCCTGCTATAAAGGAGACGCGCCACAAAGGAAATACTGGTAATATCTTTATCGAGCCACACATAATTACGCTTGATAGAACCGAATTAGTACAGCATACGTACATGCTGGTGACAAGCACGTAAGGTCTATCAAGTACGTTACGAATGCATGCTCGTAGATCTCATGGTATGAAACACTTACAAAGTAAGGACCACTATAAACATTATGACCACCACGACCACTAACGCTATGCGCATCGTACTCTATCTAGGAAAAGGCGGCGTTGGCAAAACGACTGTCTCAGCTGCTACCGCAGTGCGAGCTGCTGCACTCGGCAAACGCACTCTTGTCGTCAGCACCGACCTGGCGCACAGTCTCGCCGACTGCCTGCAAAAGCCGCTCACCTCTGAACCACAGGAACTAATGACTAACCTCTGGGCGCAAGAGGTCAATGTCCTGGACGAGATGCGCCAGGGGTGGAGCAAGGTGCAGGACTCAATGAGCAAAGTGCTCCGCAAGCGCGGAATGGACTCAGTAATGGCGGAAGAACTGGCTCTGGTTCCCGGCATGGACGAGATTGTGAGCCTCATCAACATCTATCGCAATGCACGCGAGGGCAACTTCGATGTCGTCATCATTGACGCAGCCCCAACGGGCGAAACGGTGCGCCTCCTTAGCATGCCCGACACCTTTCAATGGTATGCAAGCCGCATTACCAACTTGCAAAGTGGTCCCCTCAACCTCGCCCGCCCCCTGCTCAAAGCCGTTATGCCCTCCGCCGACGTATTTGACGCGTTGCAGGCACTCAGTGAGCGCGTCAAAACACTGCGCGAAGTCTTGACGAATCCAGATACGAGTTCGTATCGCCCTGTGGTCAACCCTGAACGCATGGTCATCAAAGAGGCATTGCGTGCCGAGACCTACCTCGCGCTTTTTGGCTATCCCATAGATGGCGTCGTGTGCAATCGCGTCATCCAGCCTGGGAACTACCAGGATACCTTCATGCAGGAGTTGTACAGCAATCAGGAGAAATTACGCCAGCAAATTCACCAGACCTTCGCGCCGCTCCCTATCTGGGAATCACCCTACTACTCCCAGGAGATACTCGGCATAGAAAAACTAGGCCAGCTTGCCGAAACCATCTTTGGCGATCAAGACCCGACACACATCTTCTATCGCGGTCCCATCCAGGAGGTGACGCGCCAGGGCAACACCTATATCCTACGCCTTCCCCTGCCCCATGTCGAAATGAATAAAGTGCTCATGACCAAACGCGGAGACGAAATGATAATCGAGATTGGCAACTTCAAACGCGACATCACCCTACCCTCGGTGCTAGCAAACCAGGAAGCAACGATAGCAAAATTCGTTGATAAAGCGTTGGAGATTCATTTTAACGTCCCTTCAGAGGAGGCGGAGAGATCAGCGTGATCTCAATGCAAGGTGTCGCAAAATCGGAAGTAGGACATGTCCAATTCTGCAACACCTTGCATTGAGAAAACCCTGTCATATACCTCCTTGACATCCCAACAACACACAGGTATACTCGATTTCAGACCATTCAGTCCGAAACAATGGGAGGGCATATAGATGAGTACTGAAGGACGAGTCACTACTGAGCGACATGGACACGTATTTCTTATAGGATTAGATCGTGTTGCCAAGCACAATGCATTCGATCAGGCAATGCTGCATGCACTTGGACAGGCTTACGGAGAACTTGACAGAGACGAAGACCTCCGCTGCGGTGTCCTCTTTGCACACGGTGATCACTTCACAGCCGGACTCGAACTGACGCAATTTGTAGGAACACTGGGCAAAGGTTTACAAACGTTACAAGAAGGCGAGATCGATCCCCTGGGCATTAATGGACCCCAACTCACAAAACCGATGGTCTGCTCCCTGCAAGGTTACTGCTGGACCCTCGGCATTGAACTGATGCTAGCCACAGATATTCGTATAGCAGCCTCCAACACGCGCTTTGCCCAGATCGAGATTAAGCGTGGTATTTATCCTGTTGGTGGCGCGACCATCCGCTTTCCACGCGAGGCGGGCTGGGGCAACGCTATGCGCTACCTTCTGACAGGCGACGAATTCAGCGCAGCCGAGGCGTTCCGCCTCGGCCTGGTACAAGAGGTCGTCGAACCAGGGCAACAGCTCACACGCGCCGAAGAGATTGCTCAAACCATCGCTGTGCAAGCTCCACTGGGCGTTCGTGCCACTCTCGTCTCAGCCCGACGCGCACTCGCAGAGAGCGAAGAGGAGGCGATGCATTGCCTGGGACCTGATCTACAACCCATTTTACAAAGCGAGGATGCTCAAGAAGGCATCACGTCCTTTGTTGAACGGCGTCAGGCCAATTTCAAGGGAAGATGATCGGCTTGCTCGTCTGCTGGGACAGGGGGGCTTTGCAGAAGTGTATCTTGGTGAATATCGCTGAGATAGGACGGTAATCCGGCACCTTGACAGTCTACGAGAAGCAGGAAAGGTCTTATATATGCATATCTTCGTAGTAGGAGCTACAGGGGTGCTTGGTCGTGCCCTGCTGCCGCAACTGATGCAACAGGGACATACAGTACGTGCTCTTGTACGTTCTGCAGGAAAAGTAGAAGCGTTGCAACATACTGGCATCGAGGCAATACAAGGCGATTTGTTAGCGCAAGAAATAGCACCTCGCTTGCCCGATATGCTAGACGGCTGCGACGCCGCTATTCATATTGCTACTGCTATTCCTCATAATATGGCATCGCATGCTGCCTGGGACACCACCACGCGCCTACGCACTCAAGGGACACAACTGCTGCTCGAGGCAGTGTTTGCGGCTGGTGTAAAGCGGTATGTACAGCAAAGCATCGTTATGGCCTATCCCGATGGTGGCGATAGCTGGCTCTATGAGAACGTACCGCTCGATTCCTCCCGTGAGAGGGCCATTATCTGTGCTCCAGTCATCGCCATGGAGGATATGATCCGAGACGTTGCCCATGACCAGCTACAATGGTGTATTCTGCGCGGGGGAAATTTTGTCGGTCCGGAAACGATACAGGATGCCCAAATCGCTCAACTACGCGCGGGTCAGGCCATTGTTCCTTGTGATGGCAGCAATTTCCTTTCCCTCATCCATGTCGCCAATATGGCGACAGCCGTACGTATGGCAGTAGAGTTCGCACCCGCCGGTACTATCTTTAATATCGTCAATGAGCCAATCCGCAATGGCGACTACCTGGATCGTCTCGCCAGTATCATAGGCGCAGCACAACCACAACGCGACCCAAATCAGCCATGCCCCCCATCGCATCGCTGTAGTAATCAGGCTGCGCGCATAGTCTTAGGATGGACTCCCACACACGGTATCTGGCCTATCACTGAGCGGCACTCTTCCTAGCCATGTGGGGACTGATTAACTTATGAATCTTGACCTCTCTCAAGCGCTCGCGCTCATCACGGGCATTGTTCTCATCGTCTTGATCGTTGTTCTCTACATTCGTAGTCGGCAAGGACGCCTCATTACTCATCCAGTGCTTTTCGCGCTTATTGTGGTCATTGTGACTTTTCTTATCGAGTATTTGAATAGGTGCATATAGGGGCACGATATATCGCATTCCTACTTCGGTAACACAGCAAGGATAAGCATTGTCAGGTAGGGGTCACCAAGGAAGTGAATCATGCTGTGACCAATGGCGGTTGGAGTGATGCTGCGTTTTCCTAGAACATAGATACCCGCCAGAATTGAGAAGAGAATGAATGATGGCAGAAGTCCCGCAAGAGTGAAGTTTTGCAGACCGTGATAGATGGCGGAGCACGCACCTGACGCAAAAATCTGTATCCAGGTCGGGACACCTACACGACGAAGCTGCGTCATGAAAAATCCACGCATCATGATCTCTTCTGCTGTAGCGATGAAAATACCGAGTAGAGCCATGACAATGCGAATCCATGTAATCGCAAAAAAATTGCTGTGAGGTAGAAGATGCATAGCCCCTAAGTAACTTAGCGCAAGCCAGAGAACACCAACTACAACACCGAGTATAATAGCGAGTGGCGTAGTTGGCTTTCGCCATCCCAGTTCGGCTAACGTCTCGCCATGTGAACGTTGCCAGAAAACAATAAGCCCTAAAATGATAGCCATGCCAATAGCAAAGCCTATGTCGAGTAAAAGAGCAGCGAGTTGTAGGTCTTTCACCGCTTTGGCAAGATAGCCAGCCAGGAGCATGAAATTAGCTAATCCGATAATCAGGCAGCCGAGCACTGTAACGCCCAAAGCATTGCGCCACCCTTTGAGGGGTGATAATGGTTGAACGGGTTCAAGGGATGCATTTTGTGTCGTCATGAGTCTCTCCTCCTAAAATTTCTTTACAACTGGAAGTTGAATCTCGGTGATTGGGTCTCCCTCTCCTGGCGCACGAAGATAGACCATGCGACTAGGGCCTACAATACTATAGCCAGTGGCATCTATCCAGTGCAGTACCGCAATATAGGACTGCAAGAGCGTATCGTAGGACTCTGGATGAACGAGACATGCTATTGTTCCTCCTGGCAGTTCTCGCAGGAGTACCTGCTCATGGTCACGCGATATGTGTCTGTTAAGCGATACTTTATCCACTACCACGGCCATCTCTACATCCATGTTTTCATCTTGCCCTGTGTATTCCACACCAACGTGGTAGATGGCGCACCACGGACCAATCATCATTACCCCTTCCTGCATGAGCGTGCTCACAATTTTGTCGGCAAGGGCTGCGCATCTTTGAAACATCTCGTTGGCAGAGGGCATAATCTCACGGGCACATGCAATCATCACTGGTTCTATCTGCTTGATGACGATGTCGTATGTCGGCTGAGCGTCCTCCTGCTCAATCTGTTTCAATCGAGCCTCGACGCGGGCAAGACGCGCCTGTTCCTCCCTGACGAGTTCTTGCAGCTTTGCTTGCTTCATGCGTAACATGCCTCGCAGTTCTACCGAAGACAAGTGATCACCCAGCATCACCGCGATTTGTTCCAGAGAAAAGCCTAAATCCTTGAGAACCAGAATGCGATTGAGTCTGGGTAATTGATCTATCGAGTAGTAGCGATAACTGTTAGCGTCGTCAACCTGTATGGGCTTGAGTAGTCCTATCTCATCGTAGTGGTGGAGTGTCTTCACTGACACACGACTGATCTTCGAGAAGTCACCGATCTTGAACATGTTCTTCTCCGTGGGCGTTCTTTAATTTAAAGGACCCGATGAATACTATAAACTCTCCCGTAACAGGAGAGTCAAGAGGCTTGACACCTGTTCCAACTACCATCTATTATGAGGGTACAGCATAGAAATGAAAGAGATAGAGAAAACATAATATTTTATGTCAAATCAAACTGGTACGTCACTTACTGAGTATGTTGAGCGGGCACGAAAGATTCTACAGTATGAACAGCGCACTAATCACCAGGATCAGGCCATAAAACCAGGTGGGCTTGAACTGTTTGCTGCTCGCTGGGCGGAAGAGACAAGTACGGCGTGTAGAAATGCTGGACTGGACATCGCGCCCATCCATCGCTTCATGGAATATCTCGAAGGCTACCGCAAGCAGGACCCGATGCAGCGAGCCGCTAGTTTGCGCTCCGCCCTCTCTATTCTCAATGAGATGAGCGGCAGTGAATTCAACCGCCCGGTTCCGCAGACTGCTACACATGAAGTTATGCCCACGTCATTTCCAGCACCAGCGAAATTTACCAGCACAGCCACTACGGCAGGCGACACATCACGTGATAAGCATGTTGAGAACATTTCGGCCTCTCAAATGCAGCATGCAGCTCTCAGCCGGATCAAGAGCACGAGTAAAGCGAATAAGAGTGATTCGCTAGCTGAAAAGCCTGTCGTAGAACCTGCGCAACCCGTGAGATATGAGAAACCTGTGCAGTCAACGTCTTCCAGCATTCGTTTAGAGGCTGGTATGTCGCAAGGGCACACGGTGATGACTCTGCTGACGGCAGATGTGACCGCGGTGCCTGGCGTCGGACAATCGGTGGCGGCGAAGATGCACAATCTCGGCATTCGCACGGTACGCGATCTGCTCTTTTATTTTCCACGTGAACACCGTGACTATAGCAAACTTGAAAAAATTGCCAACATTCCATTTGGTGAAACGGTCACGACGATGGGCATGATCTGGGAGGTCGAGACCAAGCGCACCAGTGGAGGACGCTCCATTACCGTGGCGACGATCTCGGATGATACGGGTAAGTTGCGTGTCTCCTGGTTCAACCAACCATACTTGCAAAAACAGTTGCTCGCGGCAAAAGGCTCGTACCTCGTCGTCACAGGCGTCAAGCAGCGGTTTGGAAATAAGGTCGAGTTCAATGTACGCAGCCACGAGCTACCCGAGCAGGGCGACCTGCTGCACACAGGCCGACTCGTTCCCACCTATCCGCTTACGGAGGGGCTACACGCGAAGACGCTGCGCCGCTTCACCAAATGGGTTGTTGATCGCTACGCCGCGATGCTTCCCGACCATCTTCCCATGTCGGTACGCTCCGCGGGCCACCTCTTACCCTTGCCTGAAGCCATCTCACATATCCACTACCCCGAGAGCGAAGAGATGCTCACAGCGGCCCGTCGTCGCCTCGCCTTCGACGAATTATTTCTTATCCAGCTAGGTATGGAGGAGAGGCGTAGTCGCTGGAAACAGCAGGCGGCACAGGGCAACGCCTTCTCGGTTGACCTCACCAAGATATTTATTGAGCCACCGGACTCGGCACAATCGATGGAAAAGCAGAGCAATGACTACGACGCACCGACGGTAGGAACAACACTCTGGTCAACGGTTGCCACCGACAAACCATTCGAGGGGACACTTCCATTTCAATTTACGGAGGCACAGCGACGCGTTTTGCTCGAAATCTTTGGCGATCTTGAGCGCACGCAGCCGATGTGTCGTCTCTTACAGGGCGATGTTGGCGCAGGTAAAACGGCGGTAGCGGCGGCGGCACTGTTCATGGCAGCCCTCAATGGTTATCAAGGGGCGATTATGGCTCCTACAGAACTGCTCGCGGAACAGCATGCACGCAGCATCGATGCTATGCTAGAGCCATTTGGTATCCGTACCGTCTTGCTCACGGGTAGTCTGCGCCAGCGCGAGCGCACGATGGGACGCGCCGCGCTCGAAAGCGGAGAGGCCACCGTCGCGGTCGGAACACACGCGCTGATTCAAGAGGATGTTAACTTCTCTAAGCTGGGGCTGGTCATCATCGACGAGCAGCACCGCTTCGGCGTGGAGCAGCGTGACGCTTTACGACAAAAAGGCTATCACCCACACATGCTTGTCATGACGGCAACGCCTATTCCGCGTACCCTCGCTCTGACGCTCTATGGCGACCTGGATATATCCATCATCGACCAGCTTCCCCCAGGCCGACAAAAGATTATTACGCGATGGCGCACAGGGACGCGCCGTACCGAGGCCAATACCACTATCGTTCACCAAGTTGAAGAGGGTCACCAGGCGTTCATCATCTGCCCTCTAATCGAAGAGTCCGAGACGCTAGCGGTAAAGGCGGCGACTGTCGAGTATGAGCGATTGAAGCGCGAGGTGTTTCCTCATAAGCGGCTGGGGCTACTGCATGGGGCAATGAAGGCAGCAGAAAAAGATGGGACGATGCGCCAGTTCCGCGACCATGAGCTTGATATTCTTGTCGCGACCTCTGTGATTGAGGTAGGCATCGATATACCGAACGCGACTGTGATGGTGATTGAGGATGCCGACCGCTTTGGCCTCTCGCAACTTCACCAGTTTCGTGGGCGTGTCGGACGTGGCAGGCATCAATCCTTCTGTTACGTGCTGAGTGCCGATGCGGGTATTAATGCCCAGGAGCGGCTCGGCGTCTTCCAGGACACCGATGATGGCTTTCGCCTCGCAGAGGAAGACCTGCGACTGCGTGGCCCCGGCGACTTCTTCGGTGTGCGCCAGAGTGGAATGCCGGAACTACGCATCGCCAATCTTAACGATACTCCTCTGGTAGAGTTAGCTCGCTCTATCGCCGACAAACTATGGGACAGCGACCCCTATCTGCGCAAGCTTGAACACGCGGCGCTGCGTGAGCGTATGCATCTCTTCTGGCAAAATTTCGTTGGGCATTAAAGCGTGTAACCAATCTCATAGGATAGAACCTTTTTATCGCGCTATTGCCGAATGTTACCTGATATGATTTAATGGGACAACTCTCTATTTTCTCGGGTTACACTGGTGTACACCTTAGCACACTGAAGGGGATTGCGCGTGAGCAATGAGCAGACGCCTGGCGGTCGTATCGCTGTCTATCCAGGGAGCTTTGATCCTTTAACGATTGGACACCTGGACATCGCACGTAGGGCTGCACGCCTATTCGACACATTAGTAGTGGCGGTCTACGCCTTTCCAGCCAAAAACCTGCTCTTCTCCGTTGATGAGCGTATGGCCCTCTGGCAAGAGGTGATTGCCGCCGAAGAGTTAGTCAATGTACGCGTTGCGACATTCACAGGACTTGTGGTGGACTACGTGCGCTCAATTGATGGACAGGCGATTGTCAAAGGATTACGCTCTCCCAACGACTTTGAGGCTGAGTTTCAGCAGGGCCTGATGAATCGTAAGCTAGCACCAGAGATTGATACAGTCTGCCTTCTGACAAACCTTGAACATCTCTTCGTCAGTTCATCGTTACTTAAAGAGGTTGCTCGCCTGGGTGGAGATGTGACGGACATGCTGCCGACAGTGGTGTTACAGGCATTACAAAGAAAACACGGGAAATAAATATTGTACACAGGTTTGTTATCTTTTTACGGTGGATATTGAGGGCGTTGTTGTTGAAAGAGGTACAGGCTTGAGATCAATAGGAAAGGCTGCTTCATTATGGATATACTCTATCTTGTAGACCGCCTGGAGAACCTCATCGCCAGTAGCCGAAGAATGCCTCTGGTGAACCAGATAATTGTTAAAGAGAGCGATATCCTTAACGTCGTTGACCAGATGCGCACAACTATTCCAGATGAAATCAAGCAGGCGCGACGTATCATTCAGGACAAAGAGCGTATCCTCGCTCAAGCGCAGGCCGAGGCTTCCCACTTGCTAACGAGAGCACGCGAGGAGTCCGAACGAGCGATGAATCGAGAAGGGCTGCTGCGTGCTGCCGAGGAGCGTTCGCAGGACCTGGTACGCCGAGCCGCCGAACACTCGCAGGACCTTGTGCGGCAGGCAGAAGAACACACCGAACACCTCAAGATTGATGCCGATGCCTACGTTGCGGCGACGTTGCGCAATCTCAAAGAGCACCTGATGAATGTTGAGACCGAAGTCGGTCGTACCATTATGAGCATAGAACGTGGACTTGAGAGTATATCAGTGCAACAAGATGCCGAGGAGCCTGTAGAGTACGCCGAGGAAGAGGACGAAGGTGGCGATGTGGAAGAGGTCCAACTCCCAGTACAGTCGGCATATCCTATGCCACGTCGTTCATCTCTTGCCAACGATACCATAGGCGGTCCAACATTTTCGTAAATATTGGTTTTGGCGACTCCGTTTCCAACCTACTTATAGACAGGTAGCAACGGAAGCGGTAAGGCAATATCCCCTTGACACTCTTTTACGGCTTGTCTATAATAAGCAAGCACCTACAAAGAGCATAGATCATGCATATTGCACTGGCTTATTTTATCCGCAACAGGAATAGACATCCTATCGGAAAGGAAATGCATTTCATGATCTTTAATGTGGCGCAACTCATGAAGTCTCCTGTAGGGACTTCATTGACAGCAGATATTCTTGAAGAGAATGTCCTGCTTGACGAAGAGCTGAAGGTTATTGGACCAATCGCAGGTCGTGTGCGGATGCGCCGTATCAACCAGGGCTTGTTGGTCGATGGCCGGGTAGACTTGACCCTTGAGCTTTCTTGCACACGATGCTTGAAACAATTCGAGCAGCCGATGCACGTACCGTTTGAAGAGCGATTTTACCCGACGATAGACGTGATTACGGGAGCACCCCTTCCTCCTGCAGAGGAGGAGGATGTGTTTCCTATCGACGACCATCATCAGATCGATCTCACTGAGGCGATACGGCAACAGGTGTTGCTCAACATTCCGATGGTAACGTTGTGTAAAGAGGATTGCGCAGGACTCTGTTCACAATGTGGACATGATCTCAATCTCGGCCCCTGCGATTGCAAACCTGATGAGGTTGATGAGCGGTTCAGCGTACTCAATACGTTGCTCCAAAATGGGTTACAAGCTTAGCAAAGAGAGGAGAACAAACTTATGGGAGCACTACCAAAACAGCGTGTATCGCCTGCTCGTCAGGGTGAGCGGCGTTCACATCATCACTTGACTCTGCCACAGTTGGTCGCCTGCCCTAATTGCAAAAGGCCCCGACTGTCTCACCATGCCTGCCCCAATTGTGGACAATATCGTGGCCGCCAAGTCTTTTTGCCACGCGCGAAAAAGTAATGAGGCAAGAGGCGACGTTTCTGTATCTCCGTAAGAGGCAAACGTCGTCTCTTCATTAAAGAGTAAATAGTCATGACGACAAAAGTCGCCTTTCTCTTTCCGGGGCAAGGTAGCCAGGCAGTAGGCATGGGTGCTGATATTTTCGCAACATCGGCGGCAGCGAGACAGGTATTTGAAGCCGTAGATGATGCCATAGGTGCTTCGCTGAGTCGTCTCTGTTTTCAAGGTCCAGAAGAGGTATTGCGCGAAACAATTAATGCTCAACCCGCCATCGTAACCGTTAGTCTCGCCTTCCTTGCCGCGTTTCAAGAAGCCCTCGCCACTCCTTCGTCATCCACATCTTCCTGGTCATTTCCACTTGTGCCCAGCTACACTGCTGGACATAGCGTTGGTGAAAACGCAGCCCTCGTTGCCGCAGGTGCTCTTGAGTTGAAGCATGCAGCTATTTTAGTACGTGAACGAGGTCGTCTGATGCACCATGAGGGAGCCGTTTGCCCCGGCGGAATGGCCGCTGTGATCGGTATGGACGCGGAGCAGTTGCAAGAGGTCTGTCGAGACGCGTCACAACAAGCTACGGCTGCCCTTGCTGAGGGTCAAACACATCCAGGTCAGGGACAGGTGGTCGTCGCGAACTACAATGCACCAGGACAGATCGTTATTTCAGGTGAGCAGAAAGCGTTGTCATTGGCTTCAGAGCTTGCTAAGACGCGAGGAGCAAAACGCGTTATTCCATTATCCGTGAGTGGTGCGTTCCACTCGCCAGTGATGCAGCCAGCCGCTGTTGGACTTGCACAGGCTATTGACGCCGCCGATGTCCACGACGCTACTATTCCCGTTATTGGAAATATTAATGGGACTTCATTAATCAATGCTCAAGCAATACGCGAGGAGCTTGCACAGCAGATTTCGTCCTCTGTACAGTGGATTCGTATTGTTGAATACATGATGAATGCTGGCATCACCGTCTTTATCGAGATCGGCCCAGGACAGGCGTTAACGGGCATGGTTAAACGTATTGCAAAGGGTGCGACAACACTGAACATAGGTAGCGTTGCCGAACTGGAAAAGATAGTGGGGCTTGTGCGTGAAATGGGGCTTGTGACTAACGTATAATGGAAGAGTACGCTCCAGGTCTTAATTGGTACCCGAAACCTGCTATCTTCGCAGGAAGAGATACGTCGTAGGTTCTAGGAATGTAGAGAGTGGTCAGCATTGTAATCACTATAGTGCAAGGAGGCACTGCATGGCAGCAGAATCGCTGGGAGTTGTACGCGTGGCTCAGCAGGTACTTTCGACTATCGTGATTAACAGCGCGCTACAAGTTCCAGGTGTCACGCGAGTCGCTCAAACGAACGATCAATGGTCGCGTTTCCTGGGGCGCGAAGTCCCCAAACAGGGAGTCGCGCTGACCATCAAAGACAATACTGTCGCCACCGATTTATACCTCGTTGTCACAGCGGGCGTCAACATCGTTGAGGTAGGCACCGCTGTTCAGGAAGAGGTGGCGTCGGCCCTTGAAGAGATGGTGGGCATGCAGGTACGCGAGGTGAATATCTATATTCAAGATGTTGCATAGCTCACAGGGTGACTTATATGCGGCATATAGCCCTGTCAGGGCATGCAGTAGGCATGGTGTTACAATTAGCACCAATGTCATCGTCATACATATACAAGTTAATCAAAGATAGAACTATTTGCGGAGCACACAACGCACTACCATATTTATGAGTGGTATGATGGAGTCCTATCGATGAGGAACTAGGAACTATTCGAGGATACTATGCCAGGGATACGCAGACAAGCGCGAATGATCGCATTGCAAACACTCTACGAGTACGATGTTGCCCAGCACACGCCTGAAGAGGTCTTGCAGCGTCATGTCGAGGAACGTCACCTTCCATCCAAAGTGGTAGAGTATGCCAGCGAGTTGGTCCTGGGTGTCTATGAACATCTTGCCGACATCGACGCACATATTCAGAGTGCGGCGCGTGAATGGCCTTTGCAACAGATGGCTCGCATCGACAAAAACATCCTGAGACTTGCAATCTACGAAATTCTGTTTAATAATACGGTACCAGCCAAGGCTGCCATTAATGAGGCGGTGGAACTCGCCAAAACCTTTGGGAGCGACACGTCCAGTCGCTTCATTAATGGAGTTCTCGGCACCATATTTAATCGGGCACAGCAACAGCCCATCCCTAAAGCCGAAAGCGAGGTCAAATAATGCCAACAGTTCAAGAGCGACTCAAGAAGATTATCGTTGATCAACTTGGGGTTGATGAGAGTGAGGTTGTTCCCAGCGCCTCCTTTGTCGAAGACCTCAACGCCGACTCTCTCGATCTGGTCGAACTTATCATGTCTCTCGAAGAAGAGTTCAAGCTACAAATCTCCGATGAGGATGCCGAGAAGATCACTACGGTGCAAGAGGCCGACGACTACATAGAAGAGCACTTGCGCTAAATCAGTTATGAACTGGGCGTGCCTTGCTGAGAGCACGCCCAGTTCATAACTGATTTTTCTTACTTCTGTGAAATCTCTTTGTTTTGTTGTCACAATCCATCATCTTTATGCATCTCCATTAGTGTAGCTGAGTAGCTAGTGATCTACTCCTACAAACGCGAACGCGAAAAGAGTAGAAGTGTGGATATAATTCCTGCGGCTGAGGCTGTAGAATCGCTCGTTCATGAATATGGCAAACTGGTCTTTTACACCATTTACGGCTTGACCGGAGACTGGGAGGAGAGCCAGGACCTGACGCAGGATACTTTTCACCAGGCCCTGAGGGCCATTGATGCTGCCCGTGCAGCGAGTGGTACACAGTTCCATGCGAAAGCGTGGCTTCTACGTATCGCCTTGAATACCGTGCGTATGCAGCGTCGAAGGCGCAGCATCTTCCGCTTCATTCCCTTCTCACGTATGCACGAGGGAAGAGTACAGGAGTCACAGGAGACGGACGCCGAGTCGCTAGATGAGCGAGCCGTACCAGTACAGCCTGTTGGATATGGAAGTCATGAAGCTGGCGATCCAGCCGAATTAATTGCTGAGCAAGACGTGGTTCGGCGTACAATGGCAAAATTGCCAGAATCGCTGCGCACCTGTCTCCTGCTCTCGGTTGTCAGTGGTCTCTCATCCGGCGAGATTGCGAATATGCTCGATCTCAAAGAGGCGGCGGTACGTCAACGTCTTGCGCGAGCCAGAAAGCAGTTTCAGCAGGAATACACACGTGAGAGCGGAGAAGAAATTTTCGATGCTCAGAGTGCGGAAAGCACGCACAATTCATCACTCTATCGCGCAGACAGGAATTCAACTGAGCGGCAATTGACCGATAACGTAAATAAGCCGCACCGTTTGTCACTTTTTACCAGCCCCTAATCGCTTGGAGAAGCTATGCGAAACGATTCAATCGAAACACTGCTAGCACGCCATTATGGAAGCACAGCACCTGCTCCCGCGAGTCTTGAGCATCGTCTGAGCGCCTCTGTACGCAAGGAGGTAGCAGAGCTACAACAACAGCAACACGTCGCCACTCGCTTGCGTACACGCAACCTGAGTCGGCGTCAGGCTGTGAGTCTCGTTGCTATCGGCTCGGCAGGGCTTGGTGCGCTAAGCCTCGGTCTGGATGGATTGCAAGTCGTACTCATGGGACAAGGCACTACACAGACTGCCATCCCATAGATCGCGGAAAAGGAAGGCATCCATTTACTATGGACAATCGTAGTACAGTGTATAATACTCGTAAAGAACGAAATAAGTAGACATAGAAGTAAGAAAGGACACCTACAATGTTTGGACTTGGACACGGACCTGAGTTAATTTTTATCCTGGTTATTGCGCTCCTGGTATTCGGACCAAAGAAACTGCCAGAAATGGGCTCATCTATTGGCAAGAGCATCAAGGAGTTCAAGAAGGGCATGAGCGAGCTGACGTCGCATAAAGAAGAGGAAGTACAGACCCCTTCTCCAGCCAGCTACGAGGCAATCGAGCGCGAACATACTAGCACGCCGACAGTTACACAGGAGACAACACACACCGAGGTGAAAAACACCGAGGTGCGTGTTGACAAGTAGCCGCTCTTTCAGAGGTAGCAACTCGGAAGAGGGTACTGCAACGTTAAGGAAGAAAACATGGCAACTGGTAATGTAGATCAGCAAGACGCAATGCTTGCGTTCGATGGCTACAACCCTCAGCCTGAGAATGATGACGACGAGTCAGGGATGTCCCTGGTCGAGCATCTGGAAGAACTGCGATGGCGTATTATCAAAGTGCTAGCCGCCGTCGTAGTTACTAGCATTGTTGCCTTTGTCTTCAGGAATTGGGTTGTTCATTTACTAGAACTCCCCCTACCTCGTGAAGCAAATTCAATCGCGCGTGGTGATCAGCCGCTCGTCGTTACCGGCCTGTTGGAAGGGTTCACAGTCTACCTCACGATCTCGATTGTAGCAGGAATCGTCCTTGCGCTACCTGTGCTTCTCTATCAGACCTGGGCATTTATTGCGCCAGGGCTGTATGAGAAAGAGAAAAAGTATGCTGTTCCCTTCATTGTTGTCGGCGTCATTCTCTTTGCGGCAGGAATCGCGCTTGCCTACTTTGTACTGCGCTACCCCGTAGAGTTTTTCGTAACCTTTGGGGCCAGTAACTTTACTGAACTCGTGAGCGCTGACAGCTACTTCAACTTTGTCGCCTTTTTCATGCTTGCTTTTGGCATTGTCTTTGAGCTTCCGCTCGTGCTGACGTTCATGGCACTGGTTGATCTCATCTCACTACAAACACTTACGAAAAAGCGTGCAGTCGCACACATCGGATTATGGATCGCATCCGCGGTTATAACGCCAGGAGCTGATCCTTACAGCCCGGTCATTCTGGGTGTGGCAATGTCATTTCTGTATGAATTGACTATTATATTCATTCGCATCGTGAAGAGGTAGCTTTGTAGAAGTAACAAGAGGTTAGCTACATGCTATGTAGCTAACCTCTTGTTACTTCTGCAGTCTCTTTACCATCTGTCCTATCACCATTTTCAGGCTCTTCTCTTCCACGTCCAAACCGTACCCATAGCACGCCAATTGCAAGCATATACAAAATCGCACCGCCAATAAACACAGGTAGATACCCCATACGAGCAATAAGCAATCCACCCAGCGGAGTCGTAGCAGCCCATGCAACCTGCATACCAGCTTGATAGCTGCTATTCGCCAGCCCACGACGTTGAGGAGGAACCGCCTCCATTGAATAGACCTGGAATACGCCCATCGCCATATCCGTTGTACCCTGCCGAAAAAGATAGAGGATTGCCGCCAGGGGAAGCAGATTTGTCAAACCAATTGCCAGGAGCAATGGAATACCTAGTAACCGTGTAACGGTAACAGTTTTGACCTTGCCGATACGCATAGCTAACCAGGGAGCAACCAGCGTTAGAACAGCATTCATCGCATTTGCCCCACCATCAATCACGCCAAAGAGGGCCGATGATGCCTTCAAATGCTGTACAAAATAGACATTGAAATAGGGAATGAAGAGGCCAGCACCCAGGCCGACCAGAATCTGCACCAGCAGCAGCGTGAAAAAGGGACTGAAAAGCACTTTCTGAAGCTGTACCTCTCGTCTCCATGTGCTCAGTCTCACAAATATGTTTTGTACAAACGATGTAGGCTGTGGTAGTACACTAGCAGGTCGATCATCGCTCAAAAGAAAGAGCGGCACAAGGCTCGGTACAGCAAGTAAGCCAGCAAATAGGAGGGCAAGCTGATATGATCGAGGCTCATGTTGGCTAGCCAGTAACCACCCCAACTGAGCGGGCAGCGGAGCCATCAACTGGGGAATTGTACGAAACCATACTGGCAATGCTCCACCAAGTACCTCACCAAGCACTGTTGTACCTAGTTGTAGGACGATGTTGAGGCTAAAAAGATGGGAACGTTCTTCTGCCGTACTATTAGCTGTCAGAAACGGGGCATTGACAACAAGGGCAAAAGCAGTAATCACACCTGCCACAAACCCACTAGCTAGAAGAGGGAGAGGTTGACGAAAAAGAATTTGTCCTGCACCAGCGACACCAAAAGTCAGGTAGTTCAAGATCAGAACGATCTTGCCTCCGAAGCGATCAACGCAAATACCTGCTGGAAAAATAGCGACGCCAGCCCCTATCGTTCCCATAAAGAGTACCAGACCAATAAAATCGGTACCGTAGCCTAGTGAGACAAGATAGAGGTTGTAGAGAACTAGCAGGATTCCAGTCGAGATGCCAACCAGTGCATTGCTAACAAGGTAGAGCCGGGCGTTTCGCTGGAAACGCCCGAACTCTCGAACATACTCAGCGAGAAGGGACATCTCTAAGTTGCGAAGGAGTTACAGTCTGCGAATACCCGTGAGCAGGTTCCGACATTGGAACAACAGGTGCGTCTGGAGCCTTTTCGCCCATGAGCATTTGGTACCCAGGACTCTTGATTTCAGTGGCGTTGTGAGCTGCCAGCCCTTGATCGTGCTGCTCCAGTTCACGCTGCAGTAGTTTGGGAGCGAAGAACGCCTTGACCACCGTCTGCACCTGCATAGTTCTTGCTCGGAACTCAATCGCCCCGTTCGCTACCTTGTCCGCCAGTTGATCCGTCTGCTTGTCGAGAGTGTGAACACGCGCTGGCCCCTCAGCAACAGTACGCACGATCTTGTTGTCATTGGCAGGAGGAGATGTACCATCGACCAGCGCCTCTGACGTTTTGTTCACACTTTCAACGGTTGGGCGCAGCATCTTTATCAGGTTCGCCTTCTCACGTACCCAGCTAGCCGCGAACGCCATGGCGAAGTTGAATACGAGGGCGATCAGTATAAACACGAGTGCGTAGAGGCCAATCACAATAGCTGCAATCTGGCCGCCAGTTGCGAGAATAGGATTATTGTCTCCCAAAACCAAGTGTAGTATCATATCTCACTCCCTGGTTTTACACCGCCTAGAGCACCGACGGTTATAGCCTCCGAACGCCCTACCTCTTCAATAGCCTTTAACTGCTGCTCACGACGCTTCTCGGCACGGCTCTTCGTACGCCCCCTACCCAGGAAGACACGAAACATCTCTTGACCAGCGACGACAGCGGCGACGGCCCGTACACTTGGAGCTAATGCAACTTCGCCTGTAAGCTGAGCAGCGTGACTAACAGTCTCAACCGTATGACCAGCTGTTTTCGCCGTATCCTTCACAATGCCAACCGTCTCCTGGACCGATGCCAGCAGTGGTTTGACCTCTTCACGCACCATGCTAATCGTGCGAATGAGCACCACGACTGAAAGCGCCTGAAGGATTGTTGCCGTTATCATCAGCGCGGCAAGCAGCATCAGGAATATATAGAGGACATCCAGCAAGACGTGGAAAATGGCAGCCACAATAATGCCAACAATGAGCACCACTATGACTATCCCAGCAATAATCGCGTAACGCTTTGCACCCTTCATAATAAGTGCCTCCCAATCAATTAAAATGTAATAGCTGCTCCATTATAGCGCATAGACAGGGGAATATGTGAGTAAAGCCATACTCCTTGAACATCGCTCTACAACATAGTATCGTCGATGTATCAATACACAGAGGTAGATACATGAGGCCCCTACACTTTAACACGCATGACAGCCTATAAGAGGGTACATTTTTAGAAAAACTGGGCTGGTTTAACGCGATTGGTGCAATTGGACTTATTCATCCTGTTTCTTTTTGTAGTCGGTGCGTCTTCGTCTGATGAAATCGTCAAGATCATCACGCGAGATACGATAACCCCTGCCAATGTCGAGAGCCACAAGTTCCCCCGTACGTATCCAGACACGCACCGTTTCTGGATTAACCCCTAGCTCGTTAGCTACCTCATCAACAGACAACATCTTACCTGGCATGACATTTACTCCTAAACAACATTTGCCCCATTGTAACATGCCTACTAGTATAAGGTCAATCAAGGCAGACCATTCAATAATCAACGTGAAGTACCTTGAATTTTCTAGTATAAACTAGTTATTATTGTCGTGCGTGGTGTAAAATGGTAGCACCTAGTAATGACATGAGAGGAGAATGTTTTGTTAGCGCAAGAAGAAGCGGCCCGAAGCGTTGCGGGCTACGAGTCGCAAGAGAAAAACAGCAGCCAACGTTCAATTAGCCTTAGCTTCTCACTACAGATTTTATCAGGTGAGGGCCTAAGTGTGAAGGGAGATGCATCTATGCAGAGAACCAGTACAGGAATACCACCTCGCGCGTCACGACCAGCAGATACGACTGATGAGTATGACGATCAGTTACCGGGAGCCATGCCAAAGAGTCAGTTGCGATGGAAACCAACGAACCAAGTCACAGCAGGCCAGGACGTAACAGCCACCACTACAGTACAACCTGTAACAGTGACCAGTAACCGTATTAGTGGAAGCACAAGAACAGGGCTCATCATCCTGCTTCTCTTGTGCATCGCGTTCCTGGTCAATGGCATTGTCGTGCCTGCACTGGTCAACCTCGGCAACCAACTCCGCTATGGTGACGCCAGGATAGCCAGGTATGACATCGGCTCAAAACACTGGATCACAGAAGACGACAGGGGCAAGATACGGGTTTATATCGTCAATGGGCAACATGTACAGGTGCTCGATAGCGTGCTAGGGGGTAGTGTTGACCATGCACTCGTTACCCTGACTGATGAAGGGAATAGCATAGAGGTATCTGTCAACGGTGTACAAGCTGCTCAGATCGTCAGTGATGGACACGGCGGGTACAAGTGGGGAAGCAACTAATGGACATGAGCGTATCAGGCAACATTCTCACGATACACATACAGGTTGCTTGGTTACTTGCGATTGTGGTTATCGTCGTGCTGTTGTCCTTCCTGAGAAAGAGGTAAGTACATGAAACAGTACGTTGCATTGTCAGACCTGCTCTATGACAACATGAAACAGGCGGATGAGCACATGGACATAAGCACCGACCAAGGTGCGACACCATACGAGCGCGTTGTGTCTCAGATGGTAGCATCACGGTGCCTGAGTCTGGTATCCACGCTGGCAACGGAATTAAACGTGATGGTTCGTGCTGGCAAGCTTAACCAAGAGGCCCTGGACCCGTTAGATAGAGGGAGCGCACCCCGATGATAATTGACGAGTTGATTGTCCAGTTCGTGCTCAACGGTATCACCATGTTCATTCACCTGAGCAAGCTTGGGTAGAGGAAAACGAACTGCTTACTTACTATTCTGCTATAATCCCTACAGAGAGCATTTGCTACATTCGCCTTTCTCAAACGTATAAAAAGATAAGGCAAAAGCGAAATTTTGTGAAGAGGTGTGAGTGGAAAATAGCTATGGTGCGCAGGATGCAGCCGTATTACGTAGGCAACGCATACAACTCAGTTACCGGGCCGCACTCAACAACTATAAAACGTTACATGGCATAAATCGCATCCCCTGGGTCGTCTGGCTAGTTACTGTTGGAACAGTTGGTATATGGTGTTTTACTGCATATCAAGCCGCCCTTGCAGCGGGTGCACATAGTCTCTATGACATTTTGGCGAACGCGGCGAGGAATGCGATCAACATCCAGGATCACGACAACGACGCTCTGTCCAACGTGCTCGTCACCTACGGCGCAAAAGAAAATAGTTTGATTCTTCATGGGCAGTACTGGCGATTTGTAACGCCGATTTTCTTACACGCTAACGCGTTGCATGTTGGGCTAAATATGCTCAATTTTTTCATATTGGGCGTCTTTTTAGAGCGACTGGTCGGACATCTGCGTTTCCTGTTGATCTATATGGTAACGGGGGTCATCAGTATCATCGCCAGCTTCTACTTTGCGCCGCACGAAATTAGCGTTGGAGCGTCAGGAGCTATCTTTGGACTGGTTGGAGCATATAGTATCTTTATACTCGTTCATCGCAGAGCCTTTCCGAGAGGCGGCGCACCTGCTCTACTATGGCTCGTTTTTATCATAGGTATTAATTTAGGTATAGGCATTGCTATTCCAAATGTGGATAATTATGCACATGTTGGTGGATTATTGAGCGGTAGCCTACTAGGATGGTGGTTTACTCCACTTTACAAATTAGCTTCTCCTCAATCGACAAGCCCAACACAACTAGCATACTCAGCGTATACAATGATAGATACACACAGTCTTTTGCGTCGCTGGCCTTTGGCTGTCCTGGCAATCGCAGGTACATTTCTACTTGCTATCATCGCGTTATATCATACTGGAGGTTAACTTGTGGAAGCACAAACAGATATACAGACTTATATGGAGCGAGGCAAACAATCGCTCGCACAAGGCCAGGCACGTGATGCTGCTATTGCCTACGCACACGCGGCACAGCTAGAGCCAGAAAACCCGATGGTTCACCTGGGACTAGCCGAGGCAAACCTCGCTCTCGGCAACTATAGCGTCGTACAGATGGCATGCCGTCGCGTACAAGAGTTGCAGCCAGATGGCGGCGTCGAAAGCATGACAGCACAGGCTTTGCTTGATATACTTGAACACCGCTATGATCGCGCTTTGCAAACAGCGGACACCATTGTCGCCCAAGACCCCGGTACCGCCTATGTACATGCTATGCGCTCCTACCTGCTGCGTGTCAACAACCAGGACTACGATGCGAATTTAGCGCGGGCTCGTGCGGCTCGTCTCTCTTACGGGGGTCACTTCGATGACTGCTTCCCCAAAGTTGAGCCGATTGCAACACCATATACATCAGGCTACAACGGCTACACGAATGGCGCATCGTCAAATGAAAAGGTGCGTGAGGAGGCACCACCGCGTGTCGAACGCGAGTCTATCCCAACGTGGTCACGACCAAATGGGATGCAGCGCCAGGTCGTTCGCACGCGCTTTGTCTTGAGCCAGTACCCCAGCCTGGTAACATACACGCTAATCGCTATCAACGTTATTGTGTTCGTAATTTCCATCCTTGTACCAGATGTGCTCCAGTTTGGAGCACAAATTAACCCGGCAGTAGCTCAGGGAGAATACTATCGCCTGCTCACCGCTATGTTTCTGCATAGTGGCATCTTCCATATTGGCTTCAATATGCTCTCGCTCTTCTTTGTGGGTCGAGCTATCGAGGTCTTTTATGGAAAGTGGCGATACCTCCTCATCTACTTCCTCTCGGGTATCGCAGGTGGGGTGCTCTTCTACTTCACCTCGCCAGGAGGAACGGCAGTAGGAGCCTCTGGCGCGATCTTCGGCGTCTTTGGTGCGCTTGGCGTTTTCTATATCGTCAACCGTCGCAGCCTCGGCATCTATGGGCGTGGAGCCATCGGCAACTGGCTCTTCTGGATCGGGCTCAACCTTGTGTTTGGGTTGTCAGACCCCAATATTGCCCTTTATGCCCATATCGGCGGTCTCATCGCAGGCATGATTCTCGCATTCCTGCTCGTCCCCCGCCTGGGAAGTCGTAGAAGAATCTAATCTTCACCAAAAAGAGTGCTCCTGGCACACCGAAAGCACTCTTTTTGGTGAAGATACACCCTGATACTCATTGATACACTCTCTGCTTGTTGGTGGAACAGGTACACTACATATAGGAAGTCGAGCTTGCAATCTCGCTGTGACCCGGCTGAGTCACAATGATCCTATCCATGCCCTTTACCCCCCTGCTCGACTTTCCTTCCTCTTTGAGAATGCGACTAATAGCATCAAATGGTCACAAAGGAGCCTACTGGAAAAGCTTCATCCTCCGCTGAGACATGAGTATCCACGCACCTTGAGAAGAATCATCAGGAGCCTGACTGACCCCACGCTTATAGGTCCACGTTCTGACTGTCGGTGAGATATTAGGCACCAGTCCATACAAGACTTGTTTGACCTTTCTTGCCCACATATCTGCTCGTGTTGGATCGAGCAGGTTCAAGGCATAGCGTATCCCGTGTGCAGGAGGAACATTCACCACAATGTAACTTGGTGCCTCTGCATCCTTACCTGGGTATTCACTCACTAATTGTCTTATTCCAGAGGTTCCAAGGACTCGTCTACCATCTTCTAAATCGAGGAAGAACTTTTCGTACCAGTGCACGTGTTCTGGATCAAACATCCCTCCTAAACTGAGCTTTTTGCCTACCTTTTTCCCCAATCGGCGGACTCCTGTATCAAGTCGATGGTAGAGAAATAAACTGGCAGGGACAAGCACTGCCCGATGATCAGGCAGCAGGTTCAGAAGGCTCGCACTTCCCCCAACGATGGAAGCCAGGTAACTGAGATAAAAGTTCAAAGAATAATAGGTCGTATGGGCAATATCAGTAACGGCTAGAGGTTTTCCATGTTTCGCGCAAGCTGTCTCAAGTGCTTTAGCATATCGCATCCGATCACTCTCCTGGTAATACCTCCTCTTCCACAGCCATTGAGCAACTCTTCCCACAAGAGGAACCTTCCCTGCGTTAACATATAACTCTGGGTTGAAGTATTCAAGAGCAACGACTTTGGTTTGTGTTGATTGGATCAATGCTTCGTGAACTGGATGTAACTCACCTGCGAAGCCATGCCAATCCTGGTTGATGAAAAGAACGCAACTATTCCCACATCTCAGGCAATCCACGGTTTGCAACACAAATTCAGCAAACCCTTGAGTCTCTCGCGGATTCCCTGCTCTGTCACGATGATAAGCTGGGTCAAAGAACTCTGTCAAAGCCCTTTGGACTAGTGCCAGCTTTTGGTCATCTGGTACCCGAGAGAACCCGCTCCGAGTGTTTCCAACGATGATCTCTTCTGTGTCTATTGCATGTGAAGTCTCTTGAATGTGTACAATCATTTCCCTTGCCGAAACCTCTCTCATCTTCATGAAAACATTCCACCTACCATATGCACCACTTCCAGCAAAAAACCTTGCTGTTTTTTTGCTGGAAGTGGTGCATTCCCTACAGTAGTAGTACGTGAAGATAGCAAACCGAGAGTCAAGAGAGTTGTATCCTCATCGTAAACGCAGAAGAGTTGCACGCCAAGCACGCTTTCTTAATCGGGATATCTCCTCATTTATCGCTTACTATTTCCATTGAATTTTTACCAATATATAACCAAAGGTCACTACAATGAAAACATCACAGTTTGAGTTCATATCAACAAATTTGGGCGATCTCCCAAAGAGGTAGAACAATGAATACTCTGCGCACTAAACGCATCAAAGAACTTTTGGCACAGAAGGGATACCAAGGTCTGGTGTGTCGCCTACCAGAGCATGTGTTGATGCTAACAGGCTATCAGCCAGTCCTGGGCAATTCTTTTTGCGTGGCCTCGCTCAATACGGCACAAGAAATAGAGTTTCGTCTCGCTGTGCCTACCGATGAACAAGACCTTGTTCCTCAAGGAACAGCGGTCGAGGTGAAAACATTTGCCGAAGAGACGATGGACTCTATCGACAACACGCTTGATGCAGTGCGCGAACCCCTCGCCGAGTTGCTGCGTTCAGCGGGATTAAACCAAAGTTCGATTATCGGCATCGAGGGTGGGCGAGCGCCTATCATTCCTGCATATACGCAGGTAGGCGTACCTGGGTCAGAGACGCGTGATTTACTCCACATGCTGCTGCTTGGTGGAGAACTACGCGATGTCACCTCTCTGCTTGATGAGTTTGCCGCCATCAAAACCGAGGAGGAACAGGAAGGGATCAGACGTTCCGAAGGCGTAGCATATCAGGGATTTGCCGCAGCGCGTGAAGCCATCCACGTTGAGGCGACAGAGGCGGAAGTTGCAGGAGCGGCGTATGCTGCCCTCTTGCGAGCAGGATATGCCGCGCCAGGTGCTCATCATGTTCAGCCTCACGTGCATGTCATGGCCGGGCCTCGCGCGGCACTGGCATACCGTGCCTTTAACCTGACCTCGAATGCATCTATTCATGAAGGCGATACTGTCACGGTGCAGATGGAAATCGGCATAAATGGGTACTGGGCCGAGCTAACGCGCACCTTCTTTGCAGGCACAATCAGTGACGAATGGCGTGCAGCCCATCAAGCCTGTATTGCGGCGCAGGACGCCGCTTTAAAAATCATCAAAGACGGTGCTAGCGCACGAGCAGTTGACGCTGCGGCGCGACAGGTCATGCAACAGGCAGGTTTAGGCACGTTTTTCAAACATGGTCTAGGACATGGCTTTGGTTTTCAGGCTATTAATCATGGGGCCGCTCCCGTCTTGCATCCGGCCTCAGATGCAATACTGCATAGCGGCATGGTACACAACATGGAACCAGCCGTGTACCTGGATGGCAAGGGCGGTATTCGCCTCAATGATAATGTTGCTGTTCGCCAGGACGGAAACGAAGTGCTGTCATCAGCACTTCCTCGGAATCTCGATTGGCTCGTTGTAAATAGATAAGTGCTCATGTTGTAAGGAAAACTATGAAACATTGCATTATCCCTGGGGCATTCCTGGCTATCATTGTAGCTATGGTGACAGCTTGTGGAGGCGGCACAGCCTCCACAGGTTCTTCACATCCTGCAACGCCTGTTTCTTCGTCTGCTCGACAAGTTCAGGTGACAATGACCAATTCCAAGATTACGTCTTCTCGCACAACCTTTATGGCCGATACTCCCTACGACTTCGTTGTCACGAATAAAGGGACTGCCCCTCATGACTTCATCATTCAAACGCGACCAAAGGAAGCAGCGGTCGGGGGTCAAGCGAATCAGGGGGTACTGTATCTTGTGAACTCGACTCGATTGCATCCAGGTGCAACCGTGCGTTTTACCTACGCTTTTCCGCAATCAACTTCACAGAGCGATGTGCGATTTATTGAACACCTGGCAGGGTCAAATGAAGCTGCAGGACCACTGATTCCAGTACAAGTCAAGCGAGGCTAGATGAGGGGTCTCCATCCTTGCGGGTGATGGTAGGGGCGCAATCAATTGCGCCCGCCCCTGACATGGATGCGCATTTCGCCATGAAGGTCGCGGCATAGCCCATTTGATGGCGCAATTGATTGCGCCCGCCCCTGACATGGATGCGTGTTTACGGGCGCAATCAATTGCGCCCCTACCATCACCTACGTAGCTCACCCGGAAGGACGTAGAACCTAGATGAGGTCTTGACATTGAAGGATGGTTTGAGAGAGCGATACGGAAGATACCAGATATATGCCGGTATCTGGCCGATCTTAGTACTGCCTTCTGGGTACACGATCATTTACTTTACTAGTGTCCCTGGCAAAGCAAAGAGACAAGAGCTGAAATTGCATTCGCAGTAACAGCCCTGCAGAGGAGAAAATATCTTGTCAAAGTCTGAATGGGTAGTAAGTCTGAAGCGCGTCTACGATGAAGCAGAACCGACTGATGGTATGCGCGTGTTGGTAGACCGACTGTGGCCTCGGGGCCTCTCCAAAGAGCATGCCTCCATCGATGCCTGGCTCAAGGAGGTCGCCCCAAGCAACGAACTGCGCAAATGGTTTGGTCATGACCCGGAGAAATTCGCGGAGTTCCGCCGCCGCTACGAAGCTGAACTTACATCTGAGCATGCTCAGGAGGGGCTAGAGAAACTGCGGGAGTTCGCAAAGCATGGGCCTATTACGTTACTTTTTGCTGCACGTGACAGCGAACATTGTAATGCTAGTGTTCTGCGTGATCTGCTGGTACGCAAGAACTAATATTCTTAATTTGGCACTTACCCTGCCTCCTCTTAGATGTCAAAAGACTGGTTAATTGACTTTTCTGAAATATCGCGTTACGATGATAGAGAATTGTTTGTAGAGATACAGAGATGAAGGAATTTAGTGTTTAAGAATAGTTGCCTTGGTGATCTGGATTACCAAAGTTATCTTCTTTCCGTAATAGCTGTAAGCAAGCTTTAAAAGGAGCAAATAGCATGACAGAAGATACTGCAAAAACGCCAAACCCTATAATGCCCCCAGAAGATTCTGAGAAAGTGATGAACCGTGTCATGCCGCCAGAGAATCCTACAAAAATGCCAAATACCGTGATGCCGCCAGAAGACTCTACAAAAACGCCCAACTCCATAATGCCGCCAGAGAATCCTACAAAAATGCCAAATGCTGTGATGCCTTCAGAAGACCCAACAAAAGTGATGAACCGTGTCATGCCCCCTGAAACTACTGAGTAGAGGGTAATGCTATGCAACTGCAGGACCAAATACAAGAGGAGAAAAGGAATGTAACTAAACGGTACTGCGATAGGGTAGATAGTATTATGGACATTCAAAATAGCATTTCGATAACTGATTATGAGGCATTGGCCGAGTTTCGTTATCAAATTCGGCGCTTTCTCCGCTTTAGCGAACATGCAGCACGTGCTGCTGGACTCGAACCTCAACAGCATCAATTGCTGCTTGCTCTAAAGGGTCTGCCAGAGGGAAGAAAGGCAACAATTGGCGAGCTAGCTGAGCGACTTCAGCTTCAGCATCACAGCACTGTTGAACTCATTGATCGGCTTATGAAGCGAAATCTCGTTGAGCGCCACCGCGATGAGGAGGATCAGCGACGAGTCCTCGTAAGCCTGACGCCGCAAGGAGAAGACGTATTGCACAACCTTTCTCGCGCTATGCTTACTGAATTACGATCAATAGGCCCCACCTTTGTTGATTCACTGAATATGCTTCTTGTCAGTACGAACAAAAGCGAGACGGCAGGACGTATCAAGGCAGAAAGTTAAGAATATATAATGCTCACACTCCTGCTAGCTCTTGGGCTGCTTATCATCGGGACCCTGCTGCTTCTGGTTGGCGTTGATTGGTTTCTCGATGGAGCAGGGGATCTCGCACGAGCCCTTGGAATAAGTGCCCTCGTCCTCGGTGTGATTCTGGCAGGACTAGAACCAGAGGAAATGCTCACGGCCGCCATCGCTTCGGTTCGCGGTGCCCCAACTCTTGCGGTTGGCAACGTCATTGGCACTAATGTCACCATTGTCACGGTGGCCCTTGGTCTCTCAGCGCTCATTACTCCAATGGTCATTGACCGGAGTGTGCGACGACAGGCGCTTATTGCCACTCTTGTGTCGATCATCCCCATTGTCTTGCTCTTCCTGGGAGTGGTCACGCGACTCGAAGGAGTCCTGCTGTTGGTCATGTTCGTAGGCTACAGTATATTCTTGTTTCGGACAGATCGTGATGCGATGAAGCGTATGGCAGCGCTCGAAGCAGAAGACTCAGACGAGGAGGAGGAGGAGGATCAACAACAGTCAGCACGCCCTCGATTGAAGTGGAAACCCGTTTTCTTGACCATTGGCGGCTTAGCAGCGATGGCGGTGGGTGGTCCTGCTATCGTAGAAGGTGCGCTCCGCCTCGCGCAGGGAATTGGACTGAGTCAAGGAGCCGTGGGAGCAACCGTTGTCTCGTTGGGAACTGGAGCCGAGATGATCGCGCTTGGAGTGAGCGCGGCACGCAAAAAACGATCCGATATCCTGGTTGGCGGCATCCTCGGCTCGTTTGCTTACAACCTGCTCGTCACTCTGGGATTGGCAGCCACCATTCGCTCAATTCCTGTGGACCCGCATGTCACCTTCATTGCCTTACCGGTCATGGTAGGTGTCCACCTCGTGCTCCTGGCCTTCGTCTGGTATGGGAAGCTTCCTCGTGTAGCTGGTGGTCTCTTGATAGGAATATACGTTGCCTACCTCATTGCAGTGGTGCTGGCCTAGAGAAGGCATCTACGTGGTTCTCTTGACGTTCGACTATTCCATTTTATATACTCTGACTAGAAATAAAATCTCGCGATGAGGCTCGCGTAATGCCACAAGGCTGATAGCTTCTACTCGTTGTCTCAAACCTTTTCTATAAAGGTGAGATCAAGCAGTAGAAGTTTTTTTATGCTTCTATGCATTGACACAAGGAGCTAGAGACGATGAGTTTACTACGTCAGGGCAAGGCCCAAATGCTGACCATCTATCTCGGTGAGTCTGATCAATGGCGTGGAGGTCCGCTCTATGTCGCGATCATCCAGCTTTTGCGGGAGCAAGGCGGCGCGGGAGCAACAGTGACACGCGCTGTCGCAGGCTATGGGGCAGGGTCCCAGTTGCATGAACAGAAAGGATTGCGTTGGTCCTCTGATGCTTCCCTTATCATTTCTGTTGTGGACCAACCGACTCGCCTACGCCGTCTGATTCCTCGCCTGCAAGAGATGATGAACGGGGGAATGATGACCATCCATGACGTTGACGTGTTGAAGTACACTCATGCGCGGCGACAGGGCATTTCAAGCAGACTTCCCGTCCGTCAAGTAATGGAAACAGATGTGAAGGCTGTCCATCCTCAAACACCTGTTTCAACCGTCGTGAATCTGCTGCTGGCAGCCCCTTTTCGCGTACTGCCCGTAGTTGACGAGCAACAGCGGCTTCAAGGTATTCTGAGCACGGGCGACCTGATCAATGCTGACCTCTTACCTATGCGCCGAGGACTGGTACGAACGGCACGCGAGTTAGACCAACGCACAGTGGAGGCAATGAAGTCCTCGCTGGAAAAGGCAGGCCATACTACACGAACAGCGCAAGATATTATGAACCGACAGGTACAGACTATCGGCCCCGATCAACCAATCCGAGAGGCGGCGCGTCTGCTTCTTGAAACACAGTTACGCAACCTGCCTGTCATCGACACCAACCGCACGTTACTAGGGATGGTGACACGAGCGGACCTACTGCACACCATTAGAACCAGCCCTTTGATGAGTTCGGATGCCAGCAGTGCAGCGCAACCGCTTCAAAAGACGCATCCTCTTCCGGAGCTACCCGCACAACAACAACCAGTCTCGGCCTACACAAACCGTGAGGTGGCGACTGTTGAAGAGCAAACACCTTTTGCGGAAGTGATTGATACGCTCATGATGTCGCCACTTAAACGCGTAATTGTCGTTGACACAGAGAGACGTGTCAAAGGAATCATCAGCGATGTGGACGTGCTGACTGGCATCCAACAAGAAATACGTCCCCGTTTCCTCGCGGTTTTACGTGATTGGGCGCGAGGAAATCCAGGGCGGTTGCCCACTGGTGCCTTACCGTCCTCTTCTGGCAAGGCACCAGTAGCTGCGGATGTGATGAACCGGGACGTTGTGACTATTGTAGACACCGCTTTGGTTCAGGAAGCGATTGAACGTATGATGGCAACACGTAGAAAAGTGTTGCCCGTTATTGACCGAGAAGAACGCCTCATCGGCACGGTGGGGCGCTTCGACTTACTACGCGTACTACTAGGAAGTGAAATATCGTAATGACTGTACACTCATCTCTGCCCATCCAGGGCAAACGTCTTCGTATCTTTCTAGGAGAAGCTGAGGAATGGCAAGGAAAACCTCTCTATCAGGAAATCGCGGAAGAGGCCCAACGGCGGGGAATCATGGGAGCAACGGTCCTTCGTGGAATAGAAGGCTTCGGCCCGGAGCATCTTCTTTCTACCGACCGCTTGCCTGACATTGCAGACAACTTACCTGTGATCGTAGAGATCGTAGATCGTACCGAGCGCATCGAGACCTTCCTACCCCTGCTAGATCGCCTCGTGCAACGCGGGATGATTACAGCCACTCCTGTTGAGATCATCTCCTGGAAGGGGGCGAGGGAACAATGACCGTACCATTGTTCGTTCAATGTGGGCTTGTTGGTGCTGCAGGAGCCGTTGGAGCGCTCACACGCTATCTCATCGGTCGCTTTTTTGCTGAACGTGTGAGTTCACAATTTCCCCTAGGAACGCTCATCATCAACATCTCCGGCGCTTTTCTTATAGGGCTCCTTGCAGGATTAGTTGGTCGCCACGTAGTGAGCGCGTATGTGCAATTGGTGGCAGCAACTGGGTTTCTGGGAGGGTACACGACCTTCAGCACCATGCAGTGGGAAAGTGTACAGCTCATTCGTGCTGGGAGTACATCACAAGGGCTGCTCTATCTGGGGAGTACGTTTGCGCTCGGTCTGCTCGTTGCTGCTGGCGGGTGGATTCTGGGAGGATGGCTCTAGTGGCAAGAACACTTTCAGCATGCCGACGGTTGATTGCAGTTATATGCGGTGGCTTCTGCGGAACGATCACCCGGTATCTACTCAGCCTCGCCATTCAGTCATGGCTTGGGAAAGGCTGGCCCTACGATATTCTACTCATCAACATTAGCGGAGCCTTGCTTCTGGCTTTGGTAACGACTCTCGCCGATGCGACCTTTCTCGTTGGACCAACGCGCCGTCTCTTCATCAATGTTGGCTTTCTTGGGGCATACACTACCTTTAGCAGTCTGGCTCTTGGAAACGTATTGCTCACGGCAGGACAGCAATGGCTCCCTGCATTCCTCTATTTAGCATGCAGCATAGTAGGAGGAATGGGCGCGATAGGAGCGGGGAATGTGTTAGGCCGAGAAATCATCCATCTGGCCCAACGCTCGGTTAAGCCCATAGCGGTGACAGGACAAGCACGGCCAATGGACGGAACAATTTCCTCTGAGCATGTGGATATCGACGACGACCTGCTCGTGCCTGACGTTGAGGAAGAGCGTCTCGTGGATGAAGCAACTCCTCCTCATCATGTGGATATCGACGACGACTTACTGGTACCCAACGTTGAGCATGAGAGAGGTTCTTAGCGATCAACCTGACCCAGTACAAGACTTAGACCCCTTATTATGTCAAACTGTTCAGACATGCCCCTCGAAAAGTGAGGAGCATGATACCTCTTTCGCATCGTGTGTTCAGGCATATAATGCGGTATAATACTCCTTTAGAGAACTTATAAGTAAGAGAGGAGAATTTCTCCCAAGAAAAGAGACACAGTTTCCGATGAATAATTTTTGGATTGCATTGAAAAAAGCACTGTTGCTTCGCTGTCCCCGATGTGGTAAGGGGAAGTTATTCCGGCGCTGGTTCACCATGTACGAACAATGTCCCGTCTGTCATCTTGTCTATGAACGGGAAGAAGGCTTCTACACTGGTGCCATGGCTATCAACCTGGTCGTTAGCGAACTCATAGTCGCAGCCATCATTGTTCCTTTCTCAGTGTGGGCAGGACTGAACCCAAGTGTTCCATTCATTCCACTTCTGATACTCGGGTCCCCTTTACCCATTGTCCTGCCGCTCATCTTCTTTCGCCATACGAGAGGATTGTGGGTAAACATGAACTACCTATTCGATCCCCCTCGGTTGGAGCAAGAATAGCGTCCTGAGCCAACTCCCCTGGAAAACAAAGCACACACGCAAGCGAGATGATCTATCAGCAAGCGAAATAAGCCAGGTTATATACTTGTAAAAATCTGCCTGGAAAAGCCTTGAGCATGACGTAACGTCACCCCTTATACTTCTAAGTAGAAAGGAGGCAACACCTTGGGTCAAGGTTTTTACAGTACCAGTCGATTCGCGCACAAAGCATCAGTGTCCGTGCGTACGTTGCGCTACTACGACAAGGTCGGTCTCTTGTCACCTTCTCATCGCACGGAAGCTAGGTACCGCCTGTATACAGACGCAGACTTTCTCTGCCTACAGCAAATTCTGGCTCTGAAATTTCTTGGTTTTTCGTTGGTGGAAATTCAGCAGTGCTTACGAATCGGGCCAACCATCTTGCAAGAAGCACTTGCTCTTCAAAAGGCCATGATGCAAGAGAAAAGAGCGCAACTCGATACTATCATCCAGGCCATAACTGAAACAGAAGTGCTGTTACAAGCAAACAAACAGGACTGGGAATCTATAGTTAGAGTGATCCAGGTGATGCAAATGCAGCAAACAGACGATTGGCGTAAAAAGTACTTTACTGACGAGCAATTGAAGCAGTTAGAAGAGTTGAGCAACAAGGCTTATAGCGAAGAGGATAAAAAGAAGTTAGCGGAAAGGGGAAAGAACTGGACTGAAGAAGACCAACGAATAATTAGCCAGAAGTGGAACTCGCTCTTTGCAGAGTTGAAACGCCTCGTGGCAACAGGTCAAGACCCAACTAGTCCAGAGGCTCAAGCACTCGCCAAAGAATGGCAAGACCTGGTTCATCAGTTCACGCAAGGTGATCCAGGAATTTCCGCAGGTCTGAATAAATGGTATGAGGGTTTCGGAGAAATTCCTGCTGAACAGAGACCCTTTTCCTTTCCATACAGTCAGGAGGAGAATACCTTCATCCAAAAAGCCATTGAAACTTATCAACAGAACCACGGGCAGAAGTAATACTACTTGACTGACGTGAAAGCATACCGAAATAGCTCTGGGAGAAGTCGCAACGAGTGTGACTTCTCCCAGAGCTATTTCGGTATGCCTTCATCTTCCACAAGACTCGCTACAATCTTGCCCGACAACATCACTAGCGGTACACCACCGCCAGGGTGCGTACTGCCTCCTACAAAATAGAGGTTACGTATCTCCGAATGATTACCAGGACGCGTGAAGGGAGCCATACGCGAATTCGACGATAGCCCATAGATCGAACCAGCATTCGCTCCGTACTTCTGCCAGAAATCCTCTGGTGTTAGCATAGCCTCGCACACAATATGCTCACGAAGATCGCTCAGGTCTATCTGTTGATAGCTTGATAGCAAATCAAGAATGTGGTCTCGATAAGCGGGTGCCTCACGCTTCCAATCACTCTTAGCAGTCAAATATGGTGCATTGACCAGCACGAACAGGTTGTCGTGTCCAGGAGGAGCCTGAGTTGGATCGCTTCGACTCGTGGCACAGACATAAATCGTCGGATTGCGCAAAGGAATGTGATGCTTGAAGAGATCATCAAACTCTGCTCGGTAGTCATCAGAAAAGAATATGTTGTGATGGGCTAACTGCGGATACTGCTTATCGACACCTAGCAACAGGACAAAGCCAGAGCAGGATGGCTCTAGCTGCTCAAGACGGTGCATCACTCGTTTACTACGCACCGCTGGTGACAACAATTCTCGGTGCGTCGTCACCACATCGCTGTTGGCAATCACCACATCACAGCGTAACACTCGCCCATCAGCCAGCACAACGCCCCGCGCCTCGTTCTGCTCCACCAAAATACGCCGCACGCTACACTCTGTCTCTATAGAGACGCCTAACTCATGGGCCAGACGCTCCAACGCCTCAGCAACCGCGTAAATGCCCCCACGCGGATACCAACCACCATCGGCAAGTTCAACATAGGGTATAATACTGTAGACCGACGTTACCCGATAGGGGGATGAACCATTGTAGGTAGCGTAACGGTCAAATAGCTGACGCAGATGCTCATCCTCAAAAAAACCGCGCACACAACGGTCGAGCGTGGCGGGCGAGAGGGCGGCAAGCACAGCATTCAGGCGCGAGAATACCCCACAGCAGGGCGACCACAAGCGGCGCGGTATAGTAGGGGCGATCCCTTGTGGTCGCCCCGTCCCTCGCGATCTCCCCGCCTGTGGTTGCCCTGTCCCTCGCGGTCGCCCTGCTTCCAATTGCACATTTGCTGCCCTCACTATATCGGTGGGATGCCCACTCAGAACATAGCGCGCAAAAGTATGCAATACATCGACAGGGCTACCCAGACTATGATAAAGAAAAGGGTCAGCCGCCGCCTGATAGATATTTCTGGCATAGTCAAGAAAGCGGTAGAATGCTTCTCCATCATGAGGATTGAGATGTGCAAACTCTTCTGCGAGTCGCTCAGAATCGCGCCACGCATTCAACACAAGTCCATCATGATAAAAATAGCGACACGTTATGTCAAGTGACATCAGGTCGATATAGTCTTCCATACGCCGCTGAGCCGATTGAAAGAGGTCCTGTAGTACATATGGCATGGTGATGAGAGATGGACCAGTGTCAAAGCTAAAGCCATTCATCTCGACATGATTCAGCTTTCCACCAACCTTCGCTTGACGCTCCAAAACAGAGACACGATACCCCTGTGCCGCCAAACGGATGGCAGCAGAGAGACCTCCGATACCCGCACCGACGATAATAATGTGTTTCTGGTTATAAGACACGCTGGTACCTCGTTGTTATAGTATTATATGGATGTTATCATAGGCCACCTGTGGGTAAAAGGACATTTTTATGATACCTGCCCGTAAATTTCCGCTTGGTCAACGATTGGTTGAGCGGCTGATAGACAATTCATTTCGTAAATATTTTGATCGTATCCATTACCGCCAGCACGAAGAATATACCGATGCGCAACGCGCTCTACCTATGATTATTTGTGCCAATCATTCAAGCTGGTGGGATGGCTATGTTGCACTCCTCGTCTCGCGTCAGCTTAGAGTTGACCCCTATTTGATGATGGAAGAAGCCCAGCTACGCCGTTACTTCTTTTTTAGCTGGATCGGCTGCTTCTCTGTAGACCGCCAAAACGCGCGTTCCGCCATGCAATCGCTCCAATATGCCACAAAATTGCTGAAAGAGCGTCGCGGACGCATGGTCTGGCTCTTTCCGCAGGGTGAAATCTCGCCCAATGACCGTCGCCCATTAGAGTTCTTCACAGGCGCGGCCTATCTTGTGCGCATCGCCTCTCCTGTGCTCCTGTACCCGCTGGCAATACGCATCGAATATTTAGCGGAGCAGCGACCAGACCTCTTCATCAGCCTCGGCGAACCAATGTGCGTTGACGCGGCAGAAACACGTACTCCAGGCTTCCTCAAGAATTATACGCATCGACTTGAGGAGAGAGTCACGGCGGAACTCGACCAGTTACGCAGCGATGTAATCGCTGGCGATTACTCCAGTTTCAAGCTACTAATGCAGGGCAAATCATCGACCAATAGAATATTTGACACGCTTTTGCTCAGAAAACAGATTGGTAGGCAGTAGGCGTGGGAAACATTATATTTATCCGGCACATGGACATAGTGACAGCCTTGACAATATTATTCGTCCTCGTGTTAGTTATCCTTTTCTTGCTTCTATTCATCCTACTCATCAACCTGTTCACATTTCATCGGATGCGACCATACAGGACGGCACGGGAAATCGTAGCGGGACAAACGGAGCCATTCGTATCGATCCTCGTACCAGCACGCGATGAAGAAGATTGTATCGAGGCATGTGTACGTTCCTTGATTGGACAGACCCATGAGCGGCTAGAGGTACTCGTGCTGGACGACCACAGCAGCGATGCAACCGCAAAAATTGTGCAGCGTATTATGCGCGAACTGCCCGTCGCACAGAAAGGCCGTTTACGCCTTCTCTGTGGAGAGGAGTTACCGCAGGGATGGGTAGGAAAAAACTATGCCTGCCGTCAGTTAGCGAAGCATGCACAGGGCAATTACCTGCTTTTCACTGATGCCGACACCATGCACAGTCCTCAAACAGTTCAAGCGGTTCTCGACTGTATGCACGACTTCGACGTGTCCCTGCTCACGGCCCAACCACAGTTCGAGCTGAGAAGCATTGGAGAACGTTTGGCAGTGCCCTTGCTCAATTTCACCATTCTGACACTGCTTCCCGTTGCTTTGGTGCGCCTGCGACCAGAACCGAGCCTGGCGACGGGTAATGGGCAACTTCTCTGCTTTCAGCGCACAGCTTATGAGCGAATTGGAGGTCACGAGTCGGTCAAAAATCGTATCCTGGAGGATGTCTTGCTGGCGCGTTCCGTCAAAGCTGCGGGCTATCGCATGATCTTTGTGGATGCACTCGAACTGGTGCGCTGCCGCATGTATCACTCCTTCGCGGAGGTATGGGCAGGCTTCTCCAAAAACCTCTTCGCCTTCTACAACTATTCCCTTCCCTTCGCGCTTGTAGCACTCTTGCTAAATCTAGTTCTTTTCGTGCTGCCACCACTATTCGTCATCGTATCGCCTATTGTGCATCCTTCACTTATAGCAATTTTCTTTGCGGCAGGGGCCTATCTACTCGCTGTCCTGATGCGAATGCTCTTAACCCTTCGTTTTACGCGCACTCAGCGAGGCTTGATGCTGCTGCTCTGTCTGTTGCATCCCGTCTCTATCACGCTAGAATGCCTCATCTTGCTCAACTCTATTCGCTGGCGATACCGCAAAGCAGGAATCTTGTGGAAGGGGCGGCACTATTAATTTCGCTATATTCTTCCCCAATTGGTGCGACCTGAAATTGAGATCAGGCTTATTGGTTGACGCGAAAACGCGCATCATACATTCTCCTCATTCTTGCTAATGTGAACACAACCAATCCGGCGATTATCCCAATTACAGCAGCGATATAATAGCCGTGTGTCACATCAACGAGCCCGAACATAAAGAGACTGGTTCCGAAAAGAAGACGCGGAGTAAGCACTACAAGTCTTGATCGAGGTGCATCGAGTGGACGGAATCGAAAGAGCACAGCGTCGATCAACAATAAGAGCAAAAAGGCGACGATGAACCAGGCGACAAAGTTCGCCAGTGGCACTCCATAGTAATTGAAGTGCGCTGGAGCAAGCCACTGCCAATAACGTTCCAGGTGGGCTGCGACAGGTTCGATCTCCAGATCTAACAGAGTCGCAAGAGTCGCGCCCAGGAATGCTCCTGGCAGCCCTATTCTTCGCTTCTCGAAGCGTATCCAACCGTAGACTCCAAACACAATTAACACCCACGCGAACATGACCGCCATTGGAACATTTCCTGGTAACTTTGGCAAGAGAACAGCAGTATAACGATACGTGCCGAAAGGGAAACCTGTAGCTACCCCTATCGCCTCTACCATATAAGAGAGTGTGATTACGATCAATCCGCCACATAGACCACGCAGCAACCCATAGAGCAGCATCGCCGCTACAATCAAAAGAGTGCCTTCGAGAAAGAGCAGGACACTACCAGCCCATGCTAACGAGAAAGGTGGATTCACATCAAAGGCAACACCAGTTACAGCGATAGGGTAGGCAAAACAGAAGATAGCAAACAGCCCTAAGAAGAGGTTTTGCACATATCTATTTCCTCTTATACCCACATGACTCATACGCTCCCCACAATAGCAACAACGCGTGCGTAAGATTTCGTCTGCATGATGCTTGTGACTGCTCCATCACGAGTATCTAAGGCATAAAGCGTGCCATCCGCGTAGAAGGTGAGGATGCGATCATTCAACCAGGCCCCTAATTCTACAAAAAGGGCGTTCGAGGTTGCCAGAAGTTGTGGCTTGCTCACACTGAGATGCGATCCTGAGCCCGTCACATTCACCGAGTATACGGCGCTGTGACGGTCAAAGGGTGCCTGTGCATCACTTGAAAACACAACATATACTAATGTGTGTCCATCGGTAGAGAAAAGTGGCGTTATCACCCAATGATAGGCGGCACTATTGCTTAAATCATGCTGCTCCGACAATACTGTGTGCGAACCGTTCACAGTCGGTGCGTTGGAAGACCCACCGTTCAGACTTGCTATAGAGAGGCTATTAGCATAGTTTAACGCGGCGATATCGAGAGGCACGCTACTATCGTTCGGAGCAGGCACGACACCTTGATATGTCGAGTAAAGCAGAGTATTTCCAGAAGGCGTAAGGGCAAGTGGGCCCTGTTGATCATCACCATCGAGCACCAGCTGCGGAGTTCCTGCTGGCCCGCTCGCTATATTAAGGCTCCACAAACCATACTGCACCTCATGGTGATCTCCACGATCATCAGTAAGAAGCAATGTTGTGTTCCCTGCGCCGTGCAAAAATGAGAAGACGCGATAGCACGGACAATCGGTGGCATCATGCTGATAGACTTGCACTGAATTTTCTAGTGGACCCGCATAGAGCGCGTTGTTGCCCTTACCATCTATCGGCTCAGTACTCCACGCGACACTGGTTCCGTCGCTACTCAAAACCATTGAGGTAATGACCTGATCAGCGGGAAGAGTAGCAATCTGTTTGGGTGTACCGTTAAAGATATTTGTGAGCCATAGCCCATCTCCGCTGTAAAGTAATTGACCGGAAGGGGTCAGAAGTGGTGGCACAGCACGATTGTAGATATAGCCTGGAGTGGAAATCGACGCGGTTTTATTATCGGTGGTAGAAACACTGTATATGCCCTTTTCCTGCTCGTAAATCGCATAACGTCCGGCAGGAATTACAAGCTTCGTCGGTGTACCATTCCCTGGTATCAGAAGTGGAGAAGCATTATTCTCATGATTTGCTGTCTGTTTTACGTATCGATGAGTACCTTGCTTATGTGTGACTGATTGTGACAGGTTCCATAGCAAAAAGCCTGTAAAGAGGAGCAGCAATAGACCAACCAGCACAAGTAAGGAGGCAATCCCCGCCCTGGAAAGGTGTCGTTGCTGCCTCGGAAGTGGTTGCGATACCTGCTTCGGTGGGTTACTTACTTGTTGAGTCACTATGTTCTGCTGCTTTCTCAGTTTTTTTCATAAGTATGGAGATCTCTTGTGAGTCTCCCATCGTAGTGAAGACAAACCTTGCCAGGATTAGGCGGTTTGATCATTATGATTTGTACGGTGCAGCTTCGCTCCACTTGCATGCCGCTGTACAAACGCCATTGCTTTGGCGAAAACCTCTTCGCGGTCATGATCTTTCATAACCACATGATAAGAACGACGGAGAGTGACCAGATGTTTCTCTTCTGAACCGATGAGTCGATAAATCTCTCGTCCATCACGAGCAGGAACAACATGATCGTGAACGGCGGTTATAATCAGCGCGGGTGCCTTGATCTGTGGTAGCTCTGCCCGTAACCGTGGCAAATATTGGAGCATGCTCTCAACCGGAGCCATCGGCGTCCAGCGATAAACATCTCGTGTATAGCGACGACGAGCCACTGGATCGCGCACATCTTCGCGCAGCGTTGGCAATAAAGGCGTGAAGCGTTTCGCAAGGCGGATCGCGGGCATCATCCACGGGCGCATGTGAATTGGCGCGCACAGGGTGATAACTCCCGCCACTTTCTCATGAGCAGCAGTATGCAGACAGAGCGCGCCGCCAAGAGAATGGCCTATCAAAAATACTACGTCGCAGCGTTGCTTGAGCGCTCGTAGTTCGTCGCGCACCGCCTGTGACCATTCAGGCCAGCCAATTGGCAGCATATCACGTACCTGACTTCCATGACCAGGAAGCAAAATATTCTCTGTCACCATACCATGTGATAAGAAGAGATCACCTAGCTCTTGCATATCACTTCGTCCCCCGTTCAGACCATGCACAAGCATGACTCCAATAATGGGTCCTGAACTATACTGATTATGCGAGTTGTGTGGTGATGGCGACGCGCTCATGATCACGTATCCTTGTTTTAACATATCGTCGTACTGGTATGCTTTATAGCATACCATAACAAGTCCAATTATATATTTATCACATATGTATAATGAGACATTGGTTCACACCTCCTACTAATGCGGGCTACAAAGGGAATATTTTCTCTTACATTTACCTTTATAGTTATGTATGTGAAAACGATACCTGAACTATGTTACCACTATGTATATGTTCTGTGAGTCCTAATTTATTGCCCTTTTCTCGCATACATGCTATAGTCATTCTCATTCAGGATATTCCATTTAAGAGGAGCCACTTATGAAGTTCTCAACAAGAGCTATTCACGCAGGGCAGGAGCCGGACCCGACAACGGGCGCGATTATGACCCCCATCTATCAGACATCAACCTATGCACAGGCAGGCATGGGTGAACATAAAGGGTTTGAGTACGCACGTACAGGCAACCCGACCCGTAGTGCGCTCGAAGCGTGCATCGCCTCGCTCGAAAACGGAAAATATGGTCTTGCCTTCGCCTCTGGTATGGCGGCGGAGAGCGCAGTACTTAGCCTGCTCAGTGCAGGCGATCACATGATCTCCTGCGACGACCTCTACGGTGGGACATATCGTATCTTTGAACGCATCATGCGCCGCTATAATGTCGATACCAGTTATGTGACTGCTGGCAACGTAGAGGACTATGAGAAGGCTATTCGCCCCACTACGAAGCTGATCTGGCTAGAGACACCTACCAACCCGCTCCTCAGACTGGTTGATATCAAGGCGGTTGCAGAGGTCGCTCATCGTCATAATCTGCTGGTCGTCGTGGACAACACATTTTCCAGCCCCTACTTTCAGCAGCCACTCAACCTCGGCGCGGATATCGTCCTGCACAGTACGACAAAGTATATTAACGGGCATAGCGACGTAATCGGCGGTGCGTTGGTCATGAACGACGAAGAGGTCTATCAGGCCATCAAGTTTCACCAGAATGCGGCGGGTGCTGTTCCTGGTCCCTTTGATGTCTGGCTCACGATGCGCGGCATCAAGACCCTCGCGGTGCGCATGCGCCAGCATGAAGAGAATGCGCGAGCCATCGCACGCTTCTTAATGGAACATCCACGCGTCGAAAAGGTCTACTACCCAGGTCTTGCCTCACATCCTGACCATGAGTTAGCAAAGCGACAGATGAGCGGATTTGGTGGTATGGTCTCCTTCCAGTTTAAGGGAACGCTTGAAGATGTAGACCAGGTGGTGCGTCGCTTCAAAGTCTTCACGTTCGCCGAGAGTCTTGGTGGAGTCGAGTCTCTGGTCTGCCATCCGGCATCCATGACTCATGGCTCCATTCCAAAAGAGATTCGTGAGGCACGCGGTCTGACCGACACACTGCTCCGCCTCTCAGTAGGCATTGAGGATAGTGAGGACCTGCTCGCAGACCTTGAACAAGCATTGGCATAAATGGGAATCGAGAAGGGCTGTTCCTCGTGGTGTGAAGCATACACGAGGAACAGCCCTTCTCGATTCCCATTGTTACTTTTACATAGTTAAAACGATGTAACAATTATAGCGAATATCTACGTCTATATAGTATATGTCTCTATTTTCTAACCTTCTTAACTGATTGCTTTATCCCGCACAGGGGAGGCTCGCTCTATAATGACATATTTTACCTTTCCTCAAAAGAGGCACCTGAGCAAGTTGACACCCATCATAACTATAACATTTTTGATGATGCTCTTATTGAGCGCATGTGGTGGCAACTCACAGACGCAGCAACAGTCAAACAAGAACAAAACCGCTCTTGACTCAGCACTCACCCAAGCCCAAAGCGTTGGCGTCCCCGATAGCATGCTGCGGCCCATTATGCAGCAAGAGACGCAACTGAACGCAACCAGTGCTCCGATTACTATTTTTAACGATCAGCCTGCAGCAGACTACTACTCAAATCTGTCACAGCGCTACCAGGTGCTCGCCGTCCAGGTACACGGGCTAACAACGCAGGCAACGCAGCAGTATGACTATCAAACAAACCTCGATCTCCAGACGTTTGAGAGCATCCTGGCGCAGCGTCAGGGGCAAGGCTTCGTCGAGGCAAAAGCCTTTGCAGATCAGCTCAACCAGGACCAGAAGCTGATGGCAAAGGCACAGTACCCTAAAGATTATATTCAGATTAGTTCTAATGCGAAACGTTCCACACAAGCACTGCGCCTGATGGGGCCTGCCTTCGATAGACTCGTCTCGTTGCAGGGCACGATCAAACAACTTCAGGCATCACACCTGGATGTCACAGCCCTCAAGCAAGAGGAACAGAACGACATTCAACAGTTTCGCACTGCTAATGGCCCTGACGATTTCTCATCAATCATTGATCAGGTCAACGTTCAATTGCAGGAAACCGCCGCCTTCTCCACACAAACCATTCCTTTCGTCGGGGCGGGAAAGATTAAGGAGTTTAGCACATACATCGACAAGATGATGCTGTATGGACAAGACGTAACTGCGTACCGAAAGCATCTGAATGACGATCAGGCTGCGCTAAATAACGCGAAGTCGCTAAGTGACTTCCTCACAGTATCTGCCCAAATTGATAGCGATATTGCCGCTATCCAGATACCAACCATCAGAGGTCAGGCGAGCTACCTGCTCAAGCAGTTTCATCAAGAGGTTGCGACGTGGGGCAGCGCGCATCTGTACCATGACTCCTTTGATGGCAACAACTACACTCAGGACTACGAGTACGATCAGCAAGAGGGGTTTGGCTCCAATGCCGATGCGGCGGTACAGGCGGCGCAGACTTCCGATGACTATCAGGCAGCCATTGACCTCATCAACAACGACATGTTCCATCTCAAAGCGATGGAGGCCGATTATGGCGACAAGACATCCTGGAATCAACCGCACAACACTGATATGCAGATGATGCAGCACTACAATGTCATGACGGGTCAGGTCGTCGTAGTCTCACTCATCGAACAATCACTACGACTTTATCAAGATGGCAAACTTGTCCAGGCGTATCAGATTACCACTGGACAATTTGACAAGCCATCGCCTCCAGGATTCTGGCACATTTTCGACCGTGAGTCTCCCACCAAGTTTAAATCTAGTGAACCAAAGGGGTCTGCTTTTTGGTATCCTGACACTAAAATTAACTTCGCGATGGGATATCACGATGGTGGCTACTTCTTCCATGATAGCTGGTGGAGAGTAAACTACGGTCCTGGAAGCAACTATCCACATTATGACACTGGTGGAGATGAGTCCTTCGCAGGAACTGGCAGTCACGGCTGCATCAATATGCAGAAGGACCAGGCTGGCTGGCTGTATGCACATACCACGTATGGAACAGCGGTCATCATCTATTAAAAATTCACCTATTTGACTGTTTGACATATAAAGCGCTCTTCTGCTATAATTTGTTGGCATTCACGTCCGACAGCTTGTCGGCATTTTTATAGAAAGCCCATGTGAAAGGGCAGACGTTTCGGGGAGGTTCAATACTTATATGCCCAATAATCCAGCTGCTGAAAAGCGCATGCGCCAGGAAGAAAAGCGTCGCGCACACAATCGCAGCGTCAAAACAACTGTAAAGACACAAGTTACCAAGGCACGTACCGCCATTGCTACTACTAACATAGGTGCTGAAGACGCCCAGGCGGCTGTTCGCGCAGCCGTAAGCGAACTAGACCGTGCCGCTAAAAAGGGTGTCATTCACAGAAACAATGCTGCTCGCCGCAAGTCGCGTTTGATGAAGCAGCTTAACGCAAAGTAGGTTCTCGCGTCCATTGCTCTCCGGCATATCTTAATAATCGCCGAGCACTGAGCGCATTAGGAGGTTTTTTAGGGATGGCTGACAAACAAGTAGTCACAAAGCCAGCAGGTCAGGCGTTATTGGCTGCAGTTGAAAGCGCTCAGTTACGCAAAGATATTCCAGAGCTTCGCTCCGGTGACACCGTACGCCTGCAAGTAAAGGTTGTTGAGGGGACCCGTGAGCGTCTCCAGCCGTTTGAAGGCGTGGTAATGCGCCTGCGCGGTGGCGGTGTGAACCGCAATTTCACAGTACGTCGTATCACCAATGGTGTCGGAGTTGAACGTACATTTCTTGTGAACTCTCCCCGCATCGATAGGATTGAAGTGCTCCGTCACGCTCGCGTCCGTCGCCAGCAGCTCTATTATCTGCGCGGCTTGACTGGTAAGGCGGCACGTTTGAAGGAACTGCGTCCTTTAAGCAGCAAGCAAATCGCCGCAAAAGAGGCCGCAAGGGCGGAAAGGGCCGCCAATGCACCTACTCCCATTGCAACGACGACAAAAACAAATACGACAACTACTACGACAAGTGCAACCGAATAAAAAGCAGTTCCCAACACTGGAAGAAGAAATGGCCCTGTTCGCGCAGGGCTATTCTTTTATCGCTGGACTCGATGAAGCTGGACGCGGTTGCCTGGCAGGTCCGGTAGTAGCAGCAGCAGTCATTCTACCGATTGAGGGCGATACTCCCACACGCTTCGTAGGTGTCAATGACTCGAAACAGTTGACGGCATCCACTCGTGAACGGCTCTATGATGTCATCTACCAGCATGCACTAGCGGTCGGGATCGGCACTGGCTCGGTCGAACTCATCGACGACCGCAACATTCTACAGGCAACGAAACAAGCAATGCACAATGCCCTCGGCCAACTAACACTTCAACCGCAAGCATTGCTCCTCGATGCGCTACTACTTCCTGCTATTCCACTGCCACAACGTTCCATCATCAAAGGCGACACGCGAAGTCTCTCTATAGCCGCCGCTTCGATCATTGCAAAGGTCACACGTGACCGCATGATGATACAACTCCACGAACAGTACCCTGCATATGGCTTCGCTCAACATAAGGGATACGGAACCGAGATGCATCTCACAGCCATACACCAGTACGGCGTCACACCGCATCATCGCCGAAGCTTTGCGCCTGTCCGTGAACAAGTACAACAACTTGATCTTTTCGCACTACCCAACCCTTATGAAGCCCATTCACCAACCAACTCTTAGCGGGAACTAACAGGGTTAAGCAAGTCTTTACAGATTTCTTACAGCTTTTGATTTCTTTTTTGATACCTTTCAGCTACTCTAATTCTCAGTAAAGGTAAGCGATGGATGCTTATGATGTGAGCATTCATAAAACTAATGTATTGTAGTTTGAGGATAGCTTGCAAGGGTACAACAGACGATGAAGAAGATCATAGTTGCGGTCTTTATTATAGGGGCCTTTCTACTGTATAGTTTTACATACAATCATGCGGTGGTACTTCCGCCAAGCAGTTCAACTAGTTCAAAATCCTCTACAAGTTCAACTACTGGCGCTCCTACCTCTGGCGCTGTACCAGCTACAAAGCCGACCACAACGAGTACGAACGGTGCTCTTTATAAAGATGGTTCCTATACAGGAAGCGTCGCAGACGCGCAGTGGGGAAATATACAGGTAAAAGCAATCATCCAAAACGGCAAAATAACGGATGTGCAGTTTTTACAGTACCCGAATGAACGAAATCGATCAGTGATGATTAACAATTATGCCGATCCCCAACTCACTAGCGAGGCAATTCAAGCACAAAGCGCTAATGTTGATATTGTAAGCGGAGCAACTGATACTAGTGAGGCATTTAGTCAATCACTCTCAGCAGCTCTTTCTCAGGCAAAAGCATAACGATGAAGCAAACACATTTGATTATGGGCATGCCGATCACCATCGAAGTAATTGATGCGACCGTCACGCAGCATGACCTGGACGAAGTGTTTGCTTACTTTGTTTCGGTAGAGAACACCTTCAGCATCTATAAGACCGAGAGTGAAATCTCAAAGATCAACAGGGGTGAACTACTTCCTACACACTATAGCGAGGATATGAAAGACATCTTCGCTTTAAGCGAGCAAACAAAAAAAGAGACGAACGGGTATTTCGACATCCGGCACAATGGAATGTACGACCCCTCAGGAATTGTCAAAGGATGGGCGATTCGGAATGCCGCAAACATGCTGAAGACGTGGGGCTTCCAGAATTTCTATGTCGATGCTGGTGGCGACATACAGGTAGCTGGAAAGAAAGAGGACAGTCCGTAGAGAGTAGGTATTCGTAATCCGTTCAATCGCGCCGAGTATGTGAAAGTGCTTTTCCTCACGGATAAGGGTATTGCTACATCAGGGACCGCCATTCGTGGACAACACATTTATAACCCATACAACCAGAATGAGCCACTACTAGATATTGCCAGCATAACCGTTATCGGTCCAAACATTTATGAGGCCGACCGTTTTGCAACGGCGGCGTTTGCTATGGGGAAAGAAGGAATACAGTTTATCGGAAAGCTAGCGGGCTTTGAAGGCTACATGATTGATGTTCACGCGAGAGCAACGTTTACTAATGGTCTTGAAAGGTATGTACTTCACCAATGATGAACAAAATAGATTATGTATTAGACCGAATAACCATGTACCGACTGGTGCTGTATGTCTTGATAGGCTTAATTGGCATAGCGACAGTCCTGGCATACTTCAAGGTGCTTCCCTTTTCTCCGATATCGCTTCTTACATCAACCGCACTCTTAGTTGTCATCTGTTGGGCGATGAATGTCATTATGGCGCATGTCTTTGAAGTACCGACTAACATCGAATCGCCTGCTATCACTGCTCTCATTCTAGCACTCATCATTGATCCAGCACAGTCATCAGGTGCTTATTCCTTTCTTGGTTGGGCGGCAATTATAGCGATATGCTCGAAATACATCCTGGCAATACGCGCAAAGCACCTCTTCAATCCTGCCGCCGTTGCGGTCGTTATCACTTCGTTCACGCTCGGTCAATCTGCTAGTTGGTGGGTAGGGACGGTGAGTATGTTGCCACTTGTGCTGCTGAGCGGATTGCTGATTGCGCGGAAACTGCGTCAAGAAGACATGGTAGTGAGCTTTTGTGCCGCTGTGATGGTAAGTGTCTGTGCCGTCACACTTCTACAAAGAGGGTCGGTCTTTACAGAACTGAATCAATTGCTGCTGCAGTCGCCGCTCTTTTTCTTCGCATGTATCATGCTCACAGAACCGCGTACCGCGCCACCAACTAGACATTTGAGGAGGCTCTACGGTATTCTTACAGGCATCTTGTTCATCCCTCAAATCCACATCGGCCCCATTTACTCTACGCCAGAACTGGCATTGGTAGCGGGCAATGTCTTTTCCTATCTGGTTAGTCCTAAGCAGAAAGTCATACTAAGATTAAAAAGGAAAATCAAGCTCGCACCAGGCATCATTGATTTTGTCTTCAAACCTTCGCAAAAGCTGGCATTTCTCCCTGGACAATACATGGAATTTACGCTCGCACATCCTCGTTCGGACAGCAGGGGCAATCGCAGGTACTTTACCCTTGCCTCATCACCAACCGAGGGTGACATGCACTTGGGCGTGCGCTTTTATGAACAAGGCAGTAGCTTCAAAAAAGCTATGTATAAAATGGATGGCAGCGTAAAAATGATCGGTGCTCAGACTGCCGGAGATTTTACACTTCCTCCAAATCCCGAACAAAAGCTCGTCTTTATCGCTGGTGGCATAGGCATCACACCATTTAGAAGCATGTTGAAATACCTGCTTGATACACAACAGAGGCGCGATATCATCCTGTTCTATGCCAACAAAAGGGTAGATGAGGTTGTATACAGAGATGTCTTAAGTGCGGCGTATACAAAACTTGGTGTCAGGACCTTCTATACTTTGACTGAGACAACTGCTGTTCCTCAAAACTGGCCTGGTCTGGTTGGCAGAATAAACGAGCAGATAATCATGAAAGCAGTTCCAGAGTATCAAGAGCGTGTATTCTACCTATCTGGACCACCGGACATGGTGAGAGCGCAAGAGCAAATACTGAAAAATATGAAGGTAAAGAACGATCACATAAAAAAAGATTTTTTCCCCGGCCTCGTATAGTGGTAACAGTGACAGAAATGGATGGACCTCCCCTAGCACGACCGCCTGGTGGGGGGCCAACTTAATGTGTCGTGGCACAATCATACAACCGATTCGCAGTACCAGCACTGGCTGCAGGAGATTGCCATACACTTGTTGGCACCGTGCTACAGTGCTGCGTCACCCACGTAGTAAGGGTGCTCTGTTGACCGCCAAACCCGCCGAACCCATTACGCGCAGAGTTCCTGTACTGTTGTGGAATTTGGTCGAGAATCTGCGGCGGTATCTGCTGTCCCGTCCGTGGACCATTCATCAGGAAGAAACGGGCCGTCCCGTTGGCGACCAGTGTCGCGAGTTGGCTAGTTGTCAGAATGGGGTCGCTGCCAGAGAAGCCACCCATCGCCATAACAGGCTTGTTCGTGGCGAGAATGAGCGCGTCAGCCGACATCGAGCTGGGAGTGGCGACCAGGAATTTCGTGTTGCCCTGATTGGCTTCCAGGTAACGTATCAATAAGGTGTTCGAGTTGGCGTTCCCGCCTCTACCACCTCCTGCGAAGTTGCCACCGAAGCCCTCAAAAGAAAATGCTCTCCTTCTGACGTGCGAACCTGACAGTAGATGTCAAGAATAGCGAAGTATAATTGCTTCAAGAAAGTCAGCTAGAACGGCGACAGGAGAGGCAACTTATGGAGAAGACCGTAGGTGCAGCAGATAAAAGCGCAACAGCAACGATTAATCTGAAAAAGGAACGCAAGCACTTATATAATCCCTCTTCTGAAGAGGTGGTGATCGTGAACGTCCCCAGCATGCACTTTTTGATGATCGATGGAGAGGGCGATCCAAATACTGCTCAGGCGTACAAGGATGCGGTAGCAACCTTATACAATCTATCGTATACCCTCAAGTTTTTAGTCAAAAAAGAGCAAGGAGTTACCTATTCGGTGATGCCCCTTGAAGGTCTTTGGTGGACCAAAGACCAGATGGAATTTCACCTAGATCGCCACCAGGAGACTTGGCGATGGACAGCAATGATAATGCAGCCAGAATGTGTTACCGAGAACCTATTTCAGCGGGCAGTAGAGCAAGTGAAGCACAAAAAAGAGGTCTCAGTACCTGCCGACGTGCGATTTGCCAGCTTCTGCGAAGGTAGATCTGTCCAGATCATGCATCAAGGCCCCTATTCTGCTGAAGGTCCAACTATTGCGAAGCTCCATACGTTCATCAAAGATCGTGAGTACGTAGCCGAGGGCAAGCATCATGAGATTTATTTAAGTGATCCCCGTAGAGCTTCACCAGAAAAGCTGAGAACTGTTATCAGGCAACCAGTAAGGCCATGAAATAGCATATGCTATACTTCTGGGAAAAAGAGCATCAAAGAGGGACCATGCCCGAATATATTTGGGGACGCAACCCCGTTTTAGAGACACTGCATTCCGGTCGCAAGGTCAAACGTATCTTGCTCGCGGATGGACAGCGTGAGGCACCTCCCGTTGCCTCTATTGTACGTGAGGCCGAGCGACAGCATATTCCCGTTGAGATAGTTCCACGCGCCAGGCTCGACCAGCTTAGCCGTGGCGCTGTACATCAAGGCTGCCTCGCACTTGTTGAGGAACGCAAGTATATAAGTGTATCCGACATCCTGGCCTATGCTGAACGCAAGAACGAGCCGCCGTTTCTGCTCATCCTTGATGCCATCCAGGATGTCAACAATCTTGGCTCCCTGCTACGAACAGCGGAAGCAGCAGGGATTCACGGCGTAATCATACCAGAACATCGCGCTGCGGAGATCAACGCGACCGTCGTCAAAACGTCTGCGGGTGCAACCGAACATCTTTTAATAGCGCAAGAGGCCAACCTTACGCGTACTATCGACCAGCTCAAACAGCAGAATGTCTGGGTCGTTGGACTGGCGGGCGAGGCCAAAACGCTGTATCACCAGGCGAACCTGACAGGCCCGTTAGCGATTGTCGTGGGCAACGAAGGTAAGGGTATTGGTCGGCTTGTGCGGGAACATTGTGATCTACTCGTTAAGTTGCCCATGCATGGTCATATCAACTCTTTGAATGCGGCGATTGCCGGGAGTATCGCGTTATATGAGGCGTTGCGGCAACGCGAGGAACCCTCAAGTTGATACTTCTCCTTCCTCTACCTTATTCTTTTGTAGGCGCGATAATCCGTGTCGCACCTCTTGGATCAAGACGATCTCGCAAGGCGTCACCAAAAAGGTTTAGGCTGAGTACAACGATTATGATGGCAAGGGCAGGACCAATCGTCATCCAGGGGTCACTGCTCAAGTACACTTGTGCATCGTTAATCATCGAACCCCACTCTGGCGTTGGAGGTTGCGCGCCCAGGCCTAAAAAACTGAGCACAGATTCATCCAGAATTGCGAAAGAGATAGAGATCGCCCCCTGAACAAGTAACGGACTAAAGATATTGGGGAGAATATGACGAAACATGATCTTCCATGTGCGCGTTCCACTGACGCGTGCGGCTTCCACATACTCTTGCGTAGCTATCTGTAGAGTCTGTCCTCGCGCGATGCGGGAATAGATTGGAATGCGCACGACGGCTAGAGCAATCGCTAAATTGATGATACTCGGTCCCAGGGCAGCAGCAATAGCTAGTGCAAGAATAAGCGACGGGAAAGACAGGAGCGCATCCACTAGCATTGCTATGAGCTGATCAATCCACCCTTTAAAATAGGCAGCTACTATGCCCAGAATAGTGCCACATATTCCCCCTAAGATGATGCTGGCTACACCCACCGATAGTGAGATGCGAGTTCCATAGATAATGCGACTCAGTTGATCTCGTCCAAGCGAATCGGTTCCAAGAAGATGGGCGAAACTGGGTCCTTGCGTTGCGGCAGATGGATGATAGGTTAATGGCGAGTAAGGGCTGATGACAGGAGCGAGAATAGCAGCCATAATCAACAAGAGCAGCACGACTCCAAACCACAATCGAGGGTCCTGCCGAAACGCTTGCATGACCTGAGCAAATCGCTTTCCACCTCTCAAAGAGGATTGAGCCTCTATCATCCCAGATTCTTCACGAATGTCTGTTGGCAGCGTCATACTCTTCTCCCGAGATTCACTATTGCAGACGGTGCGCTTGATGCGCTTGTAGCCTACCTCGCATCGAAACGTATTCGCGGATCGAGGATGGCGTAGCAGATGTCAACAAGTAGATTAGTACACATATACGAAAGTGCTGAGAAAAGTACGATACCCTCAACGACAGGGTAATCTTTGGCTAAGATACTTTGAACAGCCAATTGACCGATACCAGGCCAAAGAAAGATCGACTCTACGACGAATGCCCCTGCAATTATTGCTCCTACCTGCAATCCGACAATCGTAAGTACAGGAATAATAGCGTTGCGCAATGCATGAACGTAGCTAACTCTTCTCTCCAACAACCCTTTAGACCTTGCTGTACGAATGTAGTCTTGACTAAGCACCTCGGTCATACTCGCGCGAATCTGGCGCATATTTACCGCAACCGATCCCGTTCCTAACGCAACTACAGGAAGGACGAGATCGCGGAGATTACCAAGAGGGTCTTCGGTGAATGGGGCATACCCACCCGGGGGAAAAATCCGTAGACCAACAGCGAAAAAGAGAATCAGGAGAAGTCCCAGGACAAAGCTAGGAATAGCTGTGCCAAGCAGACTGATCACATCTACCAGCCTGTTTGCCCATGCATTGCGATGAGTCGCAGAGTAGATACCAAGCGGTAACGCAATAGCCAGAGAGTAGAGTAGTGAGCATATTCCTAATTCTGTGGTGACAGGAAGCCTCTGGAAGATGGCTTGTAGTACTGGTTGCTGAAGTTGGATAGACTGTCCTAGATTTCCATGCAAGGCTTGCCAAAGCCAGAGCACAAATTGAGTGGGAAGAGGTTGATCTAACCCTAGTTGCTGGCGTAATGCTGCAACCGTTTGTGGCGTCGCCTCCTCGCCAAGGAACACACGCACAGGGTCCCCAGGAACGAGGTGAATAATCATGAACGTTATGAAGCTGACAAGAAGCGCAACTGGAAGAATGAAGAAAATACGTTGCGCGATATACCGAGCCACGATTGTTCTCCTTTGAGTAGGCAACTGTAGCAAGAAACGGGAGTTGCGTTCCCGTTTCTCTCAAAATGGTCGTGTGCGATCAGGTTCACTTATTTGCGGAGAGCTCTCATTTATGAACCGACGTACACGTTTGTGAAATCCAGGATGGTGGTCGGAAGCAACGAAAAGTTTTTCACAGTATTCGTTGTTGCCTGAATAGTCACACCATGATTGATAAACACATACGAGGCGTCCTGCAAAATCAACTGCTCCGCTTGCCGATAATCTGAGGTACGCTGTGTTTGATCGCTGGTGATACGTGCAGCCTCAAGCAGAGAATCCACCTGCGGATTTGAATACTGCATCGAGTTATTACCACCACCAGTATGGAACCATGAGTACAGGTTGCCATCTGGATCAGGTCGTCCACTCCATCCAAGCAGAGCTGCCTGGAAGTTATGCGAGTCGGTATCGCTAAGTAGGGTTGCAAACGTTTCCTGCTTGATGTTGACGGTGATACCCACCGATTGCAACTCTGCTTGAACAAATTGTGCTTCCTGAGTATTGAGTGGCGAGCCGCTTGGAACCAGAAGCGTAAAGGAAAGGTTGTTTGGAACTCCTCCTTGGGCAAGTTCAGACTTAGCATTGCTGGTGTTATAGGTATACGGCGCAAAACTACTACTGTATGCCCAGCTACTGGGTGCAATAGGACCCTGCGCTACAACACCTACGCCTTTCAAAACATTGTTGAGTATCTCCTGGCGGTTAACACCCCACTCGATTGCTCTTCGCACATGGACATTATCAAACGGTGCGGTTCTTGTATTGAGCATGATGCCGTAGAAGCTAAGTCCAGGTGCTTGTTTATAAACAAGGCTGGAGTTCGATTTCACCGCGGAAATGTCGTTCGGGTCTACTGCGTAGGCAACGTTAATGGTTGAGGTTTGAAGGTTTGAGAACATCACACTACCATTAGTGATCGGGCGGTAGCGAATTGATTGCAAGTACGGTAAGGCGTTCCCCTGATTATCTTTCATCCAATAGTGGGGATTGCGGTTAACGGTGAGGTGATCTCCTTTCACCCATTCCCCAAACATAAATGGCCCACTGCCAACATTTGTCGGTGCATTCCCCAGAGTCCCGCCTAATTTTTGCACCGCAGTTGGTGATAGCATCATACCGGCACGATCACTTAGTGTTGCCAGAAGTGGTGAGAACGCCTTCTTGAGATTAAACTGTACGTGAGAGGCGTCTGTCACCTGAACTGATCGCACACTCGAGATCTCACTGTACCGAGGCGACGACGGAGTCGATAATATCCGGTTGATATTGAAGACAACGGCATCTGCATTGAATGGCGTACCGTCCTGGAACTTGACATCGGTACGCAATGTGAATACCAGTTGTGTAGGCAATGTGTACGACCATGTGGTAGCCAGGTCTGGAACGAGAACATTTTGCTGATTGACCTTTACTAGCGTATCGTAGATATTCAGCATTACCTGGCGATCAACAAGTGCGGTTGATTTTAACGGGTCCAGCCTCACAACATCTGAGTCCAGACCTACGCTGATCTTGCCACCACTTTTTGACTGCGGATTTGATGAACTTCCGCCACATGCAGCAAGGACCATTGCAAAAGTGATGGAAATGACTACAAGTGTGGCAAATAAATTTCGCGCGTGAGCATGTCGCGAAATACTACGAAGCAGGTTGTACAGCATGATCGAGTTCTCCATGAACTAGCGTACTGCTACGCATGACTACTCTGACACTTCTCGTTTCGATGTCACTAGTTGACGAGTGAAAAATCTCGTATATATCTCATCATCGAGTGTACTATATTCGTCCGAGATAAAGTAGAATCGTGGTATATCTAACTGATCAATATAGGTGTGGGGATGGAGGTAATATGATTAATACTATAACGATACAATGCTATAACCAGTTTGTCAAGTTCTTTACAACAGTTCTAATGTAACACCTGCCGATAAAGCATCGCAGCTTCTTCCCTTAGAGAATATGAGAGCTTCACGCACAAAGCGGACGGAAAATGTCCTCTTTTCATGATATATTCAGTGTAAGTAGTCCAGTTACTACTCATGGATGAAAGGAGAACATGATGGACAAGACGACGTTTATCAACACACTTAAAGAGACACGGGCGCAATGGGAAGCGCTGCTGGCACAAGTTGACGAGGAGCGGATGCTCCAGCCGGGCTCAACAGGCAAGTGGTCGGTGAAAGATGTCATCGCGCATGTGACGTGGGGCGAGCGCGAGATCGTGCCCGTCATGCGAATGCATGCCCTTGTCGGCTCTGAACTGTGGAACCTGTCAGACGATGAGCGCAACGAGATCGTGTACCAGCAGAACCGAGACCGCTCCTTGCATGATATCGTGAGCGAAGAGCAGCAAGCATACACCGATCTCTTTGAAGCGTCGCAGACGCTCAGCAACGAAGACCTGAACGACCCGCATCGCTTCAAGAACATGCCAGAGGATTGGATACCCTGGCAGATATTCGCGGGCAACTCTTTCAAGCACTACCAGGATCATATGCCTTCTATCCGTGAATGGCTGGCGCAAAGACAGGAGAGTGTGTAGCTAAGAGCAAGAAAGGCTATCTAATACCCTAATAACTCTTGTAGCTCTTTCTCACACTGCTTACTAAGTGGAATCATCGTCTCTTTATCATCGTTTAAAAGCAGGGTGTAACTGTTGCGTGTGTACTGAATTACGGCTTTAATGTGCTGTAAGTTCACGAGATAGGCGCGGTGAGCTTTGAAGAAACCGCGCCCTACTAATCTGCTTTCAAGCTCCTGAAGGGTGAGGTTAGTAGCTGCCTCATCGCTAGCGGTACGCAGGAAGGTCTTCCCGTCTCGACTTGTCGCGTAAAGCAGGTCGCCCGGGTCGTAGAGCAGAATACGGTCTTCTTTTCGTGCTGGTATCTTGAAAGGAATGTGGCGTTCAGGTATGATCGCTACAGTAGCCTCTTCTCGATCAGCATTGGGCGTGTAACTATCAACAATACGACCATCCTCTAGCTCCACCACGCGTGTGCAGCATTTGCCTGCCCAGGAAAGGTCTTCATCCGTCAACAATAGAGCAATTCCATTCGCAGCCGTTTGAGTTATTAATCGTGCAAACAGTGCCTGCGTATCCATATCTGTTCGTAGAACGGGCTGATCAAGCAGCAAAACTGCTGGGTGCCCAATCAACACTCTGGCAAAAGCGAGACGACGTTGTGCTGATGTTGAGAGTTTGGAGATACGCTTCTGCGTCTGATCGCTTAGCTCAACCTGTGCCAGCACCTCGCTGATACGACTCTTAGGGATATTGAGCAGTTGACAGTAGAACTCTAAGTTTCCCTGCACCGTATGCCGTTCGTAAAGCAGGTCGTCATCAAACAGAACGCTAATGCGATTACGTGCTGTTGGTGTTTTTTGAATGTCCTGACCATCAAGCGTGACACAGCCACCACTTGGGGCAACCTGTCCACTCAACAAACGAATGAGTAACGACTTCCCACTATTGACGGGACCAACCACCGCGACGACCTCGCCAGGGCATACATCGAGCCTGCTGATAGAGAGCACATGTCGGTTCTCAATCACTTTTTCCAATCGCTCGATGTGCAACATCGCTCGAAAACCTCCAGGATCTCTTTTAATGTAGTGAGGATATAGTGCCTTGTGCTAAATTACGGAGAAACATTACTAGTATTATAACATAGCTTGAGAGGGCATTGTCCCTACTATACTGCTCCGCCTTACAACAGCAAATTCCTCTATAGTAGAAGCAACCCTTGTGATCGCCCTAGCTTTTGTGACCGTCCTCACGCTCCATTCATCCTCTTTAATGCTCCATCCGACGCATTGACTCTCTATTCGTCCCTCTAAATGAGCCTCTTACGCTCTTTTTTACTCTCCTCAGCCAATTTTTGTAGCAAGAGGGTTTCCCTCATGGTACATTTTTCATAGCACAAGATACAACTAACCCATAGTTGGACAAAGAAGGACAGGCAGGTATGAGCAATAATCTTTTATACAACTTTGACCCTATGATTGAGGTCTCCAACCTGAAGCGCAGTTTCGGGACGAAAGAGGCTGTCGCGGGTATTAGCTTTACAGTACGGCAGGGCGAAATCTTCGGGCTCCTCGGTCCCAATGGCGCGGGTAAGACAACGACTATTCGCATGCTCACCGGGCAAATCATCCCCACCGGTGGCGGAGCAGTTGTCGTGGGCTGTGACGTGGCGAAGGACCGTGCAAAGCTCAAAGAGCGCATCGGTGTCGTCTTCGAGGACCAGAACCTGTACGAGCGACTCTCTGCACGACTCAATCTTGAGTTCTCTTGCTGGCTCTACGGACTTCCCAAAAAGCGGGTTGATGAGGTGCTCGAACTGGTGCGACTCCGAGATCGCGCCAAAGATCCGGTTCGCGCCTTTTCCAACGGTATGAGACAGCGTTTGATGATCGCACGCGCCCTACTTCATCGACCACCAATGCTCTTTCTGGATGAGCCGAGCAGAGGACTAGACCCGATCTCCGCACGAGAAATACGTCAAACGACGAAGGAACTTTGTCAAAACGGAACAACCGTTCTGCTCACAACGCACCTGATGGATGAAGCAGACCAACTATGCCAGCGCGTTGCCTTCATCGTCAATGGACACATTGTCGCCAACGATACGCCGCGCAACCTGAAGCTCAATCACGGGCAGCGTGCGTTGACGGTTACGTTAAATAACGACGATTCCACTCAAAACGGAACGCTTAAAGAGATGATATTAAGCATAGATAATCCAACAGATCAGAATCGACTTGCGCAACTGATGACACAAGGAAATGTCCGCGCCGTTCATTCGCGTGAAGCCACACTGGAAGAAGTTTTCATAGAGGTTGCTGGCGTTCGCCCAGCATAATAAGCATAGAGGAGAACAAGCATGCATATTCGCTCAATTCTCGCCATTGCACGCAAGGATGCGTTGGATATTCTGTTAAACAAATCAACATTGTTTCTGCTTCTATCGCCCATCTTTCTTGCACTGCTGTTCGTTGGAATAGGCTTATTATTCGGCGGCAGGACTACCAATGTATTGCTCTATAACACTGGCAAATCTAGGGTAGAGCGAATCGTCAAAGCAGCGTACCCCGACATCAAGATCACCTATGCGAACTCATCCGACGAGGTAACGAGTGAGTTTGGTCCCGATGGCACTCATAAAAGCTCTTCATATTCATTGGGAATGGTAGTTCCCAACGACTTTGATAGTAGTTTACGCGCGGGCGGCCATCCACGATTACAGATGTATGTGAACGGCGACCAGATTTCTAACCAGCAAAGTTTACTACTGCAGAGCGCTATAACCGACTACTCGCGCAGTGTTGCGAATCCGCAGCCGCCCGCAAGTGTTACGGTTGCCACAATCAATCCACCAAAGGCATCAAGTGACGTGCAAGATCTTAATATCATGTACGTAGCGGTCGTACTTCTCACATCGCTCATGGCCGGTACCTCGATTGTACCTGGTATATTGGCGGAAGAGAAAGAGAAAAAGACGCTGCGCATGTTGATGGTTACGCCTGCATCATTCACGGATGTGGTACTGGGGAAATTACTTGTAGGACTGGCCTATCAACTTCTACTCGCGCTTTTAGTTCTAACTATCAAGGATGGCTTTGTTGGACAGGTTCCGCTTGTCTTGCTATATACCCTCCTCGGCTCGTGCTTTAGCGTAGCCGTGGGGCTACTTGCAGGCAGCATCTTTCAAACAACGAGCGCAGCGGGCGCGTTCGCGGGGACATTCTCATTCATCTACATTGTTCCTCTGTTCTTCGTTGGGCTGTTCGCGCAAATCTTTACAAACAATCCATTCCTACCTTTCATTAAAGCGTTGCCGACCTACTACATCGCCGACGGTGTATCCAACGCCTTACTGAATCGAGCAACATTTGATAACACTCTCCTCGATGTAGGCGTGGTACTTGGAAGTATTATTGTTCTGCTCGTTGCGGCATCATGGGGCCTACACCGTCAGGCAGCGGTTGCAGCGTCCATCTAGCTTACAGGGCGAGGATAAGCCATCGTCCCTACTATACCTGTTGGCTCGACGAGATCGTGTATAGTAGGAGCGAGGGCTTGCCCTCGCCCTGTGATGGCTCCCAGCCTATTGTTATAATGACAACCTCTTGAAAACAGGTTCAGGTATGCTTTTTATAACAAACATAATGGGACGCCAGAACCACGGCAGATACACAACATCTTTTTTCTGCTTTATTGCCTTGTAGATGCCCTCACCGACGCTTCGCGCACTTGCCGTCAGCAGTCCCTTCTTAATAGAAGCAGTCATAGGCGTATCAACAACACCGGGTTTGATTGTCAGCACAGTAACATTTGACTTCGCCAGGCGATTACGCAACCCCTGTAGGAAAGCACTTACTGCCGCCTTGCTTGCCCCATACACATAGTTGCTCTGTCGCCCACGGTCCCCCGCAACGGAAGAGACGACTGCCATAGCACCACGCTTCTGTTCTTCAAAATAGTTGGCACTGACCGTCAATAATGAAGCAACGCTGGTGAAGTTGTTAGTAACCTCTTTGAGCATTTCTTGCACACTTTGTTCACAAAGCTTCTGATTTCCTAATGTGCCATGCGCAATCAGCAGCATATCGACACCATCAAGCTTCGATAGAGCCTCATTCCACATCTCTTCATGCAGATCAAGGTCCGTAAGATCAAGAACACATGTATCTATCCGTTTGGCACCACGCACCTTGAGATCATTTGCAACGGCCGTCAGTTTCTCGTCGGAACGCCCCACGAGAAAAAACTCGTCTCCATCTTTGGCAAAACATTTTGCCGTCTCATGGGCAATCGCCGATGTTGCCCCAACTATGACTATTTTCATTTTGTATTATCCATTCGTTTATTACATCCCTACACCGTCAACAACGCGGTCTCACGTGGCGTAACACGCCGCCAAAAACTAGAGGAGAAATGCGGGTCGATATATTGCTCGAACTCGTGCCATTGTGGGAAGTACGTCTGGAAGCTCTCGGCTGTCATCCGCGCATCTTTCGCTGGATAGACCGCCCCGCCACTTTGAAGAACCATTCTGTCCAGGTCCTCAAGCAAACTCAGCGTTTTCTTACCGTGGTAGGAAAAATCCAGCGCTAGAGTCAATCCTGGTCTTGGGAAGGATAATATACCAGGAGATTGAATATCCCCAAATTTCTTCAAAACAGTCAAAAACGAGCCTTCCCCAGAATGTCGGATTCGTCCGAGAATCTCCCGCATCGCCTCATGTGCATTGTGAAAGGGAACGATGAATTGGTACTGCAAAAAGCCCGGTTTGCCATAGAGACGGTACCACCCATGAATGGAATCGAGAGGGTAAAAAAACGGCTCATACGACACGACTTTATGAACACGCTTAGGCCGTTGAACATGGTAGTAGGCTTCGTTAAAGGCTTTAACGGTAAGAGTATTCAATAGAAAAGATGGGAAATCGACTGGAACAGCTAGTGGCAAACTCTTCTTCATTGGCTTAGCGGCAAGTTCCGTTGACCGGTTGTTGTTGCCGCGCATGAATTTCCCCCGGCACAGACCCTTGCCACCGATCAGAATATCAACCCAGGACACAGTATATTCATATTCCTGATCAGATTCGGCTGAAATCTCGAAGAACTCGTCCAACGACTCGAAGCGAATAGAGTCCATGTCGATATAAGGATTAACAATTGGTTTTAAGCGAAATTCCGCCCATAAGATAATGCCTGTCAGCCCTAAGCCGCCAATCGTAGCACGAAACAATTTATTATTTTCGGTTGGTGAGCAGATCAGCCGTTCGCCGTTGGAGCGCAACAACTCGAATTGGGTGACATGACAGCCAAAGGTTCCGGCCTTATGATGGTTCTTGCCATGAACATCGTTAGCAATCGCACCACCAACCGAGACAAATTTGGTGCCTGGACTAACCGGTACAAACCAACCTCGCGGCACAACCACCTCAAGGATATCCGCCAATGAGACGCCAGCCTCACAACGCAACAGCCCCTCTTGTTCATCAAACGAGATGAAGCGTCGCAGGTGGCTTACATCGAGCGATACGCCGCCCTCGTTCAGACAGCTATCGCCATAGCTCCGTCCATAGGCAAACGGAAGCACAGGCTGTTCCACAGTAGCGAGATCAGGAAGTTCGTTACGCCAGAATATCGGTGTCACCTGAGCAGGCTTCACCTTTGGATAACGCCCCCACGATTGGGGAGTTTTTTGTTCGGTAAGCATATGTTATATTAACCCTCGAATATTTGTGAGAATACTATCGCTTGATATAACGTATCATGAGTATGTAAAGCTACTGAATTCACTAAAACACACCGAAAGGTACACTCTATGCACGTTGTGATCTTTGCAGGAGGAATAGTGCTACCGGGAACGGCGGTCAATGCGGCACTTGCAGGAGCGGACCTGGTTATAGCAGCCGATAGTGGAGCCTCAACCGCCCTCCACTACGGTCACACGCCATCTGTAATCGTTGGCGACTTCGACTCGCTCGGCATTCCCTCGACCGAACTAGAAAATATGGGAAGCCAGCTTGTACGAGTCGCTGTCGAAAAAGATGAGACCGACACCGAGCTAGCCATTCAGGTCGCCATAGAACGCGGAGCCAATGCGATCACCCTGTTAGGAGCAATCGGAGGCGCGCGCTTTGACCACACGATGGCGAACATTCTACTGCTAGCAGGAATAGAGGCAGTCCCAATACGCATTGTCGATGGACCAATGACGTGCTGGCTCTTGAGAGGACCTGGAAGTACCACAATTTCAGGCCAACCCGGAGACCTGCTCTCGCTACTACCTCTCACAACTGAAGCCACAGGCGTAAAAACAACGGATTTGTACTATTCACTGCATAGCGAAACGCTGCACTTTGGTAGGCCCCGTGGTGTGAGCAATGCCCTCAACCAGGAGCACGCCGAGGTATCACTGGAAGAGGGAATGCTGCTTGTTATTCACACGAATGTGCGAGAACTCCAAGAGTAAGAACGCCTGATGAATTTTGACAACCGAAGAGGGGAACAAGGGAACCTGGACTGTAGGGGCGCAATCAATTGCGCCCCATCTGTCCCCAACGATTCGCGTGGTGAAAACAGGGCGCAATTGATTGCGCCCCTACGAATTCCCTTTTCGGTTGCCAAATTTCATTAGGGGCCTAATTCATTATGACAAGAACTGGTTCGTATACATTGCATCGAAGTTCAAACTTTTAACCGTCTTACCCGATGCATCCTGAACACCGCCCGAATTGAGGATGAACGCTGGATAGCCGTGCCACGCCGCCGCATCCTGCATACCCCACGGGCGACCAGTATCCGCATAGCGCGGACTGAGGTATTCCTGGCTCGCTAACACCAGGCCCGGATCTGGAAAGGTTCCCTTAGGGGCTTTTGCGAGCAAATCCTGCGCGGACTCCTGCACGTGAGTGCGAGCGTACTCGTACCCCTTCTTAGTCGCAGCCATAAACCTGCGAAGCAGGTCCGACTTCTGCTTGATCTCGTTTGGACTAGTGATAATGTTCGGTGTGTAGTAGTCGGCAACACCGTAGTCAGTGATGGGGAACACGTTGAGCTGAATGCCCTGACGCTGCGCTTGAATGACCTCCCAGCCCTCAAAGACCCAGGCGAAATCGACGCGGTGCGACTCCAGCGCCTGCATCGCATTCACATCAAGTGTCACATTCTTGAACTTTCCTTGCCCACCATCTTTCTTGAGAATCTCACTCACAACCGCCCCTTCGTAAGGAGCACCAAAGCCACCGTACACCTTACCGTCCAGATCACGAGGTCGCGTTATACCAGAGTTCTTCAATGTGACAAGAGCCGACGTATTGTGCTGCATGATTGCAGCGATAGAGACAACAGGCTGATTGACGGCTGCATCCGCCACAATACTCTCGGTAGAACTGATGCCAACGTCAGCCTTACCGCTGCTCACTAAGACATCAGGAGATACATTACTTGAATACGGCTGAAGTTTCAGATCAATACCCTGATCCTCATACCAGTGGTTCTGTAATGCTACATAGATACCGGTATGATTCGTGTTGGGGGTCCAGTCCAACGCCAGCGTCATCGGCGTCAACTTTTGTGAGCCGTGTGAAGTGGTTGCAGAGCTTGCGTTATTGCGCTGTTGTTGTATAAGAAACGCACCTACAACGGCGAGAAGAAGGAGTATGGGAAGCCCAATACTCAGCCCCAGGCGAGTGCGGGAATTCATAAAAGTTCCTTTCCGTTCAAAGCTTGCTGTTCGCGCCGTGATACCACGGCAAGGCGATACGTTCGATCAATGATACAAGACCAAATAATAAGAGACTCAGCACCGCCGTCACCAGGATAGCCGCGAAGACCAGGACGACGACATGCGAGTTGAAGGTGTTTTGCATGTAGATACCCAACCCCTGGTATCCTCCCACATACTCACCAAAGATCGCTCCGGTCACACTATATGTAGCGGCGATGCGCAGCCCGGAGAAAAATGATGGCATTGCCCCTGGCAAGCGCACAAACCACAGCGTTTGCCAGTACGAGGCACGCATACTTTTCATCAGCCGTAACAGGTCAGGATCGACTCCTAACAGCCCATCGGCACATGCCACTGCTATAGGAAAGAAACAGTAAAGCGTGACGACAATAAGCTTTGGCCCGATGTCGAAGCCAAACCAGAGCAGTAACAAGGGGGCGAGCGCAATCATGGGAATGGTCTGTGACGTGACCAGCAAGGGATAAACGGCACGCCGCACAGCCGGGGACATATCGAGCAGGACCGCCAGCAGTACACCAAGCAGGATCGCAGCGGCAAGGCCAAGCACCGTTTCTAACAGCGTCTGCAGCGTATGACCGGAGATCACATCCCAATTATCGATCAATGCCTGCACAATGGCGGTCGGTGTTGGCAGTACGGTAGCACTGATTTTACCTGCACGCACGTAGAGTTCCCAAAATGCTAATAGCGCCACGGCGAGTACAAAGGCGGGACCGTATCCAGCTACCCAACGCAGTCGCGTACTGTGCCGCGTAAGCACTATCGTCCTTGAAGCGATCATAACTGTTGCTCCTTCAAAAGCAGGGCGAGTAGCTCCTGCTCTAACTGCACGGCCCGCCCACATGCCAGGTGTTCCTGACGCCGTGGTCTCGGTAGATCGACATCTACGACGCGCAATACTCGCGCCGGACGCGCACTCAGGACATAGATGCGATCAGATAACAAGAGCGCCTCGCGCACATCATGCGTGATGAAGAGCACACTCGAATGCAGCGTTTGCCATAAATCGAGGAGCCACATCTGCAACGAGAGCCGCGTCAAGGCATCGAGCGCACCAAATGGCTCATCCAACAACAAAAAGGAGCGGTTAAAGAGCACCGTGCGGAGGAGGGCTACACGCTGACGCATACCACCTGAGAGTGTCGCGGGATAGTTCTGAGCAAAGTCTACCAGTCCAAAGCGTTTGAGCAGTTCCAGGGCCTCCTGTTGAGCCTGCTTACGGGGCACACGACGCACATCTAGCCCCAACACGACATTCTCCTCGACCGTGCGCCACGGCAAGAGCAGAGGCTGTTGTGGCATATAGCCAGACTTACCAGCACGTGTACCACTCGTTTCACCAACGATAGCGACAAGTCCCGCGCTCGGCTCATCGACACCCGCGATAATATTGAAGAGCGTGCTTTTTCCGCAGCCACTCGGTCCAATGACCGTAACAAACTCGCCCTCGGCAACGGTCAGATCAATCGGAGCTAGCGCCTCCACCTGTCGGCGCCCACTGCGATAGGTCTTGGTCACGCCCTGTACTGCTAGTTTTAATGAATCCATGCCACCACCTCTATCGGTGTACAATGTATCGCACGCGCGCCTCCCCCTGGTTTCAAAGACCATACAAAAGGCCGCAACCCTGATTTGGAGGGTTGCGGCCTGAATCTCTGAGAGACGCCTGGTAGACCGTGGCCGCTTCCCTCCGCTGGTATTATCCAGATCAGGTTCATAGGGACCGTAGCCCGTTTGACACGGCTACATCTCAGCCCGGTGGCGCCCCTAGCGGCCTTGTAACGCTCTTATTAGAAAATAAAATGTGCTTTCTTGTGCTAAACCTATTATATGAGATGGGTAAGAGCTATTGCAAGCGAGAGGAATTGTCGGGACATGTACAAGCTTGTGTTAGCAGGGCATCCCCTTGCGGGTCATCGTCCCCACTATCCCAGTAGTCCGACCCCTTGTGGGTCGCTTCACACCACTCATTCACCATGCCCCAACGCTGCGACCCACAAGGGGTCGGACTACTGATTTGCTGAAGCAACGTCTAGGGCACCCGCAAGGGGATGCCCCTCCCATACACGTGTGTGGCTCTTCCAGCCGATGTATGGGAGGGGCATCCCCTTGCGGGTGCCCTTGTCGGCATGGTAGTCCCGATCTTGCCACAGCCCCGACATGTGGTAGAACTAGCTCATCTTACGCAGTTATATATCTTGTGTTATACTAGCGTCAGTTTTTTATTTCTCTCGCGTAAGGTGAAGAATGGTAGTAGAAGTTCTGCAAAATGGCCGCTATCGTCTTCTACGTCCTCTGGGACATGGAGGCATGGGTGAAGTGTACCTCGCAGAAGATACGCGCATCGCTCGGCAAGTGGCTATCAAGGTCGTTCGGACAGGAGCTATTCCTTATCCTGACGTTGTTGTTACTGAGGATGTCGTGCGCCTCTTTCAGCGCGAGGCGAAGGCCGTTGCTCAACTCGACCATCCACACATTTTACCTCTCTTTGACTACGGCGAGGAAATGATGGATCAGACGATGGTCACTTACATGGTTATGCCATTTTGTCCAGAGGGTTCATTCGCTGATTGGTTACACCAGCGCAGTGATTATGGTTCGCTCTCATCACAGGATGTCGTGCACTTTGTAAGTCAAGCAGCTGACGCTCTTCAGCATGCTCACGACCATCAGATTATTCATAGAGATGTCAAACCATCCAATTTTCTCATTCGCAGCAATAGAGATAATGCGAACCGTCCCGATTTACTGTTGACGGATTTTGGTATCGCCAAGTCCAACAGTGATATTACCAGCCAGACCATTCGCGGAACTCCGACCTATATGGCTCCTGAACAATGGAGCGGTGTATCTGTACCCGCAACGGACCAGTATGCTCTTGCAATCATGGCCTATGAAATGCTGACAGGCCATCCTCCCTTTCAGGGTAATCAAGAGCAAACGATGTATTGGCACCTCACAACGCTACCACAGCCACCCAGTACGCTCAATTCACGCCTCTCTGCAGGTGTCGATGCGGTAATTTTACGCGCTCTCGCCAAACAGCCTGCCAATCGCTTTGTTTCCATCTCTGACTTTGCTCATGCCCTCCAGCAAGCCTTACACCCCGCGCACACCTCTTATGGTTACGAACCCGACATATATGGACCTACATTATCACCCGCCGTGATTGCACAACCCGATAATGCCGCACTTGTTGCTTATAAACCTGTACAACCACCTTCTCCCATTCCCACTCCACAAGCCTACAATTCTGTACATACCGACAGGGATGATGCAGCAATTATTAAACACCAGGGATTCGTCCAAAGTCCCAACAGAAGAAGAGGCATGCTATTCATTGGACTGGCACTACTCATTGTAGCTGCGAGTATAGGTCTACCCCTGCTGTTTACCTATCAGAAAAATGTACATAACGCCTCTCTTCATGCAACGGCAACGGCACAAGCGAACCTTACCGCTACAGTGGTTGCCTCGCAATACCCTTTTAGCAAGACAGTGCTGCTTGATGATCCCTTGAGCGATAACAGTCGTGGGCATAATTGGATGGAGAGCACGAATGGCACGGGCGGCTCTTGTGCCTTTACGGGAGCGGCCTATCATGTCAGCGAGTCACAACAAGGCTATTTCAACACCTGCTTTGCTCAGAACCTGCAATTTACGAACTTTACCTATGAGGTAGAGATGAATATCAGCAAAGGTAATGGTGGTGGGATTGTCTTTCGAGCCGATAGTGCAAACACCAAATTCTACTACTTGCGTTTCGAGCAGAGCGGCTTTTTCTCGCTTCGCCTCTACGTGGATGGTACAGGCGCAACTTCGCGCTTGTTAAAAAGCGGTTTTTCCACAAACCTTGCTCTTAGCCCGAACGAAACCAACGCCATTTCGGTCGTTGCGCGTAATGATACTATCGATCTCTATTTAAACCAGCAGTTCCTCACAAGCGTGACTGATAGTACGTATACCCAGGGTCAAATCGGAGTTACCGCCGATGACGTCACCGATGCAACTGAGGTGGTATTTACTAACGCAAAGGTGTGGAAGTTGCCTTAAAAGAAAGATAGCAGAAACGGGCAGGGGAGATGCGCAATACGCATCTCCCCTGCCCGTTTCTGCTATCTTTCCTAATTTACTTTCCTAGCAAGAACGCTAACAAACTGCTTGCGGCGGGGCTTGCTGCATTAATGACGAACTGAGCGGCGAAGGTGAGCACAACCAGCGCAGCAGATGCCAATGTGATCGAGGTACCCAGGCCAATAGGAGTCGTCAGGTGGTCTTGTTTGAGCGGTGCGTCGAAGTACATTGACTTGATGATACGCCCATAATAGACCAGTGAAACGATGCTGTTAATCAAGGCGATAATGACCAGCCATTGCAGACCGAGACCCCATGCTGTACTGAAAATGATTATCTTACTCCAAAAACCCGCCAGCGGTGGAATACCAGCTAGTGAAGCCAGACACGCAGCCGTACCCGCACTAAGCAAGGGAGCGCGTTTCGCCAGACCTCGGAAGTCCTCAATCCTCTCGCCGCCCGTCAGGTCGCCGAGGGCGATGATACCGGCAAATGCTCCTAGGTTCGTCACCACGTAGATCAGGATGAAGAACAACACGGCGGCATTGCCAGCAGCATTGTTACTGCCGAAACTGGCAACAAAACCAACCAGGATGTAACCAGCCTGGGCGATACTGGAATAGGCCATCATACGCTTGGCGTTAGTCTGCACCGCCGCCACGAAGTTACCGAGCGTCATCGTCAACACAGCCACAATCGCGATGACTGTTACCAGCGATGTAAGGTTGACCTGTCCCAATCCACCATCGATAAAGACACGAATCAGAGCGGCAAAACCCGCCGCTTTAGAACCGACCGAGAAGAACGCCGTAGCTGGCGTTGGTGAACCCTCATAGATATCCGGTGCCCACATATGGAACGGAACAGCAGCTATCTTGAAGCCGAACCCAGCCAGAATCAGCACACCTGCAAGCAGCTCCATCAGGTTGTTTTGCATCGAGACGATGACGTTTCCACTGTGAATACCACTCCTAATGAGCGTCGCAATGCCCATCAGGTCCGTTGTTCCCGTCAGACCATAGAGCAGGGCGAAACCATAGAGCAGAATCGCGGACGACATTGCACCTAGCAGGACATACTTCACAGCCGCCTCCGCCGATTTCTCATTGAAGCGAATCAGACCCGCCATGACGTAGAGCGGAATACTCGTCAGTTCGAGCGAGATGTAGATAGTGATTAGCTCCGTCGTGCTCGCCATCAGCATCATACCCGTTACGGAGAAGATCATGAGCGTGTAGAATTCGCCACCCGCTTTCACGTACTTGCTGACGTAATCATACGACGCCAGCATCATGACGGCAGCAATAATCAAAAATATGACATTGAAGAAGAGGGCATACGAATCAACCGTCAGCATATTGAAGAAGCCATGATTGGCCTTCGCTAAATTGAGCGTGAAGATTTGCGATATGACCAGGGCCGTTGGCACAATCAAGCCAATCAGCGCCGTCGCCATCACAACCACGCGCCTCCTGGTGAACAGGTCTACCATCATCACCACCAGCCCAAGCAACGTCATAGCTAGCTCTGGTGAGAGCAAGTAGACATCATTTATAGATAAACTCATACCTGTACCTCTACCTTATCGCAGCCGAGGCCGCATGCATAAGCTGCGTCAGGCTGGGTGTAATCGTACTGATTAAAGCTGTTGGATAGATACCGACAAACACGATAACCGCCGCCAGCGCGAAGAGCGGAATCATCTCGCGCAAGCTGGCATCGGGCAGCCAGTTCCACTTACTATTGAATGGTCCATAGAAGACGCGTTTAAGCATCCACAGCAGATAGCTGGCGGTTAGGATCATGGTGAAGACAGACACAACGGTAACCGTAGTCCAGACCTGGAAACTGCCTGTAAACACCATATATTCGGCAACAAAGCCTGCCAGCCCCGGTAGACCGAGCGAGGCGAGACCAGCAAAGGTGAACATGGTGGCAAGCATTGGCATACGCTTGGCAACACCACCAAAGATGTCTATCTCGCGCGTGTGTGCATGGTCGTAAATGACACCGACACAGAAGAAGAGCATACCCGTAATGATACCGTGGCTGAACATCTGCACCGTCGCTCCCGTCAGGGCCGCCATACGGAAAGCCATATCGCCAGTACCAGCCGCCGCCGCGACGCCGAGCAAAATGATACCCATGTGGCTCACACTGGAGTATGCAATCAGCCTCTTCATATCGCTCTGTACAAGGCAGATACCCGCGCCGTAGATGATGTTGATGACCGCAAGCACTGCAAGAACGCCCGCGAACTGATGTACGCCCTGTGGGAAGAGTGTCAGGCAGAAACGAATCAGGCCATAGGCACCCATCTTGAGCAGCACAGCCGCCAGAATGACGCTGACCTCGGTTGGCGCATCCGTGTGTGCATCAGGCAGCCATGTATGCAGTGGAAACATCGGTATCTTGACAGCAAAGGCCGTAAAGACTAGCAAGAACGCCAGCAGTTGCAGGCTCATTGTAATACTGGTAAACGGAATCTGCACATTACCAATAAGCAAATGCTGGGAAAGTGCTAGTAAACTTGACGTCGTACCACCCGAACTCACGTAAACCAGAATGAAGCCAGCCAGCATAAAAACGCTACCAAAGAACGTGTAAAGCAGGAACTTCCACGCCGAGTAGATACGTCCCGGTACGCCGTGCTTTATATGCTCGTTACCCCAAATACCGATGAGCAGGAACATCGGAGCCAGTTCCACCTCCCAGAAGAGGAAGAAGAGGAACATGTCGAGCGATACGAAGACGCCCATCACGCCCGTCTCAAGTAACAGAATCAGGGCCATGTATTCCTTAACGCGTACCTTCTCCCAGCCGCCTATAATGGAAAGCATCGTAATCAGGGCGTTCAGGACGACCAGTGGCAAGCTTAAACCATCAACGCCCACAAAGTAGTGGATGTTGAACTGTAACGAACCTGTACCAAAGGTAATCCAGGGCAGATCAATCTTGTCGGGAAGGTTCCTCAGGTCGCCAAAGGCACCAAAGCCTTGAGGCGATGCAAGTATCCGAAAGAAGATTACTATTGAGAGTACGAAGACCGCCGCTGAGAACGCAAGCGCGACCCAGCGGGCAATCCTCTCAGGTGTTGCATAGACTCCCACCGCACCGATCACCGGCAGCAGGAGAATCCAGGTGAGATCATTGGTGAATATATTCATGATCCTATCTTCCCCCCAGGAATGTGACCAGTACCACGACAAGCGCAGCTAGTACAGCGACACCACCAAAGTAGCCGATCATGTAGGATTGTACCCTACCTGTCTCGGTATAGCGAGCGTCGCGTCCAAGCGTTGTCACCAACCGCGCCACACCATTCACAATGCCATCGACGACGTAGGTATCGAAGGCTTGCTCGATATGCGAGAGGCCCAGCACACCATACTTGATTAGCAAATTGTAGAAGTCGTCAACATAGTAACGGTTGAACAGAATGCGATGAATCGTGCGCATTGCCGCGTTATTCTCCACAAAGTTATGAAGCCTTGCTTGGTCCAAACGAGCATACATGTAGTAGGCAACACCGAGCCCTATGAACGAAGTGGCTATACCGATGTAGGTGCGTGGGTCAGTCAACAGCGTGACGATATTCAGCACTGGGGCATTCGGTTGCAGGTATTGAAAGAACGTGAACCAGTAGCCAGCAGCGATTGATGCGATAGCCAGCAGGCTCAAAGGAATGGTCATCGTCGGTGGCGACTCATGTGGGTCGCCCACGCCGCGATAGGTACCACCCCATAGCCCCCCAAAGCGACCATTGGTTCCACCAAAGGCCAGGATATAGGCACGCAGCATATAGAAGGCGGTCAAGCCAGCAGTACCCAGCGTGACGATATATAAGCCCCATTGACCACGTTCAGCCGCGAGACCGATAATCGTGTCCTTACTATAAAAGCCAGCGAAGAAGGGGAAACCAGAGATCGATAGGGTAGCGATCAACCATGTGATGGCGGTGACAGGCATCCTGGGTCCCAGGCCACCCATCAGGCGCATATCCTGTACCTCTTTGTGAGTAGCATGGTGCAGCGAATGCAGTACGCTACCAGCGCCGAGGAAGAGCAGGGCCTTAAAGAAGGCATGCGTGAAGAGGTGGAACATGCCAGGGCCAGTCCCATAGTTGAGATCAGAGGTACCAAGGCCCGAGACGCCTAGACCGACGAACATGTAGCCAAGCTGACTAATCGTTGAGAAAGCCAGCACACGCTTGAAATCCATCTGCACAAGTGCGATAGTCGCCGCGAAGAGAGCGGTGAAGGCTCCAACCCAGGCCACCACGTTCAACGCCACCGGGCCTGCCGCCACGAAGAGCGGGAAGACACGGGCCACCATGTAGACACCAGCAGCAACCATTGTTGCCGCATGAATCAGCGCACTTACAGGCGTCGGACCTTCCATAGCGGAAGGAAGCCAGACGTGTAACGGGAACTGCGCCGACTTCCCAATAGCGCCACAGAAGACCAGGATCATAGCAATAGTCAGCACCGTTTTGTCGATATGCGGTGCGGCAGCAAACAATTGGCTGAATTCGAAGGTTCCCGTGTTGGCGAAAAGGATCATGATACCAATGATGAAGCCAACATCACCGACACGGTTGGCGATAAAGGCTTGTATTGCCGCGCTCGCGGGAGCGGGACGCTGCTCCACAGGCTTCGCACGCTTGTTGTACCAGAAACCAATGAGTAGGTAGGAACTTAGACCAACTAGCTCCCAGCCGACAAAGATAACCAGGAAGTTCTGGGCAAACACAATCACAAGCATTGAGAAAGTAAAAAGCGAGAGGTATGAGTAGAAACGTGCGTAGCCAGCCGAGTCTTCCATATAGCCCTGCGAGTAGAAGTTCACCAGCAATGAAATGGTCGTCACCACCACCATCATAGCAATAGCGAGGGTGTCGATGCGGAAAGCGACTACGTAATTTGCTGTGGAGCCTTGCACGAGCCAATCGTAGGAGAAGACCGTTATCCCATTTGATAATGACTTGGGGTTGAATGCCGAATAAAAGAGCAGCACCCAGGAGTAGATAGTAGCTAGAGCCAGGATGACTATGCCTACATAGCCGCTCGCTACCGCCCCCGCAGAAAGATGTGCGACTTTGGGATCTTCGTCATCGCTCTCGCCATGATCGTCGAGTGCTGCCCCATGCTCTTTAGCAACCTCAACCTCGGCATCCGCGAGATCGTGCTCGCCGTGCGCTCCTCCTTCGGTAGCAGCGGCCTCAGAATGTGGTCCTCCGTGTGCTAGAGTAGTCTCGGCGTGCGCCTCATGTTGGCTGTGTGCCCCCTCAACTCCAGCAGTAGCAACCTTTGGCCGACTGAGCATATCCCACACGCGGGTGCCAAAGATGATGACCACGAACGAGAAGAGCGGCGCGAACAGAATCAGCCATGAATATGAATATAAAGCCATAGCATTCACCACTTCATCAAGTCTATGTCGCTAACGTCCACTGTCTCGCGTTTGCGGTAGATTGCGATAATCATTGCAAGAGCGACTGCGGCCTCTGCCGCGGCGACAGTGATAATGAAGATAGCGAAAATTTGACCAGTCAAGAGAGTAGAGTAGGTCCTGACATGGTTGAAAAACGAAAAACCCACCATGGTAATATTGACCGCATTGAGCATAATCTCGATGCCCATCAGTACGGCGATGGCGTTGTGCTTAGCAATTGCGCCATATAATCCAATGCAGAAGAGGACAGCACCGAGAATTAAAAAATGATTGAGCGTAAGTCCCATCAAATTAATCCTCCCTACCAATGGCAATCGCACCAACAATTGCTACAAGGAGCACAAGCGATGCAACTTCAAAAGGCAGTACATAGCTATAGGACTGAGGGCTATAGAGAAGCTGCCCTATGCGAACAACATTATTGACATTGTCTGGAAGTGGACTTGGTGTACCAGTAACATCAACGGCATGGGGACTACTCATTGCGGCATAAATGATACCAACGCCGACAAGGGCGCTGATAATGAGAGCGACCCACCACTGCTTGTTCAAGGGATTCGTATTCTGCATGCCCGTGATGCGCGTCAACATGAGAGCAAACAGGATGAGAATTGTGACTGCTCCCGCATAGATGAGAATTTGCACAATGGCGATAAATTCCGCATTGAGCAACACATAGATACCAGAAGCCATCGCAAACACCACGACCAACGCCAACGCGCTATGCACAATGTTGCGAAGACCTACCACCATCAACGCCGATCCTACCAGGATCACAGCGATGATCCAAAATACGAGGGTGGCGAAGTCCATAAAAAATACCTCCCGGTTACATCGGATCGTAATTTCACGTCTTAGTATTAAGAAGAGAATACTTCTTTTCACGCGTGTAGGCCGAAAGAGCCTTCGCATCTTTCACGCGTACTTACCAAAAAAAATTACATCCTTAATTGAATAGTTGCTAATTGTATTGTATCATCCTTAGCGCGGCACGTGGAAACCGTGCCGTGAGGCGAGGGCAAGATGTCCCCTCCTGCGATTTTAGCAAAACAAATAACTTGTGACAAGGTGTAGGACAATATAGGAGAAAAAGACCCGAGTTGAGCAAAAAATAGTACCTATAGATATCACCTTATGGAAGATTTGAAACGTATCTATAAGTAGGAGATGCTAGCGTATAGAAACTTTTCTTGAAACATCTTCCAGCAACGGCTCAATGGCCACGTAGAACTAACCTGCTATGTTATAATTGTATTGATGAACTCATCTTTATATATAAAAGGCACGCAAACAGTATGAGCGTAACTCAAACAACCACGAAGCAAGACGCTTCCAATGAAGAAGTGAGATGTACACGCTGCAACAGCGTACTCCCTCCATATGCAACATTTTGTAGCGCGTGTGGCGAACGTGTCGGTAAAAGTAAGCAAGGCACACAACAGTTCAATGCTCTGCATCAAGACGGGTCCGATGTATCCGAGCGATATCGCATCACCTCGTTAGTACGCCGTCGTCCTCACGTCCAACTCTTCCTTGCCTTTGATAATATGCATCAACGTCCCGTTGCGATTCGTGATATCGATCTCGATAGCCTGGATGATGACGCACAGAGACAAGCAATAGAGGCAGCACAACAAGAATATGATCTGTTGCGTCGTCAGAGAATTCCCGATGTAATGCCTGTCATCGACCTTCGCTACTCGCAGGGACATCTCTTCGTCGTAGCTGGTTGGCCCTTCCCTCTCGCGGCCAATGAGGCAGAGGATAGTAGGAAGATACGCACGCACACTTTACAGGACCTGCTCCAAAGTGGAATTGGTCTTCCTGGCGAACAGGTAGCCCTCTCCTGGCTGTACCGCATCTGTACTGCAGTGGAGCGCTTGCACAGTTACAACGTAGTGCTTGGTGATCTTGACCCTTCGAGTATCGTGACGAGTGACAACACCTACGCCGGTTCGCCAGCACTTATGGTGTCATGGTTGCCTCTTCCTATACGTGCATTGCTTACCAGCACATCGAGCGGTGTAAATGGAAATCAGGGCGGCAACCAATTTATCGCACCAGAGGCACGCCTTGGTAACGTGGAAACGCGCTCCGACATCTATAGTCTTGGTGCATTGCTCTACCTGCTGCTGACAGGCTCTATACCTGATGAAGCCTCATCATCGACTCAGCGCCAATGGCGTAACCCGCGTGAGCTAAATCCTGGCATTACAGCTAGCACTGAAGCTGTAGTCATGCGCGCCTTATCTATTGATCCCTCAAAGCGCTTTCAATGTGTTGGCGAGATGGCGGAAGCTCTGCTTCTTTCACCCGAGATATTACAGGAAGCCAGGCGGATTCGATCAGCGGACACGACTTCAAACGGGAAAAACGGCAAATATGATGCATCATCTCCCGAAGGAGCAAGTATTGAAGCGGAGCCACCAGACGACCCGGACGAAGTTACAGTCTCCATCGTACCGCTCCAGACACAACTAGCACGCTGGCAACTTTCTGAGATAGAAACAGGCCAGATTCCTATGCTGGATGAGCAAACGAACCAATCAAGAGAAAAGGAGATGACAGGGATTCCAGAAACACCAGCAGTAGAAGCTGAGCAGATATGGAATACTGTCCCATCTACACCTAATCAGACACCTCTGCCCATAGCAGACGAGGCTTCCTCCCTCAAGGACGAGCCTCTACCAGAACCAATACCGCGTGCAACACAGGCACCTGAGAGAAGCCCAGGTGAGATACCGCTATTACAACGCTTCAAGGAGCGAGTTAGTGGCATACTACCCACCTTGCCACCCATGCAGCCGAAATCACCCTCAGCTATTGCGCCATCTCAAGATCAGCCGCAAGCAGACACCGATACATCGTTTCTCAAGCGGTTACAACGCTTCTTGCTCGGTGAGCAACGACGCAGGACTACGGCAGCGGCGCTTGTCGAGACACCACTGCGCGTACAGCCCAATCAGAGTTATACCATCCGTATCCACCTGATGGGCCGAGATGAACCAACACAGCCACCTGGGTCAAAGAGGGGGGCGCAACCAGTGGGGTTGAGCGCGCTTGTACGTGACGAGACTGTTCATATCGAGGTGCGTTCCGCAATCTACCAGAACTATGCCTATATTGTGCAGCGTGCGGATGTCCACGTCCCAGGAGAAGGCTACGCCGCCGAGGTGACGATTCCTATGCAGCCAATCTCCGAAGGCCCAAATGGACGCCGTGAACGCTTGCACATCTTTTTCACGGACGACATGCGCCGCCCGCTTTATGAGAAACCGTTCGCGGTCGAGGTGTTCATCTCGCACCTCGTCCAATCTGGACGTGAGGGGCACAACGTCCTGACCATTCCATTATGATTTCTGTATCCGAACGAAAAATAGCACTGGAATGGTAGACCATTCCAGTGCTATTTTTCGTTCGGATGACTATCATGAGCCAAACAAAAACACCGTCCCTCCCATCATGGCATAAAGCAGAATCAACAATAACCCTTCCAGCCAGACCAGTTCCCCATCCTTCGTGATCTCACTAAAAAGAAAGGTCGCAATGCCCAGCACCGCCAACTCGACAATGCTGAACACCAGGTCCAGGCGTTGAGGTGCCACAAGACTGACCAGTACAAGAATTGGGGCCATAAGCAGCGCGATCTGAATTGAAGAACCAGCAGATGCCGCAAGCACCATTCCTATACGCTTATCCAAAGCCATCGAAATAGTGTTAAAATATTCCGGCAAACCACCAATCAAAGGGATAAAGATCAGCCCGACAAAAGCTGGATTCCAGTGAAGTACCTGCGTCACTGGCTCAATCGCGCCTACCAGTATTTCCGAAAGCACGGCAACACCAATTGTAGCCACTGTAAGCAACAGTAATCCACGCCACAGAGGAGCCTTCTTTTCATCCTTCTGCTTTGACTGTTGTTCGGGCGTTTCCACTTCCTCCGTTTTCTCAGATGGTGACGCTCCTCTCGACACTTGCCTACCGCGTGTGAGCGCATCGCGTTTCTCATCGGATTTTGTAGCCACCTGCTGGGCCTCTTCTCCATGTGTTCCGGTTTCGTGTGACACTATCGCCTCAACGGTCCCGTCAATCTGTTTGAGAACTCCACTCTTGTTGGAAACAGCGCTTTTGGCTATATGATGACGATAGGCAAGGAGACGCGTAACCGCCGCCTCTGAACGCGCCCCCAGCACAGGATCGAACTCTTCTACATCACTCTTGTCACCAATGTGAAAGACGCTAAAGAGAATGGACGCGATATAGCCCAATAACAGAAAGACCGCGATTACATCGGAGAGCAGCACTCCTCGCTCGACAACCTGCGTCTGATGAGAACGCGAGGCGAGCAGTTCTGCAACGGTCGGCAGGACTAGCCCACCAATACACAAAGCCAGGAGAGACGCATACTGGCTTGCAGGCCGCGTCTCGAAGGTTAAGCGCCCATGCTTAAAACCGCCAATACAGACCGAAACGCCTAGCACCAGTAAGGCATTACCAAGAATAGTCCCGATGATAGATGCGCGCACCACATCGACCAGTCCTTGACTGAGCGCAAGAATGCCAATAATAAGCTCAGTCGCGTTGCCAAAGGTGGCAAAGAGCAGACCGCCAATGCGCTCGCCCGTATGTTCTGCGACCTGTTCAACCGACTCACCGATTAATGCTGCTAGCGGAAGGATGCCCAAAGCAGCTATAATAAAAAGCACCAATGGCGGTATGTGAAGGAAGTCGAGAATAGGAGCCAGGACAGCAAAAATAAGAAAGAAATATAACCAGCGAGGCATATGTATCCCTCCTCTTTATTGGCATTGTTTCCGCGACACGAAGCATACTCTCGGTTGGTGCTAAGCTCTCAGTTAGCTCGGTTGGGCAAGAAACGGGAGACTTCCAGCATGCGATGATTGAACTAGGGGTAGTGCTGGTGTCATCCTTGCTCTTGGTATTACCCTGAAATTGCTCGGCAGGCTAGTTGATGACAACTCATCGAGCAAGTGACATCTTCGCCTCAAGAGCAGTTTTAACCGTAGACCACTCGCTGGCGATAACACTGTAGTAGACCGAGTGTCGGTAGTAGCCATCGGGCATAATCATGTGGTTGCGCAGAATACCCTCCTTTACCGTACCCAGACGCTCGATGGCCCGTTGTGATGTCATATTGCGACTATCCGTTTTAAGCTGTACACGAATGACCCCAAGAGCCTCGAATGCGTGACGCAGCAAGAGATATTTGCACTCTGTGTTGACACTCGTCCTGCGCATCTCTCGCGCTAACCATGTTGAACCAATTTCCAGGCCACGATCTTTGGACGCAATATTCAGGTAGCGCGTCGAGCCAACAGCATGTCCCGTTGCAAGATCAATGATTGCAAACGGGACCTCTGTTCTGGTCTCCTGTGCCTGCAAAGCGGTGCTAATCCAGGCCTGCATATCAACAAGCGTGCTAGAGGGATTATAGGGCATATAAAGCCAGATAGCAGGGTCCTGTGCCGCGTGATAGAGATCAACGGCGTGTTGCAGTTGTAGCGGTTCTAGCCGCACGACGTTGCCCACTAATGTTACAGTTTCTACCTTCATGATCAAAGTATTTTCCTTTTCCAATTCGATAGTTCTTGAGCCCGATTATAACATGAGTGGGTAAGCAGAGCGAGGACAAGCCATCGCCCCTACTATATGGCGTCGCGTGTGATGAGCGTATAGTAGGGGCGATGGCTTGTCCTCGCCGTGTAGCTTCCAACAGTCCTGCATATTCCCCTTGCCCTTCTGTGCTACTCTATTGCAAGAGATCATAAAAGGGCACTCAAGCATGAAACGCAGTTTTTTATCACGGCTTCGCAGAAACGGAACCCTATATCTTACCAGTGCACTCCTCCTCCTGATGGGAATACCTCTCTATCAGGCACGTGTGCTTGTGCCTCTGGGCTATAGCGATGCACTCGCCGCGACAGGCACTGGCCGTTTCGCATCCTATTTGACATGGATTGGCAGCCATAATACACAATTTCTCGTCTATCGTGTGCTTCTCATACTGGCCTTTGCTTTATTGTTAAGTCTGCCCTTCTCTCTCTTCCGTATTATTATCGCGCAAGAATTAATGGCTCAGCAGGAACAGGCAGAGGAGGAGGAGGAAGCCGAACAGGAAGAGGACCACGAAAATGTGGACGAGGAGCCTGAGGATGAAGTTGATGAGGAGGACGATACAAGTGAGGCCGAAGAGTCGGACGGTCTCCCTCCTTATGCATGGCGTGGAAAAGGCTTCGCGGTTATCGCCGCATGGTCGGGACTCTTTGGCCTGGTTGCTTATGTGCTAGGAACAGTAGTAAGCACACTCTATCTGGCTATCGTCAGTAGTGGATTTACTTCGCGCGCACCGCTTCCTGGCAATCTCACCGTCTTTTTGAGTATCTTCTCCTTTTTCACCAACACCGTAGGCATCGGATTTCTCGCGCTGGCAACATTATTCTTTGGCGCGATCATCGCACGAAGTGGGCACAAACTCTGGCCTGGGGAATGGGTCATCTTTGGATACATAGCCCTCGCGGTCGCTGCTCTCCTTAGCGGTAGTGCCGTTGCGGTTGCGAGTGCGCCCACAGCGGGTCAGGCGCCCTTAACCGCGCCTGCCATTCTGTTATTCGCGCTATGGACGCTCTGGCTAAGTGTGATGCTCGTGCGCCTTAAACCAGAGGCATGATTTGGAGAAGATCACCTACAGCCACAGTCGAGCAGCCTGACTGATACGTTGTTGCTCCTCTTCCGTCAGTTGCCAGCCGATAGCCCCTGCGTTTTCGCGAGCTTGACGCACGTTCTTTGCCCCTGGAATGGGAATAATGCCCTCGTCTTTCGTCAAAAGCCAGTTCAGGGCAACCTGCGCCGTGGTCTTTTCGTGTGACCTGGCAATGATTGTCATTGTTTGTAGCAATGACTCCATTTTGCGACGTTGTGAGGTTCTAAAGGCGGGGATGAAACGACGCGGACCTGTGAGTCGCACCGCCTGCGACTCGCTTACACGATACTTGCCTGTGAGCAATCCTTGTTCCAATGGACTGTATGCGATGAGGGCGACGTTTAGCTCTTTACAAGCGGCTAACACACCATTTGACTCTGGGTTACGGTGCAACAGACTATAGTGGACCTGGTTAGAAGCCAGGGGAATGTCGTGACGCGCAAGTCGTGCATGTGCTTTACGCATCAGGTCAGCGCTGTAGTTGCTGACGCCAACGGCTCGTATCTTACCAGCGCGTACCGATTGTGCGAGAGCATCCATGAGCGCGTTCACGCTGAGGAACGTATAAGGCCAGTGAATTTGATACAGGTCAATCTGACTCACCCCTAGTCGTTCCAGACTATTGTCTAATGCTATAAGCAAATTACGTGCTGAAAAACGTGTAGGAATCGGCGCGAACTTACTGGCAATAATAATGGGTCGTCCATCATGGCGCATACACTCGCCGAGAATGCGCTCCGACTCTCCACGTCCATACACCTCTGCTGTATCAAAGAAGTTGAGGCCAACATCCAGGCACGTCTGGTACGCTTGCATAATGTCCTCACGTGTATAGCCCTGCCCATAGCCCCAGAAACTAGTATCGCCCCAGCTCCATGTACCAATACCCAATGGCGGAACAGTGACACCTGACACCCCCAATTGACGTTGATCGACTTGTATCATATATCTATTATCCTCTGAATTCTAGTAGGGAGACCCACGAGGGTCTCCCTACTTTTGAATGACTCGTATCTTAGCATAGCACAAGGAGGGAAGAAAAGAGGGAAAAATACAACGGAAATCTTGCTTCTCCGCCACCGCGCCCACAAAGTGGTAGAGAGATCCCCGTTACACACAGTATATCGTAATTGTCTTTTGTACACAAGAAGAAAGAGTACTAATAGAGAACAGTGATTAAAAATGACATAGAGTCTATCACCTATGTTTTATGAATCGCTTTTCTCTAAGTACCAGACTGGCTTGCACGAGTTTGGGTGCCGTGATAGACTGAGCAGGACATCTTGAGTTCTCCTATCTCTGTAGAACTGTTGTATCTTTATATAAAATGAAAAAAGGAATGTATTGTGAACGACGACCCTGAAATCAGCCACAGGAGAAATACTGTGCTAGGAAACAATCACGCTGGAGACCGATTTGCAGGACGCCGTATTGTCACCATTGGTGGAGGCTCTGGGACTTTTTCTGTCCTTTCACATCTAAAAAAGTATCCATTTAACATTAGTGCAGTCGTAACTATGTCGGATAGTGGAGGAAGTTCTCGTCGGCTCATGGACGAGTTCCGTCGCCAGTTACCACTGGGCGATCTGCGTATGTCGCTTGTGGCGTTGGCACGCAATGGGGCATTGTGGCGTGAAATTTTTATGCATCGCTTTGGACGCCCTGCCGAGCAGGACGAACTGAATGGAGCAAATGTTGGCGTGAGCGGACATAGCCTGGGCAATCTCATCTTGAAGGGGCTCCAAGATATTAATGACGACGATCTTCTCCTTGCTATTGAAGACGCCCAGGAGTTACTAGACACCGCTGGCAATGTCCTCCCAGTCACACTGATGCAGACGACGATCTGCGCGGACCTGGAAGATGGTACGACGATCTGCGGTGAGACGGACATCGACACACGCGGTAAGAAACACCCGAACGCGCTCTCGCCCATCGTACGGTTGCGACTGCAGCCGGAGGATGCGCCAGCCTGTGCACAGGCGATCAGGGCAATACGACGCGCCGACACCATCGTCATCGGCCCCGGCGACCTCTACACAAGCCTTCTACCAAACCTGCTCGTGAAGGATATCGCTCGCGCAGTACGTGAGTCTGACGCAGAGAAGGTCTACATCTGCAACCTGATGACGAAACACGGAGAGACAGACAGCTATAAAGCCTCTGATTTTGTGAACGAGATACACTCTTATCTCGGTGCACGCGTTGACCGTGTGATTGTAAATGATGGTCCCTTCGCATCAGAGGTATTGAAAACCTACGCTCAAGAGGGCAGCGAACCTGTACAGGTGGATCGTGCACGACTCTCACGGCTCGTACCGCACGTCTCTATCGAGCATCTCAACCTGGAAGATGATCGGCTTGCGCGTCACGATCCTGAACGCCTCGTACGCGCCATCTTCCACAACGATGGTCTATAACACAAGTATGCCTACGAAAAAGGAGTGTTGTCCATATGTAGACAACACTCCTTTTTCGTAGGCATACTTGTTAGTGTAAACCCTTTGCGATGCTTTCAAACTCCTCACGGGGAAAAGCACGCATCGTCTGAGTACGCATGCTGCCCTGTGCGATAGTGCCGAGGATGAGACGGGCCGCCGTCTGATCGTCGGGAGCCTCTGTAATCACAACATAATCGAACTGACCCATGACCAGATAGAAGCCTATCAGCTTCCCTCCAGCCTCTTTAAGAGCCGCATCAAAGGTTTGTAGACGTTCGGGTGCGTTCTTGGCCTCTCGTATCCCTTGCTCCGTGAGGTTGACCAAGCTGATATAGGTTGGCATGTGTTCCTCCCACGTGATTGTTAAATACTACAGGACGATGTGGCAACGGCGCATTAGCGGTTCTCCACCTTCATTGTACACGGAAGCGGCGAGGTGATACAAGTCAACAGTGTCAAATTCCCTGCTATCCCTTCCTCAGGAAAAGCCACCCCTCACATAAGCCTGCCAGCGCACCTACGAGCAACAGCAATGCCTCATGTCGCCCTCCTACACCTTCAGCAGAGGCAAATAGTCCACTACTGAGCAGGAGATAGGCGAAGATTGCAAGAACGGCTCCAATAAATGGGCGCGTAAACCACGTAATGAGGACGAAACCAGGAGGATCAATTTCTTGAGAAGAGCGTCCTAACGTGACTATGCTACTCACACATCCTCCCACCAGACCATAGACGAGCACCAACCACGGCACATTGAGCAGGACAAATTTCTCGTTAAGAATGCCATCTGCTATTCCCATACCCTGCAATACAGCAAATGCCAGCACAACGAGAAGCAAGCAGAAGAGGTACAGGGCAAAAACTCCGAGCCAGCGGTTGGGGTACGTCCTAAGCGGTAGCCGTCGTACAGGATTGATCAGAGGTGATGTGCTTTGTTTCTCTAACTTCTCGATTGGCAAGGAGAGCGGCTCTGTATTCTGTTCGACACGCTCTACTGAGGCGGCAAGAGCAACAGGCGACTCGGAAGTCACCCGCTGAGTCTTGTTAGGAACGTTTTCCGTCTTGGTCGTAGGGATCATAGAGGCTGCTAGCTGTTTAATGTAGAAATCCGGTAGCTTTTGCTCTCTGGCAATAGTAGTAAGACGTTGCACAAACACATCCAGATCATCTTGTGTCACTAAAGGCTGTAAGTCTTGTAGTGACTCATTAGAGCTACCATAGGTCACGCAGGGAAGTTCACGGTTACGATAGATTTCATGCACAACGACCTGCCTGGCTTGAAGCACGTTTTGAGGCGATAGATGAATAGTGTCGAGGAGCGATGGCTCCTCACCGCTTTCTTCCGTTACACGCTGTGGAATGCGATACAGGACACCCCATACCTCTGCATCAGGTCGCTGGTCGGATACGATAGTAACGAGTGTTCGTGATCCCTTAATGTGCATGTATTTGCCGAACACAGTCCTGTAGCCTTTAAGCACAGCAGGACCATATAAGAGCGCGAGACCATCAAGCCGTTCGGGAGTGTTCAACAAAGAGCTATCCATCTCTAGCCCATACTCAAAGAGCCACACAAACTCTTGCGTCTCCCGCAGAACGGATGCTGGTCGCTTAGGCAGAGGTGTCGAGACTTCATTCGCGTTCTCTCCTACCTCTATATATTCCACAGGCTCCTCTGGCAGCGGTGGGGCCGATGGTGGCTTTGCGGGAAAAGCCGACACGGAAGATGGTTCTCTATAGAGGCTATGCGGAGGTGTGCTGCTCGGCAATTGACTGGGGGGTATTGCCGAGCCAGACGCGAATGGTCGTGGCGTACTGCTCCTTACAATAGGAGCGCCTGGTGCCGCCTCCTTCACGTTCTGTGGTTCATCAATTGGGGGAGACTCGCGTACCTCGTTACTGGAGTCTCCCTGATCCATTGCTTCTTTTTGCTCATGCTGTTCGCGTTGTTCGCGCTGCTCGTTACCTTGCTTATGACGCAGCTTCTTATTTGTTTCCACTGCACTCTCCTTCTATTCACATGCCCATATCTATCATCATCGTTACGCATGATGAATATCTGCAATCAGGATACTGAGATTATGTCATTTCACCAAATGAATAGGACCTCCTGTTATCACAGCTGGTTGTACTCGACCTTGACATCTCCTTTCGCTTGCCATACCGTAATAGAAGACAAAAGATCATGACCTGTAGGGGCATCCCCTTGCGGGTGCCCTTCGTAAAAGTGTGATCCTACGAAGGCACTCACAAGGGGATGCCCTACGGGTCAAGGAAACAGCTATATTAAAGAGGAGTAGATACTAAACATGCAATACAGACATTTAGGACGTGCTGGAGTACGCATAAGCACGATTGGTCTGGGAAGCTGGCTTACCTACGGAGGCTCTGTAGAGGAGGAAACAGCTGTCCAATGCATTAAAGCAGCATATGATATGGGCGTGAATTTCTTTTGAGAACCATCTCATAGTAGGGGCATCCCCTCGTGGGTGTCCTACTCGCCCTACTGCATATGTTCCTCATTGATCCTCGCCTGGTCAGCAATCTTTGCGACTTCTTGCTGACTTAATACGCCGCGTTCTGTAATCAATTTTGACACAAGCTTATACAGTGTATGATCAAAATAGAAATTGCGAGCAGTAACCCCTGAAATAGATCGTTCCAGGACCTCCTCGGCCTCTTTTTCCTCGAGCAAGGCTAGATTATCCGCCATATGCTCTGGCTGCTCAGACCAGCTTTGAGGCGAAATTTTCAGCGTCTCACACAGGACGTAGAAGGGTATATGGCGCCCACTAGCAGACCAGCCCAATAGGGCCGTGCCAGCCTTATTGAGAACATCGCCATCCGCCAGGATGCTGTCAGCGCCGACCACTACTCCATCACACTGCGGCATAAAAATATCTGCTTGCGCATCAGTAATCAGTGTCACTACGATTCCTTGCTGGCTCAGTGCCTTTGCCATGTCGCGCCCCTCATAACGTGGACGCCCCTCTAGCACCGTGATATGCTCGATATTTTGACGACAGGCGACAAGTACATCCAAAACGGTACCGGAGATGCTACAGGTCATGAGCTTTCCATGTAGGAATGGTTTAGCATGTGTGGCAATCTGCGTCGTCGCCGTATCATACTCCTGTAAGAGATGCTCTGCCTCTTGCGCTACGGCGTCAGGTCCACCTTGTACGTTAAGAATACGACCGACAGCACTCGATAAGGCCGCCATCGAGGGTCGGGCATGCGCAAGTTGCCGGGCAACAGCATACAAACGTTTCATCCGTTCGTCTTGAGAACTGGAAGTGTCTTGCGCAAGATCATGCATAATCAGAACGGACTCGCGGACGAGCCAGCGTGAGCCATGCTCACGGTCATTGCGTACTTGTTCAATATCTTCCATATAGCACCCTGTAGAGGCCCGATTTATCGCGCCTGTGTTGGCGCAATCAATTGCGCCAGTCTACTGTCTCTACACCTCTCGCCCGATTTATCGGGCGCGAACGGGCGCGATAAATCGGGCCCCTACATTATACATTGGCTTACATCATGAATGATATATTGGCACTTGCTCCCTACTATATGTATGGGTTACACTGAATTGGTATGAACCAATCTAGGAGGAAACCATGCCACATACTACAGCCAATCATAAACAGCCGCTTCCACTATTTACTACACCTATCCAATCATTGGTGCAATTGGAGCGCGCCAACGGGACTCCATTGTATCAGCAAATTTGCCAGGGATTGCGTGAGGCTATTCTCTCTGGAGAATTGGCTGAGGGGACGCGACTTCCTACAGAACGAGCATTTGCACACCAATTGGGGGTCAATCGTACCACCGTTATGAATGCCTACAATGAGCTTGCCAGCGAAGGGCTGATTGAGGGACATGTGGGGCGTGGCACCATCGTTCGGCGCAGCTACACACGCGACGTAGAAGAGCCGTTTGATAATGATTCTCCCTCCTGGCTTTTTGGTCTGGCCGAAGGCGAGGATGCTTTGCTTGGTCCTGACGCACGCGTGCTGAGCGAACTGGCCTCTATGGGCGAGCGAAAAGAGATTATCTCTCTGGCCGCTGGCACGCCTGCACCTGATTTGTTGCCATCCGAGTTGTTGAACTCTATCTTCGCCGATGGTCTCGTAGGCGCTCGCCAAACCGCACTCGGCTATTGTCCTGTAGAGGGACTACAGAGCCTCCGTCGAGGCATCGCGGCACGTATGCGTAAGCGAGGCATAGCCATTGATCTGCAACACATCTTGATTCTATCAGGCTCAACGCAGGGTATTGGCCTTGTCAGCCGCTTTCTCCTCAATTCTGGCGATGAGGTGATTGTGGAGGTCCCAACGTACCTTGGGGCAATCCACACCTTTCGCGCCCTTGGAGCAAAAGTGATCGGCGTGCCAATGGATAATGAGGGCATGCGTGTTGACCTGCTAGAGTCTATTCTCGCGCGTCGCCATCCTCGCTTCATCTATACATCGCCTACCTTCCACAATCCTACCGGTGTGGTCATGTCCCAGGAGCGTCGCCGTCGCCTCTTGCTTCTCGCCAAACGCTATCAGATACCCATTTTGGAAGACGATGCCTATAGCGAAATATACTTTGAAGGCAAAGAGCCACAGCCGCTTAAAGCGATGGATAAGCATGAACAGGTACTGTACCTCAGCACTTATTCTAAGGTACTTGCCCCTGGTCTGCGCGTCGCGTGGCTTGTCGCGCCACCAGCCATGATCGAACGTCTCTCCCTGCACAAACAGGTCTTTGACCTCAACACCAACGCACTCGGACAATGGGCAGTCTCAGAGATTCTACAACGTAATATGATGGACGATCACCTGACGATGATTCGTCAACATTATCAACGAAAACGCGATTTGATGCTTCAGACGATTGCTGCGCATTGGCCCGGTGGAACACGTATCAACCGTCCAGCAGGAGGCTTTCATCTCTGGTGCCGCCTTCCCAGCGATATGAGAGCACGCACCCTGCTACGTGAGGCAGCCTCCGAGCAGGTTGCATTCGTCATTGGTGAACCATTTCACGTCGATGGTGGCGGTCATCAACACATTCGCCTCAGCTTTGCCTCCCCAGAAGAGGTCCACATCGAAGAAGGCATTCGCCGCATCGGAGACGCGATGAAACGCGTGCAGGCACGCCATGTGCCGCGAGAAGGAAGTTCTCATATTGAACATCTTCCGATGGTATAATCAAGATCACGTTAGCGAGGGCGTGTCATCACCAGTAAATTCACGGATCGAGAAGACAATGGACAACTATCTAGCCGAGGAAGAGGGCGATTGGGAGGTAACAGACGAGGGACTCTACATGGCGACCCGGGGCTTCCTCATACGCCGTGGTTACTGCTGCGCCAACCAGTGTCGCAACTGCCCCTACATTAACTGGCGCGATAATTCCGCATGGCGACCTGTTCCCCATGAATATGTTCGCCGGATGCGTGTCTCTTCCAAAGCCATAGTAGGTGCATTGGCCCTGCTGAGTCAGCATGAAGAGCTAGTGCAACATGGTCCGATAGAACAACGCGAGGACAATCAAACAATGATTGATCATTATAGCTTCTTGTTAGAACAATGGGGAGCAAAGCAATAAAAAGAGGGTGGAAAGCCCTTTTGTGGACTTTCCACCCTCTTTTTATTGCTTCTATCAAGGATACCATACGAAAGAGACGCCAGGTCCTGGAAAGAATGTTACCATTGTTTCTACGCCAAAGTGACCCGCTCCCCAGTTGAAGTTGCTAGTGTTCACGCTTCCGTCGGCATTGATGCTTTCGACGACCGCAACGTGACCGTAATCGCCAGCACCTTGTACACCTGGTGCCAGGACGATGATAGAAGGTACACGAGGTGTACCAGAAACTACCCAGCCATATGCACTAGCCCCATATGCCCATGCACCAGCATTTCCTAGCCATGGAGGATAGTGTCCTGTCAATTGGTGATAACGGTAGGCTGCCCACCACGTACACTGCCCATAGAAGAAGTGATTTCCATCACCATCACTGGCACCACTCCCACCACCACTGGTACTAGCAGTGGGAGTGGGAGTGATATTCCTACTAATAGTACTGTTACCAGCACTATAATTTGGTGGAGCTGTCGGTACTCCAGCGAAGGTCTTTCCAGGGCCAGCATCGAAGCCGTCTGTCGTCACCGCCGTCGCTGTTGCAGCTTGCTGGACAAGGAGCGCTGTGTTATCACTCTTACTAGTGAAGTACTTGACGACTGGCGCAAACGGATTCAAGCTCCTACTTTCGCCACCAGTGGGTGCTACCGCGAGAAGAGTAACCAGCACAGTAAATGCGAGCAAGCCCATCACTGCGAGATGCACCATCATGCGCCGCCCTTGCAGTTGAGGTGGACGCATCGTACCCGTGCTCTTCTTGCCAGTGGAACGAATAACGACAGGCTTCCGCAGAGACGTAGTGTTACTTCTCAAAGTAGGAAGCGTACCTGTCTGTAGCTCGGGAAGGACGCGCGTCACTTCTGGAAGAGCACGAGTTACCTCCGGCAAAACACGAGTGGCAGTAGACGAAGGAGGCCGGGTGTAACCAGGAAGCTGATGCGTCGTTTGAGGCGATGCCTCAGAAATAGAAGGCGGTGCTGGTGTAGCTCTCGAAACACGAGATGACCGTGAAACACCAGCAGGTACGGGTGCATACTCAGGAAAGGGTAATTGCTCGACTGGCGAAAGTTGGTCTACCTGCAATTCTTCGCTAACAGGCTGCTGCTCTATAGTGGAACTATTCGGACGCTTATCCTTCAACGACATACGTGTTTCCTTCAATCCAGTTCTATTGCTTACAACACCACCACTCCAACTTCTCACACTTAACACTTTCTTTAAGACTTTACTCACTATAAGCTGATAGGTCAAGCATTTGAGCACAAATGTAGGACTATAGGACTATCGTAGAGACCAATTTATCGTATCCTGGCAGTGGTCTAAATGTACAGCGAGGACACGATAAATTGGTCTCTACGGATGAGCAATAAACTGGCTGTATACCCCTACATAACCTCGACCTCTAATAAACCGGGATTACCCACCTGCTCCTCCTTGAACATGTTGCGCACAACAACCGCCCAGTGTTGCGCATGCCCGATCTCGCTATCCTGCTCTTGTTGCCCCACAGGAAGATACGTTGAACCTACGGCGGCAAGCGGAACTCGCAACTCGTTCTTCTCACAGAAGTCCAGGCTAAAACGTTTGACCTGAGCACCGCCAACAACGCGTGCCAACGCATCAGGGAGACATACATGGGCGATCAGCCCTGGCTCATATTGGCGCACACGAATAACCAGGTCCAGTTCATCACCAACATTGAACTGCTGCTGTATTTGCCCTTTTCTTTCTAAACGTACCTCAACAGCTAATTGGTTCTTGAAGGTGCTCCAATCTTCGACCATTTCAGAAGTGATCTGCGCCGCAGCGACGCCTTGCACACACTTGATGGACTCTACCTTGCCCTGATACACCAAAGCTTCAGACAGCGCCATCTCCAGACCATTCACGGCAACGCGGCCAGCATCATCGTCTGAGACAATACCAGCGTCACGTAGTGCGCTCATTAGAGCAAGACAAGCAGCCGTATCGACAGTACTATACAAACGCCCTTCCTCATTGATCTGACTTGTGATGGTGTTCGTAGCAGCAATGGCATGGGACAGGTCTGAGGATTCCCCCGCCGTTAAAAGGGCAGCGACAGCATAAGCAGTTTCCGTGCGTTCGGAAACTCCTTTTCCATAAAAGCGATGCAGGGGATGCGGCTCCGATACGATAACAGAAGTACCTCCATTATGCTCAATTAAACGCGAACGCACGAAGGTGACTGCCTGTGCTTTGTTCTCCAGTGAAGTTGTGGGAAATACAAGTACTTGATAAGCATCATGACAATCATTGATTCTCTGTGGAGGAGTATCAATCTTATAATAGGCCGCCGCATCGCTTGCCATAGCCCGTATCTCATCCAGCATCTTGAGTAGAGATGGCTGCTTAAGACCAGACTTCTCGGCGGTTGGCAGGTTCAGCAGATGCTTGACAGCGAGCGGAGCGTAATGCGTGTCGGGCGTTCTTGCTCCACCCTCTTCCGGTGGGTAGAGACAGAAACCGCTCTGCGGCAGGTACATGCTCTCCAGTCGCTTATACCATATCAGAATAGCCCCTTCATAGTCGCGTGCAAGTTCTTGGTTATGCTGATTGCTAACATAGCCTACATACATAGCCAGCAATTTGGTTGATGTCTGCTCGACACAGCCAAAAGGATACTTCGATGCCCCCTCAATGAAGAACTGGAAGGGCCGCTCCAGTCCTGGCATAGGCTTTAGCTCTAATGCCTGCAAGCCTTGCAGCGACACCTCTTCTCCTGGTGTAAGGAGGCGAAGGCGGCACAGAATATGCCGTAGCCTTCCTGGTTGAGTGACATAGCGTTCACTGACATCGACTTCCCCCTTACGAGCATCGCGCACCATCGCCGTAATCGCTCCTGGTCGTACAGGGAAACGCACCACAGAGCCAGATGGCATGGGAAGCCCAGGCATAATCTCGTTGCCGTTGTCGGAGAAGAGCGGCAGCACCTCGCCATCATGTCGAACCTCGACGATAGCACCACCAGATTCAGCGCCTACATCAAGCCGCCCCATCACAGAATCGCCAGGGAAGACGAAGGGCGAAACGGTCAACTCGGCGTAAACGGGTTGCACCGCCTGAATGCTGGTCTCTACTCGTTGCCAATCCAGCGTCTCAGGGGAGAGCGCAAATGCCTCAATGCTATAACGCGTCATGCTATCACCTAGCGCAACCTCAACGTCCGCCTGACCCTGCACCTTGACGATAGCATTGTAGATGACTTCAGGAAAAGAGAGGCGTATTTTGTTTGTTGTAGGTCCAGCATATACCTGTTCTGTTGGCACGGAAGCGCCAGCCGCAGTTGCCATATGTACCGCAGATGCGAAAAACGGAGGCATAGAATCTGGAACGGGTGCGGATGCCGCATCAGCCATCATAGGCATAGCAGGCGACATGAAAGAAGAACGTGCAAACTGAGGACGGACCACACCCGTTCGCACATAGAACTGAGGAGTAGGGTTGACCCTTGACAGTTTTCGCTCAATTACTCCCGTCACCGATTGTTGCTGCCACTCACTCATGTTCTTCTTCATACATGCCGCGAACTCTACCAGTGGGTCGCTCTGTACAGTCAAGCGTGAATCTTTGACAATCAACTGAACAGGTACAACGCGGTCTGTAGCATCGGTCTTGAGTGCGATAGTAATACGACTTCCGGGCTTCGCCTCTTTAGGGGCTTCACACCACAACTGAAGTTCCGAGGGACGCAGGACCGCACACCAGCCCTCCCATGCCTGACCATTCACAAAGGCACCAAGCAAGAGAACGCCATATGGGGACGGCACAGGTACTTGAATATTCTGTTCTGCCTTCACCTGCTCGTAGTATTTCTCACCACTTGTTCCGTATGCCGGATTAACAGCTACGATACGTAAAGCTTCGACATCCACTCGGGGCGTGATCTCTACTGCGTTTCCGATGAGCCGACGCGCCAGAAACGGTTCTGTATTAGCACCACCACGCGATATATACATACCTCTGCATGCATTCGCTTGGGGCGTTGGTAGAAGGCTCAGCAGACGCGTCTCGCCCAACTCGCTTATGGTCAACGTCTCGCGCCGCTCCTGCTCTGAGCCTTTGAGAGCTACAGTAGCTGTACGCTCTCCCGCTATAATGTTGAGCGTGTAGGGTCCTGCACCGGAGAGCTTGACCACACCTCGACACTGTCCATCACGGTTGCAATGCAATCGTGTTCGCTCATCCACACGCTGACCAAGTTCTTGCAACTCGATCTCCACAGGACCACTGTAGGGCTGGTTAAAGGCCGTGATAGAGAGGACATAGCGCAGGGTATCACCATTAAGCTGTTGCTCCACCAGCTCAGCGTTGAGCGCGGCTAGACGATACTCCGCCACCTCAAAGCGGCACTCGTTCGCCGTGCTATCCACTAATGTCGCCACATATTCTCCCTCCGGCAAATCGCGCATCGACCAGAGGCAAAGGCCATATTCATCAAGGGCGAGTGGATATTCCGCGTATATCTTGCCGTTGAGCAACAATCGCAGTGTAGTCTCTGTATTGACCTTCTGAGGAGACGCCACCAGGAGACGTACAACATCGCGCTGAGCGCGATACAGCGTCTTATCGCTAGTAAGTGATACAAGGTCACAACGAGGCAATGGTTTCGGCTGAATCTCCACACCTGGCAGTGTTAGTTTGTTTTTCCCTCGGAAGAGAATTTGAGGCTCTCGGTTAAATGATTCTACATCGGTAGCACCGTCGGAAGAAAACTTTTCTGCCATGTTCGCCTTCATAAAGACAAACCAGTTTCCCAAGAAAACGCTGTCTCCAAGCTGTTCAATTATCTCTTTTTGACGAATAGTAACAAGAGGATCGTACTCTGTCAGGGGTGTTTGAAATGTCATACCGTCTCACCTTCAATTCTCTATACAGTGTCATCACGACTATACGAAAATCCTTAAACACAAGGTTATTATGGCGTAGACTAAATTACACCATTCACAACAAAAGTACAAGATAGTAGACAGCGGAGACAGGAAATTTTTAGATTGACGATGGTAGAAAAAGCGGTTAAAATAGCCCAATAATACGATCAAGCAATAAAAGTAATCAAAGCAAACTAGAACAATATGCTGTCGATCATCATCTTGCACAAATCTTCTCTCAGAGCTATGCCGTCTCCGAAGCAACATTCTCCTATAGCACGGAACGACAACTCTTGCAGATTTACAACGATTTCTATAAGAAGATCACGACGCAACAAGGCTGGACTATTCCTGACCTGATAAGAGCACTAAAATAGGAGACATCGATGTCGAAATATATTCATCAACGCGTCTTTCCACTGCTAGCACTATGTCTTCTCCTGGCAGCCTGTAGTCCTGCGAGTGGTATCGGCGCAGGAACAACCCCGACCCCTTCAACTCATTCTCCAGGCTCGACGCCAGGCGCATCTACAGACCCGCAAGCAGACACTTGTCCGGGACAGCTAAGAGGTGATCCAGGCTGTTTTACGCCTCACGCTATGCGCGTTGCCTATGGAATCGAGCCACTCGTTCAGAAAGGCTTTACAGGCAAGGGACAGACCGTCGTAGATGTTGTATCGTTCGGCAGCCCTACGCTGCAACGGGATATAGACGTGTTTGACAGGCAGTTCAATCTACCGCAGATTAAGCTACAAATTATCGCACCGCTACACGTTCCAGAGTATGACCCGCGTGGTGATAAATCCGGCTGGGTAGGTGAGACAACGCTGGATGTGGAGATGATACACGCTATTGCTCCAGACGCGAATATTGTTGTCCTGGTAAGCCCAGTTGCCGAAACAGAGGGCACCGTTGGCCTCCCCGAGTTTCGGCAATTAGAGCAGTACGCACTCGATCATCATCTCGGCAACATCGTTTCACAGAGTTGGGGGGCCTCTGAAGTGACGCTGCAAGACCAGGCGGGACAGCAAGAGCTACAGAAATGGGACGCGTTCTATCAGCAATCGACGACTCAACAGGGCATCACCTACCTCACCGCCTCAGGTGATAATGGTGCCACCGACTATGCCGATTTACAGGGAAAAAACCTCTCAAAGAGCGCGACAACGAGCTTTGCAGCCGACAATCCTTGGGTAACAAGCGTTGGCGGCACCACGTTGACACGCAGTGGAGCAACGTTCAGCGAGAAAGTATGGAACAGTGGCGGGGCCAGCGGCGGCGGCTTTAGTAGATTCTTCAAAACGCCCTCATATCAGCAGACACTTCCTGCTTCCGTTCAGAGCCAGCTGAATAACCGTCGTGGCGTCCCCGATATTGCAGCGGCGGCAGACCCCAGCACGGCACTGGCTTACTACGTCTCTGGACAATGGCAGCTCATCGGTGGCACCAGTGCCAGCACTCCCTTATGTGCCGGAATCATCGCCATTGCGGAACAGATGGCGGGTCATCCCCTCGGCTTCATCAACCCCGGCCTCTACAAGCTAGCAAAGTCCAGCACCTACAATCAGGACTTTCGCGACATCACTGCTGGCAATAACTCAAATTATGCAGCCGGGGTTACGGGTTATTCAGCAGCACCGGGTTGGGACGCCGCTACAGGTTTAGGCTCGCCCAACGCCGAGAAGCTTATACCAGACTTGATCGCAGCGATGAAGTAGCTCCTGTTATGCTTCAATGAATGAAAGGTCCGTAAGAGCACAGGGCATGTCCTGTGCTCTTACGGACCTTTCATTCATTGAACCTACACCACCCCCTTACTCACACACAGTTCCGCGTTGAGTATCGAGCCACCAGCAGCACCACGGATAGTATTATGTCCAAGCATGACAAACTTATAGCTCAGAATGGGACATCTCCTTAACCTTCCCAGAGTCACGGTCATACCGCTGCCAGCATCCCTATCCCGCACAGTCTGAGGTCTATCAATCTCTGTACGATAAAGCAAGGCCCGTTCCGGTGCACTTGGCAACTTGAGACGTTGCGGCTCTGGTAGATAACTTTCCCATGCCCCGATAACCTCTTCTATCGAAGCATCACGCTCTAACTCGACACTAGCACACTCAAGATGGCCCTCGCGTGTAGCAATGCGGTTGCAGTGCGCACTGACCACCATTGGAGCATCAATAAAGCCGCGCCCCTCTTCCCACTCACCAAGCATCTTGAGCGTCTCGCTCTCCATTTTCTCTTCCTCGCCACCAATATATGGCACGACATTATCGACAATATCATAAGAGGGCAAGCCAGGATAGCCTGCACCAGAAATAGCCTGCATCGTCGTGACCAGCACCTTCCGCACTCCAAACTGCCTTTGCAGGGGCTTGAGAGCCATCACTAGCGGTGTCGCGGAGCAATTGGCGTTGGTGACGATGCAACCTGACCAACCCCGCTGCTTGCGCTGCTGCACAATGGCAGCAATATGATCAGCATTCACCTCTGGTATCAGGAGCGGTACATCAGGAGCCATGCGGTAGTTTTTTGCGTTACTGAAGACAGCGATACCAGCACGGGCAAAAGCAAGTTCAATCGCACCCGCGACCTCTCCAGGCAGTGCGGAAAAGACAATTTTTACTCCTGGCATCGCCTCTGGTTTACATGCAACAACAGACAATCCCGCGGCGGAAGGAGGCATCTCACTCCCTGGAAGTCGCCAGCGTGTCGCCTCAGCATAGGCGCGACCCCCATGCTGCTCTGAAGCAGCAAGGGCAACCAGTTCAAACCACGGATGACCCTGAAGTAATTCGATGAAACGCTGTCCGACCATCCCTGTCGCGCCTAGAACGGCAGCGGGGATACGTCTTGATTGATCGTGCTGTCCCATAACAATCCCTTCACCTGTTACAAATAGCTGCCAGTTGCGCATAGTGTTCCTCTTCGTGCTCAACCCACCCCTTTATTATGTCAAACAATGAAATCGGCCCATACTCTTCGTGCATCCCTATTCGTTGCCACTCGTTAAGACCAATATGATGTAACATCCGAACCAGTTCAGCACGTCGCAATGTGTACAGTGTGAGCGATGAGTGGAAATCAGCATGGGCGTATCCAACGACCTCAGCCCAGCGGCGTTCATCATATGCTGTTAAAGACGGCCTGTCGCGTATTACTATCGCATACACACGTGGTATCCAGAGATCATCAACCGCACGCATATGCGCAAAGACATCTGCAACCGACCATTCACCCTGTATGGGAGGTATATGTAGCTCCATCTCACGCCATCGCTCGATGGCGTGAGCAATCAGTGCTGGAACAGTCGCTAGCCGATTGATGAGAGCTTCGATTTCAAAAAATTTTGGCTGTCTCACGTCTCTTCTCCTGTACCGGATGCCTCACAAGTGGAATGACAGGGGCGATCAGGTCGCGGTGTAGACAACGCAACGCACTCTGACTGTCTTTGTCCTCCACAATCAGGGTGATGCCGAGTTCGGAGGCTCCCTGCGTGATGACTGGAATGCGTTCACGGGCAAGAGCAGTAATAGCACGCGCTGGACTCATGGGATCAGCGGTAAAGCCGGATCCGATACAGGCACAGGCAGCCAGGCCGCTGCGACAGCGCACACGCCAGTCGTCATTGTTCATATCGTGTTGTAAGAGTGCGACAACCGACTCAGCCGCCTGTTCCTCTACAACGAATGAGAGATGATGGCCTGATGATGAACAGATAGCCACAGGAGCAGCACCCGCACGAGCGGCAAGCGCGAAAACCTGACCAGCATTTTCAGGTGCGCCAAAGAGATCGGTACTCTCGACCGTCACCAATGCAAGATTTCTACGGAAAGTGATAGCAGTTGCCCCACTTTGTAAATTGCCTACAGGCCCAACCGCAGTTCCCTTTAAATGCGGATGAAAGGTGTTGCGCACACGAACCGGAATATTGCGTGCCGCGATGGGAATGAGTGTACGAGGATGAAGCACCTTGGCACCAAACCAGGAGAGACGTGCAGCCTCGGCATATGAGAGCCGTGTCAACAAGCGCGCGTTAGCAACGAGACGCGGGTCCGCCGTTAATACACCGTCAACATCAGTATAGATGGAGACCTCAATACAATCTAAAGCCGCTCCTATCACAGTAGCGGAATAGTCCGAGCCATTACGTCCAAGCGTCGTGGCAAAACCTGTGATGGTGCGGCCGATGAAGCCCGCCGCAATCGGCACGACTTGCCGCTCTACAAGTGGATAGATCAGCGCATGGGCATTCGCGCGTGTCTCCTCCAGAAGCGGATCGGCCCCCACGACAACACCGAAGGGTTGAGAATGATCCGCTTTGGGATGGCTGGTAATGATAACCTCCTGACGCACAGGTTCCGCGTCTACACCTCGGTCGCACACGGCGGCAGCCACCAACAGCACGGAGAGGCGTTCGCCCCAGGAGGCAACGGCTGCTGTACGTAGAAACGTCTCCTGACCCTCTTCCACTGCCTGTCGTAGCGTGGCAACATCTTGCGCCAGTGCAGTCAAAGCTCTGTCTAAATCGCCTTGTAACGACGGTAGGTGCTCGGAGTTGCGCACAGTCTTTTCTGCTGCATCAAGATGTTTTTGACGCAGGGCTTTCAACTCGCGTTCACCCTCTTCGTATTCTCCCAGGCAGGTGTGACGTGCAATCCTCAAGAGCTGGTCTGTAACACCCGACATGGCTGAGACGACGACGACCGGAAACGCCTCTTCAGGGTCGCGCAGAGTGTTCACAATAATTTTCGCAACCTGTCGAATACGCTCACCACTACCGACAGATGTTCCCCCGAACTTCAAAACGCTGACTGTGCTTTTCATAACTGCTCACCACCAATGATTGTTATAATGGTTCGATAAAAGAAATCCAGTAGGGAGACCTCTCGTGGGTCTCCTTCTCGCTTGCTTCGTGCTCGTTGAAGACCTACGAGGGGTCTCCCTACTTTCAATTTACGCGGTTACGGGTTCGCCAGCGTCAGCGACGGCGGCCTTTAACGCTTGATCCAGGTCTTCGATCAGGTCTTCGACCGTCTCCAGTCCAACGGAGAGGCGGATGAAGTCGGGCGTAACTCCTGTCTCGAACTGCTCCTCTGGCACCAATTGTGAGTGTGTGGTGCTGGCGGGATGGATGATGAGCGACTTTGCGTCACCAACGTTCGCCAGGTGCGAGAAGAGTTCGATGTGGCGAATCAATTGCTTACCTGCTTCGAGGCCACCCTTGATGCCAAAGCCCAGGATGGCACCATAGCCGTGCGTGAAGTATTTCGCTGCAAGGTCATGCTGCGGATGGCTCTTGAGACCGGGGTAGCTGACCCAGGTGACGGCTGGATGACCCTCAAGAAACTCGGCGATGCGCTGCGCGTTCTGGCTATGGCGCTCCATACGTAGTGGCAGTGTCTCCAGACCTTGCAAAAAGAGCCAGGAGTTGAAGGGAGTTGTAGCCGGACCGAGATCACGTAAGAGTTGCACACGCGCCTTGATGATATAGGCGATAGGGCCAAGAGCCTGGACATAGCGCAGACCGTGATACGATGGATCTGGCTCGGTGAGAGACTTGAAGCGACCACTCGCGCCCCAATCGAACTTACCACCATCGACAATGACACCGCCGATAGAGGTGCCATGTCCACCAATGAACTTGGTAGCCGAATGCACCACAATGTCGGCACCATGCTTCAATGGCTGGATGAGATAGGGCGTTGGAAAGGTGTTGTCAACGATGAGCGGTAGGCCGTTTTGATGGGCAACGTCGGCCACGGCACTAATATCGAGCGTGTCCAGGCGTGGATTGCCCAGAGTCTCCGCGTAAATCGCCTTCGTGCGGTCGTTGATGGCGGCACGGAAGTTCTCGGGGTTACGCCCATCCACGAACCGTACTGTAATTCCCATCTTGGGTAATGTGTAATGGAAGAGATTGTACGTGCCACCATAGAGGCTAGAAGACGAGACAATCTCATCACCTGACTCGGCGATGTTGAGGATAGCCAGTGTCTCGGCGGCCTGACCAGAGGCGGTCGCCAGCGCACCAACTCCGCCCTCAAGGGCCGCGATGCGACGCTCGAAGGCATCCTGCGTGGGGTTCATGATACGCGTGTAGATATTGCCAAACTGGTTGAGAGCGAAGAGATTCGCGGCGTGCTCCGGACTATCGAAGACATATGAGGTTGTCTGATAGATAGGAACAGCACGCGCCCCCGTCGCGCTATCGGCGGTCTCTTGACCGGCATGGAGCGAGAGTGTTTCAAAACCATAACTACGATTGCTATTTAAAGCCATGAGTATGTTACTCCTTAATGTGATTCAGTGCATTGGTCATCTGCTCCCATTCCTTGAGGAAGGCATCGTGACCGTGCGGTGAGTCCAATTCTACATAGGTTGCGTCCCCGCCGAGAGAACGCACCTTCTCGGCGAGCCAGCGGACATGAGCCGCCGGAAAGAGAAAATCCGAACGAATACCCACAAACAGTACTTTACTACGAATGCGACTCAGCGCCGCCTCCAGCGAGGGCCATCCCTCACTCACATCGTACAAATCCATCGCACGACTGAGATACAGGTAACTGTTGGCATCAAAGCGACGCGCAAGCGCGTTCCCCTGATAGTAGAGATAGCCCTCGACATCGAAGCGACCACCAAGATCATCGGTGCCACTGGGAGGAATAATAGTCTTTTGCAGAGTTGCTCTGGCGGGCTTACGAGCAAAGCGCAGTTCCATCGCTTCTTCGCTTTGATAAGTAATCATCGCCAGCATGCGTGCTATCGCGATACCCGTGGTTGGCCCTTCCCCCGGTGCGTAGTTTCCACCTTGCCACTGTGGGTCAGCCATAATCGCCTGACGCTCAACCTCGCTAAAGGCAATAGCCTGCGCGGTGATGGCCGCAGTCGCGGCAATGACGATAGCCTTCCGCACAACCTCAGGATAGATCACAGCCCACTCTAAAGCCTGTTGTCCACCAATAGATCCGCCCGCGACCATTGCTAATTGATGAATGCCGAGATACTCCACTAAGAGGCGCTGCGCATGCACCATGTCGCGGATGGTGACGACGGGAAAACGCATGCCGTAGGGCCGTCCTGTAGCTGAGTCAAGCGATGATGGACCAGTGCTGCCATAGCAACTCCCCAGGATATTCGAGCAGATCACGTAGTAGCGCGAGGTGTCGAATAGCTTCCCAGGACCAATCAAAGGATTCCACCACGCTATCCTTGAGTCGTTAGGCTGATTCGCGTCATGCGCATGTGAACTTCCTGTTAACGCATGTGTAATCAGGATTGCGTTGTCGCCTTCGGCATTAAGAGTTCCCCACGTCTCATACGCCAACGTCACAGGACCAAGTTGCCCACCAAGCTGCAACGACAGGGTGTCAAAGGTGTACAAGGACACAGTAGCCGCAGTAGACATAGTATCGAAAAAGGGAGTAGGAGTGGGCTGTGTACTAACCCGGACGCGACTGTCTTTGTGTGTCGCTATTGCCTTACTCCTTTCTAACTGAAAACTTCTAAATGTAACCGCTGACTATAAAAAGGTACAAAAAAACCCTCACCCTAGCAGGGGCGAGGGGTAAACGTCTTCGCGGTACCACCCTGGTTTCGTCAACGCCTTACAACGCCGACCTCTTGTAGGGGCCTAATTCATTATGCCCTGGTTCGGTATATCGAGCGGGACGAGGGCATAATGAATTAGGCCCCTACTGGCTTATAACGCAGCCACACGGCTTGGTCTACTTACCCAGAAGGGGGTTCAACCTGCAACTCGGAGGTCATATTCAACGCTGGTACGATACCGACATCTCATCATCATCGACTCTCTGTAACCGCCCTTTTCGCTTACTCGTCCTCTTCACAGTTATTATGTGTTTTGCTTGTAATGTACACAATGTGCAGTCAATAAAAAACCCCTACGGATAGGGGTGGCTACTTCGCTCATTCCCCTCATCTTGCGGAATACTCCGCCGGAATTTGCACCCTGCATGCGTCTCTGCATACGGGTTGCCGGGTTTCATCGGGCCGTTTCCCTCCACCTCTCTTGATGAGAGCAGTTATCACTGCGCATATATTCTGTTGTTAAGTAGCCCTCGTTTTTATACTTTAATAAGTATACCCAACTAAGGAAATAAAAGTCAAGACCTTTTTATAAGCATTTCTATGTACAAAGTATACACAAAGGCTCTCTTCAAAGTGAGTATGTTGTAGAAAGAAGCATCTCATAGAAAAGAGTCTGGCCGTGGTTGCGTGCAACCACGGCCAGACTCTTTTCTACAGTACAGCCTAATCTAATCGCTCGATAATCATGCCATTCGCCATGCCACCACCTTCACAGATGGTTTGTAGACCGTAGCGACCTCCTGTTCTCTCTAACTCGTTAAGGAGGACTGTGGTGAGGCGAGCACCCGATGCTCCTAGCGGATGACCAATGGCAACAGCACCTCCGTTGACGTTGACCTTATTCAGGTCGGCCCCGACCTCATGCTGCCATGCAAGCACGACACTGGCGAACGCCTCATTGATCTCAACAAGGTCGATCTGGTCGATGCTCAGGCCAGCCCTGTCAAGCACTTTGCGCGTGGCGGGAATTGGCCCGGTAAGCATAAAGATGGGATCTTCACCTGCCAGCGAGAACGAGATGAAGCGCGCACGTGGCTTGAGACTAAGTTTCTCGGCGGTCTCACGATCCATAATCAGGACAGCAGCGGCACCATCGCTGATCTGTGATGAGTTGCCCGCTGTAATGAGGCCATCAGGCTTGAAGACAGGCTTGAGGCTCCCCAGCTTTTCGAGGCTGGTATCAGGACGAATACCCTCATCCCTCGAAAGCTCACCTGTCGTGCCATCCTCGTTTTTTACCCGTATGGGGACGATTTGCGAAATGAAGCGACCTTCGGCGGTGGCTTGCGCTGCCCTGTGATGGCTCTCCAGGCTATATGAATCCAGGGCTTCTCTGCTCAGTTCCCATTTGTGCGCAATAAGGTCCGCACTGATGCCCTGGTGAACAAGTTTATTATCGTAGCGATCAATCATCATGGGACCAAAGGGAGCACCAGGGCCTTGAGAGGAGGAACCCATTGGCACTCGCGTCATCACCTCGACACCGCCAGCAATTACAACATCATAGGCACCACTCATCACACCCTGCGCGGCAAAGTGAATGGCCTGCTGGCTCGACCCACACTGGCGATCAACGGTCGTACCTGGAACTGATTCAGGAAAGCCTGCGGCGAGGGCGGCATTACGGCCTACATTCAAGCTTTGCTCACCCACCTGGCTAACACACCCTACAATAACATCTTCAACTAGCCCGGCGTCAATGCCAGCGCGTTGTACAAGGGCTGAAAGCACCTGGGCCATCAAGTCTACTGGATGCCAGTCCTTGAGCTTCCCATTTCTACGTCCTACAGGCGTACGAACAGCCTCTACGATGACGGCTTCCCTCATTGTAGCCATGAAAAAATCTCCTTGAAAGAAACGACTGTTATTACAGGCTTATCTCGTCTTTACCATAGTTAGCCACTATTTTTAGGGAAGTGCAAGGGAAATAGAGAGCATAGTATGCGTCAAGTCTTCAGCATACTATGCTCTCTATTTCCTCGGTCCCTTGCTGCGCTGACACTTTGACGGCCCTCCATTACGCCGTTTTCTATGTTTAACAGGCGATAGTTGTTGAGGATCTCGTGGGTCTCCCCCGATCTCCTAATAGCTATAGCTCGGCCGACCGAACATGACACGCTGACGCCTCTGACCGAAGAGCAGGTACAACAGTGGTCCAACGATCACGGGAATAGGCATAAGCCAGATCACCGCTAACCAGAGTATCTTTCCTGCAACAGAATGATCGTCCTCAAGCACCATAAACGTCTCGATAACATGACCCACCAGTGGCACAAAAACGATGATCAAAAACAGCAGCGAATTGAAAAAACAACCTCTATTTCTTAACATTCTAATTTACCTCCATATTAGGTGCAGAGCGGCTTTAACCGCTTTTTGTATTGCTAAACCTCTATTATCTTCTATATTTAGAGTTCGTCCCTTGTCTTCTGAGATTTGTACGATTATGGGCGGTCTTAGGTTGCTCTGTAAGATACTTCGATGCTTTACACTTCACTTTCAGTACTTTCCTCATAGGTGTTACCTTTAGCTTTGGGGAACCGTCTTGAAAATGTGTATAAAACACACTAATCTAAACATTATGGGAGAGTCGGAATAGTCTATGTCGCAAATTGATCTAAGGAAAGTCTCTAAACCTCTGGAATTGCTCGGGGAGCAACAATCAGCTCCTGTTATATCACCTCTCACACCACATATAAAACAAGCAAGTTATCATCCTGTTGCCTGGGCATGGGTCAATGCTATACTCGATGTCGTTGATACTCTATCAGGTGGTCGGGCTGGCTGGCTTCAGCGTTTATTCACCTATCTCTTAATCGGGGGATTTGCCGCGTTGGTCAACTTAAGTGTTTTCTTTGTATTGCTTTATCACACTCCACTTCCAGTCAATGCAGCAGTACATAATGTGATTGCGTCTGCCTTTGCCTGTGAGATTTCGCTCATCGCGAACTTTATCCCGAATGACTATTTCACATTCAGGCATCTCCTTGGACGCCATCGCTCGTGGGCTATTCGGTGTGCCCGTTTCCATGTGGTCTCTCTTACCGGAAGTATTCTTACGCTGCTTATAGAGTTTGGATTTAATTCTGTAATCCATATACCGGCGCTTATCGCTCAGGCAACAGCTATAATCCTCGTCTTGTTCTACAATTTTTCATTCCATCACATTTTTACGTATCGTCATGTACCTACCGCGGGCTAAACTCTAATGTGCAGGCAGGCTCATACTATTTTTTGTAGGAAAAGGGACAAAGGCAATCGGGCGTCCAGCACATGCCGGACGCCCGATTGCCTTTGTCCCTTCCTAATGAATTGGCCTCCATATCGGAGGAGCCACCTCCTTCGAAGCATGTACAACTTGCACACTGTCATTCTTCACTTGCGCACCATGCTGCGAAAAGACAGTTCCTCCCTGCTGCATATCCCATTGTAATGTATAGCTTCCAAACTGTGCCGGAGCCTTTATCGACGTAGAAACAGTCACCGAGCCACCTACATCGGTGTCGCGTGGCAACGCGATTGGACTACTCGTCGAAACAGTCTGCCCCTGCGCATTCAACCAGCGATATACCAACTGCACAGCCTGCGTACCACTCGTACCACTGGCACTCCACGAGAAATTACCAGTATTTTTCAACGTAAGTGAACTCGTGGCCGTACCTCCTGGCAGCATCGCCTTTGGCGAAGTATCGCTTACAACGCTAAAGCTATAGTTTGGAACTGGTGGGGCTGCCTGCACCGAGACAGGCACAAACTCGACTCCGTCGGCGGCAATTTGTAATCCATTCTCACCTGTAGCATTGCCCACCATCAAACGACCACTCATAGCCGCCCTGAAGTAGTATGTCCCCAGACCAACCCACTGCGGCCCTGTATTCTCCTGGCTAAACGGCCCCTGGAACGTCCCTATATGAGACTCGTCAACATACACCGTGTGACTGATCTCGACTCCGCTGCTGTTTGGGTCAGCGCTATAAACAGTATAGGGAACCCAGCTACTGCTCGCATAGGTACTGTCAACATACATCCCAACCTCGTAGTAACCATCAGCAGGAATGGTTGGTCGCCATGTCGCGGTCGCCGTCGTGGAACCACTCGAAGTCGATGTCCAGTGTAAACCACCTTGAATATCAGTAGAGCCAGTAGCACTCGTCCACGAACCAGTACTGCTCCAGCCCGCATCCCCATCGTCAACCACCACAGCGCCAGGATAGGTCGCGCTGCCGTTGCTGCTTAAGGTGGGAACAGGATAGTTATTACCAGGATTATCTACCCACAGATAGTTGTCGGGCACCACATTCGGATCAGGATAATTACCCGTCCAGCCGAAAGGGTCCGTCGCCTGCCAGTTCGGAAGATAATACGTCGCCATATGCAAATGTGGCCCCGTTGACGAACCGGTCGTCCCACTCGTTCCCACCTGCCACTGTGTCCCCACCTGATCACCAACAGCAACCGTGATCGCGCTCAAATGCCCATACGCGGTTACAAAACCATTGCCATGATCGACCGCCACCCATAGACCCAGTGAGCTATTGTGATTGAGCGGATTGTACCAGCTAGCACGCGTCACTGTACCCGCCGCTGCACTCAATACAGGCTCAAAATGCATATCCAAATCATAGCCATTATGCCCATCGTAGCAGTTCACACCACCTGTACAGGAGCCAATCGCTACATTCGTCCACCTCGCACCATCGTAGCGTACGAACGTCCCATCATTGTCATACCATGGATGATCGTGATCCACAAACGAAACAGTGCGCGACGCAATCGAGCGATTCCCATAATAAGGCCGATGCAGAAACGGTGTCGGCGCGGTGTTACGTGCCTGCTTCTGCGAATAAGTAGCGCTTGCCCCATTGGTAGCCTTATGAGTCGCCACCTGCCCATGAGCAGAGACAACAGAAGTTGACAAAGACATCCCTACCACGTTGATGAAGAGAGCCAGCAATGCAAAGAAAGAAAGAGAGCATTGCCATTGTCTGAATTTCATGAAATTCTCGTTTCCCTATCGTTACCCACCCCGTAGGGGCACGATTCATCGCGCCCTTCTCGCCAAAAAAATCAACGTGAGATGCTTGTTACAGTGAGCGCGATGAATCGTGCCCCTACGGGATACCTGATATATGAAAGGATTATCCTACAGCGACAACATGAGACATAGCAGGTGTCAGAGGTATAACCACGGGTCGTACCTGTGGCCCTGCTATATGCGCCGACCAGTAGCGCGGCGAGCCTCCGACGACGCGGTTTATCGGATTGAGAGCAGTAAAGGTAATGCTGGCACTATCCGCCGTCCAGACCGGGTTGATGTTCATTTGCATACCTGTCTGAGCCGAGGAGACAGCGAGCCAGGCTTGTCTGCTCTGCACATTAACGACACCAATCGTACACTGTAGCGCCTGTGTTTGCAGGTCGGCATGGCGGTCTCCTACATTGGTACGCGCAATGAACGCGATCTTGCGGCTGTCGGGCGACCAGGTAGGCGCAAAGCCATGACCACCGTCCGTATTGACGAGGTGACGCGATTGCCCTCCCTGGCTACTCATCACCCACAGTCCGGCGGGCAAGAATGGTGTAGAGCTATCTGAGAGTCGTTCATATGCAATTTGTGTACCATCTGGCGACCACGCGAAGAGGCCCATAATAGATTGCGCCCCACTGGCAACATGCATAATATGTGTACGAGCACTCCCATTCGTGTTCATCAACCAGGTATCGCTACCCATGCCAAGGCCAACAGTGGTCGAGTAGATAATGCGTGAGCCGTCGGGGGATGCAGCAGCATCTATCAAATACGCGGATGGTACACCTACATCAATATTTGTGTGTGCATTCGTCGCCGCATCCACAATCCATAATCCTGGATGCCACCCATCGCTATTCATTGGCGCGCTGGGGCCAAGTGGAAACATCGGGCGATACAAGAAGCTATGTCCATTGCCACCAGAGAGCCAATGCAAAAAATTTCCCATCACGTGCGCCGGAACAAGGCTCACCGCCATGCGTTGTGTATCGTATATCCAGACCTGTTCGCCGTGATCGCGTATCCCGTCAATCGCTAGATATTTTCCGTCGGGTGAAAGTTGAATAGACGCGACGCTATCAGAATCGACGAGTCCAAATTCGCCTCCTAAAAGTGTAAGAGGTTGAGGCACGCCTACAGGTTGACCACTGGCACCTTTTGGTGCTCGTGCCAGTAGAAAGCCCTTTGGGTCTTTGAGCGTATAATAAACATAAGCAAAGGGAGGGGCACTCGTGTTCCTGGTTTGAGAGTGCGCCTGTTGATTGCTTTGCATGTAGAGTGCCGTTATTGCTCCCACCACGATCACGAGGAGAAGAGCAATGGATACGGCTGATGCTCGTCGCATGAGATACTCCATTCTTCCAAATTACCTATATGGATGCAGACCCTGTGTTGCAGTTCAGAATCTTCATCTCCACCTCTCTCTATCGGAAGGTTGTGAATGTGAGGTAGACGGTTTCGGATGTGATGGAGAAAAAAGGACCTTTGGACATTGCTCATTCTAGTGAGATGGATATCTTTAACAGCCAGGTGGCAGCTTAAATCCTTTATGCTCAAGAAGCTGCATAAACCAGACAATGGGAGCCCTATCTTTTGAGTCCGTTTGGCTATCGGCCAGGAAGAAACGTACATAGAGCGGGAGCGCCGGACCGATACGCTTGAGCAAGTTGTCAACACGCTCTTCCGCGTGTTGCCATCTGCCCTTATATGCCCCCAGTCGCCAGCTATTATACGCCTCGTCATGGAGTTCGATGATGTCTAGCAGCACGGAATCATCAATATAATTTTCAGCGAACTTTCGCGCGATGTAGGCGTGATGGTTCGTTCCCATCTTGGGCTTGAGTTCATTGACGCGATACTTGAAGGTATCGTGAACCAGAGCTATCAAGCGTAACTTGCGTCGCTCTTCAGGCGTTGGACATTGACTGTCGATGTTCGCCAGCACATCGGCGATATGAAATTGAATTGGTCCCTCAAGATGTCCAGTACGCGGCTGGCCCCATACCACCCCCTGCTGCCACGCTGAATCTGCCGCGATTTTCCTTTCCAGGTCCGTCTCTAACTGGAAAGGTAAAGCCATGATATTTTCTTTCATATGGATAAAAATCTATCTGCTATCTTCATTGTAAGTGGTCGGTATACATAGTCGTAACACCCAAGAAATTGTACCACACGCCCCCCCCAACCACGCTTGAAGCGATACACACCAGCCATCGCCTCATCCTGCGCATCTGTTTCGGGGATACCCCAAAAATCATATAAACAGGCACCACGGTGTTTCGCCCAGCGAATAGCCTCCCATTGCAACAGATAGTTGGGCATGAGTTGTCGCTGCTCGTTGCTCGATGCCCCATAGAGGTAGATCGCCTGGTGTGCGAACATGCCCACGAAGATACCCGCCAGCAGTTGCCCGTCATGCTCTGCCAGCAGAAGACAAGCCCCGTCACGAGCACTCAATAGCCGCCAGGCATGCACATAATAGTCGAGCGTGTGAACGCCAAACTGGTCTCGCTCGCCCGTTGTCTGTAACAATGTATACCACGCCTGCACATCCTCTACCGTTTCCGCTACACGTACCGTCACTCCTTTTCGTCCAGCCAGACGCAGATTATAGCGCCATTTCTCCTTCATCCGCGCCAGCAGCGTCTCCTCGTCAGGGGTCAAATCGAGCACTATCGTTCGCAGCGGCTGTACCGCGTGCGCGGAATGCGTATTCATGGATGCGAGCCGCTTTCTGACTAGCTCACTCTCAACCGCATCCGCCTCTTGTCCCAACTCCATGCGTAAGGCTATGGCCCCCTGTCGGCGCAGATACCTGTGCAAATGCGAAAAAAACGTATCACACAGCGATGCATCAGACCAATCAAGGACAGGCCCCTTGGGAACATAAGCAAGGTGTCCAGCACGCACTGGAACACGAGGAGCAGTTCGCCGCAACACCTGGGCAGCCGCAACTATCTTATCCTGCTCCTGGTCCCACAGAGCCAGGCGCAGTGGATACCATTCAGAAGATGCCTTTAACTCCCCCCAGCCCCAACTCTGAAGTAAATGGCCTTGAGGATGCTCAGAGACAAAATCGTCCCACTGCTCACGCTGCTCATCCGATACGAGGTGTAGTGTGTAGGAGTCCAATTTATTGCACCCGCCCTGCTACATACGACTCAACAACCTCTTTTATAGAGCTTCTTTTCATATGTATTATGATACGACATCACGTCCTGGATATCTACAGTAGTAGAAAGGAATGTTTCAGCATGTGCGCTTCTCGGACACTCTCCCCCCTTACCTTTTGCTTCTCGAGAGTGTATAATCAAGCTGTCGGAAGCTGTCTACGGGGAGAGATTAATGGTAGAAATTGATCAATACAACGTTCACCCTTTGTTGAATGCATTGAACGATGGAGTATGCTATCTGAGTGCACAAGGGGAACTTCTGCAAGCAAACGAGATCGCGCAAAAGCACTGGAAGTTTCACCAGCAGCATCCAAGCCAACTTCTTCTCCTCGCGCCTGTAACCAGGGCATTGGCAGGGGAATACGTTCATCACGCGCTGATTCATAGAGATGACGAAATGCATGTCCTGCTCATCAACGCCCTTCCCCTCTCTAGCGGAACCGACTCTGTCACAGCCGTCGCAATCATTTCGCAGGATGTCAGCGAACAGGTGTTACAGCAACGACAGGCAGGAATATCACTCGATGTGCTGGTCGAGGCCGTCGCGCAGACACAAGACATCGATGACATGGACGAAGCTCTCCGACGAATCGCAGCGCTTCTTCCTCAACTTGATTCGGTCGACAGCAGCATCGCCTTTCGCGTCGATGAGCAAATAGGACGCCTCAGGCCAGTAGCGCTCTTTGGTACACGTAAACAGAGTTACGAAGAATGGAGCGCAGAACTCTCCGCTATAGAGCTGAGCACGGCGCATGCCTTGAAAGCATCGCCCACCTATCTACAAGCTCTGCGCTTGAAAACGCCGATCATAATAGACTTTACCTCGTTACCTGCACGGAACCGTCCGCCCCATCTTCGTGCCGCTGTTTACGCACCCATCCTGCTTAATGGACAGGTGCTTGGACTGCTTGGAGCCGAGCGGCACCGCCCTCTTGGAACTGCCGATATGTATTTCCCGCAGTGGAGTGTTGACCTCTTGCAGGCCCTGGCACGCCTTGTAAGTATGTCCATTGAAAGAACGTCACTGCTCGCTTCGTCAGCGAAACAGCAAGAGGAAATCGAGACTGTTCGTAAGCTCCTCACCCAGAAGGAGGAGTTTCTCTCTCTCACCGCGCACGAACTCAGGAATCCTCTCACGACTATCCGTGGTCAAGCTCAAATCTTACAGCGTCGCATCAAACGCTCTCTCCATCCAGAAGCTCAAACCAACCATGAGCTGATACGAGGGATCGAAAGTATCGAACGCCAGACGCAGAAGATCGGACACATGATTAGCGCTCTTTTAGATGTGAGCAGACTGGACCTGGATCGCCTGGAGCTTGAACTCCAAGAGGTTGATATGCTTCACCTCGCTAGACGCATACTGGAAGGCTATCTTCCGATGGCGCAAGATCACGAACTGCGCCTCTTCGTCAACGGACACCCCGTCCCCATTGTTGAAGAGGACAAGACCACATCACAAGAGTTCGTGAAAATCATGGGGGACGAAGAACGGTTGGAACAAGTGCTGATCAATTTGATCAGTAATGCGGTCAAGTACAGCCCTCGTGGTGGGCCTGTAACTGTGTCTCTTCAAAGCACTGGCGATGGCTCTGCTGAAATTACTGTAGCGGATCGAGGGATTGGCATCCCTCCCGAAGAGCAGGTGCGCCTCACGGAACGCTTCTTCCGTGCTCACAATGCTCAGGACATCGATGCAAAAGGGCTGGGATTGGGACTCTATCTCGTTAATGCGCTGATTATGAAGCATGGAGGTTCCCTCACGATAACAAGCGAAGGCGTTCCTGGGAAGGGCAGTACCTTTACCGTCAGTCTACCATCCCAATCGCAATGACGAGATACGCTCTCGAAGGGAACGCCAGTACACTCACCATTCGAGCGGCGCATCGTTGAGCACGCTTGAAAATCATGCTTTCCACTACAAGCACGACATATCCCTACGAAATTAGGCCAAAGGACAGGCCATCAATAATGTGCTAGAATAACCAACGGTAAGGGTCCAATTCATTGCGCCCTTAAAGAAGTTGGTCTTTTGACTGGCAGGAGGACTTTTATGAATATCGTCATTCTTGGATGTGGACGCGTTGGTGCGACCCTTGCCATACAAATGCAAAAAGCAGGGCATACTGTCACCATAATTGATAGTAGCAATGATGCCTTCCAACGCCTCGATCCTGAGTTTCGAGGTGAGAAGATACTGGGCAACGGCGTTGATGAAGAGATATTGCGACGCGCTGGCATTGAGAGAGCGGACGCCTTTGCAGCCATAACAAATGGTGATAATCGCAACATCATGGCAAGCCAGATTGCCAAAGAAACATTCCATGTCGAGAAAGTGGTCTGCCGTATTTATGATCCGCTCCGCGAGCAAACGTATAGAGGGCTAGGACTGGAAACCTATTGCCCCACAACGATAGGAGCTAACATGCTTTTCGCGGCTCTGGACGGAGGGAAAGAGTATAAAGCTGCCCCAAAGGGCAGAGGATAAGAGGCACGTATAATGTATATTATTATTGGAGGTGGTGGCGATGTTGGCTACTACCTTGCGAGAAATCTGCTGAGTCGTGGACACGAGGTCTTGCTTCTTGAGAAGAGTTCATCCCGCTCTCAAGCTTTGGCTGAAGAACTGGGGCAGTCCGTCATCAAGGGCGACGCGTGCGAGGCCCGAACGATGGAAGAGGCAGGTGCACAAAGGGCAGATGTCGTCGTCGCCGTCACTGGCGAAGATGAGGACAACCTGGTTATCTGTCAGATGGCGAAGAAACGCTTCAATGTTGGACGCACCATCGCTCGCGTCAACAACCCTCGGCACGAAGGACTGTTCAAACAGCTCGGTATAGATATAACCGTGAGTCCCACACGCTCCATCCTTGCACTCATTGAGTCTGAATTATCTCGCCCACCCTTCCTCCTGCTTATGACCCTGAAGAAAGCTGGCTTGGAGTTGGTCGAGCTAACCATTTCTCGTACGTCGCAGGTGGTTGGGAAACGACTGAGCCAGGTAAACCTTCCACGTAGTTCAAATCTTGCCTTGATCATTCGTGGCGATGAGGCGGTAGTCCCGAATGCGGACACCGTTCTTATGGCGGATGATGATGTATACGCACTGGTAAACCATGAAGGTGAGACAGAGCTACAACGCACGTTTGGAGCGTAATCGACACATACAACAAGTAGAGATGAAGATGCCAGTCTTGCGGCTGACATCTTCGTCTCCACTTGTTGAGAGGCTATGTACGGTCAGAAGAGCGTTCGATGGAGATTACACGCTTACCATCCTCCTCTTTGCCCATCTGCACATGGTCGTCTTGCGCGATCTCCATGTGTACCGCATCTCCCGCCCGAGAGTTGGTAGGTACTCTATTGTACTCTCCACTGCTTGTGTTCGCATACGCTGGTTGCCCATCTCCACTCCCTCCACCACCACCATCGAGAGCAGAGGTTCGCTTCCTACCTCTTAGCCCAGGCACGCTCGTAGGACGACGCAGCGTCCAGGGAGCACGCTTCCTCGCCAGCATCTGGTCAGCGGTCTCACCACGTGCCGAGCGGTAGACGCTAGCGATGACTACCCATATCGCAGCTACAATTGGTGTGGCAATCAGCGCTCCAAAGGGCCCGAACAGCTTGGCAAAGACAAGCAGCGCCAGGATTGAAGCAACGGGATGCAAACCTACCGCATGGCCCACGATGCGCGGACCCAGAACATTGCTCTCAATCATCTGAATAAGCACAAAACATCCGGCAACAATGAACGTGCGCGGGAACGCTTGAGGCAGGAGCAGAGAAATGGCGAGGGCGGGTACCGAGGCAAGCGCGGGGCCGACCATCGGAATAGTCTCAAACAGGAATGCCAGCACACCGATAATCAACGCGAATTGCCCCAACCCTGTAGCGAGACAAACAAGGCCCGACAGAACACCAATGATAGCTGCCAGAGTAAGCTGCCCACGAATGTAGTTACCTACCACGCGGTTGAGCGCATCTTCAAACACTAGCACATGCGGCATTGACCGCTGTGGAGCAATGCTAATGATACTATCACGAATACGTTTGCCATCAATCACGAAGTAGAAACTGAGCACCGTTACAAGGAAAATGTTCAGAAGCGCACCACTCACTACAATAACAATGTTCAATGCATTTGAGGCTGCCGATTGTGCAAAGCCAACTGCTTGATTACGTATTTGCTCTACTGCTGTATCAATATTCGTTGACGGAATACCGTTTTTTATCAAAAGTGTTCTCAGAGAACTGAGCGTCTCTGGCAATGCAGTAAAGTAAGTGATAACGGTGTTTGAAAAGCCTTGCACCTGTCTGATGAGTGAGAAGACCAGCCCATAGCTGAGAGCCCCCAAAAGCACAAGCGCGACAATGTAGATAGTAAGAGCTGCAACTACGCGTGGCACCTGATATTTGACAAGAAAATTGACACCTGGATTCAGCAAAAAGGCGACCGCCATCGAGAGCAAAAGGATGACAATCGCTTCCGCGAATTGCCCTGCAATACCCCATGTGGCCCAGAGAATAATACCAATACAAATGACACTGATAAGAATATCGCGCGCTCGTTGCCAATTCATGTGATCCATGTTTTTACCCTTTGTCTCTATACCGCCTATAGACCTTGAACATACTTGACAGTGTGGTATAGCCATTCTTAGCTATTGTGACAGATTTCGACTAAAAGGACAAGTAAATTTTCACTTTTCACTACTATGTTAATTTCGCTTATTCATTTCGTCTAATATAATACGGTAATCTATCTATGCTGGTTCTACACAAGAACAGCCTGCAAGAAAACGTAGACGAATGGACACCTCTATCACGATGACAACTCTTTTTATTGTTTGGACACTGTTCGGTATTCTCCTGGCCTGGATGCTTATCTTTGCTACACTAGCTCTGCGTCCAGACCCAACTAAGAAATTTGAGGTTGACGAAATTTCAACCTACTCTAGATCAGCCACGTTCGCCTCTGCGCCATCGACGCCGCACGTGACGGTTGCTCAGACTGAACTCGCTCCTGTCAGTAGTCAGGCGCGATAAGTCGCTTCTGTAGTATATACAAACACAAAAATACGCTTTCGCATTGGCAGAGCAGCGTGAAAGCGTATTTTTGTGTTTCGGTCTCAAGAAGCTATACCCTCTTATGTTTGCACCCTATAGATGTATGTTGTCACCAGCACGTGTCGGGCGAAAAGTGCCGTTGTCATTAATAAACACGAAACGACTATCCTGCACGTTAACGACTATGTCGAGCTTATCATCACCATTGACATCCTTAAAGCTGAGTGTAACTGGCGCTAAATCCTGTCCCTGCCCGATCAGCACAGGACCCATAAGTACTCTGGCCTTCGCACAATCACCAGCAGGACACTCTATAATCTCTACATGACGGTTGAGGTTCAACGCAATAAAATGACTGCGATTCGTGACCGAGTCGTTGTGGCCGACAACCTGGTCATATTGAGATGTGCGCGGACGGCCATAGTGAAGATCGTCCTGTGCGACCTGCCACCAGCTCATGAACGTCGTTAGCAGCATCCATCCCACCATCATGACGATCATGGCAAGACCGACGAATACGAGCCAGTGAACACGTTGTCCACTCTCCTGCGCAATAAGACGTCCACTTCGACGTGGCGCAACTTCCTGTGGAACAAGATACCCACTTCGACGTGGCTCGGCCTCCTCCGTATCTAAAGGCCGCCTTCGTGCAGGCTGCACCGCTGGAAGGTTCACCTGGGTCGCGGTGCGACGTGGCGGAATGGTACTTCCGGTACGACCAGGGTTCGATGTTCGATAATCACCCTGAGAAAGTGCTTGCACATCTGCCGATGTACGCCCGGCCTCACTACGCGCATCACTTTGATAGCGACGCGCGCTTGTAGGCATACGCGAAGGCCATACATCATCGTACTCTTCGTCGTCATAAAAATCACGCTGGTAGTTTCCCTGTGCCTGATTGGCAACGTCACTCCTGGGACGCTGCGTGTTGCCTCGCGTATTGCGTAGTTTTACGCTCTGTGTGTGACTCTGTCGCTCCACATTGTCACCATCCTCTCTTTAGGGGTTTTTTTGAGAGTTATCAGAACTTCCGTTCTAGTGGACATGGCTCAATGATACACTAGAACAAACGTACGTGTCAATGAATTTAGTACAAATGTTCTTTTATGATAAAAATTTCGTATGGAAGAATCAGAGTTCCGTAAGCCACGTTGTGTGTGTCCTACGGAACACAATAAGTATTTGCACCTATCATATGTCAATCGTTAGTTATGAATAACTCTCAGCTTTCTTCATTAGATTACAGCCGACCTCGGCTCATTGAAACATGACGCCATAATATGGCAAGAATAACCAAACATGGATAATATGCGTCACTACATAGAGGATTGCTGTCTCGCGTCTCTTAACACTAGAAGATAGAGAATAATAAGAGACGCTGTTCATTGAACCACTATACATTACATCAGAACGTACCGTTCTATTGATTTGTAACATTGAATTCTTTTCACACTTCACAATAAGAAGAATGGGCATTTTAGCCCCATAAATTCTTCTGCGTCGTCTGTACTGGCTCATTCGCTGAACGTTTACGGATAGCCGTACGCCTCTCACGCGGTCTCATTTCTTTCTCTTGTAGAATGCCAGGCATCTTTTCACGCTGCTCATCTTCGCCCATAGTATCACTGACAACCTCTACCATTACATCAAAAATAGAATTACGGCGTACCTCTACTTCAGACCACGTTCCTACTATGGCTTCAATCGTCGCATCTTCGCATTCTTTCAGCGCGTCTCCATATCCTTTAATCTCTTGTATCACATCAGCCAATATCACAGAGTGTTTGTCACTCATCCATTGTATAAAGGAACGCCTTACCTGCTCCATCCACTCAATGGAATAAAGACCTACGCCCGTCACAAATACAATATTCTCACCTGTAACGCGTTCAGCACTTCGCTGTATCTCTGAGCGCCGATAGCAATGTAGTATCTCGGCACAGATCCGCTCTGAAAGTAAGCCATCCTGTCTCACCCGATTCCGCACAGCAACAACGTCGATCCGCGCTAGCCGCTGCGCAAAGTCATCATAGCGATTACGCAATACTGAGACGACCTCCGTTGCCGATAGCTGCCCATCATATACAACTATAGGAAAGTAGGCGGCGATACTTGCGAAGGCGTCTTTGGCCTCCATAGGAATGGCGAGCAAGAGATCGCTGCGGTCTTGTAGTTGCTGCAGTTTCTGTAGCTTCCGTTCGCGGTACGAAGATGTCCAGAAGCCAAGAATTTCGATATAGATACGGTGCTGTGCACGAGTGAGAGCGAAATCAGGAATGAAGATACTTTGATCGAGCAGAAGCGGCTCTGGTTCACGTTCCAACCTCCATCCATCAACACCTCGACTATTTGCCAGTGCGGTGAATGCCTCTGCAAAGTATTGCTCAATACTGCTATCAAAGACCCGCGAAGTATCGGCATGCTCACTGGGGGTACTACCCGCACTATTTTCACTATCCTCTTGAGCCGAGCCTGACGAAGGCAACAATTGCAACAGATCAGCGTCCATATTAAAGGCGTAGGAGCGTTGTAGAAAATGGACGGTTGCCGATGCCTCCACGATAGCATTAGCAAACGATGGTCTCTTCGTCTTACGCCCGCTCTCGGTTTTTGCGACACCATAGCCCATCAACAGGCGACAAAGACGAGCGAGACGCAGCCCATATTGTTGAGGCGCACCTGTTACCTCCTGTGGCCCATACAGTGTCAACGAGAGCAAGATAGGCATGCCATCCAGGATTGGCTCATAGGCAAGATCATAGTAGACCCCCATTTTACGCGCCAGGAAGCAGAGCCGCTTGATGACGGCCCCTACACCTGGAGTGGACCTGACAGCTTGTACCTCCGTAGCCAGAGACGTGTTGCCAAAAGCATTGCAGTCGATGACGAAGCGCACGCTAGACGCATTGAACAAAGCGGATTCAAAGGCCCACTGATTGTACAGCGTAGCAACCTCTTGTGCGGTAGGAGCTTCGGGCATGCCTCGAACGAGTCGTGCCTCCTCTTCACTATCCATAACAAGAAGGTATTCCAGGTCGTGCACATCAAGGGAGTAAACCTCGGCAAATGATTGTAAAGCCCTTATGCGCGTCTGTGCATCGAGAAAACCCTGATACTGGTCGTTCACATAGCTATAGAGCGCGAGCCGAAGTTGTACAGGAGAAGCAATATCGGTCAAGTCTGGCTTGCCGTGTTGTCCATTCAGCCCTTGTATGACCTCTGTCCAGTCGCGTTGCCGCCAGACGTACCAGTTGCTCAGCACAGCGTTAAGACAATAGGCAAGGCGATAGTCACCAATACATGCACGAGCATCATCAAGCGAGAACATGCGCTGCTGCTGCCCAAGCAGGCCCTCATAATATGCGATAAGCTGCCCTATCTCGTCTCTAAGCTCGCCCTTTCGCAAAAAGTGGAGCGAGACCGATAATTCACCGCCACGCCGATGTACCGTTTTTTTGATGTCTTGTAGGCTAAAGCGCACTCTTTATTCCTTCCTATTTATCTATCATTCTATATCATAGCGGAAAAAGCGGTACGACTTTGTCGAACATACGCTCAATTACCCAATCTTTCATCCAAAGGTCACAGCACAGTATTGTATACCAAAGATCATCACTGTATAATAGCCACAAGCCGCTTAGCAAGCAGCGTTCCACATGGAGTCCACAAGAGTAAAGCCGCATGGACTACGACAACACCATTGGGGTCTAACAAGGAGTTCTGTTCTATGTCTACCGATTCGACACGCAATGAAAATACATATTTTATTGATGCCGAAAGCGGAGCTGAGCTAGCTCGCTTGATGTATCAAGAGCGCATCGTAACGCAGACTATGGGAGGACTTTTCCCTTCCGATTTTGATCCTTCTAGCGCCAAAGATGTCCTGGATGTTGGTTGTGGACCTGGCGGCTGGGTGCTCGATGTAGCTCATGCCTATCCTGACATACATGTGACAGGGCTTGATATTAGCCAGAAGACGGTTGAATATGCTCGTACTCAGGCGAAAGTGCAATGGTTAGACAACGCTAGTTTTGAAGTGATGGATGTTCTTCAACCTCTCAATTTTTCTGATAATTCCTTTGACTTCGTCAATGCCCGCTTTATTTCAGGATTTATGCCCGCAGCGGCGTGGCCGGAGCTTGTGCGAGAATGCTTACGCATTACACACCCCGGTGAATTTATCCGCCTGACCGAGCCGGAGTATCACTTCAGTAACAGTTCGGCATCCGAGAAGTTGGGTAAAATAGTCTCTCGTGCTATTGAGTTGGCAGGAAAAGGGTTTTCCGATGGCGGGCGTAATGTAGGGATCACCCCAATGTTGGGCCGTTTCTTGCGCGATGCCGGCTGCCAGAACATACAGAAAGCTGCCTATGCACTCGACTTCTCTGCTGGGGAGAAAGAGCATGAAAGTCAGTGTCAAAATACCACCGTCTTCTTCCAACTGCTCAAACCCTTTCTCATCAAAACGGGCGTGACGACGGATGAAGAGTTTGAGCAACTATATCAACAAGCCCTGATAGACATGCTTTCAAATGGTTTTTGTGGAATCTGGTTCTACCTTAGTGCATGGGGTCAGAAGCCATACTAATAGAGTCCACTTAAAGGCTTACATCTTGTAGCCGCGCTTGAGCAAGGTATTTGCACTTCCGGTAAAACTTTCGAGTGGTGGAACATCAAAGCCAAACGCGTCTGCCACTCGGTCAATGATGTTAAGTACCGTACAGACGTAGACAGCCTGCACTATCGCCTCATCGCTGATGCCTGCTTCGCACAATGCGGTGCTATCAGCAGGTTGTACCTCGTCTGGAGAGAGTGTGAGTTTCTCTAAAAAGCCGAGCATTACCTTTAGTTTGTCGCTAATCGGGGCTGTGCGGTAGTCGTCCAGCACCGCTTGAACGATTGAGTCGCCAAGAACTGTTGACGCAACTGCGCCATGTCCGCTTGCTCAGTAGCGACACGCATTGAGGTGAGAGGTAAAGGCAGCAAAAAGTTCTCGCTCACCCACGGTCCACACAGAGGGGCCGCGCATCACCGTATGCATCAACTCGGAGAATGCCTTTCCAAAGAACTCTGGCCGATAGAAGAGCAATTTGAGAATATCATATGGTTGATGTTTGTCACGTGAGGTGAAACCTATTACGCTTAACAGCAGTTTATGGGGCAAACGATGCCCACTTTCTACACTCTGGAGTCGCATCGGTCGTTACTTTCCTTCTTGAATCGCCTTCAATCCGGCTTCCAGGCGCGAAAGTCCTGCACCAAGCGCCACACTCACTGTCAATTCAAAAATCTGGTCCTCCGAGTAGCCCTTCTGACGTAGTAACGCCATGTCATCGTCCGTCACCTTGTAAGCATATCTGCTAACCTTTTGCACATACGAGGCTAGTTCATCTGGAACATCCACCGTTGAAGCAGCGTGTTGGCGTACCTCGGGATCAAGCGTTCCTGGTCCTGAAAGGACAGACTTCTGTAAGCGTTTCGTGATATCGGCATAAGGGTCTTGCATATCTCCGCACCCCCTCTTTTCTAAATGAATGAAATAGACGGCACTATCTAATAAGTGCTCTTAAAGCATTGTACCAGACTGTTGCTATTAATGCGTGCCCTTCGCTGCTGGGGTGAAATATGAACCTTTCAAACTCACATAGAAGCTGCCATCCCATCAAAAACCAGCCCTGTTGAACTATTTCATAATTTACAGAGGTTACACAATAGGATATGCGTCCCGAAGCATTGAATACCTGGCCTTTTTCTGGTATGGTAACGATGGAATATTTTACAAATTCGACCGACAGAGTAGCGGTTGAACGGAGGGTGTGATGAGTACAGTCCCACAACGCCTTGGGCAATACGAGTTGCGGCAGCAATTGGGGCACGGGAATGTGGGTGAGGTGTGGAAAGCCTACGATTCTCGGCTTCGACGCGATGTCGCCATCAAGGTCATTTACACCGACCTACAATCTGATCCCAACTTCCTGACTCGCTTCACTCAGGAAGGGCGGAAGGTTGCATCCTTGCACCATTCAAATATTGTTCAGGTGCGCGATGTTGCCATCAACCATCAGTCATCGAACACCACCGCGTATATCGTCTCGGACTATATCGAGAGCCAGACGCTTGGTGAATACATCGCTGCCACACGTCACAAAGGGATAATGCTATCCCTCACCGACATTGTGTACCTATTCACCAGCCTGGGCGTCGCTATTGACTATGCGCATCAGAAAGGCGTTGTTCACGGGAACATCAAGCCGAGCAATATCCTCCTCGACAAACTGCACGTCATGCGTTTTGTGGAAGGAGAGCCCATACTCACCGATTTTGGCCTTGCGCTGTTGCTGGGAGACGAGGCGGGTATTGGCACACCACAATATATGGCACCAGAACAAGCAAAGGGAGACCCAGCCAATAACCGAAGCGATATTTACTCGTTGGGCGTCATTTTGTATGAGCTTTGCACAGGAGTACAACCATTTCGTGATGAAAGCTCGGTCGCTGTTATGATGCAGCACATTAATACGCTTCCGACACCGCCAATACTGATTAATCCCCAACTTCCGCCCGCGCTTTCCGAAGTTATTTTGCGCGCGATGGCAAAGGATACCGCGACACGCTTCCCTATGGCATCCTTACTCGCCACAGCAATTGCTGATGCTTGTTCTATACGCTCAACACTTCCCATTCCAAGAGTTGCCCTCGCGGAGGAGGAGACTGCAAATCATGCAGGAAGTGGACAATTCGGTTCCTTCCTGGGTGTTCCTCAGTCTGTACCTCCTGTCGCAGCAACCGCTCGACCTATTTCACAGCCTATGCCCCGTGTACATCCTCGTATATCCTCGCCATCGCAGCCGCTGCCGACAATCACTCAAAGAGTAAGTTTGCCAAGCATACCTGCAGTGTCAGGAAAACAGAGGCCAATGCAACAGGGAGCGATACCAGTGGGTGCGCCAGTGCCCAACAAAATACCAACTGCATCCACTTCACCAGCAGCATCACCTATCATGTCGGCAAAGATAGCTGTCCCTCAGCAACAAGGAGAGCCTTCTCTTGTCTCGCGGATGCCTACCTCTTCCACTTTGACTGGACGCTTGCTCAACAACACTCCTTTTCCAGTAGCCGGAAGAAACACACGCTCTCGTCTCACCGATATTCCAATGTATGCTGTACTTGCGGTCTTTGCGGTACTTCTCATTATCGCGATAAGTATTATCGGCAGTCTCTTGCTCAACTCGCGGGTGCAGCCTGGCACTATTGTTGGTCACGTCTTTTTCCAGGATGATGCCCTGGGACGCGCTGACGTGCTGCACATCGACATGCAGAACATTTCTGCACCACCTCAAGGCAAAATATATCAAGCCTGGCTTCAAGATATCAACCATCATACTCTACCTCTTGGGCCGCTCACGCTCAATAACGATACCGCAACGCTCCTCTACCCAGGAGACGCTCAACACACAAACCTGTTATCCATTGCGCAAGGAGTGCTTGTGACATTGGAGGACGCGGGTAGCAAGCCTCATACGCCTACAGGGGACGGAGTTTACAAGGCGAGCTTCGACACACCATCATTTCAATATATCAAGAACATTCTTTATAAAACACCTGACTTCCCCGACAACAATGGTGTGATAGTAGGATTATTTGAAACCATTAAATCAATAAATGATAAAGCAGGAAGCATCACTGATAGTATCCAGGGAACACACGATTATCACCTCGCCAGGCGCCAGGCCATACGCATCATAGAATTGGTTGATGGAACACAATACTCGATGGCTTCGGGCGATCTTCCCAAAAATACGCCAAGTAACGTGTACGCAAAGGTGGGTCTCATCTCCTCACCCACACAACCCGGCTACATCGACACCTTAGCCACACAGTTAGATAAGTTACAACAGAGTGCAGGCAACAACACAACACTGCTCCAGCATATCCAAAACGTGAGAAACGCAGTCGCGGACTTGCGCCAGTGGGTGCAACAAATTCGCACGTACGATGTTCAAGTGCTGAAGGCGCGGAGCCTAACTGAGCCCGCGCTTGCTAACGTAGCACTCCAATTAAAACAAGTGGTATCTGATTCCTATACAGGACGCACCATTCCCCCCGACGAAGGTCCAAAATCAATACTCGGCTCGGCTGGGGCATATCAGGCATACGTCGAGTGCCAATACCTGATGACACTCGACATGAAAAAGGTTTAACGTTTCTAAAGGATGCGCGTGAAGCTAGAGCATACCCTCACGCGCATCTTTTAGAAACCTATTACTTCCTACGTCGCGCAATCCCTTCCTCAGTGGTCCCGCTTGTAATTAATTCATAAAGTAAAGCTTGCCCTTGCTTTGGACGCAAGACGCGACCAAGACGCTGAATATACTCGCGTTTCGTGCTGTTGCCACTCACAATAATCGCCACGCGGCAATCCGGCACATCAACTCCCTCGTTGAGGACACGCCCCGAAACAAGCTTACTGTATTGTCCTGTCCTGAAGCGCTCCAGGATCGCGCGCCTCTCTTCAGCAGGCGTCTTATAGGTGATACTCGGCATGCAGAAGCGGCGGCTAATCTCATCGACGACCTGATTGTATTCCGAAAAGAGGATGATCTGATCGCAGGCATGACGACGCAACAGGTGCTCTATCTCGTCATACTTCGCGGGGGCATTCATAGCGATATTGCGAGCTTCGCGCCACGCCAGCATAGCGGTGCGTGCTTCCGGATCACGTGCGCTCATATAGATAACCTTCTGCTGAAAGTCCTCAGGCGTGTGAATGACGATGCGGCGGCGCTGCAAAAATGAGCGGTAGATGCGCCTCTGTTCAGCATACCTCGCCTCGTCCTCGCTTGACAGAGCAATATTGATGCGCTCCTCTTGATATTGTGCGAGATAGCGCCCCTCGGTCAGTTCCGCAGGTGAGCGACGATAGACCTCTGGCCCAATCAGCTCATCCAGTTCGGCATGAGCCATATCGCTCCGTTCAGGCGTCGCGCTCAACCCCAGGCGTAGAGGAGTAAAAGCACTCTCCGCAATCAAACGATAGGTAGGTGCCGGAAGATGATGACACTCGTCAAAGATGAGCAGGCTAAAGTGACGCAGCTCTCGTGGATACAGCGCGGCGGAGTCATAGGTGATAATCGTAATCGGCTTTATCTCCTTTTCGCCGCCACCAAAGACACCTATGTCATCAGCACGTAAAGAAAGCGTGGCAGAAAGCGCCACGCGCCACTGCTGCAACAGATCAATCGTTGGCACCACCGCTAACGTCCACAGGCCAGTCTCATGAACCGCCATAGCAGCAACAAAGGTTTTACCCGCACCAGTCGGCAGCACAACAACGCCCGCGCTCCCCTCAGCCAACCAGTTCGAGAGGGCCTCATCTTGATATGGTCGCGACGGCATCGCCAGCTTTGTCTCGAATGGTAATACTGGTCGTTCGTCAAAAGCGACCGAAAAGGGCATGCCCTGTTGCTGTAAGGCATCTTTTATAGCCGTGAAGTGTATTGGCTGTGTGCGCAGAAAGTGATACCGTTTATCCTGCTCGATAGCGCGGTATATCTCTCTAGGAAGAGACGACCCGAACAGAGCTTCGAGTAGTTCAGGTAAAGGTAGGTGAGCGTATTCTTTTGAAGGCGTGATGATGAGGTCGCGGCCTCGCAAGTCGAGAGTGGTCATTGGCATTAGTCTTACTCGTTCTACGAGGCAAACAATGACGGTTGATCAGAAGGTGGTGACATTCCCTGCTGCTTCTGACGCAGAACGTAGCTCTCTTGCAAAAGAGGCGCAAGTATATCATTAAAACGTTCTACTGACCACGCCAGAGGACGACCTCCAAGCTGTATAAGAGCTTCGTTACCTGGAAGCGATGAACCATCTGCTTGCCGAACATACAAGGGTCGTTTCTGCTCTAATGCACTTTTAGCACCTTCCCACGTGCCACCTTTTATATCTGACTCTGCGACAATTACTACTTGTGCAAGGCCAGTAACAACCTTATTGCGATCCATAGCACGACTTACCATCCATGGCGCATCAGGATGAAATTGGCTCAACAACAAGACGTGCCCAGACTCAATTCTTGGTTGTAGGTCACGCATCTGTACTTTACTCAATTTGCGAATACCATGCGGCAAGACAACTGTTGTATACCCATCTGTACTAGTTGCACCTTCATAAGCAGCACGATCAACACCACGAGCATTACCACTGATGACATTTGTGCCATGCCTGGCGAGATATTGAGCGGTGGCCTTGGTAAACGCAAGGCTTGTTTCACCCGCATTGCGTGAGCCAATAACTGCAAGGGTTTCTCGTTCGAGAATGCTCAAATCTCCCATGCTGAAGAGAATTGATGGAATTTGACCGCGTTTAAGGGCGGATTTCAGTAATCGAGGATATTCAGCATCAAGTACAGTTATCATATGAATGTGGTCATTATGTAGTTGCTCAGCAAGGAAACCCTGAGCCACACGTTTTTCTTTCGCCTGTTCAAGCTTTTGGATAATCTCTGCTTTTAGATGACACGTAGCAATCCATTCTTGTGAGCTAGCTTCAAAGAACTCTTGCAGTGTCCTTCCAAGTTGCTCGCACCAAACGGCAAGAATATCATTGACTACACGAGTGGGCAATCCGCTCTCAAATACCAATAGGAGCCAACAAGCTTGCTCTCGTAGGTTCATAGTACGTCTCCTCTTTATTGGTCATCTGAATGAAGTGTTCGTGTGATTGTGAATGGATACACTACTTTTGCTCCAGTTCTCATCAACGTTTGTGCAACTTCACGCAGCGTCTGACCGGAATCATAAATATCATCAATAAGCAATAATGTACATCCGTGGCAGAAACTCTTCTTCAAGAAATTGAAGTGCTACTTGTTGTGTTCTTTCTGTAGGAACAATAAGCGGAAAGAGGTCTTGCCGACAATACCCCCATGTTCCACAGGTGTATCCTTGTTGATCTCCCAAATATTCTGTTAAATAAGTGGATAGTCCTGCCAAGTAATCCCTGATGCCATACTACACCCCCTCGTATTCACACAGATTTAGGCTTCATAGAAACTCATCTATGAATCTATTGTATCCATCTCTGCTACAATTGTCAATCATTACGGGCTTTGTATTATATTAGTTGTGTAACAAACACAAAAGGTGAGTCAGCACCAAATGCGTATCTCCCCTAAGATATCCTCAATTAGCAAGCATAGTTCATCCGCTACGGCGGGTGCCGACTCACAAAAGTGAGACTAGCAAACTCAGGCGATAGCAGATAGATAGCGAGAGCCTCGTCAGTTCCCTCTCGTAGCGGAGTCTATCAGATGTGATATGATACGCCTTGTGATACTAGAAGGCAAATATAGATAACAAAAGAGGATAGAGCATATGCCAACTATCACAACGAAGCAGGAGCTTATAGACTATTTCGCGGACAAGAGCAAGCGCAATACTCACGAGGGCAACGCCTACCTCGAAGCCGTCGTCGCTATTCTCATGTTGCTCGACGAGACAGACGACATTGCGGAGATTAAGTCAACCGTACGCAAGATGCACAGAGAGAAACTGGTCGAGATACAGCGCACCGACGATATACAGGCGCGCATAGAACAACGGAAGCAGTTAGCCGTTTATGACGATTGCCTGACACAACTGCGTGGCATTCCTATCAGTTGAGTCGGTTTCAAACTATTCAGCTTTCTAAGTATCAGGTAGAGTAGACCTTAGCCGTTTGCGCTGACTGGAGCGACGCTTCGCATCAAGCCTGCGCACACGACTCGCTGTTGTCGGTCGTGTTGGTCGGCGCGGCGTCTCGACACGTTGCAGAGCTTGCAAGCGTTCCGCCAACCGCTCGAAAGCCGCCTCGCGGTTGGCATGCTGTGATCGTCGCTCCACCGCCGTTACCACTATTCCACTCGGTCGATGAGTCAACCTCACCCCTGTCTCGACCTTGTTGCGATGCTGACCACCTGGCCCTCCGGCAATGAAAAATTCTATGTCGGAGTCGCGCTCCAGCGCCTCGCGGTCAGTCGGGTAAAATTCAGCCACTGTTGCTCCTTCTTGTGATGAGCCATTCAGCCAGATGAGCAAAGCCCGCTCTTTCCACTCATTGCATCTCTGCTGAACCTGGCTAGAACGCTAGTTCGTTGCAAAGATGGCTGAGACGAGCCGCGAGCAAGCGGCATTTCTGGCTGTATTTGAATAGTACATGCCTAATCACATCCTTTTGCCACTCCATATACATATATGACACGATGGAAACGCAGTTTCTAGTTCGATAAGAAGACATTTTATAATCAGTCGCCACTGTTCATTGTAGCAGGAGAGGCGGGAGGTTCCCTCTGTAATAGCACAAGTACCCAATATTGCTATGATTTTGACAAAAAAGCGATGCTTCTCTTATGCTGCTACTATAAACTAACCATCCGAGCTAAAAAACCGAGACCCTAGAGGTAGAAAGGCAGACCATCATGGTGAGACCCGCTGATGGAGGTGGTTCCGGCGATTCCTTTGAAGTTACCCCTGAACGGCTTATATCCACTGCCCCCTCCTTCCACAAAGCGTCACAAGATACCGCCGATATGCTGTATAGCCTGAATGCTACCGCTCAGCAACTGATTGCGGAAATGTTTATGCTCTCTGAATTCACTCGCTATGCCAACGCGCTCGAAACCTTTTATGAGCGATGGCGCATCTCTATGCTCTGCCTCTCTACCGCACTGGGTAAGGTAGGCATCAATCTGCAAGAAGCTGCTGGCGACTACGAGACCGCCGACCAATGGGTAAGTGACCTCATGAAGCAGACGGAGAGAAACCTGCCGCCCATTAAGACTTGGGGACCTGGTGTGTTGCCTCCACCAAACATCAATCCGAATCCAGGTACGAACCCAAACCCATTTCCTGGCGTCTCGCCTCTCCCAGGTGTCATCTCGTACCCGGATCCTGACGGCTTCCAACCCTATGAACCCGCCCCAAGCGGCACTGGCATCTCATCTCTTCCAGGAATCACCTCCTTTCCGATTACCAGTGGCACTCCTCCTGGAGAGCCAACGGTGGGAGGGCCTGGCTTCATCAACAGAACCAATATACCTTAAACACAAATACCGATGGCTACATACGTAGCACTTGACGAACTCAAGTATGCTGTAACTTATAAGGAGGAGGACCATGAGTGACGCCGGAGAACTCGAAGCCGTCGCGGAGCAACTGCGCCGCATCTCCGCGACCTTTACCACTGCGGTCAACACCCTGCGGCAGCAAACCTACCAACTCGATGGAGCCGCTACTGACCTGACCACCGGCACCGCTCAATGGGCAGGCAAAGCCAGTCTCTCGTTCTTGGGTGCCTGGAGTCAATACCACCAGGACACCCACCACTCCGCCGACACCCTGGAGCAAACCGCCTCATCCCTCAGCGCGCTGGCTCAAACCATCGAAGACAACGTTCCCGCAATCCGCATCGGCCAGCAAGCCGAGCAGCAAGCCCAGGCTCAAGGAGCCAATTCTACGCTTACTGAGAATGCGATGCAAGCGATGCAAACGGCGGAGTTCGCCATTGCGATGATGGCCGCCAGCATGAGCGCGCAACTAGAGGAATTGACCCCTCAGGTCGGCCATTGTAGCGAACCACAGGGCTTGCCATATGGAGGCATACCTGATGATGGCGTGAATAGTAGCGATAATGGAAATGGTGATCCAGAAGCGGGGGGGAGTAGTGATAATGAGGAAAATGATGGAAATGCAGGGGCACCTGAGGTAACTACACCCGAAGGAAGACGACTTACAAAACATTCACAAGAGAGTGTTCCTCGCCATAAAATGACACCGAAGCAGGTAGACGACGTAATTGATAATCCTTCTCGTGTAAGAACACAAAGGGATGGTGCAACAGTGTACATTAAGAGTCAGCTGGGTAGAGGAAGAAAATATAGTATCGTTATTGAAGGTACTGATGGCATTGTGACTGCCATGCGCGATCTGGATCCAGTAGAACTTGCTAGGCTAGGCAGAAGATACGGTTTTGATCCTAATCCATAAAAGTACATTCTTTGGCATTAAAATACATATCAAATGCTGCTACTGGGAGGAAACATGATTAAAGATATCGTTCTGAACACCACAGGTTACCAGCTAACATTTGAGTTGAAAGAGCTACAACACAGTAAAGATAATCTTGATCTTACGATTGTTTTTTCGCTCGATCCAAGACTTAGCAATGTTGTGGTGAAATCGATTCCGATGCCAATCTTAATAAGTGATTTGCAGGGAATGATTGACTATTTTGAGGAACACATTGCAAGCTTGCAAGAAAATCCAGATAGCGAAGGATATACTTTTGTGACTCTAGACCTGCAATTTCAAATGCAAGCCTTTTCAGGAGAAGTACGCTCACCAGACGATGGAGAGTTTACCCTCCGTTCCATGGTCAATATAGGCAAGCTAAACAGTGAAGGCTCTTCCGTCTATGTTGGGGGAGAAACACTTGTTACGCTTGAAAATATCAACAGTTTCATTTCATCCATTCGAGACGTAATAGTAAAGAGGACTCTTTCTTAAACCATTCCTTGCTAACGTCGTCCTATTGCCCCATCAATTCGTGGTCCTGGACGAATACTAAATCTAGGATACTAAAGAGCACATGTACATCGAAAAGGCCCAAGCAAAAATTGCAGAACTTCCGATGCTTCATGGTGAAACACCTCTCCCATGTAGCAGGGAAGAGGCGCAAGCCCTTGAGCAGTTTATCGGTCGTCCTCTCCCAGTTGCCTATGGAGAATGTCTGCTCTTTATGGGGAACCGCCGAACTCTCATCGTTTAGAACTCAATCGTGTCCTCTGGAAAATGCTTGCCGATCACGCAGGACATTCTCTACGGGTTGTAGTAGAGGGAGACCCCAATTACCCTCTCCTAGGAGATTTCGTTGAGATTGGGGGTGACGAGTTGTGATAGAAACATTTTCTAGTTAGCTCTGGTGAGCAGCAAATGGAAACATTCATCACAGGGACCTTAGTACACAACGATTGTATACTCTCATATGGAGCGGGAGACTTGCAAGTTCTCTGGCTCTACGAAAGCGGGTCAAGGTCATATTTCTGGTTCCCTCGTTGGTTCGCTGACCTAAAAACACACCTTTGAGTACTCATGGATACTGCTCCCCACCGATCGAAAAGTTGTGTTTTCTCTATGCCTACAGCGGTTAGCAGAAAGAATGCTATCCTCTTGCTTCTCTATCTTTTCTTCATACGCTGCCCCTCTGTACAGGTACGACTGATCTTTAGGACGTGGCTTGTGCCGCATAGGAAGTATAAGCTATCTTGTAGAAACACCACAATCACGATTATTAAGAAATTAGAGGCAATCATGGAAACAGATATCGCTCGTATTCTGCAACTCATGGCGTATGCGACAGGCGACGAGAAACACGGTCGTAGTACACATTCTACCCTCGACGTGCTGTGGGTACTCTACAACCGCATTTTACGCTACGACCCTCAAAACCCTGGCAGCGAGGACCGCGACCGCTTTGTGCTGAGCAAGGGACATGGTCCAGTTGCTCTCTACGCCATTCTAGCGGACAAAGGCTTCTTTCCCGTTGAAACTCTCAAAACTTTTAGCAAATGGGAAAGCATTCTCGGTACGCATCCTGACCGCAATCAAGTACCAGGGATAGAAGCCTCTACGGGCTCACTTGGACATGGGTTGCCAATGGCGGTCGGAATGGCAATGGCACTGCGCATCAAACAGAGGAATCGTAGAGTTATCGCACTTGTAGGAGACGGAGAGTGTAACGAGGGCAGCATCTGGGAATCGGTTCTATTAGCTGGAAATCAACACCTCTCGCATCTTACCTGTGTTGTAATCAACAACCACTCGAGCACTCTACCTCTGAAGAATCTCGCCGCAAAATTCGCTGCTTTTGACTGGGCCGCCAGCACAATCAACGGGCGTTCTCACGAAGATATCTATAATGCGCTAGCCCACACCGACCCTAATCGTCCTACCGCAGTAATTGCAGAGATAGCATAGCATAAGGAGACTCAATCATGCGAGAACAAATGGCCCGAACAGTCGAAGAGCTACTCGCGCAGGATGAGCGCCTGGTGCTGCTCCTTGCCGATGTGAGTACAGGACTCTTTGAGAGAGCATTCCGAGAATATCCGCTGCGTGCTCTCAATCTTGGTATTCTCGAACAGACGATGACGAGCGCGGCAGCAGGTATGGCACTAGAGGGCTTCATCCCTGTACTTCACACCATTGCCCCGTTTCTGATAGAGCGCCCCTTTGAGCAAATTAAGGATGACTTCTGTTATCAACGCCTCGGTGGAAACTTCATCAGCATCGGAGCCTCCTATGACTATAGCACCGAAGGAATGACGCATCAAGGCTCAGGCGATGTCCAGATACTTAAGAGCCAGCCAGGAATGCAGATCGTGGTTCCAGGGACGCCAGACGAGTTTGATCATCTCTTCCGCGAAGCCTACGCCAACGGGTCTCCCACCTACTACCGTCTGAGTGTTCAGCGCAATTCTGTGAATTATCCTGTGCGCTTCGGCAAGCTCGAAGTAGTGAAGCAAGGTAGACAGGCAACAATCGTCGCCGTTGGTCCCACACTTACTCCTGTTCTCGCCGCAGTCGAAGATATGGACGTAACCCTGCTCTACTGCACGACGGTTGCCCCATTTGACGCCGAGACGCTGCGGTTCAACAGCCAGAGCGCCAACATCGTCCTGGTCGAACCTTACTATACAGGCGTTCTCGTTCCAGACATCTGCGCCGCGATGAGCCACGCACCCATACACATTGAAACGATTGGGGTACCTCACGAGCTACTCACGCACTATGGTACACCCACTCAGCACGACAGAGCTATTGGTCTCACCCCAAACAGCATTCGCGACCGAATTCAACATTTTTTAAGTAATTAAAAAGGATTTGATGATTTGTACATGCTTGAACATCGTATGCCTGGTCATACGATGTTCAAGCATGTACAAATCATCAAATCCTTTTGAAACTTTACCTCTTCACTTACCGTACCTGTCACATGATTGATTTTTTTTGAATGAGGAGCTGGCTTTATGCGTTGCAAGGATGCCTATTTAGTGATTAACCCCAGAACAGGCCAGGATATGACCAGGATTACTGATGTTATCGCGGTGCTATCGGCGGCTGGCTGGAAAACTGATAACGCTCTTGTAGAGTATGGTGGTCATGCTGGCGAGTTAGCGGCAAAGGCCGCGAAACACGATTACGATCTCATAATAGCTCATGGTGGCGATGGAACCATAAACGAGGTCGTGAACGCGGTGATGAATAGTAAGAAGCGGCAGAGCATCGTCGGCGTTCTCCCCGGCGGCACCGCCAACCAGTGGGCACACGAGATAGGTGTTCCCGTTGATCCCGTCAAGGCAGCACTCGCACTTGTAAATAGTGACGCTCGCAACGTTGATGTCGGGCGCATTCAGGTGCAGCAACTCACATTTCCCACCTCAACTCACAACAATCAGGAGCAGCCAAAGCAGAAGAAAAGCGATAAGCAAAAGAAGGCACAGGTAAAAGATGGACACTACTTCTTGCTGACAGCCGGATTGGGCATCGATGCCTCAATCATCAGCCACACCTCTAAATCGCTGAAAGCGCGTATTGGCCGCCTCGCATTCGACGTTGCCGCAACCAAAGAACTGCCTGAACAACATCCCTTCTCCGTTGCGATGCATACTGTCGATGCCGACGAGAAAAAGCACAATAGCAGAACTCTCTGGCAAGGCGAGGCACTGCAAATCGTCCTGGGCAATACGCGCCTTTACGCCGATGTGGTAGAATTGACGCCCGATGCCATTATTGATGATGGACAGCTTGACGTATGTATTATCAAAGCGGATAGCGCATTCACCACTGTGCAACAGATAGCCTCACTTTTGCTGCGGCACAAACCGGATAACGCCACGACTCAATATGAGCGAGGAGCGCATTTCACTATCACGGTCCCAGCCTCCATAAATCTGCAACTTGATGGCAGCGCACTTGATCTACATGACTACTTGAGCGACTCTGAACGTGAGGCATTGCACCAGGCGGCAGACGCGACAAAGGTGCTGGTCACGTACCGCGTCGATGTCATGACGCAGGCCCTGCGATTAGCAATCCCCCGTACATACGACAATACCCTCTTTGAGCACGTTTCCAAAGCTGAGAAGGTGCAGCACACTTCTCAACGGCGTTCAGAGCATGGAGTTGCTACTCATCTCAATAACGGTCAGACAGAAGAGACTCAACACGTAAACATCGACGAACTACTCAAAAATGGGCAGCAGATCACAGTTGTCGCATCTACCCCCAATCCAGAGAAGCACAACACCTTTATCATTGCGGGCAGCAGCCATAAAAAGAGCACAGGCGATATCAAACCTGCCGCGGTACGCGTTGACGACAATACATTAGTCCTCAAGCATACAGGAGAGCATGTTCCGTCGTCTTCAGTACAAGGGTTGCAAGAAGGAACGGTAATTGTGGTTGAGGGCGAAGAAAGTAAACGCGGCGTAATTCAGGCAACGCATGTTGTAATACAATAAAAAAAACTAGAACAGGTAGAATACAGGATGGGACTGCCCTCATCCTGTATTCTACCTGTTCTAGTTTTTCATAAAAGTTCTGCTATTATCCCTGTCGTTGCCCCCCAGACACCATGAGCGGCAATCATCATCATGTTTCGGCGTCCCGTCTCTCTTTGTGCCGATTCCTTCATGCCAATCATTGGTAACAAAGCCTGATAGCTTGCCGCCCAGACAAGAAGGCTAAAGAGAATACCCTTCAAAGCTGAAGAGAAAGGCAACCTCCTCCCCAGGAGACTGTAGAGAACACCCATAACCGCACCATAGACAAAATGCGAGGCCGTCGTCGCTCCAAGAATCTGCATTTTGTTCATGTGCTGCTTCACGTTTGCTCGGCTGGCTAGCTCTTTGGTAATGATTTCAGGAGGCAGGTCATAGCGTTCTCCCTTAGGAAGAAATCGCTGTGTGCCGAACATAAAAAGAGTCATCGGCAGTGTAGCCACAAAGCCAGCGATGGCCCCTTGTAACCAGGAGGTACGAGCAGGCGTACTTTGTTGACGCATCATACATTCTTCCCCAACACATACTATCGGTGTACTAACAACTTTCATATATCTTATACACGTTCCCGGTCGGAAAAAGATACTGACGCGTGAAAGATGGAGGGATGGCAGACTTCCCATGTTCGAGATGGAGGGCAATCAAAGCCGCCGTAACATGAAAAATAGCAAGCCCTTTCACTAGCCGTGATCGAGCGGCGTTTCTGGCTGCATTTTAGTAGTACACTAAAAAGTATCAGCTTGCCAGATCGCAAAGTCTTGTTTAGGAAAGAGTACTTGCAATAATGATGCATCCGGACGATTTTCAATAAATGTTCTTGTATGCTCATCAACACCCTGAAACAGCAGGTGCGCGAACTCACGTTCATTGAGTGGGGGGACCATCTCATCAACAGACTTCATAGAAGTTCGGATAGAACCCTTACTCACTTGTACTATGATGCGACCGGCACGGGTCGAGAGCTGGAAAGAACCTTTACTGACGCCAGCCTCTCTTATACGATCTTGCCACATCGCTTCAAGCGCAGAAATCAGCCCTGTAAGATTCATTGCTCTACCCATCAGTCCAAAGTCACTGAATATCTCGAATTCGTCAGGAAGGAATATCGCTCTCTGTGACGGTGGCAAACGGCCCTCTAGCTGCCCATTCCGCTCCCTCGAAGCGGCTGTAAGTAGTGCCCGTCCGATGTCGAAACGGCCTGCTGCCAATCCCAGTTCGAGCAGCTCGATATTTTTGTGTACGACACGACTCCGGCCATATCCAACGAGCGGACCTCCATCAGAGTCTCGGGCGACCAGAAAGCTCTCTCTCTTCTCATGAAGCCAGGTGGGCTGCTCTCGCCAATACTCACGCGAACGAATTATCATTCCAGTTCGTTCGGCATTCGCAATGTCGTAGAGGCGCATAACAGCGGGTAGATCATCATACTCAAAGGGTACAATTTTGATAGAATAGAGGTGCGAGGAAGGCAATGAAGCCCGTACCGCTTGCTGCTCAATAGGCACCCAGCCGTAGTGCTCATAAAAGTTGGGCGTATGCGTCCATAACAGCGAGTAGGCGTACTCTTCTCGCTGAAGCTCCGTCAGCATAGCCAGCATAAGCTGTCCTGCATAGCCATACCCATGAGCATTTTGAGCAGTGATGACGTTGCCAATGCCTGCGATGCGGAGCTTTGCTCGACCGATACGAATCCAGCGATCATAGACACGTAGATGAGAAAGCAAACGTCCTTGCTGCTCAATGACCCAGGAATGCTCTGGACGATAGCTCGTGTCGTTCAGGTAAAAAGGCTCAAAGTAGCTGCGAGGGCGTCCATATTCCGTGAGCAGGTCCAGGATTGGCTCAACGTCCTGAGGTGTGGCACGGCGAAGAGTCACGGATGCGCCAGCACTCATCTTTATCTCCTTCTATCTGCTGTACAAGCTTCTCTGCTACTCGTCTATACGGAAAAAGCATGCATGAATGATACAATAATAAATGACTCCTCGCTGTCTTTACGATCAAAGGAGACCCATACGCCGACCGACTGACCGCAGGTAAGCGCAAGAGCGGCGTTGTCGGTCGGAATACAAAGTTTTCGTTACGTTGTAACCTATAAAAAGAAGGAGGTTCTTAAATATGAATGCAGCTGAACAGCTAGAAAATAATCATCTCCTGGTTATTCAATCCGTTGATAACCTGCCTGAATTAGATTGGGATGTACCAAATGTACATGGAACATGGTCTGTCAAAGACATCATTGCCCATCTCACCTCTTACGAGCATATCCTGACCGATGTATTTCGCACCTTTTTAGAGGAGTCGCCCGATACTCCCTACCTGTCGAAATTCATCAAGCAAAACTCCGATTTTAACGCCACGGAAGTGGAGACGCGTAAGTATTCCACAGCACAACAGGTAATTGACGAGTACGAAGAGGCCCAGGTAGACAGTACAGCACTGCTTGCACGCATTCCAGCCGATATAGCAGATAAAGCAGGAACGATGCCCTGGTACGGGCCTGAACGCAGCCTGAACGATCTCATCATCAGCTTCAGCACGCATATACGTGAGCACTGTGAACAAATCGCTGCCTTCCGTGAAAGAGAGAAGCAGTAGTAAGAGAACTCTCGCGGCTAACTCGTCAAGCATGATTTTTCTATGGGTCTCCATCCTTCCGGGTGAAAGACGAAGGTGGTGGTAGGGGCGCAATTGATTGCGCCCACCCGGGACATGGATGCACGCTCACGGGCGCAATCAATTGCGCCCCTACCACCACCCGGAAGGATGAAGAACCTTTTCTATGATGTGGCATAATTAGGAAGGACATGCTCAGTTCTCTGTAGAGAGCGAAAAATAGAGAGAAGGAAGAGACTCATGAAAGCAGTGTTGTGTAAAGAATACGGTTCACCCGAACAGCTTGTGCTAGAAGATGTCGCGGCGCTCACACCAGAGAAGGGTCAGGTCGTTATTAGCGTAAAAGCATGTGGAGTAAACTTCCCCGACACGCTGATGATCCAGGGCAAGTACCAGTTCAAACCTCCTATGCCCTTCTCACCAGGAAACGAGGTTTCAGGCATTATCAAAGAGGTTGGAGAGAGTGTAGGAGGTGTAGGAGGTGTAGGGGGTGTAGGGGGTGTAGACCGCATAAAGGTCGGGGACCGAGTGATCGCGTTCACTGGCTGGGGTGGCTTTGCCGAAGAGGTTATCACTGACGCCACTAACCTCATTCCCATGCCCAATGACATGGATTTTACTACCGCAGCCGCCTTTACTCTGGTCTATGGGACATCCTACCACGCGTTGAAAGATCGGGCACAAATTCAACCAGGTGAGACACTGCTTGTACTCGGAGCTGCTGGCGGCGTAGGACTAGCGGCTATAGAGATCGCTAAGGTTATGGGAGCGCGGGTGATCGCGGCTGCATCGACCGATGAGAAGCTCGCAGTATGCAAACAACATGGTGCCGATGAGATCATCAACTATGCAACGGAAGACCTCAAGGAGCGCGTGAAGGTGCTAACTCTCGGAAACGGCGTCGATGTGGTTTACGATCCCGTAGGCGGAAGCTACTCGGAAGCGGCATTGCGAAGTACAGCCTGGAAGGGGCGCTTCCTCGTCGTTGGTTTCGCGACAGGCGATATTCCTCGTATCCCACTCAATTTAACACTACTCAAAGGGTGTTCAATCGTCGGCGTGTTCTGGGGAAATTTCGTGGCACGCGAGCCCAGGCACAATCAGGAGAACCTACAAGAACTCCTCTCCTGGTTTGCGACAGGTAAAATTAAGCCCCTCATCTCCGCGACCTATCAACTCAAAGATGCTGCCCACGCGCTCAACGACATGATGAATCGAAATATCAAAGGAAAGGTGGTATTGCTGACAGATCAAATCTAGGGCACAAACGTACCACGTGGACAAGAGCAGCAATCCCAAGAGAGGATGCATACTTCAAAGATATTCTTCCCTATAGCGCATTTGGAGGAGAAGTAGTACCTAAAAGTTACCACTTGAGGCTTGGATAGTTTTAGTATATATCAAGAAATTTATTTTACTGGGCAGATTTTATCGGTTTGCATACATAGAGAGACAACACTTATTTCCTGACAATACCCCGGCACTGAGAGTCCCTGAAGAAACAGCATATCATTGAAGCATTCCTATATGCCAATATTTTTACAGTAAGGTAGTGTTATTTTATGAAGAAGTCGTTACGTATAGTGTTCACGTGCGTAATTATCCTGATAGTCGCGTACACAATCATGATTGTCTTTGTACAACAACCGCCAGTACATCGACGTATTTCGAATTTGAACTCCAATAGAGCAGAAACGCCTTCCGCACGTTCAACAACATCCATCGCCTTATCAAACCATCTCACACCGCAGAGCGGGACGACGCCATTGCCAACGGCAAGCTCTTCCTCCGCACCTGGCACCGGGCCTGGTTCTGGCTCGATACCAGGAAGTAATCCTAATACGTCATCTTCGTCATCGTCTTCGTCATCTGGTTCTGCGTCCGCAGTAGTGACAACTGGCATGCCTCACGTCTATGGAACGCAACTCATTAATGCATCCGGCCATCCGTTTATGCTTCGTGGAGCGCACATCGAGAGTTCTCTTAACTATAGTAAGAGTTGGTCCAGTGGGAGCATGCCAACCAGCTTGCTTACGAGCACACTCTTTTTTGCCATGTCCCATAGTTGGGGCATGAATGCGGTACGCTTACCCGTCTCCAACTGGATTTACGCGCAAAACCCGACGGTTTATATGAGTCAACTCGATCAGGTGATTCAGAGAGCAAATGCAGCAGGCTTGTATGTCATCCTTGATCTTCATGATAATGCGAAGAGCGGTTCACCTTATGGTGCGAATGCTCTTTTCCCAAAACCTGAAAACGTCTCGTTCTGGCACACTATCGCAGCACACTATAAAAATAATCCCATGCTCATGTTTGACCTATTCAATGAACCCCACTCGAGCAGTTGGTTAAGTTGGCTTCACGGCGGTGGCACCTCTAACGGCGCTACCATCGTAGGTATGCAAGACCTGGTCAACGCTATCCGCTCTGCAGGTGCAAAACAAATTATCGTTGTTGAGCCAGTTTTCGGTTTGGACTGGTCTAGTGTCGGTCCTTACACAATCAATGACCCCAACATCATATACTCGGCCCATATCTATAGCCATATTGCAGCTCCTGCTTCGACCTTAGATGCTTCGTGGGGACCCATCCTCAATCATCATCCCATGTACTTTGGTGAATGGGGAGCCATCGTGAATACCTATACTCCTATTCAGTGCAGCACCATTCCTCCCGCTCAAGCGGATCAAATAGTGAACAACTTCCTGAACTATATGGCTTCAAGAGGTATAAACTGGACTGCATGGGAGTTCACTCCATATCACCTCATTCAAGACTATACTACCTTCGCCCCAACTACCCTCGATATCCCCTGGACATGTGGAGATACATCATCCCATGCCGGTATGGGAACCCTTGTCAAACATTTCTTGACGGGCAGGTAAGTAAAGGCGTAGAATTGTCAACAAGAGAGTCGCTACCTCTCCGGTGAATCCCTATACAACATCGTAGATAAAGGACGAGGATATTAAGATACTTCTTACTTTGCTGGCTCCGCTCATGAGAGCAGGTGTTCCGTCCAGTAGTGATGCGTCTTGGCAACCACCGTAATGACGTTCTTGATCTCCTTTTCCAGAAGAAAGGCTGGTCCAGCAGGCAGAAATAGTACAGTTCCCTCACGTCGAACACAGACATTTTCCACCACAATAGCACGCAGCAGCCACAGTGCCATCTCCTCGTCTTCACACTTCAGTCCTACCCATCCCAGTTTCTCACTGTGTACCGTGGGCAATCCTGTGACCAGGTGGAACCCGCGCTCGATCTCGGCAACCACGCGCTCGTAGGAATCCTGATTCGCTTTCACCTCATCGGGAGGGATGGGCTCTAACAAGGTATCTCGATGTGGGGGACCGCCTGCCAGCGCCAGGTCACAGTAGCCAGTCCACATCTGATCCCAGGCCACCTGCCCGTCGTCTGTGTACTGCATAGGAGCTGAGCCCATCGGAGCGGCACTGACCACCTTCCCATTTTGATATCGTGGTGGAAGAATGTCTCGTGCTGCATCACGCATTTTCTGCGATGTGCCAGAATCGTGGCGATGGGGATAACCGACGGAAGGAACCTGGACATCACTGATATCACGTAAGTCCACCTCAGCTACATGCCCTCCTACGATTGTGACCTCACGAGTAGGATTCGTCCAGATTGTGTAGTCCCCAGCACTGAGCGCAAGATATACCCCGGCGAAGAGAGTACGACCGTTGGCCCGCCGTTCATGAACAGCGGTGTGAGTCCTCCGCACGTCGTTCCCTATAGGGCTAACCTCGATTTCCTTGCCGCGGAACTCCTCCTGTGTATAGATGACCAGCGACCCAACATCCTGTCCAATATCAAGCACGACACTTTCGGTGTGAACCCGCTCAACGTACTTCTCTACCATCAGCTTCTCTCTCTCCTCTCAGCAGAAGAAGTGAAGAGCCCAGCAGTTACAAACCACCGAGCTCCACTGAACCATCTTAGGAATAGCAGCCGCTCATGCTCCTACTGGATGCGGTATGCTTTGATAGCCGCCGAATGGAACTCCGAGATACGGGAACCGCTGTTCATAACGAACACCTGCCGGAATCTGCGGAGGTGAGAAATCGCTGACTGCGGATGCAGCCGCGTCAGGTTTGTAGGTCGGGTCAACCAACGGAATGGTGACGCCAGCTATCGCGCGTAGCTCGACCGTTGTCGTGTCGTCGAAGACTCGTCGCCCATTAGGAAATCCCGCCAGGTCACCCCCCAGTATCCCGAGAATATTCGGATTCTTCGCAGGTGGTATAGCCATGTTCAGCCGCAGCAAATCCGCGGGGGTTTTCCCCGTGAAATTCTGGAAGCCGGGAATAATCCCAGATGGGATGCCAGTGAGCAAGATAGCCTCCAGGTCCACTCGGGGTTTGGTGTAAGCAGCCAGATGGGGGAAAACTCCTGGATAGAGGACTGGAAGCAGTCGCGCCACCTCAGGGTGTGCGTAGTACTGGACAAACTGTTTGTCATTATAGGGATATTGCGAGTTCCAATAGTCCTTCTTGCCCAGAGGTATGATAACTTCATTAATCAATGGTTCAGCGAGCCGTGAGACCTGTACCCATGGTCCGGTCTCTGCAGCATGCCCTTCGCCATCAAAAATTATTGCCTTCCGTCGGCTTGCAGAGGCCCAGACGCCGATCACGGAGCGAGAGTCACTCGGATTCGTAGGACTAGAGCCATCCCGAGTTAGAAGCTTCTTGGGTACCTGGATCGCGATGGTGTGAACATTGAGCCCCTGAGTATTATTGACTCCCGGTGCAGCAGGGCTGGGAATGAGATGCAGATTCTGGAATGGTCGAAGATCCAGGAGGTCGAAGACCGCGCCAAGGTCCACGTAGAATCCTTCGGCCCGTTGCCCAGCGAAAACAACTTCGCCGCTCCAAAGTTTGTGAACGGCCATCGCTGCCAGCCCTTCATAATTAGGCGTGGAGCGTGGGCCGATGTTGCAGGGAGGAGAAGCCAGGTTGCTCGCCAAGACGGTCGAGTGACCTTTCTCGTCAACTCGTGTCACAGAATAGAACTGTGGCCTATTCCAATTCGGGCTGCTGATCGAAGTGATCTGGCCGGTATTGTACAGGAAAGAGTTGGGGTTGCGGGTTTGCGTGTTGAAACGAAACTGGTAGGTAATGTCGGAGTCTCCATCCCCATCATTGTCGATGTGGATCTCATACAGGACATCATCACCGAACTCGAAGAAGTTTGGGCCACCAGGCGGCTCCTCCAAAGGAATATAGTTGCTGATCAAGGTTACAGTATCTGGCTGATCTGGGCTAACAAATGCGTATGTATCAGTATTGTCAGCAACCGGGTCTTTGGAGGTTCCGGGCGCTTCACGATGTGATGACATATTTCACCTCTTTATGGATAGAATACTACCTCTTGCTCTTGCAAACAGGCCATTGCTTACTGCGTGGCTTTCAAGAGCCGCACAGCAAGTTCAGGGTCGCGAACAGTGATCTGTTGTTCTCCAACCATGAGCACGATCTCACCTTTTGCGAGATCACTCACGTAGGCCACCATAGGTCCGGGAAGTTTGGCCTTGGACAACTGTGTCATCGCTGCCTCTGACGAGGCGGCGGCTGCCGAATGGGGCGCAGTCGTCACCACGCCTGCCAGCACACCAACCGCGGCGGCACCGACAGAGGTCTGCACGAGTGTACGTCGTGTGAGCTTCGCCATCTTGTTCTCCTCTCATGGGAATCCATGTGTTCTTGGGCGGTCCGCACGCCAACCTGACGCCGGAAGCTTCGAAGGACTCCTACAATTTAGAATACGACCACTAATCATATATAGATCGCTGATTGTAGCTGAATATTTGTTGTATTCATCAAGACACTTATAATTGTCTATCGCGAACTACATAATCGCCTCTGCCGCGAAACCAGTGCAGTCGTTCAACTCACGTAGACACCAAAGACCCCGTGTCAGTCGATGAGGCGGTGACAGCATAATATACAATCAGACCCTCATGCTCACCACGGTGAGCATGAGGGTCTGATTGTATGTACATTTAACCCTCCAACGCCTGTTTCCCGATCATGGCAATCGCGGCATCATCCATTGGTGGATTATTTAACCCTGCGCGCACATCGCGGTAGTAGCGCTGCATGGGCAGGTCCAGCGAAAGGCTGGCAGCACCCACGATCCGCATAGCGATATCAACAACCTCGACGGCATGGTTAGTCACCAGGTATTTCACGGCTGCGAACTGGCTACCCGGCACACTGGTCGGATTTTCACTGAACTGCGCGGCTACTCCAAAGAACACAGCGCGGCCCTGTAAAAGCGCTAACTCCATACGAGCCGCCTTCTCCTGAATATGCGGCAGGCTGGCAATGGGTTTATCTAGCGAGTTGGGTTTTCGGCGTCGGGCAAACTGAATTGCCTCGCTGCGGGCCGCCTCCGCTATGCCAAGATACACCGCGGTAGTGACAAGGCTCCACGCCGCCACGCGTTCTTGTACGGCAGGATTGGTAGGAACCTGTTCCTCCACACGAGCATTTGCATCTACATGCACATTTTCCAGAAGAAGGTCATTGCTCCCACTTTCACGCATCGCCATCGAGTTCCAGGTATCCTTCACCTGCACGCCAGCAGCGGTACGCTCAACGAGAAACGTGCCTCGGTCAGTATTGAGCGGCGATAGATTCGTCTTGTCCTCTATGCTGCAACTGACAAGAAAGAAGTGCAGAACCGGGCTGCCCGTCGTGTATGTCTTGCGACCAGAGATAAACCATGAGCCATCTTCCTGCCGACGCGCGGTTGTGGTGGGACGCCCTCCACGACTGGGACTACCCGTCGCAGACTCACTTGCCGCCGCATTGATTATGGCCCCATTCTGCACAACCGCCTGGCAAATCCGCGCAAAAAACTCGTTGGGACCCGTAATATTTTCGGCTAGCCGTGCGATGTGGGAGAGGTGCATGCTCATCACAAGCGCTGTTGAGCCATCCCCCTGTGCCAGCCGCTGTTGAGCCAGACACACTTCTAGCAGGTCAGCACCCCAGCCGCCAAAATCACGCGGCACGGTCAGAGTCAGATATCCCGCCTCATGTAAATCTTTATAATTCTCATAAGGAAATTTCCCTGCCCAATCATTTTCAGCAGCACGTTTCGCAAAAGTTGCAGCCAACTCGCCAGCCATAGTGACGATTTTCTTCTGACGGTCGGTCACAGGATATGGAGGAAAAGCCACGAATATACCCTTTCTATAGCAGGACAATCCTTATACAAGCATCCCATACAGGGCGACCACAAGGGTCCCCCTACCATACTGCGTCGCCTTTGGCGACAAACCGTGTATAGTAGGGGCGACCCTTGTGGTCGCCCTGTCTCGTGGTTGCTTGTATAAGGATTGTCCTGTCAGTCGAATGCACTACAAATTACCAGTCTCCGCAAGATATGCCGCGTGTAGAATGAGATTGCGAACGCGAACAGCAAAGACGGCAAAGCGTTCATCTTGCGTCTGACCTCGCTTCCAACGGGCGTAAATCTGTTGCAGAATTACTGCCAGTTTGAAATGGGCAAAGGTCATATAAAACTGCATAGAAGAGAGATCACGCCCGCTCTTCTGAGCATATAGCTCCATAAACTGCTCTCGCGTAAGAAAGCCTGGCAACGTCGTCACCGTTGGCAATACGGATTTCATCGCTTCCGGGTCACTAGGATTGATCCAGTAGCAGAGCGAGACCGCCAGATCGAAGAGTGGATCACCAATCGTCGTCATCTCCCAATCAAGCACCGCCGTTGCCTTTGTCACATCCTCTTTACTAAAAAGCATGTTGTTAAGCTTGAAGTCATTGTGAATGACGCTTGCCGCCGGACTCTGCGGAATATGCCCTGTTATCCAGCGTATGAGCGACTCGACCTCTGGTATCTCATCTGTCTGGGCACGGAAATAGCGCTCAATCCACCCCTTGACCTGGCGCTCCAGAAACCCTTCGGGATAGCCCAGGTCGCCAAGTCCAGTAGCACGCCAGTCGATGGCGTGTATCCGCACAAGCGTCTCTATTGTCGTTAGCGAGATGCCACGCCCAATCTCCTCGCTCGGCGTCACTCCTGGCGGAAGCCTGTCGTTCAACACAACACCCTTTTTGCGCTCCATTACATAGAATGGCACGCCCATAATAGTGAGATCGTTACAAAAAACATATGGCTTCGGTGCCAGTGGAAAAACAGGGGAAATCTTCCGCAACAAGCTTGACTCTCGTTCCATATCGTGTGCCTTTGGTGGCACTGGCCCAAACGGTGGGCGACGCAGCACCCCCTCCCATTCTCCAATTTGAAGCAGATAGGTCAAATTGGAAGCCCCCGAAGGAAATTGTCGCACCTGTAGCGAACCTTCTCCCAGTCCCTCGATATGTTCACGTAGATACTGCTCTATCTTTTGCAGATCGAATTCTTCACCTGTACGGACGCGTATCGTCTCTTCAACGTTCATCATGCCCTACCTCGCCTCTCCGAGAAAATTCTTCTTCTTGGCAAAATCGACGTAGTATTGGATGGACTGCGGATTGCTCATAGCATCTACACTGATCGCCTTCTCCACAGGAACACCTAGAAACAGCTTCTTCACTGGCACCTCAAGTTTCTTGCCACTTAAGGTGCGAGGAACATCTGGCACAGCAATTATCTCATCAGGAACGTGATGTGGAGAGACATTGCGGCGCACCTGCTCCCTGATTCTCGCCTTCAACGTGTCATCTAGCTGCACACCATTCCTTAGCACGACGAAGAGCGGCATGTAATATTTGCCGCCTGGAAGTTCGATGCCGATAATAAGACTATCAAGCACCTCTGGAAAGCTCTCTACGATGCGGTAGATTTCGCTGCTGCCCATTCTGATGCCCATACGGTTGATGGTGGAATCGGATCGACCATAGATCACTGCACTACCAGTGGGCGTAATGCGAATCCAGTCGCCGTGCCGCCATATACCAGGGTACATCTCAAAGTAGCTTTCCTGGTATCGCTCGCCGTTTGGATCGTTCCAGAAGAAGAGGGGCATGGAGGGCATCGGTTGCGTGATGACCAGTTCGCCTACCTCGTTGATAAGCGCTTGACCCTGCTCGTCGAACGACTCGACCTTGGCCCCAAGGGCAAGACACTGCAATTCGCCCGAATATACCGGAAGCAGTATCGAGCCTCCTACAAAGCCAGAGCATACATCCGTGCCGCCGCTCATAGAGGCAAGCCATACATCCGGTTTAACATGCTCGTATATCCACTGGAAGCCCTCCGGCGGCAGCGGTGAGCCAGTGGAGCCAATCTGCCGAATCTTGCTAAGATTATAGGTCTCCCTCGGCTCTATTCCAGCCTTCATACAACTGGTGATATAGCCCGCGCTGGTGCCAAAAAGCGTCATTCCCGTATCCTCGGCGAACTTCCAAAGAGTTCCTAGATCGGGATAGCCTGGACTACCGTCGTAAGAGACAACGGTAGCACCGACTAATAGTCCTCCTATAAGAAGATTCCACATCATCCAGCCAGTCGTGGTAAACCAGAAGAACCTGTCTCCTTCTTTGATATCAAGCTCTAAGACAAGATTCTTCATATGCTCAAGCAAGATACCGCCATGCCCCTGTACAATCGCCTTGGGTAGACCAGTTGTACCGGAGGAGTAGAGAACCCACAAGGGATGATCGAAGGGAACCTGCTCGAACACAAGCTCAGACGGATGTGTCAATAGCTCACTCCATGCAACGGCGTTCTCTTGCTGAACCGGTTCAGCATCTCCAAACAGGTAGGGAAATAGGACCGTTCTCTGTACCGTAGGCAGCGCGGCCTGGAGGTCCGTAATGATTGAGCGCCTATCAAAGGTTTTTCCACCGTACTGATACCCGTCAACCGCGAAGAGTATCTTTGGTTCGATCTGATTGAAGCGATCAATGACGCTACTCGTACCAAAGTCTGGTGAGCAACTTGACCATGTGGCTCCAATACTGGCGCAGGCAAGAAACGCCATCAACGTTTCTGGAATGTTAGGCATATAGGCAACAACTCGGTCTCCTCGTTGCACCCCCATCTCGCGCAGAGCATACGCAATCGACCCCACCTTCTGAGACAATTCGCTCCACGATACCTCTCGCAGGGAATGTCGCTCGGAGCGAAAGAGCACCGCAGGTCGGTCGGCAGATGCGTTCCTAAATACGTACTCTGCGTAATTCAGCTCCGCACCAACGAACCAGGACGCACCAGGCATCTTTCTCTCTACCAATACAGTCGTGTAGGGCTTCGAAGCTTGAATAGCAAAATACTCCCACAGCGAGGCCCAGAAGTCTTCCAGGCTATCGACCGACCACCGCCACAACTCATTGCGCGTATGAAAACTCAACCCCTTCTCGCGTTCGAGCCAGTGCATATACTTTGTCGCATTGGCCTGTTGCTGCATCTCTTCCGTTGGTTCCCACAGAGGTTTTCTATCTTCACCTGGAGTCATCATGCTGTCTTCTCCTTCCGTGCCTGTGACGCACAGCATAGAAGCGATAGCGTCGTTCACGCATGTCCAAAAAGTTCTCCTTCGTAGACTACGAGGTAGGGATACTAATCCTCACTCAACAAGTAACATACATTATTCCTTTCATTATATCCGTTGATAAGTCCTTTGTGCAGATCTTCTCTTTGACATTTGCATTTTGCTTGTCCGAGGTGGGTATGCTTGACCTGGAATGTGAATAGATGTATAATCGCATTCCTAAAGATTATCCAAAAAATTCCATGGAAAAGTATTTTCGCACAGAGGTATACCGTGTCAGGACACGACATTATCGTTATAGGAGCTTCCGCCGGTGGCGTGGAGGCGTTAGTAACACTTGTAGGAGGCTTGCCAGCTGATCTACCTGCCTCTATCTTTGTTGTTCTCCACATACCTCCTGAAGGTCCAAGTATGCTTCCAACTATCTTAGGCCGCTCAGGACCACTCGTGGCAACTCACCCCGTCGATGGCACAGCAATTGAGCAGCGGCATATCTACGTCGCACCACCAGACCACCACATGCTTCTTGAGCAAGGACGAATACGCGTGATACGTGGACCTAGAGAAAATCGCCATCGACCAGCCATCGATCCGCTCTTCCGCTCAGCGGGTGTCGCCTACGGCCCAAGGGTGGTTGGTGTGATCCTTACAGGCTCATTAGACGATGGAACCGCAGGCTTGGAGGCGATCAAGCAACGTGGCGGGGTAGCAGTTGTTCAGAACTATACAGAAGCGCTCTTTTCGAGTATGCCGCATAGTGCAGTAGAGCACGTAAAAGTAGACTACGTACTGTCCCTTTCCGCTATCGCCGAAAAGCTGCGAGAGCTAGCGCACGAAGTGGTCAAAGAGAGCGAAGAGAGTCCTGTATCTAGAAATATGGAGACTGAAGTCAGCATGGCAAAAATGCAGATACCAAGAAAATGAAGGTGAACAAGTGGGAACCCCCTCAGCCTACTCTTGTCCAGAATGCGGCGGTGTTCTCTGGGAGATACATGACGGGGAACTGCTGCGCTTCCGCTGCCGCGTCGGTCATGCGTTCTCTGTTGAGAGTATGATGGCGGAGCAGACTGACACTATAGAAGAGGCAATGTGGATAGCCTTGAAAACCTTGGAGGAAAGTGTCAGCATCTCTCACAGAATGGCTTCCCAGGCGCGTCAACGTGGTCATACTTCATTAGTCAGACGCTTGGAAGAGAGGGGAAAACTAGCACAGCAACGCGTTGAATTGCTTATGAACGCCCTGCAAAAGAGTGATACGAACCCGCCAGAAGTTCAGGATGGCATCTCTGAAAAAGTAAGTGGTAGCCCAGGCACTTGACATACACACAAAACAAACATACAGTTGTTCTGTATTTTGTTGACGTTTCTTTTGCCCTACCTACTCCTTACCGACTATACTATTTCATAGGGAGCAACGTTATCGTATGAGCAACGTCGAAAAAGAAACCTCTAGCTCTGGCGATCTGGTCGTCGTGGGGGCATCAGCAGGGGGCATTGAGGCACTCTCGATTCTGGTGAGTACCTTGCCCTTGGATTTTCCTGCTCCTATTGTACTGGCCCAACACCTCGATCCTAACCGCCAGAGCAACCTGGACCTTATTTTGCAACTCCGCACCGACATTCCCATCGAGGTTGTGAATACGAGCACTGCCCTTGAGTCAGGGAAGATTTACGTTGTACCGTCTAACCGGCACGTCATGATTAAAGATCATCACGTCGATGTTCAGGAAGACCGCAAACGCCCACGCCCATCTATAGATGTCTTGCTTTCTACCGCTGCTGCAATGTACGGCGACCGCCTGATAGCGGTTATCCTCACAGGTTCGGGGTCAGATGGAGCTGCGGGCGCGGTTGATGTGAAGAACGCAGGTGGAACTGTTATCGTTCAGGACCCACAGACGGCTCGCTATCCTTCTATGCCCCTTGCCCTTCCCCCAACCGTGGTGGACTTCGAGGCCAAATTGGAGAATATCGGCCTGCTGCTCTATAATCTGCTCTCAGGAGTAATCATCACACAAACAGAGGAGAGAACCGAGGATGTTCTTCATGACATCCTTGATCATGTCAGCCGTCAGGCCACTATCGACTTCCGACCGTACAAAACGTCAACTGTCTTGCGTCGTATCGGTCGCCGTATGACCGTGACGCACACCCCTACTATACACGACTACGCCGAATATTTGAGGACCTACCCGGAAGAGATCGGGGAATTAGTTAAGGCTTTTCTTATCAATGTCACCCAATTCTTTCGTGATCCCGATGCCTTTGCCTATCTCAGAAATGACATTTTGCCTAAGTTGATCGCAAAGGCCCGCGAACGCGACAGAATCCTCCGCCTTTGGACGGCGGGTTGTGCTACGGGTGAAGAGCCATACTCGCTGGCAATGCTCATCACCGATATGTTGGGGCCAGAGCTACCCGAATGGAGCGTCAGAATTTTTGCCACCGACCTGGATGACGCCGCGATCAACTTTGCCCGGCGCGGCATCTATTCCGAAAACCTGCTCCAAGGAATGCCATACGAGTTTCGAGATCGCTTCTTCGAGCGTGTCGATCAAGGCTATCGTATCGCAAAGACCCTGCGACAAATGGTCATCTTTGGACAACAAGACCTGAGTCGCAACGCTCCGTTTCCTCGTATCGATCTCGTGCTCTGCCGTAACGTTCTGATTTATTTCACGCCCGGACTCCAGGACTACGTGCTTAACCAATTCGCTTTTTCACTTTCTCCCAATGGCTATCTCTTCCTTGGCAAAGCTGAAACGGTGCGACCCGTTCAGTCCTACTATGAACTTGTGAACAAGCACTGGAAGGTATATCAGTGTATAGATAGCATCTTGCCCTCTATACGTCGGCAAAATTTGCCGGATTTAGATGTAACACCGTCACGTCTGGAGGGGCAAGCCGTGAGTCGCCCAAGTAGAAGCACAAGTAAACAAAATAATGATCAAGACCTGGCACCAGCAGTAGTTGAGTTTGGACAAGTACGCCGCTTCAATGAGTTGCTGCTCCGTTTCCTCCCCATTGGCGTCGTTGTGATTGATCACAACTATCGTATCTTGACTGCGAATGGTGCGGCACGCCGCTTGTTGGGACTGCGTGATATAAGCACCGATCAGGACTTCTTGCACGCGATACGCGGCATCCCCTATGCAACAACGCGTACCGCTATCGATGCAGTCTTTCGCGAGCGCAACGCTGTTACCCTCTCCGAAGTGGAGCTTGAGGTCACGTCGGGTGGGAGTGGACATTTTGTGACTCTGTCGATGGCACTCATGCAGGTAGAGATTAATACACCGGAACTGGCCGCTATCAGTGTGAGCAACGTAACCGAGCAGGTCCAGATTCGGAAACAGTTGGAAGCGGTTCAGGTAGAGCAGACACAGCTTATGACCGAATTAGGAACAACTAACAAGCGACTGAGCTATGCCAATAAGGAACTGATGGACGCCAATGAAGAACTTCAGGTCGCCAACGAAGAACTGATGCTCACGCATGAGGAACTGCAGGCAAGCATGGAGGAATTTGAGGCCACCAACGAAGAACTGCAGGCCACCAACGAGGAACTGGAAACCACTAATGATGAGCTGAGAGCACGCACGAGCGAACTACAGGAGCTTGCCAATATTCTCGATGGTGAACGCGTGCGCCTGGCAGAAGTGGTAGAGCTTGCACCCTTCTACGTTCTGGTGCTGCGTGGCCCCTCCTTGATCATAGAGGCATACAATCCCAAATATGCACGAGTGCTCGAAGGGCAAACGGCGCAGGGTCGCCCGCTCGACGACATAGTCGAGTTGTTTTGGGAGCCACAGGTGGCAATCACCCTCATTAGCCTCGCGCGAGAAGTTTATCGGCAAGATGAGATATGTACCACTTCCAGAATACCTGGTTCAGTATCACAGACCCCAGGTGATTCTGTAGAAAGCTATTTCGTCTACACGCTTGTACCTTCTCATGATACGAGCGGGAGAGTCAACGGCGTAATCGTTTACGCTCTGGATGAGACAAAACAGCATGCGCGTGAGGTCGAGGAGGAGCGTGAACGGCTTAAACTCATCTTCGATAACACGTCCTCCGCGCTCCTCGCTCTCTATGATGCTGACACGGCGGATCTAATCCTGGCAAGTCCAAACTATCTCTTGACAGTAACCCGCGCTCGAGGTGTACCATTGAACACATGGATAGGTCACAAGTGGCATGAACTGACGTTGATAACTCCAGCAGAACGGGCGGCACGTCTTTGGAACACAGTACTGGAGACCCGTGAACGAGACCGCCTTCCAGAAGTTCACCACACCTTCCCGCAAGAGGACTACGAGACGGTGTGGGACTACAGCCTGACGCCGATCATGGATACCGAGAAACCAGAGACAGTGCGTTTTATACTGGTCTCAGCAGTCGAGGTGACTGAACAGGTGCAGGCGCGTACGGAGCTAGAGCGGTTAGATAGCCTCAAGGACGACTTCTTATCGCTGGCAACTCACGAACTGCGTACTCCTCTTACTGCCATTCTGGGCAACGCTCAAATCCTTTCGCGGAATCTCAAACGGCAGGCGGCAGATTTAGACGGCGACAATGCTCAAAGAGCACAGTTTGGGCAGTGGATCAGCGGCCTGGACAAGATTGTGTATCAGACCAACAGAACGAATAAACTGATTCAAGAGATGATGGACGTAACGCGGATGCGCGGGAAGGTGTTTGATCTGCAGAACAAGGAGAATGTCGATATCGTCGAACTGGTCCAGCGCGTCGTTGACCAGCAGTCCGCGATAGACGGGGAAAACCATGAGATACGCTTCACCACAAGCACACACATTGTCCTTGGGACGTTAGACGCAGGCCGCATAGAGCAGGTCTTGAATAACCTGATTAGCAACGCACTCAAGTATAGTCCGAAGGGAAAGCCAGTAGATGTCGGTATAAGTCATCATCCCGATTCACCTGATAAAGTGACTATTTCCGTACGAGATGAGGGCTATGGCATTAGTAAAGAGGAGCAGGAACATATCTTTGATCGTTTCTATCGCGCCCATAATCGTGCGGATGTGAAGATAGAGGGATTGGGCCTTGGCTTGTACATAGCGTGTGAGATTGTAACACAACAGGGTGGGTACATGTGGCTGGAAAGCGCACCAGATAAGGGAAGCACGTTCTACTTTACGTTGCCCATCACACGATCATCCATTCATTCGTCATGAATAAGTGAATGGCTGCGTGATGGGCAACGTAAAGTAGAACGTGCTCCAACAATATCCAAGGCATCGGTGTTCTTAACAGGAACTCAGATTATAGCACTGCTCAGTCTACAACACTTTCGTGCTCCTGGTGCCACTGCTCATAATCAACAAATAAGCCTCCATCGACAACAAAAAGAGTGGGGAGGGTTGTTGTGTTATTCCTCGCATCCTCTTTCACCTTGAGCCGATAAATAGCAAGGTCATCATCATGCCTACCTGTATATCCTATGCGCCGGGCAACGCCGCATACCTGTTCAGGCGCATCTACCATCGCAACCAATACTCGTCCCATTGTATGCCTGGCGGTAATTTGGGAGATAGAAACAGCAGGCATATAAGTTGATCGTATGACCCCTTGTTTATGCTGTTCCATGTCGTGCCTCCTTTCTCCCGTGAACTTTTTCCAAAGAACTCTTTAGAAAAGTTTAATACAAGCATAGTATGCAATATTCAGAGAAGAATTACAAGGTATTCCTAATAGCAAGACATTATAAAACGGATCGATGCAATGAGTAGAGTGCATCCTTGAGGAGAGTTTGTAGAACGCTGTTCGTTTTCTCAGCCGCCTCTGGCGCAACCAACTTGCGTTCTTCCAGAATGTCAACACTGCGTTGATAGCAGCGGATGAGATATGTGAAATCATGTTCCTCCGCTGGAATCACGAGACGTGCCGTGCTTACAGTAGCCTGCAAGCACTGATCAGCACGATCATAACAGTCATATGCGTAGGCAGGCTGTGTTGCGGCGCGTCCAAGAGTCTCAGCAACCTCACCAGCCGCGAAGTAGACCATAAAGCGACTTATCGCGTGACGCAATGAAGGGTTGTCTTGTGAAGATGTTTTGGGCAGGCGTGGTAGTGCTTGAGATTGATATGAGAGTGCATTTTCCTGCAAGGATGCCACGTCTTGTATGAGAAGCCAGGGAAATTCCTGGTCTCCCAAAGTGTTCAGCGCCTGCTCGCAAAGATGAACCGCCACTGACCGCTCACGAGCAGCCGTATCCATATACCCGCCTAGTTGAGCGATAACTGCACGCTGGGCATACACACGTATAAGATACGAGAGTGCGCTATAGAGGAAAATCTCCATTTCTACCGTAGGTGGAGAAACCTGCGGTTGCCATCCCATCAGTATCTGGCGACATTGTTCCTCGGCCTCGTCGAGTAGAGATGCGCAATTCATAGGAGGAAGCGTTCCAGTCGTTCGCTCCTTCTCCTGAGCTAACTGCCTTCGCCTCGTGCTGAAATCAAGCAATACCATCGTTTGAGAAAGGCGAGCCCTTGCTTCTCCCAGACTGTCGCTACTGACCTGGTAGAGCGTCCTGCTTTGCACAAGAAAGCTGATCGCGCGCTGAAACTCACGCTCCACCTCTTCGGCAGCACATCTCGTCGTGGGATTAGTTGCTGTGCTATGGTAGGTATCCGCATACGTGGAGTAGCCCAACTTCAGATACAATTGGGCCGCCGTCCTCATATCATGCGCGGCACGCAGATGCGTGCGAGCACGTTCATAATGCTCACGCGCCTGTTTGTGAGCACCAATTGCCTGGTAGTCATTGCCACAGTGAAATTCTATTTTCAAAAGCAAGGCTGGAATAGTATTGTACACATTTTCTTCAGAAACTTCCCCTTCCTCCTCGACTTCTGTCCCTTCTTGCAAGAGACGAAGAGCGCGTTTATGATACTCTAACGCTACATAGTAGGCATGCGCGAGATAGTAGTTTATACCCAGCGCGTCAAGAATAGCCGGGCGGTACTTCGTCGGCGCGAGAATCAGAGCATGCTCAAAGGCGTGTAGAGCCGCAGACAGGTCGCCCTTCTGCTGCGCAAGCAGTCCCACGAGAAAAGAATAGCGCCCCTGAACAGGCGCGGGCAGTGTAGCCGCTATCTCTGGTGCGATTGTAGAAAACTCATTAAAGAATGGCCCTGTATGCAGTTCTGTTCCTTCCAGTAAAATGTCGAGCAGAGGCAGGACCTTCTCCTGAACATCCTCTTCATCGCTTCTATACTGCTGAGGGTCAACAAGTGCAATCTTGCTTCTCACACTCTCATTTTGTGCAAGCATTTTCTCGAAGTAGTCGAACTGTTGGCCTAGTTGTTCCGCAAAGAAGTGCAGTGCCTCGTATGAGGGAACAATTTTATCTCGTTCCACGGCACTTACATATGATTTTGAGAAACGCTCTCCACCTAATTCAGTCTGAGTCAGACTTTGCTGGCGGCGTAATTGCCGAATATATTCTCCAATGACCTGGTATGTTGCATTTTGCATACTATCAATTCCTCTTTGTCCCACACAATCACTCCTATTCGCCGCTTCCCGACTTTTTTCTTTCTGGTTTTCTTCGAGCATGTGAGTTATTTTGCTTGTCACATATTGTACTTCTTCTAAAAAGAGAAATCAAGAACGACAAAGAATTTAGAAACATTTATTAGACTTTTATGTCAAATATTTACCAGAGCAATACCAGCAGCACAGGTCTCATTTTTAGAGGTGGCATAGCACTATGCCACCTCTAAAAATGAGACCTGTGCTGCTGGTGTCTATCTTCCAACAACCTGACGCAGCTGGTTAACCACCCGATCTAATCGACCCGAGGCTTCCTCAGCAGAGGTCGCGCCAGACACAAGTTGCTCTGTCACCTGAGTTGTTACCTTGATAGCGGTAGACATCTTCTGGTTACTCGTGTTTTGATAGTCAACCGCACGCTCTATATACTGTGCGGCGTCCTTTATCTGCGCGACTATCTGTTTGGCACCCCACTCATCAAGCTCGGGTAGGCGCTGCATCAGGCCATCACTCAAATCGTTCAGCTTACGTGAGGCGACTCTTGCTGCGTCATTATAATACTGCACCGAATGAAGTCCTACCTGCGAAGAATCTACCACCCACATCTGTTCATTGGCGGCATTCTTTTGCTTGGTAGCCAGCGTATTAAGAGCATAGCTGTTACTACGAAGGTCCCCTACAGAGGCGAGAATAGGGCCTGTGAAGCGTCGCGCTACAACTAAACCGAATAAAGCAGCGGGTATGAGCACAAGCAGAGCTATCAGCGCGGTCGTCATTAACTGCTGATTTGCAACTGCCACAATCGTGTTCACCGGACTAAGGACAAAATAGGTCCAGGGAATGGCAGTAAGCACCTGCCGCGTCACCTGAAATGACTCTTTTTGTCCATTAGGCTGCATCTCAAAGGTTGTTGCTGGAGAAGCTTGGTGTTGGATGTTATTCAACGTGTCATCCGACAGAACGGAAACAGGACCACTCGTTCCATAGCGAGCCTCGTCGCTGATGGTTTGTTGCGTCTGGTCATCAAGTGGCGCAATAGCTGTGAAACGGCGTGACGCGTTAGGATCGGCAATGCGTACACCATTCTGATCGAGAATGAAGGCATAGCTTCCAGAACCATTCGTTCCAGTCTCACTATTGACAATGCCCCATACGTAGTTGAGCAACATCGTCCCTCGTATAAAGCCCAATACTTTCTTCAAAGCGAAGGAGTAGGAAACCGCATAGATGTCAACAGAAGCCTGCCGCGTCGTCGTGTCGTAGTAGACAGCCGATGTAAAAGGCTTACCAGTGGTGCTCAGTTGCGTTACGTCCTCTGGGGGCAAGAGATATTGCCCGTGCAAGGGTGGCTTGGTAGGCGTATATATAAGCGGGTTTCCTTGCGGATCGAACAAGGCTATGTTTATGTAGTGCGTATCTTTATCACGATCCCCAAGAACCTGGGCACCTTCTAGAATAGTAGGTGCCTCAGCCCGGTACATAGTGGGATTACTGAGGAACCGCTGGACAACAGAGATTTGCATAAACGCCTGCACATCAAGAAGACGCTGAGTGAAATACGTGTTGATCAATTGTGCATGAGTCTTCGCATCGGTCTCCATTACCAGGCGCGCCTGATTCGTTAAGGTTGGACGTGACTGCCATTCGCTGATACTAATGGTAAGCAAAAGTGGTAGTATTGCTGTTACTATAAGTAATAAGGAGACGCGTACCGAGAGTGACAGTCTTCTTGGACGACGCCTCACCTCCTCCTGTTGAAACATAGTCGATACCCCCCTTGTGCTGGTTTGCTACTTACGTGCCATCGCTACGTTCTCTGTTGCCTTGTCTTATAAGAGACGAGACAACTGTTGATTGTCTGTCCGTTGCATTGTCTTTCTAGCGGGGTAGCATTTATACGTATACAACATTATCATACATTTATTGCTTAGTTTTCTAGGAATATAGTACTTTTTGTTAATGAAAATAGAAGAACACCGCAAAAACAGGTACTTCCCATTATATATGCCCTGAAGTGCCACAGTATTTAAGAGGAGCTTTGGAATAACTTCCTAAAACAAGAGTGTTGTCTTCAATGAAAACAAAAATTTTGTCATAGCAAGAACTTTTCCGCTGCATAGGAGCCTTTACGTATGTCTATCGTTCCTCTTTTTCCCTGCCTTTTATTGGCATCATCTTCTCAACTGCCCTACAATAGAGAGGAAGGTATAATTCTGCACCACTTGTTGGTTATAAATAAACGATAGATAGATAGTATGAATACAATAATTGCAGACTCGATAGGCGTACATGATGTTACCTGGCGTAGATCTCTTGAAAACCATAAACAATCATTGCTCAACACGCTACAGCAGGCAACCACGCAGGCAACGCAGCTACAACGGAGTGTACTTGCTAGTTGTACATGGCCGATTGAGCACTATGACACTATACACGCCTTCACAGGTTCTCGGCTAGCGGGGCTAGGAGAGTGCTTCTTTTGGGAGCAACCAGTAGCACAGAACGCGCTGGTCGGTGTTGGTGCCGCGACCACAATTGAGACGACCGGGACCACCAGCTTTACCGACGCGGCGACTACATGGCGTGCGTTAATGCAAGACGCTGTTGTGTCGCATATCCAAAACTCGTCACAAGCATATGGAAGTGGCCCGGTCTTCTTTGGTGGCTTCGCCTTCGATCCACTTCATCCGCATACTCAATTATGGGAGGGCTTCCCTGATGGCTTGCTCGTCTTGCCCCTCTTCCTCTTGAGTTATAGCCAGGACTCCGTCTCGCTCACGATCAATCGGATAATGCACGCGGAAGATGAGGTTGAGCAGTGTGCCCAGGAAATAAACAGTGATGCCGTGCGCCTGTTCACCGCTATAGAGAATGTCTCGTCACTACCGCAGTCCAGGATAGACGACGAAACACAAGGAGCACTCTCTATACAAGACCTGCGCCCGGCGTCCGATTGGATGAGGCAGGTAGCGGAGACCGCTAACGAAATTCGGCAAGGAACCTATGACAAAGTTGTGCTGGCTCGTGGCATACACGTAACACCTGCTCATTCGGAGAACACATTCGATATAGCAGTTACCCTAAATCGGCTTCGCCAGAGCTATCCGAGCGCGTACATCTTCGCTATACAGCGCGGCGAACGCTTTTTTGTGGGTGCCACTCCTGAACGGCTCGTACAGGCACAAAATGGACAGATACATACGATGGCCCTTGCTGGTTCAGCACCTCGTGGCGCATCCGAAGAAGAGGATGAGCAGATCGGCCTGGCCCTGCTGCAGAGCGAGAAGAACAATATTGAACACGCGATTGTCGCAGCTAAGGTCCGCGAGGCTCTGCTGACACACTGTAGCACGGTCCAGGTATCGCACAGGCCACAACTACTCAAGCTCAAAAACGTGCAACACCTGGAGACACCTATTGTAGGTGAACTGCTGCCAGGCCGCTGTATCCTCGACGTAATGGCAGACCTGCACCCCACGCCAGCCGTTGGCGGCTTTCCTCGTCAAGCTGCACTCGAAGCAATTCGGCACGTGGAGCAGCTGGATCGCGGTTGGTATGCTGGCCCGCTCGGTTGGATCGGCGCGGGCGGTCACGGCGAATTCGCCGTCGCATTGCGCTCCGGCCTGGTCGCTGACAAGAAAGCAACACTCTTCGCCGGGTGCGGTATCGTCGCCGACTCAGACCCGCAAAGCGAGTATGCCGAGTCATGTTTGAAGTTACAAGTCATGCTCCGCAGCCTGAGCGGGAAGATGTAAGGGGGAACGAAATGATCACTTTAGTAGTGATAGGGCTTGTCCCTGTTATGCCTCGTCTGAGCGGGAAGATGTAAGGTGGCAAGATGGTAAGTGTTCTCGATACATCCTCTCTGCTCCAAAATCCTGTGAACCCGACGTATGCTTACGTGTGTGCGTTCATTGATGAACTACAACGAGTCGGAATGCGCAACGCCGTAATTTGTCCTGGTTCACGCTCGACGCCCCTGGCTATCGCGTTTGTCGCACAACCAGATATAAAGACCTGGATGCATATTGACGAGCGTTCGGCGGCCTTCTTCGCGCTAGGAATGGCGAAGCGCCTGGATCAGCCCGTAGCCTTACTTTGCACATCAGGCACAGCGGCGGCAAACTTCTTTCCAGCCATCGTCGAGGCAAAGCTAACACACGTTCCCCTACTGGTGCTGACCGCCGACCGCCCACACGAACTCCGCGACAACGGTGCTCCTCAGAGTATCGACCAGAACCGCCTGTATGGAACCTACGTCAAATGGTTTGTTGAAGTAGCACTACCTGAAGCAACGAACGCTGCCCTACGCTACATTCGCACGACAGCGGACCGAGCAGCAGCACTCACAAAAGCTACTCCCGCAGGTCCTGTACATCTCAACTTTCCCTTCCGCGAGCCGCTCACGCCCGAGCCAATCGCGAATCAACCACTGCCACCGCTAGAACAGCGCGACGCTATCGCATGGATGGGAAGACCAGATAATGCACCCTACGTCGATGTACACAATGCAACACAGCATGCAGCAGATGCAGCGACAGTAGCACACATCGCCAATCTGGCATCAACAACACAATGTGGCCTCATCATCGCGGGACCATACAATGATCCGGCATTGACAGAGCCACTTGTACGGCTGGCACATCGTCTCGGCTATCCCATTCTGGCAGACCCACTCTCGCAGGTACGCGGCGGCAGCCACGATCAGAGCCACGTGCTCTCAAGCTACGACGCCTTCCTACGCATCGACGCCTTCACAGAACAGATGGTACCAGAACTCGTGCTGCGCTTTGGAGCCATGCCAACCTCAAAGCCTGTACTCACCTACCTGAAACGCTATCCCTCATGTCCGCTCATCGTCTTCGAGGCGAATGAGGGATGGGAAGAGCCAACCCAACTCGCCACAGAACTTATTCACACAGACCCCATTGCCCTCTGTCAGAACCTCATAACCGTCCTTGAACGACATGACATGGTAGAGGCGAAGCTTGCCCCCACTCTGGCCTCTCACCGGTGGTTGACAACATGGCAACGGGCAGACCAGGTAACGAAGCAGGCGCTACAAACAACGATCCTGGATTTTCAGCAGCCCTTCGAGGGACGCATCTTTACCGAACTCGCGCACCTGTTGCCAGATGGTGCCACGCTCTACACAGGAAATAGTATGCCTGTGCGCGACCTGGATACCTTCTTCTGGAGCAGTGAGCATTCCATACAGCTCATGGGTAATCGTGGAGCAAACGGTATAGACGGCATCATCTCAAGTGCCCTCGGTGCAAGCGCCGCCTCTGAAGAGAAAGAACCAACTGTTTTAGTTATTGGCGACCTCTCATTCTTGCACGACCTGAATGGTCTACTTGCAGCCAGACTACATCAGCTTAACCTGACTATTGTGCTGGTCAATAACGATGGCGGTGGCATATTCTCATTCCTGCCACAAGCCGCTTATCCAGAGCATTTCGAGCAACTCTTTGGCACGCCAACCGGCCTGGATTTCAGCCTCGCCGTGCAAATGTACGGTGGACACTTTCAACGCGTCGAAGACTGGGAACAATTCCGCAAAGCAGTAAATCAAGGTATACAGACAGGAGGTCTACGCGTAGTCGAGGTCGTAACAGAGCGCGAAAGCAACGTACGCATGCACAGAGACCTCTGGCAGAGCGTGAAACAAGCGCTAGAAAATACAATGTAGGGGTCTCATTCATGACACCCTTGATGCCACAATCCCACCGTGGGACCATCGGTGACGCAGGGTGTCATGAATGAGACCCCTACGGGATATCTGATTATTTTGCGAAACAGCATCATCAGCCCAACACACATACAGGCAAATTATGATAAATGGACGCATACAAGTAAATAACGTTCACATCGGCGTTGAGCAACGAGGTCTAGAGGCTCAACCAGCCCTCGTACTGTTGCACGGCTTCACCGGAAGCGCGGCCGGCTGGGGCAATCATTTAGAAACCTTCGCATCGTGTGGTTTACGCGTAATCGCCCTTGACATGCTCGGGCATGGACAATCAGATGCGCCAACCGACTCACAACGTTATATAATGGAGCATTGCCAGAGCGACATTATAGCAGTACTGCGCGAACTTGGAGTGCGGCAGGGCGAAGCCACTCTGCTCGGCTACTCAATGGGTGGCCGTATAGCACTTTATACAGCGTTTTCAGGCTTCTTTCGCGCACTCATTCTGGAAAGCGCCTCGCCTGGTTTGGCAAGCTCTCGTGAGCGTGAACAGCGCCGCGAGAGTGATGAGGCACTCGCCACAAGTATCGAGCGCGACGGGATCGCTACATTCGTAGATCGCTGGGAACGTCTGCCGCTCTTTGCCAGTCAGGAGAACTTACTACGCGAACGTCGAGAGGCATTGCGCAAACAGCGCCTGCTCAACTCTACTACCGGTCTTGCGCAGAGTCTGCGTGGCGTCGGCACAGGCGCACAACCGTCGCTGTATGAGCGACTTCCGCATCTGCACCTACCAGTACTCTTGCTAGCAGGTTCACTTGATACAAAGTTCTGCATGACTGCACAAAAGATGGCGCAGGCATTGCCACTGGCACAACTACACATCGTTTCAGGAGCAGGGCACGCCGTTCACTTGGAACAACCAGAGATATTTGACCGTCTGGTGAGAAATTTTATCCTGGCCTTCTATGAAGGCATATCGTCCCCGTAGGGGCATCCCCTTGCGGGTGCTCTTACGAGAAAAAGGAGCAATAAAATGTCCATAGAGTGGAAAAAAGTGAAAGACTATACCGACATTCTTTTTGACAAGGCCGAGGGTATCGGCAAGATCACCATTAATCGTCCCGAAGTTCGTAACGCATTTCGACCAGAGACGCTCACGGAACTGATCGAAGCCTTCACCATCTGTCGTGAGGACCCAGAGATTGGGGTGGTTATTTTCACAGGCGCGGGCGATAAAGCCTTCTGTTCCGGTGGGGACCAGCGTGTGCGCGGTAACGGTGGCTATGTTGGCAATGATGGCGTGCCGCGCCTGAATGCCCTCGACTTGCAAAAGGTCATCAAGTATCTTCCCAAACCTGTTATCGCAATGGTCGCTGGCTATGCCATCGGTGGCGGTCACGTCCTCCACATGCTCTGCGACCTGACGGTTGCCGCCGACAACGCTAGATTTGGACAGACAGGACCACGCGTCGGTAGTTTTGACGCAGGCTGGGGCGCAACCTACATGGCTCGTATTGTCGGCCACAAAAAGGCCCGTGAAATCTGGTATCTCTGCCGTCAATACGATGCGCAAGAGGCGCTAGACATGGGCCTGGTTAACACAGTAGTGCCGCTGGAACGCCTGGAAGAAGAGACCATACAGTGGGCAAAAGAGATACTGGAAAAAAGTCCGCTTGCGCTCCGCTTCCTGAAGGCCGCCTTCAACGCCGATACCGATGGACTCGCAGGCATCCAGGAGTTAGCAGGCGACGCGACCATGCTCTACTACATGACCGAAGAGGGCCGGGAGGGGAAAAACGCCTTTCTAGAGAAGCGTAAGCCCGACTTCTCCCGCTTCCCACGCCTACCATAGACGCGCGCATGATAATCACGGACATCCAATGGCACACCTACCGCCTGCCCTTCGCGGATAGCTTCACCACCGCCCACGGTGTGATGGCTACCCGCGAGGGAGCGGTCATCACCGTGACAACCGAACAAGGCATCACCGGCATCGGAGAGATGGCTCCACTGCCAGAATTCGGCGGAGGAAATCTCGCGGTTGCGTGCGCCGCTCTCTCAAAAATGGTGGTATATCTTCGTGGCAGAACGCTCGACGAAACGTTGGCACAAATACAGGTTGAGGGGACAGGGCGACCGCAAGGGTCGCCTCTACCATACCATGTCACCAAAGGCGACAAAACTGTATATGGTAGAGGCGACCCTTGCGGTCGCCCTGCACATTGCGGACTAGAAATCGCGCTCCTCGATGCTCTAGGCAAGACCAGAGGTTGTAGTGTCGCTACACTTCTCTCAACGAACGCTTCCTTCCCACATTCTGAGCCTTCATCTACCTCCGTAGAGGCCCGATGTATCGCGCCCAAAGATGGGGGTAGGGGGGCAACGATGCTGCCGCGCCTTACTGTACCTGTCAACGCCGTTGTGGGTGCGAAGTTAACACGGGCAGCAGTAGCAGCGGCACTAAAAGCCAAACATGAAAGCTTTGGCTGTGTGAAACTTAAAGTCGGCAGCATGGGTGCTATACAACAGGAGGTCGAGCGTGTCGCGGCGGTGCGCGCAGCCATCGGACCAGAGATGCACCTTCGCCTTGATGCGAACGAAGCGTGGAGCCTGGAAGATGCCATTACCACCCTCTCTGAATGCGTCCCATACGACATTCAATACGTCGAGCAACCAGTGAAACGAGACGATTTGGCCGCTATGCACACACTCAGACAAACGGTTCCCATACTCATCGCAGCCGACGAAGCGTTGCACGATTTGCATAGCGCACGCCGCATTTTAGATAGCGAGGCGGCAGACGTGCTGATTGTCAAACCACAGCTTGCTGGCGGGTTACGTATTGGACAGCAGATCATTCGTGAAGCGGCGGAACGAGGCGTACAAAGTGTTATCACAACAACAATCGAGTCTGGCATCAGCCTGACCGCCGCTCTGCATCTCGCGGCGGCATCTCCCGCTATAACTCTGGAATGCGGCCTCGCAACGCGTCACCTGCTGGTCGATGATCTGATATGTGAAGATTTGCCTATTCTCAATGGTTTTCTAGCTGCGCCTACAGGCCCAGGCTTAGGGATTACGTTAGATAAAGATGCACTTGATAAATACCGCTCGTAGGGGTCTCATTCATGACACCCAATAGGCATCAACCTAAGACAGGAAAGAAGCAAAACACCCCCTTGGAGATGATAGAATAGAGGAATGAAATGTTCTAGGTCAATCATCGAACGCTGGCACTCGTGCGAGTGTGGAACCGAACTTGACCGTGATCACAATGCCGCATTAAACATCCTTCGGCTCGGACGGAGCCGTCAAGCTTCGGCTTGAGAAGCCCCCGCACTCTCTGCGTGGGGAGTCGTCACGAGGCTTATAGTTATGGACACATTTCTACCCGACTGGCTTACGCGCTGCGCCCAAAACCGTCCAGAACATCTGGCGTTACAGAGCGAAGGAACACATTGGAGCTTTGCTGAGCTTAACCAACAGGCGACACAGCTTGCACGCCAACTCACCACTATAAATGTACAAGAGGGAAGTCGTGTCGCTCTCTTAGCAGCCAACGGACTATCGTTTGTCGCATGTGTTCACGCGCTTACACGTCTTGGGGCTATCCTTGTCCCGCTCAACACACGCTTAACATTAGAGGAACTGTGCTGGCAGCTTCGTGATGTACATGCTGCTCTCCTCATCAGCGACGCAAATTACGCGCCACTAGCCGCCCGGATTGGACAGAACCTGCCACATCTACCCCGAGCAACATTTGCTCCTACCGAGTCGAAAGATGCTGGAATCGTGCTGAGCGAGCTAGCAGAGACAGATATTTCTCTGCGCACCCTGATCGACCTTGACGCGACCCAGGCGATTATGTACACCTCTGGCACTACCGGTCGTCCCAAGGGAGCATTGATTACCTATGGCATGCAGTGGTGGAATGCCATCGGCTCCGCGCTCAACCTCGGCCACAATCCCGATGATCGCTGGCTGGCCTGCATGCCCTTCTTTCATATTGGCGGCCTCTCCATTCTCATGCGCAGCGTTATTTACAGCATCAGTGTCATAGCACAGCAGAAATTTGACCCTGTCGCCGTCAACCAGGCTATTATTGAGGACAGAGTAACAATTATCTCCGTTGTCGCGGTGATGCTGCAGCGCATGCTTACGGCTCTGAATACCAGCGGCGAATCCTACCCTTCCACGTTGCGCTGTGTCCTGCTAGGCGGCGGTCCCGCGCCTCAATCACTGCTCGAAGATTGTACACAGCGACATATCCCCGTCGTACAGACGTATGGATTAACAGAGGCGTGTTCACAGGCAGTAACACTCGCACCAGAAGATGCATTACGCAAGCTCGGTTCAGCCGGACAACCACTCTCCCCCGTTCAACTGCACATTCTACACGAGAATAGAACAGCGGTAGCAGGCGAGTCAGGTGAAATATTGCTCAAGGGACCAACTATCACCCCGGGCTATGCAGAAAGACCCGAGGAGACCGCACGCGCCTTTCGAGATGGCTGGTTTGCGACAGGCGACATCGGCTATCTTGACGAAGAAGGCTACCTCTACGTCCTCGACCGCCGTTCCGACCTGATAATTTCCGGCGGCGAGAACGTCTATCCAGCACAAATCGAAGCAGTTCTCCTCGCGCATCCCGATGTTGAGGAGGCAGGTGTGTGCGGACAAGCCGACCTACAATGGGGACAGGTCCCAATCGCCTTCGTCCACCTCCATTCGGGTAGCAACACATCAGCAGAGGAACTGCTAGACTATGCCGCACACCGTTTAGCACGATACAAACAACCAGGAGCAATCTACTTTGTCGAGCAGTTGCCCCGCAACTCTTCAGGCAAACTCCTGCGCCGTGAACTACCCCGGCTATTAGAAACACCGACCTTACGAAGACCTTGTTGAAAAACTATTTGATTGTGTATACTAGAAACACTGAGATTAACTTAGAGGCACAGATGATTTGATGGGGCGCTCATCTGTGATGGCATATTGAACTACCCGATTCATGCGACTCACGGCGAAAACACGTCTAGCACGCGCAACCTCCAACGTCGCAGGCTGAAAGAAGGCTATGCGCACTTTAAAGCTGCACGTTATGAACAAGCACTAGCCGCCTTCGAGCAGGCGAGAGCCTACGGCCCTTGCAAGCCCAGCACATACAATGCTAAGGGAAAAACTCTCTATAAACTCGCACGCTATGAAGAGGCTCTCGCCGCCTTTGAGCAGGCGTTACGTCTCAATTCATCATCCATATCCGCTTCTATTGCAAAAGCGGATACTCTCTATAGACTCAAGCAGTACGAACACGCCCTGATCGCCTATGAGCATACCCTCCAACTCGACCCACTTATAGCATTGGCTTCTAATGGTAGGGGCAGTGCGCTCTACAAGTTAGCACGCTATGAAGAGGCTCTTGCCGCCTTTGAGCAGGGCCTTCAACACGATCAGAACAATACCGTCTTTTACGAAAACAAAGGGCAAGCTCTGTATCGTCTCGGACGCGATGAGGAAGCGTTGGCAACCTACGAGCATGCCCTTCAGCTGGACCCCCAACGGGCATCCATCTACAACAATAGGGGAAATGTATACTACGATCTCCACCGTATAGAGGAGGCGTTGGAAGCCTACGAACGCGCTATCGTGCTTGAGCCCGACGAGGCAATCTATCATTATAATCAGGGCAATACGCTCTTGTACATGGAGTGCTACAAAGACGCCCTTGTCTGCTTTGAACAGGCAATTCACCTGGACCCCTATTGCACTCCTGCCTTCGTTGCAAAAGGAGACATACACGTTCGCTTCGAGCAATTTGAGGCTGCTTCCGCTGCCTATGAGCATGCTTTCCAACTGGACTCCGACAACGCTTCTGTCTGCAACCGCCTTGGCAATGTCCTCTACACGCTCCGTCGCTACCAGGGTGCCCTTACAGCTTACAAGCACGCGGTTCGACTAAGTCCCGATGAAGCCACCTTCCATTACAATAAAGGAAACGTCCTGGTGAGCCTCGGTCTATTTGAACAAGCTCTCGCTGCCTTTGAGCGAACTCTGCGCCTCGATCCAAACGATGCCTCGGCCTGGAACAACAAGGGAAATGCTCTCTACAGGCTTCGTCGCTATAAAAACGCTCTTGCCGCCTACGAGCAAGCGTTACACCTCGATTCCACAAACACCGTTTTCCACTACAACAAGGGAAGAGCCCTGGCCGCTCTTGAGAGCTACGAAGAGTCCCTTACTGCCTTTGAACAGATCACTCAGCTTGACGCTTGTGACGCGCAGGCTCACACCAGCAAGGGACATATGCTCTTCCAACTCAAGCGTTATGAAGAGGCACTGGGAGCATACGACCAGGCTCTCAAACTTGCTCCTTCTCATATCGAAATTTATCAAAGCAAGGGGCTGGTCTGTTTTTACCTCAAGCTTTATGTGAAGGCTGTTGCGGCCTATACACACCTGCTGCAACACGCCCCCAACAACGCCTCTGCCTACAGCAGTTTGGGCAGGTCGCTTCATGAGCTTGGACGCTTTGAAGAGGCTGTCGTAGCCTACGAACGTGCTCTTCATTTTGTTCCCAACGACCCCAAGGTTTACATCACAAAAGGCGATGCGCTTCATGCTCTTCATCGCACAGAAGAAGCCTTGATCGCCTACGAGTACGCCATGATTCTTGATCATCACGACGACGAAGCCTGGAGCAAACGAGCGCATATCATATCAAACCTCAAGCATATTGAGAAAACCTCAACTCCTGAAGGGGCGTCACCGAGTTTGAGCATCAATCTTCTCCCATTCACTTCTAGTGAAACTGGTGATGCCTTCGGCCTGGAAAGTTAATAAAGCCAATCTCTTCGATATCAACGCGAAGTATGCGGACGTAGTCTCTCTCGATGAAACCCTGGAATATCTCCAGTCGTTGCCCATCTCATCTCCTGAAGTGTAATGCTAATCGGCGCAACACATCACGTCGTGATAGCATATCCTTGGAATGAGAGGTCGCCACATCCATATCCTCTATCTCTAGCACCATGAGCCATACAAGGATGGAGACCCGGCTTGACTTCTCAATTTGTATAACGTATGCTTCTTTTACAGAAGAACGCGCTTTTGGCTTCAAACCAATGTACACTGACGTACTGGAATGGACACCAATAGAGAGCGCGGGGGAGGTGACGACACGCTATAGTCCACGTTGATCTCGACATTCTGCTACCCTCAAATCATGATCGAGACCAGTATCCTCAACGACAACATAGGCGACACTGCAATCACTCTTCTTCTCTCGAAGAAGAGCCTATAAGTAGGAGGACCAGCTATGAAGCTGACAAGATGTACTTGGTTCCTAGCACTTATTGTAGCGGTAAGTTTCTTTGCCACAGCATGTGGTGGTGGTCAGGGTTCTGGATCCAGCAAAGACATCACCTTCTGGGCAGCAGCCAACCCACCGCAGCGGGCATTCTGGACCGACATGGCGAAGGCGTACATGGCACAACACTCAGACGTGAAGATCACAGTACGCCCCATTCCAGAGTCGCCGACCTCCGAGGCTGGAATTCAGGCAGCACTCGCTGGCAATGCGGCACCGACCGCTTCGGAGAACATTTTCTCAGGTTTTGGGGGACAGCTCGCAAAAGATAGAGCACTCGTTCCACTCGACCAAATGCCAGGCTGGTCCGATCTGATCAAGGCCCGCCATATGGATCAGACAATCCAACCCTGGAAGTTTGGGGATGGACACACGTATGTGTTGCCAATGTACTCGAACGCCATGTTGTTTGGCTGGCGCCTGGACATCCTCAAGCAGATTGGCTATGACAAGCCTCCTCAGACATACAGTCAGATTATCGCTATGGGGCAGAAGCTCAAACAGAAGTTCCCTGACAAGTTTGTGTGGGCACGCGATGCCCTTGCGAAGAACACATGGTACGAACGCTGGTTTGACTTCTTCACGCTCTATGATGCTGCCAGCAATGGTCAAAATATCACGAACGGGAACAAGATCAGCGCGGATGACCAGTCGGCAGTGGGTGTGCTCTCCTTCTTTCGGGACTTGGTACAGAAGAAACTGCTTCTCACACAGACCGTTACCGATCCCTTTGAAAACGGGGTCTCGGTTATGGATGTCATTGGACCGTGGAGATTTAGCACATGGGCGGATAAGTATCCCAAGTTGAAGCTCAACTCGAACTACGTACTGACATCACCACCAGTACCCGACAGTTACGCTACAAGTCAGCCAGTGAAGACCTTCGCTGACGCGAAGGGAGTCGCTTTCTATGCTCAAGCCTCATCCGATCAACAGGCGACGATGTGGCAGTTCGTCAAATGGGTCCTTTCAGATCCACAGCACGACCTCACGTGGCTTCAGCAGACAAATCTGCCACCCGCCCGCGATGATCTCGCGACCAACGACGTCTTCACATCGTACTTTGGTCAGCACCCGGAGCTTTCGGCATACGCGAAAGACATCCCTAATGCTGTGCCCCCATTAAAGGCTCCCAAGTACAACAGCCTCCAAGTTTCTCTCGGAGATCAAGCTGTCGTTCCTGTCGTCACCAGTCAAAAAACACCCGAACAGGCATGGAACGACTGGAAGAATGCGGCTTTGCCCATGTTGCAGTAATTGAGAACACTCACCTGCACCTCTTTACAGTGAAGAGGTGCAAGGTTCGCTTCACTATCTCTTTTAAGCATTGCGTTATGCATAGCTTGCCTATGGAGGAGAACCACAATGGCGAAAACTCAAGGGGGACAAGGGCTGTCTCTACCTGTCGTAAGACCAATCGCATCCGCTCGTCAAGCGACGACTAGTGGTCGTCGTCGCCTCCCTAAGGGTGCTAGCGTCTACTTTATTGCTGTCCCTATCTTTGTGCTCATGATCCTGCCCTACCTCTACCTGCTAGCACAGTCACTGGCACCATGGGACCAGGTAGATCGCGTCTTCGTCCCCAGTGCGTTCACGCTCCGCTCGTACATATGGGTATGGACTGGTGGCAATTTCATCGCTCAACCCTGGCTGCAAGCTTTCTTTAATAGCACGCTCGTGACCGTCGTTGATAGTATCAGCGTGGTCGCAATAGGTGGTATTGTTGGCTACGGACTTGCGGTACTGCGTTTTCGGGGACAAAGAACCATAAACAACTTCATCCTCTTCCAGATGTTCTACCCGGCTATCATTCTCCTCGTACCCACCTTCCTGCTTATCCGTGCGGCCGGTATTTATGACACCTATTGGGCGATGATTCTTCCGCGACTCGTGGGCTTATGGGCAATTTTTATGTACACCAGCTTCTTTCGTTCCGTCCCTCTCGAGGTCATCGAAGCGGCTCGTATTGAGGGATTAAGCGAAATAGGGATCATCTTCCGCATAATGGTGCCCATCTCGCGCTCGATTACCACCATTATCTTTCTCTTTGTCTTCATGGAACGCTGGACAGAACTCTTGTGGGACCTGATCGTTGTCAAGAACCCGAACATTCAGACCCTCAACGTGCTCTTGAGCACCATGTTCGGGCCGTATGGTTCCTATCCAGGTCCACTCTACGCGGCTGGCGTGCTCCTGACGTTTCCTATACTTGTTTTGTTCATCATATTCAGTCGTAACTTTGTCAATGGCATTCAACTCGTTCTCCGTTAAGGGTTGAGAGTATTGAATGCTAGAGAGGGAAACAACAATGGAAGTTATGACAGCCAAACGTGCAGTAGCGAGAAGAGAAGTCAGAAGAGAACTGCGAGGCTGGCTATTTGCCAGCCCCTACCTTCTATACGCGTTCATCTTCTTCCTCATTCCGCTTGGATGGAGCCTTTTCCTGGTCTTTCAGGACTGGGACTTGATCGCTCCCGCACCTCTGTTCGTGGGATTGGCGAACTTCAAGGAGGCTCTCAGCAGTCCCCGCGTCTGGAATGCTTTTCTGGTGACATACAAGTTTATGATTCTTCTCGTACCCTTGGTGTTGGCGGCCTCTATCGGCCTGGCTCTCATCCTCCACAACGTGCCGCGCTTCAAACAACTCTTTGCTGTCGGCTTCTTCCTCCCCTACTTAGCCTCGGGCGTCGCTGTCTCTTTGGTGGTAAAAGGTCTGTTATCCTACAACAGCGCGTTGAACGTTCTTTTACGCGCACTGTTTGGCTCCTCACCAGACTGGCTAGGCAATGGCACACTGGCAGTGCTCACCATCACCATGATGGTCGTCTGGAAGCTTTCCGGGTACTACTCGCTCATCTTTCTGGCAGGTCTTCAGTCTATTCCAGGCGAGTTGTATGAGGCCGCCTCTATTGATGGAGCGAATGCATGGATCATGTTCTGGCGCGTTACGCTGCCCATGCTCTATCCCTCGTTCTACACGGTACTCATTCTCGTTGTTGGGCTGACGTTCGCTCTCTTCACCGAGCCATTTACCTTGACCAGTGGCGGACCGCAGATGGCAACACAGACGTGGCAATTGGAGATTTACTATCAGGCATTCAACCAGTTCCGCTCCGGATATGGTGCCACGGTAGCCCTGCTCAACGCCGTCGCCACCTTGATCTCGATCCTGATTATCCGCCGCCTCGTCGAGGCATGGGGGCACCGCTATGGTTGGAACTGAGCGTATAGGTGGGGCATGAAAGAAGTTCCGTAACATCGAGGGGGATGGGCTTATCCTCGCCCATCCCCCTCTAGGGGAGTGTTCTCATGGCAGACCTGGCAAAAAGATTTGACCAGAACCCCATCTTGCGACCGCAAGATGTACAACCCAGTTTGAATGGCCTTATGGTTGAGTGCCTTTTGAATCCTGGCACTTTCCGTTTCCAGGGAAAAACGTGGCTCCTGCTACGGGTCGCGGAACGGCCTCAGCAGAGAGATTCTGTGATCAGTACTATCGTTGCGGACCCGTCTACGCAAAGGGGCCTCAAAGTCCTGGAGTTCAAGAAAGGGGATCCACTGCTCGGCTCCGACGATGATCCACGGAAGTTTGTCTATGATGGAAAGCTGTATTTAACGACGCTCTCACATCTGAGATTGGCTTCTAGTGAAGACGGAATTACTTTTCAGGTTGCAGCGTTTCCCACGCTTGTGGGGCAAGGTTCACTGGAAACCTTCGGAATAGAGGATTGTCGGGTCGCTCAGATCGAAGGCCGATTTTACCTCACCTACACTGCGGTATCATTAAATGGATTTGGAGTCGGTCTCAGAAGCACCACAAATTGGAGAGACTTTACACATCACAGCATGATTTTCTCTCCTCCTAATAAGGACTGCGCCTTGTTTCCAAAAAAGATAGGGGACAGCTATTTTGCCTTGCATCGACCAACTGGGACCAGTCTTGGAAACTCTATCTGGATCAGTCGCTCCCCCGACCTTCTTCATTGGGGGGAACATGACTGCATTGTCAAGATACGCCCAGGCATGTGGGACTCGGCGAGGGTGGGGGCTGGGTCCTCTCCTATCCGCACACCAGAGGGATGGCTGGAAATTTATCATGGTGCTGATGAGCAGAATCGCTACTGTCTCGGAGCATTGCTCCTGGACTTGAATGAGCCAACAAAGGTTCTTGCCCGGTCGCAATATCCCATCATGGAGCCGCTCATGAAGTACGAGAAGGAAGGCTTCTTTAACGACGTGGTGTTTACCAATGGCATGGTAGTAGATGGCGATGAAATTACCATCTACTATGGGGCTGCTGACCTGGTGATCTGCGGAGCTACCTTGTCCATTGAAGAGGTATTTAGGTCTCTAAAATAAGGAATTTTCCTATGGATGCTGCTGCTTTAACAGTGAACCGAGACTTTTGGAATAAAGTTGTATCGCTCCATACATCCTCCACCTACTATAATCTCGAAGACTTCAAGGCTGGTGGAAGCAGTTTACACACTATTGAACGTGAAGAGCTAGGAAACGTTGAAGGAAAAACACTCCTTCACTTGCAGTGTCACTTTGGCATGGATACACTCTCGTGGGCAAGGTTAGGAGCCAGAGCTACTGGCGTCGATTTCTCGGAGCAAGCGATTGCCCTTGCTCAATCCTTGAAGAGGGAACTCGGCTTAGAAGCCGATTTTATCTGCTCAAATATCTATGATCTTCCAAACATGCTCTCTGGCACGTTTGACCTTGTCTTTAGCTCCTATGGAGTGCTATGCTGGCTGCCAGATGTAGAGCAGTGGGCCAACGTCATCACGCATTTTCTCAAGCCAGGCGGTACTTTCTATATTATCGATGGTCATCCATTGATAAATATCTTCAGTTGGGAAAGGGATGCGAGCAGTGTAAGAGAGATCAAGGTTTCCTCCTCCTATTTCTCTTTGGAGCCAGTACAAGACGAAGTAGAGGGAACCTACGCCCAGAGTACTTTGACAATCCCAGCGACCAGGGTCATCGAATGGAAACACAGCCTGAGTAGTATTCTCAACGCGCTCATTCAGGCTGGTCTCACGATTGAGTTTCTCCACGAATTCCCTACTACTGACTGGGCGTTGTTCCCATTTCTGAAGCAAGGAGAAGACAACCTATGGAGATTAAACCTGGATGAGCCTCAACTCCCATTGTTATTTTCAGTGAAGGCCACCAAGAGACAGGAATGAAGAGTACGACCAATGAGTACATATGAAAGCCTTCACCCCTCATAGGCCATACTATGCCCTTCATCAATGGATGACTGCACAGTAAGGGCTAGACGTAGGCTGTTGTAGGCGTCTTGTAGTGTCACCTCTGGTGTGTACTCTGGGTCATGAATTGAACGCACAAAGTCGGCCATTCCAGTTCGCACAGCATTCGCATAGTCGGCTGCGCGGTCGGCGCGGAGTAATGTAGCATGTACCAAGATTCCAGGAGTGCTCCCAGTAACTCCAACTGGCGCAGGCATCTCTCTCAACTCGAGATCTGTACCTAGTAGTTCTGCTAAGGCTGTATAGTGATGTGGAGGTAACATACCCTCCACGCCAAGCCGTTGAGGAATCCAGCCATAGGCTGTTGCTGAACCCCTCTCCATTACCACACGGAGCACGGTATGCTCCAAAATGGCAAAGCGATCAAAAGCGTGATAGAAGTTGGCGAGCATCCCATTGGCATAGCGAACTGCTGCCAGGACACGGTCCTGACGTCCGTCAATTCCTGTATGAGTGTAGCCCGAGACCTCTACCGGCAGGCTACCACTTAGTTGCGCGCAAAGATCAAAAAAATGGACACCGTGTTCCACAAAGATACCCCCACTTCGAGAGCGGTCCCAGAACCAATGTTGAGAGTGGAGCGCCTCGTTTGAAGCATTATTCTCTAAGCTTGTATAGGTTACGTTGCCTAACAAGCCACTTTTCACTACCCTGCGGAGTATGTCGTAGAGAGGGACATGACGCAAAACGTAGTCTATGCTCAAGTGCAGTTTGTTTGACTGTACACGTGTCTGTAGCGCATCAGCATCCCGTCTCGTCGTCGCGAGGGGTTTCTCGACGAAAATATGCTTTCCTGCGTCGGCAGCAGCTATAGCTTGTGGACCATGAAGCCAGGGAGGGGTTGCAATCACAACGATACTGACCTGTGGATCGGCTAAAAGCTCTGATAGAGCAGTATAAGCCCGCGCATTGTAACGGGATGCAGCGGTGGCACGTCGCGTTATATCAGTATCTGTTACAGCAACGATACGAACCTGTGGCATTGACGCGTATACGTCCGAAGAGAACAGCCCGAAGTCGCCGCAGCCAACGATCCCTAAACCAAGTGGTTTTATCATAAGCTATCGTGTTTCATGGTAGCAATAAAATAAAGGCGACGGCACCTATTTGAAATCTTGTCTAGTATACCTGACATACTAGTAGATTGCAAGATGATTTAGAAGAATGTGGTTGCTGACCTCTTCGGTTCTTGCAAGCTGGAGTCCTTGCCGCAGCATTCTTCTCACATGAGCCAATGCGTCATTCATTTCATCAGATGTTAGGAGAGGATTGAGGCGCAGATTATACTCCCAAAACTTCTCGGTATCACCTTCGTAGGTAGCTTCAATCAGGCGAAGAAAGTTCATTGCATCCTCTATTGCCCCATGATAGAAGCGACGCACAATCACGTTTGGTTCCTCCTGGCTGATCTGGGCATCCAATTGTGCGAACCCTGTGAGACGACGACGCACCTCTTCGATGGCAAGGGCTGGATACAGCAGACGCGGCTCTCGTTGTTCGTCGAGGGCCGTTGTCATTTCTCGATCTCGTGACTGAGCAATGATATTTCCGAGTAGTTCTCTGGTGGTTTCGTGAAGTGGTTTCGTGAAGCGTTGATTCCACTGCTGTTGCTCTTCCTCGGTAAAGGGACCAGCAGAGGCTAGCCACCAAAACGAGTCAAACGAGTCAAGCTGCCGATAGCGCTCCACCCACCGCCAATCCAGCTGATGCTCAGGTGATATCGCTTGACGACGCCACTGTTCAATCTCATTAAGCGCATCTTTTGCGAACATTCGATACATTCTCCTCGTTGGAAATGACAAATACAAAGCTCCTGTTGCATCCTCTTTCTATCAGGTAGAAGAAGCAACAGGAGCATCATCTCGTTTGACGAACTACTTTCCGTCGCCTTCTGGCGGGATTGGGTCATCTGGTATACCATCGCCATATGTATCATATTTGCTGTAACCCCTTTCTTATCGATTGCTCTAAATATTACGCACTACAAAAACAAGCGGCACTATACATAAATCTAGTAGGTATGAACGATCTTAGAAGGGTGCGTGTAGAGATGCTCATACTTATGAGGTAGTTTTTTCTTCTGGTTGCTCTTCAAAGGATAAAATGTAAGAATCCAAATCAGGATTATATGCAAGTTTCCTTAGTGGCTGAGGTGGTGTGACAATTCCTAATTCTTGAAGATCAGGAAGGAGTTCCAACGCTACTCTTCCTACGGCTAGTCGATCAAGGATTGTTTCATCTGCTGCTACAGCCTGCTCGATCATTTGTAATCCCCGCAGGTAGACAATATCTTTCGTGTAACAGACGCCAGCTTTTGTAAGATCAGGAACTCCTCGGAACACACGAAGGCCGTACACGAAAGCTGTCTTTCTTGCTCGTTGTCTTGCTTTCTCTTTCTCTTCATCAGGATATTTAAGAAGAGTTCTCAGCAAGAAAAAGGATTCAAAAAACGTACAAAGCGAGAGGAAGGTCTGTGGCGGTGTAATCACTCCACAAGCTAATCCTATTGCTAATGTCCCTAGCCAAAGTCCTGAATCAGCGAACTCTTGATCATGCAGAGCAGCTATTTGACGTTCGTGATAGAGAGCTAATCCCTCTTCCGTTGGAGCATAGTTCTTCGTATTAATTCCTAGCAGACCAAGTGGCGAATGTTCACCTGCAACAGATCGAGCAACATGACCTAAGAGTTCGTGTGAGAAGTAATGCCTAACCGTATCAAGTGATAATGGAGTATTTCCGATAAACACTTGTCGCAATCCTGACTCGACACGAGGAGCACTGGTCTTAGTATCTAATGTTACCTTCCATCCCTCGTAGCCGCTCTCTCGAAAAACTGTTTCAAAAAAACGCCTCACCGCTTGAGGAGAGAGCATTTTTTGGGGTTCAATGGAAGGAGTGGAGGTTTTTTGTCGCATCTCTTGATCTTCTTGTTCATTGACAGATTGATCAAACGAGAGATGTAGACGTTCTTTGAGAAACTTGATCAGTAGTTGACTTGTTTCTAATGTTTGTGGATGCTGTAATCCTTGTTGTAGTGTACGCCTGACATGGGTAAGTACATACTCCATTTCTCCTCTTGTTGGTTTAGGATACATACGGCAACTCAGTTGCCAAAATCGCTCACTATCGCCTTCATGAGTTGCCTCAATGCGACGAAGAAAGTTCACTTCATCCTCTATTGCTTCATGATAGAAGCGACGCACAATAACGTTCGGTTCTTTCTGACTGATCTCTTTGTCGAGTTGAAGAAAGTCCCTGATTCGATGCCGTACCTCCTCGATATCGATGGCTGGGTAGTGCAATCGTGGTTCGCGCTGTTCAGCAATCGCTGTAGCAAGTTCGCGCTCTCGTGATAGAGCAAGCAGCACTCCTAATTGCTCTTTTGTTGCCTCATCTACATCAGATCTATACAACCGGTCCCATTGGTGCTGTTCCTCTTGCGTAAAGGGTCCAGCATGTGCCAACCACCAATAGGCATCGTAAGCATCCAGTTGGCGATAACGCTCCACCCATCGCCAATCAAGTTGATGCGGAGGGGACACAGTACTTTTTCTCCACTGCTCAATTTCATCAAGAGATTCCTTAGCAAACATGCGATAAACTCTCCTTATGGGATGAATATGAGGAAGGGCTTCTCGAAGCATTTGCTCTGCTTCATCTATCCTTCCTAGACGAAGATAAAGTCGTCCGCGGTTCACAAGGTAGACCCACATCTCTTCTTGCGATGATGTATGTCCTGTATTAGCAAGTCGTTGTATTTCCGCTAGGGCCTTCTCGTCAAAAAGGAGTGCGTCTTGAAAGCGTCCAAGCTCAACAAGAATTTCTGATTTTTGACCGTAGGAAGAAGCAAGAGCATCAAACTCAACATATCCCCTCTCCTTTAATGTAATGCCACGTTCCACAACTTCGAGAGCTTCCTCATACAGCCGATTGTGAGTCAGGTGATACCCAAGGTTATTAAGAATACGAGCTAATCGTTTCTTAATACGACCATCCCTAAGTGATGATCGTTCTTTATGATTTGAAAGAAGTTCATTACACTCTTTGTACAGGATGATAGCTTGTTCACGATACCCTCTCGCCTGCTGTATTCTCCCTTGCTCCTCGACATACTCACTCCATCTACCAAGAAGCCAAGCTCGCTTTTCAAGTAGAGACACATGCAAATCTCTATCCCCTAAGAAAAGTACTTCTAATCGATCATAACAAGCATCTAACACGGATTGCGCTTCTTGAAAATGCAATTTATTGGAAGCATACGTCATTAAATTGAGCATTATATGTATCTCTGTTGGAGGTTGCAGTTTCCGATCTTCAGCAAGAACTGCATCATAAATTCTTTGATAATCCATTGCTTGCCTTTCTTCCTTAATAGGCTTGCCAATGAATGGGGAGAGGAAGTAGTGTAGCAGGATACCACCATATTCATTCTCTTCTGTGCTATGCCAATCAAAGCTTTGTAGCACATCTTCTGCAAGCCGAGCGAGACGAGGTGCATATCCCATATTGAAGCTAAGCCAGCCGTAGCGGATGAGCAGTTCAGCCGCTTCCAGCAGATGATGATGCTTGAGCAGCAGGGTAGCGAGTTCGGTGATGAGTGGACCCTGTTCACTCTCGTGGAAGGCGTCTTGCTGCAACCAGGCGGTGTATGCAGGAAGGAGGTGTGCTTCCCGTTCGTGAATCTCTTCAGACGAAAGCTGTCGGTACATAGCGGCTGCGACCATTGGCAGCAACTGAGCACGATCAGGATAGGTTACTAGCACCGAGGCGCGACGCAGTTCTTTAATGGAGCGTGAGCCTTGAGGACAGAGCACTTGCAGGGCGGGCTTGGCGAGGGGAATGCTTGCCACCGACAGGGTTTGCAGCAAGGCATTCGCATCCGTCGAGAGCCGTTGGGTTGAGAGAATGCGTTCTAAGAACGGCGCTAACTCGTCCGCAACAGTGCCTCCAAAGAGGTGTGGCTCTTGCAAAAGACGCTGGAGAGCTTTGGTCATGTTTGTGGAAGAATGGCTCTCGTTGTTCTGCTCAAAGGTCGTGAACTCTTCCCAATCATCGGCAAACAGTGGCTGTTTGACCAGTGCCGCAACCCATTCCAGGCAGAGGGGAATCCCGCCCGTCTTCTGGTAGATCTCTTGTAAGAGCGATACAGGGACTCCATCGAGTCCGAGTTGTTGTAATAACAGCACCCCTTTTTCTGACGGCAGTGGTGGCAGCGTCATTTCGGCCACAAACTGGTGTTCGCCCCCATACCAGCCCGGCCATTGTTTGGTGGCAAAGACCAGGGTTGCAACATGTCTGCTGCGCAGAAACTTCGTGAGAAAGCGTTCCCAACAGGGAGCGAGGATGCCAGGTTCATACAGGATGCATTCACCATGATCGATGAGGATCACGGTGGGGCGCGTCACTTTTTCGAGTTGCTCCAACACCAGCATGGTTCGCTCTTCCCAAGAAGGCAGAGCGGTTTGTGGCTGGACATACCCCAATTCTGTCAGCAGCGTTCCCAGGAACACCTCGAAAGCTTCTTCGGGTCCGCTCATGCGTTCGATGGAACGAAAATCACACAGGATCACGCGGTAGGAGGTGAGCCGTTGGCGAAAGAGGTAGGTTGCCAGCCAGTTCAATTCGGAGGACTTGCCTATCCCTGCCGGGCCACGGATGATGAGCAGCTTTTTCGGTTCTTTGCTGTGCACGAATGAGAGCAAGTGCTCATGCCAGTCCTCACGTCCAAGCAGATGGCTCGTTTCCGCCAGTAAGGGACGATGAGCGACAGTGGGTACCTGTGATGGACGCTCAGGGGCAGTGGGAGCAGACCCATCCAGGCGAGCCAATTGATAGCGCAGTTCTGCCCATTCGGTATCCGTGTGTTTATCAAGATGGGTTTTCTTTTTTTCGATCTGCTTGCGGGCAAAATCGAGAAACTGCTGCCGAGCTTCCAGGGAAAAGGAGATGCCAGCCAGATGAAACGCACGATAGAGCGCGTAGAGTTGGTCAAAATGCGGGGGAAGCTCTCCATTTTCCAGGCGGGTATAGGTCGTTCGTGACCAGCCTGGCAAGAGGGCGACAATCGTGGTTTGCTTGACCTGCTTGCTGACCCGCAAGAGTTTGAGGAACGTTCCAAAATCGTGTCCTTGCTCTATCTCATGGACGAATGAATTGTGCTGTTGTCTCATAGTTGTCTCAAACGCCGCCCCTTCTACAATGGTACGCTCGCAAGAGCAGAATATTTCAGCCCCCTCGTCTCCCTTGCCACTCAAGATGAATACATGGAAAGTATACCATGCAGTTGTGCCTGGATCACGCACTTTTGTGCAAGTTTCCGTGCCACTTCTTCTGCTACACTGAGAGAGCGAAAGGGCGGGAATGAAACACGAAGAAACGATAACTCGTAGAAAGGAGGCAACACGCATGTATCATCTCGATCTCGCCGCATTGCTGCATCTTTTGGCTCAGCAAACCGGGACTACCCGCTACCAGCGCGTTCGCTCTGAGGTGCAACAGCTTGTTGCGGTGCATCATGCCCTCCGTGCGCTGCAAGCCCATCTGCAACAGCGGGAGAGCGCGGCATTTCCCTTGCCAGCGACCACGACCACCCTCGACCCGTTCATTTTCGCGCTCAACCGAGTGTGGCGCGAGCGCGACAAGCAGGTGATCCCAGAGCACCTCTCGCGCAAAGGAGAGCGGAAACAGGGATGAGGTGCTCGCTCTGAGGAAAGAAACGCTTCGTGCTCCTGTCCGCTTGAGTGAATGACATGAGAACAAAAATGAGAGAGAAAGAAAGACTTTCTATGTCAAGTCCTAAAAGCCCATCAATAGAAATTGGGAAGGAAAGCAATGAAGGCAGAAAAACGAGGGAGACCTTCAACTGAGCATGAGCAAGTGTACCATGCCGCGACGTGCT